>Ga0209507_1000017_pt1 | contig 486187 bp, 390 predicted proteins | sample AD_UKC028_MetaG_FD_184414 | JGI IMG/M metagenome (GOLD analysis project Ga0209507, IMG submission 184414) | Active sludge microbial communities of municipal wastewater-treating anaerobic digesters from USA - AD_UKC028_MetaG (SPAdes) (version 2) | ecosystem: Engineered > Bioreactor > Anaerobic...
GAACTTCGTGCCGAAGGACATCGGGCACCTCGAGGAACGGGTCCATGAGGCCCTCGAGGGAACGCAGGCGGAGATGATTCGAAGCGCGTTCCGCCATTCAGGCCTCAGACTACATGGTCGTTAGACGATGGTCGCAAGAGTCAATAGACACTCGCCACTCGCCACTCGCCACTCGCCACAGAGTTCCACTCATCTCCCTCGCGGAGTACTATCCCCCCATGTCCACCCCGCCCGAGGCCCGCTACTGGCAGCCCGAGGACGGCGGGAGCGTCCGCTGCTCCCTCTGCCCGCACGCCTGCCGCATCGCCCCGGGCGCGCGCGGGCGGTGCGGGGTGCGCGAGAACCGGGCCGGGCGGCTGCTGGCGCTCTCCTACGGGCGCTGCGTCGCCGCCCACCTGGACCCGATCGAGAAGAAGCCGCTGTTCCACCTGCTGCCGGGCAGCCGCAGCCTGAGCGTGGCCGCGGCCGGCTGCAACCTGCGCTGCCAGCACTGCCAGAACTACACGATCTCGCAGTTGCCTCGCGACCTGGCCTCAGGCCAGGAGCTCCCCGGCGAGGATCTCCCGCCCGCCGAGGTGGTGGCGGCGGCCGTGCGCGCCGGCGCGGCCAGCATCTCCTTCACCTACACCGAGCCGAGCGTGTTCTGGGAGTGGTGCCAGGACATCGCCGCCCTGGCCGTGGAGCGGGGGCTGCGCACGGTCGCGGTCACCAACGGCTTCCTGTCGGCCCGCCCGCTCGAGGACCTGGGCGCGCGCCTGTCCGCCGCCAACGTGGACCTCAAGGCCTTCCGCGACGGGTTCTACCGCCACACCTGCGGCGCGCGGCTGCAGCCGGTGCTGGACACCATCCAGCGCCTGCGGGCGCTGGGGGTGTGGGTCGAGGTGACCACGCTGCTCATCCCGGGGCTGAACGACGGCGACGGGGAGCTCGCAGAGCTGGCCGCCTGGCTGGCCTCGGTGGACCGCGCCATGCCCTGGCACGTGTCCGCCTTCCACCCGGACTTCGAGCTGCGCGGGCTCCCGCCCACCCCGCCGGAGTCGCTGGCCCGGGCGCGCGCCCTCGGCCTGGAGGCCGGGCTGCGCTTCGTCTACTCGGGCAACGCCTGGGGCGACGACGGCGAGCACACCCGCTGCCCGGCCTGCCAGGCCATGCTGGTGCGGCGCCACGGCTTCCGGGTGCTGGAGGACCGGCTGGGCGCGCGGGGCGCCTGCCCGGACTGCGGCGAGCGCATCGAGGGGCTGTGGGCCTGAGCTACTGCTTGGCGGTCTTGTTGATCTTGAAGGCGTACAGCTTGCGGTCCCCGGAGGTCAGGTACAGCACGTCCCCGTCGAAGACCGGATCGCTCTCGATCTTGTAGCCCGTCTTGAACTTGAAGAACGGCTTGCAGGTGGCGCGCTCCAGGGCGTAGAGCTGCGCGTCGTTCTGCCCGCCGCCGAAGAAGACCAGGTCCTTGTACACCGCGCCGTAGGAGATGAACTCGTCGCAGGTGGTGTTGAAGTGGCAGCGCTCCTCGCCGGTCTTGGCGTCCAGCGCGTAGAAGCGCGTGTCGTTCGAGCCGATGTACAGGGTCCCGTCGGCCAGCTTGGGGGAGCTGATCACGTCCCCGCCAGTCTGCTTCTTCCACAGCACCTTGGTGCCGCTGGCCGCGTCGAGGGCGTAGACGTGGTCGTCCTTGGAGCCGAAGTAGACCACGCCCTCCTCGACCGCGGCGGTTGAGGTGATGCCGCCGCCGGTCTGGAAGCGCCAGCGCAGCGAGCCGTCCGAGGTGTTGAGGGCGTACATGGCGCCGTCCAGGTTGCCCACGTACAGCACCCCGTCCCGGATGGTGGGGGCCGCGTAGGAGAAGGCCTGGGGCAGCACGGGCTCGGGCGTGGCGGTCGCGGGCGCGGCGCCGCCGTCCGGGCCGGGGGCCGGGGCGGGCTCCGGCCTGGCGGGGTCCGCGGGTTTGGCCGGATCCGCGGGTTTGGCCGGGTCCGCGGGTTTGGCCGGGTCCGCGGGTTTCGCGGGCTCCGCCTCCGCTCCCCCGGGGGCGGGCTCGCCCGCGGTCGGGGCGCCCGCGGCCGGGAACTGCCACACCACGCCGCCGCTCTCGGCCTTCAGCGCGTACACGTGCCCGTCGTAGGAGGTCAGGTACACCACCCCGTCCACCACCGTGGGGTCGGACTTGATGCGCTCGCGGGTGGCGAACTGCCACTTGATCTGGCCGGACAGATCCAGGGCGTAGAAGGTCTGGTTCGAGGCCCCGAAGAACACCATCTTCCCGTCGGTGGCCGGGTGGGCGAAGATCTCGGCGCTGGGCGCCGCGTAGGTCCAGCGGGCCTTGCCGTTCTTGTCCACCGCGTGCAGCGTGCCGCTCTCCGAGCCGAAGATGATGAGGTCGCCGACCACCAGCGGGGTGGAGTACAGCGGCGAGGCGGTGGGGAACTCCCACAGCTTCTCGATGTCCGGGGTGCAGGCCGCGGCGGCCAGCGAGAGCGCGGCGGTGAGGCTCCACATCGCGGAGACGGTTCGGGCCATGTCTCCCCCTTCCTGGCGAAGCGAGACCCAAGATAGTCCGGCCCAACGAATAGCAACGCCCCGGGATGCTTGTCAATACGGGCGAGCGAGGCGGGCGTCCTCGGCCAGGAAGCGCAGGCCCTCGACGGCGCTCTTCTCGCGGTCCTTGAACTCCATCATCAGATCGAAGTCCAGCCCGCGGGTCTGCTCGAGGTAGATGTGGAAGCGCGCCCCGTCGAGGTGCTCGGCGTGCTTGCCCGGCATCACCTTGGGCCGCTGGGTGCTGTAGTCCACCATGGGCGGGCCGTCCTCGGGCCGCCAGGTGGCGGCCGCCTGCTCCTGGGCCTCCCGCACCCGCTCGCCGGCGTTGTCCACCTCGTGGTGCAGCACGTCGAACACGATCGGCAGGCCGGTCTCGGCGTGCACCCGCAGGCAGGCGCGCAGGTTGCAGTAGTTGTTGTCGTTCTCCAGGGCCAGGCGCCGCCGCAGCCCGGGCTCCAGCCCGTTCACCGCCTCGATGAACAGGCGCAGGCTGGTGTCGAGGTCGGTGTGCTTGGGCCCCACGTGGAGCTGCACCTTGTCGCTGTCCGGCAGCTCCAGCGCGTCGAGCACGGCGGCCAGGTGGCGGATCTCCTGGGCGCTCTCCTCCCGGTCCCCGGGCCGCTTGAGGATCAGCGAGGTGGCCAGGTGGGTGTGGATGTTGATGCGCATGTGGTGGGCGCGGATGAACGCGCCCAGCTCCCGGAACCGGTCCGCGAAGCGCGCGGCCCAGTCCAGGGGGGCGCCGGTCAGCCCGGGGGCCGGCACCAGATCGGGCCGCAGGCGGAAGAACAGCAGGCCGCGCTCGGCGTTGAAGCGCAGCGTGCGCTCGAGCACCTCCAGGTTCTTGGCGATCACCTGGGCCACCTTGTCCGGGGAGCGCGAGATCATGGTGGGCGCCCGGCCCTGGGGCTCGAGCTCGAGGTTGATGGCGGGGTAGCCGACGCGCATGCGGTCCTCCTGGGGGCCAGCCGGTCGCGGCCCGTGGCAAGCCTACCCACTCCGCGCGCGTGGATCAACGCCCGCCGGTTGGACAGCGGGCGCGGCTCGTGCTATGGTCGGCCCGTCGCGGAAAGCCGCGCCTCTTCAAGGGGTTCCCCGGATCGGGGACCCGGCGCGCCCGCGCTCCGAACCGTCTCAGATCGCCGACGGCACCCGCGCGTCTGTAGCCCCAGGGTCCCGGCCGGCGAGGAAAGCGTCGCCCGGGAGCCATGGAGAAGCTGAGCGATGAAAAGCTCATGGCCCTCTTCCAGCAGGGCGACATGCACGCCTTCGAGGCGCTGCTCGAGCGGCACCGGCGGCCGGTCTACCGCTTCATCCGGCGCCAGGTGGGCCACCCGACCACGGCCGAGGACCTGCTGCAGGACGTGTTCCTGCGCCTGGTCCACCGGGCCGACTCGTTCGAGCGCCGCTCGAAGTTCACCACGTGGCTCTACACCATCGCGCGCAACCTGTGCATCGACCACCTGCGCAAGGCCGTGCACCGCAGGACCTCGTCCCTGGATCAACCGCTCGCGCAAGGGGAGGGTGAGGACGTGACGCTGCTGTCCAGGCTGGCCGGAGACGATCCGGCCCCCGACCGCGAGGCGCACAACCGCAGGCTGCGGGAGTGCCTCCAGCGGGCGGTGGACGCGCTCAGCCAGGAGCAGCGCGAGGTGTTCGTGATGCGGGAGGACGCCGGCCTGCCCTTCGAGGAGATCGCGCGCATCGTGGAGGCGCCGGTGAACACGGTCAAGAGCAGGATGCGCTACGCGCTGCAGAACCTGCGCACCCGGCTCGAGGCCGAGGGCTTCGAGCCGTGAGGCGGGACGGTCGCCAGATGGACTGCAAACTCGCAGACGAGAGTCTCGTGGATCTCCTGTACGAGGAGCTCTCGCCGGACAGGCGCCAGGCCCTGGAGGCCCACCTGGAGGGCTGCGCCCGCTGCGCGGGCGAGCTGGCCAGGCTGAGGGGCGTGCTGCGGGTGGTGCGCGACGTGCCGCTCGACGAGCCCGCGCCCCAGGTGAGCGAGCGCATCCTGCGCCTGGCCCGCGCGGCCCGCGACTCGGGCGAGCGCGGCGCCGCGGCCCGCGCCGCGTCGGAGGCCGGGGCCGCGGCCCCGCTCGGCCGGCTGTGGCGCTGGAGCTGGAGCCCGGCCCTGGTGGCGGTCATGCTCGGGCTGGTGGTGGTGGCCGTGGGGCTGGTGGCCTTCCAGAAGCTGCAGCAGCCCTCCCCGGAGCTCGTCCAGGACGCGCGCGAGGTGTGGGCGCCCCCGCCGGCCCCCGCCCCCGCGGCGCCGAGGTCGGAGGCCCGCAAGGAGGCCGTCGCCGACGAGGCCCCGGCAGCGCCCGCCGTCCCCGGCGGAACGGGGACCGCCAGGCCGGAGCCCGGGGTCGGGCTGGACCACTTCTCGTTCGGGGATCAGGACGCGGCCGGCCGGGCGGTCGCCGCCCGCGGGGTCGCCGGCCCGGAGCAGCTCCGGCCGGAGGAGCGCGCGCCCGAGCGGCCCGCGGCCGAGCCCGCCTACCGCCCAGGCCCCGCCAAGGCCCCGGCCGGCGAGAAGGTCCGGGCCAAGGCCGAGGCCCAGGGCTGGGACAGCGACGGGTCGGGCGTCGCCCGGGAGGAGCGCGCCGAGGGTCGGCCCGAGCCGGGCACGGCGGGCGTGCTCGGCGGCGTGTGGAAGGAAGACGCCGTGGACCCGCGCTACGCCCAGCCCCCCCCGCCCGCGGACAAGCCGGCGGAGGCCGCGAAGCCCGCCGACGGCCCCAGGCCGGCCGTGGCCAGGCCCGCGCCGAAGCCCTCGCCCGACTCCGCGGCGGACCGCGACCTGGCCGAGAACGCGCAGCACGCGCGCCGGGCCGGCCGGGAGCTGCGCGGGGCCGAGTCCGGGACGCTGGCCGGGGAGGGCGCCGAAGCCGAAGCCAAGACCTCGAAGAAGGCCGAGGCCCGCCCGGTCGTGCCCGCGCCCGCGCCGGAGCCGGCCCGGGTGGCGGAGTCCAGGCCCGCGGCGGCGGCGCCCGCCCCCGAGGGCGAGCTGGGCTCCGGGGGGGCCGACGAGGTGACCGCCCAGGTCGGGTCGGACGAGGAGCTCGCCGCGACCCGCTCCAAGGACGGCGCCGCGGACGACGCCGGGCGGAAGGGCGGCGGCGGGCAGGCCCGCCGGGACGACGGGCTCCTGGCCCGCGGCGAGCGGCTGCTGGCCGCCGGGGACCCGGCCGGCGCGGCGGACGCCCTGGGCGCGTTCCTGCGGGCGGCGCCCGGCGACCCGCGCGCCCCGGCGGTGCGCTTCCGCCACGCCCGGGCGCTGTTCCTGGCCGGGCGCTGCGCCGAGGCGGTGACCGCCACCCGCCAGGCGCTGGCCGCGCGGCCGGCCCACCCGTCGGCCGGCGAGGCGCTCCTGGACCAGGCCTCCTGCGAGGTGCGCCTGGGGCGCTTCCAGGACGCCGCGCGCACCTACCAGCGCGTGGAGCGCGAGCACCCGGAGCTCGCCGGCGAGGCCCGCCGGGGGCTGGAGCGGCTCCCGCAGTAGCCTGAAGAACACCGTGTCTGGTATCGGGTATCTGGTGTCTGGTTTAAGCTAGACACCAGACACCAGACACCAGACACCAGAAGTCACGCTCTGGGTTCAGCGCCCCGCCGGGGCGTGATCGGGGTTGCGCCTCAGGTAGTCCTTGCGCATGCGGTCGACCAGCGCGGTGCGCTGCCGGTACAGCCGCTTGAGCGGCCGGCGCTTGGCCTTGGCCAGGGCGTAGGCGCCCAGGATGGGCAGCGCCAGGCTGGTGTCGGCGTACACCACCACGGTGTCCGGGAGCTTGTCCGGATCGATCTTGCCCCAGGAGACCGCCTCGGAGGGGGTGGCGCCCGACAGCCCGCCCGTGTCCGGCCGGGCGTCGGTGATCTGGATGAAGTGGTCGTGGCCGCGCCCCGTGAGCCCGAGGATCTCCTGGATCTGGGGCTCGGTCTGCAGCATGAAGTTCTTGGGGCTGCCGCCGCCCAGGATGAGCACCGCGCTCTTGCCCTTGCCGCGGGTGGCCCCGTACACCAGGGCCGCGGTCTCGTTCACGTCCATGCTCGGGTCCACCGCCAGGCTGCCGCCCCGCAGGCGCAGCGCGGCCAGGTTCATGCCGATGGTGCTGTCGCCCGGCGAGGAGGTGTAGATGGGCACGTCCGCGCGGTAGGCGGCCGCCAGCAGGCTGGGGTGGGGCCGGCGGAGCTTCTTCTCGGCCGCGGCCACCAGGGCCCCCATGCGGTGGTGCAGCTCGGACGAGGACATGGTGCCGGCGTCCACCATCTTGCGCAGCATCTCGTAGCAGAAGCGGTCGGTGCGCAGCAGCACGTCGAAGTCGAACACGATGTCGTAGATGCGCACGATGTTCGCCTCGCGCAGCGCCTTGTCGTCCACGAAGGGCGACGAGCGGTGCAGGGCGAGCCCCAGCGCGTGGTGCAGGTCGTGGTACAGGTTGGCGCCGGTGGACACGATGTAGTCGATGAAGCCGGCCTGCACCATGGGAGCCAGCACCGAGGTGCCGAAGCCCGGCGGGGTGAGGGCGCCGGTGATGGAGACGCCCAGCGTCACCCCGGGCTGCAGCACCTTCTCCGCCAGGAGCTGGCAGGCCTCGCGCAGCCGCGCGCCGTTGTAGGCCGGGAGGAAGTCGTCCACCAGGGTGACCACGGACGCGTTCTTCGGCAGCGGCCGGGGATCGATGACGCCGCCCTTGATCTTCGACATGCGCACCTCCGGCCCCGTGTTGAACACCAATTCGCGCAGCGGGTCAAGGCCGTGTTGACCCCCGAATGCCGCGCTGGTAGCTTGGGGCCGGAGGTCCCCATGCGGCGCCGGTACCTGCTCGCGCTCCTGGTCGCGGCCCTGGCCCTCCCGGCCTGCGGCGGCGGGGAGGACGAGAACCCCCTGCGGGTCTACGAGGGCGACTACGACCTCACCGAGAACTTCGTGGAGCAGAGCGGCACCCAGTGCGCGGCCCCGCCCGACGAGCCCTTCGCCAACACGGTCGAGGTGGGCGTGGACGGGAGCGAGCTGGTGCTGAGGTTCGGGCTGCGCTGGGGCACCCTGCGCGGCCAGGTGGACGCGCAGGGCGCCATGACCGCCTCGGGCCAGCTCGGGGCGAGCGAGGCCCTGCAGTGGACCGGGCACCTGACCACGGCCGCGGGCCCGCCCGCGGAGCAGCAGGTGAGCGGCCAGATGCGGCACGTGACCCCGGGCTGCACGCGCTCCTTCGCGGTGAGCGGCGCGCGGCCGGTCCCCGAGTGACGCGGAGCGAGGAGCGGACATGAATCGCGGGGTGAGGGCGCTTTGGTGTCTCGCGGCCGGGCTGGCGCTGGCCGGCTGCCCGAGCGGCTGGGTGACCGAGGACAGCGGCGTGGACGTGGATCTGCGCGGGGTCTGGACGCTGGACGGGGAGACCGCCTTCGCGGTCGGGCAGGGCGGCACCGTGCTCATGCGGGAGGGCGGGAAGTGGAGGCAGCTCCGCAGCGGCACCGCGAACGACCTCTACGGGGTGTGGGGCACGTCGGCCACCCACGCCGTGGTGGTGGGGGACGCGGGCACCGCCCTCCAGTGGGACGGCCCGGTGGAGCCCCCCGACCCCCCGCCCCCCGAGCCCCTGCCGGATCTCCGCGCCCTCAGTTCACAGACCCCTGCGAACTTCCGCGACATCCATGGAAGCTCGGCCTCGTGGGCGCTTATAGGAAGTGAGACCAGCCTGCAGTACTACAATGGCAGTGAGTTGAGAGATATCAGCAACTGTGGTGTACAACGGATCGGGGTTCATGTGGTCCAGGATACCGTTTTTGCAGCTGGGCCCCCTGAGCTGGATGACGAGGGCACCGTGGTCGGGGGCGGATTGTGCATGGGGGTCATCAACACGAGCTGGACCCGATACGATCCCGTGGCCTGCCCGGTGGAGCTGGAGGCCGGGGTGTGCCCGCTCCCGGACACCCAGCTCGATCACCCAGTGCTGTGGGGGGTCTGGGTGGGCGAGGGCAACCAGGGGGTGGTGGTGGGCTCGGCCGGGTACGTCTGGGGCTGGCCCGCGCCCGAGGCCGGCACCTGGCTGCCCCAGCCCAGCAAGCTGACCACGGACCTCCGGGCGGTGGACGGGCACGAGCAGGCCGACGGCAGCTTCGAGGCCTACGCCGTGGGCGACTACGGCGCCGCGCTGCGGATCAAGGGCCGCGGGGGCCGGCTCGAGGTGTCGGGCGAGCCCATCGACGCCAACGAGAACCTGTACGGCGTGTCGGTCAGCCCGGACGGCGCCCACGCGTTCGTGGTGGGCGCGCGGGGCGTCATCTTCCACCTGTTTCGCTGATTCGACCGCGGACCGTCGGCAGGGGCGGGGCCCCTACGGCGCAGGGTTGCCCGGTTCGTCCACGGCCGGCCGGGGCTCGCCCATGGGCGTGGAGCCGTCCTCGAGCCCCTCGAACGGGCCGTCGGGCGCCACCTGGGGCTCCTCGGGCGGCTCGCTCACCGGCAGCACCTCGATCTCCCGCACCACCTGCCGGTCCGCGTTGGCGAGCGACAGCGCCGAGGCAAACCGGTCCACGAGCTGCAGCACCGCGTAGCTCTCGCAGCCGTAGCGGGCCACCAGCACGCTGAAGGCGAACACCTCGCCCCCCCGCCCGTGCACGTAGCCCGCCAGCGCCCGCACCCCGTTCAGCGAGCCGGTCTTGACCCGCAGCGTGCGGGCCACCTCGGGCTCGCGGAAGCGGCCGACCGCGGTGCCGTCCGCGCCGCCGAGCGACAGGCTCGCCAGGAACTCGGGCAGCACGTCGAGCCGCCGCCACATGGCGCGCAGCAGCAGCACCACGTGCGAGGCGCTCACCCGGTTCACGTCGTTCAGCCCGGAGCCGTTGTGCAGCACGTAGGTGCCGGCCGGGATGCCCACCTCCTCCTCGAGGAAGGCGTTCATCACCTGCTGCCCCTTGGCCCACGAGCCCGGCTCCCCCAGCAGCTCCGCCCCCAGCGTCTTCCACATCTGCTCGGCCATGAAGTTCTGGGAGCGCTTGTTCACCAGGCGCACCAGCTCCCCCAGCGACAGCGAGGCCAGGGTGTAGAGCCGGTCGGCGTAGCGCGGCACCTGCCCGCGCAGCACCCCCTTGCGGGTGAGCTTGATGCCCACGGCCTCGAGCTCGGCGCGCAGGCTGCGGCCGGTGTAGTAGGCCGGGGAGGTCACCCGCACGAAGGCGCGGTGGCCCGGCTCGTCCAGGCGCACCTGGCCGCGGGCCAGCACCCGGGTCTGGTTGCCGAGCGGGGCCACGTCCAGCCGCACCCAGGTCCGGCCCCGCTCCACGGTCTTGACCTTGTTGGTCAGCTTGAAGTGGTCGGAGGCGGGCAGCAGCTCGAGGCGCGCCTCCTGGCCGGCCGCCTCGGCCGGGAACACCAGCACCGAGACCGAGTTGAAGTCCAGGCTGAGCGCGCTCATGGGCGCCTGGTAGGGCTTGGAGCTCGCGTCCTGGCTCCAGCCCGGGCCGGCCCCCTCGTCGTCGAGGTAGCTGTCGTCCAGGATGATCGGCCCCTCGATGGTCTTCAGCCCCATGGCCTTGAGCTCGACCGCCAGCAGGTGCAGGCGCTCGTCCACCAGGTAGGGGTCCGCGCCGCCCTTGACGTACAGCGGCCCCTTGAGCGCGCCCTTCTCGGGCTTGTCGTGGGAGTAGAGCGTGGTGCGCCAGCGGTAGTCGGGGTGCAGCAGGCACAGCGCCGCGGCCGTGGTGAACATCTTGCTGACCGAGGCCGGGTTGATGAGCTGGTCGGCCTGGTGGGCGAACACCGTGCGGCCCGTGGTCAGGCTGTCCACCCGCGCGCCCACCAGCGCCCCCTCCAGGGCCGGGTCGGACACCACCTCCTGGAGGATCTGCTCCAGGGGGCGGTACTCCACGGCCGGGACCGCCGGGGCGGCGGCGTCGGGCGAGCCGAGCCGGGCGGCCAGCGCCATCACCAGGGGCAAGCAGGGCAACCAGGCAGGCATGCGGGCTCCTCGTCAGGCCGGCAGGGTACCCCAAGTCCGCGGGCCGGGTCAAAGAGGTGGCCTCGCCGGAGCGGCGCTGGTACCATGGGCCCCCATGAGAACGCGCCTCCTCGGCCTGTGCGCCGTGCTGCTGCTCCCGGGTGTGTGCCTCGGCCAGGAGGCGCCGCCCGCGCCAGGAGACGCGGCCGCCGCGCCGGGCGCTGCCCCCGCGGGCTGCCAGGACCCCATCTTCATCCAGGTCAAGGGGCGCCTGTCCGATCTGCTGCGGGCCGAGGAGCAGATCGACGTGTGGGAGGAGTTCCTCCGCAACTACCCGCACAACCCGTGCGTGCAGGAGGCCCGCCGGGAGCTCGAGGCGCTCCAGGCCTCCGGGCAGCGGCGCGAGGAGCAGGCGCGCGAGGAGGGCTGGCGCCAGCAGGCGCGCGGCGGCATCATCGAGCCCGGCCACCTGGACTTCCCGGCCCACGCGGGGCTGCTCGACGCGAGCCCGGGCTACCGCATCCGGCTGGACACCGACGTGCTGGTCCTGGACGACTGGTTCGGGTTCAAGGCCGGGGTGGAGAACACCGTCTGGACCCAGCTCCTGCGCGCCGAGGTGGCGCTCATCCCCTGGATCGGCGTGCGCTTCGAGCTCCCGACCGTGATGGGCACCCACCGCAACGCGGACGCGACCTACGCGCTCGGCAACATGGTGCTGGGGCTGCGCGGCCACTGGGGCACCTACCTCCAGGGCGAGGACGATCTGCCGCTGCTCGTCTCGGGCGGGTTCCTGTGGGGCAGCAGCTCGTCGGTGTGGATGTCGGAGGACAAGCGCGGGCTGCTGGACGCGGCGGCCTTCGCCACGCCGTACTCCTACCACCGCTTCGCCTACGACGCGCGCGACTACGCCTTCCACGTCGAGGGCCAGCTGCGGGTGGCGGCGGAGCACTTCCTGGCCCTGGGGCTGCAGTACCACGTGATGGCCGGCGGGGAGCACGTGGAGAAGATCTTCCTGTACGACCTGGCCTACGACTGGCGGGTGGCCGGCCTGGTGTACCTGGGGCTGGAGCTGAACGGCGGGGTGGGGCTCATGCCGGCCTTCGCCATGAGCACGGACAACGCCTGGCGCGCCTGGGTGCTGCTCTCGCCCCAGGCCCGGCTCGACCTCGGCCTGTGGGAGCTGGGGCTCTCGGTGCGCGTGCCGCTCGGCCAGGCCGCGGACTGGGCCTCGGTGATCGTCGGGCTCGAGCTGGCGGTCGACCTGGGCGGCCCGGTCAATCCGTTCTAGGCTCCTCGGGCTTGGCGGGCGGGGGCTCCACGGGCGCGGAGGGCGCGTCGGCCGGGGCCGCGGCCGCGGGCGGCTCGGGCGCCGCGGGCGCTGCGGGCGGCTCGGGCGCCGCGGGCGGCTCGGGCGCCGCGGGCGGCTCGGGCGGCTCGGGCGTCGGTGCCGCCCTGGGCGGCGGCGTGGAGTCGCGCTCCGCCTTGCCCTCGCCCAGCACCTTCACCTTGGCCTCGAGGTAGTTCAGCTTCTCCAGGGCCAGGTCGAGCTTGCTCTTGGTCACCCGGTAGACCTGGTTGTCGTTGCGCATCTTCTTCTGGGCCGTGTCCAGCTTGAACTGCAGCTTGCCCAGCTCGGCCTCCAGCGCGGCGACGCGGGCCTGCGGCTCGTCGCCGGCGGGCGCGGGCTTCGGGGCGGGCGCGGGGGTCGGCTCGCGCGCCCTGGCCTTGGCGGCCCGCTCCTCCGCGGATCGCCGGGCCTCGGCCAGGTCCGCCTTCAAGCGCTCCGCGGTCTCGCGCTGCTGGCGGGCCTCCTCGGCGGCCCGGGCGGCCACCTCCTGGGCGCGGCGGGCCTCGGCCCGGGCCTCCAGCAGCTCCTCCTCGCGGGCCCGCTCGACCTCGGCGTCCTCCGGGGCCTGCTTGTCCTCCTGCTCCAGCTCGTAGGCCTTCTTCTTGGCCTTCTTGGCCTCGTCGCGGGTCTTGTCGAGCTTGGCGCGGAACTCGTCGGACTGGCGCGCGCGCTCCTCCAGCTTGGCCTTGAGCTCCTCGCCGCGGCGGCGCTCGTCGGCCAGGTCCTGCTGGGTGCGCTCCAGCGCGCGGGTCTTGCCGGCGACCGACCGGACCAGCACCACGAGCACGATGAGCTCGGCGCCGGCCAGGATGGCCAGGATCGGAATCCACATGCTCTGCTCCCTCCCCGCCCGGTGGACGGGCCGGGCCCCTTCGTACCACGCCGCCGGGGCCGCCGCAACCGTCCCGCCCCGATTGACAAGCCCGCCGGGTTCGGGAAAGCTCGGGGCACCCTGGAAGGGCTGGAGGTGGACCCCGATGGCCCAGCGCATCGAGATCGGCTTGCGGGAGGGCATGCAGGACGCCCCGGGCGACAAGGTCCGCCGGCGCCTGCGCGCCGAGCTCGGGCTCGAGGTCGCGGCGGTGCGCTGCGTGGACGTGTACACCGTGGACGCGGAGCTGCCGGCCGAGGCGCTGGCCCGGGTGGCCGTGGGCGCCCTGTCCGACCCGGTCTCCGAGCGGGCCGCGGTGGGCCGGCCGTTCGCCGACGACGGGCCGCCCTTCGACTGGGCGCTCGAGGTGGGCCTGCGGCCCGGGGTGACCGACAACGTCGGCCGCACCGCGCGCGAGGCCCTGGCGCTGGTGCTCGACCGGCCCTTCCAGCCGGGCGAGGGCGTGTACCACGCCCGCCAATACTTGATATCCGGGGCGCTCCCGCGCGAGGCGGTGGAGCGCCTGGCCCGCGATCTCCTGTCCAACGCCCTCATCCAGCGCCACCGGGTGCTCTCGGCCGCCGAGCACCGCGCCCAGGGCGGGTTCGCGCCGGAGGTGCCCCGGGTGCACGGCGCGGGCCGCGCCCCGCTCGAGACCCTCTCCCTGGAGCTCGCCGACGGAGAGCTCCAGGCGCTCAGCCGGCGGCGGGTGCTGGCGCTCAACCTGGCGGAGCTCGGCGCCATCCGCGACGCCTACCGCGACCCGAGCCTGCGCGCCGCGCGCACCGGCGTGGGCCTGGGGCCGGAGCCCACCGACGTGGAGCTGGAGTGCCTGGCCCAGACCTGGAGCGAGCACTGCAAGCACAAGATCTTCCAGGCCCGCGTCCACTACCGCGAGGCGGGCGGGCCCGAAGAGCTCGTGGACTCGATCTTCAAGACCTACGTGCGCGGGCTGACCGAGCGGGTGCGCGCGGACAAGGGCCCGCGCGACCTGTGCCTGAGCGTGTTCGTGGACAACGCCGGGGTGATCCGCTTCAGCGAGGACTGGAGCCTGGTGTTCAAGGTGGAGACCCACAACAGCCCCTCCGCGCTCGATCCCTACGGCGGGGCGCTGACCGGCATCGTGGGGGTCAACCGCGATCCCTTCGGCACCGGCCAGGGCGCCCGGCTCGTCTTCAACACGGACGTGTTCTGCCTGGCCGACCCGTTCCGCGCGACGCCCGTGCCGCCCGGCCTGCTGCACCCGCGCCGGGTGCTGGAGGGCGTGCGGGAGGGGGTGGAGCACGGCGGCAACAAGAGCGGCATCCCCACGCTGAACGGCTCGGTGGTCTTCGACGAGCGCTTCCTGGGCAAGCCGCTCGTGTTCTGCGGCACGGCCGGGCTGCTGCCCGCCCGCCTGCGCGGCGCGCCGGGGCACGAGAAGGCGGCCCAGGCCGGCGACCGCATCGTCATGGTGGGCGGCCGCATCGGCAAGGACGGCATCCACGGGGCCACCTTCTCCAGCGAGGAGCTGCACGAGGGCTCGCCGGTCAGCGCGGTGCAGATCGGCGACCCCATCACCCAGAAGCGCATGACCGACATGCTGCTGGTCGCCCGCGACCGCGGCCTGTACCGCTGCATCACCGACGACGGCGCCGGCGGGCTGTCCTCCTCGGTGGGCGAGATGGCCGAGGGGCCGGGCGGCTGCGAGCTCGACCTCACCCACGCGCCGCTGAAGTACGCGGGGCTGGCGGCCTGGGAGATCCTGGTCAGCGAGGCGCAGGAGCGCATGACGCTGGCCGTGCCGCCGGAGCGCATGGAGCAGCTCATGGAGCTCGCGCGGCGCTACCAGGTGGAGGCCACCGACCTCGGGCGCTTCACCTCGAGCGGCTGGTTCCACGTGCTCGACCAGGGCGTGAGCGTGGCCTACCTGCCCATGGCCTTCCTGCACGAGGGGCTGCCGCGGCTCGAGCTTAGGGCCGAGTGGGCCCCGCCCGCGCGGGACGACCGGCTGCCGCCCGCGCCCGCCGATCAGGCCGGGCTGCTCCGCCGGCTGCTGGGCCGGCTGAACGTGTGCTCCAAGGAGTACTGGGTGCGCCAGTACGACCACGAGGTGCAGGCGGGCAGCGTGCTGAAGCCGCTGTGCGGGCTCGAGGGCGACGGGCCCGCGGACGCGGCCGTGTTCCGGCCGCTGCTGGACGACTTCCGGGCGGTGGCCATCAGCCACGGGCTGTGCCCGCGCCTGTCCGACCTGGACGCCCACGCCATGGCCCAGGCGGCGGTGGACGAGGCGGTGCGCAACGCGGTGGCCGTGGGCGCCGACCCGGACCGGCTGGCGGGCCTGGACAACTTCTGCTGGTGCGATCCGGTCGAGGGGCCCGGGAACCCGGACGGGGCCTTCAAGCTGGGGCAGCTCGTGCGCGCGGCCCGCGGGCTGTACGAGCTGTGCGTGGCGTACGGCGTGCCGTGCATCTCGGGCAAGGACAGCATGAAGAACGACGCGGTGGTGGAGGGGCGGCGCATCAGCATCCCGCCCACGCTGCTGTTCTCGGTGCTGGGGCTGATGGACGACGCGCGGCTGGCGGTCAGCATGGACGCGAAGCGGGCCGGGCACCGGGTGTACGTGCTGGGGACGACCCGGCCCGAGCTGGGGGCGAGCGAGTACTTCGGGGCGGTGGGGCTCTTGGGGGGCGCGGCGCCGCGGGTGCGGGCGGCGGAGAACCTGGCGCTGTACCGGGCGGTGCACCGGGCGATGCGGAGGGGGCTGGTGGCCTCGTGCCACGATTGCTCGGACGGGGGGCTGGGGGTGGCGCTGGCGGAGGTAGCGTTCGCGGGCGGGCTGGGCCTCGACCTGGCGCTCTCCCAGGTGCCAGCCTCTTTGGACGCTTTGGACGCGGTCCACGTGCCAGCCTCTTTTCGGTGGCGGGACGACCTGTTGCTCTACGCGGAGAGCGCCGGCCGCTTCGTGGCCACGGTGGCCGAGGAGCATGCGGCGGCCTTCGAGGACGAGCTGCGCGGCCTGGCGTCCGGCCAGGTGGGCGTGGTCATGGCCGAACCTCGGCTGCGGGTTCGCGGCTTGGCCGGCGGCGTCATCCTGGACGAGCCACTGGCCGAGCTCAAGCGGGCCTGGCAGGCCCCGCTGGCCCTCTAGGGAGACGACCCATGGCCAAGGTGCGCGCCCTGGTGGTGAGCGGGAACGGGACGAACTGCGAGCGGGAGACGGCCGAGGCCTGTCGGCTGGGCGGGGCCGACGAGGTGGTGGTCTCTCCCATCTGGGACCTCAGCGCCGGCGAGACGCGCCTGCGAGACTTCCGCCTGCTGTGCCTGCCTGGCGGCTTCATGGACGGCGACGACCTGGGTTCGGCCCGGGCGGCGGCCAACCGCTGGCGCCATGCCCGCGTGGCTGGCGGTGAGCGGCGGCTGTGGGACGATCTGCGGGCGTTCGTCGAGGCCGGCGGGCTGGTCATCGGCATCTGCAACGGATTCCAGCTCCTGGTGAAGCTGGGGATGCTGCCACGGCTCGAGGCCGCCGAGCCCGTCCAGCGCGTGACGCTCACCTTCAACGCCTCGGGGCGTTTCGAGGATCGCTGGGTGACGCTGGTGGCCGAGCCGCGCTCGCCCTGCCTGTTCACCCGGGGGATCGAGCGGCTCGAGCTGCCGGTGCGGCACGGCGAGGGCCGGCTGGTGGGCGCACCCGAGGAGCTCGAGGCCCTGACCCGGGAGCACCTGTGCCCGCTGCGCTACGCGGATCCGGCCACCGGCCAGCCGACCGAGCAGTACCCGCTCAACCCGAACGGCTCGCCGGGCGGCGTCGCGGCGCTGTGCGATCCGTCCGGGCGGCTGTTCGGGCTGATGCCCCACCCCGAGGCCTTCCTGCACCGGACCCTGCACCCGCGCTGGACGCGCGAGCCCGGGCTGCCCGAGGAGGGCGCGGGCGTGGCCATCTTCCGCAACGCCGTCCAGGCGCTGCGCTGAGCGAGCCACGGATCGACTCCCCACGAGGGTTCGCGGAGGCACGTCAGGCTGGCGACAGCGCGGGCAGGCCCGGGGCGGGTGGGCCGAGCGAACCCAGGTAGTCGAGGGCGGGCGGGAAACAGTGCTCCGGGAAAACGGCGCCTGGTTCTCCGGCCCGCAGCCGCCGAGAGGCCTCCCGGAACATGGCGGCGAATGCCCGGTAGGCCTGCCTGAATGCGCGCAGGAGCTCCGGGCGTGAGGTGTGGCAAGCCGGCGCCCGCCGGCGCTTCACCTCGAGCGGAACCTGATGCGGCTCCTGCGCCAGGACGCGCGGGGCCCCGAGCGGGTGGGTGCCCAGCCTGGCGTGTCGCTTTCTTGTCTCCGCCTCGATGTCCGCGACGAGCGCCCGCGCCTTCTCCTGTCGCTCTGCCACCGGAAGCTCAGCCCAGAAGGGCAGGGGCGTGAGCGGCACCTCGTACTCGATCTCCACCTCTTCGGTGGCGAGAGCGGCTCCACCACCGTCGCCGTTCCCTGCGGGCCTGGGCTTGCGGTGCAGGGCGGTGTGGTCGATCCACACGCCCGTGAGCTTCTCACCGTGAAGGAGCGCGGGCAGGCAGGACGCCCCGGGCCAGTCCTCTGGCCGGAGCACCAGACCCTCCTTGCAGCCGTGGGAGAGGATGTACCGGACACGCGCGGCCAGGGCGTCCTGGTCGAGGATGGGGATGGAGTGGAAGCGGTCGGCCCAGAGGCGATCGCGCCAGCCGTGATGGCGGCAAGCGATGCGGGCGAGGCTGGAATCGAACCGGTTCATGAATCGGGAGATGTCAGCGAGGGTGGGGACCGAAAGGATGATGTGGAAGTGGTTGGAGGCAAAGGCGAAGATGTAGATGGCCACGCTCGGAAGCTGGGAGAGCGCGCGGCCGAGGGCGCCGAGGACGAGTCGGTTGAACTCGCGCGATGCCCGGAGCAGGGGTCGGCCCTGGATCGTGCGGTTGGTGATCTCGAACCAGACCTGTCCGTCGGGCCTGTATCGAAGTGGGCGTGCCATTTCGTGCCGGCGAGAAGCAAGAGGCTTGCCAAGTCGAGTTGGAGAGGTTGCAGGCATGCGGCACGCGGCTGGATTGCGTAGTCGGAGCCGAGGGATGCGCGCGATCACCCCTCTCGCGCGAGCAGGTGTCAGCCACCTTGGGTGGCTGCTCGGTTGTCTATGGCGTGCCCGGATTACGGACACGGTGACTGAAATCCGGTCACGGCCAACGCGAGCTAGGCGGCGCGAACTAGGCTGGCACCGGGGGAGCGGGGACGGATGAGTCCGGCCCGGCCCCGGCTGCGCCTGAGATGACGCGCGCGGTCCATTCGGGCGACTCCACCTGCGGGGCCCCGCCGGCCCGCTCGGCCACGAACAGCTCGGCCCCGGGCAGCAGCTGGGTCAGCCGGCGGCCCTGCGCCGGCGGCGCCAGAGGATCCCGGTCGCCGTGCACCAGCTTCAGGGCCGCGGGGAAGCTCGCGCCCGAGGCCGCCAGGGCCTGCAGCCGCGCGAGCACGTCGCGGCGGTAGCCAGGTGCCAGCGTCTGGGCGAGCAGCCGGGCGCGGGTCCGGGCGGCGGGCAGGCTGGCCCAGCCGCGGGCCAGCTCCCGGAGCTCCTGGCGCGAGAGCACGGTGGGGTCGGCGTAGGCCAGCATCTCCAGCGCGGCCCGGGTCGGATCCTTGTGGGTCCGCCGGGCCCAGCGCTCGGCGCCGCCGCTTCGGTTCAGCCAGAACCCCCGCAGCCGGGCGCTGGCCGGGAGCTGGGTGCAGACCCCCAGCGTCACCAGCGTGCCCACCGCCTGGGGCCGCTCGAGCGCCAGGCACAGGCCGGCCAGGCCGAGCTCGGCGTGGCCCACCACGGTCGGGGTGACCAGACCCAGGGCCTGGATGATCTCGGCCACGAGCGCGGCGAGCGCGGCCGGCGTGGCGTCCCCGCCCGGGAGGAGCGGCTCGGCCTCCGCGGGCACGAGCTCGGGCACCACCGCCCGGCAGCGTGCCGCCTGGAGGCGGGAGAGCAAGGCGCGGAAGGTGAAGCCGGTGGTCCACAGCCCGTGCAGCAAGAGCACCGGCCGGCCCGCTCCCAGCTCGCGGTAGACCACCCGCCGGGGGCGCGTTCCGCCCGCGGCCGGCGGCAGCTCCAGGCTGCGCGCGGGGACGAGGAAGTAGGGGTGTTCCTCGGAGGGGAGCTCGGGGATGGCGGCGAGGCTGGGTCGCACGGGCCCTTGTGTACACCCACCCGCCGGGGACTTGCAAGGGCTTGTGCCCGGGTGGTAGGAATGAATCCGGCTCTCTATCCACGCGGCGTTCTTACGGCTGGAACCTGGAGGCAGGTATGCGCATGAGGCACATGAATGTGAGGGCGCTGGCGGTGCTCGGGCTCCTGCTCGGAGTCGGGGCCGGGTGCGACGAGACCCGGTTCAACCGCATCGAGACCCAGAAGGACACGTTCCTCCAGGACGGCACCCAGGTCGTCGAGCAATTCATCCAGGACGGCACCGCCAAGGTGGACACCTACGCCCAGACGGGCTTCCACCAGGTGGACGCCTTCGTGCAGAAGGCCGCGGCCGAGGTGGACATCCTGTGGGTGGTGGACAACTCGCCGTCCATGCTCCAGGAACAGCAGAACCTCGGTGACAACTTCACGGCCTTCATCGGGTACATCGACACCAGCCTGATCGACTACCACATCGGGGTCATCGCCATGGATATGGAGGACCCCACCCACCAGGGCAAGCTGGTGGGCACCACCAAGGTCATCACCCGGCAGACGCCCGGCGCGGCGGCCGTGTTCGAGGACAACATCAACGTCGGCACCACCGGCGGCGGCTTCGAGATGGGCATCCTGGCCGCCCACGACGCCCTCAGCGAGCCGCTGCTGTCCGGGGCCAACGCGGGCTTCCTGCGCGACACCGCCTCGCTGGCGGTCATCTTCGTGTCCGACGAGGACGACCACTCCTACGGCGGGGTGACCTACTACAAGCGCTTCTTCACCACCCTCAAGGACGTGGGCAACGAGCGCCGGGTGATCATGGCCGCCATCGTGGGCGAGAACCCGGACGGTTGCAGCGGCGCCGCCGGCGAGGCCGCCCCGGGCGCGCGCTACCTCGAGCTGGTGCAGGCCCTGGGCGGCAGCTCGGCCTCCATCTGCGCCGCGGACTTCTCCGTGACCCTGTCCCAGCTCGGCCTGACCGTGGCCGGCCTGGGGCGCAAGTTCGTGCTGTCCCAGGCCCCGGATCCCAGCTCGATCGTGGTGAGGGTGCGCGCCGCGGGGGCGCAGGACTGGGTCGAGATCACCGAGAGCCCGGCCACCGGCTGGCGCCTGGATCAGGGCGAGAACGCCATCTACTTCGACGGCTCCTACGTGCCGCCGCCCGAGGCGGACATCGAGGTCGAGTACTCCAACTCCCAGTACGAGTTCCCCATGTCGGGGCGCGGCGATCCCGAGACGCTGGTGGTGACCGTGGACGCGGACGGCGACGGCCCGGGCCTGCCGGTGACCCAGACCGAGAGCACCGACTACGTCTACGACGCGGCCTCCAACACCATCCGCTTCCTGGACGGGCACGTGCCGCCGCTGGGCGCCACGGTGGAGATCTCCTACGCCTCCCTGCGGCGCTCCTTCGCGCTGGGGCAGGAGGTGGAGAACCCGGAGACCCTGCGGGTGGACGTGGATCTGAAGGACGGCAACGGCTACCGCCAGGTGCTGCGCGACGAGGCGACCGGCTGGCTGTTCGACTCGGCCGGCAACGCCGTCCTGTTCCAGGGCAACTTCGTGCCGCCGCTCGGCTCCGACATCCGGGTGTCCTTCTCCAACCTGCGCTGGCTGTTCCCGCTCACCCGCGTGCCGGTCTCCGGGACCCTGGTGGTGACCCTGGACAACGACGGGGACGGGCCCCTCGAGGTGATCGAGGTGCCGGTGGACGATCCCGCCGGCGCCCCGGGCTACATCTACTACGGCACCACCGAGCCTGCGCCCTACACGAACTCCATCAGCTTCGAGAAGCTCGAGTGGCCTCCGCTGGGCGCGGTGGTGACCGCGGTGTACCGGCCGAGCGCCATCGCCCCGTGAGGAGGACGGTCATGCGCACTGCCATCACCCTGACGACGCTCGCCCTGCTCTCCACCCTCGCGGGCTGCGAGGGGGAGGAGATCGCCGGCAACTGCAAGCGCGACTCCGACTGCATGGCCGGCTACCGCTGCTCGCTCGACCACCAGTGCCTGTGTACCATCGATCAGGCCTGCCTGGAGGGCGAGTACTGCAACGCCGACGGCTTCTGCCAGCGCTACACGGGCTGCCGCACGGATCCGGACTGCGGCCTGCCGGCCGGCGCCTGGCGCTGCCAGATCACCGCCGCGGGCTCGGGTCAGTGCCTGTGCCTGACCAACGAGGCCTGCACCGGGGAGCAGGTGTGCAACACCTCCGGCTCCTGCCAGGACAAGGCCGGCTGCGTGCTGGACGGGGACTGCGGCGATCCCAGCCTGTTCCAGTGCCGCATCAACCCCGAGACCAGCATCGGGGAGTGCTTCTGCAAGGTGGACGGCGCCTGCCAGGACAACGAGTTCTGCAACTTCTACGGCTACTGCCAGCCGCGCACCACCTGCGCCACCAACGAGGACTGCCCGGCCGGCCGCTTCTGCAACGTGGCCGACGGCGAGTGCCTGTGCAACTCCGAGGCCCAGACCGGCTGCCGCTCGGACGAGGTGTGCAACGCCTCGGGCTTCTGCCAGCCGCGGCCCGGCTGCTACGACAACGCGGACTGCGTGGACATCGCCGGCACCTTCTGCGACTACACCACCCGCACCTGCGTGCCCGAGGGGACCTGCTCGGCCAGCACCCAGTGCCCGCTGGGCCAGGTGTGCAGCCAGCGCGTGTGCACCACCGGCTGCAACAGCTCCGACGACTGCGAGCTCGATCAGCGCTGCAGCAACTTCCAGTGCGTGACCGGCTGCCAGTCGGACGAGTTCTGCGACTTCATCGAGTTCTGCACCGACGGCACCTGCACCTCGGCCTACTCGGCCGCCAATCCGTTCTGCAAGGCGTGCGCGGGCGGCGGAGACATCCTGGGCTGCGGCACGCGCGGCAACTCCTGCCTGATCTACCCGTACACCGGCGACCCGTTCGCCAACGCGGGCAACGAGGACTACTGCGCCCCGGACTGCTCGGGCGGCCAGCGCTGCCCGCAGGGCTTCGAGTGCAGCACCGTCATCACCATCAAGCAGAGCGACCTGTGCCAGACCAACGCCGACTGCCCCTCGGGCTTGCCCTGCCTGAAGAGCGCCGAGGAGGATCAGGGCTTCTGCCCCTGCGCGGCGAACAACACCTGCCCCTCCAACACCTGCCTGACCGGCGACACCTGCGGCATGAGCGGGAAGTGCTTCGCGCTGAGCATGTCGGGCATCGACCTGCCCTGCTCGACGGCCGCGGACTGCAACATCTGCACCGTGACCATGGACCACTGCATGACCAACGCGGACTGCCAGGCCATCAGCTGCGAGCTGTACGACGGCGTGAACTACGGCGGCTGCGTGAGCGCCAAGGCCTGCGGCCTGGTCGAGGGCATGCACTGCGATCCCTGAGCCCGCGTTTCTTCGGAAAAACCTGAACTGACGGTGCGTTGCAGGTGGCTGGCACCTGGCGCGGCTACTGCACGGAGTGGAACAGGAAGGGGTAGGTGACCAGCACCTCCCCGCCTCCGCGGGGCCGGGGGAAGCGCAGCCGGCGCAAGCTGCGCAGCAGGCAGGCCTCGAGATCCGCGCTCTCCGCGGTCGACTGCAGCACGCTCGCCTCGGCCACCCGGCCCTCGGGCCCGATGGTGAAGGTGGTGACCACCTTGCCGCGCAGATCCGGCGTCCGGCCGAGCTGCTGCTCGTAGCAGTACTTGAACTGCAGCCAGTGGGCCTGCATGTGCGCGGCCACCACCCCCCTGGGCAGCCCGCCCAGGATGCGGGTGCGCCGCTCGTCCACCTCGACCCCCAGCCGCTCGCGGTGGTCGAGGGGCGCTTGGTCCATGGCCGGGCCGCCGTCCGGCCCGCCGCTCCAGCGCCCGTCGCCGCCGAGCCCCAGCGGAGCGCCACCCGGGGGGCCGCCGCGCAGGCCCGGGGCGCCGACGCCGCCGCCCGGGGGCCCGCTCGGGCCGGCGAGCTGCGCGAGCTGCGCGTCGAGATCCGCGGGCTGCGCCCCGCCGAGCAGGTTCCCGCCCGGGCCGCCGCCGCCCCGCTGCCGGAGCAGGGCCAGGATGCCCGCGTCGGCCACGACCTGCTCGTCCCGCCGGCGACGCTCCTCGGGGCGGAGCACCGCCGCGGCCCCCTCGGGCCGGCGACGCGGGGCGGCCCGGACGGGGCGCGCCCGGGGCTGCGCCTCCTCGATGAGCGCGAAGCGCGGCCGCGCTCGCTCCGGGGCGGCGGGCGGCGCCAAGGAGGCCAGGCGCCCCGGGCTGACCAGGTAGGCGTCCGCCTCGCGCGCCTGCCCGGGGGTGGCCTGGATCATGGCCCACACCCCCAGGGCCACCAGGCAGGCGCTCGCCAGCCAGGCCCCGGCCGAGGAGTCGCGCCCCCGCAGCCCGGCCCCGCGCGCGGGCCGCGCCGCCGGCACCCAGCGCAGGCGCACCTCGGCCTGGCCCAGCCCCACGCGCGCCTCCTGCCCGGGCCGGAGCTCCCAGCCGAAGTCGCTCAGCCCCGCCGGCAGCCCCAGCTCCACGGGCCGACCGCCAGCGCGAACCGAGAACCCCATCCCGGCGGCCAGCCGCAGGCGGGCGCCGTCCTCGCCCAGCGCCTCCACCAGGGTCCAGGCCGGCGCGGGCAGCGCCAGGCCGGGCACGCCGAGCGCCTCCGGCGCGCCCTGGCCCAGCACCACGCGCTCGCCCGCGCGGTGGTGCCGCACCGCCAGCGTGCTGCGGCCCCAGCGCACGGCCACCTCGAGCAGTCGTTCCCCTGCGCCCATCGGGCCATACCTCCCCCGCGCGGGGCGTGGGCTGAACTGCCCGCGCGGCCGTCGCGGCGCTCCGTCGTTCGGCCGCTGCGACAAGCGCCGGGGGGAGGATGTTCCCGGCCCTTGCCAGGCGGCCCGGGGGCCAGGTAGGGTCTGTGGGCGGAGGGAGCTCCATGACGCACGAACGCAAGGTGATCGAGGCCGGGCTCGCGGCCTGGCGCAAGGTGGTGGACAAGAGCCTGGTCAAGAACCCGGAGCGCGAGCCCGAGTTCAGGACCAGCTCGGGCATCGCGGTCGAGCGGCTGTACACGCCGCTGGACGACGACGAGCGCGACTACGCCCGGGACCTGGGCTTCCCCGGCCAGTACCCCTTCACCCGCGGGGTGCAGCCGACCATGTTCCGCGGGCGCTACTGGACCATGCGCCAGTACGCCGGCTTCGGCTCCGCCGCGGAGACCAACGAGCGCTTCCGCTACCTGCTGGCGCAGGGCCAGACCGGCCTGTCGGTGGCCTTCGACCTGCCGACCCAGATGGGCTACGACCCGGATCACCCCATGTCCAACGGCGAGGTCGGCAAGGTCGGGGTCAGCATCGCCACCCTCGACGACATGCGCCGGCTGCTCGACCAGATCCCGCTCGGCAAGGTGTCCACCTCGATGACCATCAACTCGACCGCGGCCATCCTGCTGGCCATGTACGTGGTGGTGGCCGAGGAGCAGGGCGTGCCGTGCGCCCAGCTCAACGGCACCATCCAGAACGACCTGCTCAAGGAGTACGTGGCCCGCGGCACCTACATCTTCCCGCCGCGCCAGAGCCTGCGGGTGATCACCGACCTGTTCGTGCACTGCAAGGCGAACCTGCCCCGCTGGAACACCATCTCCATCTCCGGCTACCACATCCGCGAGGCCGGCTCGACCGCGGTCCAGGAGGTGGCCTTCACCCTGGCCCACGGCGTGGCCTACGTGCAGGCCGCCATCGACGCCGGGCTCGCGGTCGACGACTTCGCCGGGCGGCTGTCCTTCTTCTTCGGCTGCCACAACAACTTCCTCGAGGAGGTGGCCAAGTTCCGCGCCGCCCGCCGGCTGTGGGCGCGGCTGATGCGCGAGCGCTTCCACGCCGCGGACGACCGCTCCTGCGCGCTGCGCTTCCACACGCAGACCTGCGGCTCCACCCTGCTGGCGCAGCAGCCGGACAACAACGTGGTGCGGGTGGCCTACCAGGCGCTGGCGGCGGTGCTGGGCGGCACCCAGAGCCTGCACACCAACTCGCGGGACGAGGCCCTCAGCCTGCCCACCGAGGACTCGGTGCGCATCGCGCTGCGCACGCAGCAGATCGCCGCCCACGAGAGCGGCGTGGCCGAGTTCGTCGACCCGCTGGGCGGCTCCTGGGCCGTGGAGGCGCTGACCGACCGCATCGAGCGCGAGGCCGAGGCGCTCATCAAGCGCATCGACGAGCTGGGCGGCGCGGTCAAGGCCATCGAGGAAGGCTTCATGCAGGCCGCCATCGCCGACGCGTCCTACGAGTACCAGAAGCGCGTGGAGAAGGGCGCGCAGGTGCTGGTGGGGCTGAACAAGTACCAGATCGAGGAGCGGCTCCAGCCGCCGCGGCTGCGCATCGCCCCGGAGCTCGAGCAGGCCGCGGTGGAGCAGGTGCGCGCGGTGCGGCAGCGGCGCGACGCGGCCCGGGCCCGCGCGGCGCTCGAGGCCGTGGAGCGGACGGCCCGCGGCGCGGACAACCTGGTGCCGCCCATCCTCGAGGCGGTGCGGGCCATGTGCACCACGGGCGAGATCGCGGACGCGCTGCGCAAGGTGTTCGGAGTGCACCAGGAGGGCTGAGCCGCCGCGGGCGGCCGACCGGAGGAGGGTTCCCGATGAAGCTCGACCACATCGGCATCGCGGTGGACGACCTGGAGGCGGCCCGCAAGCTGTACGGCCAGGTGCTGGGGCTCGCCGTCGGCCCGGTCGAGGAGCTGCCCGAGCGCAAGCTGCGCATCTCGTTCGTCGATCTGGGCGCCGGCGGGGCGGGCCTCGAGCTGCTCTGCCCCACCGATCCCGACTCGGCCGTGGGCAAGTTCCTGGCCTCGAAGGGGCCGGGCGTGCAGCACCTGGCCTACCGGGTGGAGGACATCCAGGCCAGGCTGGCCGAGCTGAAGGCGGCCGGGGTGCGGCTGGTGGACGAGCAGGCCCGCCCGGGCGCCCACGGCTGCCTGGTGGCCTTCCTGCACCCCAAGTCCACGGGCGGCGTGCTGACCGAGCTCGTGCAGCACACGCACTGAGCCGTTCGTCAGGGCATCCGTCGGGGTCCTGTCGGCTCGCTCCCCATCCATGCTCACTCGGCGCTCCGCGTGGATGGGGGCCCCCTCGCCGCCACCCCTCTCTGGCCGATTCGGGTGGGGCGAAGCGCTCAGTCTGTCTGCCCGGCGTTCTGCCGCTTGCGCTTGCCCACCAGCCAGGCCCCCAGCACGCCCAGCTCGTAGAGCGCGTACATGGGCACGGCCACGATGGCCTGGTTGAAGGGGTCCGGGGTGGGGGTGATGACGGCCCCCACGATGAAGCACAGCAGCAGCACGTACTTGCGCACCCTGGCCAGGCCCCGCGTGGTGACCAGCCCCAGGGCCGCCAGCAGCACCACCAGCACCGGCGTCTCGAACACCAGCCCGAAGGCCAGCACGAACGAGGAGGCCGTGCCCAGGTAGCCCTGCATGCTGAGGATGAGCTGCGTGTTCTCGACCATGGTGCCGACCGCGAACTCGGTGGCCTGGGGCAGGATGAGGAAGTAGCAGAAGGCCGCCCCGCCCAGGAAGGCGCCGGTGGCCACGAACACGAAGGGCAGCGCCAGGCGCCGCTCGCGCGCCGTCAGGCCCGGGGAGACGAACCACCACAGCTGCTGGAAGATGACCGGGCTGGCCAGCAGGATGCCGCCGATCAGGCCGAGCTTCAGGCGGTAGAAGATGGGCTCGAAGATGCCCAGGAAGACCGGCTCGGTGCCCTCGGGCAGCAGGCCCTCGATCGGCCAGCGCAGCGCCCGGTCCAGGTAGTCCGAGAAGCCCACCGCCACGCCGAAGCCGACGACGATCGCCAGCCCCGAGATGGTCAGCGCCCGGCGCAGCTCGCCCAGGTGGCCGCTGAAGGTGAGGTTCTTCGGATCCATGCGTGCGCCGGGCCCTGCCTCACAGCTTGAAGCGCTCGAGGATGCGGTGCAGGTTGACGGCCTGCTCGGCCACCGAGCCCACGGTGCTCTTCATCTCCGACATGGAGGAGCTGTGGCGCTCGGCGATCTCCTTGATGCGCTCGATGGCGCCCATGATCTGCTCGGCGCCGCGGGCCTGCTCCTTCTGGGCGCGGTTGAGGTGGTTGACCATCTCCGAGATGCTCTCGATGGCCCGGGTGATCTGCTTGCTGCCGCGGGCCTGCTCCTGGCTGGAGGCGTGCACGTGCTGGGTGACCACCCGCATGCGCTTGGCCGAGCCCATGAGCTGCTCCGAGCCCTTGGCCTGCTGGGCGGTGGCGGTGGCGATCTGCTGCACCGTCTCGGCGATGCGCTGGATGGAGGTGGTCACCTCCTTGGAACCGCGCACCTGCTCGACGGTGGCCCGGGCGATGTCGCGCATCATGGTGGTGGACTTGGTGGCGCTGTCCAGGATCTTGGTCAGCGCGCTCTCCGCCTCGCTGGACAGGCCCACGCCCTCGTCCACGTCCTTCTGCCCGCGGTCCATGGCGTCCAGCGCGTTGCGCGTCTCCGACTGGACCGCCTGGATGAGCGCGGCGATCTCGCTGGTGGAGGCCGCCGTGCGCTCGGCCAGGTCCTTGATCTCGTCGGCCACGACCGCGAAGCCCTTGCCGTGCTCGCCGGCCTGGGCGGCGATGATGGCCGCGTTGAGCGCCAGCAGGTTGGTCTGCTCGGCCACGTCGTCGATGACCGTCAGCACCTGCCCGATGGCCAGCACCTTCTTGCCCAGGGTCTCCATCACGCTGAAGGCCTGCTGGGTCGAGTCGTTGATGCGGGTGATGCCCTGGCGGGTGAGCTTCACCGCCTCCACGCCGCGCTCGGCGTCCCGGCGCACCTCCTCGCTCAGGCGCGCGGTCTGATCGGCGTTGGTCTCCACGTGGGAGATGCTCACGTCCATCTCGCGCATGGCGGCCGAGGTCTGCTCCGCCGTCGAGGACAGGTCCTCCACGCTCCCGGCCACCTCCTTGATGGCCTGGGTCATCTGCTCCACGCTGCCGGTGGTCTCCTCCACGCTGGTGGCCAGCGAGTGGATGTTGTCGGCCATCTCGTCGTTGGTGGCGGCCATCTCCAGGATGGAGCTCGAGCTCTCCTCGGCGCTGGCCGCCAGGATCTCCACGTTCTCGGCGATGCCCTTGAGGGACACGAACATCTGGGACATGGAGGCCGAGGTCTCGTCCACGGCCGCCACCTGGCCCTCGGCCCCCAGGGCCACGTCGTCGGTGGCCCCGGTGATGGCGTCCACGGCCGCGCCCAGGTTCTGCGAGGCCGTGGCGATCGAGCGGATGATGTCGCTCAGGGCGCCGATGATGCGGTTGATGGCCGCGGCCACCAGCCCGATCTCGTCCTGCTGGGCCACCCGGATGCGCTCGGTCATGTCGCCGCCCGACAGCCGCGTGGTCGCCTCCAGGATGTCGAGCAGCCGCCGGTTGAGGCGGTTGGAGGCGAGGTAGACCAGGCCGGAGAAGGCGACCAGCGACACCATCAGCACCAGCGCCAGGAACGCCAGCACCGACGAGCGCTGGGCGTTCAGCTCCGCGGTGGACAGGCCGAGCAGCAGGTAGCCGATCACCCGCTGGCTGGCGTCGCGCCCTCGCGGGGCCGGCGCCGCGAACACCGCCGGGGCGGGGGTCGGGGCGGGGGCCGGGGCCGCGGCCGGGGCCGCGGCCGGCTCCCCGGCGGGTCGGGCCGCCTCCCCGTCGTCGGACTCGTCCGGCAGGAGCGCGTCCTCCTCGCCCACGCCGTCGGGCACGGCCGCGCCCGGGCCCGCGTCCGCGCCGGCGCTCGAGCGGATGGGCTCGGTGAAGCCGAGCACGCCCGGCGCCTCCAGCACCTGCTCGGGGTGCTCCAGGTGGCGCCTGACCAGCTCCGCCAGCTCCGCGTCCCCGCGGTGCAGCTTGGCCATCACCCGGTAGGGGCTGCCCCCCAGGCCCGGCTGGCCCTCGTGGGCCGGGCCGAGCACCAGCGCGTACTCGATCTCGGCGTACTGGTCGAGCAGCCGGGCCACCTGCGCCTGGAGCTTGTCCTCCTGCTCGTAGAGCAGGTGCATGCGGCTGACCGAGTCCGAGGACAGGGTGCGGGCCAGGATGGTCCCGCGCGCCTCGAAGGAGGCGCGCAGCTGACCGGACACGAGCCCGAACAGCAGGCCAGCCACGAGCAGCAGGATGACGCCCGTGGCGGCCACCATGGTGAGCACGATCTTGCGCCGCAGGCTCGTCTTGAGATTCGATAGGATCTGCTCGCTCATGGTCCTCGACCCCCCGTCGCTCAGGGGCTCAGCAGCTTGACGTCCGGCCGGGAGCCCAGCCCGTCCGGCAGGCCCAGGTGGAGCTGGGTGGCGGTCTTGACGTTGACCCACAGCGCCGATCGGGCCTCGCGCTCGGGCAGGCTGGCTGGATCGGCGCCGTCCAGGATCTGCCGTGCCAGGCGGGCCGCCTCGCGGCCCTGATCCTTGTAGCTCGAGGTGAAGGCGGCCAGGGCGCCGCTCTTGACGAACTGCTCGGCGTAGACCAGGACCGGCTTCTGCTGCTCCACCTGCAGCAGCAGGGCCTGCTCCAGCAGCACCTTGCTCACCACCACCGTGTCGCGCAGCAGCCAGACCGCCTCGCCCCGCTCGAAGGCCCGCTGCAGGGCCGCCGGCACGTCCTTCTTGGAGCCGACCGGCAGCGCGATGAGCTCGAGGCCCAGCTCGGCCGCGGCCGTCCTGGCCCGCTCGACGAAGGCCCCGGTCGTGCCGGGGTGGTAGACCGTGGCCAGGCGCTTGAGGCCGGGCAGCACCAGCCGGTAGGCCGCGAGCTGGGAGGCGGGCAGGGGATCGTTGGCCACCGTGGCCGTGCGCCGGTCCCGCCTGGCGTTCCACGGGCCGGCCATGCACAGGACCCGCGGCAGCTCGGCGAGCTCCTCGGCCGCGAAGGCCGCCGCCTGCGGGCCGAGCGCCAGGATGACCCTGGGCGCGGACGCGCGGATGCGCGCCGCCAGGGGCTTCGGGTCCTCCCCGGCCGCGGGCAGGGTCACCACCTCGAGGGGGTCGGTCCAGGAGTCGCGCAGGCCGGCCAGGGCCGAGTCGTACGCCTTGAGGGAGCTCGAGCGCACCACCAGGGCCTCGGCGGCCGGGGCGGGCTGCGCCCACGCGCACACGAGGAGCGCGAAACTGAGGCACTCCACCGCCTTGACCGTCCGGGTCCGCACCGGCGACGCGCTCCTCGGATCGGGCCGAACCACGCGAAAAATCGCGATATTAGAGTACGTTCCCCCCACCTGCGAGTCAAGCTTTCCCCGGCTTGCCGGGGCGCGCGGCGGCGCGCTACGATGGGTCGATCGCCAGCCACCCCGGAGGGCCCCCCCATGAACCGCACCGCCGTGGTCACGGATCCGGTCTTCGCCATGCACGACCCGGGCCCCTACCACCCGGAGTCGCCCGCGCGCGCGCGCGCCATCCAGTGCAGGCTGGAGGCCGACGACCTGCGCACGCGCCTCGCGCGGCTGGCGCCCCGGGCGGCCAGCCAGGCGGAGATCTGCCGGGTGCACACCCCGGGCTACTACCGCCGGGTGGCGGCCACAGCCGGGCACACGGCCAGCCTCGATCCGGACACGCAGACCTCGGTCGACTCCTTCCGCGCCGCGGAGCTGGCCGCGGGCGGGCTGCTCGCGCTCACCGAGGCGGTGGTGCGCGGCGAGGTGCGAAACGGCTTCGCCCTGGTGCGCCCGCCGGGCCACCACGCCGAGCGGGATCGCGCCATGGGCTTCTGCCTGTTCAACAACGTGGCCGTGGCGGCCGAGCACGCCCTGGCGGCGCTCGGCCTGGCGCGGGTGCTCATCCTGGACTGGGATCTCCACCACGGCAACGGCAGCATGCACTCGTTCTGGGAGCGGGCCGACGTGCTGTACGCCAGCACCCACCAGTACCCCTACTACCCCGGCACCGGGGCCGTGGACGAGGTCGGCGCGGGGCCGGGGCGCGGCTTCAGCGTGAACGTGCCGCTGCCCTGCGGCATGGGAGACGCGGAGTACACCGCCATCTTCCGGGAGATCTTCGCGCCCGTGGTGGCGGCCTACCGGCCCGAGCTCATCCTGGTCAGCGCGGGCTTCGACATCTTCGACGGGGATCCGCTGGGGGGCATGCGGGTGAGCCCGCAGGGCTTCGCCTGGCTCACCAGCCAGGTGATGGAGATGGCCGCGGTCTGCCAGGGGCGGGTGGTGCTCACCCTGGAGGGCGGGTACCACGTCGAGGGGCAGGCCGAGTCGGTCGCGGCCTGCCTGCAGGCCCTGCTGGGCGAGCCGCCCGGGCCGCCCCCGCCGCGCGCGGGCGTCGGCCAGGCCGGACCCATCCTGGCGGCGGTGAAACGCGTCCAGGGGCAATTCTGGAAGCTGGGCTAGGATCTTCTACGGGAGATCTGGGGTTCTGCGTGAAGCCACACCCGGGTCGCGTTGCGACCCGGGTAAGACTTTCTGCGCGCCCAGGAGGCGCTTGAAAGTCTAAAATTCTTCGGCGGAGTCGCCCTCGTCCCCGCCGCCCTGGATGCTCTGGATCATCTTCTTGCACTTGGCGTAGTACGGGTTGCTCTTGTTGACCATCTGGGTGACGGTCTGGCAGGTGGAGATGGCCTTCTCGGGGCTGGTGGCCTTGATCACGTAGGCCGTCTCGAACAGCTTCTTGGCCTCGACCTCCAGCTTCTTGATGCGATCCTCGGCCTGCTTGAGGTCGGGCTTGTACTTCAGCGCCAGGGTGTAGCTGTCGTAGGCCAGCGGGTACTTGTTGCTGGTGTGGGCGTCCACGCCGCGCAGGAAGTACACCTTGCCCAGCGTGCCCTTGACCTTCTCGGTCACCTCGCCCTTGCCCCCGCCCAGCTTCCTGTCCAGCTCGATGGCGCGGGCGAGCATCTTGATGGCCTGCTCGGCCTGGCCCGGGTTGTTGGCCATGCCCAGGCCGTTCTTGGCGTGCTGCTGGAACTCGCGCAGCGACTTGATGCCGTCCTGGCTGACGCCCGAGGAGGAGGCCTGGGCCAGGGCTTCGTCGATCTTGTTGGCCCGGTAGAGATCCAGGCACTGCCCGGCCAGCAGGTACTGCGACTTGACCACGGGGGGCGGCTTCTCGACCTTGGGCTTCTTGCAGCCCTTGCCCACGCAGGGCGGCGGGGCCACGGGCCTGCGCAGCGCGGCCTCGGCCTTGCGCTTGATGTCGCTCGCCACCGGGTCGTCCGGGAAGGAGCGCAGGATCTCGTCGGCGGTGGTCTGGGCCTCCTCGTAGCGCTTCTCCGCCAGGGCCGTGCGGGCCCGCTCGGTCCGGTCCGTGCGCAGGCCCTCCTCGGCCTGGACCTTCAGCTCCTGGGCGGTCTTGGTGGAGCTGGACTCCGCGGCCAGGACCGGCGTCAGGGCGGCGATGGCGCCCTCGTAGTTCTTCTCGTCCAGCTTGGCCCGGGCGTCGCCCACGGCCCGCTCGGCCTCGACCTCGCCGTCGATGGTCTTCTTGTAGCGCAGGACGTCCTCGTCCTCGGGCAGCAGCTCGAAGACCCCCGCCAGGAGCTTCTGCGCCTCGCCCCACTTGTTCTCGCCGACCAGCTTCTTGACCTCCTCGAAGTCCGTGGCGGCCTGCGCCAGGGCGGCCTCCTCCTCCGCGGCCGCCGCGGCCGCGGCCTCGGCCTCGGCGGCGGCGTCCAGCTCGGCCTGGCTGGGCCCGCTCATCTTCTTGGCGATGCCCAGGACGCCGATCAGCACCACCAGGACGCCGCACACCATGAGCATCTTCTTGCGCTTCTTCTTCTTGGGCGACGGGATGCCGTGGCCGGTGACGTTGGTCCCCTCGCCCGTCTCGTTCACCGCCTCCAGCATGGCCGTGGCGTTCTGCCGGGGGGACCTCGGCCCGCCCCCGCCGGGGGCGGTGAACACGATGCGGGCGTCGCCGATGTGGATCTCGTCGCCGTCGTAGAGCGGCTCGTCGGTGATGCGCTTGTCGTTGAGGAAGGTGCCGTTGCCGGACTTCTGGTCCACCAGGTGCCAGGCGTCGTCCTGCTTCTCGATGACGGCGTGCTGGCGGGAGACCAGCTGGTCGGGCAGCACCACGTCGCACTCGGGGGAGCGCCCGATGACGAAGCGCTCCTTGACGATCTCCACGTCGGACTGCCCATCCCCGGTCTCGATCGTCAGCACCGGCACCGGCTCGTTGGTCACGTCGGCCATGTTCAGGATGGCGGTCTTGTCGGCCGGGGTGGCGGGCGCCGCCGCCGGCAGCTCGCCCACGAAGGTCGCGCCCGCGTCGCCCGGCGGCGCCTCGCCGAACACCAGGGCGCCGGAGTCGGGCAGGGCGTCGGCGTCGGGATCGCTGAGATCCGCGTGCGGCGCGAACTCGCCGGTGTCCTCCTCCTCGGTCGGCAGGGGCGGCGGCCCCCCGCCCTCGGGCGCCAGGCCGCGGCGCGAGAGCTCGCGGTGAATCGGACCGCCCTGGCCGCCCACAGCCTCCAGCTCCTCGTCGGTGGTGTGCTCGCTGCTCCCACCCTCCTCATCGGGCGCGGGCACGGGCCTGCGGCGCCGGCGCGATCGGATGTCCTGGGACATGGGCCTCGCTCCCTTCGGGCCGGCCCGGCTCGCGCGCCGGACCGGGGCTCATTCTAACACGACTTCCGGGCGGTCGCCCCGCCCGGGTCAGTACATCCGGTCCACCTTGAAGAACTGGTCAGGGGCCGCCACGTCCGCCGAGGGCAGGTACTCCTTCGGCTCCTTGCCCTGCAGGAACGCCTCCATCACCGAGTGCGGCGTGCCCGGACGGGCCAGCAGGCCCGTGCTCGGATCGATGCGGGCGAAGGTGATGCCCGGGGGCACCTCGAACTCCCCCTGGGGCCGCTCGCCCAGCGCCTGGCGCATGTAGCTGACCCACATCGGCACCGCGGCGCGCGATCCGGTCTCCCCGCGGCCCAGCGGATCCTTGGGCTCGTCGTTGCCCACCCACACGGTGGTGACCAGGTCGCGGGTGAAGCCGACGAACCAGGCGTCGGCCGAGTCGTTGGTGGTGCCGGTCTTGCCGGCCACGGGCGCGCCCAGGCTGCGGGCGTTGGCCGCGGTGCCGCGGCTGGCCACCCCCTCGAGCAGGTGCAGCAGGATGTAGTTGGCGCGCGGCTCGATCAGCTGCTCGGGCGGCCGCGCCAGGCGGTCGTAGCCGCGGTCGAGCTTCTCGTCCCAGCTCTGCCAGGGATCGAGCGGGGAGGTGCGGTTGAGGAGCACCCGGCCCCAGCGATCGGTCACCTTGCGCACGAACTCCGCCGGGGTCCGCCGCCCGCCCTGGTTGAACACCGCGTAGACCTGGGTGAGATCCCAGGGCTTCAGGCAGGAGGAGCCCAGCGCCAGCCCGAGCTCCTCCCGCAGCGGCGTGGTCAGCCCCAGCTTGTGGGCCCAGGCGATGGTCTCCGGGATGCCGACGTCGTCCAGCACCTTGATGGCCGGGACGTTCATCGAGTTGACCAGCGCCATGTGCACGGTGACCTTGCCCTTGAAGTCGGCGTCGAAGTTCTCGGGCTTCCAGCGGTTCTGGTTCTCGGGGTCGTCGTACACCACGGCCGAGTCGATCAGCACCTTGGCCGGGTTGTACTCCTTCTCCTGGATGGCCAGCGAGTAGGTGATGGGCTTGAAGGCCGAGCCGGGCTGGCGGCAGGCCTGCAGCACCCGGTTGAACTCGCTGTCGTCGAAGTTGTAGCCCCCGATGATGGCCTTCACGTAGCCTAGCTGGGGCTCGGTGGTGACCAGCGCGCCCTGCACCGCGGGGATCTGGTCCAGGCGCAGCAGCGCCACCCCGGGCGGGTCCTCGAGCACCTTCCGCAGCGCCGGGGGCTCGTCCCGCATGAGCGCGTCCGCGCTGGTGCGGCGCACCAGGATCACGTCGCCCGGCTTGAGCTTCCGGCGCACGTCGTTCACCCGCGCCGAGGCGGACTGGTAGTGCACGGTCGGGTCGGGATCGCGCGCCCAGCGCATGCCCATGACCGGCAGCAGCCCGCGGGCGAGGCCCACGGACACCAGCGCGCGAGACTCCGAGACCTCGTCGACGATGGCCAGCAGCGGCTGGTCCATGGGCAGCTCGCCGGCCTCGTCCAGCCAGCCCATGCGGACGAAGTGCTTCTGCGCCGCCTCCAGGAGCTTCTGGCGCTCGGCCGGCTCGGCGAGGTGGAGCAGCGGCCCGCGGTAGCCCTGGCGGTGGTCGATGGAGACGATGCCGTCGTTCATGACCTGCTGGGCCGCGAGCTGGTAGTCGAGATCGAGGGTCGTCTCGACCGTCAGGCCGGCCTCGTACACCCCCTCGGTGCCGTAGCGCTGCTGGAGCTGGCGGCGCACCTCCTCGGAGAAGTAGGGCGAGCGCTGGCGGAAGATGTCGACGATCGGCCGGGCCTGGATGGGCGCCTTGGCGGCCGCCTCGGCCTCGGCCGGCGCGGCGAAGCCCACTGCCTGCATGCGCTCGAGCACGTAGCTGCGGCGCTCGCGGGCGGCCTCGGGCCGGGCCACCGGATCGTACTCGGAGGGCGCCTGGGGCAGGCCGGCGATGGCGGTCATCTCGCCCAGGTCGAGCTCCCACACGTTCTTGTGGAAGTAGTTGCGCGCGGCCGCCTGCACGCCGTGCGAGCCGTGGCCCAGGTAGATCTGGTTCAGGTACAGGTAGAGGATGTCCTCCTTGCCGAAGGTGGTCTCCAGCCGCCGGGCCAGGATGGCCTCCTTGAACTTGCGGGTGAAGGTCTTCTCCCGCCCCACGAAGGTCTTGGCCACCTGCTGGGTGATGGTGCTGCCGCCCTGGACCACCTTGCCGGCCTGCAGGTTCTTGAGCGCGGCCCGCAGGATGCCCATCGGATCGATCCCGGCGTGGTTGAAGAAGTTGTCGTCCTCGGAGGCGATGAAGGCCTGCACCAGGCGGCGGGGGATCTGGGACTGGGGCATCACGTCCCGGCGCTCGATGGCGAACTCGGCCAGCAGCGTCCCGTCGTGGGAGTACAGCCGGGTGGTGGCCGGGGGGTTGTACTGGTCGAGCCGGGGCAGCTCGGGCACCGAGTCCTCGACCGCCAGGTAAATGCTCAGGATTCCAAGGGATCCGCCGGCGAACCAGAACGCCAGGCAGGCCAGCATCCACAGCGGGACACGCACGAGCAGGGAGCGCCGGCGGCGTGGGTTGGCCACCAGGAGCCGCGGGGCCTGCTTGCCGGAGCCTGCGACCAAAGGCACCTCCTCCGAGCGCGAAAGTCTATGTGTTTCGACGGGCCGAGTCAACTCGCGGGTTCGTTTCCGGGCCGCGCGACCGGGTTGCATGCCCCCGGGGAGCGGTGTACGCTCCGGCCCCGGATCCTCCAGCGGACGGAGAGCGCCATGGCCGACGTGGTCCTGAAGGGCGTGCGCAAGCAGTACGGCGAGGCGGTGGTCGTGCCGGGTGTGGATCTCACCATCCGCTCGGGCGAGTTCGTGGTGCTGGTCGGTCCCTCCGGGTGCGGCAAGTCCACCACGCTCCGCATGATCGCCGGGCTGGAGGAGATCACCGCGGGCGAGCTCAGCATCGACGGCCGGCGGGTGAACGAGGTCCACCCAAAGGACCGCGACATCGCCATGGTGTTCCAGTCCTACGCCCTCTACCCCCACATGACCGCCCGCGAGAACATGAGCTTCGGGCTGAAGATCCGCGGCATGACCAAGGCCGAGATCGAGGCGCGGGTGGGGGAGGCGGCCGACATCCTGGGGCTGGCGGAGCTGCTCGACCGGAAACCCAAGGACATGAGCGGTGGCCAGCGCCAGCGGGTGGCCATGGGCCGCGCCATCGTGAGGAAACCCAAGGTGTTCCTGTTCGACGAGCCGCTGTCGAACCTGGACGCCAAGCTGCGGGTGCAGATGCGGGCCGAGATCGCCAAGCTGCACCAGCGCATCCAGACCACCATCGTGTACGTGACCCACGATCAGGTCGAGGCCATGACGCTGGCGGACCGCATCGTGATCATGGACAAGGGCGTGGTGCAGCAGGTGGGCACGCCGCTCGAGGTGTTCGAGCACCCCCGCAACCGCTTCGTGGCCGGGTTCATCGGCAGCCCCGCCATGAACTTCATCGCCTGCGAGCTGGGCCCGGGCGGCCTGCTGACCGGGGACGGCCTGCGGCTCGAGCTGCCGGGGAACCGCCAGGCGCTCGAGGGCCGGAGCGGGCCGGTGGAGCTGGGGATGCGGCCCAACACCCTGGCCGTGTCCAGGGCCGGGGCCGAGCCGCGCGCCGACCGGCTGCGGGCCAAGATCGAGGTGATGGAGCCCATGGGCTCGGAGACCTACCTGTACGCCACCTGCCAGGGGCAGCTGCTGACCGTGCGCGTCGAGGCGACCGCGGCGCTGGCCGAGGGCGACACGATCGAGCTCGCGCCCGACCTCGAGCGGGCCCACCTGTTCGATCGCGCCACGGGCGAGGCCTTCTTCTAGGCGGGCAGGAGGCGGGTCGTGGGGCGCGCGCTGTGCACCGTCCTCCTCGGGCTGCTCGGGCCGCTGTGCCTGCCGGCCCTGGCCGCGGAGCCGGTGACGGTCGAGCTGTGGCACTCCTACCGGGGGACCGAGCGGGACGCCCTGGAGCGCGCCATCCAGGACTTCAACACCACCCACGCCGAGCTCCGCGTGGCGGCCACCTTCGTCCCCTCCCAGTCCTTCGCGGACAAGCTCAACATGACCGTGCCGCGCGGGAACGGCCCGGACGTGTTCATCTTCGCCCACGACCGGGTGGGCGCCTGGGCCGACAGCGGGATCATCGCCCCGCTGGACGGCTACCTGACCCCCGGGCTGCTCGATCGCTTCATCGGCAAGACGGTCGATCCGCTGCGCTACCGGCGCCAGGTGTGGGGCCTGCCGACCGCCTTCAAGAGCGCGGTGCTGTACTACAACAAGGCCCTGGTGCCGGAGCCGCCCCAGGACACCCAGGCGCTCGAGGCCCTGGCCCGCGGGCTGGCCGGGCGCCGCGCGGCCGACGGGCAGCCGATCTTCGGGCTGGTGTGGCAGGCCTCCCTGCTCTACATGCACGCCGGCTTCCTGCACGGCTTCAAGGGCCGGCTGTTCGACGCCCAGCAGAACCTGGCGCTCGACGGCCCGGAGAACGCCGCCTCGCTTGAGTTCGTGCGCCACCTGGTGCGCGACCTGAAGCTCTGCCCGGAGGACGTGGACAGCATCAAGGTCACCTCGCTCTTCAACGCCGGGCGGGCGGCCATGGTCCTCAACGGCCCCTGGTTCCGGGCGGAGATCGATCCGGCCGTGGACTACGGGGTGGCGCTCATGCCGGTGCTCAGCCCCACCGGGCTGCGGGCCCGCCCCTTCGTGGGCAGCGAGGCCTTCCTGCTCTCGGCCCAGGCCAGGCGCCCGGCCGAGGCCTTCCAGGTGATGGAGTGGCTCACCCGCGACGAGGCCGCCCGGGTGCGCATGCGGGTCGGGCTGCAGTCGGTGGCCAACCTGGCGCTCTACCAGGAGGGGCCGATCGATCCGGTGCTGGCGGTCTTCCGCGAGCAGCTCGAGTACGCCGAGCCCATGCTGAACACGCCCGAGATGGGCATGCTGTGGGTGCCCTTCGGCAACGCCATCAACGACGTGATCATCGGCCGGGCCACCCCGGCCCAGGCCCTGGCGGTCGCCCAGCAGCAGGTCAGCTTCCAGATCCAGGAGTTCCGCAAGGGCGAGACCCTCAAGAGCGGCGGGGGCGGCGGCGAGGCGGCCTTCGTGCAGGCGATCACCTGGGGGCTGGGCGGGGCGCTGCTGGCGCTGCTCGGCGTGGCCGCGGTCCTGTGGCGGCGCTTCAGGCGCGGGCTCGGCGAGGCCTGGCGGCAGAGGAGCGCCTACGCCTACATCGCCCCGGCCATGATCGGCACCGCGGTGCTGATCTTCATCCCCTTCCTGGTGGGCCTGGGGCTCAGCTTCTTCAGCTACTACCAGGGCGACTACTACTACGTCGGCTTCAAGAACTTCGGCGACATCCTGTCGTCCCGCGGCTACTCGCTGACCGACACCTTCAGCTTCTACTACAAGCTGTTCATCACCGTGCTGTGGACGGCCACCAACGTGCTGCTGCACCTGGGCATCGGGCTGGGGCTGGCGCTGCTTCTGAAGGATCCGCTGCTGCGGCTCAAGGGGCTGTACCGGGCGCTCTTGATCATCCCCTGGGCGGTGCCCTCCTACATCACCGCCATCGTGTGGCGCGGGATGTTCGACGCCGAGAACGGCGTCATCAACCACATGTTCGGGCTGACGGGCTTCAACTGGTGGGGCTCCACCTGGAGCGCCTTCCTGGCCAACCTGGTGGCCAACTGCTGGCTGGGCTTCCCCTTCATGATGGTGGTCAGCCTGGGCGCGCTGCAGTCCATCCCCCAGGAGCTGTACGAGGCCGCCGACGTGGACGGCGCCACCCGCTGGCAGAAGTTCCGCTTCATCACCCTGCCGCTGCTGAAGCCGGCCCTGTTCCCGGCGGTCATCCTGGGCGTCATCTGGACCTTCAACATGTTCAACGTCATCTACCTGGTCAGCCGCGGGGCGCCCAACGGAGGCACCGACATCCTGGTGGTGGAGGCCTTCCGCTGGGCCTTCGAGCGCGGCGACCGCTACGGCTACGCGGCCGCCTACTCGACGCTGATCTTCGCCATCCTGTTCCTGTACACCCTCATCACCAACCGCATCACCCGGGCCACGGAAGGAGCGTTCGACTGATGCCTCCCGTCCAGCGCTCCCGGAAGGTGCTCACGCACGCGTTCCTGATCCTGTTCACCGTGGGGGTGATGTTCCCCGTGGCCAAGGTGTTCCAGGTGGCGCTGCAGGACCAGCAGACCTTCGACATGAGCCTGCTGCCCTTCCCCAAGCCGGCGCTGTTCACCCTGCAGAACTTCTCCGACGTGGTCACCCGCGAGAAGGTGCTGGGGCTCGGGCCCGAGCTGTCCGGCGCGGAGGTCGAGCGCCTGGCGCGCTTCCTGGCCGGGGTGCCCGGGGCCGCCGAGCCAGCCTGGGACGTGCCGCCGGACCAGGCCGCCTTCCTGACCGAGAAGCGCTGCTTCGCCTGCCACGCGCTGGGCAGCCAGGGCCGGGCCGGGCTGGGTGGGGACCTGCGGGCCGCCGCCCGGCTGGGGGAGGACGGGCTCGCGGCCTGGCTGGCCGCGCCCACGCGCGACCACGCCCGCGCGCTGGGGATCGGCGGGCCCGCGCCGAGCGGCGCGATGGAGCGGCGCGCGGTGTGGCTGTTCGGCCGCCAGCTCTTCAACAGCGTGGTGGCCGCCCTGGCGACGACGCTGTTCGGCATCTTCCTGGCGTGCACCGCGGCCTACGCCTTCAGCCGCTTCCGCTTCCCCGGTCGCCGGGCGGGGCTGCTGTCCTTCCTGGTGATCCAGATGTTCCCCGGGACCATGATGATGATCCCGCTGTACATCCTGGTGGACAAGCTGGGGATGCTCGACCAGCTCCTCGGCCTGGTGCTGGTGTACTCGGTCAGCGCCATCCCCTTCTGCGTCTGGACGCTGAAGGGCTTCTTCGACACCATCCCCAGGGAGCTGGAGGAGTCGGCGCTCATCGACGGGGCCAGCCGCATCCGCATCTTCTGGAGCATCATCCTGCCGCTGGCCCGGCCGGCCATCGCGGTGACCGCGCTGTTCTCGTTCATGGCCGCCTGGAACGAGTTCATCCTGGCGGCCACCTTCATGAACGACGAGACCGCCCAGACGCTGCCGGTCATGCTGAACGGCTACGTGTCCGAGACCACGGTCGAGTGGGGCCACTTCGCCGCGGGGGCGATCATCGTCTCCGTGCCCGTGGTGCTGCTGTTCTTCGTGCTGCAGAAGAACCTGGTGGGCGGCCTGACCGCCGGCGGCGTCAAGGGGTAGCGCCGCCTCGAGTGGTCTGGGGCTTGCCCGCGGGGCGCCCGTCCGTTACGCTCCGGGTCAGTCACCCGTGACCGTGGAGGCCCCATGGAAAACCCGTTCGGACTCGAGCGCCCCGGCATCCTGGACCTGGCCCCGCCGCAGCCGCGCACGGTGGAGGAGACCGGCCTGCAGCAGGGCTTCCTGGTCGATCTGGCCCTCAAGTTCCTCTACTACGGCGGGGTGATGAGCGGCGTGGTCATCGCCGACGAGATGGGCCTGCCGTTCGCCGGGGTGATCGAGGACATCATCAACTTCATGGCCCAGGAGAAACAGGTCGACATGCGCGGCGGCAAGGGCTTCGGCCGCGCCTCGGTGGACTTCACCCTCACCGAGCGCGGGCGCGAGGCGGCCCGCGAGGCCGTGCGGCGCACCGCCTACACCGGCAGGGCGCCGGTGCCGCTGTCGCAGTACACCTCGCTCGTGCGCCTGCAGATGCAGGACGTGCCCTTCATCAGCCGCGAGGCCCTGACCGAGCACTTCAAGAGCCTGATCCTGCCCGACACGTTCTTCGACCGCATCGGCCCGGCCATCAACTCCAGCCGCTCGCTGTTCCTGTACGGCCCGCCCGGCAACGGCAAGACCACCGTGGCCGAGATGGTGGCCGACATCCTGGCCGGCGAGGTGTTCGTGCCCTACGCCATCGAGGTGGACGGGCAGGTGATCAAGGTCTTCGACCCGCTCAGCCACCGGGCCGTGGATCTCGAGCGCGCGGTCAAGCCGCCGCCCCTCAAGGGCGTGCGCTCGGCGGGCGGGGCGGTGCAGAAGAAGGTCGGCCCGGAGTTCGATCGGCGCTGGCTGCTGTCGCGCCGGCCGTCGGTCATGGTCGGCGGCGAGCTGACGCTGGCCACGCTGGATCTGATCTACAACCCCAACACGGCCTTCTACGAGGCGCCCTTCCAGGTCAAGGCCAACGGCGGCATGCTGCTGATCGACGACTTCGGCCGCCAGCGGGTGCACCCGACCGATCTGCTCAACCGCTGGATCGTGCCGCTGGAGAAGCGGGTGGACTACCTCACCCTGCACACCGGCAAGAAGTTCGAGATCCCCTTCGATCAGCTCATCATCTTCGCCACCAACCTGGATCCCAAGGAGCTGGTGGACGAGGCCTTCCTGCGGCGCATCAAGTACAAGATCGACGTCTCCAACCCGAGCGAGCCCGAGTACCGGGCCATCTTCCAGAAGGTGTGCGCGGCCAAGGGCATCAAGTACTCGGACGAGGCCATCAGCTACATCATCGACCACTACTACAAGGCCCACGACATGGAGCTGCGCTCCTGCCACCCGCGCGACCTGATCGGGCTGATGATCGACGTGGCCCGCTTCCGGGCGGTCCAGCCCGCCCTCAACAAGCAGCTCATCGACCAGGCCTGCAAGTCCTTCTTCGTGATCATGTAATTCCTGAAAGTCCAGGCGCTACGAATGGTTGCGCGACCGCCCCCGGGCGGTCGGGGCTATTTTTTTGACACGTTCGGCCTGGGTGTGCTAACGATTCGATTCCAAAGGGATTTGTCCTGCGACGAGGGTACCCAGGTGCGCACCGCATACTTCGAGCTGGACGACAAGACCGAGGAGCTCCGGCACGAGCTCGGGCTCCGCAAGGACGTGGCCAGGGACTTCGAGGAGCGCTTCGAGGTCTCCTGGATCTTCCACGAGAACGCCCTGGAGGGCACGGTCATCGACGTGTTCGATCTGAAGGCCGCGCTCGACCACGTGACCATCGGCGACGGGGTGCTCATCCCCACCTACCAGCGCATCCGCAACCACCGGCTGGTCATCGAGAAGATCAGGCAGATGGCCGACGAGCCGGGCAAGAGCGTCACGCTCCAGTTCGTCAAGGGGCTGCACCTGCTCCTGTGCCACGGCATCCAGGGCTCCGGCGCCGGGCTGTACCGCAAGGAGATCCCCATTCACCGGACCTACTTCCACGACATCGTGGAGCCGGGCAAGATCTCCTACCAGATGAACAAGCTCGTCCGGGACCTCAAGGGCCGGGAGTTCAAGCAGCTCCACCCCATCCAGCAGGCGGCCGAGGTCCACTTCCGCTTCATGGCCACCTTCCCCTTCGACCAGGAGACGGGCAAGGTGGCCCGGCTGCTGATGAACCTGTTCGTGCTGCGGGCCAACTACTTCCCGGTGATCATCCCGGACGTGGAGCGGCAGCACTACTACGAGGCGCTGCGGGCCTCGCCCAGCGAGCTGCACGCGCTCATCGTCTACTGCATGGAGCAGCAGCTCGAGCGCTCGCTGCGCTTCCTGCGCAACGAGACCCTGACCCCTCCGCCCTGACGCGTGGTCTGCCCTGACCTCGGCTCGGCTCACTCCCCCAGGCGGGTCAGGGAGACGGCCTCGGGGTGGCGCTCGCCGCGCGCGATCCAGGTGCCGGTCAGGGTGGGCTTGAGGGGCGGGCCGCCCAGGCGCAGGACGAAGCGCTGCTGGTCGTGGCCCTGGTGGAACCAGACGTCCACCCGGACACCGTAGCGCTTCACCTCCACCACCGGGAGCTCCGCCCCGTCCAGGCGCAGCAGCCCGCCGCCGCGCTCGGGCAGGGTGAGCTCGAGCGGGCGCCCGCCCGGCCCGCGCCCGAGCAGCTGCCCCTGCCAGCGCCCGGTGTGCTTCAGCCCCCCCGCCTCCCGCGCCGCGGCCTCGGCCCGGGGGCAGAAGGGCCGCGGGCTCGTCTTGCAGAACTCCATCACCAGCGGCTGGCCGCCGATGGCCGTGAGCGCCTCCGCCGCGGCCTGGGCCACGGGCAGATCGCGATCGCCGAGCGCGGCCGCCAGGTGGCGCAGCGCCCGCACCTCGAGCTCGAACAGGTTCTGCTGGACCTCCGCGGTCGGGGTCCCGCACTCGCCGCCGATGTTGCGCCGGAGGATCTCGAGGTCCTGGTTGACCGCCAGGCAGGTCTCGTCCGCCGGGTCACAGGTGAGCGCCTCCGGCCCCGGCGTCCCGCCCAGGGTGGGCGCGCAGGCGGCGAGGCCTAGAGCCGAGAACATGAGCGCGAGCACGGTTCGAATACCGATCATGGAGAGGAATCTACCAGGGAGAGAAGAGCTGTTCCAGCGTGAGAGCCTCGAGCCGTCCCTGATCTCCTGGCTTCGTCTGGAGCCGGGGTCGCAGTTTTCTTTGAGGGTGGGGGAGGGCAGGGCAGGGGACAGGGAGGGGATGCGCGGGTCGGGCTGGCGGTGGCTCACATGGCGCCGGTGAGCTTCGCCACCACGGCCTTCAGCGCCCTGGAGATCTCGTCCTCGCTGCAGCCGCTCTCGTGGGTGGCCCCGCTCTCGCTGGCCGCGGTCTTCAGGTCGTAGATCACCGAGGTCACCGAGCAGGTCGCGCCCAGCCGGATGACCTGCGTGGACAGGGTCTTCTCGGCCGCCAGCTCCTTGCCCAGCTCGATCTGGCAGGACTGGTCGTAGCACTCCTTGTACGACTCGGTCCGCTGCAGGCCCAGCCGCTCCTTGAGCTGGGAGCGCGGGATCACCTGGAACTTCCCCGAGGCGGCCAGGGTGGACGCCAGGTAGTCGCTCAGCCGCTCCTGGACGTCCGTGGCCAGCTTGGCTCCGCGGTCCTCGATGGTGAAGACCGCGACGACGCGCTTCGGGCCGCCGGCCGGCGCCCGGGCCGCCTCGGCCAGGCGCTTCTGCTCGAGCTCGTCCGCGCTCAACTTCCTGACCAGCGGGCACTTCCAGGTCGGCGCGCCGAGCGGTTTCAGCACTCCGCCCTCCTCCTTGGCGAGCCAGTCGCCGGACTCGTAGGAGTAGTGCACGGCGGGCAGCGCCGGGTCCCTGGGGAACACGAAGTGCTCGGCGATCGAGGCCTTCACGTACATGAAGAAGTGGTCGCCCTCGGCGTCCGCCCAGTGGTTCGAGAAGCGTACGCCATTGCCCGTGGCGTCGAGCCCGTACAGGCTGGGGGGCGTCGAGCCCAGGTCCAGGTAGATCTGGTCCCCATCCTTCACGGCCTTGGTGCCCGTGCCCTTCATGTTCTCGCAGGGCTGGCCGGTGTAGATCGCGGTGGCCTGCGCCGGCGCGCCGGTCTTGTGCACCTGGGCGCCCACGATGAACCAGTCCGCCCCGCAGCCCGTGGCTGCGATCGCCGCCAGAGCTGCCGTCGACACGAGGGCCCGAGTCATGGGTGCTCCGTTCTCGATCCGCCTGCGGGGGCCGGAGGGCTACTTCTTGGCCAGCGGGCACTTCCAGGACGGGTTGCCGGTCGGCTTGATCACCCCGCCCTCGTCCACCGTGTTCCAGGCGCCGTTCGCCTCGTAGGCGAAGCGCACGGCCGGCTGGGCCGCGTCCTTGGGGATCACGTAGTGCCAGGCGCCCGCGGTCTTCACGTAGGTGAAGAAGTGGTCGCCCTCGGCGTCCACCCAGTGGTTGACGATGCGCGCGCCGTTCCCGGCCGCGTCGAGCTCGTACAGGCTGGGCTGCGCCCCGGCGAGATCGAGGTAGTACTGGATCCCGGCCGGCCCGGCCACCGGGGCCGCGCCCGTCAGGCTCTCGCAGGTCGCGATGGTGAAGATCGCGCCGGCGCCGGCGGGCGCGCCGGTGTCATGCATCTGGGCGCCTACCAGGAAGAAGCCCGCCGTGCAACCCGCGGCCGCGAGCGCCAGGAACATCGCCGTCATCCCGAGAACACGAGTCATGGTCGTTCTCCCCTCGTTGCTCCGCAGGCTCGATTGCCCCGGAGACGGATCGTCACTCGCCCAGGACGCCCCCCAGCATCTGCTGCAGCATCTGCAGCATGGCCGGGTCCAGGCCGTCCATCTGGAAGTTGTGGAAGCCCTGCATCTGCTTGGCCAGGTCCTGCATGACCGCGTCCATGCTGATCCCGCCGATGTCCTCGTCCCCGTGCGTCTCCTCGATCCAGCGCCGGTAGAGGGCCCGGGCCTGGTCGGGCTTGGCCGAGGCCTTGGCCAGCGCGGCCACCAGATCCGCGGGCTCGGCCTGGCGGAAGGCGTGCGCGCGGGCGTAGGCCTTGAGGCCCTTCAGCAGCGCCTTGCCGCCCAGGGCGCCGCGGAAGGCGTGCAGGAAGAGCGCCCCCTTGCCGTACACCAGGGCCGCGTACTCCGCCGTCGAGCCGAAGGCCGAGGTGGGCCGATCGACCACGCCGTCCTGGCCGCCCATCAGGGCCAGGAGCTGGAACGGCATGCGGAGCTGCATCTCGAGCTGCTCCGTGGCCGCCTGCTCGCCGTGGCGGTGCTCGTAGTAGAGCACGCCGCTGTAATTCGCCAGGGCCTCGTCCAGGAACGGGTGGCGGTTGGAGTCCGAGCCCACCAGGGCGTGCCACCACTGGTGGGCCACCTCGTGGGCGATCACGAACTCGACCATGCCCGTCTGCTGCATGAGCATGCCCATCAGGTCCATCGGCCCGCCGCCCGGGCCGGCCGAGGTGGTCAGCGACATGGCGATCGTCACCAGGCCCGGGTACTCCATGCCGCCGGCGCCGCCGATGAGCGGCGCGTCGGCCACGTCCAGCTCCGGCCAGGGGTAGGGCCCGAACATCTCCTCGAAGGCCTTGAGGCTGGCCACCGCGATCTGGAGGTTCTTGGCCGCGCCCTTGGCGGTCTCGGCCGTGTGGAAGTAGCGCACGCGGACGTCCCCGACCTCGGTCTCCTCCAGCTCGTAGCGGCTGGAGACCTGCAGGGCGAAGTTGCGCACCCCCGTGCCCAGCAGGTAGATCTCCTTGAGCCCCTCGGCCCCGGAGCCGAGCGGCTTCTCGCCCACCTGCTGGCCCGAGGAGGCCACCAGCTGATCGCTGGGCAGGGTGACCTTGACCAGGTAGTTGGCCACCTCGAAGTGGGCCACGTCCCCGAGCCCGGCGGGCGCGGCGGTGTCCCAGGCCCCGTCGGTGCGGGCCGGGATGATGGGGTAGAAGAAGCCCAGGTTGAGCATGCCGGCGCCGCAGGCGTACACCCCGTAGCCGCCCTGCTGCTCCTTGCCGAACAGCTGCTGGGTCAGGTCGTCGGCCGCGGCCCCGCCCAGGGGCGTGTCTGCGCCCTCGGGCAGGCGCGGGATGCGGCTGGCGAAGGCCAGCCCGATCCGCACCCGCCCGCCCGGGGCGAGCGGCGCGTCCAGGCGCACCGCGAAGGTGGTCGGGTGGAGCTCCCGCGCCTCGGCCGGCCGGCCGTTCACCCGCACGTCCCGGAGCGTCAGGTTGGGGCCGTCCGCGCCCAGCAGGTGGGCCACGTTGGGGTAGGTGCGCAGCACCACGTCCTCGAGCGGCGCGCCGAAGGTGTTGGTGAAGTTGATCTCCAGCTGGCCGTCGAGCTGGCAGGACAGCGGCCTGAGCACGAGCTCCATCTGGTACAGCGGCAGCTCGCCCAGCGCCGCCCCGCCCAGGCGTGTCCTGGCGCCCGCCTGGAAGCCCTTGCGCAGCCCCCGCAGGAAGGGGGCCGGGTCGTACGGCTTGGGCGCCAGGACCTCGCCGAGCGGGGTCTGCCCGCCCGGGTCCGCCTGCGCGGGGGGTGCGCCCCGGGCCGGGCCCGCCAGGGCCGGGGCGACCAGCGCGAGCGCGAGCCAGCCGAGTCTGCTCATGGCGACGTCCCTCCTCGATCGCCCGGGATTCTATCACGCCAGGCCGGGGCGAGCCGCGGGAGCAGCGCGCGCTCCGCCAGCGCCCGGGTCAGGCGCTCGGCCCCGCGCAGGTTCAGGTGGCTCTGGTCCAGGAACTCGTCCGGGCCGAGCGCGAGCCCGAGCTCGTCGAGCCGCACGAAGGGCAGCCCGGCCCGGGCGGCCTCCTCCCCGACCACGCGCAGGAAGGTCTCGCGGGTGCCGGCGGGCTTGAAGCGCCACAGCACGTCCGCGAGCGGCAGCTCGACCAGCACGAGCTCCACGCCCGCCGCGCGGCAGCGGGCCAGCACGCGGGCGAGCGCCTCGCGCTTGGCCTGGCTGAACGGGTAGCGCCCGTCCTGGAGGAGCTGGGACACGTACCAGCGCACGCGCGCCTCGCTGACCTCGCGCCCGAGCATGGCGAGGGTCGGGCCGCGCTGGTGCCACTCGCTGGGGCCGCCCAGGACCGGGTTCCGCAGGCGCGGCGCGCCGAAGAGCTCGCGCACGGCCTCGGCCGCCCGCTCGCGGCACAGGAACAGGCGCGAGACCGCGCGCAGCCCGCCGCGGACCAGCTCGGGCAGGCGGCCGAGCGCGGCCGGGCCGTGCGCTTGCCAGTCCGCGCGCCAGTCGTCCAGATCCCAGAAGCGCGCGGCCTGGGCGTAGGTCGGCTCGCCCCACAGCTGGCGCGGGCTCAGCCCGTAGACGATGAGCCGCGGCCGGCCCCGGCGCAGCAGCATGCCCAGGATGGCCTCCACCTCCACGGCCGTGGCCCCGCCCACGGCGTAGCTCTCCACCCGCGGCGCGCGCCCCAGCGCCTCCCCCAGCAGCTCGCCGAGCAGCGGCACGCTGAGCGCCTCGCGGGCCCGGCTCGAGCCCAGCACCACCACCTCGGCGGGGCCGGCCAGGCGCAGGTGGGCCTCGACCGCGGCGTACTCCACCTCGCCCGGCTCGTAGGGCAGCACCGCCTGCTCGGGCAGCAGCCGCACGCCGAGCTCGAGCAGCAGCAGCGCGAGCGCCGCGGCGCCGAGCGCCCAGGGCCAGCGCCGGCGCGGGCGCGGCTCAGAACTGGAAGTAGATGAAGGGCGCACCGGCAAACTCCCCGAACAGGGCGAAGACCAGGGTCCCGCCCGTGTAGGCCGCGGCGCGGGCCCAGCCGGGCCAGCGCCAGAACCAGCCCGGCGCGCGCGCGGCCGAGGCCAGGGCCTCGAGGCCGAGCGCGGCCAGGCTGCAGGCGATGAAGATCGACAGCCCGTGGGCGCCCAGCTCCTCCGTCCGCATGGGCGGCCCGTCCAGCAGCCCGAGCAGCAGGCCGCCGAAGGCGCCGGGCGACTGGGCGCGGAACATCAGCCAGCCGAGGCAGATCAGGTGGAAGGTGGTGAGCACCCGCACGCCCCGCCACAGCCCCCGGGCCCAGGCGGCCCGGAGCTCGCGCAGCGGGGCCAGCGCCGGGGCGGCGGCCCGCTCGAACCACAGCAGCAGCCCGTGCCAGGCCCCCCAGACCAGGAACATCAGGCCCGCCCCGTGCCACAGGCCGCCCAGCAGCATGGTCAGCATGAGGTTCACCCGGGTGCGCAGCTCGCCCCGGCGGCTGCCGCCGAGCGGGATGTACAGGTAGTCGCGCAGCCAGGAGCTCAGGCTGATGTGCCAGCGGCGCCAGAACTCGCGCGGGCTCGTGGCCAGGTAGGGGCGGTCGAAGTTCTGCATCAGCTCGAAGCCCATGGCGCGCGCCGCGCCGCGGGCGATGTCGCTGTAGGCCGAGAAGTCCAGGTAGATCTGCAGCGCGAAGGCGTAGGCCCCCAGCAGCACCGCCAGGCCGGAGGGCTCGGCCGCGGAGAACACGGCCTCCACGGGGCGGGCCAGGTTGTCGGCCAGGACCACCTTCTTCAGCAGCCCCAGGCCGATGAGCCCGAGCCCGCCCTGGAGCCGCTCGAGGTCCATGGGCCGCGGGCTGGCGATCTGCGGCAGCAGGTTCGTGGCGCGCTCGATCGGCCCGGCCACGAGCTGGGGGAAGAAGGCGACGTACAGCGCGAAGCGCAGCGGGTCGCGCTCGGCCGGCAGGCGCCGGCGGTACACGTCCAGGGTGTAGGCCATCGACTGGAAGGTGTAGAAGCTGATGCCCACCGGCAGGACGATGCCCAGCTCGGGCGCGCTGGCCTGCAGGCCGAGCGAGGAGAGCAGCGCCGCGGCCCCGGCGGCGAAGAAGTCGAAGTACTTGAAGAAGCCGAGCACGCCCAGGTTGGCAGCCAGGCTGGCGGTCAGCACCAGCCTGCGCCGCGCCCCGAGCCGCGCCACCCAGGCCGGCGCCCGCGGGCCCGGATCGAGCAGCAGCCCCACGCCCCAGTCCAGGGCGGTGGTGAACAGGATGAGCCCCAGGAAGCGCCAGTCCCAGCAGCCGTAGAAGTAGTAGGAGGCGATCAGCAAAAAGGCGTTGCGCGCGCCCACCCGCCTGCGCAGCAGCCACACCACCAGCAGGGCCAGGGGGAAGAACAGGCCGAAGTGCAGGGAGTCGAAGCGCATCGGCCGTCAGGGCTCGAGCGCGCTCAGGGCGGCGCCGTAGGCGCCCATGAGCTGCGGCTCCTCGGCCCGCTCCACCGGCGCGCCCAGGGCCTCGCCCAGGAAGGCGGCCACGGCCGCGTTGTGCGCCACGCCCCCCGACAGGAAGTAGGGCGGCCGGGGGCCCAGGCTGCGCACCAGGCTCGTCACCCGGTGCACCAGCGCCCGGTGCAGCCCGCGCACCACGTGCTCCACCGGGGTGCCGCGGGCGAGCAGGGAGACGATCTCGCTCTCGGCGAACACCGTGCAGGTGGACGAGATGGGCACCTCGGCGGTCGCGGCCCGCGCCATGTCGCCCATCTCCGCCACCGGCAGCTGCAGGCGCCCGGCGGTCACCTCCAGGAAGCGGCCCGTGCCCGCGGCGCACTTGTCGTTCATCACGAAGTGCAGCACCTGGCCCTGGGCGCCGATCAGGATCACCTTGCTGTCCTGGCCGCCGATGTCCACCAGGGTGCCGGCCCGGCCGGTGCGGCGGTACACCCCGCGCGCGTGGCAGGTGATCTCGGTCAGCGCGCGCGTGGCCGAGGCGACCAGCTTCCGGCCGTAGCCGGTGGCCACCGTGGGCGCGCGCTCGCCGCCCGGCTGCGCGCGGGCCTCGGCCAGCAGCGCCTCGGCCTGGGCCTCGATGCGCGGCGCGGTCGGCGCGAGCCGGCGCCAGGCGATGTCCCCCGCGGCCGTCACCCCCACCAGCTTGGTGGCGGTCGAGCCCACGTCGATGCCGAGCGCCGCCAGCGTCATGCGCCCAGGACCTCCAGGAAGGCCTGCAGGCGGTTCTCGGCCTGCTCCTCGCTGTAGGCGCGCGGGTCGTTGTGGTCCGCGTCCAGCAGCAGCGCCGGCGCGCCCAGCTCTCCGGCCAGCCGCCGCTGCTGGTCCATCTGGCCCACCGAGTAGGGCTTGCACGAGCGGTCCGAGTGCAGCAGGACGCCGTCGGCCTGGTACTCCTTGAGCATGCGCGCCATGGTGGCGAGCTTGTGGCCGGTGCCGCGGTTGAGGATGGGGTGCAGGTACACCTCCGCCATGGAGTCCAGCGGCCGGGTGGGATCGATGCGCTCGACCAGCTCGCCCCAGGCGTTGGTGTAGGTGGAGGCCACCAGCGCCACCCCGCGCGCGGCCAGGCTCTCGGACAGCGGCCGCAGCCGGTACCAGATGGGCAGGTTGTCCCACAGCAGCCGCTTGCGCTCGGCCTGGAGCGCGCCCACCCCGCGGCGCGTGCGCTCCTCAAGCTCGGCGAGCAGCGCGCGGTAGTAGGCCACCGTGCTCTCCTCGCCGCGCATCTCCACGATGGGCGCCATGTGGATGAACTCGTCGAAGGCGGTGATGGGCGCCGGGCGGTTCCGGCCGGTCTGCATGATCTTGAGCCACAGGCCGATGGCCTCATGGCTCAGGCGCATGACCTCCTCCAGCCGGGCCGGCGCCAGGCTCCGGCCCGCCGTGCGCTCGGCCACCTCGACCGCCGCGTCGATCTGCTTGCGCACGAAGGCCAGCATGTGCGGCCTGGCCTCGGTGTACAGGAAGGGCGTGTCGATGAGCACCAGCGGCACCTGGAAGTGGTGCGCCAGCACCTGGTACCAGTACAGCACGGTCTGGCAGATGTTGTTGCAGCACACCAGCAGATCGGGCGGGGGCAGCCGGCCCACCGGGGTCTGGCCCGAGAGCACGGTGCCGAAGTCGGTGCGCGCGTAGGAGCACAGGTCGCGCGAGTAGCCCGCGTCCTCGGCCGCCAGGCACTGGCGCTCGCCCCAGCGCCGGATGCCGCACACCGCCCCGTGGTTCTCCGGGTACATCAGGTAGTAGCCCAGCGCCTTGAGGTGCTCGACCGGCGCGCCCGAGGTGACCCAGGCCACCTTGCGCACGCCCCGGACGTAGCGCCCGGTCAGGTAGTGGCGCGAGATGAGCTCCTTCAACCAGCCCGAGGTCATGAGCGGCGGGCCCAGGTGGGGGCCGGCGCTCTTCATCCGGGCCAGCTTGTGCTCCGTGCGCAGGCGGTCCAGGCGCAGGGCCGCCCGGCCCAGCAGGCTCACGGACGCGTGGAAGCGCAGCGCGCCCAGGCTGCTCATCGCAGGGTCTCCACGAAGGCCTCGAGGCGCGTGACCAGCGGGGCCGGGAGCGCCTCCGCCAGGTCGACCTCGAGGGACAGGGCCCGCACGCCGTCCTGGGCCAGCCCCTCCCGGAGCTGGGGCAGGTAGTAGAGCTCGGGCTCGCAGAACTTGAGGGTCAGGAAGACCACCCCGCGCGCGCCGGCCGCGCGGGCGAGCTGCCGGAGGTGCTGGAGGCGGGCCTCCACCGAGGCCCCGCGGGTCGAGTCCGGCGGTCCGGACAGCATGCCCTCGCTCATGCGGGCGAAGGGCTCCGGGCCCTGGGTGGGCCGGTAGCGGCGCCGGCCGGAGCAGGCCAGGTCGTCCCCGGTCACCGTGGCCCCGGCCGCCTCGAGGACCGAGAGCAGCGCCATGGGCTCGGGCACGAGCCCGGACACCACCAGCGGGGTGCGGGCCGGCCGGGCGCTGGCCGCCGGGGCCGCCAGGGCCCGACCCGCGAGCGCCGCGAAGTCCTCGGCCGGCAGGTACTCGCGGGAGCGCACCAGGCGGTAGAAGGCCTCCTCGCCGAGCCCCACGCGGGCGCGCCCCTCGAGCAGCTCGCCCAGCGCCTGGTCCGCGCGCTCCTCGCGCTCCACGGCCGCGAGCAGCGCGGCCTCGTCCGGGCGGGTGCCCAGGGCGGCGGCCAGCCGGGCGTCGAGCTCCCGCAGCTCGTCGGCCAGGAAGGCGCGGTCCAGGGCCCGATCGCCGCGCGGCAGGTAGCAGGTCAGCACCGGCGGCGCGGGCTTCACGAAGTCGAGCAGCACGCTCCCCAGCCCCTGCAGGGAGTCGCAGCCGTGCGGCACGAGCACCACCCGGGCCTGGTCCAGGCCGCCCTCCAGCAGGAAGCTCAGCCCGGCCCGCACCAGGGAGCAGGTGTAGGGCTGCAGGTGCGCGTCCCCGCGGGAGCTGGAGCGCCCGGGCGGTCCCCACACCTCCACCGGCAGCAGGCCGTGGGCCCGCAGCAACGCCCGGGGCGGGTGGTAGGGGAAGACGGCGGCCAGCCCGCCTCCGGACTGGACCTGGGCGCGGATCGCCTCGCGGCGCGAGGGAACGTGGATCTCGTTCGGCATGCAGGTAGCCTATTGGAAGATGGGGCGAAGTCAAGCGAGCTCCAGGTGTCAAGCTGGCATGACGATCGGAGCGAAAAGCTGGAAATCATTGCAACCGTACGAAATGCATGGAGAAAGAAATCTTTCCCCGGGGGAGGTGTCAGGCTGGCTTGACAGTCGCCAGGTGCCAGCCACCTGCGGCGGTCCGGCGAGAGTCCGGATTGCGCTTGTCCGGCAAGGGGTTGGGGCCAGAGGGCGGATCGAGGGCCGGGGCTGGCACGGGCGTTGCTCCTGTCACGGCTGCCGGATGAAATGTCGAACGCTGGATCTACCCAAGGAGGGAGACGATGAACGCGATGAGGAAGATGACGAGGATGGTGGCCCTGCTCGGCGCGGCCTGTCTGCTGGCCATCGGCTGTCAGGACTACACGAACACCCACGAGAAGGTGACCTACCAGGCCCCGCTGCTGACCGGAGAGCAGGACGCCGAGACCTTCGTGGATCTGGTCGGCGGCCTCGACTTCGGCGCCCAGGCGAGCGGCAACTTCTCCACCCAGAAGATCCTGACCGGCTACGTGTTCAGCGCCAACCCGGGCGCGCGGGTGACCCTCACCCTGACCGCCGCGAACGGCGAGGATCCGGTCCTGGTGGTCTACGGCCCGCTCTCGGAGCAGGGCATCTGGGGCCGGGCCATCGTCCAGGACGACGACGCCAAGGACGGCCGCAACTCCGCCATCCACAACTTCAGCCTGCCCGGCGGCGGCCGCTACCTGATCGGCGCGGCCACCTACGACGGCGCGGTGGGCGGCCCCTTCACCGTGGACCTCGGCTGCAACGGCGAGTGCACCGACCCCTACTGCGGCGAGGTGATGTGCGACCTGTACTGCCCGTTCGGCTTCATGAGCGATCCGAACGGCTGCGCCATCTGCCGCTGCGTGGAGCCACAGTGCCAGACCGACGAGGACTGCTGGAGCCCGGACGGGATCCCGGGCCGCTGCCTGAACGGGGCCTGCGTGTTCGGCGAGGACTACCAGTGCAGCGACATGGATCCGACCTGCCCCGAGGGTTTCGAGTGCGTGCTGGACGCCTGCACCGAGCCGCAGTGCGATCCGGCCACGGGTGAGTGCTGGGCCTGCTCGGGCTACTGCCGCCCGGTGGAGCCGCCCCAGTGCTTCTCGGACGAGGAATGCATCGCCAACGGGGTGGCGGGCCGCTGCATCAACGGCCGCTGCATCCAGGACGCGTTGCCCTGCGACATGAACGAGCAGTGCCCGGCCGGGATGATCTGCGAGATGATGTGCCCGGCCTGCCCGCCCGACGTCGGCGACTGCCCCCCCTGCATGGGCTTCTGCGTGCTCGAGGGCCCGCCCGCGTGTGACGAGGCCACCCCCTGCCCCGCGGGCATGGTCTGCGCCATGGAGTGCTGGAGCTGCGAGGATCCCACCCAGTGCCCCGAGCCCGTGTGCCAGGGCATCTGCGTGCCCGACCAGGTCGAGTGCTACTCCGACCAGGACTGCATCTACCCCGACGGCACCGTGGGCTTCTGCGCCGAGGGCCGCTGCGTGTTCCAGCAGATCCCCTGCCTGGACACCAGCGAGTGCCCGCCGGGCCAGGAGTGCCTGGTGGCCTGCATGGACTGCGATCCGACCGACCCCGACTGCCTGCCCGGCTGCCAGGGGTTCTGCGCCCCGGTGGTGCAGCCCCAGTGCTACAGCGACTACGACTGCTACGACGCGGCCGGCAACGTGGGCCGCTGCGTGAACGGGCTGTGCGTGTTCGAGCCCCTGCGCTGCCGCCTGGATTACGACTGCCCGCCCAACAACCGCTGCGACATCGTCGAGTGCGACCCGAACTGCGCGGACCCGCTGGCCTGCTGCTGGGGCATCTGCGTGCCCAACGGCCAGCCGCAGTGCTTCAGCGACATGGACTGCATCGCCCCGGACGGTATGCCGGGCCGCTGCGTGCAGGGCTACTGCATCTTCGACGGCTGCGCCTGCCCGGAAGTGTGGGACCCGGTGTGCGGCGTGGACGGCCAGACCTACGCGAACGCCTGCTTCGCCGACTGCGCCGGCGTGCCCATCGCCTTCTGGGGCGAGTGCAGCGGCCAGCCGGGCGAGTGCTTCTCGGATCTCGACTGCCCCGCGGGCACGTACTGCGAGCTGTTCCAGGATCCGACCATGCCGCCCGAGCAGGGCGGGGTGTGCCTGCCCCTGCCGGTGATGGAGTGCCTGGCGGACGCGGACTGCCCCGAGGGCTTCCGCTGCGAGGCCGGCCTGTGCCCGGGCATGCCCTGTGACCCGGCCACCGGCGAGTGCCCGACCTGCTGGGGCCAGTGCGTGCCGGCCGAGGGCGGCTGCATCCAGACCGGCTGCAGCGGCGAGATCTGCGCCCCCTACCCGGTGAACTCGAGCTGTGTGTGGCTGCCCGAGTACGAGTGCCTGCAGTTCTCGCGCTGCGAGCTGCTGATGGACGCCGCCGGCCAGCAGACCTGCGGCTGGTTCCAGACCGACGAGTACCTGGCGTGCCTGGAGCGCATCCAGGGCGGTGGCGAGTGCCAGGCGGACAGCGACTGCCCGGCCGGCTCCTTCTGCGCGCTGGCCTGCTACGACTGCATGCCCGAGGATCCCAACTGCCTGCCGGGCTGCCAGGGCACCTGCGTCGAGCAGGGCTGCACCTGCCCCGACGTGTACGACCCGGTCTGCGCCGCGGACGCCGCGGGCGAGCTGCGGACCTTCGGCAACGCTTGCGAGGCGAGCTGCGCCAACGCCCAGGTGCTCTACTGGGGCGAGTGCCAGTGACGGCTGACAGAGGCTGAAGCGCCCCGCCCCCCGGGGCTGGGACGATGGGGCCCCGCATCCTTCCCCTGGGATGCGGGGCTTTTTCTTGCCCACCCTTGAACGCTTCCGCGGGGTGTGGGAGCTTCACGCAGGAGGAGAGAAGGGAGCCAGTCATGCGGAGTCGGTCCTGGGTCCGGACGGTGGCGCTCGGCGCGGTGCTCCTGGGCGCCGCGGCCGGGCAGGCGCAGGAGGGGAAGATGAGCCAGGGCGTGAAGGCGCGGGAGCAGATCGAGGAGCGGTACCGCTGGCGGCTGGAGGATCTCTACCCGACCCAGGAGGCCTGGGAGGCGGACTTCAAGGCGGTCGAGACCGATCTGCAGGCGCTCGGCAAGTGCCAGGGCCGGCTGGGGAAGAGCGCCAAGGGGCTCGGCGGCTGCCTGGATCTGCAGTTCTCGCTGACCAAGCGCTTCTACCGCCTGTCGACCTATGCCCAGCAGCTCAACGACCAGGACGGCGCCGCGGTCCAGGGCCAGGAGCTGAACGACCGGGCCGGCAAGCTGGGCACGCGCCTGGCGGCCGAGACCGCCTGGGTGGAGCCCGAGCTGCTGGCCGTCCCGGCCAGGAAGATGGCCGCCCTGCGGAAGGCCCGGGCGCTCGGCCCGTACGGCCACTTCCTGGACAACATCCTCCGGCGGCGCGCGCACGTGCTCGGCAAGGACGAGGAGCGCGTCGTGGCCCGGGCGGGCGACATGGCCAACCTGCCCTACACGGCCTACAATGTCCTGTCCACGTTGAACCTGCCCTTCCCCGAGTTCACCACCCGGGCCGGGGAGAAGGTGAGGCTCAACCAGGCCCAGTACACGCGCCTGCGCACGAGCCCCGACCGCGACGAGCGGCGGCGGGTGTTCCAGGCCTTCTTCGCCGCCCTCCGGTCCTTCCGCGAGAGCTACGCCGGGTTGATCTCGGGCGCGGTCAGCCGCGACCACTTCTACACCCAGGTGCGCGGCTACCGGGGCGATCTCGAGTCGGCGCTCGACGCGACGAACGTGCCCACGGCCATCTACACCAACATGCTCGAGCAGGTGCGCGCGGGCCGGCCGCTGCTGTGGCGCTACCTCAGGCTGCGTACACAGCTCCTGGGGCTCGACAAGCTGACCTACAGCGACCTCTACCCCTCCATCGTGCCCTCGGTGGAGATGCCCATCCCCTTCGACCAGGCCCGGGGGACCATCCTGGAGGCGCTCGCGGCGCTCGGGCCCGAGGTCAAGGCCATCCTGGAGGAGGCCTTCGCCAGCCGCTGGATCGACGTGTACCCGAACGCCGGCAAGCGCTCCGGGGCCTACATGTCCGGCTCGGGCTACGACGTCCACCCCTACATCCTGCTGAACTACGTCGACTCCTTCGACGCCATGAGCACCGCGGCCCACGAGCTGGGCCACGCGGTGCACTCCTACCTGGCCAACAAGGCCCAGCCCTTCCACTACTCGGGCTACCCGACCTTCACCGCCGAGGTGGCCTCGACCGCCAACGAGAACCTGCTGCGGCTCTTCCTGACCGCCCGGGAGACCGACCCCAAGCGGCGGCTGTTCCTGCTGGGCGAGTACCTGGAGTCCTGGCGCACGACGGTCTTCCGCCAGGCCCTGTTCGCGGAGTTCGAGCTGAAGATCCACGAGCTGGCGGCGGCCGGCAAGCCGCTGACCGCGGATCTCCTGGACGCGACCTACCTGGAGCTGCTCAAGGAGTACTACGGCGTGGCCGAGGGCGTGGTGGAGATCGATCCGCTCTACGCCATCGAGTGGGCCTACATCCCGCACTTCTACTACAACTTCTACATGTTCCAGTACACCACCAGCTTCATCGCCTCGGTGGCCATCGCCGAGCGCATCTTCTCCGGCGACGCGGCCGCGCGGGACGGCTACCTGGCCATGCTGCGGGCCGGCGGCTCGCTCTACCCGGTGGAGCTGCTGAAGCTCGGCGGGGTGGACATGACCACGGCCGCGCCCTACCAGGTGGCCTTCAAGTCGCTGGAGAAGACCCTGGCCGAGGTCGAGCAGCTCGCCGCCAAGAAGTGAGCCCGCCGAGATCTGCTTCAGATCTACCGCGCCTCCTCGACGAGGACCTGCATGCCCGAGAGGATCAGGCCCGACATGGTCTGGTAGCGCGACTCGTCGTCCGACAGCCCGGTCGAGGTCTCGGCCAGGCGCAGCCGGGCCGGGGAGACGTGCTCCGCCCCCAGGGCCGCGTCCAGCGGGCGCCACTCGCCCACCCACACCTCGGTCCACATGTGGCTGATGAGCGCCCCGTCGCTGACCGCCAGGCCGTAGACCGGGCGGGCCGGGATGCCCGCGGCCCGCGCCAGCGCGGTCAGCAGCAGCGCCATCTCCGAGCAGTCGCCCTGCTTGCGGCGCAGCGTGTCCAGCGCCGAGGCGAAGGCGAAGCCCAGGCTGCCGTCCACCTCGGCCGCCACCCAGGCCCGCAGGCGGTGGGCGGCCTCCCAGGCGTCGGCCGCGCCCCGGGTCAGCGCGCGCGCCCGCTCGGCGATCTCCGGGTGGTCGGCCTGGGCCAGCGCGGTGGGCTCCAGCAGGCTCCGCAGGGCCGGCTCGCGCACGCTGGGCGGGAAGGCGGTGGCCGGCGGCGGCGGCAGGCGCCAGGCCTCGATCACCACGCTGCCGGGCGCCGGGCCGGGCAGCGCCCGCTGGCCGGGGCCCTCGAAGTCCGCCGCCTTCACCGAGTCCGGCAGGCGCGTGAGCAGGAAGCGCACGAAGTCCTGCCGGTCCGGGTCCAGCGGCCGGCCGGACAGCTCCAGGCGCATCAGGTCGGTCAGATCCACGGGCTCGGCCGGCACCTCCGCGACCTGCCCCGGGGCGGCCGGCCGGAGCTCCCAGGTGAGCACCCCGGTGGTGGCCACCAGGCGCCTGAGGCCCCGCGCCGGGGTGAGCTCCCAGCGCAGGCGGGTGCTGGGCTCGGCGCCCAGGGTCTGCTCGAGGACCAGGCCCCGCCCGGGGTCGGCCTCGAGCGCGACCACCTCCAGATCGGTGAAGCTGGCGGTGGAGCTGGTGTAGGCCCGGAGCTTGAGGCGCTCGCCCGGCCGCGGCAGCCGCCCGGGCCAGGCCAGCTCGGGCACCAGCCAGTCGTCCACCCCGGCGGCCTCGAAGGGCACCCGGCGGAGCTCCTGGCCGCGCACGGTCAGCATCTCGTCGCCCACCCGGCCGGCGTCGAGCTCGAGCCCCTGGGTGCCGGTCTGGGCCGCGCGCTCGTGGTAGCGCAGCACCCGCCCGGCCGCGTCGTCGAGCACCCGCGCCTGGACCTCCATGTCCAGCCGATCGCCCCGGCGCAGGTACACGCTGCGCTGCCTGAGGTCGAACAGGCGGCGGGCCCCCCGCGGGGTGTCGCAGCGCCGCTCCTCGAGCACCCGCCGGCCGGCGGGCTTGCCCTGGATGAGCACCTGGTACTCCGTGCGCACCGGGGCCACCCCGGCGCACTCGGGCCAGGGCTCGAGGGTCGCCAGCAGGGCCGCGTGGGGGGAGGCGGGCGGATCCTCCTGGCAGCCGGCCGCGAGCAGGGCGGCCAGCGCCGCCAGGGCGAGGGCGATCCCGTGGACGTGGACGGGGCGTGCGGCTGCCATGGCGCCAGCCTACCCCGGCCCCGAGCCGGGCGGCAACTTGTGCCCGGCGGGGAGCGCGGGCTACCATGGGGCCGATGTCACCCGCCGGCGGAGCGCTGCGGAGCCTGAGCATGCGGGGCGCGGACCTGCTGGAGTCCGTCGCCCGGCGCGGCCCCCTGGCGGTCGTGTTCGTGCCCACCGCCCGCCAGCTCGAGCTCGGCGAGGAGGTGAACCTGCTGCTCGACTTTCCCGCGGCGCGGCGCCACTTCCGCCTGCGGGCCAGGATCATCGCCCGGCGCATCGCCTCGTCCGGCACCGCCATCCCCCCCGGGGTGGAGCTGGAGGTGGGCAGCGAGCAGCTGCACGTGCTGCAGCTCGCGCTCGACTGCGCCGCGGGCAAGAGCGTGGACTTCATCGATCGGAGCTCGCGGCGCGTGCCGTGCGAGGTGGTGGTCGAGTACCGCACCGACCAGGGCTTCGTGCGGGACTTCGCCGAGGACATCGGCGCCGGCGGCACCTTCCTGCGCACCGAGCGCCTGTTCCCGGTGGGCACGCAGCTCGAGGTCAAGCTCAAGCCCCCGGGCTACCTGCTGGGGGTGCGCCTGCGCGCCCGGGTAGCCTGGGTCAAGACGCTCGGCCGCCCGCGCGGCATGGGCCTGGAGTTCCTGTTCTCCGGGGCCCGCCAGCAGGCCAAGCTGGCCCGCATCGTGGAGCGGCTCTCGGCCGAGCACGCCCGCCGCCTGACCGAGGGCCTACGCCCCTTCCGGGACAGGGCCCGCCCCGGTCCCGGCTGAGGCGGCCCGGGCTCAGCCCTCGGAGGCCTCCGCCGGCTCGTCGCCGTGCGCGTCCAGGAAGCGGGCGATGTTCTCTGTGTGCGCCTCGGTCAGCGTGAGGAAGTTGACGCCCAGGCCCGGGGGCGAGAGCGGATCGGCCTCGCGGCTGGGCGGGTTCACCCAGGAGACCACGGCCTCGGCCTCCATGGGCGCCTCGTCTCCGGGCAGCACGAAGCGCACCTGGAGGCGCGCGCCCTCGACCGGGGCGCCCTCGCACTGGATGAAGGCGCCCTCGCGGCTCAGGTTGTAGACCAGCCCCTCGCGCCACGGGCCGGCCGGGCTGGCCACGGCGCGGAAGTGGATGGCGAAGCCGCCGAACACCCGGGTGTAGCGGCGCAGCTCGCGGATCTTGGGGAACAGCAACCGGTTGAAGGCGAACATCACCTCCAGCAGGTGCGCCTCCCGGGACAGGACCTCGCTGCAGCCGAGCGCGCGCAGCTTGTCTGCGGCGTCCGCCTGCAGCGGCAGGCTGGAGACTGCCAGCACCGGCGGCAGCCCCGGCCGCTTGAGCCGCAGCCCCTCCAGGCGCGCGAGGATGGCCGGCCAGTCGGCCCCCAGGACGCGCAGGTGCAGGAAGACGAGGTCCGCGCGCTGCTCTCCGGTCAGCCGGTTCTCGAGGCGCCGATCGGTCTTGTGCTCGTCCACCTCGAAGCCCAGGCGCTCGAGGAGCCCGCGGATGACCACCCGCGAGCGGTGCTCCGGGTCGAAGGTGGCCACCCGCTTCCTGGCTTGGCTGGGCGTGTCCATGGCGGCTCGGCTCCCTGTGTACGGAGGCTCAGCCCGGCTTGGAGCCGGCGGGCTGGACCCGCCGCTGCAGCAGGCGCACCTCGGATTGGGCCAGGCGATTCTGCGGGTTGGACTCCAGCGCGGCCTGGAACTCCTTCAGCGCCCGGGCCAGATCGCCGTTGCGCTTGGCGATGTAGCCCAGGTACAGGCGGGGCTCGTCGTAGTGCGGATCCAGGCCGAGCGCCTTGAGGAACGGGGTGCGCAGGTTGTCGGGCAGCTTGTCCTTGGCGGGCACCCTCTCCAGGGCCTCCAGGTAGGCCACCCGGCCCAGCTGACAGTGGTAGCTGGGCTCCTGGGGGTAGAGCCGGGCGGCCTCCTGGAACAGGGCCAGGGCCTCGGCCCAGCGCCGCGCGATGATGGCCAGCATGCCCTTCTGCGCCTGCACGTCGGCCAGCACCCGCGGCGGCACCTCGCGCCGCTCCGGGTCTCGCTGCTCGGCGCGGTCCGCCAGGTAGCGGGCCCGGCTGTCCCCGTCCGCCAGCTCGCGGAAGGCCAGCGTGGCCTGGTCCAGCAGGCGGTGGGCCAGCTCGCGCTCCTTGGGGGTCGGGTAGGCCTGCTCGATGTCGTGCAGCTTGAAGGTCCTGACCAGCCGCTCGTAGGCCGCGCGCACCTCGGGCTCCGAGGCCTGCAGCCCGACCCCCAGCAGGCCGAAGTGATCCACCCGCACCAGCGACAGGATCTTCTCGGCCAGCTTGGGATCGATGCGGCCGTCGAGGATGCTGACCAGGGTGGGCTGGCGGACCTGGCCGTCCAGGCCGAGGTCCTCGCCCTCGTCCACGCTCACCTCGACCTCGATCGGCTGCTCCGGGTCGGGCGCCTCCCGCTCGAGCCCGGGCAGGCCGAGATCGTCGAAGGCGGGCCGCTCGACGCCGCTGGCCTCGAGCAGCCACAGCGCGTGCATGCCGTACAGCATGGACAGGAGCTGGCGCAGGTCCGCGCCCCCGGCCATCAGCCTCGCCAGGGCCGCGCCGGCGGCCACGGTGCGCAGCAGCCGGCTCTCCTTGGGGCCGAGCGGCACCGGCTGCTCGGGCCGGGGCGGGCGGGTGGTGAACACGGTCTCCTCGTCCACGCGGAACTCGTCCATCAGCCGGTCGGCGGAGTAGTGGGCCTGCAGGCCGGCGAAGATGTGCTCGGGCAGCTCCAGGCGGGCGAGCTGCAGCTCGATCGGCACGGCCACGGCCTCGAGCTGGAAGCCGTAGGACTTCATCCTGAAGCTGTTCGTCAGCTTCTTGCGGGTCTGGAACTCGAGCGCCCCGAACACCTCCTGCGGCCCGAGGATCCCGAGCTGGATCAGGATCTCGCCCGCCGGGCGCTTGGACTGCACCATGCGCTCGAGCAGCTGGTCGTACTGGGCCTTGTTGAGCTTGCCCTCGTCGAGCAGGATGCGCCCCAGGGTCTCCTCCTGGAGCCGGGACTGCACGTGGACCACCCGGCCCTGGACCAGGAACAGCACCCGCTCGACCGCCCCCTCGAGCAGGGTCAGCTTGCCGCTGAAGGAGGTGCGCCACAGGGCCGCCAGCAGGTAGGGCAGGTGGATCGGGCTGTCTTGCTCCATGTCCATGGACGGTAACAACATGCGGCCGGGGAATCAACCGGGACGGCTTTGGCACCAGGGATGGTTCACTTGTCGGGCTGGCACTCCTTGTCGAAGGTATGCGTCAAGACGAACTCGGCAATCCGCGGACCACATGGCCACATCGCGCTGCTTCCTGGCTGTGGACATGCATGGGGCGCTCAGTCGCCATCACAGAAAGGGCCAGTGACTACAGGAGCAAAGATCACGCTCACCTCGCGTCGGTTGTTCGCATCATCGAGGAAGGTAACGCTGTAGGAAATCAGAAGCGGGTCGACGGATGTCACCGTAGCCGCGCCAACTACAGAAACAGATCGATACTCGGGAAATCCCCAGCCTTCCTCTCGCCAGTTCAGGTAGATTGCCGGAGGCGAGGGTGGTATCAGGTCGAAGTCCTCAGGGCGCACATGCTGGACCTCGTAGGTCTCGTTCAGCATCTTGGGACCCACGACGAACTGAACCATGCTGACCCAACCACAGTAGATCGAAGTACCGGCCTGGCAGTACGGCGGCCGCAGCCGAAGCTCCAGCATTCCCTCACAAGCGCATCTCGATTCCTCCGGCGATGTCGCCAGGGTGCGTAAATCGTTCCAGCCTGCCTCTCCCTCCTCGGTGGAGGTTCCCAGGTAGTCTTCGGCAGCCGGAACCGTGGGGTAGAGCTCCTGGCCGCGAACCTCGAGTCCGTCGAACCCGCCGTAATATCTGCGGTACTCTCTTCCAGAGCACGGATCGCACCCCGAAAGCGCGACATGCTGAAATGCCAGCAGTCCGGCCAGCAGTCCAAGGGCCACTATGCGGAAAATCCCCATTTGCTACTCCGAACAGATGCAGTGTAGGTCGCAGCCAGGTGAGTGGTCAATCCCGCGGGCCTCCGTGGTTGACCGCGGCCGGCGGCGGTGAGATGGTGTTCGGCTGAGGAGGGAGACCATGCCACGCGCCCCCCGCATCCGCTTCCCGGGCCTGAGCCCGCACGCCATCGAGCACCCGGCCGACCGGGCCGCGCTGACCGCGCTGCGCAAGGTGCCGGGCTTCGACGTGGTGCTGAAGAAGGTGATCGGCCTGGTGGGCGAGCGCCGCCTGCACGTCCTGTACCTGGCCTCCGCGGTCAAGGTCTCGGACGAGCAGTTCCCCAAGCTCCAGCGCCTGTACCAGGAGTGCGCCGAGATCCTGGACATGTCCCCGGCCCCCGAGCTGTTCGTCTCCCAGACCCCCTTCGTCAACGCCGGGGCCATCGGCACCGACCACCCCTTCATCGTGCTGAACTCCGCCACCCTGGAGCTGCTGGACGAGGAGGAGCTGCGCTTCATCCTGGGCCACGAGCTGGGCCACATCCTGTCCGACCACGTGCTGTACAAGACCATGCTGGTGCTGCTGCTGCGCATGGCGGTGCTGCGCTTCGGGATCCCGCTCGGCTGGCTGGTCATCTCGGCCGTGCTGGCGGCGCTGGGCGAGTGGGATCGAAAGAGCGAGCTGAGCGCCGATCGCTTCGGCCTGCTGTGCAGCCAGGACCCGCAGGCCTCCGAGGGGGTCTTCCTCAAGCTGGCCGGGGGCGGGCGCACCGCGGAGATGAGCCGGGAGGCCTTCCGCCGCCAGGCCGCGGAGTACAAGGCCGGGGGCGACATGCTCGACAGCCTGTACAAGCTGCTGAACCTGCTCGGCCAGACCCACCCCTTCCCGGTGCTGCGCGCGGCCGAGCTGGCCGGCTGGGTGGCCTCCGGGGCCTACGCGCGGGTGCTGGGCGGCGAGTACGAGCGGCGCGGCGCGGAGAAGACCGCCTCGGTGGCCGGCGACGCGGCCGCCTCCGCCCGGGACTACCGGGACAAGGCCGCCGGCAGCCAGGACCCCGTGGTGAACTTCCTGCGGGACGTGGGCGGCAAGGGCCGGCGCCTGCTGGAGCGCGTGTCGCGTCGCCTGACCGGCGAGGAGGAGAAGCCGGGCGGGGGCGAGGGCGGAGGCGAGGGCGGGGGGCAGGGCGGGGCGTCATGATCGAGGTCCAGAGGCTCGTCAAGCGCTACGGCGCGCAGCCCGCCGTCGACGGCATCTCCTTCAGCGTGGCCAGGGGAGAGGTGCTGGGCTTCCTCGGGCCGAACGGGGCCGGCAAGACCACCACCATGCGCATCCTGACCGGGGCCCTGCCGGCCACCGAGGGCCGGGTGAGCGTGGCCGGGCTGGACGTGTTCGATCAGCCCATGGCCGTCAAGCGCAAGGTCGGCTACCTGCCGGAGGTCCCGCCGCTGTACGAGGAGCTCGACGTGCTGGCCTACCTGCGCTTCGTGGCCCGGCTGAAGGGCCTGCCCGGCAGGCGGGTGAAGAGCGAGGTGGAGCGCGTGGTGCAGACCTGCGGCCTGGGCGAGGTGCGCGGGCGGCTCATCGCCAACCTGTCCAAGGGCTTCCGCCAGAGGGTGGGGCTGGCCCAGGCGCTGCTGGCCGACCCCGAGGTGCTCATCCTGGACGAGCCGACCATCGGCCTGGACCCCAACCAGATCGCCGAGATCCGCGGGTTGATCCGGCGGCTGGCCGAGAACCACACGGTCGTGCTGTCGACCCACATCCTGCCGGAGGTGATCCAGGTGTGCCAGCGGGTGCTGATCGTGCACCGCGGGCGCATCGTGGCCGACGATCGGCTCGAGAACCTGACCTCCGAGGCCCGCTCGCTCGAGCAGACCTTCCACGATCTCACCCAGGAGTGAGGCCAAGCGCCATGCGGCCAGCCATCGCCATCCTGCGCAAGGAGCTCCGCGTCTACTTCACCACGCCCGTGGCCTACGCGGCCTTCACCGTGTTCAGCATCGTCACCTCGTTCTTCTTCCTGCGGCTGCTGGTCGGCTTCCAGCGGCAGATCGATCTCAACACGCAGCTCCGCCCGCACCTGCTGCAGTACATGAACTTCACCGACCAGGTGCTGGCGCCGCTGACCTTCCAGACGGCGGTGGTGCTGGTGTTCGTGGTGCCCTTCATCACCATGCGGCTGCTGGCCGAGGAGCGCCGCACGCGCACCTTCGAGCTGCTGATGACCAACCCCGTCGCCCCCTGGCACATCGCCTGGGGCAAGTACCTGGCGACCCTGGTGGTGCTCGCGGTGATGCTGGCGCTGACGCTGCTCTACCCGCTGCTGGTCGGCCTGGTGGCCCAGGTGGGCGGCGTGGCCTGGGAGACCGTGGGCACCGGCCTGCTGGGCCTGTTCATGCTGGGCGCGGCCTTCGTCGCGCTGGGCCTGTTCATCTCGGCCCTGACCTCGTCCCAGGTGGTGGCCGCCGTCATCACCTTCTGCGCCCTGCTGCTGCTGTGGGTGGTGGGCTGGGCGGCCACGGAGAACGCCGGCACCACCGCCGAGGTGCTGCGGTCCATGAGCGCCATCGAGCACATCCGCTCCTTCGCCTCGGGCGCCCTGGACCTGCGCGATCTGGTCTACTACCTGTCGCTGAGCCTGTTCGGCCTCTTCATGACCCAGCGGGCCCTCGAGGCCCAGCGCTGGCGCTGAGGCGGCGGGAGGCGCGAGCCATGAGCAAGCTGGGTCGCATCCTGGGCATCTGCGGGCTGGTGGCGCTGCTCAGCGTGCCACTGACGCTCTTCCTGTGGGACTGGCAGCTCACCTGGGTGGCGGTGGCCAAGCTGGCCTTCGGGCTGGCGGCGCTGGCGGCCTGGTTCCTCAGCGCCCGCCCGCGCCTGGGGCAGACCTTCCGGGCCCGGCCGGCCTTCTACGGCACCTTCGCCGGGTTGTTCAGCGCGCTGGCCGTGGTCGGGCTGGTGGTGGTCAACTTCCTGGCCCAGGCCCACCCGCTGCGCTGGGACCTCACCCGCGAGCGCATCTTCAGCCTGTCCGCGCAGACCCTGGACGTGCTGGCCGGGTTGCAGGACACGCTCGAGGTGCGCGCCTTCTTCGGGCCCCAGGAGCCGGAGACCGAGTCGGTCCGCGGCTGGCTGGAGCGCTACCGGCTGGCCTCGCCGCGCTTCGCCTACGAGCTGGTCGATCCGGTGGTGCGCCTGGAGGCCGTGGAGAAGCACAAGATCGTGCCCGGCGGGCCGCGCGTGCTGCTCACCTACCGCGGCCGCGAGGAGCGCGTGCGCCTGGGCCAGGTGGACGCCAGCGGCCCCGAGGAGGTCCTGACGGGCGCGCTCATGCGGCTGACCCAGGCGGGCGGCGAGCGCGTGCTGTGCTTCACCTCGGGCCACGGCGAGCGGTCGCTCACCGGCGAGGACCCGCGCCTGTCCATGAGCCTGTGGGCCCGGGATCTCGAGGGCGAGGGCTTCCGCACCCAGGCGCTCTCCCTGCTGGAGGCGCGCGAGGTGCCCGCGGCGTGCCTGGCGCTGGTGGTGGCGGGCCCGGCCCAGGACCTCGCCCCGGACGAGCTGCAGGCCATCGCCGCCTACCTGGACCGCGGCGGCCGGCTGCTGGCGCTCGTCGGCTACGGCGACTCGGCCTCGCTGAACGCCCTGCTGGCCAAGCGCGGGGCGTTGGTCACCGGGCGCGCGGTCATCTTCCCCGAGGGCCGCTCGCCGCTCGAGGTGGTGACCGATCCGCAGCAGTACCCCAGCGCCCACCCCATCTTCGCCCGCTTCTTCCAGGGCGGGTCCGTGTCGCTCGGCCAGCTCCAGGCGGTGCTGCCCATGGCGCGCCAGCTCTCGGTGCACAAGGCCGAGGGCGCGCTGCCCATGCTGGTGCTGGCGTCCTCCAGCGTCAACGCCTGGGCCGAGGCGGACGACGTCGCGGCCGTGGACCAGGTGGCCTTCGACCCCGAGCGCGACGTGGCCGGCCCGGTGGGCCTGGCGCTGGTAGGCGAGGCGCCCCAGGGCGGCACCCGGCTGGCGGTGTTCGGCTCGTCGTTGATGGCCTGCGACGCCGCCTACCGCGTGTTCCCCTTCAACAGGAATCTGCTGATGAACACGCTCGCCTGGCTGGCGCACGAGGAGAGCAAGATCACCATCCGGCCCCGGCTGCGGGCCGCCTCGCTGCTGCGGCTCGAGGAGGCGGATCTGAAGTTCATCACCTTCCTGGCCTCCGATCTGCTGCCGCTCTCCATCCTGGCCTTCGGCATCGCGATCTGGCAGCTCAGGCGCTGGGCCTGAGCGGGGGACGCGCGGGCGATGACCTACCGCATGCGCACCCTGATCGGCGCGGCGCTCGGCCTGCTGCTGGTGGCCGGGCTGGGCGCCTACGCCTACCTGGAGGCGTTCGTGGGCGAGGGGCGCGAGCAGCGCGACGCGGTGCTCGCCCGGCTGGTCTTCGACCTGGAGCCGTCCGAGGTGAGGCGCCTGGCGCTGGAGGCGCCGGGCGAGCGGGCCGTGGTGGAGCGGAGCCAGGGGACGGACGGGCCGGCCTGGCGGCTCACCGAGCCGGTCGAGGCCGAGGCCGACGGGGTCGAGGTGGAGGGCGTGCTGTCCAGCCTGCAGCTCCTCGACGCCGTGCGGCGGATCCCCGCCGGCGAGGCCGGCTCCGCCGAGAGCTACGGCCTGGCGAAGCCCCGCCTGCGCTGGGAGCTCACCCTGGCGGACGGCCGCCGGCTCGCGCTCAGGGTGGGCAAGCTCAACCCGCTGGGGCAGCTGCTGTACGCGCAGGTGGAGGGCGCGGACGAGGTGCTGGCCCTGCCGGGCCGGATCGAGTCCGCCCTGGAGCGGACCGTGTTCGACCTGCGCCGCAAGGACCTGGTGCGCTTCGAGCCCGATCAGGTCGAGCGCCTGACCCTCGAGGGAGGGGAGGCCAGGCTCGTGCTCGCCCGGCGCGAGGGGCGCTGGCGCCTGCAGGCGCCCGTGGAGGACCGGGCCGACGAGCGGGCCGTGGGCAAGGTGCTGCAGACGCTCGCGGCGCTGCGGGCCACGGGCTTCCCCGGGGCCAACCTGCCGGACGCGGCCCTGGGCCTGGACCGGCCGGCGGCCAAGGTGCGCGTGGAGGGGGCCGCCCCGGGCGTGAGGAGCGAGGTTTGGTTCGGCCAGGGCAGCCTCAAGAGCAACGCGGATCGGCTGTTCGCGCGCTGCGTGGATCCACCCGGCCCGACCATCCAGGTCGGCCTGCACGTGCTGCCCGTGTTCCGGCGCCAGGTGATGGAGCTGCGCGATCGCCGGCTGCTCGAGTTCGATCCGGCCGCCGTGAGTCGCATCCGCGCCTCGAGCGAGGGACAGATCGTGGTGCTCGAGCGGCACGCCCGGGGGGTGGACGGGGGCTGGGACCTGGTCGCCCCGGTGGCCGCCCCGGCCCGGCGGCTGCGGGTCCAGGCCCTGCTGGGCGCCCTGGGAGAGCTGGAGGCCGAGCAGGTGCTGGCCCCGGGCTCGGAGGGTGCGCACGGGCTGGACGCGCCGCTGCGCACGCTCGCGCTGCTGGACGCGCAGGGCGGGGAGCTGGCCTCCCTGCGGGTGGGGCGGACCGAGGGCGAGCGGGTGGTGGTGAAGGGCTCGGCTCGTCCCGAGCCCTGCCTGGTGAAGCCGGGGGCCCTGGCCGCGCTCGCCATGGAGCCCGCGGCGCTGCGGGACGACGACGGCGGGGGGGGCGGGCGTCCAGGGGATTGACTCGCACCCCCCGATTGGCTAGAGTCCACCGTCCCACCCGCTCCCGCGGGCGATCCCGGAGGTCTTGGAGCATGGCGCGCGTGACCGTGGAAGATTGCCTGGACAACGTCCCCAACCGTTTCGAGCTGGTCATGCTGGCCACCCGCCGGACCCGCCAGCTGCTCGACGGCGCGAACCCCCTGGTCAAGGCCAGGAACAAGATGCCGATCATGGCGTTGCGGGAGATCGCCGCGGGCAAGGTGCGCTTCGCGCGCGACGAGGCCAAGCCGGCCAAGACCGACAAGAAGGCCTGAGGGCGGAGCGGGGCGGGGGACGTGCCTGGTCGCGAGCAGCGTCGCTACTCTCGCAAGCGGCTCGAGGTTGACATCCTGGTCGGCTCGCAGCACGCGGGCGGAGAGTGCTACTTCGAGAGCTCCAACCTGAGCGAGGGCGGGGCCTTCCTAACCTCCGAGCTGCTGCTGGAGGTCGGTGACCTCTTCTGGATCACCTTCTCCATCCCGGGCACGCAGGTGGCGGTGCACTCCCGCGGCAAGGTCGTGTGGGTGAACCGCAACCCGGACGAGAACGATCCCACCACCCGGTCCGGCATGGGCGTCGAGTTCCTCGGCCTCAGCGAGACCGAGCGCGCGGCCCTGGCCGACTTCCTGGCGCGGGTGTGAGGCTCACTTGAGCTTGAGGCCGAAGAAGCGGCTGGCCGCTTCCTTCTCCTTGCGCAGCCCGATCAGGCGGATCTCGCGGGCGCAGTCCACGTCCTTGGGGTTGAGCTTGGCCGCCTTCATTAGATTGTTCTGGTAGCCCTGCTCGTCGCCCAGCTTCTGGCACACCAGCGCCATGTAGCGGAAGCCCCAGAAGCCCTCGGGGAAGGCCTTGATCACCGCGGCCAGCTCGCCCTTGGCGTTGTGCAGCTTGACCTCGGCCGGCTCGGTCGAGCGCTGCAGATCCACCCAGTGCCGGTAGGCGGGGTAGTCGCCGTTCTTGGGGTCCAGCTCGGACGCCCAGCGGAAGGCCTCGGAGGCGGCCGTCAGGTCACCCTTCTTCATGAAGACCAGGCCCTTCTGGAACTGGACCCTGGCCTCCTCGGGCCGCGGCTGGCCGCCGGCGCCCTGGGCGCCACCGCCGGGCTTGGCCTTCTCCTGGGCCTGCTTCTGCTCGTACTGCTCACGGCCGCCGGAGCTGGACAGCACCTGGTAGGCCTCGTTGATCTTGGACAGGATCACGTCCATGCGGTGCCGGAGATCCTCGTCCGTGGAGTCGGCCACGCGGTCCGGGTGGTAGACCTTGGCCAGCGTCAGGAAGGACTTCTTGATCCGCTCGCCGTCCGCGTCCCTGGGCACCTCCAGGACGCCGTAGTGGTCGGCGGTCTTGACCTGCTCGAACTTGGCGTTGATCTTGTCCCGGAGCGCGGCCGGCACGGCCGTCCCGGTGGCCCCGGCCTGGGCGGGCTTGGCCCCGCGCCGTCCGGCGGCCTCCACCTGGGGGGCGCGACCGGCGCCGGGGTGGGGCACAGCCGGCGCCTGGGGGGCCGGGCTGGCCGCGGCCCTGGCCCCGGGCATGGGCTGGGCGAAGGAGGCCTCCTCGGTCTCCAGCATGTCGCAGTACATCAGCGCGATGAGCATCATCATGCCGGAGGTCGGCCCGGAGCGGACGCCGCGCACGTACTCCTGCGGCAGGCGGAACTCCTCGAGCAGCTTGGCGTCGGCCAGATCGTCGGGCGGGAACTCGAACAGATCTCCGCGCTCGACGAACTGGTGCGACGCCCGCACCGCCCGGCCGATCAGCGGGTTCAGCCCCTTCTTCAGATCGTCGGCCTTGTAGGTGTTGCGGATGGCGTTGTACACGAGCGCGAACGGGTTGATGGGGATGGCCTCCAGGGGTAGCGGCAGCACGTCGTCCTCGAAGAAGTCGTAGCTGCCCGAGGTCAGCGCGAACAGGCGCGAGATCTTGCGCGCGATCTGCAGCGCCAGACCGCGCGCGAGCTTCTTCTCGTCGAGCTTGCCCATGTCCAGCAGGATCTGGCCCTGGAGGCGTTTCTCCTTGGCCAGGCGCATGAGCGACTCGTTGAAGGCCGCGTCGTCGATGTAGCCGAGCTCGCGCAGCACCTGGCCCAGGTAGTCCGAGCTCCTGGGCGCGTGCACCCCGGCTGGGAAGCCGTCCTCGAAGAAGATCCAGGGTTTCTGCCCCTCGGCCTCCAGGCGCAGCATCCCGCTCAGCCGCGCGTTGAGGATCTGCGCGATGAGCAGGGGCAGCGGCCGCTCCTCCAGCCTACCCTGGGGCACGAACGGCGGCAGGTTGCTGGTGGTGCTCATGGCCGCTCCGAGTTTACTCCGCCCGCGGAAGGGGGGGCAAGGGACAGCCGCGCCCGGCACGCCCCGCGCGGCAGGCTGAACCCCGCGCCCCGGGGGTAGCCCGCGGACACGCTCACCGGCAGCCGGCCGGTGATCGCCCCGCGCCCCGCCAGGGCCTGGGCGGCGGCCACCTGGGCCGCGGGCAGGTAGGAGTAGGTGCACACGTACCCCGCCACGCGCGGGAAGTTGCGCAGGTAGTAGGGCGAGGCGAAGGACACGGCCACGACCGGCACCCGGGTGCGCCGCACCAGCTCCTGGACCAGCCAGGCCTGGTAGGCGTTGTGCACGCCCACCACCAGCGCTCGGTGGTCGGGGGCGAGCTCGAGCAACCGCGCGAGCTCGCGCTGGCGCTGGGCGTCGGACGGGCGCACCCGCAGCTCCACGGCGGTGACCCCTGGCAGCAGCCGCTGGAGCTCCTGGCGGAAGGGCTTGAGCGGGGAGGCCACCAGGACGCCCTGGCCCTGGCAGAGCGGCAGCAGCTTGCCCTCGTTGCGCACCAGCGTGAGCCCGCGCACCGCCACCGCCCAGGTGAGCTGCTGGTGGCGCGGGTTGGGCAGCAGCCGGCCGAGCTCGGCCCGCGGCGCCCGGTGGGCGTCCAGGGTGCCCAGGCGATCCTTGAGGCGCAGGATGCGGCGCACCGACTCGTCCAGGCGCGCGGACGGGATGCGCCCCGCGCGCACGGCGCCGAGCAGGGCCTGCACCACCTCGGTCTTGCGGCGCGGGGTCCAGATGACCATGACCATGTCCGCGCCCGCCAGGACGGCGCGCACGGCGGCCTCGCCCACCCCCAGCTCGCCGGAGATGGCGCGCATCTCCAGATCGTCGGTGATCACCAGCCCCTCGAAGCCCAGCCGCTCCCGCAGCAGGTCGTGGACCACCCGCGGCGACAGCGAGCCGGGCGTCCCCGCCGGCTCGATCGCGGGCACCTGGACGTGGGCGGTCATGACCGCGTCCAGCCCGGCGCCGACGGCCTGCCGGAAGGGGACCAGGTCCACGGACTCCAGCTCCTCCAGACCGGCCTCGATGCGCGGCAGGGAGAAGTGGGAGTCGGCCGCGGTGGTGCCGTGCCCGGGGAAGTGCTTGGCCACCGTGGCCAGCCCGGCCTCCTGCTGCCCGGTGATGTAGGCCGTGCCCAGGGCGGCCACCAGGCCCGGCTCGTCGCCGAAGGCGCGCACGTTGATGACCGGGTTCCTGGGGTTGTGGTTGATGTCCAGCACCGGGGCCAGGTTCATGTCGAAGCCCAGCATGCGCAGCTCGGTCCCCACCGCCTGGCCCACCAGGTAGGCCAGCATGGGGTCGCGCGTGGCCCCCAGCGTCATGGCGCCAGGCAGCACGGCCAACGGGTGGTGGACGCGCACCACGTTCCCGCCCTCCTGGTCGATGGCCAGGAAGGGCTGCACCTCCTCGGCCATGACCTGACGCACGTCGCGGATGAGGCGCTGCGCCTGGGCGGCGGACTGGATGTTGCGGGTGTACAGGGCCACCGCGCCGATGTGGTGACCCCTGAGCAGGCGCTCGATCTCGGGGCCCATCTCCCGCCCGCCGAAGCCGACCATGAGCAGCTGGCCCACCTTGGACTCGAGGTCGAGGCGCTCGAGCAGGGCCTCCACGCGCGCCTCGTCCGCGGGCGCCGGCCCGGCGAACCCGCCGGCCAGGAGCCCGGCCAGGAGCGCGGCGAGCAGGCAGCGGCGCGCGGGGCGCATCAGCCGGCCCCCTTGCCCTCCGCGGCGGCCAGATCGCGCGGCTGGATCGGGCCGGGCAGGCGGATCCTGCCCAGGCGGTCCAGCAGGGGCGCCGTGGCGCCGCGGAAGGCGTCCAGCTCGGCCCTGGGCACCGGCTCGGCCGGCGGGAAGCGCTGCGCCATCGGGCTGACGTTCTTCCCGTGGAGGGTCATGCCGTAGTGCAGGTGGGGCCCGGTGGACAGGCCGGTGCTGCCGACGGCGGCGATGACCGCCTTCTGCTGGACGCGGGCGCCGGCCTTGACCTTGATGCTGCTCAGGTGGGCGTACAGGGTCTGGTAGCCGTTGGCGTGGCGCAGCACCACGGTGTTGCCGTAGCCGCCCTTCCGGCCCGCGAACAGCACGGTGCCGTCGGCCGGGGCCCACACGGGCGTGCCGGTGGGGGCCCCGAAGTCGATCCCGGCGTGCACCCGCGAGTAGCCCAGGATGGGGTGGACGCGGGTGCCGAAGCCCGAGGTGATGCGGGCGAACTTGAGCGGCGACTTGAGGAACGCCTTGCGCAGGCTGCCGCCCTGCTCGTCGTAGAAGCCGGCCTTGCCGTCCGCGCTGGTGTAGCGCAGGGCGCGGTGCGCGCCCACGCTCCGGCCGTCGTACTCGGCCGCCAGCACCCGGCCGTAGCCGATGACCTTGCCGTCCAGGCGCTTGCGCTCGACCAGCAGGCGGACCGTGTCGCCGTTCTGGGTGTCCACGTAGAAGTCGATGTCCCAGGCGAAGATGTCGACCAGCTCGGCGACCAGGGCGTCCTCCAGCGAGCAGTACAGGCACCGCTCGATGCGCACGCCCACCTCGGCCAGCTCCACCTCCGCGCGCCGCTCCTCGCGCCGCCCCTCCAGCCGTTCGCCCCGGCGGTCGACCCGGTAGGCCAGCTCGGCCGACTTGCGGTAGACGAAGCGCTGCAGGCCGCCGCCCGGGCAGACCAGCAGCTCGAAGGCGTCGCCCTCGCGGCAACGGCGGAAGTCGAGGACGTCCCGGAGCGCGTCCACCAGGCGGGTCGTCTGGGGGCCGTCCAGGCCCGCGCGCATCACCGCGACGCCGAAGGTCTCGCCCCGGCCGATCTGGCCCGCGCGCGGCTCGCACCAGTCGGTGAACGCGCGCTGGCCGGCCACGCCCTCGGCCGCCTCGAGATCGAAGCGCGGGCCGGAGGTGAGCGCGGCCGTGCGGGCGGGCTGGGCGTGGGCCAGGCGCACGCCCGCCACCCCGCGGATCTCGCCCAGCGCGCTGCGGAACGGGGCCTCGCCTGGTGGGGAGGCCGCGGCCGGGGCCGCCGCTGGCTCCGGGGCCTGGGGGCGGGGCAGCCCGCGGATGCCGAACAGGTAGATGTTGAGCAGCAGCAGGCCGCCGACCAGCCAGGGCCAGGGGTTGCGGCCACGCGGACGACCGGGACTGCGGCCTGGGCTGCGGGGAGAACGCTCCATGCCTCTACACACCTAGCACGCGCGGCCGGATCGGTCAAAAAATGCGCTGAGATCCGGACCGTTGCGCGGGTCCGGTCGGCTTCGAATTCCTTGATGTGGCCGCTGCACCTTCGTACAATCAGACCCATGTCGACGCTGGGAGCCAAGGCCGACGGGGCCGGGTTCATGACCGACGACCTCACCCGCAAGTCGGATCTGGCCGAGATCCAGCGCCCGCCCTCCAAGACCGAGAGCATCCTGATCGAGATCCACGGCCCCAACCTGGGCAAGAACTACAAGATCACCGAGGACATGATCAGCATCGGCCGGGAGGCCAGCGCCACCATCCAGATCGACGAGGAGACCGTCTCGCGCCAGCACTGCAAGCTCGAGCGCATGCGGGGCTCGATCTTCATCGAGGATCTGCGCTCCACCAACGGCACCTACGTCAACGACGTCAACATCCGCCGGGAGCGCCTGCGCCACGGCGATCTCATCAAGGTCGGCAGCGTGGTGTTCAAGTTCATCTCGGGCGGCAACATCGAGGGGCTGTACCACGAAGAGATCTACCGCATGACCATCGTGGACGGCCTGACGCAGGTGCACAACAAGCGCTACCTGCTCGAGTTCCTGGAGCGGGAGATCTCGCGCGCCATCCGCGTCGGGCGCCCGCTGGCGCTCGTCATGTTCGACCTCGATCACTTCAAGTCGGTCAACGACACCTTCGGGCACCTGGCCGGCGACTTCGTGCTCAAGGAGATGTGCTCGCTGCTGAAGGCCATGGTGCGGCCCGAGGAGCTCCTGGCGCGCTACGGCGGCGAGGAGTTCGTGGTGGTGCTGCCCGAGACCGGGCTCTCGACCGCCACCACCATCGCCGAGAAGGCGCGCCGCACGGTCGAGGCCCACGAGTTCGAGTTCGGCGGCACGCGCATCCCGGTCACCATCTCGCTGGGTACCGCCGAGCTGTCCCCCATGGCCGCCGATCCGCTCAACTTCATCCGCGCCGCGGACGACATGCTCTACCAGGCCAAGGCCGCCGGGCGGAACTGCGTGCGCTGACGGCCGGCGGCTCAGAGCCCGCCCAGGCAGCAGCGCCCGCCCAGGGTAGGGCGGACGGCCTCGGGCGGGAAGCGCTGCTCCCGATCGTCGGAGATCGGGCAGCGCAGCACTTCCTCGAGATCGATCCGATCGTCGCCGCCCGGGCTGAGGTCGCAGGGGCGGCAGGCCGCGCCGTTCACGCACAGCTCGCACAGGTGGTGGTAGCCCCCGACCAGCCTGTGGGTGGGGAGGTCGGCGTCCTCGGTGAGCTGGTCCAGCCACTCCGCCAGGTTGCCACTCATGTCCTGGGCCCGGGCCAGCGAGGCGCAGCCGGGGTAGTCGCCGCACGCGCTCGGCGCCTGGGGGCCGCCGATGGGGTCGTTGCACACGCGCGTCACGAACATGCCTCCGTACGGGAACAGCAGGACGCCGTCCCCGGAGCAGGCCGCGCTCCACTCGTCGCCGCGGCACAGCCGCTTGCCCTGGGCCTCGCAGGCGCGCAGGGCCCGGTACCAGGACAGGTGGCCCGAGGGGACGAGCCCGGCCAGCGAGCAGGCGTGGAGCTGGACGGTGGCCTCGCCCTCGGCCGGGAAGCCCGGCGGGTAGTCGTCGCTCGCCTCGCCGTAGCGCGCCCCGGCGCAGTCCGCGCGCTCGAACACCGTGCTCTCGTAGGCGTCGATCCACACCCCGGGGCGGCCCGGCACGGGCACCATGACCCCGCCCGGCTCGTCCGTGAGGCCGTTGCAGTTGTTGTCCTGCCCGTCGCCGGCCTGGGCGCCGGCCTCGGGCTCGAGCCGGAGCGCGTCCTCGTCGGTCGCCCCGTCGCAGTCGCTGTCCAAGCGATCGCAGGTGTCGTCGCGGTCCGCGGTGAAGTCCGGGCCGTAGTCGCAGGCGGGGTAGGTGCCCCGCGCACAGGCCGCGCTCGAGCCCAGGCACAGCCCGAGCTGGAGCGGGCAGGGCTGGGCCGGCGCGTCCTCGTCGGTGGCCCCGTCGCAGTCCTCGTCCCGGCCGTCGCAGGTGGGGTCGTCCGGGGCGGGCAGGGGCCCGGTGCAGCGCTCGCCCGAGCCGTCCGCGGCGCACGCCCAGACGCCCGCGGGGCAGCCGCCGTTCTGGCAGGCCGTGCCCAGGCGCGGGAAGTCCTCGTCGCTGAGCCCGTCGCAGTCGTTGTCGAGCCCGTCGCAGGCCTCGACCCCGCCGTGGGTGCGGGTGCAGCCCTCCACGCAGCGGCCGCGGGCCGGGTCGCAGCGGTAGCCCTGGGCGCACTGGCCGTCCACGGCGCAGTCGTAGGTGCAGGTGCCCACGGCGCAGTAGCGGCCGGTGGGGCAGTCGGCGTCGAGCGCGCACTCCGCCCCGCCGCCGCCCCCGCACGCGGCGGCCCCGAGCCAGACACCAGCCACCAGGTTCCAGATACCCTTCCTCATGGTCCGTCCAGGCAGCAGCGTGCGCCGAGGTAGGCGAAGGCGGTCGCGCGCGGGAAGCTCTCGAAGTAACGGTCGGAGGGGATGCAGTTGAGGGCCTGCGCCATGTTGCGCTCGTGCGTGCTGCTGGCGGGATCGCAGGCGTCGCAGCCCTCGGCGTAGTCACACAGCTCGCACAGGTAGCTGGCGCCGCCCAGGTAGGAGCAGTTCGGGTGGAGGGGATCGGGGTCCAGGCTGTCGGTCCACTCGCTCAGGTTGCCGCTCATGTCGTAGGTGCGGCTCGGGGAGGTGCAGGCCGGGTAGGAGCCGGCGGGGGTGGCGTGGCCGGGCCCGGTGCCCGGATCGTTGCAGAAACCGACGACCGGGCTGTCCCCGTAGGGGTACGGCACGAGGAGATCCGCGGAGCAGCCCAGGTTCCACTCCATGGCTTCGCACAGCCGCTTGCCCTGGGCCAGGCAAGCGCGCAGGGCCCGGTACCAGGACAGGTGGCCCGAGGGGACGAGCCCGGCCAGCGAGCAGGCGTGGAGCTGGACGGTGGCCTCGCCCTCGGCCGGGAAGCCCGGCGGGTAGTCGTCGCTCGCCTCGCCGTAGCGCGCCCCGGCGCAGTCCGCGCGCTCGAACACCGTGCTCTCGTAGGCGTCGATCCACACCCCGGGGCGGCCCGGCACGGGCACCATGACCCCGCCCGGCTCGTCCGTGAGGCCGTTGCAGTTGTTGTCCTGCCCGTCGCCGGCCTGGGCGCCGGCCTCGGGCTCGAGCCGGAGCGCGTCCTCGTCGGTCGCCCCGTCGCAGTCGCTGTCCAAGCGATCGCAGGTGTCGTCGCGGTCCGCGGTGAAGTCCGGGCCGTAGTCGCAGGCGGGGTAGGTGCCCCGCGCACAGGCCGCGCTCGAGCCCAGGCACAGCCCGAGCTGGAGCGGGCAGGGCTGGGCCGGCGCGTCCTCGTCGGTGGCCCCGTCGCAGTCCTCGTCCCGGCCGTCGCAGGTGGGGTCGTCCGGGGCGGGCAGGGGCCCGGTGCAGCGCTCGCCCGAGCCGTCCGCGGCGCACGCCCAGACGCCCGCGGGGCAGCCGCCGTTCTGGCAGGCCGTGCCCAGGCGCGGGAAGTCCTCGTCGCTGAGCCCGTCGCAGTCGTTGTCGAGCCCGTCGCAGGCCTCGACCCCGCCGTGGGTGCGGGTGCAGCCCTCCACGCAGCGGCCGCGGGCCGGGTCGCAGCGGTAGCCCTGGGCGCACTGGCCGTCCACGGCGCAGTCGTAGGTGCAGGTGCCCACGGCGCAGTAGCGGCCGGTGGGGCAGTCGGCGTCGAGCGCGCACTCCGCCCCGCCGCCGCCCCCGCACGCGGCGGTCCCGAGCCAGACACCAGCCACCAGGTTCCAGATACCCTTCCTCATGGCCCATCCAGGCAGCAGCGCGCGCCGAAGGAGAGGCGCACCGTCTCGCGGGGGTAGGAGTCCAGGCCCAGGACGGTGTTCTCCACGTTGCAGTCGAGCAGCCGGATGAGGTACTCGAGATCTCCGGCGTAGCCCGGATCCGCGGTGTAGCAGCTCGCGCCCTCGAAGCAGATGCGGCGGTCGAAGCTCCAGCTCGCCAGGACGCCCTGCCCGGGGCTCGACACGCTGTCGTCGGACACCCACTCGGCCAGGTTGCCGCTCATGTCGAAGGTGCCGTTGCCCACGGAGCAGGCCGGGTAGGAGCCCGCGGCCGTTGCGTGCAGGGGGCCGACCACGGGATCGTTGCACTGCCCCTCGGCGAAGTTGAAGCCGTAGGGGAAGTACATGCTCATGCCGTTGGAGCAGGCCCGCAGGAACATCTCCCGGCTGCACATGCGCTTGCCCTGGGCCTGGCAGGCGCGCAGGGCCCGGTACCAGGACAGGTAGCCCGAGGGGACGAGCCCGGACAGCGAGCAGGCGTAGAGCGTGGTGGTGGCGTCGAGGCCGGCGGGCCAGGTGGCCGGGTAGTCGTTGGAGGCCTGGCCATAGCGCGCGCCGGTGCAGTCGGGGTTCTCGAAGACCGTCAGCTCGTAGGCGTCGATCCAGGTGTTGGGGTAGTTGAGGATCGGCACCATGACCCCGCCGGGCTCGTCCACGAGCCCGTTGCAGTTGTTGTCGAGGCCGTCGCTGGCCTGGGCGCCCGCCTCGGGCTGCAGCACGAAGGTGGCGTCCTCGTCGGTGGCCCCGTCGCAGTCCTCGTCGAGCTGGTCGCAGCGCGCGTCCCGGTCGGCCACGTACTGGAGGCCGTAGTCGCACGGGAGCCAGCCCCCGTCCTGGCACGCGGTCGAGGCGCCGGCGCACACCCCGAGCTGGAGCGGGCAGGGCTGCGCCAGGGCGTCCTCGTCGGTGGCCCCGTCGCAGTCCTCGTCCAGGCCGTTGCAGGTGGCGTCGTCCTGGGCCGGGACCGGGCCGTCGCACTCCTCGCGCTCGCCGTCGGCCGAGCACACCCACGCGCCCGCGGCGCAGCCGGCGTTCCGGCAGGTGGTGCCCAGGCGCGGGAAGGCCTCATCGGTCAGCCCGTCGCAGTCGTTGTCGAGCGCGTCGCAGGCCTCCACCCCGCCGTGGGTCTGCTGGCAGGCGGCCGTGCACCGGCCGCGGGCCGCGTCGCAGCGCTGGCCCTGCGGGCACTCGGCGTCGAACACGCAGTCGTAGGTGCACGCCCCGGCGCCGCAGTACCGCCCGACCGGGCAGTCCGCGTCGGCGGCGCACTCCGGCCCCCCCCCGCCCCCGCAGGCGGCCAGCACCGCCCCCAGCCAGACACCGGACACCAGAAACCCAGCCTTCGGCTGGGCTGCTCCGCGGCGCTCGCGGACTCGCTTGCTCCGCCGCCAGACACCAGACACCAGACACCAGATACTGCCTTTGGCCATGGTCCGATCCTACCCGATCTTCTCCGCCTGGTGCTCGCGCCCGTCGTAGCGCAGCAGCGTGGGCTTGCCGTCCACCACCGTCTCGACCTGGACCGGGCGGGTCCACACCCGGTGGAGCGCCTCCAGGGTGGCCTGGGCCCAGTCGCCCCGCAGATCCACCCCCTCGTGCCGGTGGTGCAGGACGAGCTCGCCCCGGTTCATGTGGTTGGCGTCCGTCACCTCGATGAGCGGCTGGCCGAAGTTGGTGAGCTGGAACAGGAGCTTCTGCTTCACCGCCTGGAAGTCGCGGGTGGAGATCTCCCAGTTCTCGCTCTTGGGGTTGAAGTCGTAGCCGAACAGCTTCTGCTGCAGGCAGAAGTCGAGGTCGAGGAACTCGTCGATGAAGGTGACGTCGTTGTGCAGCCGGCGCACCTCGAAGATCTTGTCGCGGCCCAGGCCCAGGTGCCTGTCCCAGCGGCGCTTCAGCTCCAGGTCCTGGCACTCGGCGTACTCCTTGCCGAAGCGCCCGGTGTCCCACTTGTGCTCGATGTGGCGGTACAGCTCCAGGCCGATCTTGTAGGGGTTCAGCGCGCCCGGCCGGCCGCCCACGGTGCCGGAGTGGTGGTCGGCGAAGTCGATCACCTCGGCGTCGTCGAGCACCCGCTGGGTCATGATCTTGGCGTGCCAGTAGGTGGCCCAGCCCTCGTTCATGATCTTGGTCTGGCCCTGGGGGGCGAAGTAGTAGGCCTCCTCGCGCACGATGGCCAGCACGTCGCGCTGCCAGGGCCGCAGCGGGGCGTGCTCCATCAGGAAGCCGAGCACGTCGCGCTCGGGCTCGGGCGGGAAGCGCTGGGCGCGCTTGTGCTCGTCCTCCAGGCGCTGCTTCTGCTTCTCCATGTAGTCGGCCGGGTTGATGAACGGGTCGAGGTACTTGCGGCCGACCCGCAGCCTGGGCACCTCGACCGCCGGGCGGGCCTCGGCGTCCTCCTGCTCCTCGGCCGGCGGCGCGGGCGGCCGGCGGCGGATGTGGGGGGCGTGGATGTCGATCAGGTTCTCGAGCGACAGGCAGGTGTCGATGAACCCCTCGACCTCGTCCGCGCCGAGCTTGGCCATGTAGCGCCGCACCCGGGTGGCGTGGTTGGCCATCTCGTTCATCATCTTGCGGTTGGTGTCCCGGAAGAACAGGTTGTTCTTGAAGAAGTCGCAGTGCGCGTACACGTGCGCCATGACGATCTTCTGGTCCACCAGCGAGTTGCCCTCGAGCAGGTAGGCGTAGCAGGGGTCGTTGTTGATCACCATCTCGTAGATCTTGGCCAGGCCGTACTCGTAGGTGCGTTTCAGCTGCTCGTACTCCATGCCGAAACGCCAGTGCGGGTAGCGCGTGGGGAAGCCGCCGTAGGCCGCCACCATGTTGATGGCGTCGTAGGACAGCACCTCGAAGCGGATCTCGAAGCAGTCCAGCCCGTAGGCCTCGGCGTGGCCCCTGATCTGCTGCTGCAGCTCCTCCAGGTAGCGGGGCAGGCTCACGGGTGTCACCTCCCCTTGCCCAGGAACGAGCGGATGCACTCGACGATGGCGTCCCGGCCGGGGATCTCGGTCATCACCACGTGCCCGTCCTCGGGGTAGGCCTGCCGCAGATCCTTGATGAACTGGCCCGAGCCGTAGGGGCTCTCCACCTGGCCGTAGCCGAACTGGTTGACGGCCGGCAGCACCTTGGACTGCAGCAGCTCCAGGCACAGGCGCGTGTCCTCGTTGGACCAGTTGTCGCCGTCGGAGAAGTGGAAGGGGTAGATGTTCCACTCGCCCGAGCCGTAGTCGCCGGCGATCATGTCCGCCAGCAGCTTGTAGGCGGAGGAGATCATCGTGCCGCCGCTCTCGCGGGTGTGGAAGAAGGTCTCGCGATCCACCTCCCGGGCGGAGGCGTCGTGGGTGATGTAGCGCACCTCCAGCCCCTGGTACTGGCTCTGCAGCCAGGTGTCCAGCCAGAAGGAGGTGATGCGCACGATCTCCTTCTGCTCGTCGCCCATCGAGCCGGACACGTCCATGATGTACACGATGACGGCGTTGGACTCGCGCAGCCAGGCGACCTTCCAGGAGCGGTAGCGCTTGTCCTCGCGGATGGGCACCACCACCGGGCGCTCGAGGTCGTAGGAGCCCAGCGCGATCTGGCGTTTCAGCGCCTCGCGGTAGGTGCGCTTGAAGTGCCGCAGGCTCTCCGGGCCGGCCCGGTGGATGCCGGTGTAGCGGCTCTTCTCGGCCTCCAGCTTGTGCTGGCCGCGCGGCTCGATGCGCGGCAGCGCGAGCTCCTCGCCCAGGATCTCGGCCAGCTCGGCGATGGTGATGTCCACCTCCAGCACGTGCTCGCCGGGGTCCTGGCCGGCCTTGCCGGTGCCGTCGCCCTCCACCTGGCCCGGCTCGAGCACGGTGCCCACCTCGCCGTCGCCCTGGCCCACCCCGCCGGTCTGTTTGTGGCCGTAGCGGAAGTGAGGGATCTGGATCTGCGGCAGCGGGATGGACACCACGTCCTTGCCCTTCTTGCCGAAGATCTCCCCCTGGCTCATGAAGCGCTTGAGGTTCTGCTTGATCTTGCCGCGCACGATGTGCCGGAAGCGCGCGTGATCGGCGTCGATCTTCTGCGTCATGGGCTCGGGCACCCCGCCGCTGCGGCCCGCCTGGGCCTCAGCGATCGTCTTCCTTGGCGTCGCCGCGGGCGAAGATGGAGGCCACGAAGGCCAGCACGTCGGTGGCGCAGATCTCGCAGTAGCCGTGCTGCCTGATCAGCCGGCCCTTGACCACGTCGATCTGCTCCTGCGTGTCCTTGTCCACCACCGAGCTGACCAGGCTGGTCAGCTTGATCGAGTCCTTCTGATCCTCGAACAGCTTGAGCTCGAGCGCCTTCTGCAGCCGCTCGTTGGCGCGGAAGTCGAAGGTCTTGCCCTCCACCGCCAGCGCCCCGATGTAGTTCATCAGCTCCGTGCGGAAGTCGTCCTTGCGGCTGTCGGGGATCTCGATCTTCTCCTCGATGGAGCGCATCAGACGCTCGTCCGGCTCCTCGTACTGGCCGGTGTACTTGTTGCGCACCTTCTCCTTCTGGGTGAAGGCCTTGACGTTGTCGATGTAGTTGGCGCACAGCTTGGCGATGGCGTCCTCGTCCGCGGAGATGGCGCGCTGGATCTCGTTCTTGACCAGATCCTCGTACTCCTGCTTGACCACCTGCAGCAGCTCCCGGTAGGTCTTGCGCGCCTCGTCGCTGGTGATCAGCGTGTGGCTCTTCAGGCCCGACTCCAGCTCGTTCAGCACCAGGAAGGGGTTGATGCAGCCCTCGCCCTTCTCGCTGACCAGCGCGTTGGAGATCTTGTCCTGGATGTAGCGCGGGCTGATGCCCTCCATGCCCTCGCGCTCGGACTCCTTGCGCAGCTCCTTGATGTTGTCCTCGGTGAAGCCGGTCAGCATCTTGCCGTCGTACAGCTTCATCTTCTGCAGCCGGGTCAGCCCGTGCTTCTTGGGCTCCTCGAGCCGGGTGAGCACGGCGAAGGCGGCCGCCATCTCCAGCGTGTGCGGGGCGATGTGCTTGCCGCGGATCTTCTCGGCCCGGTAGTCCTTGCGGTAGATGCGCACCTCCTCGGACGGCTTGGTGATGTAGGGGATGTCGATCTTCACCGTCCGGTCCCGCAGCGCCTCCATGAACTCGTTGGACAGCAGCTTCTTGTACTCGGCCTCGTTGGTGTGGCCGATGATCACCTCGTCGATGTCGGTCTGGGCGAACTTCTTGGGCTTGATCAGGTGCTCCTGGGTGGCGCCCAGGAGATCGTACAGGAAGGCCACGTCGAGCTTCAGGATCTCGATGAACTCGATCAACCCGCGGTTGGCGATGTTGAACTCGCCGTCGAAGTTGAAGGCGCGCGGGTCCGAGTCCGAGCCGTACTCGGCGATCTTGCGGTAGTTGATGTCGCCGGTCAGCTCGGTCGAGTCCTGGTTCTTCTCGTCCTTGGGCTGGAAGGTGCCGATGCCCACGCGATCCTTCTCGCTGAGCGAGAGCCGGCGGACCTGGACGTGGTCGACCACCTGCTCCCAGTTGCCGTTGTAGCGCCGCAGGAGCTGCTGGTAGGTGAAGCGGCAGAAGGGGCACAGGTCGCCGAAGTCGGCGATGGGGTGCTCGCTCGACTCGCGTTTCAGGCCCAGGTGCTCCAGCACCTTGGGGCGCAGCTCGCGCGGCACCAGCTTGAAGGGCTCCTCGTGCATGGGGCAGGGGTTGTAGTCGGCCCCCTTGGCCAGGATCCAGCCGTAGGTGTACAGCGCCCCGTCCTCGGTGCGCGAGTAGCGCTCGACGCCCTTCTTGAGCAGCCGCACGATGGTGCTCTTGGAGGAACCCACCGGCCCGTGCAGCAGGATCACCCGGCGCTCGGTGCCGTAGAACTGGGCCGCGGACTTGAACACGTGCACCAGGCGCATCAGCGGGATGTCGAGCCCGAAGATGGCGTCCCGGCCGTTGTCGAGCCCGTCGTGGAAGAAGTTGTAGCGGATGATCTTCTTCTTCGAGTCCACGTACTCGTCGGTGCCGTAGCTCAGCACCATGTCGTACAGGCGCTGGTAGGCGGTGCGCACCACGCGCGGGTTCTTCTTCACCAGCGCCAGGTAGTCGGCGAAGCCGCCCTGCCAGTTCAGCGCCTGGTACTGCTCGCGATCCTGCATCCCGGCGATGAGGGACAGGAGCTCCTTGGGGTTGTCGGCCATGCGCGCGCTTCCTCCTGTGAGGGCCGGGCGCGGGCGCCCGGGCGGATCCGAGCTTAGCACGAAGCCGGAACGGGGGAGCAAGCCGCGCTCAGCCCGCGCGGGGGACGCCGGGCGGGCCGGCGAGCAGGAACTCCTGCCAGGTGATGGACGGCGTGCCGGCGCGCTCGGCGGTGGCGCGGTCCCGGGCGTCGCAGACCACGAGGGGGCGGAGCGTCGGGTGGCGGCGGACGAGCTCGAGCAGCCCCCGGAGATCGCTCGGCCGGAACGGGCCCGTCTTCACCTCGATGGCCCACTCGCCCCAGCTACCCTCGAGCACCCCGTCGACCTCGAGCGGCTCCTCGCGCCAGTAGGAGACCCGCTGGCCCGAGTTCCAGGCGTGGGCCAGGCAGGCGTTCTCGACCCAGGCGCCGAAACGCGCGGGATCGGCGCCGGCGTCGGCGATCCCGCGCGGGTCCATCACCGCGACGAGCGCGTTGTCCAGGGTCACCAGCTTCGGCGGCGAGGAGCGGCGCCTGGAGGCCCGCGGCGAGTACTTGGGCAGCGCCGCCACCAGGAACGCCTCCTCGAGGAGCGCCAGGTAGCCCGCGAGGGTCTCGAGGGCGCCCCGGTCCTGGAGCTGCCCCTGGAGCTTCTGCAGGGACACGATCTGGGCCGGGCTGGAGGCGGCCACCCCGAACACCTGCCGGAGCAGGGCCGGCCGGCGCACCGCCGCCAGGGCGAGGATGTCGCGGCCGATGGCCGGCTCGAGGATGGCGTCGCGCACGTAGGCCGACCAGCGCGGCACGTCCACCCGCAAGGGGAGCGCGCCCGGGTAGGCGCCCTTGTGGACGATGAGGTCGGCTGCCGCGGCGGGCTCGATGTCCAGGAGCGCGGCTATCGCCGCCGCCGACCAGCGCGCCAGGGTGAGCCGCTCGAACCGGCCCGCCAGGCTCTCCCTGGAACCGGCGGCGAGGCGCAGCGCCGAGGACCCGGTGGCCACGATGTGGACTGGCGTCTTGTGCCGCCGGAAGCGGTCCCAGATGCCCTTCAAGCGCGCGGCCCAGTCGTGGAGCAGGTGGGCCTCGTCGAGGAGCAGGACGGCCCGCCCCTCCTCCTTCGCCGTGTCCTCCGCCCGGGCGAGCAGGCGCTCCCAGAAGCCAGGCAGCGCGGCCTCCGGGCTGTCGGCGGCGGCGTAGATGGACTGGCGGCCGAGCCCGCGGGCGAGCTCCAGGAGCAGCGTGGTCTTGCCGACCTGGCGGGGCCCCGTGAGGAGCTGGATGAGTCCAGGAGCGGGCTCGGTCAGGCGCCGGGCCAGGAGCTTCTTGCACCCGGCGTATCCGAGCCGGAAGGTATCTTCGACCATGCTCGAATAATTATTCGATTGCACCAGGAAATCAAGAAAATCAGCGCCAGGAAGGTGACCGAGGGCTCAGCGGTAGAGGATGTCGAAGCGCAGCCTGGAGATGTCCATCACGATCTTCATCTCCTTGCCGCCGGTCAGCTCGCCGGCCCGCTCCATCCAGCCGGCGATGGAGTGCAGGTGCGGCACGCTGGTCTCGAAGTTCCTGAGCTCCACGATGGCGTGCTGCTTGAGGTTCTGGATCACCTCGAGGGTCCCGGGGCGGTAGTACTGGGTCCAGATGGCCGGCCCCCGGGAGACGAACTTGGTGGGGTTGCCGAGCGACAGGAAAAACTTGTACACCCGGCCCAGGCCGTAGTCGGCGCTGGCCTTGCCGATGTCCCAGCACACCCGCGCCGTGCCCCCGCCGAACACCTGGGCGGCCGTGTCGTAGATGCTCGAGAGGGTGACCAGCGGGTACCAGTTCATGGCCAGGACGCCGGTGGACAGGGCCTGGCGGGTGGCCGGCGGCAACGCGGCCTCGAGGACAGCCCACTTCTCCGGGCCGAACCGCTGCTTGATGTACTCGACTACCGGGATGATCCCGGAGCCCTTCACTTCCTGGACGGCCATGCCTGCACCTCCCGGCGCGACCCCCCGGGGCGTCCGTCCAGCCTGTGCGCAACGGGCTGGCCTGTCAAGCGGCGGCTCCGCGGCCGGAGCGCGCCCCGGGCTCGGCGGGCGTTGACCCCGCCCCCTCGCTGAGGGCTAGAAAGAGGCTGGCACCTGCGGGGGGCGGGCGGCACCTGCGGGCGGGGGACACAAGGTTCAGCCGGGCCGACGGAAGAGCAGGAACGTCTGGTAGGGGAGCAGCTCGGCACGCTCGGCCACGAGCTCGAGCCCGGCCTTGCGCACGAGCTCCACCAGAGTGGCGCGGGGGATCTTCACCGACTCGGGCGGCCCCTCGGGCAGGGCGCCCTCCTTGAACTCGATGAGCACGAGGCGCGCGCCGGGTTTCATCCGGGCGAACAACTTGCCGAGCCAGGCTCCCCTGTCCGCGACGTGGTGGAGCACGTCGCACACGAACACCAGATCGGCGTCCCCGGGGATGCCCGGATCATCCGGCTGGATCAGCGCGGCCTCCAGGTTGGGGACACCATCGGCGACCAGCTTGTGGTGAAGGTGGCGGATCATCTCGGGCTCGGTGTCCGCGGCCACCACCTTCCCGGCGGGCACGGCCCGGGCCAGGCGGAAGCTGAAGTACCCGGAGCCCGCCCCGAGATCGACGATGGTCTCGGTCCCCTGGAGGCCGAGTGCAGCGATCACCTCGTCGGGCTTCTGCCAGATGGCCCGATCCGTGCGCTCGAGGAAGGCGATGTACTTTTCCACGTCCGCGAAGGGGCGGAGGTGGTTCGGATCGACGCCGGCCCGGGCCAGCGGGCAGTCGATGGGCGGGTGCGCTGGGTCGTGCCCTGCCTTCGCCGGGATCTCCGCGTCCGCGGGCTCCCGGGCGCAGCCGAGGCACAGGATGGCGAGGGCCAGCGCCAGCCACGCCGCGATCGGTCTCGACCTGCTCATGAGCACACCTCCATGCCTGCACCCTAATATCTTCGCCAGGCAGACGCCAGCGGCTGCGAGGCGCCAGTGCGTTTGCTTACCTCGCGTGTGCCTCCACTCCGGACTTCCTTCGAGGGAGAGTACGGACAGGAGAACCCTCCTGCCAGTCGTCCCCCCCACCTTGAGGAATGTCTGGAGCGAATCACACACGCAGGGCCAGCCAACGTCTTGCCCTCCGCAGGCACCCCTCGGGCACGAGCTCGGTCGCACGGAGGCGCGCCCCCAGGGGCCCCAGGACCCGGCCTCAGGAGGGTGGCACCTGCGGGCAGACGTTGACCGCGCCGAGCGGTTCGTGGTGTGAATGCCCTCCGGGAGCCGGCCCGTCGCCGCTCCCCCTGCGCCTGGCGCGAGGAGGTGCTCATGGTCGTCCGCGAGAGGGGTGTGTGGGTCTCGGTCGTGCTCGCCGCCTGCGGCCTGTTCCTGCTCGCGGGCCCCGCCCTGGCCGGCGAGGGCTGTCGCGGCAAGCTGAGCGGCGCGGCGAGCGGGGAGTTCGCCTGCTCGCTCGACGCGAGCTACCGGGCCAAGAAGGACGTGACCACCCTGGTGATCTCCGTCCCCGCGCCGCCCCCGGGCGTGAAGTCGCTCGCGCCCTGTTCCTTCGACCTCAAGGGCAAACCGGAGGTGGGGACCCTCACCCTGAAGGATCTCGGCCGGGGCGGGTCCATCCTGAACGCCACGGACGGAAAGGACTACTTCGCCTCCGGCGCGCTGAAGAAGGGCTCGCTGACCCTGGAGATCCAGAAGGTGGAGCCCCTGGGCAAGCTCGGCTTCAAGGTCACCGGAAAGCTGACCGCGACCCTCCAGGAGGTGGCCGGCCCGGGCCAAGTCACGGTCGAGGCGAGCTTCTAGGTGGCGCGAGGAGGGCCCTGCGTGCAGGGCTTCGAGCAAGGACCGATCCGGCCGCCGTCGGAGGCCAGGAGCCTCCTGGTGCGGGTCAACCGCAACTGCCCCTGGAACCGCTGCGCCTTCTGCCCGGTCTACAAGGGCGCGCGCTTCTCCCCGCGCACGGCCGACGAGGTGCTCTCCGACCTCGACGCCATGCGCCGGGCCTACGGCCCCGACGGCCCGCGCACCGTCTTCCTCCAGGACGCGAACCCCCTGCTGCTCGCCACCGACGAGCTGGTGCGCATCCTGGAGGGCCTCCGGGAGCGCTTCCCGCGCGTCGCGCGCGTGACCGCCTACGCCCGGGCGCGCACCCTCGCCCGGCGCCCGCCCGAGGAGCTCGCCCGGCTCCGGGCGGCCGGGCTCGATCGGCTGCACGTGGGGCTCGAGTCGGGCTCCGACGAGGTGCTGGCGCTGGTGGACAAGGGCGCCACCCGGGCCGACTGCCTGGAGGCCGGCCGGCGGGCCAAGGCCGCCGGGTTCGAGCTGTCTTGCTACGTGATGCCGGGCCTGGGCGGCCGCACGCGCTCCGCGCTCCACGCGGACGAGACCGCCTCGGCACTGGTGGTGATGCGCCCGGACTTCGTGCGCCTGCGGACGGTGGCCGTGGTGCCCGGCTCGGGGCTCGCTCGGCTCGCGGCCGAGGGCCGCTTCGCGCCCTGCACGGAGGGCGAGCTGGTGGCCGAGATCCGCCGGCTGCTCGACGGGCTCGGGGAGCTCGCCACCCGGCTGGAGAGCGATCACCTGCTCAATCTGCTGATGGAGCTCGAGGGCGAGCTGCCGGGCGAGCGCTCCTGGCTCCTCGGCCTGTGCGATCGCTTCCTCACCCTGCCCGCGGACGAGCAGGCCCGCTTCGTGCTCACCCGGCGCCTGGGCTTCATGGGGCGCCTGGAGGACTACCTGCGGCCCGAGGTGCGGGCGGAGCTCGTCCGGGCGCTGGAGGCCGAGGGGCTCGGCGACCAGGCGCTCGGCCGGGTCGAGGAGATCGCCGGCGAGCTGCGCACCCGCTGCCTGTAGCGATCCTGGCCCGTTCCTAGCCCCGTGGCGCTTCGCGCCACGGGACAAGACAGGACTTTCAGCGCGCCTTCGGCGCTAGAAAGTCCTGTCCTCGCGCTGGACTGCGCGCTCGAGTTTCTAGAATTGGCTCAGGCTGCCGTCCCGCCGCACCCGGCGCACCGCCAGCCAGAACAGCGTCAGGCTCAGCGGACCGGCCACGGCCGTGAAGATGACCAGGCCCAGGATGGGTCCGGCGGCCTCGGCCAGGCTGGCGCCGCCGAGCAGCAGCCGGCGGACGGCCTCCAGGGCGTGGGTGATGGGCAGCACCTGGGCCACGAGCTGGGCCCACTCGGGCAGCACCGCCACCGGGTAGTAGACGCCGCCCAGCAGGTAGGAGAGCCCCTGCACCAGGCCGGAGGAGGGGTCCGCCCGCTTGAAGGCCAGCACCACCGAGGCCGAGAAGATGCCCAGGCAGGAGAAGGCCACCACCGACAGGGCGAGCACCAGCACCGCCCCGCCCCAGTTGGCCCCGGGGAAGCGCACCCCGAAGAACAGCGCGCCCGCCGCCAGGGTGAGCACCACCCGCAGCGAGGTGGCCAGGAAGGCGTACAGCGAGGAGAACACCACGATCTGCCCGACCGAGGTGGGCGTGACCAGCAGCGCCTCGAGCGTGCCCATGACCTGCGCCGAGCGGATGGTCTCGGCGAAGGCGCGCACCGCCACCCCCAGGTAGGAGGAGAAGGCCACGCCCGTCAGCACGAAGGGGAAGTAGCTCCCGCCGTAGGGCCTGAGCGCCGGGAGGTCCTGGCCCTCGAACATCCGGGCCAGGAAGTAGAAGGCCGACACCATGAACAGCACGAACACCAGGTTGCCGGCGAAGCTCAGCCGGTAGGAGAGATCGATGCGGAAGTCCTTCACCAGGAAGGCCCACGCCTTGCGCAGCGCGCTCACGCCGGCTCCTCCGCGGCCTGGGCCGCGAACCACTCGGCCGCCCGCGGCAGGGCCTCGGCCGCCGGCCCCTCCAGGCGCAGCCGGCCCTGGTGGACCAGCGCCACCCGGTCGCACACCGCCCGCACCTCGTCCAGGTTGTGGCTGGCCACCAGCACGGTCCGCCCGAGCTCGCCCGCCAGGCGCTCCCGCAGCAGCCGCCGGGCGCGCTCGGCCGCGGCCGGATCCAGGCCCGCGGTGGGCTCGTCCATCAGCAGCACCGGCGGATCCGCGAGCAGCGCGCGGGCGATCGCCAGGCGGTGGCGCCAGCCGGTGGACAGGTTGCGGAAGGGCTTGTCCAGCTCCGGGCCGAGGCCCAGCCAGCCGCCCAGCTCGGCCACGCGCGCCCGCGCCCGGCGCCCGTCCAGCCCGTGCAGCGCCGCGAAGAACATGAGGTTCTGCCTGGCCGTCAGGCGCCAGTAGAAGGAGCGCTCGTCGCTCAGCACCACCCCCACCAGGCGCCGCACCTGGTTCGGGACGCGCAGGGCGTCTCGCCCCAGGACGCGCACCTCGCCCTGATCGGGCAGCAGGCTGGTGGCCAGCACCCGCAGGAGCGTGGTCTTGCCCGAGCCGTTGGGCCCCAGCAGCCCGGACACCGAGCCCGCGGGCACGCACAGGTCGATCCCGTCCAGGGCTTGCACCCGCTTGCGCGCGCAGGGGTGGCGGAGGATCTCGCGCCAGGTCCGCGGCTGGGTGAAGCGCTTGGAGACCCCGCGCAGCTCGATGGCTGGGACCTGGGTGTCTATGGCCCGCCTCCGCGCTGGTAACGCTGGACCGCCGCGTTGTGGCACTCGAGGGTGGGACAGAACTGGTGCGTGCCGTCGTTCCTGGAGACGAAGTACATGTTCTTCGTGGTGTCGGGCCACAGCACCGCCTCCAGGGCCTTGGCGCCCGGGCTGCAGATGGGCCCCGGCGGGAGGCCCGCGCGGCGGTAGGTGTTGTAGGGGTGGTCGCGGTCCAGGTCCGACTGGTGGATGGTGCCGTCGAAGCGGCCGGTGGCCAGGATCTCGGCGTAGATCACCGTGGGGTCGGTCTGCAGCTTCCAGCCCTTCTTCAGGCGGTTGTGGAACACGCCCGCGATCTGCGGGCGCTCGGCGGCCGCGCCGGTCTCCTTCTCCACGATGGAGGCGAGCGTCACCACCTGGAGCTCGCTCATGCCGAGCTCTCCGGCCCGCGCCCGCCACTCGGGGGAGAACAGCTTGCGGGTGCCGGCCACCATGGTCTTGAGGATCTCGTCTGCGGGCACGGGCTTGCGGAACTGGTAGGTCTCGGGGAACAGGTAGCCCTCCAGGCTGTCGTGGGGCACCCCGAGCGCCCTGGCCAGGGCCGGGTCGCGCGCCCGGCGCTCGAGCTCGGCCGCGTCCGCCAGGCCGGCCTGCTGGTAGAGGGCGGCGATCTCGTCGAGCCTCAGCCCCTCGGGGATGGTGATCCGGTGGGTGACCGGCGTGCCGTCGAGCAGCACCTGCAGCACCTGCTCCGGGCTCATGTCGTCGCGGAAGGCCAGCTCCCCGGCCTTGAGCTTGCCGGCCGCGCGCTTCACGTAGCGCAGCCAGCGCACGAAGGTCGCGGGATCGTCGATCACCTTGCGCGCCGCGAGCAGCTCGGCCACCGCCAGGGGGCCGGCCCCCTTGGGGATGTCCACCTCCACGGAAGCGCCCTGGCCTGGCATGGGCCGCGCGGCCCAGGCCTGGAGCTGCAGCCACAGGATGCCCAGGGCGGCGCCGGCCAGCAGCAGGAGCGCCAGGCAGACGAGCAGCACCCGGCGCGCCGTGCGGCGCGGCTTGCGGGCGGGGGACGGGGGCGGAGCCGGGGCAGCCGGATCGCTCATCGGTGGGCCTCCAGGTAGCTCTCGAGGATCAGGGCGGCCGCCACCTGATCCACCTTCTGTTTCCGCCTGGCCGGGCGGTCCCCGACCTCGCGCAGCTGGGCCTCGGCCTCGAAGCTGGACAGGCGCTCGTCCCACAGGTGCACGGGCAGCCCGGTGCGCGCCCCGAGGGCGGCGGCGAACTCGCGCGCCAGGCGGGCCATGCGCCCCTCGCTGCCGTCCATGTTGAGCGGCAGCCCCACCACCACCTCCTCGGCCTGCTGCTCGGCCGCCAGCCGGGCCACGGCCTCCAGGTCGCGCACCCCACCCTTGCGTGCCAGGGTGGCCAGCGGGCGGGCCAGACCCGCCTCGCGGTCGGCCGCCGCCAGGCCGATGCGCTTGGTACCGAAGTCGAGGCCGAGCATCCGCATGCGGCCCGAGGATACCCGCCCGTGCCCTGGATGGCAACGGAGGCCGTGACAGATTGGACCGCGTCTGCCGCGCGCTGTGACGAATGCTCCACACCTGCGTCGTTCCGAACGCGGTTTTCCGTCGGCCCGCAGGGACGGAGGTGCGGGCCGGAAAGGCCGGACGGCAATGTTTCCGGATCCTTCCGGCTGCGTCGGGCGGCTGGCACATGGCTTGAATGGTCTTGCCCCGTCCACCGCGCACATCGGACACCCGGTGGACAGGAGGGGTCGTCATGCGCCGCAAGCCCCTGGACGAACTGGACCTCAGGCTGGTCGAGCGGGCCGCTGTCACGGACCCGGCCGACCTCGAGGACGACGCGGAGGACGGGGCCGAGGACACGCCCCAGATCGACGAGCGGGACGGCTGCGAGCAGCAGCTCCTGCGCCTGGACCGGGCGCTGCTGTACTCCTCGGCCGAGGGGGACGACGACTGGGTGTACCTGCCCGGCGGGCTGGACGGGGAGCAGGACTTCCGGGTGGCGGGGGTGGAGCAGGTGCAGGCCCGGCGCCGGGCCGAGCGGGTGTGGGGGCGGGCGCTGCGCATGGCCGAGGAGGTCTCGCCCTACGCCGCGGCCAGCGTCGAGGCCCGCATCCGCTGGCAGGGGTTCTGCCGCCGGGGCGAGGTGCGCGCCCGCATGCGCGAGCTGTCGGCCCGGCTCGAGACGTTCGACGACCTGACCCCCGTCCCGGCCGCCGTGGCCTAGGCTTCTAGTTCACGCCCCGACCGGTCAGCGGGACGGTCTTTTTCACCGTGTCGAGGTTGTTGGATCCAAAGAAGTAAGCGCTGGCCGAATAGTTGCCGGCCACGCTCGGCGCGAAGGCGATTTCGTAGACACAAGCCTCGTCTGGCTGCAGCACCGCGCTGAGGCCTTCCTGTGGACAACCTGGTGTCTTGGCTACCATCAGGAATCCGGCAGCCGTCAGACGTGGCACGACCGTGGCAGGAACAGTTCCCCAATTTTTGAGGGTCACCCATCGAGTCTTGGACTTCCCGAGTAGGACGTCTCCGAACGCGATTGACGTTGGCGAAGCCTCCAAGTACAGACCCTCGAGTCGGGCTCCATACAGTAAGACCGCTTTCGTCTCATAGGTGCCCGGGCAGCCCGTCGGGATGGCGGACTCTACCTCGAGTGTGCCGGAAACATCCCTGTGCGACGGCGTGTAACCCACCACCACCCAGCACTGGCCGTAGGCCCCCAGGGTCGGGGAGGCGCTCCCACAGTAGCCGAAACCGACTCCGTAGGCCAGAGTGAATGAGCTCGCGTTGACCAGCCGGATGTCGCGGAACGTCACTGGTACGTTGCGCATGTTCTTGATCGTGACAAGTCTGCCGCCAGCGGTAGCCTCGGTGAGTGACAGGTTGGTGGGACTGGCGATGAAATAGGTAACGAAGACGTCGCACGCATCTCCCAATCCGTCGCAATCGTGATCCTCCTGGACAGGATTGACGGTTGCCGGGCAGTTATCGCAAGCGTCTGCGATCCCGTCGCCGTCCCCGTCGAGCTGGTCGGGGTTGGCCACGGTCGGGCAGTTGTCGCAGTCATCCCCGAGGCCGTCGAGATCCGTGTCGAGTTGGCCTGGGTTGGCAACGACCGGGCAGTTGTCGACAAGGCTGTCAAGGGAGAACACGCCATCCAGATCCGGGTCCACCGGTTTGAGGGTCAGGATGGTGTCGGCCATGATCGAGCCATAGATGTCCACGGTCTTGCCCTCGGTGCCGCCATAGTAGCAGCGCGCCTTCGCCGTGGCGTATCGGAAGCTGTGGTCGTCACGGTGGTTGTTGTAAACGCACAACTCCCAGCCAGCAGGCAGGAAGGCGAAGGCGTAGGTGTGCCCGAGTTGGTGGGCCTCGATGTTAGACTGCCACTCGTTCCAGCAGGCTGCCAATGCTTCCTGGAGGTTTTCGTCATCTAGGCTCGCTTCATGCTTGCACTGGATCCACTGCTCATATGCGTTCCCAACGCCCTCAGTCCAATGTAGTTGCAGTTCCTCTCCTGATTCGCTAGAGGCCAGTAGAGATTTGGAGTCGAAGTGGCCTTCACGCCAGTGTGCAAGCGGGTCGAGGTCGACGCGAACTGGTGGATGCATCTGTTGCGCAGATCCTGCCCTCCAGGAGTGGAAGAGATAGAATCGGTCGCCGAGCAGCCTGCAAACTGGCTCGACACAGTTCTCGACCGGTCCAGGTTCTACCACCACCCTGGCCGTAGCGACTTTACCGTTGAACTTCGTCGAGTCTGGATCATGCCAGGGTAAGTAGAAGGCATCATACGCATCGTCCTCATCGAGATCGTTCTGGCCTTCCCAGTTGTCGATCAAACGGAAATTGTACCATGGCAAATCGAGCCAGTACTCGGTCCCGTCGGTCCCTGGGTACTCGTGGTCGTATGGATAGAAGGCTGCTGGCATCACGGAGTTGTTGATGTCGAAGTCATCACTGAACCACTTGTTCAGATAGTCATCGATCAGCGGTTCAACCGCTGACCCATTGCCCTGCCGCTGCTCCCAGATGGCCTCGCTCAAGGTGCTCAGGAATTCTGCAACAGCATAGATGCTGAGGGCCGACACATTCTCTTGGGTCAGGTAGGTTCTGTCGCCGAAGTGGTTGAAGTTTGGGTAGTTGCATAGGTCCTGCTCCGAACATTCTTCTCCGTTGGGTTGAAGGAGGCTCCAGCCTTGGGTCCGCGGATCGAAGGTCGCAGTCGTGTCCTCCATCGATCGCATGTAGGTGTCGAAGTTCGATGTGCCGAAGTAGTAGTTCGTGCTGAACAGGAAGTCGGGATGGTAGTCGTACCAATTGCTGTAGCCGTAACGCGCGTGGTCAGCGGAGGCGGGAAGAGCGCCCACGAAGCACTTGGATACCAAGCCTGAGAAGTATGGAGGAACACCGCATTCGTAGTAGAGATCATGTCCCTCGAAGTCTAGGCGCGATCCGGAATCGCATCCTAACTGAAGTCCCGCGATGAGCGCGGGTGCACTCATGCCATTCGAAGTCCAAAGGCAATTCGCCTCGTCGTGCCTGAATCTCTCGGGTTCTGCGTTAGGGTCCGTATCTTGATCCAGGAAAAGAGCATTGAGCAGGATCCCGATCTTGACGGTGTCACACTCGCTGCCAGCGCAGGGATCCGGGACGAAACGCAGGCTGTGCGCGAAGCTGTCCTGGATGACGTGGATTACGATTCCAAGCGCGAAACCTGGCCACCCGATATGCGAAACAAGTGCGGATGGATCGGCATCGGGATCGCTTGCGCACATGTCCCCGTCGAGGGTGTCTCCGTAGTAGTAGGTTTGATAGGAGACGCTGTTGTAGATTTGATTGCTGAAGGTGTCCCTGAAGTCGGGATCGGGTGGCTCGAGTCCTAGAAGGACCAACTCGAGAAAAGAATCCTTGATGTACCCGCGAATTGCATTCATGGCAACGTCTTGGTCCCACCTGAAGACCTCTCCGTCTGCCTGAACTTGAAAGTGCATGATCGGATCCTGGTCTGAAGCGATGTCAGCCTGAGGGGATATGTCGTTCGTGCTTTCGTCATAAAGTTTGGCGTCATCAGCGTTCAGCTCCATGAGGTCAGGTTGCCGTGTGCCGAGGATCAGCGACTGGATCGGACTTCCTGGGAAATGGAAGAAATGAAACGAAGTTTGGTTGTGGCCCTGACAGTCGACCAAGGATTGGTCGACGAACAGAAAATCAGGCGGATCTTCCCAGTCGACACTGATATCCAAGAACGGCGCCAATTGGTCTGCGTGGCCTCCCAGTTGTCCAAGGTATTCTGCAAGGTGTTGCCAGGCGATGGCGGCGAGTTTCTCGTGTTGCGGGGGGAGTGAACTGCCCGCAGTAATGTCCTGGCCGACGTTGTACGCAGCGGCCGGCTGCCTCCCGAGCGCCAGGGAAAGCAGTGCAGCCAGTGTCAGCAGCAGTCTTGTTCGTCGTGGATAGGCCATGGTTAGGTCCTCCTTGGGTTGAGGTCGGCCGAACATGATTGGCGTGTGGCAAAGCAAGGAGCGTGCCGTTCTTCCAACCCCCCGGATTCCTTGAATCTGGATGTCTTCGTACCCAGCTTCCCCGAAGCGCGTGTCCGATTTTTTCGGACACCATGTCCGATTCCCGGACACCGCGCCGTTCCACGAGTCCCCGACTGCGTCCCGTGGTCCTGCCCTAGATCGACTCATCCGTATCAAGGATGGCATGGAGAAGTCAAGGGTCGCGGTCGGCGCCAGGCCGTGACCGGTTTTTTCGGTCACGTGTCCGGATTCCGGACACCCCCGCCGGTCCCCTCCCGCGCTTCACGAGCTCCCGATCCCTGTGACCTCAAGGTGTTGCCGGCCTCGTCGCCGTTGGCGCGCGCCTTGCTAAGACCTGCGGCCGAGGAGGTGAGGCATGGAGCTTCCGTGGGGCTTGAGGCGGCAGTGGGAGGACTCGGAGCGGAACATGGCGTTGCTGCTCCGCCGGCTGGGGCTCGACCGGGACGGGCTCGCCCGGGTGGCCGGGCGCATGCGGGCGCGGCTGCCGGCCCGCGCGCGGCCGGCGGGCGGGGTCCAGGCCACGGCGGGCAGGGCGGAGAGGAGGGGGCTGCATGTCTGAACGGGTGACCGGGGCCGAGGTGCCGGGCATGGACCTCTACGACGCCCCCGTGGACATCGACGACCTGGCCTTCATGAGCCTGATCGCCTGCCTGGACGAGTCCACGGAGGCGCTGCTGGACCGCATGCGGGCGCTGCGCGAGCTGAACGGGCAGAAGCGGGCCCTGAACGACGAGATCGACCGGCTGAGCCGGGCCCTGGAGGCCTCGGGGGCGGACAGCGACGACGACGAGGTGGTGGTGGAGGGGGGGATGACGGGGAGCCAGGCCAAGCCGAGCCAATCGTTCGGCAGGGTGGAGCAGGGGCTGACGGTGGAGGGCTCCGGGGGCGGAGACTCAGAGCAGTCCACCGTGTCCGCGACCTACACCCGCAAGCAGGTGCAGGACGAGATCGAGCGCCTGCGGCGCCAGCTCGAGGACCTGGGCTCGAGCTCGGAGATCATGCTGATCGATCTGAACCGGCTCATGTCCAAGCGCAACGAGGCCATCCAGCTCACCAGCAACATCCTGGCCTCCACGCACCAGTCGGCCATGGCGGTGATCGCCAACTTCAAGGTCTGAACCGAGGGAGGAGCACATGCGGCGGGAGAACAAGCGCGCGGAGGCCGTGCGGGCCCTGCGCCGACGGGTGGAGAGCGGGGAGACGACCCTGCGCGAGCTCAAGGGCATCGGCCTCGAGGAGTTCGAGGCCGGGGTGCGCGCGGGGCGGAAGCTGCTCGGGCGCGGCGAGACGCAGGCCGCGCTCGAGGTGCTGGCCGGGCTGGCGCTGTACGATCCCTACCAGCCCAGCGTGTGGCGGGCCATCGAGGAGGCCTTCCGCCAGCGCCGGGAGCCGCGCCCGGCCGAGGTGTTCGGGCGCCTGGCCCGCGCCATGGCGGCCTGAGCCGCCGGGGAGGCGGGCGGACATGCGCATCGAGGGGAGCGGGCCCGCGCCGGCCGGGGCGGGAGAGCGCGGGGAGCAGGCCTTCCGCGCGCTGCTCGACCGGCTCGCGCGGCAGGACTGCCTGAGCGAGTGCCTGGCGCTGCAGACCGATCTGCGCGCGGCCGAGCACACGCGGCTGCGCTGCGCGGCCCAGGACCGCCGGGAGGCGCTCCACCGGGCCGAGCGCGCCCTGCGCGAGGCGCGCGAGGAGGAGCAGCGCTTCCAGGACGCGGCCGAGACGAGCGACGGGATCGGACTGGCCAACGGGGTGCTGTCCGGGCTGGTCTCGGCCATCTGCTGGTGGGGCGGGCTGCTGCACGGGCTGTCCTACGCGGCCCACCTCGGCCAGGCCACCTACTGCCGGGAGCGGGCGGCGGAGGCCCAGCGGGAGCAGGTGCGGCAGGCGGCGGCCAAGGATGACAGCAGCCAGCGCGCGCAGGCGCTGCTGCAGGACATGCAGCCGGCCATGGAGCTCGAGCGGCGCATGCGGGAGCGGCTGCTCGCCCTGGTCGAGGGCGAGCAGCGGTCGCGGCGGACCGCGCTCGAGGCGGGAGGAGGGGAGCATGCGGGTGGAGCGGACGGGTGAGGGGGGGCTCGGGCTGGAGGGCGGCGCGACGGACGTGGAGCGGCTGGAGGGGCTCCTGCAGCAGGCGGGCGACCCGGCCTCCGCGCTCGAGCTCCTGGCGGTGCGCGAGCACCGCGCGGAGCGCCGCTCGGCCGCGGCCCTGCAGCGCGTCGAGGCCCAGGCCCGCCAGGCGGCGCTGCGCCAGACGCTGTGCGAGCTGCGCTCGGCCGCGGGCTGGCGCCGGTGGTCGGGCATCGCCGGCATGGCGACGCAGGCGGCGCAGAGCGCCATCAACGCCGCCGGCGGCGGCGAGAACGGCGGCAGCCAGGAGGCCGGCGCGGCCTCGAGCCTGGTGTCCCTGGCCGGCGGCGCCTGCCAGGTGGCGCTGAACGGCAAGGCCGACCAGGACGATCGGGCCGCCACCTGGATGCAGGCGGAGAGCGAGCAGCGCCTGGCGGAGCAGCGCTCGGCCGAGGAGTGGCTGCGCGAGGTCCGCGCGGCCGAGGGCAAGCTGCTCGAGCGCCTGGAGGCCTGCCTGCGAGCCGAGCACGAGGGCCGCATGGCCTGCCTGCGGACGTAGGCCGCGGTCCCTGGCGCTAGCCCCCCGCGGCCGGGGCCGGGCCGGGCAGCGGGACGCGCTCCGGCGAGAAGTCCGCGCCGGCGGCGGTGGCCCAGGCGGCGGCCGCGCGGATGCGCTCGGCCAGCGTCGGGTGGTGGTGCCAGAACCAGTGCACCAGGGCCGGCGGGGCGATGTCGGCCTGGTTGGTGCGCGCCAGGCGCACCATCAGCGAGGCGAAGGCCTCCGGATCGCGGGTGAGCTGGAGGGCCTGGTCATCGGCGGCGGCCTCCTCGCGGCGGTCCAGCCAGGCGGACAGCGGCTGGTTGGCCAGGAACAGCAGCTGCAGGATCAGCAGGAGCAGCGGCAGCACGGCCGGGTCGGCGCCCGGCCTGAGGCCGAGCCGGCCGAGGCGCGGCGCCCGCCACAGCACCAGGCGCACCAGCGCCAGGAAGAGCAGGGCCGCCAGGGCCGTGGTCAACCAGGTGCGCAGCGGGTGGGCCTGCAGCTCGTGGCCCACCTCGTGGGCCACCGCCACGACGATCTCGCGGGGGTGGAAGGTGTGCAGCAGGTTGTCGCCCAGGACCACCCGCCGGGTGGGCCCCTCGCCCATCAGGTAGGCGGTGGCGTGGCGGCTGCGGGTGGAGGTGTCCACGACCTGCACCTGCTCCAGCTCCAGCCCGGCGCCGCGCACCACCCGGGCGATCTCGCCCTTGAGCGGGCCCTCCTGCAGCGGGGTGAAGTCGTGGAACACGCGCGCCTCGTACGGCGCCATCAGGTTCCAGACCGCCAGCATGCCCACCACCGCGCCCCACAGCCACAGCCACCAGGTGCGCGGCAGCCTGCGCGCCAGGCCGAACAGCCCCAGGCCGAGCAGCGCGTAGAAGACCGAGTTCATGGCCAGCGCCAGGCCCACGTCCGCCCAGAAGCGCCCGGGGCCCATGGTCACCAGCCCGCGCTCGTGGCCCAGCACGTAGGTGTCGAAGTAGCTGAGCGGCACGACCAGCGCGGTCCACACCAGCAGGAAGAGCACCGGGAACAGGGCGTCCACGATCCACTGGCGGGGCTGATCGCGGCCGGCCAGCCGCTCGGGCACGGCCACGAGCCGGCGCAGCAGGGGCGCCCGCGCGCCAAGCCGCTGGAGGCCCGGGCGGGTGTACAGCCAGGCGGCCGCCCGCTCGCCCGCCCCGCGCAGCGCCAGGTGCAGCCCGCCCCACAGGACGACCCCCAGGATGAGCAGCTTGAGGCCCAGCCAGGTCAGCTCCAGCAGGTCGTCCATCCGCCGCTGGGCGGCCCAGTGGGCCAGCTCGGCCACGCTGAAGTAGCGGCTGGGATCGAACCCCGGCATCAGCTGTTCCCTGGGCCCTCGGCCGGCGGGGGCGGGGGGGGCTCGGGCAGCGGCTCGAGCTGGGAGAGCACGAGCTGCTCCACCCGCTGCATCTCGTCGCGCACCTTGCGGGTCCAGTCGTTGTCGGTCCCGGTCCGCTCGCCGAGCTGGGCGGTCATCTCGAACACCCGCAGCGCCTTGCGCAGCAGGACCGCGGTGCGCTTGCGCAGCAGATCGCGGTACAGGTCGGCCTCCTCCGGGCTCAGGTCCTCGGGCAGCGGCGCGGCCTCCATGGCCCGGTGCAGCGCCAGGTAGAGCTGCCCGATGCGGAAGCCGGAGGCCGTGGCCCAGTCGGGGTCGCCGTAGCGCATGCTGCGCAGGTAGGCGTTCTGCGCCTCCAGCAGGAGCTGGGCCTTGGCCTCGAGGTCGGCCTGGAGCTGCGCCTCGGGCGGGCGCAGGGGCGCCGCCTCGAAGCGCGCGGTGGCCAGCTCGGCCAGGCGGTGCTCGGCGCGCGCCGCCGGGGCCGGATCGAGGAACTCGTCCCGCTCGTGGGCGCGGAACAGGCGCAGCGCCGTGCGCAGCTCCTGCTCGGCCGCGAGCGTATCCCCGCGGGCCAGGTGGTTCTCCCCGAGCAGCACCTGGCCGTCGACGCGATCGGAGACCGGCAGGTCCGCGCGGGCCAGCAGCCGCCCGAGGTCGCTGACGGCCTCGGCGTGCCGCCCCAGGGCGGCCAGGCACTCGGCCTCGCGGAACAGGGCGTCCACCCAGTCTTTCGAGCGGGGCAGGCCCTCGGTCACCCGGCGGTAGCGCGCCAGCGCCTCCTCCAGCCGGCCGAGCGTCTCCAGGCAGCGGCCGGCGTTGAAGGCCGCGGCGGACAGGTAGCGCGAGTCGGAGAACTCGGCCAGCAGCCGATCGTAGAACCGCAGGGCGGCCTCGCACTGCTGGGCCTCCTGCAGGCGCAGGCCCTCGTGGAACAGCGTGGACGCGTCGAAGTCGGTCAGCCCCAGCTCCGGATCCGGCGCCAGCCGGATACGCAGCGGCTCCATGACCACCTCGCGGGCGGGCGGGCCCTGGCCGCCGTCCTCGTCCGGGCGCTCCGCGGCGCGGGGGGTGAGGCAGCCGGCGGCGCCGAGCGCCAGCAGCAGGAGCGGGAGCGGAGGTCGCGGTGGGTGCGTGCGCATGACTCCCCGGACAACCGGGCGGGCCGCGGGGTTCTCCAGCCGTCCGGGTCTGGAGGAGTTTCACACGCCTGGCGCGGAGTTGGCAAGGCGCGCGGCGCCCTGCTAGCATGGGTGCCCATGGGAACCGGGAACCGGATGCGCTGCGGTCTGCTGGTGCTCGCGCTGGGGCTGGCCGGCTGTCCGGAGGAGGAGGCCCCGCGCGGGCCCACCCCGCTGGTCGCGCCTGGCGCCCGGGACGAGGCCCGGCTGGCGCTGCGCCAGGCGCTGGAGGACCTCCGCGCGCCCGCGGCCGGCCCGGCGCGGGATCTGGAGCCGGCCCTGGCCGCCCTGGAGGCGGCGCCCGCCGAGCTGCTGGCAGGCGCCCGCGCGTTCGAGGCGGCCGGGCTCCTGGAGGCGGCCGTGGCCGCCGAGCGGCTGCCCCTGGCGCGCGTGGAGGGGGTGCTCGTCCGGCTGGGCCCGGCGGGCCTGGCGGTCCTGGCCCAGGGGCTCCGCTCGCCCGAGGCCGAGGCCCGCGGCCGCGTGGCCGGACGGCTGGCCGCCGCGGGGGCCGAGGGGCTGCGGTTGCTCCTGGCGGCGCTGGCCGAGGGGGACGGGGCCGACGCGGCCCTGCTCGCCCCCACCCGGGAGGCGCTCGGCCGGCTCGCCCGGGCGGGCCAGGTGCGCGAGCGCTTGCAGGCGGTGGAGCTGCTGCCGCACCTGGCCTCGGGCCCCGCGCAGGACGAGGCCCTGGCGGCCCTGGTGGGCCTGCTGGCCGACCCCGCGCCCGAGGTGCGCCTGTCCGCGCTGGAGGCGCTGTGCGCCCTGGGGCCGAGGGCGGCCGCCCAGGCCGGGCCGGCGGTGGCACTGCTGCGCGACGCGGATGAGGGGGTGCGCCAGGTGGCGGCCGACGCGCTGGGGCGGCTCGGTCCGCCCGCGGTGCCCCCCCTGGCCGCCTTGCTGACCGACCCGGCGGAGGAGCTGCGCGTGGCGGCCGCGGGGGTGCTCGGACGGCTGGGCACCCCGGCCATCGATGCGCTGCTCGCCCACCGCGACGCCTCGCCGCGCGTGCGCGTGGCGGTCCTGCAGGCGCTGGCGCCGCTGCCCGATCCGCGGGCTCTCGAGGCGCTCCGGGCGGGCCTGGCGGATCCCGAGCCCCGCGTGCGGCAAGAGACCCTGCGCGCGCTGGCCGGCCGGGAGGCCGATCCGCGCACGGTGGAGCTCCTGGGACAGGCGCTGACGGAGCGCGAGCCCCTGCTGCTGCGCTCCGCCCTGGAGAGCATCGATCGGCTCGGCACGCGCGCCCGGCCGGCCGCGGCGGCGCTGGTGCGCCTGGCCCGGGAGGGTCCGCCCGAGGTCCAGCTCGAGGCGGTCCGGGTGCTCACCCGGGTGTCGAGCGAGCCGCGCGAGCTGGTGGAGCAGCTCGGCGAGCTGCTCGCCGCCCCGGCCCCCGGGGTGCGGCGCCTCGCGCTGGAGCAGCTCCGGGCCATCGGGCCCGGCGCCCTGGGCCTGCAGCGCGACCGGCTCAGGCAGCTGGCCACCAAGGATCCCGACCCCGGCGTGCGCCAGGCGGCCGGAGCCGCCCTGGACGCGCTCGGCGGCGCGGCCCCCCCCGGCCAGGGCTTCGGCTGAGGGAACAAGCCGGCCCCGCGGTCCGCGGGGCGCGCGCCGGCTCCGGCTCCAGCTCCGGCGGACAGGCCGGCCCCGACCTGCGGCGGGAAGTAGCGCCGCGCCTACGCGCCGACCACCTGCACGTGGAACCGCCGGCGGCGCGGGCCGTCGAACTCGCAGAAGAAGACCGACTGCCAGGTGCCCAGCACGGGCTCCCCGTCCGCCACGATGAGCTGGACCGAGCAGCCCACCAGGCTCGCCTTGACGTGGGCGGCGGAGTTGCCCTCGGCGTGCCGGTAGGCCGCGCGCCAGGGCACGACGCGCTCGAGCGCCTCCAGCATGTCGCTCGGCACGTCGGGATCGGCGTTCTCGTTGACCGTCAGCGCGGCCGTGGTGTGCGGGCAGTGCACCAGGCACACGCCCGCGCGCACGCCGCTCTGGCGGACGGCGGCGCGCACCTGGGGCGTGATGTCCAGCAGGGCGTCGTGCGCCGGCGTGGACAGCTCGTGGGTGATCATCGGAAGCCTCCGCTGGGCGGCTCGAAGAGCCGTCGCCGGAGCTGCTCGAGCCAGGCCAGGTCGCACACCTCCTGGCCCAGGTGGGGGACCGGGACCAGGTCGCAGCAGTGGTCGAGCAGCTCGCGCAGGACCTCGAGCTGGGCGAAGTCCCGGCGGTGCATGACGCGGAGCAGCTCCTGGGAGCGCTCGGCCGCCAGCAGCGTCGCGGGGGCCGCCGCCAGCCCCTCGGCCTGGAGGGCCCGCCCGGCCCTGGCGCTCCAGCCCTCGGGCGGCGGCTCACCCGGGTCGGGGGTCATGCGGTTGACCACGACCGTGCCCGGGCGCACCTCCCAGCTCTGCAGGCGGCGGTAGAGGTAGCGCGACTCCTGCGCCAGGTTGGGATCGGCCGCGGTGACCAGCACGAAGGCGGTCACCTCCGAGCGCAGGGTGGCCTTCATGGCCGCGGCCCGCGCGCGGAAGCCCTCCAGCAGCTCGCTGAACAGGTCGACGAAGCTGGCCAGCTCGCGCAGGAAGTCCAGGCCGGTGAAGCGCGACAGGGTGCGCACCGCGTAGCCGCCCGAGAAGTTGAGCACGCGCAGCCCGAGCTTGCCGCCGAGCAGCGCGGGCCGCAGCAGCCAGCGGTAGCCGTCCTGGTCCAGCACGTCCAGGATGCGGTCGGGGGCCTGCAGGAAGTCCACCCCGGCCACGGTGGGCGGGGTGTCGAGCACGATCAGCTCGTAGCCGCCCCGCACGTGGAGGTGGTGCAGCTCCTCCAGCGCGGCGTACTCCCGGGCCCCGGCCAGATCGGCCTGCATGCGGCGGAAGAACGGGTGGCCGAGCATGCGCCCCCGCCGCTCCACGTCGGGCACCAGCCGCTCGATGGTGCGCTGCCAGGCCAGGCCGGTGTCCAGCATGCCCACGCCGAGCGGCGCGCGGGCCGGGGTGCCGGCCGCCTGCAGCGCCGCCACGGGCAATTCCTTGATCTCGCCCGGCGGCAGCCCCGGCAGGCCCAGCGCGTCGGCCAGCCGGAGCGCCGGATCGATGGTCAGCACCAGCGCGCGCCGTCCCTGGCAGGCGGCCTGCAGGCCGAGCGCCGCGGCCGTGGTGGTCTTGCCCACCCCGCCCGGACCGACGGTCACCACGATGCGCCGCTCGCGGATGAGGGCCGCGAGGCTCATGGCGCCCCCCGCAGGGCGGCGCCGAGCCGCGCGGCCAGCTCGGCCACGCCGGCCGGGCCGAAGGGCCCCTCCAGCAGCTCGGGCAGCTCGAGCACTGGCAGGTCGAGGCCGGCCCGCAGGCGGTCGGCGTGGGCCCGCTGGATGGCCAGCCGGCGGCGGTAGGCGCGGGCCGCGGACAGGAGATCGTGGGCCGCGAGCTGCGCCGGCAGCCGCGCGAGCACCTCGTCGGCGCCCGCGGGGAACGGGTCGGGCAGCACGCGGTTCAGCAGCGCGCCGCCCTGGGGGAAGCCGCCGCGCCGCAGCCGGTGGTGGAGATCGATGGCCTCGTTGACCGGCAGCTCCTCGGGCACGGCCACCAGCAGCACCGCGGTCGCCGCCGGATCGGTCAGCAGGCGCTGGATCCACTCGGCCCCCTCCCGCAGCGCGCCCAGCGGGGCGGTCTCCACCACCGCCTGGGGGGCCTCGAGCAGCATCGCCCCGGGGCCGGTCGAGGGGGCGTCCAGGATGGCGAGATCGCTGCCCGACTCGTCCAGCAGGGCGCGCAGGTGGCCGAGCACGAGGATCTCCGCCAGGCTGGGCACCGCCCGCAGGAAGGCCTGCACCATGCGCTGCTCGAACACGGCGCGGTAGACCATGCGCAGCTTCAGCAGCCGCATGGCGTAGATCTCCAGGGCCGCCTCGGGCCTCAGGTTGAGCCAGCCGAGCTGCGGGGCGAGCTCGAGGGGGCCGTCGCCCTCGGCCGGGACCCCCAGCAGCGCGGGCAGCCGGCGGGGCGCGCGCACCTCGGCCAGCAGCACGCGCTTGCCCTGCGCGCGAGCCGCCAGGCCGAGCGCCGCGCTGAGCGCGCTCTTGCCCACGCCGCCCTTGCCGGTCAGCACCAGCAGCCGCCGTTGCAGGAGCGCGCGGAGATCGGTCGTGGGGGGGGAGGCAGGCACGGCGCTACTCTACCCAGGCGCCCCCTGCCCCGCAAGGCGTGGCTGGCGGGACGCGGCGCGGTTGATCTGGGCTGGCCGCCTGGGGGATGATCGCCCCGGGAGGGCGTGAGCATGCGCCGGATCGCGTTCATCAACGAGAAGGGCGGTAGCTGCAAGACCACGCTGGCGGTCAACATCGCGGCCTACTTCGCCGGGCAGAAGAAGTCGCGCGTGCTGCTGGTGGACATGGATCCCCAGGGCCAGGCCGGCAAGAGCCTGGGCTTCTACGTGCGGGACCTCGCCCCCAACGTGTACGACCTGCTGCTCGACCCCGCGCTCCCGGTCGAGGCGGTCATCCGGCCGAGCCAGGTCCCCAACCTGGACGTGATCTGCTCGAACAAGCGGCTGTCCGACTTCCCGGTCGAGGCGGCCCCGGCGGCGGATCGCGAGCGGCGCCTGGCGAAGAAGCTCGAGGGGCTCGGGCGCTACGACTTCGTGCTGGTCGACTCGCCGCCCTCGGCCGGGCTGCTGACCACCAACATCCTGCTGTCCGTCGAGGAGGTGGTGGTGCCGGTCAACCTGACCTACTTCGCGCTGGACGGCTGCGCGGAGATCGTCGAGAGCGTGGAGCGCATGCGCCGGGACTTCGGCAAGGCCGTGCTGGACATCGTCCTGGTCGTGCCGACCCTCTACCGGCCGACCCGCCTGGCCGAGGAGATCCTGGAGAAGCTCCGGACGCACTTCCCCGAGCACACCGCCCGCACGGTGATCGGCTACAACGTGAAGATCGACGAGGCCCAGAGCCACGGCAAGACCATCTGGGACTACGCCGCCTGGTCGCCCGGCGCGGCCATGCTGGAGTCGCTGTCCAAGGAGATCTGGCGGGCCAAGCAGCCATGAGGACCTGTGTCTGGTGTCTTGTCGCTGGTGTCTGGTCGGGGATCTCGCTGCTCGGGTGCGGGCAGGGCGAGGAGAGCGGCTGCCCGCAGCGCGCCGAGCTCACCGACCAGGGGCTCGCGCTCAACGGCGCCTGCGGCCGGGCCGAGCTGCGGCTGCTGCCGGCCGTGCGCGTGCGCGGGCTCTGGCACGGGGCCGGACGCGACGGCGGCTGCGCGCTCGTGCGGGACTCCCCGGCGGGCGTCGAGCTCGGCTGCCCGGCCGGCGAGGCCGGGCAGGTGCGGCTCGGCGCCGAGGGGCAGGCCTGGCGGGTGCGCCTCCTGGCGGCCCGGGAGACCGTGGTCGAGGCGCTGGCGCTGGAGGGACCGGCGCGGATCGAGGGCGCCCGCGGCATGCTCTCCAACGGCTTCCAGTCCTGGTCGCAGAGCGGCGCGCTGGCGCTCGGGCCGCTCGCCACGGACGAGGAGTTGCTCTCCGCGCTCGCCGAGCAGGGCGACGCCGAGACCCTGCGCGGCGGCCAGGAGCTGTCCTGGTGGCTGGGGCACGTCGGCGGCGGGCGGGCCCACCTGGCGGCGGGGGCGCTGTCCGCCGCGCGGCTGCGCTCCTGGGTGCAGGCCGGCCTCGATCCGCAGGGGGCCCTGTTCGTGCGGCTGGGCTCGGGCGGGGTGGAGCGGGTGGCGCTCGCGGCCGGTGAGCAGCTGGAGGGGGAGCGCTGGCACCTGGGCCTGGGCGAGGAGCCCACGGGCCTGCTCGCGGACTACGGCCGGGCGCTGCCCGCCCGGCGGCGGACGGTCGCGGCCGCGCCGGAGCTAGGCTGGAACTCGTGGTACGAGCTGTGGGGCGGGGTGGACGCGGAGGCCGTGCGGGCGAACGCCGCGGCGGCGCGGCTGGCGCTGGCGGGCTACGCCGGGGGGGCGCCGCTGCGCGTGGTGGTCGACGACGGCTGGCAGGTGGCCTGGGGGCAGTGGGAGCCCAACGCCAAGTTCCCGGAGGGGCTGTCCGGCCTGGCAGATGAGCTCCGCGGCCAGGGCTTCTCGATGGGCGTGTGGTTCGCGCCGCTCCTGGTGGACGAGGAGAGCCGGGTGTTCCGCGAGCACCCCGACTGGCTGGTGGGTGGGGCGACCTTCCAGCACGGCCACGGCCTGACCCACGTCCTGGACGTGACCCACCCGGACGCGGCCGCCTTCCTGGCTGACAGCGTGCGGCGCCTCGTGGGCTGGGGCTGCACGTTCCTCAAGATCGACTTCCTGTTCGCCGGCACCTACGAGGGCACGCGCCACGAGCCGATGACCGGCATGGCCGCCTTCGCCCGCGCCCTGGCGCTCATCCGCGAGGCGGCCGGCGAGGAGGTCCTCATCCTGGCGGTCGGCGCCCCGCCCGTGCCGGTCGCGCCGTTCGTCGACGCCTGGCGCTCCGGCGGGGACATCGCCTGGCAGGCGGCCGCGCCCGCCTGGACCATGGCGGTGAACCAGGCCCGCTCGCTGGCGGCGCGCTGGCCCTTCTGCGAGGCCGTGCTGTGCGATCCCGATCCGCCCATCCTGCGCGCGCCGCTCGAGCCCGCGGAGGTGGGCTTCGGCGCCTGGGTGGTGGCGCTGGCGGGTGGCGGGCTGTTCCTGTCCGACGATCTGCGCGCGCTGCCCGCCGAGCGCTACGCCCTCGGCCTGGACGCCGATCGGGTCGGGCTGGCGCTGCGGGGCGCCGCGGCCCGGCCCGAGGATCCGCTGCCCGAGGGGCTGCCCACGCGCCTGTCGACGGCGGTGGAGGATCTGATGCTGCAGGAGAACAGCCACGCGCTCCCCACGCGCTGGCGCCTGCAGGACGGCCGGCGGCTGGGGCTCAACCTGGAGGACGAGGCGCGCGTGCTCGAGGGCGTCAGCGTGCCCGGCCGCGGCGCCGCGCTCCTGCCCTCCGCTCCGCCTTGAGGATCCCCGCCCGGCCGCGCGGGGCGCGGGCTCAGGTGGACTCGGGCGGCTCCTGGCCGTCCTTGGTCGTGGGGGGCTTGCGCTTGAGCCGCTGCTCGAGCTCCTCGAAGCGCTGGCGCAGCCCCTCGAGCTGCTTGGACAGCCCGGGCATGCCGGTCAGCACGCCCTGCACCCGATCGTCGAGCTTCTTCTGCAGCTCGTCGAGGCTCTTGTGGGTGCTGGCGAAGAACTCGCGCACCTGGCGGCTGGTCTCCTCGACCCGCGTCTCGGACGAGCGCACGATCTTGTCCACCTGGCGCTCGGCCTCCTCCCTCAGGTTCTGCACGGGCTGGGCCACCTTGCGCTGGAGGAAGTCGGTGATGGTCTCGCCGGAGGTGCGGATGAGATCCTTCAGCACCCCGAGCGGCATGCGCGTCTTGTTCTTCTTCTGCTCCTCGAACAGGATCTGCGCCAGGGTCACCTCGGTCAGATCCTCGCCGTTGCGGTTGTCCACGATCTGGACTTCCTCGCCCGACTTCACCATGGCGGCGATCTCGTCGAGGGTCACGTATCGGCTGTCCGCCGTGTCGTAGAGCTTGCGGTTCGTGTAGCGCTTGATCACCCGGGTCTTCTTCTCGTCGCTCATGCTCGCCCGCCCGCTTCCTGTGGGCTCCCGCGGTTGTCGCGGGAGCGCTGTGGGCAAGGTAACAAGCTGCGTCAATTCCTGTCAAGTCGGGGCTTAGGACCGGCGGCGCCGGCGGAATTCGCGTACCGGGGGAGCCCGCCCGGCCTTGATTTCCCAGGCGCCCTGGGAGATGATGACCCGGCCCGATCCCCCGGCAGGGGCGCAGGTGAAGCGTTGATCGTCCACTGCGGACAGTGCAGCACGAAGTTCAAGATCGCGGATGACAAGCTCAACCCGCGCGGGGTGAAGGTGCGCTGCTCCAAGTGCAAGCACACCTTCCTGGTGATGCCCGACGGCACCACCGTCGCCGACCCTCCGCCCGGCGGAGCGACCGCGGCGCAGCCCGCGCCGCACGCGGCGCGACCCGCCTCGGAGCCGCCCCTGCCGCCGCCCCCGCCCATGCCGGCGGTGCTGGCCAACCCTCCGGCCCTCGGGAAAGCAGCCCCCCCCGCCAAGCCGTTCCCGGCCCCAGCGGTCCCCCGGACGCCGCCTCCGTCCCGGCCGGCCATCCCTCCGCCCGCCCGGCCGGCGGCTCCCGCGCCGACCGCCCCGCCACCCGTGGCGGACGTGGTCTCCTCCAACCTGCCGGAGCTCATCCGCGACGAGCTGCCCGGCGAGCTGCCCGACGACATCTTCTCCTCGCCGACCAAGGTGGGACCGCCGCCAGCCGGCTTCGAGGGTTTCGCGGGCGCGGAGCCCTTGCCGCCGCCGCCGCCGGTGCCGGGCCTGGACGTGTTCGGGGATGCGCCCGGGGCGCTGCCCAAGAATGTGCTGGACCACATCGACCTCGACTCCGACGCCCCCTTGCCCCAGGCCAAGCCCGCGGCGGGCGCGGCCGCACCCAAGCCTCCGCCCAGGCCCGCGGCGGGCGCGGCCTTTCCCAGGCCGCTCGGCAAGCCCGCGGCGGAGGGGAGCACCAAGGTCGGCCCCCCGCCCTCCCCGGCCACGCCGCCCAGGCCGGCGTCGAGTCCGAAGCTGGTCGTGCCGCCCAGGCCCGCCTCGAGTCCGAGGCTGGTCGTGCCGCCCATCCCGGCCGCGGGCCTGGACGATCCGTTCGCCGATCTGGCGCCCATCGCACCGCCCACCCCGGTGAAGCCTGGGGCGGCGAGAGCCGCCGAGCCCGCGGGGGCCAAGCCCGGCCCGGCCGCGGGCCTGGACGATCCGTTCGCCGACCTGGCGCCCATCGCGCCGCCCCTGCCGGCCGCGGCCCCCAAGCCGGCCGCGCCACCCGCAAGCGATCCGTTCGCCGATCTCGGCCTGGCGCTCGGGCCGGCCCCGTCCCCCGGAGCCGCGAAGCCAGCCCCCGCCAAGCCGGCCCCCTCCGCCGGAGAGGACCCCTTCGGCGGGCTCGGCCTCGCGCCGCCCCCCCCGCCGCCCGCCCGACCCAGGGACAGCGGCCTCTCGCAGCAGGACGGCCTGGACTTCGGCGCCGGCGCGGGGCCCGGGGACAGCCTCGAGCTGGATGTGGAGACGGGGCCTGCGCCCGCGCCGCCCCCTCCGCCCCCTGCCCGGCGGCCTGGCGGCCAGGCCCTCGGGGACGGCGGCACCCGCGATGCCTCGGGCAACATCGACTTCTCGGGCGCGGCGGCCGGTCCGTCGGCAGCCACGAGCGACACGCTCGCGGACGGAGGGGTGCGTGACGCCTCGGGCAACATCGACTTCGGCGGAGGCGGGGATCCGTTCGAGAACCTCGAGCTGAGCACCGACGCGCCCGCGGGCGCCGCGGCGCCTGCGCCCAGCGCGCGGCCCGGCCCGGCCAAGCCCGGGGCGGCGAAGACGGCCGCGCCGGGCGCCGGCGGCGAGCTGTTCGACGGGCTGGGCGATCCCTTCGCTGGCACCTCGGCGCCGAAGGCCAGCCCGCCGCCCCTGCCTCCCTCGGCCGGGGCCGATCTCTTCCCCGAGCAGGCGGCGCCTACGGGCGCGCCCGCCTCGGATCCCTTCGCCGCCCTGGCCGGCCCGGGTGTGGGCCCGCCGGCGCCGCCGCCGGGCAACGATCCGTTCGCCGCCCTGGACACGTCCTCCCCGCCAGGCGAGCTGGGTGACCAGCTCGGGCCGGGCGTGGACGCCGAGGGGCGCATGGTGGGCACGCCCGCGCCCGCCCCGGCGGCGGTCACCAGGGCCTCCGGCGGCGCGCTCGCCACCGCGGCGGTGGAGGCGGTGGACAAGGTCTCGCCGCCCGTGAGTCACGCGCCCCAGACCGCGCCGGCCCCCGTGGCGCCCGCGCCGGAGGTGCCCGCGCGGCGTCCCTCGATCGCCTACCGCCTCGGCTTCGGGCTGCTGCTGGTGGTGATCGTGCTGTTCGTCTTCATCGTCTTCCGCTCGGGCGGGAAGCCCGATCTGACCCAGTGGTCGACCTACGTGGAGGCCTTCACCGGCCAGGCGGCCGACGAGAGCGCCCGGGGCGATCTCCGGGCCCAGGGGCTGCGCAGCACGGCCTACCCCAACCGGGACGGCCTGCCGCTGGTGGTGCTGTGGGGCTCGGTGGAGAACTCGAGCGCCGAGGCCAAGCAGGGCGTGAGCGTGCTGGGCCAGCTGCTGGGCGAGGATGGCCAGGTGGCCCGGGAGCTCAAGGTGCCCGCGGGGGTGGTCTTCACGCCGGAGGAAGTGCACTCCCTCTCGGACCTGGCCTCCATCTCGGCGGCCTACCGGCAGCGGCACGATCCGGCCCGCAGCGTGGCCCCCGGCCAGTCGCTGGCCTTCATGGTGGTCATGCCCGATCCGCCCGACAGGACGGAGGGGCTGCGCATCCGCGTGCTGGCCTCGGTGGAGGCGGACCCGATGGCGGGGCTGCCCGCCCTGGCCCCTCCGCCCGACGAGCCGGCCCCCGCGCTGGAGCCGCCGGTCGAGCCGGGCAAGCCACCCGCCCCGAAGAAGCCCGGGGCGGCCAAGAAACCTCCGGCGGCCGCGGCCAGGCCCGCCCCCGCCGGGGCCGAGGGGCCGGACGCCGCTCCGTGAGCTCATGGCAGATCAGGAACGACGCGCTCGCTGGCGGAGCTTGCTGCGCAAGCTGCGCAGCCTGCCCGAGCCGGACATGCGCCGCGAGGTGCTGCTCGAGCGGTTCGACGCGCTCGAGCCGGAGGGGGTGGCGGACTTCCTGGCCGAGGTGACCGCGGGGGCTGCCCGCCGTTCGGTCAGCCACCTGGTGGCCCTGGAGGCCGCCTCGGCCGCCATCCTGGCCAGCCAGGCCGAGGCGCGCCGCTACGAGCACCTGGCCGAGGTGTACCGCCTGGCCCGGGAGGCCGGCCAGGCCGCGGTGCTCGAGGTGCTGGTGGCCGCCCGTCCGCTGCGGGGACCGATCGAGGCCACCGAGGCACACGGGGATCCGGAGCTGACCAAGCTCAGCCTGGGCGAGCGCAAGTACATGGCCCGCAGCCACGACCGCCTGCGGCTCGAGCGCCTGCTGCTCGATCCGGAGGTGTCGGTCATCCGCAACCTCCTGCACAACCCCAGCCTGGTCGAGGCGGATCTGGTGCGCCTGGCCGCGCGCAGGCCGGTGCGCGCCGAGGTGCTGCGGGTGATCTACGAGAGCCCCTGGGGCAAGCGCCACCGGGTGCGGCTCGCCCTGGTGCACAACCCCTACACCCCCACCGAGCTGGCCCTCAAGCTGGTGGGGGTGCTGCTCGCGCGGGAGCTGCGGAAGGTGGCCGCGGACGGCAACCTGCATCCGCTGGTGCGGCAGGCGGCCGCCCGCATGCAGGCGGAGCGCTGACCGGCCTCACTCCTGCGGCCCGCCGGGGGGAGGCGCGTCCTCGTCCTCCTCGTCGTCCTCTTCCTCTTCTTGCTCCTGGTCGGCGGCCAGGGAGGCCGGGGCCGGGGCCGACGAGGCGGCCCGGTGGTGCAGCTTCCAGAGGGCCTTGCCCATGGCCGTGGCGATGGCGGGGAGCTTGCCCGCGCCGAAGACGCACAGGGCCACGAAGATGAGCATGACGAACTCGTTGAGGCCGGGGACGGGGACCATGGGGCGGGCCGCGCTCGGCTGGGCTCAGAAGTCCATGCCGACCAGGAAGTTGAAGATGTTGATCTGCGGGTCGAGGGCGAAGACTCCCTCGACGGCGAACTGGAAGATGAAGGTGGTCAGGCGCGCGCCGACCATGAAGCGGTGGAACATGTGATCGTCCCAGGACACCTCGTTGTAGACATAGGTGCGCGGCACGTCGGTGGCAGGATCCACGACCAGGTGCGTGTCCAGCACCACGTGGGACGACGAGTGGACGAACAGCATGTTGTAGCCGGCGTAGGGGGTGAGGGACACCATGCCACCCAGCCCGAACGGGTGGCTGATGCTCACGTCCCAGCCGCCGGTCGTCAGCTCGAACTCCTTGGGGCCGATGGTGTGGTTGATGGACAGGCGCACGGCGATGTCAGGCACGAAGAAGAAGCCCTCGTTGAGGGCCCACTTCAGCTCGGCGCCCACCACGAACATCTCGCTCTCGGGGACGTAGGCGAGCTGGGTGCCGATCTCGAAGGAGAAGGGCAGACCCTTGCGCACGTGCACCCGGGGGATGAACACCACGTCGGCCGGCTTGCCCTCGGTGACCTCGGTCCAGTAGGCCGCGCCGCCCTCGATCGGCGCCACGGTGCCCTCGAAGCCGATGGCGAAGCCGTTCAGCCCGAGCGTCTCGGCCGGCGCCAAGAACACGGGCGCCGTGATGTGGCCGAGCTCGATCATCAGGGACTCGAACCGCCCCTGGGCGCAGTCGATCAAGCACTGGGCGGCGTTCGGGTCCGTGCTGCAGGTGTCCTCGCACTGGCCGCTGAAGTACCGTCCCAGGTTGAAGTCGTACCGCGAGGCCTGGGCGTTCGCCCCGACGAGGCTCGCCAGGAGCCCGGCGGTCACCGCGATGGCGCGAAGTCGGGCGTTCATCCGCGTACCTCTAAGAGCTGGAGAAGAAAAAACAAATGGCCTATTTTGGGGGTCAACCTAGCACCTGCGTGCCCGATCTGTCAAGGTTTCTGGCCACCCGCCGGAAATTCGGATAGATTCGAGCCCGATCCCCAGGACGGAGGTGGAGCATGACTGGGCGAGTGTCGACGGAGCTCGTGGCGCTGCTCGGGAGCCTGGCCCTGCTGGCCGGAGCCTGCGGAGGCGGCTCGTACGATCCGGGCGAGAGCACGGCGGCGCTCTGCCAGGATGGCCAGGACAACGACGGCGACGGTGCGAGCGACTGCGACGACAGCGACTGCGCCGGGTTCGTCTTCTGCGGGTCGGGCGGCGAGGGCTCGGCCGTCGCCTGCCAGGACGGCCAGGACAACGACGACGACGGGCGCACCGACTGCGCGGACGCCGACTGCCAGGGGTTCACCTTCTGCCTGCTGGCGGAGGGGGACGCCGCCGGCTGCCAGGACGGAGAGGACAACGACGCCGACGGGCAGACCGACTGCGACGACCCGGGCTGCCAGGGCTTCGTGTTCTGCGTCCGCGCCGAGGGCGACGCGCTGACCTGCCAGGACGGCCAGGACAACGACGGCGACGGCGCGACCGACTGTGACGACCCCGGCTGCGCCCTGCTGGTGGCCTGCCAGGCGGCGCGCGAGGACTCCCCCGAGGCCTGCCGGGATTTGACCGACAACGACGGCGACGGGCGCATCGACTGCCTGGACACGGACTGCCAGGGCTTCGTCTTCTGCATGCCGCCGCGGGAGAATGACGCCAACCTGTGCCGCAACGGCCGGGACGACGACGGCGACGGGAGCGTCGACTGCCTGGACCCGGACTGCCAGGGCTTCGTCTTCTGCGTCTCGACCACCGAGGACACGCCGATCACCTGCCAGGACCTGGTCGACAACGACGGCGACGGCGCGACCGACTGCGACGACACCGGCTGCGAGGGCCTGGCGGTCTGCCTCGCCCCGGGCGAGAGCAGCGCGGCGGAGTGCCAGAACCTGGGGGACGACGACGGCGACGGGGACGCGGACTGCGACGACCCGGGCTGCTGGGCCTGGGGGTTCTGCCAGCACTACAACGGCTACCCGGTGGTGGACTCGTGGGGCGAGACCTGGGACGGCATCGAGCGCGCCCCGCGGCCCTGGGCCCAGGCCGAGGCGGACTGCCTCGCGCTCGGCGGCCGCCTGCCCACGGCCACCGAGCTGTGGCGCAACCACGCCTCCGGCGGCAGCGGCGATCTCAGCGACACGAACGCGCAGAACTTCCTGTGGACGCGGGTGCTGAACGCCCAGCCCGGCTGGGCGGTGCTGGTCCGCCTGGGCGACGGGACACTCTCGGCCCAGGACATGACGGCCGCCGCGCGCTACCGCTGCGTGTGGCCGGACTCCGACGGCGCGGGCTTCGACCAGGCGCGCTGCCACGGCGATCCGGGGGCGGGCTGCCACGCCTTCGAGCGGTTCTGGAGCGTGGACTCCCGCGACCGCGCGCCGCTCGACTACGCCGCGGCCACCAACGAGTGCGCCTTCCACGGCGCCAGCCTGCCGGCCTCCTCGGACTGGAGCCGCCTGCTGCGCGGCGGGCTGCCCCACGGCACGAACGCCTGGCTGTGGGTGGGCCGGGCCATCGAGTGGTACAGCGGCGGGTACGGCAGCCCCCTGGTGCGCTGGACCGATGGCGACGCCGCGGGCTGGTTCTTCTACCAGGGCGGGGCCGGCTACGCCTCCCTGGACACCGGCGGGGCCAGCCACGCCTTCCGCTGCATCGGCCTGCGCGCGCCCGCGGACTTCGCGCCCCCGGCGCCGCCCGCTTGCAACGGGCCCTGCTTCGCGCTCGACGCCCGGCGCTCGCCGGTGGTGGCCGACGACGCGGATCGCGCGCCGGCGCGCATCTCCGCGGCCATCGCCGACTGCCGCGACGAGGGCGCGGACCTGCCCACGCTCGCGGACGCCACCGAGCTCATCCACGCGGGCTGGCCCAACGGCACCGGCATGTGGCTGTGGCTCGTCGAGCCCGAGTACTGGTACGCCGACGGCTACGGCCAGCCCATCTTCCAGTGGACCGGCGCGGGCAGCCCCCACTGGATCTACGACGGGTCCCGCGGCGCGGTGAGCTGGGGCTACGACGCACGCCCATACCGCTGCGTGTGGCACGCGCAGGGCCCGGACGTGCCCGCCTGCCAGGCGGGCGAGGTGGCGGTGTGGCGGGACGGGGCCTACGCCTGCCAGGCCGCCGTGGCCGGCAGCTCGAACGGCCAGGCCTACGTGATCGAGATCGTCGACGACTGGGGCAACGCCTGGGACGGCATCCAGCGCGACGTGCTCGGCTACCCCGAGGCCAGCGCCCTGTGCGCCGGGCTGGGCGGCAGGCTGCCGACCGCCAGCGAGCTCTTCGCCGTGCGCGCCACCGGCAACCCGCACGACCCCATCGGGGACATCAACGCCACCTCCTACCTGTGGACCTCCTCGCCGGTCACCCAGGCCGGGGAGCGCGCCCTGGTGCGCGTCTCCGACGGCGGCGCCAGCCACGCGCCCGAGGCCACCCCCCAGTACGTCCGCTGCGTGTGGCCCTCCACGCGCGGGGACGTGCTGGCCAACCGCAACTGCTACGGCCCGCCGGGGGACGAGTGCTTCCGCAGCCCGGACGGGTTGAGCCTCGACAGCTACGACCGGCCGGCCGTGGACGTGGTCACGGCCGGGCACGAGTGCGCGGCGGTCGGCGGTCACCTGGCGGCCCACCACGAGCTCGCCGAGCTGGTGCACGCGGGCGCGCCCAACGGCAGCGACGCCTACCTGTGGCTGGACGACTTCGCCTACTGGTACAGCGGCAACTACGGCTACCATCTGGGGCGCTGGAGCGGCGTGGGCCTGCCGGACTGGGAGTACGACCAGGGGGTGCACGGCGGGGTGGGCTACGGCAGCGACTACCGCCCCTTCCGCTGCGTCCACGATCGCGCGCTGCGCTGAGCCCTGGCGCCATGCCTGCCTCTCCCGACGCGCCGCCGGGCGCCATGCTGCTGGCCGCGGGCTTCGGCACCCGGCTGCGGCCGCTGACGCTCGAGCTCCCCAAGCCGCTCGTCCCGGTGGCCACCCGGCCGCTGGCCGAGTACGGCCTGCGGCTGCTCGAGCGGGCCGGGGCGCGGCGGGTGGTGGTGAACCTGCACCACCTGGGCGAGCAGCTCCCGGCCGCGCTCGGCGCGCGCCTGGGGGGCCTGGAGCTGGTGTACTCGCCGGAGCAGGAGCTCCTGGGCACCGGCGGCGGGCTGGTGCGCGCGCGGGGGGAGCTCGGCGGCGGGACCGTCCTGGTGGTGAACGGCGACGTGCTGTGCGCCGCGGAGCTCGGGGTGCTGCTCGCCGCGCACCGGGCGCGCGGGGCCGCGGCCAGCCTGCTGGTGCGCCCGCTGCCGGCGGGCTCCGGCTTCACCCCGCTCGCGGTGGACGGCGCGGGGCGCCTGCGCGGGCTGGGCGACTGGCGGCCCGGCCGGGCGCGGGCGGCGCGCGGGGCCACGCGCCCGATGATGTTCTGCGGGCTGTACGCGTTCGAGCCCGCGCTGTTCGACTTCCTGCCCGCCGCGGGCCCGGCCTGCGTGGTCGAGCAGGGCTTCAAGCCCATGCTGGAGGCCGGGCTCGAGATCGCGGCTGTGGAGGAGCGCGGGCCGTGGTTCGACCTGGGCACCCCGCGGGCCTACCTGGAGGCGAACCTCGAGCTGCTGTCCGGCCGGCTGCGGCTCGGGCAGCTCGACGCGCTGGCCGAGGCCGTGGCGCGTGGCGCCACCCTCTCGCCTCCGGGCGTGCTGGTGGAGGCCGGGGCCGAGCTGGGGGCCGGGGTGCGGCTGGGGCCCCTGGTGGCCGTGGGCCGGGGCGCGCGGGTGGGGGCGGGCGCCGCGCTCAGCCGCGCGGTGGTGTGGCCCGGGGCCGAGGTGCCGCCCGGCGCGCGGCTCGACGGCGTGGTCGTCCACCGCGGCGGGGTGCTCCGCGCGCTGCCGGCCTGAGCTGTCGGGGGCGGGCGGTCAGGCCTCGACGACGCGGGCGATCACCGTGGTGATATTGTCCACCCCGCCGTTCTTGTTGGCCTCTTCGATCAGCTTCTGGGCGATGGCCTGCAGGTCCGAGTTGGCCTTGATGATCTCCAGCATGCGCGGGTCGGGCACCATGCCGCTCAGGCCGTCCGAGCACGCCAGGTACAGGTCGCCCTGCTCGGCCAGGTGGCGCGAGAGATCGACCAGCACCGTGTCCTTCATGCCCAGGGCCCGCACGATGACGTTCTTGTGCGGGAAGTTGGCGATCTCGTCCTCGGTCAGCTTGCGCGCCTTGATGTAGTCGTTCAGCAGCGAGTGATCCTCGGTGAGTTGGCTGAGCTGCCCGTTGCGCACCAGGTACACACGCGAGTCACCGACGTGGGCGATGAGCGCGTTGCCGTCCACGAAGTTCATGCCCGCCAGCGTCGTGCCCATGCCGCGGTAGCGGGCCTCGCGCTGGGCGGCCTCGTGGATGCGGAGGTTGGCCAGCTTGACCGACATGATGAAGCGGTTCTCGTCGTAGGGCCGGTTCTTGTCGATCTTGTAGGGCCAGGTGATTTCCTCGTCCTGGCGGGTCGCCTTGAAGAAGTTGGCGATGGCCTCGACCGCGATCTGGCTGGCGATCTCGCCGGAGGCGTGGCCGCCCATGCCGTCGGCCACCAGGAAGAGCTGCTCCTCCGGGAGGGTGAGCAGGTTGTCCTCGTTGTGGGTACGTTTCATACCCACGTTGGTCAGGCCGGCGTGCTGGACGCGAAATGGCATGCTTTGGGTGGCTCCACCGGCACCTGTTAGCACGCGCCCGAGCGCCTAGTCAAGTCGGCGGCCGGGAGCATTTTTTGGTCCGGGCGGTCGGCCGATCACGGCGAGGCCGGGGCCGGCGGGGGCGCCACGCCCAGAAGGTCGATGGGCTGGTTCTGCACGAAGGCCTGGGCCACCGCCCAGGCCTTCTCGCGGGTGGACACGTCCGGGTGGCGGGGCGGGCTCGAGATGCCCTTCTGGGCCAGCAGCCGGGCGCACACCAGGCGCGCCTGCTGGGCGAGATCCACGCCGTCGGCCAGGACGCGCATGCTCTCCTGGGGCGAGTGGAAGCCCATGCCGTTGTTGGCCGCGATGAAGTCCCAGCGGAACTGCGCCTGGCGCACCAGCCTGCGCGCCTCGGCCAGGCCGGCCTCGTCGGCGCCCGCCTGGGCGGCCGCGCCGACGTCGAAGTGGGCCGCCACCAGGGCGTCCTCCACCTTGAGCTTGAGCGCGGCCACCTTGCCCTGGATGGCCTCCACGCGCGCCTTGACCTCCTCCTCGCTCCAGCGGTGGCAGACCGCGCACGAGTTGGCGATGTCGAGCAGTGGGCTCTGCACGTGGTGGTTGGTGTACTTCAGCGCCCCCTCGGTCCGGTAGGGCATGTGGCAGTCGGCGCAGGTCACCCCGCGGTAGGCGTGGATGCCCGTGGCCCACAGCTCGTAGTCCGGGTGCTGGGCCTTGAGGATGGGCGTCTTGGACACGGGGTGCACGAAGTCCACGTGCCCGTTGCCCTCGTAGGTGGCCAGCATCTGCTCGACCGCCATGCCCTGCTGCCAGGGGAAGGTCAGGTAGGTCTTGTCCTTGAAGAAGTACTCCACGTGGCACTGGCCGCACACCAGGGCGCGCATCTCCTGGTGGCTGGCCTGATCGATGGACTTGCCCTGGGCCTGGAAGGCCTCGCGCAGCGCCGGCCGGGTGATGCGCAGGTTCATGCTGACCGGGTCGTGGCAGTCCTGGCAGCCGATGGGGTGCTTGATGTCCTGCTTCAGCTCGTGGAAGGGGGTCTTGTAGAACTCCGCCACCCCGAGCTTGGCCATCAGCCGCGGCACGTCGGTGCTCTTGCAGGTCATGCAGGTGCCGACCGTGGCCGGGTTCGCGGTGCGCTTGGTGCCGGTCACGTCCTCGACCGCGTGGTAGTGGCCGCGCGCCTGGCGGTACTCGACGCTGAAGGGGTAGCCGGCGAACAGGATCACCAGGCGCGGGTCCTCGTCCAGGTAGTCGCGCGGCACCGAGCCGCCGTAGAGGGTGGTGCTCGTGTCCTGCTTGGTCGCCAGGTAGGACTCGTACTCGAAGGGGTAGTTCTCGCCCCACCTGGCGTTGTCCGGCTCCCACTCGGGCAGCGGCTTCAGCACCAGGGCGGGGCGCTGGTGCTCCCAGCGGCGCTCCATGATGGACGAGGCCAGCAGGCCCACCAGCACCACCACCGCGGCCAGCAGCAGCGCGATCAGCGGGCCGGCCCAGCGGCGGCGCTTCGGCAAGGCGGTCTCGGTCATCGCGGGGTCCCTCCTCGGAGCCGGTTCAATCCATCCAGCCGAGCCCGGCCGACGGCAGCGCGGGCCGGAGCACGTGGGGCGAGGCCGACAGGCTGCGCGCCCGGCCGTGCACGTTGTGGTGGCAGGTCCAGCACGGCCGCTCGTCCACCCCGGCCAGCCGGATCGCGCCGAACATCTCTGCGTGGCAGCGCAGGCAGTTGCCCTGCACCACGTGGCGGGCGGCCGCCGACAGCTCGAGCACCTGGGGCTCGAGCCGGAGGGTGAACAGGGTCGCGTGGCGCATGCCGTCGCGGGCCTTGAAGGCCGCCATGGCGATGGGGTTGGTGTGCGGCACGTGGCAGTCGTTGCACACCGTGGCCCGGCCGTGGCTGCCGCGCTCCCAGGAGGCGTAGGCGTCCGTCATCACGTGGCAGTTGATGCAGGCGGCCGGATCGTCCGACAGGTAGGCGGCCGCGTTGGCCATGCGCGCGGTCCACAGCCCGAGCCCCGCCGCCACCCCCGCCAGCGCGAACACGATCAGGCGCCAGCGGAAGGGCAACCACTCGAGCAGGCAGAAGGACAGCCAGCCTCCCTGGGATGCCGGTGCGTCGCTCATCGACCCCACGGTATCCAGAGGCCCGCGCGGAGCTCAAGCCTTTTCTGGCGGATTCAGACCATGATCGAGTCCGGATTCCGGAATGGTCGCGGAGTTGACGCGCTGGGTCCGCAGGGATTAGGCATGGGGAAATCTCCCTGGAGATGAAAAGGAGGATGGGAATGAGGACCGTGAAGGCCCTGTGTGCCGGCGCGCTCGGGATCGCGGTGGTGTGCGCTACGCTCGGGGGATGCGGCTACTACCCGACACCGCTGTCCATGTCGATGTCCAAGTTCGTGCACGATCCGGAGGACCCCGCGCCGCCGGGCGGGGACGCGCCCGCCGCGGCGGCGACCGCGAAGAAGGGCCGGGTCGGGGTGGGCACGGGGCTGGCCATCATTGGAGTGGAGGACAACGAGTCGACGGACGGCGGCGATGACGCGCTGGACACCTCCCTGTACCTGTTCCCGGTGGAGGGCGGTGGGTCCTTCTGGCTGCACCGCAACTACGATCTCACCGTGTCGCTGCACTCGGGCGGGATGCTGGCGCTGGAAGGGGTGGTCACCTTCCCCCTGGGAGGTGCGCGTCTGGGGTTGATCCACGGCGTGGGGCTGGGGCTCATGGGGCAGGACCCCGACGGCGACCAGGGCTGGAACGGATTCCTGCAGATGGGCTGCTCGGCGGGCGCGGTCCTCCAGTTCGACGTGTCGCGCTCGGGCTCCTTCTTCCTCGGGGCGAAGTACGCCTTCTCGCACCAGGAGCCGGTCGGCGACGAGGGTGAGGACGAGGAGGACGAAGCCCTCGATACCCACTTCGCCACTGTCGGGCTGGGCTACGCGGTGCTGCTCGGCTCCCTCCGGCTCACGCCGGAGTTCGCGTTCGCCTATGGTTCGATGAATACCGAGGGTGTGAGCCGCAGCGTGGACCTGTGGTACTTCGTCCCCTCCATCTCGCTGGCCGGGGCGTTCTAGGCGCTCAGCCGCAGGCGGACAGGCAGCCGTTCAGCGCGCTGAAGAAGCTGTCGCAGCCGCCGCACTCCGTGCTGGAGCCGATGCCGGACAGGCAATCGAGCGCGTCCTCGAACTGGCCGGTGCAGCCGCAGTTCCCGGCCGACACCCTCATGTCGTTGCAGCCGGTGATGGCCTCGCTCTGGCTGACGGCCGTGCCGTTGACCGTCATGGTGCAGCCCTCGCCGTAGAGGTGGTTCATGGCCGACGCGCAGGTCGGCGCGTCCTCGCCGCAGGCGGCGAAGCTCAGGGCCAGGGTGGCGACGACCAGGCAGGCGAGGATGGTGGTGATCTTGTTCACGGGCTCCCTCCTTGGGGTGATGGTGGTTCGCGAGCGAGCGGAAGCTAGCACCGGACCCGGGCCGCGCGCAAGTCAGGCGCGCCGGTGGCGCCGGCGGCGGAGCAGCAGCAGGCCGGCCAGGCAGCCGACGGGCGAGAGCGGGCTCGCGCCGCTCGCGCAGCCGCAGCCCCCGTCGACCGGCTCGTCCCGGTCGGTCCCGGGATCGGCGCCGGCGTCGGCGCCGTCCGCGGGGGGCGCGCCGTCGTCGGGGCCGGCGCCGTCCTGGCCGTCCTCCTGCGCCCCGCCGTCCTCCTCCGTGGAGCCGTCCGGGCCGCAGCCCTCGTCCACCTCGCCGTCGCAGTCGTCGTCCGCGCCGTTGCACTCCTCGGCTGGCTCCGGGCCGCAGGCCCCGCAGCGGTTCAGCACCCCCTCGTCCACCTGCCCGTCGCAGTTCTCGTCCAGCCCGTTGCAGCTCTCGGCCGCGCCCGGGTGCACGCTCGCGTCGCCGTCGTCGCAGTCCACGTCGGCGCGCGAGCCGTCCCCGTCCGCGTCCGGGTAGTCGTCGACGATCAGATCGAGGTACACCCGGGTGCCGAACCGGGCGGTGCCGAAGCGGTCCATGCGGAAGTAGCCGCGGTAGCTGCCGGGGGTGGCTGGCGCCACCATGGGCACGTCCCAGTCCCAGGTCTGCTGCGGCGCCACGCTGGCGCCCTCGGGCAGCAGGATCTGCTCGGAGGCCGAGTAGCGCTCCTCGCCGTCGTAGGTGAACAGGTAGTTGCCGGCCCGGGTCCAGGTGGAGGTGCCGATGTTGCGCAACGTCCAGCGCTGGGTGAAGGCGGTGTTCGGCGCCATGTGGGTGCCGTCGAGCACGCTCTGGGCCACGAACTCGGAGTCGTCCGTCTCCACCGCGCCCGAGCCGTACACGGTGTTGAACCAGCCCGAGTTCACCTGGGCCCAGGTGTAGACGGCCCCCTCGCCGTTGTAGTTCGGGTAGGACGGCTCGTTCCGGTCGCCGTAGGGATCGTTGGTGATCAACCGGCCGTCCCCGGTGTAGCCCTTGACCGCGATGATGTGGCCCGCGTTGGTCAGCCGGGTGGACATGGGGATCACCTTGCCCGCGTCGATGGCCGCCTGCACCTCGCCGAAGGTAGACGAGCCGTCGAAGTCGGAGGTCAGGTCGTGCCGGGCGGCGTAGTCCTGCATCTTGTAGGCCCAGGCCGAGCCGTCGATGGTGCACCAGCCGTAGGCGCCGTAGGCCGCGTTGCCCGAGGCGTCGTACCCCACCGCGTCGAAGGTGGTGCCGTAGGCCGTGTAGACCTCGGACACGTAGGCGCCGTAGTCCGAGTTGTGAGAGTAGGGCACGTCCACGGTGATCGGCCAGGTCCCCAGCCGGCCGTAGTGCTGGATGCACATCAGCGTCGAGGTCGGGCCGCAGGCCCAGTGGCCGTTGAACGCGTTGGGGGTGTCGTACACCTGGTGGATGTAGGGCATGGCCAGCGGCTGATCCGGTGCCAGCTCGGGCAGCGGCCGGTCGAGCGCCGAGGGCGGGGCGGGGAAGATCGGCGGCTCGTCGAGCGTGATCCCCAGGCTGGCCAGCAGCCCGGCCGGGAGCTCGAACGGCCCCCGGCCGGCGGCGTCCACCAGCACGGGCGCCTCGACCACCAGATCGCCCGGGAGCGCCCGGGTGGCGAGCGCCCGCCCGTCCGCGGACAGCGCCAGCACGCGCCACAGCTCCCCGGCCTCGCCCCGCGGCGCGCAGCCGCCCGCGCGCGCGCACACCCACAGCCCGCCGCCCTGGCGCAGGAAGAGCTCCCCGGGCTCGCGCCGGGCCGGCCCGCGCCGCACGACCGCGATCGCCTTCCCCTCGGGGCTCCAGGCGGGCGGGGACAGGGTCTCCTCGGTGGTGGTCTCGAGCAGCACCCGCGGGCGGCGGCCGCGCTCGACCAGCACCAGGCTCGCGCCGCCGTGCCGGCCGTGCCGCACGCTCACGGCCGCGGCGTCGCCGGCCGGGGAGAGCTCCGCCTCCACGCGATCGAGGAACACGGTCTCGACCTCCACCGCCCCGAGGCGCTCCCCGTCCGGGCCGGGGATGACCACCTCCTCGGCGCGGGCAGCGGAGCCGGTCAGGGCGAGCAGCAGCAGGGTCACCAGGGTCGCGCGCATCGCGAGCCTCCTTCGCGGACTGGATTCTAGCACGCCCGGGCGAGGCCGAGGATGGATGAGGCGGCGGGCTGTGACCCGGGAGAGTTGCCCGATCTTCCGTCAGCGGGTATCCATGCAGAGGCCTGGGGCTGGGCCCGGGACGGGAGGCGCGACCGATGGCCGAGGTGAAGAAGGGCGACCGGGTGGTGATCACCGGGGGCAAGGACCGCGGCAAGGCCGGCGTGGTGTTCTGGGTGGGCCCCGGCAAGTACGGCCGGGGGCTGCGCCTCGGCCTGCGCACCGACGGCGGCGAGACGGCCTGGGCCGGCCTGCACGAGGTCGAGCTCGAGGGCCCGGCGCAGCCCGGGGCGGCGTCGCCCCCGCCCGACCGGCGTTTCGACCCGGACGCCTGCCTGGCGGCGCTCCGCCGCCACCTGGAGCGGCACGACGATCGCGCGGTCGAGCGCGAGCTCGAGAAGATCCCCGTCGCCGCGCGGGCGGCCTGGCTGTGGGAGCACGTCGGGCGCGGCCGCCTGCCCTGGCACCAGGCGCTGCTGGCCGCGACCGCAGATCGAATCGCCGAGGTGCCGCTCGAGACCGTCGTCGCCGCCCTCGAGGCGCGCGACGCGCAGTCGCAGGCCGCCTGGCTGCCCGGGGCGGGGGACCAGGTCCTCGAGCTGCTGGTGTTCACCGACTGCCGGGAGGGGAGCTACCTGCACGGCCGCCTGGCGGACCTGCCGCGCCCCCTGCAGCGCGCCTTCTGGCTGGCGCGCGGCATGCGCCGGGACCCCGGCGGACCGATGCCCGCCGACCTGCGCGCCGAGCTCGCGGCGGCGCTGCCTGCCCACGCCCGCTCCGGCCGCATGGGGCCGCACACCCTCGAGGACGCCTGCGGCTGGCTCGGCCTCGCCCTCGACGAGCTCCGGGGGCCGGGCCGCGAGGCGCTCGCGGCAGGCGAGGGACCGCTGCCGCTCCGCGCCCTGGGCGCGCTGCTCGCGGAGCTCCCGGCCGGGGAGCTCGCGGCGCTCGCCCCCCGGCTCGAGCCCGCCCACCTGCAGACCGGGGACCTCGTCGCCTTCCTCGAGGCGCGGGCCGCGCGGCTGCCCGACGAGCCGCCCGACGGGACGCTCCAGGCCTTCGAGGCCGTGGCTGCGAGGATCGAGGACTGGGCGCGCGAGCCGCCCGCGCCGGCCTGGGGGCGTCAGGTCACGGCCGATCGCGATGGCCTGCGGGCCGCCCGCGAGCTGGCCTGCCGGGACGCGCTGCAGGCCGTCGAGGCGGGCGCCCTGGCCCTGGCCGGGCGGCGCCTGGCGGCCGGGCAACCGGTCCCGGACGCCCTGCTCGGCCACTTCTCCCGGTTCACCGAGTGCATCGACCCCTGGATGCCCGCGCTGCAAGCGGTCGCGCCGCCCGTCCGGGCCCGGCTGCTGGCCCGCCTGCAGGGGCTGCTCCCGCCCCACCACCTGCCCGGCCTGGCGCCGCTCGAGCTCCTGGTCGACGGGCAGGCGGCCGTGGAGCGCCTGCTCGCCGAGCTCGAGGAGGGCGTGCGCCAGAGCAAGGGGGTGTCCGTCGAGCACCTGTTCACCCCGCTGGGGAAGCTGGGCGCGATTGCGCTCGCGCCGCTCTCGGCCCGCATCGAGCAGCGCACCGCCGAGCTGGATCCCGCGGCGCGGCCGGCCGGCGAGGGTTACAGGCCGCGGCGGGTCGTCCTCGCGCTGCGCAACGCGCTGGCCGTGGCCCTGGCCGAGGCGGCCGGGCGGGGCCGGGCGCTCGACCCGCGCCTGGAGGCCTTCGCGGAGCGACACCTGGGGCCCGAGCCCGCCACGCTGTTCGAGGGCAACGACGACTTCCCCTACTGTTTCTTCCTCGGCCTGCAGAAGGCGCAGGCGTTGTTCGCCGCCCTGCCCGAGGCGCGCGTGCGGGCCTGGATCGAGGCCTGGCGGGGGAGCGGGCGCTCGGCCCACCTCGAGGAGCGCCTGCGGTCCGTGCTGCCCACCAAGCGCCGCGCGTGGCTCGGCAAGCCCAGGAGCCTGGCCGCGCGCGTGGCCGCCCAGGCGGCCAGGGCGGAGGAGGCCGGCCTGCCGTGCACCCAGCCCGTGTACCTGCTCTCCCGGGGCCGGGCTCGCAAGCGCGGCGCGCTGGGCGGGATCCGCGCGCGGCCGAGGGGGCTCGCCGAGGGGCGCTGGCCCCGCGGGCCGTCCGGGCCCTACGCGCCGGTGCTCTGCCTCGACCTGGCCGAGATGCCGGAGCTCGCGGCGCGCTTCCCCGGCTCCCGCGGCCTGTGCCTGCTCGTCGACTCGACCGAGGAGGGCTTCGAGGCCAGCGCGCTCCTGCCCCTGTCGGCCGAGGAGGCCTCGGCCGGGCTCGAGGGCGGCGCCGCGTTGGTCGTGGAGCGGGTCGAGGTGCCGCCCGGGGTGTTCGAGCCCGGCCCGCTGGCGGAGCCGCTGGCCGGGCTGCGGCGCCTGCTGCGCGAGGCGCCGGGCCGGGTCCTCGGGCGGCCCTTCTTCCTGCAGCAGGATCCCTCCGCGGGAGACGAGCGGGGGTTCGTGCTGCAGGCCGGCGGCGGCCTGCTGCAGGGGGTCAACCTGGGGGACTCGGGCGTGCTCTACCTGTACGAGGGCGAGGCCTTCTGGGAGTGCCGCTAGCCTGCCCGTCCGCCGGGTGACCGACGGACGTTCGCCCGATTCGCGTCCCCTCGTCCCCTGGCATGATCGAGGGCAGGCACGGGCCGCACGGCAGGGAGGAGGGTGCCGGCATGCAGAGCGCGCAGAGGTGGCGCGGGCCCTGCGCCCTCGGGGCGCTGCTCCTGGCGGGCGGCGGCGCCTGGCTGCTGCTGCGCGGGGCGGACGGCGGCCTGGAGCGCCTCGAGGGTGAGGCGGAGGCCCTGCCGGCCGTGGTGGACATCGAGCGCGCCCCGCCGGCCTTTCGGGAGATCGCCGGCGAGCAGGTGGATCTGCGCGTGCGGGTGTCCCTGGGCGGCGGGCCGCCGCCCGAGCAGACGGAGATCCGCCTGGCCGATCACGGCCCGGGCTGCGGCACCGCCCGGCTGCGGCGGGCCAAGCGGGCGAGCCCTGGCCCGGACGGCCTGGTGGTCTTCCGCGGCGCCTTCCCCGGCGAGTACACGCTACACGCGACCGCGCCCGGGCTGCCCCACCTCAGCCGCCAGGTCAGCCTGCCCGGATGGCGCGAGGTGCGCTTCGACTTCCCCGCCGGCAGGGAGGTCGCCGGCCTGGCGGTCGACGAGCGTGGCCGGCCGGTCCCCGGGGCCCGGGTGTACCTGTTCGAGCCGGGGCCCGCCCTCGCCGGCCAGTGGACCGCCCTGTGCACCGACTCCCACGGCCGCTTCGCCCACGCCAGGCGCTCGATGCAGGTGGGCGAGGACGGGCGCTTCTCCTTCCGCGGCCTGCCCGCGGGCACCCTCGCCCTGGCGGCCGACGGGTTCGACGCGGTGCTCGGGCAGGCCGTGCGGGTCGGGGCGGGCGCGCGGGAGGTCCGGGTGCCCGTGCCGGTGGCCGGGCGGATCGCCGGCCGGGTCGATCTCCCCTGGTGGAGCTCGGCCGGGCAGGTGTGGCTCGAGATCCGGCGCGAGCGGCGCGCCGAGCGGCGCTCCTTCATGGACACCCCGGACGCGGCGTTCGAGCAGCTCTTCGAGCCCGTGCGCGTGGACGGGTGGGAGGACGAGTACCGCAAGGACGTGAGCCCGGGGTCGTTCGGGCGGTTCGACGTCCACCTGCCGCTGGCCGGCGCCTTCCGGCTGCGCAGCGCCCGACACGGCTGCAGCGGCCCGTGGGTGCAGGCCTCCCTCGGCGACCGGGACGTCCTGGTGCCCCCCCCGACCTGCCCGCCCGGGGGGGCCTGAGGAGGCGGGAGCGGGGCCTGCCAGGAGTGCGGACGCCTCAGGGCGCGGGCAGCTCGACCACCTGGAGGTCCATGTCCGCGCCCAGCGGGCAGGACAGGTACGGATCGAGGAGCCGGATGCGGCCGTGGGGCGCGGCCGGATCGGGCGGGTCCGCGGGTGGCTCGAAGTCCCACCAGGGCTTGCACGCCTTGCCGTTGCAGTCCGCGTCGCTCAGGCAGGGCTGCTCCTCGAGGAGGTAGGCCACGTCATCGCTCCAGTCGCCGCACGAGGAGCGCGGGATGACCCAGCCCCACCCGGTGGCCAGCCCCAGGCGGGCGGGCTCGGCCACCGGGTCGGCGAGCGCGATCGCCTCGCGGCAAGGAGCGATCAGGTCCTCCGCGAACTCGGCCAGGCTCGGGTTCAGGTCGTTCTGGCAGATCGAGTACACGCTGCCGTTGCCGCCCTCGCCCAGCCCGAACATCTCGGCCAGCTCGAGGTAGCGAGTGCCCGGGAAGGCCTCGCAGGTGGGGTCATCCAGGGAGCAGGCCGGCCGCCGGCAGGCCGCCAGGGGCGCCGCGCTGGGCTCGCTCGACTCGTAACGGATCTCGGTCGCGGCCGGGGCGGCCGGGTCCTCGACCCCCACGATGGCCCCGAACCTGACCATGCCTTCGCGGTTGCCCTTCAGGTCCGAGAGGAAGTCGAAGTACTCCTGCACCGGGGTGAGCTGGTAGGGCAACCCCGCCTGCGGATCCACGACGGTGCCGTCCGGGCCCTGGCCCTTGGCGGCGTAGTAGCACACCCGGCTACCGATGCCCGAGAGGCCCTCGGTCACCTCGCCTACTCTTCCGCAGTCCTCCTCGTCCGTGAGCACCAGGACGGCCAACACGGCGCCGTCGCGCAGGAACCCGGCGCTGGTCGTGCCGGCCAGATCCTCGAGGGCCACCCGGATGGGCTCGAGCCCGTGCTCGTAGCCGCAGCCGGTCGTCCCCACGAGCAGGGTGCCGCTCTGGGTCGCGGGGTCGTACAGGCACTCCCGGTTCGCCGAGGTCACGATGCGGCAATTCGGGTCCGGGGGCCCGAACTCGTAGGTGGGCGGGTCCGTGGTGGTATCCGTGATGCGGCCGACCCGGCTCTGGAATCGGCCGTTCTCGCCCGTCTCGTTGAGGCAGGCCGCGGTGACGATCTCGGTGCAGGGCGGGCAGCCGATGGACTCCATGCCCGTGGTGATCACCGCGAGCTGCCACCTGCCCGGCCCGAGGCGCTCCTCGAGCGGGTCGAGGAGGGACGGCAGGGCCTGGGCCAGCCGGAGCTGGTCGTCCCACATGGAGCCGGAGTTGTCGATGACCAGGAGCAGATCGAGGTCCCGGGCGCCCGGGATCGACTCCGACTGGAGCACCCGCGCCGCGACGCACTCGCCCAGGGAGCAGAATTCTCCGGCGGCGCAGGCGTCCATGGACCTGAGCCCGCACGGGCCCGTCCGTCCGTCCTTCTCGGAGTCACAGGCTCCCAGGCCCAGGGCGAGAATGAGGACAGAAAACTCGATGCGCATCATCCCCTCCGTTCCCTTCGGGCAGGATATCACGAGCTGGGCTCTTCCCCCTGGGAATTGAGGTGTTTCTCGTGGGATTCAGCCGGGCTGTGGAGCGTAGCCCGGGGGAGGCGATCGAGGGCCGAAGAGTTTGCTTGAGTTTTTCCTAATGTCGAGCTATTTCAGGGTGCTCTTGAGGCCGGGCGAGGTTGGCCCGGGAGTTGGTTAAGCCGGGGACGTGCCCAGGCAACGGATTGGACTCGCACGAGAGGAGCCGGACATGCGCGCGTGGTGGAAGATCCTGGCGGTGATGGGGCTGGCGGCTGGCGTGGCGCTCGCGGGCTGCGGCCCGCAGGAAGAGCCGAACGACATCGGGGACTCGCCCGAGCTGGCCGACGTGGACATCCTGCTCGCCGGCGCGCCGGACAAGGCCGACCTCGCGGACGAGAAGACGGACATCGTGCCGCCCGCGGCCTTCGACCTCATCCAGTACCAGTCGCCCATGCGCAACCAGCGCTCGCGCGGGGTGTGCTCGATCTTCGCCACGGTGGCCCTGATGGAGCACCTGTACGTGAAGGAGGGCACCTACCCCCAGCCCGACTTCTCCGAGCAATACTTACAGTGGTCGGTGAAGAACGAGGTCGGCGACTTCACCAACACCGAGGGCTCGAGCGCCAGCAGCAACCTCGAGGCGATCGCCAACTTCGGCATCGTCGAGGAGGCCAAGTGGCCCTACGAGCCGACCCGCTGGAACACCAGCAACGACCCGGCCTGCACCAGCGGCGAGGACCTGCCCCTCAAGTGCTACACCAACGGCGATCCCCCCCAGGCCGCGCGTGAGGCGACCAAGTGGAAGCTGCCCCAGAGCCGCTGGGTGTCCTCCCGCGCCAACTCGATCAAGGCCTTCATGGTCAACAAGAACCAGGGCGTGATCGCGGGCGGCACCTTCTACTACCAGGCCTGGAACCACGGCGCCTCCACCCTGCCCGTGCGCTCGGACTACAGCCGCAAGGGCTACGTGATGTACCCCAACGCCAAGGACAAGGAAGAGAGCCTGAAGAAGCGCGCCGGCCACGCCTTCCTGCTGGTGGGCTGGGACGACAACCTCGAGGTCCAGGCGGTGAACGAGCAGGGCCAGCTCGAGGTGGACGCCCAGGGCAACCCGGTCATGCAGAAGGGCTTCTTCCTGTTCAAGAACTCCTGGGGCACGGGCCGCTTCGGCGTGGAGAACCCCAAGGGCGACGGCTACGGCTGGATCCAGTACCGCTACGTCGAGGAGCTGAGCACCGTCGGCTCGGACCTGCCCAAGGTCGATCAGCCCATCAACCCCGAGCAGTGCACCAACGCGCTGGACGACGACCGCGACGGCAAGACCGACTGCCTGGATCCGGACTGCGCCGAGGACGACGCCTGCAAGGTCGAGCGGCTGGTGTACGAGAACGCCACCCCGGCCAGCATCCCTGACAACAGCGCCAGCGGCGTGTCCAGCACCCTCGAGGTGACCCTCGACGCGGTGATCGGCGCGCTCGATCTGACCGTGGACATCAACCACACCTACCGCGGCGACCTCGAGGTGCGGCTCATCCACCCGGACGGCACCGACGTCCAGGTGATCGCCCCGGACTCGTCCTCGGGCGACGACATCAAGACCACCCTGCCCGTGGCGGCCTTCAACGGCAAGCGCACCCAGGGCGTGTGGACGCTCAAGGTCATCGATCACGCCTCCCAGGACACCGGCACCCTCAACCGCTGGAGCCTGCGCTTCCAGACCCAGACCGGCGGCGACACGGTCACCATCGACGAGTGCCGGCTCGAGTCCCCGGCCGCCTTCGACGGCCAGCCGGGCCAGGGCTTCCAGGTCCTCGGCCGGCTGCACGTGGCCGGGCTGACCGATCTCACCAGCGGCATCGACGGCCACGCCTCCCTGGTGGGCCAGGTGGGCGTGGGCGCGCGCGGCAGCCAGCCCGGCGCGGCCTGGAGCTGGGTCGTGGCCGCCCCCTCGGCCGGCTGGAACGACGCGGACGAGCCGGGCTACGACCAGTACCAGGTCAACCTGACCTCCCCGGCCGCCGGCGACTACGACTTCGCGGTGCGCTTCTCCGGCGACGGCGGCGCGACCTGGACGCTGTGCGATCTGGACGGCTCCGGCAACGGCTACCAGCCGGCCCAGGCCGGGGCGCTGACCGTGCGCGCCCAGCAGGTCACCGGCACGCTGCTCATCAGCGAGTACGTCGAGGGTTCGTCCTACAACAAGGCCATCGAGATCGCCAACCTGGGCAACGGCTCGGCCTCCCTCGACGGCTGCCAGCTGCGCGCCTACCTGAACGGCAGCGCCAGCGTGTCCCGCACCGTGGACCTCAGCGGCTCGATCGCCGCCCGGGGCACCTTCGTGATGTGCCACCCCAGCGCCTCGGCCGCCGTGCAGGGGAAGTGCCAGCTCACCAACGGCTCGGTGGGCAACTTCAACGGCGACGACGCCATCGATCTGGTGTGCAACGGCGTGGTGCTGGACGTGTTCGGCAAGATCGGCGAGGACCCGGGCACCGCCTGGGGCAGCGGCGCGACCAGCACCGTGGACCACACGCTCCGCCGCAAGTGCAGCGTGACCGCGGGCGACACGAACGGCGCCGACGCCTTCGACCCGGCCGTGCAGTGGGACGGCTTCGCCAAGGACGCCTTCGACGGCCTGGGCCTGTTCGGCTGCTAGGTTTTCGAGCGCGCCTCCCCGCTGGTCCGGCCCCCCTCTGGAATTCCACTCCCATCCGTGAAAATCTCCGGGTGTTCCGTCCTTCGGGCGACCGAGGGGGGCAGCCCCCCATTCGACAAGGAGAGCGCCATGCACGCGAACCGCAGCTCCACGATCCGGGCGGCCCTGGCGGCCGGGCTGCTCGTCATCACCAGCGCCGCGCTGGCCCTGGCCGGCCCGATCCACATGCGGCCCTACTTCGACGCGGACAAGAGCGAGGTCATCCTGGTGTGGGACGAGGCCACGGGCCAGTCGCGCTCCTGGTACTACGACAAGGCCGAGCAGAAGTTCACGCCCTCGGGGGACAAGTTCCAGCTCCCGAAGAACCCCGGCATCACCAAGAACGTGATGATGGCGCCCTACCTCGGCCCGGACGGCTCCGAGGTCGTGCTGGTGTGGGACAAGCTGGGCGGCAAGAGCGTGTCCTGGTACTACGACAAGGCCGAGGAGAAGTTCGTGGCCGCCGAGGCCAAGTACCAGCTCCCCGTCCAGAAGGGCAAGGAGATCCACCTGGCGCCCTACCTGGACAAGGACGGCAACGAGGTGATCCTGGCGTGGGACGCCGCCACCGGCAAGAGCCAGAGCCTCTACTTCTCCAAGGCGGACGACAAGTTCATGCCTTCCGCGGCCGGCTACCAGCTCCCCGCGGATCTGGGGCTCAAGCCGCCGGTCATGCTGCGGCCCTACCTGACCAAGGACGGGGACGAGACCATCCAGGCCTGGAGCGTGGCGAATGGCCAGTCGGTGAACTGGTACTACTCGGGCGCGGACGAGAAGTACATGCGCTCCGAGGCGGGCTACCAGCTCCCCGCGAACCCCGGGGTGTCGAAGGACGTGTGGATGGCGCCCTACCTGGACAAGGACGGCAGCGAGGTCGTGCTGGTGTGGAGCGCCTCGACCGGCCAGTCGGTGAGCTGGTACTACGACGGCGCGGAGAAGAAGTTCCAGCGCTCGGGGATCGAGTTCCAGCTGCCCACCAACCCGATCAAGGCCAAGCGCATGATGATCATGCCCTACCTGGACACCGACGCCGCCGAGGTCATGCTGGTGTACGACGCCAAGACCGGCGCCTCGAGGTGCCTGTACTACAACTCGGCCGAGAAGAAGGTCGAGCCGGCCGCGGCGGGCTTCCAGCTCCCGGTCAACCCCCTCAAGTAGCCCGCCTACCGCTTCCCCGGGCGGCGTGGTACCTTCGGGCCCATCCAGGAGGTCTCCATGCGCATCGCCCCGCTCGTCCCGCTCGCGCTGTGCCTGTCGTTCGCCCTGGCCTGCCAGAAGCCCGCGGACAGCGCCCCGCCGCCCGCGGCGGCGCCGGCCGCCGCGCCCGGCCAGGTGAAGCAGCCCGCGGAGCCCGCGCCGGCCGCCGTCGCTGCGCCCCCGGCCGCCGGGCTGGACCAGGCCCTGGCGCAGGCCATCGAGCAGCTCGAGGGGAAGAAGTACCGCGAGATGCTGGAGCGCTTCGTGGCCCCGCAGGATCGCGAGAAGGCCCTGGGCGCCGCGGGCTCCTGGGACAAGCTGGCCGAGAGCTTTGCCCAGGGCAAGGCCCCGCAGCTCCTCGAGCGCCTGCAGCAGGCCAAGGGGCAGCGGCCCGAGCTCAGCCCGGACGGCAACCGGGCAGTGTTCGCGGGCAAGCCGGACGCCCCGGGCGTCGCCGGCAAGGACCTCGCCTGGGAGCGCGTGGACGGCGCCTGGTACCTCAGGAACTAGGTCCGGGGCGGGTCCCCACCGCCAGGAACAAGCCGAGCAGCAGCGCGGCCAGGCCGGCCAGGCCGGCCCCGACGCCGAAGGCCCAGCGCGGGCCGAGCTCGATCCAGAAGACGCCGAACAGCAGGCTGGCCGGCAGCGCGCTCAGACCCACCGCGCCGTGGTACAGGCCGAAGGCGCTGCCGCTGCGCTCCTGGCCGGCGAGATCCAGCACCAGGGCCTTCTCCGCGCCCTCGGTCAGCCCGTAGTACAGCCCGTAGATCCCGAGCAGGACCGCGAGCTGGACCAGGGAGGCGGCCCAGGCCATGGCCAGGTACACGCCCGCGTACAGGAGCCAGCCTGCCAGGATGAGCGGCCTGCGGCCCACCCGGTCCGAGAGCGCGCCGAAGACCACGCCGGAGGCGGCCTTGGACAGGTGCAGCAAGATCCACAGGCCGACCATGCCCGCCAGCGACAGCCCGAAGGCCTCGCGGGCGTAGAGCAGCAGGAAGAGGTCCGACGAGTTCCCGAGCGCGAACAGCGCGGCGATGCCCACGAAGGCCCACAGCCGGCCCGGCAGCCCGCGGAAGCTCCTGGCCGGGCCCGCGGCCCTGGGTGGGGGCGGGATCTCGCGCACCCCCCAGCCCAGGGTGAGCAGCGACAGCGCCCCTGGCACCACGGCCAGCAGGAACAGCAGCCGGAGCGCCGAGAGCTCCTGGCCGGGGTTCGGCGTGGCCGGCAGCAGGAGCGCGAGCAGGCCGAGGGCCGCCAGCGGCCCGAGCACCGCCCCGGTGTGGTCCATGGCCCGGTGGAAGCCGAAGGCCAGCCCGCGGTGGGCCGGATCCGCGGAGGCGCCCAGCAGCGCGTCGCGCGGCGCGGTGCGCAGCCCCTTCCCCACCCGGTCGCCCACCTTGAGCGCCAGCACCTGCCAGGCCGCGCCCGCGAGCCCCGTGAGCGGGCGGAGGAGGCTGGAGAGCCCGTACCCCCAGAGCGCGAGCCCCTTCCTGCGCCCGAGGCGGTCCGAGAGCCCGCCGGCGTAGGCCTTGAGCAGGCTGGCCGTGGCCTCGGCCGCGCCCTCGGTCAGCCCCACCCAGAAGGCGGCCCAGCCGAGCGGGACCAGCCCGGCCACGAACACCGGCAAGAGGGGGTTCATCATCTCGCTGGAGAAGTCGGTCCACAGGCTCACCAGCCCGAGCCTCCACACGTTGCCGCGCAGGGCCCGCCAGCGCGAGGTGCGTCTCTCTGCGGACAAGCTCGACCTCCGCCTCCCTTGTACCACGCCCCCGGCCGCCGCACGCGGGGGGCGTTGTGGCCGGTGGCGCGTCCGGGGTAGCCTCCGGGGCTGGACCACGGGGAGGTGGAGCTTGAGCGCGCGCGCTGGACGACGGACCCGGATGCTGGCGGTCGCGGTGGGGCTGAGCTTGCTGGCGGCCTGGGCGCCCGGCGCGGAGACCGGGATCAAGAAGGGGCCGCGGCCGCCCGATCGGGTGGGCGAGCGCCTGGAGCTGCCCTTCCCGCCGCCCGCGGGCGCCCGGCCGGCCGCCCCCCGGCCCGGCGCCGAGCCGGCCCTCCCGCTGCAGGTCCTGCTGCACCAGCCCGAGGGGATCGACCAGGAGCCGACCGCCGTGTCGGTCACCTTCAACCAGCCCATGGTGCCGGTCGGCGCGCTGGAGGAGATCCGCAAGCTGCCGACCCCGCTCGAGCTCGAGCCGCGCCTGCCCGGCAGCTTCCACTGGGCCGGCTCCACCACCCTCACCTTCCGGCCCGAGGGCCGCCTGCCGCGGGCCACCCGCTTCGAGGTGCGCGTGCCCCGCGGGGCGCGCGCGCTGTCCGGGGCGAGCCTGGCCGAGGACTTCGCCTTCGCCTTCGAGACCCCCCGGCCCAGGGTGGTGGGGGTGCGGCCGCACGACGGGCAGGACCACCTGCCGCTCGAGCCCGGCCTGGTGCTCACCTTCGATCAGCCCGTGGCCGCGGAGCGCGCGTTCGGCCACGCGCGGCTCGTGGACGAGGCCGGCGCGCAGGTGCCGCTCGCGCCCTTGCCGCGCGAGCGCTGGAAGCCGGAGCTCGGGCTCGAGGGGGACGCCGCGGAGCGCAGCGCCGCGCTCCGGCCCGAGCGGCCACTCCGGCCCGCGGCCGCCTACCGGCTGGAGGTGGAGCCCGGCCTGGTCGGCCTGGGCGGGCCGCTGCCCATGACCCAGGCGTTCTCCTCGAGCTTTCGCACCTACGGGCCGCTCGCCGTGGTCGGCCTGCTGTGCGGCTGGAGCCAGGACGCGCGCGAGTGCGAGGTGGGCGAGGAGCTGCGGCTGGCCTTCAGCAACGAGCTGGCCGAGCGGGACCCGGCGGGCTTCGTGCGCGTCGAGCCCGCGGTGCCCGGCCTCCGGCTGGAGCGCGAGGGCAGCTACGTGGCGCTGCGCGGCGCCTTCGCCGCCGGGGTGGCCTACCGCGTGACGGTGAAGGCTGGCCTGGGCGACGCCTTCGGCCAGCGGCTGGCCACCCCCTGGACGGGGCGCATGCGCCTGGTGCACCGCGCCCCCGTGTTCGAGGTGCTGACCGAGGGGGTGGCGCTGCTCGAGCGCCAGGGGCGCCTCGAGCTGCCGCTGCTCCTGCTCAACGTGCGCGCGGTGCAGGTTGAGGCCTACCGCTTCCCCGAGGCCGCCCTGCCGGCCTTCCTGGGGCTGGAGGGCCAGCTCGGCGACGCCGAGGATCTCGACCGGGAGCTGGCGGCGCACCGCGGGCTGCGCGTGGCCGGCTGGCGCGACGCCCCGCGCACGGCCTGGGACCGGGAGGAGGTGCGCGGGCTCCCGCTGCGGCGGCTCGTGGCCGCGCACGGCTCCGGGGCCTACCTGCTGCGCCTCACCCCGCGCGGCGAGCGGGGGGCCTCCCTCGAGCCGCGCGCGGTCATGCTGCAGGTGTCCGATCTCGGGCTCACCGCCCGCTACGACAGCGAGCGGGTGGTGGTGCTGGCCACCTCGATCTCCAGCGGCCGGCCGCGCGCCGGGGTGCGCCTGCGGCTGCGGCCGGGCCAGGGGCTGCCCGAGCTCGGCGCGGTCACGGGTGGCGACGGCCTGGCGGTGCTCACCGGCGCGCCGGCGGAGCGGGCCTCCTCCTCGCTGCTGCTCTCGGCGCGCGCCGGCCGGGACGAGGGCTTCGTCGTGCTCGGCTCGCGGGGCGACGACGATCGCTGGAGCTCGCTCAGCTGGGGCCGCCCGCCCCGCGCCGAGGCGGTCCGGTTGTTCCTGTTCCCCGACCGCGACCTGTTCCGCCCCGGCGAGGAGGTGAGCGTGTTCGGCCTGGCCCGGCGCTACGCGGCCGAGCGCTTCCCGCGGCCCGGGCCGCTGCCCCCGGACCAGCAGGCCTACCGCTGGGTGGCCCGCTCGGCCCGCGGCCGGGAGGTGGCCCGCGGCGAGGGCCGCCTGGAGGAGCAGGGCAGCCTGCGCCTCGCCTTCCGCCTGCCCGCGGACGTGGATCTCGGCCGGCTGAGCCTCGAGGTGACGCTGCCGGCCGCGGAGCGGCAGGGCGGCCGGGCCGGCCTGTCCCTGCAGGTGGAGGAGTACCGCGCCCCGGAGCACGAGGTGCTGGTGGAGCTGGGCCCCGCCGGCGCGCTCGCTGGACAGGCGCTCACCGCCAAGGTCCAGGGCCGCTACCTCTTCGGCGCGCCCATGCGCGGGGCCGAGGCCCGCTGGCAGCTCTTCGCCGACCCCGCGCGCTTCAGCGCGCCGGGCCAGGAGGGCTTCCACTTCGGCAGCGCCCCCGAGCCCTGGTGGTGGTGGCGCGGGGAGCGCATGCACGAGCACTTCCGGGAGCGGCGCCACCCCATCCAGCAGGGCCAGGGCCCGCTCGACGGGCAGGGCGCGCTCGCGCCGGCGCTCTCCCCGCCGCGCGCCTCCGGCCCCGATCCGCTCGGCCTGACGCTGGAGGCCCAGGTGGTCGATCTCAGCCGCCAGAGCGTGGCCGGGCGGGCGCACCTGCTCCTGCACCCGGCCGAGCGCTACGCCGGCCTACGGCCCGAGCGGGTCTTCCTGGAGGTCGGCCAGCCGCTCCGGGTCGAGCTGGTGCTGGTGGATGTCGCCGGGCGGGCCCAGGCCGGCGCGCCGCTCGAGCTCCGCGCCGCCCGCCGCGATCGCGCGCGCGGCGAGGACGAGCCCCTGGCGGAGCCCTGCCGGGTGACGTCCGCGGCGCACCCGGTGGCCTGCAGCCTGGCGCTCGCCCGTCCCGGCTCCTGGCGGCTCGAGGCGAGCGCGCAGGATCCCGGCGGACGGAGGGTGCAGAGCGCCCAGTGGGTCGAGGTGCTGGGGCCGGGCGGGGGCGAGCGCGACACCCGGGCCAGCCGCCTGGACCTGGTGGCCGATCGGGAGGGCTACCAGCCCGGCCAGACGGCCTCGGTGCTGCTGCGGGCGCCCTTCCCCGAGGGCGTGGTGCTGGTGACCGTGGAGCGGGAGGGCATCCTGGCCCACCACCTGCTCGAGCTGGAGCGGCACGTGGCCCGGCTGGAGGTCGAGCTCGGGGAGGAGCACCTCCCGCGCCTGCACGTCGCGGCCACGGCCGTGGAGGCGCGGCCGCCGGCCGGCAAATGGCGCGGGCCGCCCGGCTGGGCCGCGGGGACGCTGGCCCTGGAGGTGTCGCGCGAGCCGCGCCGCCTGCGGGTGACCCTGGCGCCGGCCCGCGAGGAGGCGCGGCCCGGCCAGCGGCTGCCGCTGGAGGTGGCGGTCGCGGACGCCGCGGGCCGGCCGGTCCCGGCCCGGGTGGGGCTCGCGGTGGTGGACGAGGCCGTGCTGTCCATGACCGGCTTCGCCGCCCCGGACCCGCTGCCCTTCTTCCACTTCCCGCGCGAGGCGGGCGCGAGCCTGGCCGAGGGCCTGCGGCGGCTGGTGCCCGATCTGTCCAGCCTGTCCCCGGAGCAGCGCCGGGACGCGGCCAAGGAGAAGATGGCCCGCAGCGGGGCCGCCCCCGAGATGCTGGCCGGCGAGGAGTCGGCCGGGCCGGGCGGCGCCCCGGCGGCGGTGCGCGGGCGCTTCGCCTCCACGGCCTGGGCCGGCTGGGTGTCCACCGGCGCGGACGGCCGGGCCGCCCTCGAGGTGCCGCTCCCGGACAACCTGACCCGCTTCCGCCTGAGCGCGGTGGCCGCGGACGGGGGCGAGCGCTTCGGCCAGGCCCAGGCGGCGGTGCGGGTGTCGAAGCCGCTCCAGCTCCGCCCGGCGCTGCCCCGCTTCGTCAACACCGGCGACGCCTTCCAGCTCGGGGCGCTGGTCGACCACCGCGGCGCCGAGGCCGGCGAGGCGCGCGTGCGCCTGGAGGTCGAGGGGCTCGAGCTCCTCGGGCCGGCCGAGGCCGGCGTGCGCCTCGAGCCCGGGCGGGCCGGGGCGGTGAGCTTCCGGGTGCGCGCGCCGCGCCCGGGCCGCGCCCGGGTGCGGCTCTTCGCCCGCCTGGGCGGGGAGCAGGACGCGGTGGAGGTGGGGCTGCCGGTGTGGGTGCCGGCCACGGCCGAGACCTTCGCCACCTACGGCACCACGCAGGGCAGCGTGTCCCAGCCGGTGCGGCCCCCGGCCGACGCGCTGGCCGGCTTCGGCGGCCTGGAAATCCAGCTCGCCTCGAGCGCGCTGCAGGGCCTGGAGGACGCCGTCCGCTACCTGGTGGAGTACCCCTACGAGTGCGTGGAGCAGACCGCCAGCCGCGCGCTGCCCATCCTGGCGCTGGGAGACCTCCTGGAGGCCTTCCGCCTGGGCGGCCTGGAGACCCGGGAGCTGCAGCAGGGGCTGGCCCGGCGCGCCGTGGCCCGGCTGCTCGCGGCCCAGCGCGGGGACGGGGGCTTCGGCTCGTTCGGCGGGGCCGGCGAGAGCCGGGCGGATCTGAGCGCCTACGTGCTGCTGGTCCTGGACCAGGCCCGCGCGGCGAAGCTCGACGTGCCGGCGGAGGCCCTGGAGCGGGTGGCCGGCTTCCTGCGCGACTGGCTGCGCGCGCACCGGGAGCTGCCCAGCGCGAGCCAGGACGCCTGGCGCCGGCGCTGGCTCCTCGACCAGCACGCCCAGGCGCTGTTCGCGCTCAGCGGCGGCCACGGCCAGGTGCTGGAGGAGGCCCGCTGGCTGTTGCCGCTGGCCGGCGAGCTGGACGTGTTCGCCCGGGCCATGCTGGCCGTGGTGTTCCAGCGCGCGGAGCCCCAGGGCCCCGAGGTCAAGGCGCTGTGGCGCGAGGTGCTGAACCGCGCGGAGCAGACCCCGGCCGCGGCCCGCTTCGTCGAGTCCCACAGCCTGGCGCTGCGGGTGCTGATGCACTCCTCCTCGCGCACGGACGCCATCGTGCTGCTGGCCGCCCTGGAGATCGAGCCGGGCAACCCCCTGGTGCCCAAGATCGTGCGCGGGCTCCTGGACGCCCGGGTGCGCGGGCGCTGGGAGACCACCCAGGCCAACGCCTGGGCGCTGCTCGCCCTGTCGCGCTACTTCCGCGCCTACGAGGCCGAGCCGACCGAGTTCACCGCGCGCATGTGGCTCGGGCAGGGCTACCTGGGCCAGGCGGACTTCTCCCGCCGCAGCCTGGTCGAGCAGCGCCTGGAGGTGCCCATGGCGGCGCTCCAGGCCGCGGGGCCCGGGGACCTGGTGCTGGCCAAGGACGGCCCGGGCAGGCTCTACTACCGGGTGGGGATGCGCTACGCCCCGCGCGGGCTCGCGCTGCCCGCGGCCGAGGAGGGCTTCACCGTCCAGCGCACCTACGAGCCGATCGAGGCGCCGGGGGACGTGGTGCGCCGCCCGGACGGCGTCTGGCAGGTGAAGGCCGGCAGCTACGTGCGCGTGCACCTCAAGGTGGTGGCGCCGGACCGGCGCTTCTACGCCGTGGTGGACGACCCGCTGCCGGCTGGGCTCGAGCTGGTCAACCTGGCCTTCAAGACCTCGGCCCAGGGGGCGCTGGAGGACGGGGGCGATCCGGGCTGGTACGGCGCCTGGATCTCCTGGCTCTTCCAGCACCGGGAGCTGCGCGACGAGCGGTCGCTGCACTTCGCCGACGAGCTCTGGCCCGGGGTGTACGACGTGACGGTGATCGCCCGGGCCACCACGCCCGGCGTGTACCTGGTGCCGCCCGCCCGGGCCGAGGAGATGTACCGGCCCGAGGTGTTCGGCCGCTCGGCCAGCGACCGGCTGGAGGTCAGGTAGGGCCGGGCGCAACTCGGGCCACCGGGGCGGGTTTCACCCCAGAGGTGTCATGGGTCTGGCGCGTCACACCCTGACCTGCCTGCTGGGCTGCCTGGCCTGCCAGGCAGCGGCCCGGGCCGAGCAGCCGCCCGCCGGCGAGGCCTCGGCCTGGGGCTTCGAGCTGTCGCTCCGGTTGAGCCAGCGCTTCGCCTGGAAGGAGAACTTCCTCAACCCCCTGGGCTCGCTGACCGCGGCCGGCCGCCAGCTCATGGGGGGCGGGGGGGCGGGCTCCGGGGCGCTGTACGAGGGGCCGCTGAACCTGCGCCTCGAGCAGGACGAGCTCGGCTACTCGCTGTTCGCCGGCGCGCGCCTGGCCGTCCGCTACGAGGACACGGCCTCCCTCGCGCTCGCGCTCGACTCGGGCGAGCTGAAGTTCCCCGCGCTCTCGCGCTACTCTCCCGCGCCCCTGTGCCGCCTGGGCGACCCGCGCTGCGGGGCGACCTCCAACGGCCAGGCCGCGCTCGACGAGGCGGCCGAGACGGGCTTCGTGCGCGAGCTGTACCTGGCGCTCCACCTGGGCCAGGGCGGCTGGCTCGACGTCCGCCTGGGCAAGTTCCTGGCCAGCGCGGCCGCTGGCTTCGTGCTGGACAACCACGCGCTGGGGGTCGCGCTGGACGCGGATCTGGAGCTGGGCTTCGACCTGCCCGCGCGGGTCGCGCTCGACGCGCTGCTCCCGGACGGCCGCTTCGTGCAGGAGGGCAAGCGCAGCCCCTTCGTGCACCTGGAGGCCGCCTACCTGCTGTCCTTCCTGGAGGAGCTGGGGCTGTTGTTCGCCTGGTACCACGACGGGGACTCCAGCCTGGCCAGCATCATGTACGCGGTGCTGTCCGAGGCGGCCCTGGCAGGCGGGCTGCCCACCCGGCCGCTGTACCTCGCGCTCCAGGATCCGGCCACGCGCATCTCCACCCGGGGCAACCTGTTCTGGGTGGGCGCGCGCGGCCGGCTGGTGTTCGACGGCTGGAGCCTGGGTGCGCTGGGGGTGCTGGAGGTCGGCGGCTTCGAGCTCACGGTGGAGGGCCAGACCCCGACCGGCGAGCCCGTCTCCCGCGGCGGGCGGGCCGACTGCCTGGGCGGGCTGCTCGATCTCGACCTGCAGGTGGACGTCACCGACTCCTTCGGGCTGGGGGCCTTCTTCCTGTTCCAGTCCGGGGAAACCTTCGGGCCAGACGAGCTGCGCGAGGGGCTGGCCGGGCGCTACACCTCCTTCCTGGCCGTCTATCCCTACGTGACCCGCATGAACCTGTTCTTCTCCGGCGGGCTGAACGAGAACTTCTCGGCCCGCACCTTTTCCACCAGCGGGGTGAACGGCCGCGGGGTGCTCGCCCCGGGCCTGAGCGCGGGCTGGGACATCCACGCCAGCCTGAACCTGGTCATGCGCAGCGCGCTGCTCTTCTCCCAGGGCGCGCACCTGATGTCCGGCTCGCGGTTCTACGGGTGGGAGACCGATCTCGAGCTGCGCTGGACGCCGCTCGACTGGCTGCGGGTGAGCCTGGAGGCGGACTACCTCCTGTCGGGCGGGTTCTTCGACTTCTCCAAGCCCATCGAGGAGTTGCAGGCGTCCGCGCGGACGTACACGCGGGAGCCGGACCTGTGGAAGATCCTGATCGGCCTGGATCTCCTATACTGAGGCCCGGGCCGCGCAACTTCCGGGAGCGGTGTGTGTTGGATCACACGGAGGACACAGCAGCCCTCGAGCCCGACCCGGACGCCAGGCTCATGCTGGCGGCCCGGGCAGGGGACGAGGAGGCGTTCCGGGCGCTGTTCCGCAAGCACGCCCCGCGCCTGGTGGGGTACGCCGATCGGTTCTTTCGCAACCGCGCCGTCGCCGAGGAGGTGGTGCAGGAGATCTTCCTGCGCGTGCACCGCGCCCGCGGGGGGTACGAGCCCCGGGCGCGCTTCACCACCTGGCTGTACACCATCGCCAGCCGGGTGTGCCTGAACGAGCTCCGCCGCCGGCGGAGCCGGCCGGAGGACGGGCTCGCGCAGGCCTCGGCCGAGGCCGCGCCGGACCCGGGCACCATCCCGGGCGCCGAGGCGGCCCTGGCCGGCCGGGAGCTGGAGGGTGTGGTGCAGCGCTGCCTCGACCGCCTGCCCGAGCACCAGCGCCTGGCGCTGGTGCTCACCCGCTTCGGCGAGCACGCCTACGCCGAGGCGGGCGAGCTGCTCGGGGTGAGCGAGGCGGCGGTGAAGTCGCTGGTGTTCCGCGCGGCCAGCGCGGTGCAGCAGGCGCTGGCGGAGGCCGGGGCGGACGTCCCCGGCGCAGGAGGTCCGAGATGACGCACGCAGGCGATCCTTTCCGGGAGGAGCTGGTGGCCCTCCTGGACGACGCGCTGCCCGCCGAGGCGCGCTCCCGCGTGGAGGCCCACCTGGCCGGCTGCGCCGCGTGCCGGCAGGAGCTGGAGGGGCTCCGGCGGGCGCTGCGGGCGATCGACGGCCTGCCCGCGACCGCCCCCGGGCCCGGGCTGGAGGCGGCCTTCGAGGCCCGGTTCGCGCGCGAGCGGGCGCGCGGCCTGCGGGGGGTGCTGCGCTGGCTGGCCCGGCCCGCGCCGGCGCTGGCGCTCGGCGGCGCGGCCGCCGCCCTGGCGCTGGTGCTGGTCCTGGTGCCCGGCCGGGGGCCGAGCGCGGGCGACGAGCTGGCCGTGGCCCAGCACCTGGAGCTGGTCTCGGATCTCGAGGTGCTGGAGCAGCTCGAGCTGCTCGAGGATCTCGAGGCCATCGAGTCCCTGGGCGAGGAGGGCTGAGCATGCGGCGGCGCGCGCACGAGCTGCTGCTCACCGGCCTGGCGGCCCTGCTGGCGGGGCAGGTCGCCGCGGCCGAGCCCCAGGCCGTGGCCGCCCCGGGCGGCGCCGCGGGCGGGGGCGCGCCCGCGGTCGCGGCCGCTCCCCTGCAAGACTGGGAGCTCGAGGCCCTCGCGCGCCTGGAGCTGCTGGAGAACCTGGAGCTCCTGGAGAACATGGACGTGGTCGAGGACCTGGGCGTCCTCGACGGCTCCGGAGGTGAGCCATGAAGAGCCTGTGCTGCGCCGTGGCGCTGGCGCTCCCGTTGCTCGTCGGCCCGGCCGCCCGGGCCGGTGACGAGGCCCCGGCCGGGCAGGCGGAGGCCGCCGCCCCGTCGCCCGAGCTCGTCGAGCGCTGGAGGTCCATGAGCCCGGAGGCCCGCGAGGAGCTGCGCCAGCGGCTCGAGCGCTTCCAGGCCCTGCCGCCGGAGACCCGCGAGCGCCTGGAGGGGCGCCTGCAGCGCTTCCGCGGCCTGCCGGCCGAGGAGCGCGAGCGGCTGCTCGCCAACCACGCCCGCTGGAAGCGCCTGGGCGAGGGCGAGCGCGCCCTGCTGCTCAAGCGCTTCGAGCGCTGGCAGAGGCTGTCCGAGGGCGAGCGGCAGCGCTTCCGCCAGGAGCTGCGGCGGGTGAAACGCATGGACCCGGCCCGCTACCAGCGCCTGATGCGGAAGCTCCAGCGCTGGCTGCGCCTGCCGCCCGAGGAGCGCGAGAAGATCCGCCAAAAGGTCCGCGAGCGGCGCGGCCGCTGATCCGCCCCTCGCCCGCGCTCAGAACAGCTCGACCGTCTGACCCTCGGTGACCACGCGCTGGGTGTAGCCCTTCATGAGCTGGCAGAAGATGCGCAGCAGCTCGGGCTCGAAGCGGTGGCTGTACTCGGAGCTCATCAGGTTGAGCGCGATCTCGGGGGCCAGCTCCTGGCCGCCCACCAGGCTGTCGAAGCCGTCCACGATGGCGATGATGCGCGGGAACAGGCCGAGCTCGCGATCCTTGACCACGTGGTGCAGCTCCCCCAGGTGGTCCTTGACCTGGTGGCCGTAGTCGAGGGCGCAGTCGTGGGCGGTGACGATGCACTGGATGTTGCGCAGGCTGAGCGGGGCGGAGCGCAGCAGCCGGCGCACCCCGAGCTTCGGCGCGCGCGCGAGCTGGTTGCGCTCGGCGGCCGTGAGCCGGGTGCGCTTCTGCAGCAGCCCCTCGTCCAGCTCGGCCTTGCCGAGGTCGTGGAACAGCCCGGCCAGGCCCAGCTCGCGCAGGCGGTCCTTGGGCAGGCCGAGCTCGGCGCCGAACACGATCGACAGCATGGCCACGTTGACCGAGTGGAAGGACAGCAGCTCGTCGCCGGGGTTCAGTGTGGTCAGGCCGAGCAGGTTGGTGCGGTGGCCGTGGACCACGTCCACCAGGTCCTGGACGAAGTTCTGCGCCTTGCCCAGGGTCTGCTCCGGGCCCTCTCCCCGGATGCCGGCCAGGACTTTCCGCATGAACACCACCGAGCGGGCGTAGACCACCAGCCCGTAGCGCTTGCGGTCGAGTTTCTGCTCGGCGGCCTGGGCCGCGGCCAGCGGCGCCTCCTGCTCCTTCTGCCGGCGCAGGATCTCCTGGATCTTCTCGAAGCGCCGCAGCTTGATCGCCGTCAGCTTGCTGGAGGAGACGGCGCCGTCGCCGGCCTGCGCGGGGCGCTCCTGGCCGAAGACGCGCAGGAAGGTGCGCAGCTCCTCCACGCCCAGCGCCTCCTGCAGCGAGAAACCGCCGATGTCGTGGGCCTCGAACTCGTCGCGCAGCAGGCGCAGGCTCTCGGCCGCCTTCAGGTCGAAGCGGATGAGCATGTTGTTCAGGTAGAAGGAGTCCCCGGCCACCTGCAGGTGCAGCGCGCCGTCGCTGGCCAAGATGGTGTTGACCACCGAGCGCAGCTTCTCCAGCGGGTCGTTGAAGATGGCGTTGCCCGGGTCGTACAGCTTGGCGTTGCGCACCAGCATGAACAGGCCCGCGAGCAGCGCCCTGCCGAGCTCCTGGAGCTTGCGATCGAAGCCGCGCGCCCGCTCCAGCCGGTCGCCGTCGACCTTCAGCTCGTCCTCGATCTTGAGCTTGTCCGCCACGCGCCGCCGCCTCCGTTCAGCCCTTGCCCTTGCCCGTGGGCGGCGGCTCGGCCGCCGGGCCCACGGCCACCGCCGGCAGGCTGGCCGAGCTGGCCGCGCCGAGCAGCCGCTCGCGCAGCCGGGCCGCCGTCCGCTCGGCCAGCGCGGCCACCTCTGGCTCGGGCAGGCCCGCTTTGAGCTCGGCCTGCAGGAGGCGGTAGACCGCGATGGAGCCCGAGGCCGCCAGCCCGTGCAGGATGACCTTCTTGTGCTCGAGGAGCTGCTTGCGCTGCAGCAGGCTCGTGCGGCGCAGCTCGGCCAGGAAGTACTCCAGGGCCTCGGGCGCGTTGGTCGCGGCCAGCGCGGCGTAGATGGCCGCCTGCTCCTGGGCCGTGCGCCCCTCGAAGGTCGGCTGCCCGACCAGGGCCAGCAGGGTGCGCCTGGCCGTGGTCGGATCGAAGTTGAGCATGAGCCGGGCCGCGGTCATGCGCACCTGGGACTCGGCGTCGCCCAGCGCGCGCACCACGTACGGGCCCGCGCTGGGGTCGGCCCCGTCGCCGATGGCGGCCAGGGCCTCCAGGCGCAGCGCCAGGTTGGGGTGGTTGAGCAGGCCGAGCATGAGGGTGGTCTTCTCCGCCGGGGCCACGCAGCCGACCAGGTAGAGCATGTCCCGGACCAGGTTGGCCTTGGGGCTCTTCAGCCGCTCGACGTACAGCGGGAGGTGGGTCGGGCCGAAGGCCGCCAGGCGGTCGCACACCAGCTTGCGCGCCTCGGGGCGGTTCATGCGTTCGAGCGTCTCGAGCAGCGGCTGGACGCTCTTCGCGTCCAGGCAGGCCAGGTAGGTGGCGGCGTGGCGCTGGAGCTCGGGGGCCGGATTCGAGTCGAGCACGTCCGCCACCCGGCCCAGGCGAGACACCTCGGCCATGCGCGCGCGCAGGCCGTGCGCCGTGTGGTTGGCCACCGCCAGGCTGCCGGCCGGCAGGGCGGAGCGGGCCAGCGCGTCGAGCTTGGCCACCAGGCGCCCGATGGCCTCGAGGTTGCCCTGCAACAGGAAGGAGTCCAGGAGCTGGGTGAAGGCCGACGCCAGGAGCTCGGCCAGCTTCAGATCCGGCTCCTCGTCGAACAGCTCGACCAGGATCTCGCCCATGCGTGGCAGGAGCTTGTGGGTCTCGTCCTGATCGAGCTCGAACTGGGCGCGCATCTGATCCTCGACCGTGGCCGGCTTGCCCTGCACCGCCAACCCGCCCATCTGGCCCACGTCCTTGAGCTGCAGCTCGAGGTCGTCGAGGGACACGCGCGCGAACTGCAGCGAGTCGGCGCTGGTCGTGCTCATGCGCTGGTAGAGGTGATCGACGATGGCCGACACCTCGACCTGGGCCTCGGCGCCCTCGGCCTCGCTCCCCAGGGCGAAGGAGTCCATGACCACGTGCTCGATGTGCTTGAAGTCCTTCTGCCACATCAGGCTGGCGACGTCATCCTCCACCCTGGCGGCGTCTCGCGGGGCGCTCAGGCAGACCATGGCGAAGCCCAGCAGCTCCTCCGGAGGCAGGCCCTGGCGGAAGGTCAGGACGCGGACTCCGTCCCGGTGGAAGCGCAGCGCCAGGTTGTGCTCGTCCGACTCCTCCTCGTACACCTGCTGGTTCAGGTAGGAGAAGGAGCGGGACTCGACCCTCAGGGCGACGTTCGGCACCCGCTCCAGGAGGGAGGCCAGGAGCGCGTGGGGCGCCTGGATGAAGGCCAGGTGCTGGGCGGGGTTGTGCCTGTACAACGCTATGTTCTTGGTCGATTTTTTGAATTGCGCAAAGAAGTCTCGCAGCTGGGCGGCCCGCTGGCCCGCCTCGGTCACGCCCGGGTCGTCCTGCAGGGTGGGCGGGGCGGCCAGGGCGGGTGCTTCGGCATCAGACCCCATGCAGACAGAGTACGCTACGGCGGGGACGAGGTCATCAGAAACTTGCGCCGCCTGCCTGCGCGGCCACGAGATCGGTGCGTCTTTGCCGTTGACTAGGGGCGCCAAACCTGACAATATCTCTCCGAATAGGGCGCACGCCGCAAGGGCCCGCCCTCAGGGTGGATTTTCGCAGGGTCGACAAGTTAGGGCCTTCTTGTGTACCTGGGTGCGTCCCCATCCCCCCCGACACCTGGGAACCTCGAAGGCCCACTTTTTTTGCCTGCCGCGCGCCTCCGGGGCGTCCCAGGCAATGCTTGACATCCCCTGGGGCCTTTGTTAGACAACGGCACCTGCGAGGTTCCTTGGCAACAGAACGCTCGGGTTTGGAGAGATGGCCGAGAGGCTGAAGGCGCTGGTTTGCTAAACCAGTGTACGTCACAAGCGTACCGGGGGTTCGAATCCCCCTCTCTCCGTTGGACATACGCCCATAGCTCAGCTGGATAGAGCGTCGGACTACGAATCCGAAGGTCAGAGGTTCAAATCCTCTTGGGCGTGTTTCTTCAGGATGAGCGAGCGGGATCAGGCCCACATGCAGCTGGCGCTCGAGCAGGCCCGCCTGGCCTTCGACGAGGGCGAGGTGCCGGTCGGGGCCGTGATCGTCCTGGACGATCGGGTGATCGCCGCGGGCCGCAACGGCAAGGAACGCCTGCGCGATCCGACCGCCCACGCCGAGGTGCTGGCGCTGCGCCAGGCCGCGGAGCGGCTGGGCCGCTGGCGGCTGTCGGGGTGCAGCCTGCTGGTCACCCTGGAGCCCTGCGTCATGTGCATGGGGGCGGCCGTGTCGGCCCGCATCGAGCGCCTGGTGTTCGGGTGCGCAGATCCCAAGGCCGGCGCCGCGCGCTCCCTGTACCGGCTCGGCGAGGACGTCCGCCTGAACCACCGTTTCGCGGTCGAGGGCGGCCTGCTGGCCGACGAGGCCGCCGAGCTGCTGCGCGCCTTCTTCAGGCGCAAGCGCACCGAGAGCGTTCTTTGAAAGCTTGACGCCGCGAGATCGGCAGGCCGAGCGGGGCGCTCCCCGTGGGCCTCGCGCCGTCCGTGGAGAGATGGCCGAGAGGTCGATGGCGCCCGCCTCGAAAGCGGGTGTACCCTACGGGTACCGGGGGTTCGAATCCCTCTCTCTCCGTTGTTGCAAGGGCGCGACCGCCGGCCGACCGATCGATCGAGGAGAGATGCCCGAGAGGCCGAAGGGGTACGATTGGAAATCGTATGAGCCGCAAGGCTCCGAGGGTTCGAATCCCTCTCTCTCCGTGAACGCGGCCTGGGGTGGCTGGGTCCTGCGCAACGGCGGGTTATCAACCCCGTCAGGCCCGGAAGGGAGCAGCGGTCGTAACTTCGTCCGTGTGATGCAGGCTCTCCTGGCCACCCCTTTTTATTCACTCGACCTGCGTCCGTGAGGGCGACATGTCATACCTGGTGCTGGCGCGCAAGTACCGGCCGACCACCTTCGACGAGGTGGTGGGCCAGGAGGGCGTGGTCCGCACGCTCAAGAATGCCATCGGGATGTCGCGGGTGGCCCACGCCTACCTGTTCACCGGCGCCCGCGGCGTGGGCAAGACCACCATCGCCCGCATCCTGGCCCGGGCGCTCAACTGCGCGCAGGGGCCCACCGCCACGCCCGACAACACCTGCCCGGTGTGCCAGGAGATCATCCGCGGCGCCTCCCCGGACGTGTTCGAGATCGACGGCGCCTCCAACACCGGCGTCGACGACGTGCGCCAGCTCCGGGACAACTTGCAGTACATGCCGGCCCGCAGCCGCTTCAAGATCTACATCATCGACGAAGTGCACATGCTGTCGGTCAGCGCCTTCAACGCGCTGCTGAAGACGCTGGAGGAGCCGCCGGCGCACGTGAAGTTCATCTTCGCCACCACCGAGCCGCACAAGATCCCGGTCACCGTGCTGTCGCGCTGCCAGCGCTTCGACTTCAAGCGCATCCCCACCGCCGGCATCCAGGCGCACCTGGAAGGGCTGCTGCAGCGCGAGGCGCTGGTCATCGAGCCCGAGGGCCTGCGCCTCATCGCCCGCCAGGCGGCCGGCTCCATGCGCGACGCGCTCAGCCTGACCGATCAGGTGCTGGCCTTCGGCGGCCAGCGCATCAGCACGGCCGAGGTGCAGGCCGCGCTCGGGCTGGCCGCGGACGTCGTCCACGAGGCGGTGCTGGAGGCGGTGCTGGATCGGCAGCCCGAGGCGCTCATGCGCCTGGTCGAGCGGTTGTTCGACGAGGGCCACGACCTCAAGCGCTTCCTGGACGGCCTGCTGGGCTACGCCCACCACATGATCCTGTTCCGCACGCTCGGCGACGCGGGCGAGCTGCTGGAGCTGCTGCCCGAGGAGCGCCAGCGGCTCTCCAGGCTGGCCGCGCGGGCCGAGGCGCTGCGCTGGCACCAGGTCTTCGACGTGCTGCTGCGGGCGGCCGAGGAGCTGGCCCGCAGCCCCTTCCCGCGCCTGATCCTGGAGACCGCGCTGCTGCGGCTGGTGACCCTGGAGTCCGCGGTGGGGCTGGACAGCCTGGTCCAGCGCCTGGAGGCGCTGGCCGCCAGGGTGGGCGGCGGGGGCGGCCCGGGCGGCGGGGGGACCGGGACGGCCAGGACGGGGGAGAAGACCGAGCGACGTGCCCCGCCGGCGAACGCGCAGGCGGTGCCTGCCCGCCCCGCCGCGCCGGCTGCGACGCAGGTGCCGGCCGCGGCGCCTGCTCCGGCCGCGGGCCCGGCTCCGGCCGCGGCCCCGGCTCCGGCGCCCAGCGCGGCCCCCCCGGCGGCGTCGCCGGCCGCCTCCAGCCGGGTGGCCCTCGACGATCCGCAGGCCTGGGAGAAGCTGGTGGCCTTCATCAGCCAGCGCCGCCCGTCCCTGGGCTCGTTCCTGACGCACGCGACGCTGCGCGAGCTGACGAAGGGCCGGCTGCGGGTGGCGCTCGAGCCCGGCTCGTTCTTCGCCGATCAGATGCGCGCCAAGCGCAACCAGGCCGACCTCAACCGCTTCGCCAGCGAGTGCCTGGGCCAGCCCACCGAGGTGGTGATCGAGGACCGCGGGAGCGGCGACGGCCCGACCCTCAGCCAGACCCGCGAGGTGGCCCAGCAGGAGGCCCGCGACGAGCAGCGCGAGAAGGCGATCAACCACCCCATGGTCCAGGAGGCCATCCGGGTGTTCGGCGCCGAGGTGGCCGCGGTGCGCACCGAGCCCGACCCGGAGCCCTCGAGGTGAGCCCATGCCGTCCGGATTTCCCCCAGCCTTCGAGGACGCGATCAAGCAGGCCCAGGCCTTCGCCGAGCGCCTCGGCCGCCTGAAGCAGGAGGCGGCCCAGCGCAAGGTCGAGGCCAGCGCCGGCGGCGGCATGGTGCGGGTCGTGGCCGACGGGGCCGGTCGGGTGCACGAGGTGCGCATCGAGCCCCAGGTGGTGGCCGCAGGCGATCTGGAGATGCTCCAGGACCTGGTGGTGGCCGCGGTGAACCAGGCCCTGGCGGAGGCCCGCCGGCAGTCCCAGGAGGCCCTGAAGGAGGCCTCGGGCGGGCTGCCGCTGGGTGGGCTCTCCGATCTGCTGGGCGGGCTCGGCGGGCCGGGCTGAGCCGGGGAGGGCGGGCGTGTCCGAGTCCATGAAACGCCTGGTGGGCCTGCTGCGCCAGCTCCCCGGAGTGGGCGAGAAAACCGCCCAGCGCCTGGTGATGGCCCTGCTGAACGCCGGGCCCGACTTCGGCCCGGCGCTCGCGGACGCGGTGCGCGAGGTGGCGGAGCGGGTGCGGCCCTGCGGGGTGTGCGGCAACCTGACCGAGGAGAGCCCGTGCGAGCTGTGCGCGGATCCGCGCCGCGAGCGCGGCCTGCTGTGCGTGGTGGAGCGGGTGCCGGATCTGCTGGCCATCGAGGCCAGCCACGAGTACCGCGGGCTGTACCACGTGCTGGGCGGGTCGCTGAGCCCGCTCGACGGCGTGGGGCCGGACGAGCTGCGGGTGGAGGGGCTGCTCGCGCGCCTGCCGGGCGAGGTGCGCGAGGTGATCCTGGCCACCTCGGCCAGCGTCGAGGGCGAGGCCACCGCGCTGTACCTCAAGCGGCGCCTCTCGGCCCTGGGGCTGAAGGTCACCCGCATCGCCTCGGGCATCCCCGTGGGCGGCGAGCTCGAGTACGTGGACCGCGGCACGCTCGGCCGCGCGCTGGCCGGCCGGAGGGAGCTGTGAGCGAGGGGGGCGGGCTGCACCCCGCCGTCGGGCTGCATGTCCTTGTCCGGCAGGTGGCCGAGCGCCAGCTCCACGCCCTCGGCCTCATCCGCCTGGGGCTCGGGGGGCTCACCCTGGTGATGCTCGCCAGCGCACTCGTGCTGGGCGCGCCGCTCGACGCGGGCCTCGGCCTGGGCGCGCCGCTCTGGCTCGAGGGCGGCCTGGTCGGGCTCGGGGCGCTGCTGCTGGCCGTGGCCGTGCCCCTCTCCCGGCGGCGGCTGCTCGCGCCCGCGCGGGTGCAGGCCGCGGACCGGGAGCAGCTCGAGGCCTGGGGGCTGCCCAAGGACGTGCCGCTCAGGGTGGGCCGCCAGGCGGTCTTCCTGACGCGCTACACGGCCGGGTGCGTGGTGGCCTGGGGGCTGGCCTCGGCCGTGGGGTTGTACGGCCTGATGGCGGGGCTGCTGGGCGCGTCCGCCTGGGTGACCGGGGTGCTGTTCGCGGCCGCCGCCTTCACGCTCGTGCTCCTGCCCGCCGAGCGGGCCCGCCTGTTCGCGATCCTGGAGGAGTTCCAGGGAGACTAGGAGGGAACGATGAAGGTCCGTTTCGTGGCGCTCAAGGGGATGCCGCCCGTGTGCTGTTGCTGCGGGGCGGAGGCCGACACGGCCATCGACTACCCGGGCTACTACGTCCAGGGGAACAAGCGCCACTCGAACAACATGAAGCTGCCCTACTGCCGCCCCTGCCGCGCGCACGCGGAGTACATGCAGTCGAACTGGTTCTTCATCCTGCTCGTCTTCCTCACCCTCGGGCTCTTCTACCTGGTCGTCGTGGCGATCAACAAGTTCGTCAAGGAGCCGAAGGCGCGCCGGGAGATGGCGCACCCCGGCTGCACGCGGATGAAGAAGGTCTTCTACACCTACAGCGCGGAGGGGCACACCTTCGAGGTGGAGTGCCCCGCCTTCGTGCGGGCCGTGGCCGAGGCCAACCCGGACTGCCTGCACCGGACCCCCGAGGTCGAGGCCTTCCTGAACCAGCCGGCCAGGTAGGGGCGGGTTTCCAAACCCGCCCCCTACGCCGTGCTGCTCGAGCCGTCGCCGGAGGCGGGCGGTGGGGTGGCGGTGGCGCCGGGCTGCGCGGGCTCGGCCGCGGGCTGGTCGGGCGGGGGCGGGGGCTTCAGCATCGCGTCCACGAGATCCAGGTTCCTGCGATCCCCGGCCATGCGGAAGCCCTCGCGGGCGAACATGAGCTTGCCCAGCTCCAGGGCCTTCTCCGCGAGCCTGCCCCACTCGCCGTCCTTGTCTTCTTTGCCCAGGCACTTCAGGCAGCGCCGGAGCAGGAAGGCGTCCCCCTCGTCGATGGCCCGGGCCATGACCCTCTCCAGGCCCTTCACGTCCCTGGCCTTGTCGAAGAAGTCGATCGCGTCCGAGAGCCAGCCGGCCGCCAGGTACTCCTCGGCCTGGGCGGACAGGCCCGCGGGGGTCGCGTCCTTGGCGTACAGCCGCTTGGTCTTCTCCTTGACGTCGGGCAGGGCCGCCTTGGTCATGGCTCTCCTCCCAGGAGCGCGCGTGCGCGCCCGGGGAACCTAGCGCATTTCCCCGCCTGCCTCAAGCCGACCGCTTGCCGTCCCATCCGGGCCGCGGGTTGATCGGGCATGCGGGACACCGAAGCCGCTGCGCTGCGCGCGTGCGCGTGGATGCTGTGCGCGCTCCTGCCCGGCTGGCCCGGCCGGGCCGCGGAGCTCGCCTCGATCGAGGTGCCGGTGTGGGTCGAGTACCGGGCCGGGGAGGAGGCCCTGGCCCGGGCCACCCTCGCGGCGGCCGAGGCCGCCTGGCCGCGCCTGTTCGTCGAGCTGGGCCACGCCGCGCCCTGGACCCTGGACGCGGCCGGGGCCGAGGTGCGGGGCATGCGCCTGCGGCTGGGCGCGACCCCCATGGGCGCGGACGGGGCCATGGTCGAGTGGCAGGCGGACGTGCCCGGCACCCCGGCCTGCGACTGCTCCGCCACCGTCCTGGTGGACCGGACCACCTCCCCAGACAGCGCGCTGCTCGCCGAGGGGGTGCTGCACGAGCTCGTCCACGCGGGCCAGTACGCCGTGGACTGCACCGAGGCGCCCACGGTCTACGAGGCCTTCGCCCTCGCCAGCCTGTTCCACGAGCGGCCGGATTCCCCGGTCGTGCGGTTCGGCCTGCGGGAGTTCCAGCGCTTCCCCGAGCGCCCGCTCGACCTCTTCACCCTGGACATGCCCTGCGACGGCCTGCGCCCGTGCTTCGGCTACGTGCTCGGGGCCGGGCTCTTCCCGCTCTTCCTCGTGGACCGGTTCGCGGGCGGCGACCCGGCTGCCCTGGCGGGGCTGTTCGCCGCCTGCGGCCAGGACGGGCAGACCCGGGTGGGCCCGCCCCACCCGCGCTGCGAGCCCGCGAACCACCCGGACTGGCTCGAGGGGGTGGACCTCTGGCTGCGCTCGCGCGGCAGCTCCTTCCCCGAGGCCTTCGCCGAGTTCGCCTGCGCCCGGGCGGTGGCCGGCGCCCGCGACGACGGCGCGCACTTCACCCGCGGGGGCGAGCTCCCGGAGCCGGCCCTGACCCACGTGCACGGGGAGCTCCCGGCCGAGGGGACGCTCTCCCTGTTCGAGCTGGGCAGCGGCTACGTGGAGCTGCCCCTGCCCGCGCCCGCGGGGCTGCGGCTCGCGCTCGAGGCCGATCCGGCCGCGGGCTGGGCGGCCTCCGTGCTCGCCTGGCGGGCGGGCCAGGCCGTCAGCCGCCAGGGGATCGAGGTGGTGGACGGACGGGCCGGGCTCGAGCTGGCCCTCGCGCCCGGAGTGGACCGGCTGCTCCTGGTGCTGGCCCAGCTCCACGACGGGCAGCACGCGCCGGACGACATGGACTACTCCCAGGTCCGGCGGGTGAGCTACCGGGTGGAGGCGCTGGCAAGCGCGCCCGATGGCGGCGCCGATGGGACCGACGGATCGGACGGATCGGACGGATCGGACCGATCAGACGGCGCAGCGCAAGGCTGCAGCACCGCCCGGGCCGGCTCCCTGGGGCTTCTGGGCCTGCTGCTGCTGGGTGTGCGCCGCCGCCGCCCCCGCCTGGGATGAGTGTTCCGTTCTGGGGGTGCGCTGGATCACGCCCGACCCGTCCGGTTTCATGCCATTTTCTCGGAAGTCGAGCGGTTGCGGCCGGGCCCCCGGGCGGCACGCGGGTTGCACCGTGTGACCGTCCAGAGGGAAGCTGGAGAAGGGAGCGTGGCAGATGAAGAAGCTACTCGCATTTCTCTCCGTGATGGCGATCACTGGGCTGGCGGCCGGCTGCGTGGTGCATCACCACGGCTACGTCGAGTACGACGGGCCGGTGGTGGAGTATGGGTACGAGCCCATCCTGTACGACGGCTACGTGGTGTACTACGCGGACGGGGGCATCCCCTTCATCTGGATGAATGGGGTGCAGTTCTGGATCCCCGTGGCGCACCGGTCGTACTACATCGACCACTACCACCAGCACCGCAGCGCCTACCACGCGTGGTACCAGCACCGGGGTGCCATGTACCGGGGGCACCGCTACGCCGACCGGAGCCGCGACGGCAGGCACCTGCACAACGCCGACGATCGCAACCGCAACCGCGACCGCGACGACCGGCCCGTGCTGCACCGCGCGGACGACCGCGACCGCGACGACCGGCCCGCGCTCCGGCGCGCGGACGATCGCGAGCGCCAGGAGCGGCCGGCCCTGCACAAGGCCCCGCAGAACCGGCCGCAGCCGAAGGCGCGGCCGCAGCCGAAGCCCAAGCCCCAGCCCAAGGCGAAGCCGAAGCTGAAGAAGAAGGACGACTAGCGTACCCGTCGCGTCCAGGGCTTCAGGTCACCACGCACTTCAGGCCCAGGCACTCCAGGCCCTCGCAGCAGTCGGCGGCCGTGGAGCAGTCCTGCCACGGCCCGCTGCAGGTGGTGGGATCCTCGGCGCAGGTCGAGGTGGCCGGGTCGCAGTAGCCGCTGCAGCAGTCGGTATGCGCGGTGCAGGTGACCCCGAGCTGCACGCAGGCCCGGGAGCACACGCCGCCCTGGCACAGCCCGCTGCAACACTCGGCGTTGCTGGTGCAGCTCTCGCCGAATTCCTTGCAGGTCACCACCTCGGCGCACAGCCCGGTGGCCGGATCGCAGAAGGAGGTGCAGCACTCGGCGCTCGCCGCGCAGGCCTGGCCGGTGGCGGTGCAGGTGGCCTCGGGGCCGCACACCCCCTGGCTGTTGCAGGCGCCCGCGCAGCAGGCGGCCGCGTCGGTGCAGGCCTGTCCGTCCGGGGTGCAGCCCTGGCTGCACACCAGCGCCCCGGCCTGGTCCGGGACGCACAGGCCGCTGCAGCACTGCTCGCCGAAGGCGCAGGTCTCGCCGTTCGCCAGGCAGGCCGCGCCCTCGCCGAAGCAGCGCTTGATGCCCAGCACGTCCGCCAGGCAGGCCTCCAGGCCGCCGCAGCAGTCGTGGGTGCCGGGGAAGCGCTCGTCGCACACCTCGCCCGCGGGCTTGGGCCCGTTGATGGTGGTGCAGCGGCCGACCGGCTTGCCGGGGAACAGCGCGCACTCGCCGTACTCGGCGTGGCACGAGCCGGCCCCGTTGCAGCAGTCGGCGGCCGTGCGGCACAGCTCGCCGTAGGGCCGGCAGCCGCCCAGGTACTGGCAGCTCTTGAAGCCCGTGCCGTCGCCGAAGCAGGAGTAGGAGCAGCAGTCGCCCGGCTGCTCGCAGGCCTCGCCGACCAGCCGGCAGGAGACCACCCCGACGCCCTCGATCTTGGCGCAGTAGCCGCCCTCGCACTGGTAGTTGCAGCAGTCCGCGTCCTCCGCGCAGACCTCCTCGGAGGTGCGGCACACCCCGCCGGTCACGCAGCGCAGCTCCCCGCCGAACTCGACGCAGGCCTTGGAGCAGCAGCCCGAGTCGTCCGCGCAGCGCTCGCCCGCCTGGAGGCAGGCGGTCGGGCTGGTGCACTCGCCCGCGCTGCAGGTGTTGGAGCAGCAGTCGGGGCCCGCGCCGCAGCCCTCGTGCAGCGAGGCGCAGGTCACCCCCGTCGCGCACACCCCGCCCTGGCAGGCCAGGCTGCAGCAGTCCGCGGCCGCGGCGCACTCCTCGCCGGCCAGGCCGCAGCGGCCCTCGGCCTCCTGGCATGCCAGGCCCCCGGCGCCGTCGTCGGCGCAGCGGCCCGAGCAGCAGGTGGCGCCGCTGGTGCAGGCCACCCCGGCCGGATCGCAGGCCGCCTGGGTGGGAGAGCACAGCCCCTGGGCGTTGCAGATGTGGGTGCAGCATTGCTCGTTCTGGGTGCAGCCCGCGCCCTCGGCCAGGCAAGCGCCGCCGTCCTGGCCGTCGAGGCCGCCGTCCCCCCCGCCGCCGGGGGAGTCGTCGCAACCGCCGAACCCGGGCAGCGAGGCGAGCAGGACGACCGCGAGGATCCCGAGCAACCCTGGGCGCATGACGGCCTCCTTTCGAGAGGGACTCGACCCATTCTAGCCCGAACGGCCCGCGCGATCATGTCTGGTGGTGGGCGCCGGGCCAGTGTATCCTCCGGCCTCATGGGAGAGCCCGCCGAGAGCGCCGCGCCGCGGCTGGCCATCGAGGTCACCGGCCTGGAGAAGCGCTTCGGCGACAAGGCCGCGGTGGACGGGCTCGAGCTGCGGGTGGCGCGCGGGGTCTTCTACGGGCTGCTCGGGCCGAACGGGGCGGGCAAGTCCACCAGCGTGGGCATGTTGACCGGGACGCTACGGCCCAGCGCGGGCGAGATCCGGCTGCTGGGGCGCAGGTTCGATCCGGACGATCCCTGGTTCAAGGCCCGCATGGGCGTGGTGACCGAGGAGCCGCCGCTGTTCGAGCGGCTGCGCGGGCGGGAGCAGCTCGTGTTCGTCGGGCGCATGTACGGCCTGGGCGCGGCCGAGGCCGGCCGGCGGGCCGGGCAGCTGCTCGAGCTGTTCGACCTCGCCCGACACGAGCGCACCCTGGTGGCCGACTACTCGCGCGGGATGAAGAAGAAGCTGGCCATCGCCTGCGCGCTCATCCACGCGCCCGAGCTGCTGTTCTTCGACGAGCCCTTCGAGGGGGTGGACGCGGTCAGCTCGGAGACCATCCGCCGGGTGCTGGGCGGCCTCGTCGGCCGCGGGGCCACGGTGCTCCTGACCACCCACATCCTCGAGGTGGCCGGGCGCATCTGCCAGCGCATCGGCATCCTGCACCGCGGCCGGCTGGCCCACGAGGCGGACGCGGAAGGGCTGCGCGCGCGGGGCGAGGATCTGGGCGAGCTCTTCCGCCGGGTGGTGGGCGCCGAGGCTCCGGCCGCCCTGCCGGGCTGGCTGCTCGAGGGGAGCGGACGTGGCGGCTGAGCGCGCCGGGCCCGGCCTGGGCGAGACGCTCCGGCTGGTGGTCGGGCTGCGCTTCAGGCTGGCGGCGCGGCGGCTCTCGGGCCGGGGGGCCCTGGGCGCGGCGCTGGGCGGGCTGGTCGCGGCCGGGCTCGCGGGTGGGCTGGGCTACGGCTCGTACTTCCTGTTCGGCCGCGTCGAGGGCATCCAGGCGAGCCCGGTGTGGACCGCCTTCACCCTCGGCCTGTGGTGCTTCCTGCTGGGGCTGTTCTGGGTGATCTGGCCGGTGGTGGCCGCCCAGGTGGACGAGGCCTACGAGCTGGGCCGTTTCCTGGCCTACCCGGTGCGGCCGCTGCGGCTGTACGGGCTGCTCACCCTGGTCGGGCTGGTCGAGCCGGCCGTGCTGTTCTTCTACCCGGCCCTGGTCGGCGCGGCCCTGGGGCTCTCCCGCGGCCTGGCGCCCGGCTGGGGCTTCTGCGCGGCCCTGATGGCGGTGTACGCGCTCATGCTGGTGGCCACCGGGCGGGCGCTGCTGAACCTGTTCCTGAACATCATGGTCTCCCGGCGCTCGGGCGAGATCCTGTTCGCCGCCTTCCTGCTGCTCCTGTCGCTGGCCGCGCTGCTGCCGCCGGTCGACGCGGCCTGGCTGTTCGAGCGCCTGGGCACGCTCGGCGGCTCGGGCGCGGATCTGGCGCTGCTGGCCAACACCGCCTCGGCCCTGGCGACCACCCCGCCCGGGCTGCTCGCCCGCGGGCTGGCGGCCGCCGCGGCCGGCGAGACCCGGGCGGCCTGGGGCGCGCTCGCCTCCATGCTGGCGCTGGGCGGGGCGGCCTGGCTGGTGGGGCTGTGGCTGCTGAAGCGCTACTACCGCGGCGGGCGGGGGCTGCGCTTCCTGCCGAGCCGTCCGCCCGCGCCGCCCCGGCCCGTGGCCACCGGCTGGCGCCTGCCGTGGCTCGGCGACGCCGCCTCGGCCGTGTTCGAGGCGGAGCTGAAGGCGCTCGTCTCCAACCCCAAGGCGCGCCTGCTGTTCGCCGTGCCCTTCTTCCTGGTGATCATCCTCAAGGTGGTGGGCGGGGCGGCGCTGCTGGCGTGGGCCTGGGGGGAGGCCTGGACGGCCATGCTGCTGGCGGTGCTGGGGCTGTACGTGCTGAGCGTGCTGGGCGGCCAGCTCTTCGCCAACGCCTTCGGCTACGCGGGCCACGCGGTGCGCTGGCCGTTCCTCACCCCAGCCCCGCTCAGGGCCTGGCTGCTCGGGCGCAACCTGGCCCAGGCCGCCTTCGCCCTGGCCCAGCTCGTGGGCCTCGGCCTGGTCGTGCTGCTGCTCATGCCCGGGGCGAGCGTCCGGCTGCTCGGCCTGCCGGCCCTCCTGCTGCCGGCCGCGCTGTGCCTGCTGCTGGGGGTGGGGAACCTCCTGTCCATCCGCCACCCGCGCCGCTTCCACCACCAGCTCAGCCGCCGCGACCGGCCCGCGGCCGCGGCCGTGGCCTGGACGCTCGGCACGCTGGCGGCGGTGGCCGTGGCCGGGCTGAGCGCGCTGGGGGTGTACGGCGACGGGCTGGGCCTGCACCTGGCGCTGGGCTGGCTGCTGGTGCTGTCGCTGCTCGCCTACCGCGCGCTGCTCGGGCTCGCCGCCCGCCGCCTGGGCGAGGGCCGCGAGCACCTGATCCAGGCCGTCACCAGGTAGCGCCGGGTCGTTGACTCGCGCGCGGGGGCGAGGGTAGGGTGGGCCCGGCCGAACGGGAGAGGCCCTGCCCATGCACGCCCACGAACACGCCGGAGCCGGTCTCGCCGAGGCGCTCGGCGACGCCTCCCTGCACGCGCTCGGCATCGTGCTGTTCGTGTTCCTGATGATGTCGCTGGTCGACTACCTGAACACCTGGAGCGAGGGGCGGCTGACGAGCTTCATGCGCGGCGGGCGGCTCCGGCAGTACGTCTCGGCCTCGCTGCTGGGCGCGGTGCCCGGCTGCCTGGGCCCGTTCCTGGCGGTGACGCTCTACATCCGCGGCATGCTCGGCCTGGGGGGGCTCGCCGCGGCCATGGTGGCCACCACCGGGGACGCCATCTTCGTCATGCTGGCCGAGTTCCCCGCCACCGCGCTGTGGCTGAGCCTGGGGCTCATCCTGGGCGGGGTCCTGGTGGGCGCGCTGGCCGACTGGCTGCTGCCGCGGCTGGGCGTGCGGCCCCAGGCGGCCTGCTGCGACGAGCACCACCACGCGGTCGAGGAGCACCACTGCCACTGCTGGCCCGAGCGCGGGGTGCTGGCGGAGTGGCGCCGGCCCCACGCGGTGCGCCTCGGGCTGCTCGGGCTGGTCGGGCTGGCGGTCGCGGGCGTGCTCACCGGCGTGCTCGGGGGGGAGGCCTGGAACTGGGTGCGGGTGTCCGAGCTCGCGCTGGCCGCGGTGGGCGCCTTCGTGGTGGTGACCGCCCCGGACGAGTACCTGGTCGATCACCTGCTCAGGCACGTGGTGGTGCGCCACCTGCCCAAGGTGGCCGCCTGGACCGTGGGCACCCTCGTGCTGCTGGCGCTGGCCGAGCACTACGTGGACCTCGCCCGGCTGCTCGGCGATCAGGTGGGCTGGGTGATCCTGGGGGCCGGCCTGGTGGGCCTGCTGCCGGACGCCAGCCCCCAGCTCCTGTTCGTCTTCCTGTACGCCCAGGGCGCGGTGCCCTTCTCGGTGCTCTTGACCAGCGCCATCGTCCAGGACGGCCACGGCATGCTGCCGCTGCTGTCGACGGGGCTCCGGGATCCGCTGATCCTCAAGGGGCTGAAGCTCGCGCTGGGGCTGGCGGTCGGTTTCGGCGTGTGGGCCTGCGGTCACTGACCCGACGACTTCCGGGACTTCTTGCGCGGCTTGGCCTCCGGCGCGCCGGGCACGGGCGTGGCGTCCTTGCGCTGCGGGCGGACTGCGCGCCCGGCCCGCTTGATCACCGCGGCGGCCTCCTCCACGGCCTGGCTGCCGAACATCCTGGCCAGCAGCCCCCGGGGCGCGCCGGGGCCCTCGCGGGACTCGGCCCGCGCGCCCTCGGGCAGCAGGATGGTGTCCTGGCCCACGAGCGCGGTGGCCGGCTCCAGCGTCACCCAGCGGCCCTCGGACAGGATCAGCTCCTTGACCTGCCAGCCGTCGTCTATCTCCACGTCGATCAGGCTGCCGAGCAGCTTCCCGTCCCGGGTGGCCACCGGCATGCCCATCAGCTCCTTGAGGCTGCGGCCCACGGGCGGCTTGGCCTTGCAGGCCGCGGCCCGGCCGACGAACACCACGTCCTCGCCCACCCGGTCCACGTCCTGGATGTCGATCCAGTTCTCCGCGCCGCCCAGCCCGGGCTGGCGCACCAGCAGGCCGCACACGCTCTTCTGGGCCGGGTTCAGGAACACCTTCTGCACCAGCCCCAGGGCGCGCCCCTCGGCCAGGGACACGACCTGCATGCCCTGGATGTCCTGCAGCAGCCTGAGCGTCATGATGCCCCGCCCCCGGCGTCCTCGGGCGGCGGCTGGGCGGGCTTCTTCCTGCGCTTCTTCTTGGGCGCGGGCGCCTCGGCCGGCGGCGGCCTGGAGTTGAACACGCGCGCCAGGAAGCCCGTGGGCTGCTCGAGCGGCGGGGCGGCGACCTCGGCCGCGGCGCCCTTGCGCAGCAGCACCACGTCCTCGCCCAGCACCGACTCCGGGCCCAGGTCCACCACCCCGCCCGAGTCCAGCACCAGGGACACCAGCGTCCAGGTGTCCGTGTCGACCACCACGTCGTCCAGGCCCCCCAGGCGGCGGCCGTCCAGGCTGGAGACCGGCAGCCCCAGGATGTCCTTGAGGTCGCGCCCCTCGGGCTCGTCCTCGCGCACCGAGCGGGCCTCGTCCAGGTAGAGCACGTCCTCGCCGATGCGGCGGATGGCGCCCACCTTGGCCCAGCGCTCGCCCGACATCAGGTGGCCGCGGAAGGCGAGCCCGAGCAGGACGCGCTTGCGCGAGTCGATCAGCATGCGGCGCACCGCCCCGAGCAGGCGGCCCTCCTTGTCGGCCAGCACCTCCATGCCCTTCAGCTTCTGGTACCGGACGCGCATGTGTAACTCCTGGTTGAGATTTCTGTACCACTTCGGCGGCCGGAGCACAATGCGCGTTACTTCTTGCAAACCGTTCGCGGGAGGAGTATGGTGCGGCGCGTCTAATCCGAAACGGCATTCCCCGCATGGGGAACGAGAAAGGAACGGAGGAGAAGACCATGAAGCGCACCCTGTGGACCGTCGTCGCCATGATCGCTGGCCTGGGCCTGCTGTCGGCCTGCGAGAAGAAGACCGACACGACCGCGCCGGTCGATCAGCCCGCGGTGGCCGAGCCGGCGAAGGCCCCTGACACCGCCAAGCCCGCGGAGCCCACCCCCGCGCCGACCGGCGACGACAAGGCCGCGGCCGAGGCCATGGCCAAGGCGCTGGCCGAGGGCGGCAAGGGCGTGGACACCAGCGACGCGCCCGAGTACGTGGTGAAGATGATCGCCCACGTGAAGAAGATCAACGAGCTGGTGAAGGACAACATGGCGGACTGCGACAAGACCGTCACCGTTCTCACCAAGTACATGGAGGAGAACAAGGCGGAGCTCGAGACCATCAAGAAGGCCGGCGAGGAAGCCGACAAGACCGCCACCCCCGAGCAGAAGGCCAAGGTGGCCAGCCAGATGATGGCGCTCATGGGCCCGATCATGCAGGACATGATCGGCGTCCAGATGCAGTTCCAGCAGAAGTGCCAGGCCCAGGCCGCCAAGCTGTCCGAGATCATGAAGGGCTCGATGGGCAAGTGATCGGCTGACGCCGATCGGCCCCGCCCGCCCGCCCCTGACCTGATCCCACGCCAACCGGCTCGCCCGAACCCCCGCGAGGGGACAGCCCTGTCCGGACCCTTGTCCTCGGCGGCATCACCCGTTAAGATGAGGCCGGCTGACGCGGCCCGTCCGGGCGGCGCGCCGGTCCGGGGAGGAACCGATGAAGGTGCCACAGTCCGGGGAGATCGTGAGCTACTCGCTGCCCGACTCCGTGGGACGGATCCGCCTGGGCGACGGCTCCGAGGTCCGCTTCGGCGCCAGCGCGCTCGGCGGCCTGGTCCCGGTCCTGGGCATGCGGGTGATCGTCCGGTCCGTGGTGGAGCACCCCCTGGGAGGCTTCAAGGCGGTCGAGATCGCCCTGGCCGAGGGCGGCGAGGCCGCGTACCAGGAGAAGGCCTCGGCCTTCGGCGCCGCGGCCGCCGCGGAGATCGAGGCCGGCAAGATCCGGCTCGAGCACAAGCAGGAGCGGGTGGCCGCCGCGGTGCAGCCGGAGCCGCTCACGGAGCAGGAAGCGCACGAGCTCGCCGAGCTGAAGAAACTGCGCGAGGCGGAGGCCCGGGTGCGCTGCGAGGCGGACGAGGCCGCCGAGCGGCTCCGCCTCGAGGCGTGCCTGCTGTTCAAGAACCGGCCCGACCCGGAGGCCTGGGCCGCGCTGCTCGCCCTGGTGGGGCTGGAGGGCGGCGCCGCGGCCAGGGTCCTGGCCCTGGCGAGGCCCGCGGCCCTCCTCGCGGCGGTGCCCTCGGACGCGGCCGTGGACCGCGGGGACTCCAAGCTCGGCGGAGAGCCGGATCTGCCGGGCGGGACGGCGTGGCCGACGTCCGCCGGGCGCCCGCTCGCCTTCCTCGGGCAGGTGCGCCTGTCGGCGGTCCCGGCCGCCGTGCGCGGGTCGCTGTCCCTGCCGCCCGAGGGCCTGCTGAGCTTCTTCTACGACGCCCTGGGGCAGCCCCGGGGCCTCGAGCCGGCCGATCGGGGGGGCGCCTGCGTGTGCCTCTGGCCGCAGATCGAGCGGCTCGCGCGGGTCGCCCCGCCCCCCGGGCTGGCCGCCCAGGGCAGGTTCCGGGAGGTGAGGCTCCGCCTGCTCGAGGAGCTGCGCCTGCCGGGCGTGGGCTCCCCGGCCTTCGACGCGCTCGGCCTCGAGCCGGCGGCGGTCGACGCCTACCTCCGCGCGCTCGACGCCTACGCCGGCGTGCGGGAGGACGCGGCGCACAGCCTGGGGGGCCACGCGCTGCCCATCCAGGGGGCCATGGAGGAGGACCTCGCGCCGGCGCTCCGCGAGGCCGGCGACTGGCGGCTCTTGCTGCAGCTCGACTCGGACGAGCGCATGGGCGCCACCTGGGGGGACGGCGGCCGGCTGTTCTTCTGGCTCCGCGAGGACGACCTGCGCGCCCTCCGGTTCGACCAGGCCTGGTGCATTCTCCAGCGCGGCTGACGGCTCCGCGGCCCGCGGCTCCACGGATATATCGGTGCATTTCGAACCCCAGGAATCCGTTGACTTTCCTGGACCTCGGTGGTGAGATTTGCCCTCGTCCGCGGCTCGGCCGCGGAGCGGAGGGTGCGTGGACCGTAGCATTCCGGTAGCCCTGTCCGCGCGGCACGTGCACCTGTCGAAGGAGCACGTGGAGGCGCTGTTCGGCCCCGGCCATGCGCTCACCGCCCTGGCCGACCTCTCCCAGCCGGGGCAGTTCGCATGTCGGGAGACCGTGGACGTGGTCGGCCCGAAGCGCACCCTGCCGGGTGTGCGGGTGCTGGGCCCGGCCCGCGGCCAGAGCCAGGTGGAGCTGTCGGTCACCGACGGGGTGGTGCTCGGGCTGCAGGTGCCGGTGCGCCTGTCGGGCGACCTGAAGGGCAGCCCGGGCTGCCACCTGATCGGCCCGCGCGGCGCGGTCAAGCTCCCCGAGGGCTGCATCGTGGCCATGCGCCACATCCACATGACCCCCGAGGACGCGTCCAGGCTGGGGCTGGCCGACAAGCAGAAGGTGTACGTCCACTTCCCCGGCTCGCGCGGGGTGGTGTTCGACCAGGTGGTGGTGCGGGTGAGCAAGGACTTCCGCACCGAGCTGCACCTGGACACGGACGAGGGCAACGCGGCCAGCGTGAGGAACGGCGAGCGCGGCGAGGTGCTCGCCAGCCTGTGCCGCGACGCCTGCGGGCAGGCGGGCTGCCCCATCGCGCCCGCGATCCAGGATGGGCAGGGCAGGCCGTTCTGCGGCTTCACCGACGGCAGGCTGACGATCCGTTGAGGCCCCGGGGCCTCGGAGGCGATCCCTGGCGATGGCCGACCGCGCACAGCAGCTCGAGGCGCTCGTCCGCGAGGTGACCCAGGCGGTCCTGGCCCAGCTCGCGGCCGGGGCGACCGGGCCCGACGCGTGGCGCGGGAAGGCGCTCATCCTGCTGCCCGTGCCGCCGGCCCGGCCCGACGCGCTGGCGGGGCTGGCCGAGGAGGCGCGGCGGCTGGGCTTCGGCGTGGAGACCCTGCCCGGGCTGGACGCCGGCGCGGCCGCCGCCGCGCTGGGCGCGCTGCAGCCCGGGGACGTGGTGGTGGTGGGGAGCCTCGGCTTCGCCTGGGCGCGCCGCCTGGTCGAGCTCGACGACGGCGAGCCGGGCGTGCGCCTGGTGCTGGGCGCGCTGCTGGCCGGGCGGCCCGTGCTGGCCGCGAGCGACGGGCTCAGCGCGGGCCCGGCCGTGCGCGGCCGGGTGGCCGAGCGGGCCCACGAGCTGCTGCGCGAGCTCATCGCCCTGGGGCTCGGGCTGCGCCCGCTGGCGGAGCTCGGCGCCAGCCTGGCGGGGCTGCGGGCCGGACGCGACACGGGCGGGCGGGCGCTGGGCGGACTGCTCGGCGAGGCGGACGTCGAGGCGCTCCACCGCGCCGGGGAGCGGCGGGTGCGGCTGGCCCGGGGCTGCCTGGTGACCCCGCTGGCCCGCACGCGGGCCGCGGAGCTGGGGCTGGAGCTCATCGAGCAGGAGGGTTCCCCATGATGCTGGCGCGCGTGGTGGGCAGCGTGGTCTCGACCCGCAAGGCCGAGAAGCTGGTCGGCCGGAAACTCCTGGTGATCGAGCCGGTGGACTTCGTCGCCCAGAAGACCGACGGCAAGCCGCTGGTGGCGGTGGACTCGGTCGGCGCCGGCGAGGGCGAGATCGTGCTGGTGGTGCAGGGCTCGAGCGCACGGCTGACCGAGACCACCCAGGACACGCCGGTGGACGCCACCATCATGGGCATCGTCGACTACCTCGAGGTCGGCGGCAAGCGCACCTTCGCCAAGTCGTGACGAGCGGCTCGCTGAGGCAGGAGGATCGTGGCATGAGCATCGGCGTCAACCCGGAGCAGCTCGAGCGCCTGGTGGCCGAGGTGGTGCGCCGGGTGCAGGCCGGCGAGCACCCGGCCGCGCCCGCGGCGTCCGCCCCTCCGCCGGCCCCCGCGGCCGCGGAGCCGGCCGAGGGGGTGTTCGCCACGGTGGACGAGGCCTTCGCCGCCGCCGAGAGGAGCTACCGCGAGTACACCGCGGTCAGCCTGCATCGGCGGCGCGGGTTGATCGAGGCCATGCGCAAGGTGGCCACCGCCGAGGCCGAGGCGCTGGCCCGCATGGCGGTCGAGGAGACCGGCCTGGGCCGGGTCGAGGACAAGATCCAGAAGAACCTGCTGGCCGCCCGCAAGACCCCCGGGGTCGAGGACCTCACCCCGCTGGTCTTCACCGGCGACGACGGCCTGACGCTGGTCGAGCCGGGCCCGTTCGGGGTGGTGGGCGCCATCACCCCCACCACCAACCCGGCCGCCACCATCATCAACAACTCCATCTCCATCGTGGCCGCGGGCAACGCGGTGGTGTTCAACCCGCACCCCTCGGCCCGGCGGACCAGCAACCGCGCCGTGGCCCTGCTGAACCGCGCCATCCGCGAGGCGGGCGGCCCGGCCCGCCTGCTGACCTCGCTGGCCGCGCCCAGCCTGGAGAGCTCCGAAGCGCTGATGAAGCACCCGGGCATCCGGCTGCTGCTGGTCACCGGCGGCGGGGTGGTGGTGCAGCTCGCCATGCGGAGCGGCAAGCGCTGCATCGCGGCCGGCCCGGGCAACCCGCCGGTCATCGTGGACGACACCGCGGTCCTGGCCAAGGCCGCCCGCTGCATCCACGACGGCGCCTCCTTCGACAACAACGTGCTGTGCACCGCCGAGAAGGAGGTGTTCGTGTTCGAGAACGTGGCCGACGAGCTGCTGCACGAGCTGGTCGGCTGCGGCGCCTACCTGGCGCGCGGGGCGGAGATCGACGCGCTGGCGAAGGTCCTGGTGGACCCGCCCGAGAAGCCGGGCGGCCTGCCCCACCCGCAGAAGAAGTTCGTGGGCAAGGACGCCGCGGTGCTGCTCCAGGCGGCCGGCATCCGCCCGGGCCGCGAGGTGCGCCTGGTGGTGTGCGAGACCGTCTTCGAGCACCCCTTCGTGCAGGCCGAGATGCTCATGCCCATCCTGCCGGTGGTGCGGGTGCGCGATCTCGAGGAGGCGCTCGCCAGGGCCAAGGCCGCCGAGCACGGCTACCGGCACTCGGCCTACATGCACTCGGAGAGCGTCTCCAACATGAGCCGGGTGGCGCGCGACATCGAGACCACCATCTTCGTGAAGAACGCGCCCTCGTACGCCGGGCTGGGCTTCGGCGGCGAGGGCCACTGCACGCTGAGCATCGCCGGGCCGACCGGCGAGGGGCTGACCTCGGCGCGCAGCTTCACGCGCCAGCGGCGCTGCGTGCTGGCCGGCGCGTTCCGTATCGTGTAGGTGGGCCAGGATCATGGCGGAGCTCGGCCGAGAACAGCTGCTGGAGCGCGTCCGCGCCGCCGGGGTGGTGGGCGCGGGCGGCGGCGGTTTCCCCGCGCACGCCAAGTACACCGCCCAGGTGGGCGTGGTGATCGCCAACGGGGCCGAGTGCGAGCCGCTCATCCGGGTGGATCAGCTCCAGATGGCCCGCCGGCCGGCGGAGCTCCTGCGCGGGCTCGAGCTGGTCATGCGGATGACCGGGGCGTCCCTCGGGGTGATCGGGCTGAAGGCCAAGTACCACGACGCCATCGACGCGCTGCGGGCGCAGCTCCAGGCGACCTCCTCGGGCCAGCGCGTACGCCTGCTCGAGCTGGGCAACTACTACCCGGCCGGGGACGAGTTCGTCCTGGTGCGGGAGGTGCTGGGCAAGGCCATCCCCGAGTTCGGGCTGCCGCTGTCGGTGGGCGCGGTGGTCTCCAACGTGGGCACGCTGATCGACGTGGCCGCGGCCGTGGATCACGGCCGGCCGGTCACCCGCCGCCTGGTGACCGTGGCCGGCGAGGTGGTGCGTGCGGGCACCTTCGAGGTGCCGGTGGGCACGCCGCTGTCGGCCCTGCTGGAGGCGGCCGGCGGGGCCCGGGTGGCCGGACCGGCGCTGCTGCCGGGCGGCCCGATGATGGGCCAGCTCACGGACGATCCGCAGGCGCCGGTCACCAAGACCACCTCGGCGCTGCTGGTGTTGCCGCAGGACCACCCGGTGGTGGCGCGCCGGCGGCGCTCGGTGGCCCGCCAGCTCCAGCTCACCCGGGCCGCCTGCCTGAAGTGCATGATGTGCTCCGAGGTCTGCCCGCGGAACCTGCTGGGCCACCGCCTGTACCCCGACCGGCTGATGCGCTCGCTGGCCGCGGGCGTGGCCGAGGATCTGGAGGCCTACCGGGGCGCCTACCTGTGCTCCGAGTGCGGGCTGTGCGCGGTGTACGGCTGCGTGATGAACCTGGACCCCGCCTACGTGAACCGCGAGCTGAAGCGTCGCCTGCAGGCGGCCGGCGTGCCGCGGCCCACGCCGCGCGAGGCGGTCGAGCGGGTGTTCGGCCCGGTGCGCAAGGTGCCCACCGCGCGGCTCATCGCCCGGCTCGGGCTCGGCGCCTACGACCTGCCGGCCCCGCTGGCGCCCTTCCAGGTCGCGGTGCGGCGGCTGGTGCTGCCGCTGAAGCAGCACGCTGGGCTGCCGGCCCGGCCGGTGGTGGCCACCGGCGCGCGGGTCGAGGAAGGGGCGCTCCTGGGGGAGATCCCCGAGGGCAAGCTGGGCGCGCGGATCCACGCGCCGCGCTCCGGCGTCGTGGCCGAGGTGACCCCCGAGCGGGTCGTCCTCGAGGTGGGGTGAGCGGATGCAGTCGATGAACTGTCCCGATCCGACCCAGGAGAGCCTGCGCCTGCGCCGCGACGCGCCCCCGCCCGCGGAGCCCATGGCGGTGGGTTGCGTGGAGACGAGCTCCATCGCCCGCGGCCTGGAGGCGGCGGACGCTATGCTCAAGGCGGCCCGGGTGAAGCTGCTGACCTCCAACCCGGTCTGCCCGGGCAAGTACGTGACCCTGGTGGGCGGCCTGGTGGCCGAGGTGGAGGCCGCGGTGCGCGCCGGCGAGGCGGCGGCGGCCGACACCCTGGTCGACCGCATGGTGATCGCCAACGTCCACCCCCAGGTGCTGGACGCCTTCAGCGCCCAGACCGCCCCGGACAGGGTCTCGGCCCTGGGGATGATCGAGACCTTCTCCCTGGCGGCGGCCATCCTGGGCGGCGACCAGGCCGCCAAGGCGGCGAACGTGACGCTGCTCGAGATCCGCCTGGCGCGGGCGCTGGGCGGCAAGGCCTTCGTGCTGCTGACCGGGGAGGTGGCCGCGGTGCGCGCCGCGCTGGACGCGGGCGTGGCCGCGGCCCGCGAGAGCGGGCTGCTGCTGGGCACGGCGCTGATCCCGGCCCCGCACCCGGACCTGGTGCGGAGCCTGCTGTGAGGCGAGGAGGGTGAACGCGTGGGCGAGGCGCTGGGCATGATCGAGACCCGCGGGCTGGTGGGCGCCATCGAGGCCGCCGACGCGGCCCTGAAGGCCGCGAGGGTGCGCCTGACCCGCAAGGACCGGGCCGGCGGCGCCCTGGTGACGGTCGTCCTGCGCGGGGAGGTGGCCGCGGTGCAGGCGGCCGTGGAGGCCGGGGCCGCGGCCGCCCGGCGGGTGGGGCGGCTCGTGGCGGTGCACGTGATCCCCAACCCGGACGAAGCCGTGGACGGTGTGTTCGGGCCGGGGCAGCCACCGCGCGCCTGCCTGCCGAAGTCCGCTCCGGAGCCGGAGCCCGGCCCGGCGCCGGGGAAGAGGAAGAAGAAGTGAGGCTGGCGCGCATCATCGGCCAGGTGGTCTCCACGGTGAAGGACCCCGCCTTCGAGGGGCTGAAGCTGCTGCTCGCCCTGCCCGTGGACGCGGACGGCGCGCCGCTGGGCCAGGAGGCGTTGCTGGTGGCCGACGGCGCCCAGGCCGGGATCGGCGACTACGTGCTGGTGTGCCAGGAGGGCAAGAGCGCCCGGGCCGTGCTCGGGCGCCCCAAGGCCCCCTGCGAGGCGGTGGCGGTGGGCATCGTGGACCACGTGGAGACGGCCGGCCGGCAGCGGGTGCTCCGGCCGCCGGCCGGGAAGGGCGGGGAGTGACCGGTGGACGAGCTCGGCGAACGCATCGCGCGCCTGGTGCGCCAGGTGATCGAGGAGCGGCTCGCGGTCGGCGGCGAGCTGGCGTCCGCGTCCACCCCGGGCGGCCGGCGCCGACCGCTGGTGGCCGCCAACTGGAAGATGAACGGCTCGCGCGCCATGGCCGAGGGCTACCCGTCCGGGCTGCGCCCCGCGCCCGGCGTGGAGCTGGTGCTGTGCCCGCCGCTGGTGCTGCTGCCCCCGCTCGCGGCCGCGCTGCGCGCCGCGCCGGGGCTGCCCGAGGTGGGCCTGGGGGCGCAGAACCTGCACTTCGAGCCGAAGGGCGCCTTCACCGGCGAGCACAGCCCCGGCATGCTCCGGGAGGCCGGCTGCCGCTACGTGATCCTCGGGCACTCCGAGCGCCGCGCCATGTTCGGCGACGATGACGCCCTGGTGGCCCGCAAGGTCCGCGCGGCCCTGGCGGCGGGCCTGCGGCCGATCCTGTGCGTGGGCGAGCGGCTGGAGGAGCGCGAGAGCGGGGCCACCTTCCGGGTGCTGCGCGCCCAGCTCACGGCCGCGCTGGCCGGGCTTGGCCCGCCCGCGCCCGCGCCGGGCGAGCTGGTGGTGGCCTACGAGCCGGTGTGGGCCATCGGCACCGGCCGGACCGCCAGCGCCGCCCAGGCCGAGGAGGCCCTGGCCTTCCTGCGCGAGCGCCTGGCGGAGCTCTTCTCCTGGGCCTGGGCGCGCGGGGCGCGCCTGCTGTACGGCGGCAGCGCCACGCCGGAGAACGCCGCCGCGCTCGGCGCCCAGCCGGACGTGGACGGTTTCCTGGTGGGCGGGGCCTCGCTCGAGCCGGCCAAGCTCTCGGCCATGGCGCTCAAGCTCTCGGAGGTGCGCGCGCGATGAGCAAGCGGGTGATCTTCATGGGCGCCGACCACGGCGGCCTGGCGCTGAAGGACCGGCTGGCGGCCTACCTCCGCGAGCAGGGCCACGACGTGCGCGACTTCGGCACCCACACCGCCGAGGCCGTGGACTACCCGGACTTCGCCCTGCTGGTGGCCCAGGCCGTGCGCGGCAACCGCCAGGCGGGCGGCGACGCGGTGGGCGTGATGATCGACAGCATCGGCCAGGCCAGCGCCATCGCCTGCAACAAGCTGCCCGGCATCCGGGCGGTGGCGGGCTACGACGCCTTCGCGGTGCGCTCCAGCCGCGAGCACAACGACGCCAACGTGCTGTGCCTGGGCGGCGCGGTGCTGGGCGAGGGCCTGGCCCGCAGCCTGGTCGGGCTGTGGCTGGACACGCCCTACGCCGGCGGGCGCCACCAGGCGCGGGTCGACAAGATCACCGCCCTCGAGGCGCGCTTCATGAAGGAGAGGTGAGCCGTGCAGCTAGGGCGGGTGATCGGCCAGGTCGTCTGCAGCGTGAAGGATCCCCAGATCGCGGGGGTGCCCATCTACGTGGTGCAGATGGTGAACGAGCGGCTGAAGCCCGTGGGCAAGCCGTTCGCCGCCGTGGATCACCTGCGCTGCAGCGGCCCGGGCGATCTGGTCTGGCTGTGCTTCAAGCGGGACGCGGCCATCGCGCTGGGCGACAAGGCCCCGGTGGACGCGGCCATCCTCGGGTTCGTGGACGAGGTCTCCCTGGAGCGCGAGCCCGGGGGGGCCATCGAGGTGCAGCAGGGTTCCGCGTAGCTCCCGCCGCGAGGCGGGGAGAACAACTGGACGAGGAGGACGATCGTGGAGAAGGAAGCGCTTGGAATGATCGAGACCCGGGGTCTGGTGGCCTCCGTCGAGGCGGCCGACGCCATGGTCAAGGCGGCCAAGGTCACCTTGATCGGCAAGGAGTTCGTGGGCGGCGGCTACGTGACCGTGATGGTGCGCGGTGACGTCGGCGCGGTCAAGGCGGCCGTGGAGGCCGGGGCCGTGGCGGCCAAGAAGATCGGCGAGCTGGTGTCGGTGCACGTGATCCCGCGGCCTCACACCGAGGTCGAGGGCATCCTGCCCCGCATCGAGGGCTGATCGGCCCCGTGACGGCCGGGCCGCGTGAGCGGCCCCTCGCACCGGCCCCCTCCCGGGGACAGGTGACGGGTGCGCGCGCGCCCGGCCGCCACCTTGCCCGTCTGCCCGGGCCTGGCCGCGCTCCGCGCGGGCGGGTCCGGGCGGGAGGTGTCGCATGCAATCCGACGAACTGGTGCGCCAGATCACCGCCGAGGTGCTGCGCCGGCTGGGCCAGGCCCCGGCCGCGCCGGGAGCGGCCGCGCCGGCCAGGCCCGCCGCGTCCCCCTCGGGCAAGGCCCTGGTGCTGCTGACCGGCGGCGACGCCCGCCTGGACCTGGCGCTCGCCGAGCTCGGCCGGCTGGCCGAGCAGCACGCGCGCCTGACGGTGGTGCTGTCGGCCACCGCCCAGCGGGTGATCGGGCTGCCGGCCGTGCGGCGGGCCGCCCCGGCCGCCGAGGTGCTCAGCGACGGCGAGCCGCAGGCGCTGCTGGAGGGCGTCGAGGCGGTCTACCTGCCCAACCTGTCGCTGAACGCCGCGGCCAAGATCGGCCGGCTGACCCCGGACAGCCTGGTGTGCATCCTGGCCGTCCGGGCGCTGCTCGGCGGGCTGCCGGTGCGGGCCTCGCGGGACTGCCTGCTGCCCCGGGGCGTGGATCCGGCCCGGGTGCCGCCCGGCGTGCGCGCGCGGCTGGAGGAGCTGCTGCAGGGCCTGTCCTCGCTGGGCGTGGAGCTCCGCTCCGGCGAGCAGCTCGCGGGCGGCGCCGCGCCGGGGACGCCCCGCCCTGCGGCCTCGGCCGCGCCGGCCTGCCACGGCCCGGGCGGCTGCACCGGCTGCGGCCAGTGCGTGGAGAAGCGGCCGGAGGTGGTGCAGACGCTGGTCGCCGAGGGCGCGGCGCGCCTGGGCGCGACCCAGGGCGCCCGGCCCGCCAGCCAGAACATGGCGGCCTACATCGACCACACCCTGCTGAAGCCCGACGCCACCGAGAAGGAGATCCGCAAGCTGTGCGAGGAGGCCCGCCAGCACTCGTTCGCCTCGGTGTGCGTCAACCCGGGCCGGGTGAAGCTGTGCGCGGAGCTGCTGCGCGGCTCGCCGGTCAAGGTGTGCACGGTGATCGGCTTCCCGCTGGGGGCCACCACCCCGACCTCCAAGGCCATCGAGACCCGCGACGCCATCGCCAACGGCGCCAACGAGATCGACATGGTGCTGAACATCGGGGCGCTGAAGTCGGGCGACGACGGGCTGGTGAGCCAGGACATCGAGGGCGTGGTGCAGGCCGCCCGCGGCCAGGCCCTGGTCAAGGTGATCCTGGAGACGGCGCTGCTCACCCGCGAGGAGAAGATCAAGGCTTGCCTGCTAGCCAAGGCCGCGGGGGCGAACTTCGTCAAGACCTCCACCGGCTTCTCCTCGGGCGGCGCCACGGTCCAGGACATCGCGCTCATGCGCGAGACGGTCGGGCCGGACATGGGCGTCAAGGCCTCGGGCGGCATCCGCGACCGGGCCACTGCCGAGGCCATGGTGGCCGCGGGCGCGACCCGCATCGGCGCCTCCGCCTCGGTGGCCATCGCCACCGGGCAGAAGACGGCCGGCAAGGGCTACTAGCGCCACCCCGAGGGAGCTCGCGTGCGCACCTGGCAGGCCCGACAGGAGCTGGTCGAGTACGGCCGCCGCCTGTGGCTGCGGGGCTTCGTGGCGGCCAACGACGGCAACCTGTCGGTGCGCCTGGACGGGGAGCGCGTGCTGACCACGCCCACCGGGGTCAGCAAGGGCTTCATGGCGCCGGACGATCTGCTGGTGACCGACCTCGGGGGCGCGCGGGTCGAGGGCCGGGGGCGGCCGTCCTCCGAGCTGCCCATGCACCTCGAGATCTACCGCGGCCGGCCGGACGTGCGCGCCGTGGTGCACGCCCACCCGCCGGTGGCCACCGCCTTCGCCGTGGCCGGCATCCCGCTCGACCAGTGCCTGCTGCCCGAGATGGTGGTCAGCCTGGGGGCCATCCCCATCGCGCCCTACGGCACCCCCTCCACGGAGGAGATCCCGGCCTCCATCCGGCCGTTCGTCCCGCGCTGCGACGCGGTGCTGCTGGCCAACCACGGCGCGGTCACCTGGGCCGACAGCCTGCCGGGCGCCTTCCACCGCATGGAGACCCTGGAGCACACCGCCACCATCACCCACCACGCGCTGGCGCTGGGCCACCCGCGCTCGCTGCCGGCCGCGGAGGTGGAGAAGCTGCAGCGGCTGCGCGAGCGCTACGGGCTGACCGGCCGGGTGCTGCCCTGCCAGGCGGCGGGCGCCTGCCCGGCCCTGGAGCGCCCGGAGGCGGACGAGGCCGCGCTGGTCGAGCGGGTGACCCGCGCCGTGCTGGAGGCGCTGCGCACCCGCGGCTAGGCGCGAAGCGAGGCGGCGCATCCGTCCCCTGTCCGGAGCGCCGCTGGAGGTTGCCATGGATCCCCTACCCGAGTTCCCCCTGAGCGTCCCCAACCACGCGGGCCAGCCCAACGATCCGGACGACATCTACTTCGGCGACACCTCCGAGATCGGCAAGGTGGCTAGCGCCCAGACCAACCTGAACCGCACCCGCGGCTTCAGGAAGTGGCCCGGCGCCCGCATCGGCATGGTGATCCTGGGCGCCTTCCTGGGGCTCGTCCCGGGCGGCATCGCCTGGGCCATCCTGGAGGATCAGGATCGCGCCCTGGCGAACGAGTACGGCTGGATCGCGCTGGCGGCCGGCGCGTTGCTCGGCGCCGTGCTGTTCGCCTGGCTGGGCCGGCCCTGGCAGGCGTGCACCTTCGTGGCCGAGCGCGGCTTCCTGCGCGTCAAGCGGCGGGAGGGCAAGCTCAAGATCGACCGGCTGCGCTTCGACGACGCGGCCGAGCTGCGGCTGCGGCAGACGCGCAACTACTACAACGGGGTGTACACCGGCACCTCCTTCGACTACCGCTGGCGCGACGCCCAGGGGCGGGTGCTGTTCGCCATCACCGGCATGTTCAAGGAGAGCGCCAAGAAGCCGCCCAAGCCGGACAACGCCATCCACTTCGCCCAGGCGGCCGAGGCGGCCTGGCTGCACTTCCGCCTGCCGCAGGTGCTGGAGTCGGTCCAGGCCGGCCAGGAGGTGCGCTTCCCGGTCGGCAAGGGGCGCTACCTGGCGGTCGGCCGGGGCTACCTGGAGCTGGGGCTCAAGGGCGAGCCCCGGCGGCTGGAGCCCGCGGACGTCGAGGTGCTGAAGCTGGACCAGGGCTGGCTCACCATCAAGCCCAAGGGCGCGGGCTGGTTCGGCAGCTCCAAGGTCATGTTCGCCGACATCGGCGACGGCAAGATCTTCCTGGCCCTGGTGGAGAAGCACCTGGGCCTCACCATCGCCTAAGCCCGCGCTCCGCTAGCCCCGGCCGGCCTCGCGCCGGAGGGCCTGGAGCACCCGGTCGAGCTGGTTCAGGAACTCCGAGCGGTCGGCCTTGGTGAAGGGCGGCGGGCCGCCGCCCACCTGGCCCGCCCCGCGCAGGGTCGCCAGCAGGTCGCGGGTGGCCAGCAGCTCGCCGATCGCGTCCGGGCTGAACTCCTTGCCCCGCGGCCCGAGCGCGCGCGCCCCCCGGGCCAGGCAGCGGGCGGCCAGCGGGATGTCCGCGGTCACGCACACGTCCAGCGCGCCGATGCGTTCGGCGATCCAGTCGTCGGCCACCCCCTCGCCGCGCCCCACCACCACGCACTCGACCCGCCCGTCCCGCGGAGTCTGCAGCGGGGTGGCGCTGACCACCACCACGCGCAGCCCGTAGCGCTGGGCCACCCGGTAGATCTCCGCCTTGACCGGGCAGGCGTCCGCGTCCACGTAGAGGTCCAGCATGCCTCACCGCGCGCCGGCCAGGCGCACCTTGAGCTCGACCGGGTTGTGATCGGTGTGGCGGAAGCCCAGATCGTGGGCGCGCACGGACTCGAGCACCACGTCCGGGCCGAGCAGGAAGCCGTCCACGCTGGTCAGGAAGGTCTGGCCCGGGCGGTAGCTCGCGCTCACCGCGCGGAGAGAGGGGGTGGCCGCGTCGAAGGCCCAGGTCCAGCCCGAGGGCGTCCAGCCGTCCGGCACCCGCTGGAACCAGTCCGGGGTGGGATCGCTCGCGGGGAAGGAGCGCTCGGAGAGCCCGGGCAAGGCCTGGTTCCAGTCGCCGCCCACGATCACGTGCTGGCCCTCGGCGTAGCGGCGCTGCATCAGCGCGCGCAGGAAGTCCATCTGCTGGCGCCGCAGCGCTCCGCCCCGATCGAAGGTGGCCAGGTGGACGTGCAGGAGCGTCCACGGGCGGCCGTCGGCGGCCGGCAGGCGCACCTCGTGCACGCAGCGCTTGAGCTGGAACACCCGCTCCGGCCAGGGGAAGTCGCCCGGGAGCTGCAGCCGGCGGGCCAGGCTCGGCCGGATCCGGGTCAGGGTGACGAGCCCGCTCTCCACGCTGCCCATCGGGCGGGTGAGCGGCGCCGGCACCCAGGCCGCCCGGTAGTTGAGCGCCCGGGCCAGGTGGCGGCCGGGCAGCGCGGCCGCGAGCGCGCCGACCTCGTCCACGCCGAAGCTGCGGCTGGAGGGGCTGTCCACCTCCTGCAGCAGCAGGGCGTCCACCGCCTGCCCCCGCAGGAAGGCCGTCAGCCCGGACAGGTTCTCCTCCACCCGCGCCCGGCTCGCGGCCCGCGACTGGGTGCCGCCGTCGAAGAAGAAGTCCGCCTGGCGGTCGAGCCCGGCGTAGCCCAGGTTCCAGGTCAGCAGCGTGAGCTCGGACGCGGGCGGGGGCTGGGGGGCGGTCCCGGCCCGGACCGGCGTGTCCTCCTCGGCGGGCGGTCGCCACTCGAGCAGCAAGAGCACCACCAGCAGCAGGGCCACCAGCCCGAGCAGCGCCGCGCCCACGCGGAGCGCCCAGCGGACGAGCCGCCGCGCGGTCGAGGCTCGGGGCGCCGGGGCCTGCATGCGGGGGAGACTATCAACGTGACGGGCCAGGGACAAGGAGGACCGTGCTTCGTTCATCGTGCGTCGTGCATCGAGGCACCCCGCACCCCGCACGAAGCACGAAGCAAGCAAGGCCGGGCTCAGCTCTCGCTGGGGACGGGCTCGGCGGGCGCGGGTTCAGCCGGGGTGACCACGGGCGGCTCGGGCGCTGGCGCCGCCACGGCCGGGGCGGGCCTGGCGGCCTCTGGCCGCGGCCGGGAGGCCACCAGGAAGCGGGTCTTGGAGACCACCGCCCGGGAGAGCGCGTCGGCGGTGTCCCGCATCAGCTTCTCCTGCATGCCGCGCAGCTTCTGCTCGTTGTGCCACACGTTGAACTCGTCGCGCGCCTTAACCCGCTCGAAGACCGTGTACAGGATGGTCCCGGTCTTCACGTCGAACAGCGTCGCCTCCATGACCCCGGCCGTCTCCGTGGTCTGGGAGGGCACGAAGAAGGCCGGCAGCACCAGCATGTACATCCAGCCCCAGCCGTTGGTCCAGGTCTCGTCCACGAAGCGGTGGCGGTAGAGCAGCAGGTACTCGACCCGGTAGCGGGCCGCCAACTCGCGCAGGCCCGAGACGCCGCTGTCCGCGGGCCAGTCGCTGGACACCTCGGTGGCCACCTCGAACATGCCCGACTTCTCCAGGGCCTCGGTCAGCCCGGCCGGCACGTCCACCACCGGCAGGCCGGCGTCCGGCTCGTAGCCCGAGGCCACCTGGATCACCCCCACCCGGGCGTTCGGCTCGAGGAACACCGGCGCGGCCAGCACCTCGCGCAGCCCCTCCTCGGTGATGCTGCCCGAGCGGTCGCGCTGGAAGTGGTTGCGCTCGAGCGCCGCCGGGGCCGCCCGCTCGAGCGGCAGTGGCTCCATGGCCACGGGCCCGAGCGCCTTGCCGGCCGCGCAGCCCCCCAGGCCCGCCAGCCCCGTGCCCAGCGCCAGGACCAGCGCCAGCGTCGTCAGCCTGCCGACCGTGAGTTCGATCACCTTGCGCATGGCTCCTCCTCGTGTTCGACTGCCTGCGTTCTGCCGATCCAACGCCGCGCGGTCCGCCGGGCTTACACCCGGCCGGGGTGTAAGCCGGATCACAACCGGCGCGTTGGATCGGCGAGGAGGCAGGCGCCCTTGCCCTCGCCGTTCGCCGACCCGATCTGGCGGGCCGAGGAGGCCCGGGTGGTCGCGCGGGTGCGCGCGGGGGATCGCCTGGCCGGAGAGCAGCTCTACCGGGCCTACGCCGGGCCGCTGCTCAGGCTGGTGCTGCGCCCGAGGCTCGGCGACCCGGCCGCGGCCGAGGACGCCCTGGCCGAGACCTTCATCGCGGCCTTCCGCGCCCTCGACGGGTTCGAGGATCGCGGGGCCGGGCTGTGGCCTTGGCTGGCGCGCATCGCGGTACACAAGGCCATGGACGTGCACCGCGCCCGGGCGCGCGCGGCGCGTGGCTGCGAGCGCCTGGAGGCGCAGGCACCGCCGCCGCCGCCGGAGACCCCGGCCGAGGCGCTGGAGGCGCTGGACGAGGCGGAGCTCCAGGCGGCCCGGGTGCGCGCGGCGCTGTCCGGCCTGCACGCGCGCTACCGGGAGGCGCTCGAGCTGCGCTTCCTCCAGGGCCTGGGGCGCGAGGAGTGCGCCCGGCGACTGGCGGTGAAGCTGGGGACCTTCGACGTGTTGCTGTTGCGGGCGGTGCGGGCCTTCGCCCGCGCCTGGGAACCCGAGGAGTGAGCCATGAGCGACCTGCGGCATGCTCCCGATCCGGACGCGCCCCCCACCCCCGAGGAGGAGGCCGCGGCCGCGGCCCTGGCCGGTGCGCTGGAGCCACGCGCGCCCCAGGCGGTCCCGCCCGAGCTCGCGGGCGCGCTCGCGGCGCTGCGCGCGGCCGCGCCCGCCGCGCCGGGACAGGCCGCGCCCGCGCGCGTGCTCGCCGCGGTGCCCAGACCGGCCCGGTGGCGCTGGCTCCTGCCCGTGGGCGGGCTGGCGACCGCGGCGGCCGCGGCCGCGCTGGTGCTGCTGGTCGCGCCCCCGCGCCCGGCCGCGTTGCCCGCGCCCGGCCGCGAGCTGCTCCTCGCCCAGGCCGAGGCCGCGCGCGGCTCCCCGCGGCCGCTCGAGCGGGCCATGCGCGGCTACCGGCGCGAGGTGTACGCCGCGCTGCGCACGCGCTACGGGGAGGCGCCATGAGCCGGACCGCCGCGCTGGTCGCCGGCCTGCTCCTGGCCGCGTCGCTGCCCGGCTGCGGCCAGGCCGGGGCGGGCCGCTGGGTGGCCGCGGCCGAGGCCGCGCTCCAGCGCGCGGACGCAGCGCTCGGCCGCGGGGACCTGGACGGCGCGCGGGCGGCGATGCTAGAGATCGTGCGTGCCCCGGCGCCCGACGGCGTGGCGCCGGCCGATGCGCGCGCGATCCGCCAGGACGCGGGCTACCTCCTGGCGGGGCTCGAGCTCGAGGCCGGGCGGCCCGCCGAGGCCCTGGCCGCGGCCGAGCAGGGCCTGGCCCTGGGGCGCGCCGAGGAGGGCGGAGCCGACGTGTTCGAGGCCAACCTGCACATCGTCCGCGGCCGGGCGCTCGAGGCGCTCGGCCGGCCGGGGGACGCCGCCGCGGCCTACCACCGCGCGCTGCTCATCCAGGAGCGGCTGCTGGCCGAGGCGCTGGGCCCGGACGCCGGGGGAGGCGCGCCATGAGGGCGCCCGGCCTGCTGGCCTGGGCCGCGCTCTGCCTGGCCGGCTGCGCCGCGGGCAAGGTGGCCCCGCCCGGGCCGGGGCCCGAGCCGGCGCGCGCGGCCCGGGACGAGGCCCGCGCGCTCATGGAGCAGCTCAAGGCCCCGGACGGCTACCTGGCGTCGCTGCGGCTCGGCGCGCTCGAGCCCGAGGATCCCGCCGTGCGCTGCGAGGAGATCTGCACGGCCGCGGGCCAGGTGTGCGAGCTGGCCGGCCGCATCTGCGGCCTGGCCACGGAGAACCCCGACGAGGGGAGCATCCGCGAGCTGTGCCAGGACGCCGGCCCGCGCTGCGACCACGCCCGCGTGACGGCCTGGAGGGCTTGCGCGTGCGAGATTCCGCGGCCCGCTTCCGTCCCTCCCTACTCGGGATGATTCGGCTCCTGCCCATCGCGCTGCTCGGCTTGCTCGCCTGGGGCGCCTGGATCCTCTTGCGTCGGCGCAACCGGCTGTTCGAGCTGCGCGTGGAGCGCGGCGGCGGGCTGCGCGTGCGCGGGCAGGTCCCGGGCCGGCGCCTGCCCGACGTGGTGGAGTTCGTGGCCTCGCTGCGCCTCCGGCCGGGCGCGTGCCTGTGGGGCGTCAAGAGCGACGAGCCGGCCGGCTTCCGGGTGCTCGTCTCGGACGACGTGCCCATGGGCGTGCAGCAGCAGATCCGGAACTACCTCTACTCGCGGTAGCCGGCCCAGGGAGCCAGCAGGCTCGGGCCAGGCCAGGAGAAGAGCCGCCGGAGGGCGGCCTCGGCCTCCAGGTGAGCGCGGATGGCCGAGGCCAGCGCGGACGCCAGGTCCTCGATTCGCCGCGGGTCGGCGAGCAGCCTCTCCTCCTCGGGGTGCACCAGCACCCCGGCCTCCAGGAGCACCGCCGGCACGTCCGCCTGGGCGAGCTCCCGGACCAGCCGGATGTAGCTGCCCTCGTGGATGCCAGCCGGCCGATCCAGCCAGGGCCTGCCCTCCCCGGGGATGGGCATGGCGTGGTGCTCGGTGGGCACGCGGCCGTCCTCGCGGAGCGCCCGCGACAGCCTGCGGGCCAGGCGGAAGGCGATCTGGGGGCGGCGCCCCTGCCAGGACACGAACAGGGAGAAGCCCCTGAACCTCGAGCAGACCGGGCGGTCGCTGGCGGGCTCCAGGAACCCGGGCTGGACCGAGTCGTGGTGCAGCGAGAGCACGAGCGCGGGGCGCGCGGCCAGCGCGGCCGCGAGGCGGGCCCCGGGCGTGAGCTCCATGCCCGGCTGGCGGGTCAATGATGTCGGCAGGTCCCCGAGCCGGGCGGCCAGGGCGGCGGCCAGGCGGTCGTTGTACCCGACCTCGTCCTGGCCCGCGGCCGAGCGCGCCCCCGGAGTGGACGGGGTGTGGCCGGGATCGAGGACCACGCTGGCCGCGGGCGCGACCTGGGCGAGGAGCACGAACAGGACCAGGACCATGCGACCAGGATACCCCGCGCTCGGCCTGCGCGCCAGGCGGGGGAGGCAATCCGCGCCTTTCTATGCTAGAGATCGCTCGTGTGAGGTGGATACGGCTCCGGCCCCCTGCAGGTGGTGGGCGCGAGCCGGGGAGGCGGATCATGAAGAAGCTGGGCCTGATCCTCGCGGTGCTGCTGGCCTCTCAGCTCGGTGGCTGCTTCTGGTGGGACGAGAACTACGACGACGACCGCTGCCTCGATCCCTCGCGCTACCCGGCCTGCACCCCGGACGGCCACGCCTACGCGGAGTGCGTGGACGGCGTGGCGGTGGAGTTCGAGTGCGGCTGGGAAGAGCTGTGCGTGCAGGGCGAGGACCCGCGCGGGCGCTGGACGGTGTGCCTGCCCGAGGGCGAGGAGCTGTGCGATCCGGCCGACCAGGAGGCGAGCTGCCACGGGGAGGCCGCGGTGCGGGTGTGCCTGTCGGGCGGCGTGACCAGGACCTACGAGTGCGGCGACGAGGACGTGTGCCTGGTGGGCCCGCTGGGGGCGGTGTGCGTGCGGCCCGGCTCGGTGCCCTGCGATCCGGAGGACGGCGCGCAGGTGTGCCACGAGGGCGTGCGAGCGAGCTGCAGCCCGCAGACCGGCTTCCTCACCCTGGCGGAGGCGTGCGAGGAGGGGCTCACCTGCCGGCTGGGCGCGAGCGGCGCGGTGTGCGCGGAGCCGGACGCGCTGGAGTGCGACTACCTGTCCTTCCACTCCAGCTGCACGGACGAGAGCACCTACCTGGGCTGCTCGGCCATGAACGGCTTCACCCAGCACTGGGACTGCGCCGTCGGCTGGCGCTGCCGCCAGGGGCCGAGCGTGGCCGGCTGCTTCCCCCCGGATCAGCCCGACTGCGATCCGGCCACCTTCATGGCCCGCTGCGAGGGCCCGGACCGGCGGGTGTGCGGGAACTACGGGGTGGAGGAGACGCTCACCTGCCCGTTCGAGCTGCCCTGCCAGGAGGGGGCCTACGGCCCGGTGTGCGTGGATCCCGAGGCGGAGGCCTGCAACCCGGCCCTGTTCGAGCCGGTCTGCGACGGGGCGGATCAGGTGCTGTGCGCCTCCGGCAGCGGCTTCACCACCCGGCTCACCTGCTCGGCGGGCGAGATCTGCGTGCCGGACGCCGGCCCCTGGAGTTTCACCGGGCTGACCTGCGTGGACCCCGGGAGCCCGACGTGCGACCGGCCGGGTGAGTTCTGGTGCGAGGTGGACCGGGCGGTGATCTGCTCGGGTGGCTACCGCCAGGAGGCGATGTGCGATCCGGGCCGGGTGTGCGTGGCGGACGCGGAGCTCTACCTGTGCCTGCCCGCGGACTCGCCCACCTGCGACGTGGCCAGCTACAGCCCGCACTGCGAGGACAACGCCGCGCACACCTGCTTCGGGGGGCCCGGCCGAGAGATCATCTGGCCCTGCGGGGACGCGGCCACCTGCGCGGTCCTGCCCGACGGCACCCTGACCTGCCAGCCGATCTGAGCGCCGCCGCGACTCCCGAGTGACCGCTCTGAGCGAGGTCCGCCTCGATGGCTTCGGGCATCACTGAGGCCCCCTCTTGGTGCCAGGGATTTCTTGAAGCCCCCGAAGAATAGCTTGCTGGCCAGCGCCATGCCTTCGTCCCGCATACAGTGTTGCCGACCAGAACGAAGTCGGGTGGGGCGGGACAGCTCCGCTGCACTCGCTCTCCCCTTCGGGAACTGGTTTCCTGGCTACGCGGCGCTCGTTTGCTCCGCTGCTCCGCGGTCCTCCTCCGTCGAGGGCACCTGACACCAACGACCAAGGTGCCCTCTCTGGACGAGGACCGCTCCGCCTACGGCTTGTGCCATTCGCAGGTTCCGTAGGCATCTGGGACCTCGTCGCGGGATCCAGGCTCCTGGTGCAGGTTCATCGAGGCAGGGCAAGACGGAGATGCAGCCAGGTTCCCTCCCTCGAGGAAGGCCCGGAGCGATTCACACACGGAGGATCGGCCAACGTCCCCGCCGCGGCCGAGGCGTCCTGCGCGCCTGGTTCAAGGGGGACAGGGAACTGCTGGGGCAACTGATGGGGGCTCAGCCGTCCTGGCTCGTGGCCTGGTCGGCCCAGGCCCGGATGGCCGCGGCGCTCTGGAAATCGAGGTCCACGAAGCGCAGGCCCATGCCAGGCGTGAAGCGCGCGGCCGGGGAGTACAGCCGCCGCCAGACCACCTGGCAGGTGCAGCGCACCACCCGGTCCGAGTCGGGCAGCGCGAACTCCACCTCGAGCTCGCTGCCCTTCTTCGGCGCGTTCATGGTGGCGACGAACAGGCCGCTGCGGCTGAGGTTGTGCAGGTGGCCGAGGAAGGTCTTGCGCCCGTCCTCGACCCGGATCTGGCGGACGACGACCGTGGAGCGCGGGCTGCGGCGGCGCTCGGGCTTGGCCTTCCTGGCGGGCGGCGGGGCGTCGTCCTTCCCCATGTGGCCATGATTCGCCGGCGCCGTGGCCGCGTCAAGTCGCTCGCGCCGGACGCGGGTCGGCTCAGGGCAGCCACAGCTCGGCGCGCGCGGCGTGCTCGTGGCCGGGCTCGTCCGCGTACGGGCAAAGGTGCGCCTCGACCTCCTCGCGCTCGAGCCACACCCGCCTGGGCTCGCGGCGCACGTAGGCGTCGATGCACTGCCCGACGTGGGGCGAGCCCGGGTGCACCGCGTCGGACACTTGCCCGAAGGGCGGCAGGACGCGCACCTCGAGGCCGGCCTCGGTGTAGGCGGTGAGCTGCAGGAGCGCGCTCCCGCCGTGGCTGTCCGGATCGCCCCGGTGCGTGTCCGGGTCGGCGGAGAAGCTCGTGGGGAACAGGGTGACCAGCCTGCCCACCACCATGCCCGGCAGGCCCACCTCGCGCCCCGCCACCCGCGCGAAGTTGAGGTAGCCCCAGGGGATGCGCAGCGGATCCGGGCGGTCGGGGTAGGTCGTCCGCAGGTAGGGCGCGAGCGAGTCGCGCAGCGCCGCCCCGGCGAACGCGTCGAGCTGCTCGCGGGTGAGGCACGCGCCCGCGGCCGGGTAGCCGAGGGTGGGGAAGGCCGCCTCGACGAGCGCGGCCAGCGTGGCGCCCACGCTCTCGGGGGTCGCCAGGTAGCCCTCGTCGCGCCAGGCGAGCAGGTCGACCAGCATCCGGCCGCCGTCCCCCCACGTCTGCACCGGGTCGAGCCCCAGGGCGTCGAGCCCGCAGTCGATCGCCTCGACCAGCTCGGGCCAGAAGGGTACCCGCAGGTCGGTGGCCAGCTCGGCCAGCGCGTCCAGGTCGAGGTCGGTCCGGTCCCGGACGAGCTCGAGCATGCGCCGGTCGCGCTGGGTGGGCGCGCTCCAGCGCTCGAGGGTGGCCGGGACGTCGCCGATCTGCCCCTCGGGCAGGGTCCCGTAGCGCGGGCTGCCGTTGCAGTTCAGGAAGAAGCCACCCGCGGGGTCGAAGACGTGGGGCAGCTCGGGCCCGGCGCCGTCCAGGTTGTGCCAGCGCGCCCCTCCGAGATCGCTCCAGTCCCGCGAGGTGGTCCAGGAGTCGATGCGCGCGTCGGTGCTCGACAGCCGGCGCGCCCAGTCGAGGGCGGGGTCGAGCACCGGCGTGCTCGCGCCCAGGACGCCGCCCACGCGGTGCTGGCTGTCCCCGAGCGCGCGGTACTGGGCGTCCTCGGGCGGGGTGGGCCCGGCGAACAGCGCGGCGAACTCCTCCACGCTGCGCGCGAGCCCCATGCGCACCCGGTAGTCGATCGCGCGGACGTCCGCGGCGGCGAACAGGTGGATGAAGGTGGCGCTGTCGGGGTGGCCGTCGCCGTCCTCGTCGGCGCCGAGCTCGGCCAGCGGCCCGAAGCGCGACTCGTAGAGCCAGACACCGTCCCCGGACACCTCGACGCAGCGCATGTCGAGCGGGGCGTAGCCGCTCGCGGCGGCGTGGTCGGCGTGCTCGTAGCGCGGGGCCGCAGCGCAGGCCCCCTCGGCCGGGCGCTCGTCCAGGCTGCGCAGGGCGGCCTCGACGCGCAGCCCGGTCACCGGGCCGGCCCGGGTGCAGCCGAAGGCCAGCGCCTCGTTCGAGCCGCAGCCCATCACCCCGAGCGAGAAGTTCCCGAACAGGTCGAAGCCGGCGATCGACACGTGCGCGTAGCGCTGGGAGCGCTGCCACGGGTTGTGGGGATCCTTGAGCACCAGGGTGGCCTGCCCGCGCGTCCGCTCCCCGCTGATCGCCAGCTGGTTCGAGCCGCCGGTCTCGGCCACGCCGCGCTCGAGCTCCGAGAGCGCGTGCGCGGCGCGCCCGGCCAGCAGGCTCATGGCCAGCGCGCGGCCGGTGGGCGGATCGGCCGGGTCGAAGGCCGCGGGCGGCGAGGGGAGCGAGCCGAAGTAGGCCGTGAGCCCCTCGGCGTAGGCCTCGAGCCACTCGCGCGCGTCGGGCGCGATGCGCTCGTAGCCGAGCCCGACCGCCTCCGGCAGGCGGTAGGCCAGGCTGAAGAGATCCATGCCCGCGCACCGCTCGCAGCCCGGCCCCATGCGCAGCGCGCTCTCGCCCGTCCCCAGGAAGGCGAGCTCCAGCGCCTCGACCCCCAGATCCTCCCCGTCGATCCAGCCCAGCGCGTAGGCCGCGGCGCGCGGGCTCCCGGCGAAGACGTGCGGCACGCCGAACTCGTCGCGGAGCAGGGTGATCTCCCGGGGGTCGCCCGGGCCGGCCTCTCCGCCGCCGCACCCGGCGGCGAGCAGGCAGGCGAGGGTGAGCCAGCGCGCGACGCGCATGAGGAGATTGAACCGCCCCGGGGGCGACCCTGTCAACGCCGCGGCGCGGGGACTCGCTTGCCGGATCACGCCCGGATCACTCGAACGAGTAGCGGAAGCCGGGCTGGCCGAAGCGACCCTCGACGATGCCGAGCGTGTCCTCGGCGATGACCAGCTCCTCGTTGGTGGGGATGACCAGCACCCGCACCCGGCTGCCCGGGGCGGCGATGTCGAGCTCGGCCTTGCCCCCGCGGGCGGCCTGGTTCTTCTCCTCGTCCAGGCGGACGCCCAGGAAGCCGAGCCCCTGCAGGGCGCGCGCGCGGATGAGCGCCGAGTTCTCGCCCACCCCGGCGGTGAACACGACCGCGTCCAGGCCGCCCATCACCGCCGCGTAGGCCCCGATCGTCTTCGACAGGGCGCGGCACTCGAGCTCGATCGCCAGGCGGCAGCCCTCGTCGCCCTGGGCGGCCGCGGCCTCGATGTCGCGCCGGTCGTTGAAGCGGCCGGTCAGCCCCAGCAACCCGCTCTGCTTGTTGAGCTGCTTGTCCATCTGCGCCACGCTGAGCTGCTCGCGCTCCATCACGTACAGCGGGATGGCCGGATCGATCGAGCCCGAGCGGGTGCCCATGACCAGCCCCTCCAGCGGGGTGAACCCCATGGAGGTGTCCACCGAGCGGCCGCCCAGGACCGCCGCGGCGCTGGCCCCGTTGCCGATGTGCAGGGTCACCAGCCTGAGCTCCGCCAGCGGCCGCCCGAGCACGACCGCCGCCCGGCGCGAGACGTACAGGTGGCTGGTGCCGTGGAAGCCGTAGCGGCGGATGCCGTGCCGCTCGTACCAGGCCAACGGCAGGGCGTACAGGTAGGCCGCGCGCGGCATGCTCTGGTGGAAGGCGGTGTCGAACACCGCCACCTGGGGCACGCCCGGCAGGAGCGCCTGGGCCGCCCGGATGCCCGCCAGGTTGGGCGGGTTGTGCAGCGGCGCCAGCACCGAGAGCTCCTCCAGCGTGCGCACCAGCTCGTCGGTGATGAGCGCCGACTGCGCGAAGCGCTCCCCGCCGTGCACGGCCCGGTGCCCGACCGCGCGGATGGCCCGGGGATCCCGGGCCGGCGCGTCCTCGCCCTCGCCGAGCGCGCGCAGCACCAGGCGCACGGCCGCCACGTGGTCGGGGGCCGCCTCCTCGAGGCGCAGCTCGCGCTCGCCGCGCTTCTCCTTGAGGAAGGCGTCGGCGCTGCCCACGCGCTCGACCACGCCGCGCGCCAGGAACGCGCGCCGGGCGGGCTCGTAGACCGAGTACTTGACCGAGGACGAGCCGCAGTTGAGCGTGAGCACGCTCATGGCTTGCCCTCCGGCGGGCCTGCGCCCGGCGGCGCGGCCGCGAGCTGCCAGCGCGCGCCCAGCCGGGCGAGCAGGAAGCAGACCAGCCCGAGCAGCACGAGCATGCCCAGGCCCAGCCCCTGGCCCAGGCCGCCCACGTACCAGGGGTGGCGGGGTTGCGGCTTGCCGTCCGCGCCGAGCACGGGCCTGCAGCTCGCGTCCTCGACGAACTCGAGCTCGCGCAGGTTCTCGTTGCACTCCTTGCCCGCGGGCAGCTGGAGCTCCTCGCAGGTGTGCTTGCCGCACTGGAACTTGGCGTCCACCACGGCCTCGACGGTGAAGTCCTTGCCCACGCTGAGGTGCTGGATGGGGGCGCCGATGGGCGCCAGCCTGAGCACGGCGCCCAGGATGCCGAAGATGGCCGCCCCGGCCATGAGCCCCGAGGCGATCAGCGTGCCCTGCTCGGCCCGGGCCGCGCGCACCTCGGGGCGGCCGCCGGTCCTGGAAATGAGCCAGGCGCAGAAGGCGCCGGCCAGCACCGCCATGTTGATCGAGATGGGCAGGTACATGCCGAGCGCGAAGGCCAGCATGGGCACCCCGGCCATGAACAGCAGCACGGCCACGATGCCGCCCAGGCCGTACAGCAGCCAGGGCTGGCTGGCCGGGTCCGACATCAACCCCTTGGACACGGCCGCGATCATGTTGGCCTGGGGTGCAGGCAGCACGGCCTCGTTGGAGATCTTGAGCCCCTCGGGCGTGGTCACCAGGAAGTGGTAGGCGCTGTCCATGAGCGGGATGATGAAGGCGATCACCAGGGCCGCCACCGCCATGCCCAGGAACTTCCAGCGCTCCTGGTTGCGCGGGGTGGAGCCGATCCAGTAGCCGATCTTGAAGTCGGTGATGAGCGCCCCGGAGGTGGACAGCGCGGTGCACACCGCGGTGCCGATGATGAGCGCGATGATCAGCCCGGCGTTGCCCTTCAGGCCCGTCAGCAGCATGGCGCCGATGCTGAGCGCCACGGTGATGAGCGTCATGCCCGAGACCGGGTTGGTGCCCACGATGGCGATGGCCTGGGCCGCCACCGGGGTGAACAGGAAGGACAGCAGGAACCCGACCACCATCCCGACCACGGCGAAGAGGAGCGCGTCCGAGGCCGGATAGGAGGCGCCGGTCGCGTCCATGGGGGTGACCAGCGAGACCACCAGGAAGAGCACCCCCATCAGCAGCGCCAGCCCGAGCTGCAGCAGGAGCACCTTGCCCGGGGAAAGATCGCGCTGGGTGCGCTCGTCGACCGCCACCTCGCCCCGGCGGGAGAGCCCCTTGAAGCCGAGCGACACCGAGGAGGCCACGATCTTGCCCATGCGCAGGATGCCGATCAGCCCCGAGACGGCGATGGCGCCGATGCCGATGGGTTTCACGAAGGCGCTGAAGATGGCCCCCGCGCTCAGCTCGGAGATCTGGAAGCTCTTGCCGGCGAAGTCGAACTCGGCCAGGCCCTTGCCGAACAGGTACACCAGCGGCACCAGCACCAGCATCGACAGCACGCTGCCGGCCGCGATGATCGAGGCGTACTTGATCCCGATGATGTAGCCCAGCCCGAACAGGGCGGCGATGCCGGCGAGCTGCACCTCGAGCCGCACCCCCCGCATGGCCTCGCCGATGCCCGCGGGCAGGAAGCTCGTGGAGAGCCCGGCGTTCCACAGGTTGAGCGTCTCCACAGAGAAGTCGAACAGCGCGCCCAGCCCGAAGGCGATGAGCAGGATCTTGCCCGCCCCGGCCGCGGCGCTCTCGCCGGTCACCAGGATCTCGTTGATGGCGGTGGCCTCGGGGAAGGGCAACTCGCCGTGCAGGTCCTTCACGAAGTACTTGCGCAGCGGGATGATCAGCGCCACCCCCAGGCAGCCGCCGATGCCGGTCGCCAGGAAGATGTGCCACCAGGCCACGGGCTGCTCGTTGATGTACAGCGCCGGGATGACGAAGGTGGCCCCGGCCGCCACCACCCCGGCGGCCTGGCCCACGCTCTGCACCATCACGTTCTCCAGGATGGTCGAGCGGATCTTCTTCATCTTGCCGAAGAAGATGGCCAGGATGGCGATGGGGATGGAGGCCTCGATGGCGTTGCCGGCCCGCAGCGCCATGTAGGCGCAGGCGCCGGTGAAGACCACCACCATGATCAGCCCCAGGCCGATCGACCAGGGGGTGACCTCGGCCCGCCCGTCCCCGGCCGGGACGATGGGCTGGTAGGTCTCGCCGGGCTGGAGCCGGGTGTAGGCGTTCGCGGGCAGCAGTTTCGAGCCTGGGCTGGGGCTGGGTGAGTGCATCGCGCCACGTCCTCCTGCTGGATTCTCCCGCGGTTTCGCCATAGCACAGGGGGCGGCCGGAAGCTACCCAAACGCGCGGCGCTGTGTCAGGATGGGGCCCTGGGCGGGATCGAAGGAGAGCGAACCATGCGGCAGAGTCTCGTGCGCCTGGAGGTGCTCCTGGTGTTGTGCGGCCCCCTGGCCCTGGCGGGGAGCGGCTGCGGGGACGGGGCGAGCTGCCCGGCCGGGCAGGCGGCCTGCGGCGGGACGTGCGTGGACGTGTTCTCGGACCGCGACAACTGCGGCTTCTGCGGCTGGGCCTGCCTGGACGGCCAGTTCTGCGTCACCGGCCAGTGCATGCCCTGCCAGCACCAGTGCATGCTGGGCCAGAAACAGTGCGCCCCGGGCTCCAGCCTCGAGTTCCAGGTGTGCGGCGACAGCAACGGCGACACCTGCCTGGACTGGACCCCGGCCCAGGTCTGCCCGAACGGCCAGATCTGCGAGGACGGCGACTGCCAGACGGGCTGCCTGGACGACTGCAGCCGCGAGGGCTCGACCACCTGCGACTCGAGCGGCGCCAACGGGGTGCTGAGCTGCGGGGAGTTCGACGGGGACCCCTGCCTGGAGTGGGGCGGGTTCGCCGCCTGCGTGGGGGCCGAGACCTGCTCGGCCGGGCTGTGCTCCACCACCTGCCAGGACGAGTGCGCCAGCGGCAAGACCCAGTGCGCCACGCCCGCCTCGGCCGGGGTGCAGACCTGCGGCCAGCACGACGCGGACGCCTGCCTGGACTGGGGCCAGGCCGAGGCCTGCCAGCCGGGCCAGAGCTGCGTGGACGGCGCCTGCACCGGGGGCTGCAGCGACGAGTGCGCGGGAGACCAGGTGCGCTGCGCCGATCCGCCGCTGAACGCCGTGCTGACCTGCGGCAACTGGGACGCGGACGCCTGCCTGGAGTACGGCGGCGCCCAGGCCTGCACCGCGCCCGCCACCTGCTCCGGCGGGGTGTGCTCGACCAGCTGCCAGGACGACTGCGACGTGGGCGAGCGGGAGTGCGAGGGCACCGCCTGGAAGCAGTGCGGCTACTACGACGGCGACGCCTGCCGGGACTGGTCCGGGCTGACCGCCTGCGGCCCGCAGCAGACCTGCGTGAGCGGCCAGTGCCAGGCGACCTGCGCGAACGAGTGCCCGAGCGCGGGCGACCGGCAGTGCTCGGGCTCCGGGGCCACGCTCGGCACCGACCAGTGCGCCGACTGGGACGGGGACGGCTGCCTGGAGTGGGGCGGGCACACCAACTGCCCCGCGGGCTACCGCTGCGAGAACGCCGAGTGCGTGGAGGACTGCACCGACGACTGCGACACCCCGGGCGAGCAGACCTGCGAGGGCGCGGGCTACAAGGTGTGCGGCGACTCCGACGCGGACGACTGCCTGGACTGGAGCGGGATCACCGCCTGCGGGGCCGGCGAGACCTGCTCGGCCGGCGTGTGCTCCGCCACCTGCGCGGACGAGTGCGCCAGCGGCCAGCGCGAGTGCTTCGGCACGGGCTGGCGCGAGTGCGGCGAGGCCAACGACGGGGACGCCTGCCGCGACTGGCTGGCGGTGCACCCGTGCGCCGCCTGGGAGGCCTGCCCGGCCGCGAGCCCCTCCTGCGTGGTGACCTGCAGCAACGACTGCCCCACCCAGGGCGCGGCCGGCTGCACGCCCGATCTGACCGGCACGCGCACCTGCATCGCCAACGGGGACGCCGATCCCTGCCTGGAGTGGAGCGGTGCCACAGCCTGCGGCGCGGGCCGGGTGTGCGATCCGGCCACCAGCCAGTGCGTGCTGGCCTGCTCCGACGAGTGTGACACGCCGAACGAGCGGCGCTGCACCGGCGATGGCCTGGGCTACGAGACCTGCGCGACCAACGTGGACGGGGACGCCTGCCTGGAGTGGGGCTTCCCCACGAGCTGCCCCGCGCCCCAGACCTGCTCGGGCGCCGGGGTGTGCTCGCTCAACTGCACGGACGACTGCTCCCCGAGCGGCGCCCTGGTGTGCGACGCGGCCGACCCCAGCCACAAGGCCTACCGGCTGTGCGGCAGCTACGACGGGGACGCCTGCCTGGACCTCGGCAGCCCGGGCTCGTGCGGCTATGGCCAGCAGTGCCTCGCCGGGGCCTGCAGCGTGGTGTGCGCGGACGGCTGCGCCACGCCCGGGGAGGTGCGCTGCGGCGGCAACGCGGTCGAGGTGTGCGCCGCCAACCACGACGCGGACGAGTGCCTGGAGTGGGGCACCCAGACCGCCTGCCTGGCAGGGGAGCTGTGCTGGCGCGGGGGCTGCGTGAGCCAGACGCCGCCGGCCACGCTGCTGATCAACGAGATCCTGTACGACGACGCGAGCACGGACGGGGAGCAGGTGTTCATCGAGCTGTGGGGCCCGGGCGGGTTGTCGCTGTCCGGCTACTACCTGCTGGCGGTGAACGGGTCCGGGGGCGCCGAGATCAGCCGCATCTACCTCGACGGCCGGCAGCTCCCGGCCGACGGACACTTCGTGATCGCCACCGCGAGCGCGGACGCGGCCCTGGCGCCCGAGGTGGACATGGTCAGCTCCTACGCCGATCTGCAGAACGGGCCGGACAACCTGCAGGTCGTGTGGGCCGGCGGCCAGGTGGTGGACGCGCTCGGCTACGGGGCCTTCACCGTGAGCAACGTGTTCGCCGGCGAGGGCGCGGACTACACCCAGGCGGCCGGCAACGCGGGCTACGACGCGACCTGGGGCACCTTCTGCCTGAGCCGCTCGGCCGATCATGCCGACAGCGGGGTGAACCTGAACGACTTCTTCCTGCGCACGGCCTGCTCGCCGGGCTGGGAGGGTCCGGGCAAGGTGCTGTGGCAGCTCGCCGCCTACGGCGGCACGTCCTCCCCGGCCCTGGACGCCGGGGGCAACATCTACACCGTGGACTCCTGGGGCGATCTGTACAAGGCCAGCCCGGACGGCGTCCGCGTGTACAACCCCCTCTTCAGCTTCCTCAGCTCGGTGGCGCTGTCGAACGACGAGACCACCCTGTACGTCGGCTCGGACACCGGCGTCTACGCCCTGAGCGCCTCGACCGGCATCACCATCGGCGGCTGGCCCGTGGAGACCGGGCAGGACGTGTACTCCACCCCGGCGGTCGGGGCGGACGGGTCCATCTACTTCGGCAGCCGCGCGGGCGGGCTGTACTCCTACAGCGCCGCGGGCGCGCTGCGCTGGCGCTACGGCCCGGCGGGCTGCGCCGCGGGGAGCTGCCCGGCCCTCGACTCCTCCCCGGCGGTGGCCCCGGGCTGGGGGCCGGGCGGGGCGGACCTGGTGGTGGTGGCCATCGGCGGCGTGGGCCACGGCGAGCTGGCCGCGGTGAACGGCTCGACCGGGGCCGAGGTGTGGCGCTGGACCCAGGGCACCGAGGCCTGCCTGAGCTCGCCGGCCATCGGGCCGGACGGGACCATCTACTTCGCCTGCGACGACGGCTTCCTGGACGCCCTGGATCCCGCCACGGGCACCTCGCGCGCCGGCTTCCCCGTGGACATCGCTCCCGACGCCACCTCCGTGTTCGAGGTCAAGGGCTGCTCGGCCAGCGTGCTGCTCCCGTCCTACGGCGGGGTGGAGATCTACGCCACCTCGCGGGCGGACGCGTCCAACGCCTTCATCTTCGGCGCGGACGGCAGCGAGCTGTGGCGGGCGACCCTGTTCGAGGGCAACTCCAGCTTCAGCCTGGCCGCCAACGGCGCCTTCCACGTGCACTCCGTCGACAGCGCCGGGGGCACCGGGTACCTGCTCGGCTACAGCGCGGCCGGCACGCTGGAGTGGTACACGGTCCTGGAGGAGAGCGCGGTGGACTGGATCTCCTCCTCCCCGGCCATCAGCCCCGCCGGGGTGGTGTACGTGGTGGCCCACAACGGCGCTTCGAGCTCGGGCTACCTGTACGCGGTCCAGGGCGTCGCGGGCCTGAACACCGAGCCGGGCGGGTTCCCCCGCTTCCACGGCAACGCCCGCAACGCGGGCCGTGGCTACTAGCCCCTCGCCACAGGCCGGCCCGGCCGGGGCCCGCGCCCCGCGCCTGCGGCTGCTGCTCGGCGCGCTCGCGGCGGCCGGGCTGGGCGCGCTGGCCCTGGTCTGGCAGGGCGGGGCGGCCTGGGCTGGCTTGCTCGGTCAGGCCGGCACGGCGCACGCGATCGAGCTGGCCGGCTTCCTGCTGGCGCTCGGCCTGCTGGTCGGGCCGGTGGCCTCCAGGCTGGCCGAGCGGCCGCTGCTCCCGTTGCTGGTGGGCCTCGGCCCCGTGGGCCTGGGGGCGCTGCTGGCCGCGCTGAGCGCGGGCAACCTGCCCGGGGTGGCCGATCTGAAGGGCCACTGCGATCTCCTGCTGGCGGTGGGCTGCGAGGCCGTGACGCTGTGGGCCCTGGGGCTGCTCGGCACGGCCGCGCTGTGGCTGGGCTCGCTCCCGGCCCTGCTGCCGCTCCTGCCGGCCGGGCCCGAGGGGCCGCTGCGGGGACGTGCGACCCTGGGGGCGGCGCTCGCCCTGTGGGCCGCGGCGGCGGCGGTGGCCTTCCTCGACGGGCTCATGCCCGAGCGGGGCGCCGTGGGCGGGGCCGCGGTGCGCGGGCTGTGGCCGCTGGCGCTGGGGCTGCCCGCCCTGGCGCTGGCCGCGCACGCGCTGCGCCGCGCGGGCGGGCCACGCCAGGCCGGGGCGGCGCTGGCCGTGGCCTGGGCCGCGCTCGGGGGGCTCCTGTGCCTGGCGCTGGCCGCCTGGCTGGGCGCCCGCGCCTGGGGCCTGGAGGTGATGGCCTTCGAGCTCGAGGGGCTGGGCGCGCTGCCGGCCTGGCCCGGGGACGCCCTGGAGGCCAGCCTGGTGGCCGCGACCGCGCTCGGCGGGCTGGGGCCGGCCCTGGCGCTGGCCCTGGCCTTCTCGGCCGGGCTGGCCGGCTGGCGCGCCTCACGCTCCGGGCGGCGCCAGGCGGTGGGCCTGCTGGGCGGATCGGCCACCGCCGCCCTGCTGGCGGCGGCGCTCCTGGTGGAGCAGGCGGGGGGCTTCGAGGAGCGCTGCCGGGGGCTGCGGGCCCCGGGCCTGGAGCTCGGCCTGGCCGGACCCGATCTGCCCTGGGCGGAGGAGGAGGCCCGGGTGCTGTGGCTCCTGCCGCAGGCCGTGGCGCTCGACGACCAGGTGCTCGACCCGCGCGCGCCGGTCCTGCCCGGGCCCGGCCAGCCGGGCGCGCGCCTGCTCGTGGCCGTCGATCGCGCAGCCCGGGCGGGCCGGCTGCTCGACGCGCTGGCGGCGGCCGGGCGGGCCGGCTGGCGGCGCTTCGGGCTGCTGCTGCAGCCGGCGCCGCCCGACGAGGCGCGCTGCGCCCTCGAGCGGCGGGCCTTCGGGCTGTGCCTGTCCGCGCGGGTGGAGGGGCTGCGCGCCCTGACGTTCGCCGGCCCCGGGCCGGGGGCGAACCCCGCGCCCGGCGCCCTGCTCGCCAGCGTGCTCCTGGGGGCCGAGGAGCTCGAGCTCACCTTCGGCGGCTTCGGGCCGGGCACCGCGCCCGCGGAGCTCGCGCCGCTCGGCGCCCGGGTGCCGCGCTCCGGGCCGGACGGCGGCCGCGCCCGTCTGGCCGAGGCGCTCGGGGCGGCCCGGGCCGCGTTCCCGGACAGCCGCGTGGCGGAGATCGTGGTGGAGGATCGGGAGCTCGCGCTGGCGGAGCTGCTGCTCTGGCTCGAGGCCGTGCGGGGCGAGGGGGCGCGCTTCCCCGAGCTCGTGCTGGGCGGCTCGACGCGCTGAGCTCCCACGGAGTACAATGCCGCCGGACTGGGGAGGCGGGTGGAGCATGGTGGCCCCGAAGATTCCGCGCGTGACCCGGGTCAACTCCGGCCGGGAGACCCTGCGCTTCCTGGTCGTGGACGACGAGGACGTGGTGCGCGGCGTGGTGCGCTCGGCGCTGGAGCGTCCGGGCGTCTTCCTGGTCGAGGCGGCGGACGGCGAGGAGGCCATCCGGCTGCTGCTGGCCGAGCACTTCGATCTCATCCTGGTGGACAAGAACCTGCCTGGCATCACCGGGCTGGACGTGATCCGCCGGGCCCGGGCGGTGCACCCCAGGATCGGCACCCTGCTCATCACCGGCTTCGCCTCGCGCGAGTCCGCCGAGGAGGCGCTGGTGCTGGGGGTGGACGCGTACCTGGTCAAACCCTTCGACATCGCCGAGCTCCAGGAGAGGGTGGACGAGACCCTCGGGCGCCGCTCGACGCCCGTGGAGGCCCCGCCGCCCAGGGTCGGGCTGCGGATCAGCCGGAGGCGGGTGCTGGTGTGCGATCCCTCCCCGGCCTCGGCCGAGATCCTGCGGGTCGGGGTGGAGATGCTCGGGCACCAGGCCGAGCTGACCATGGACATGTCGCGGGTGATCCAGGCCATCCGCGACAAGCGCCTGGACACCCTGGTGTGCGACCTGGAGCTGATCAGCCGCAACGAGGCCAGCGCCTGCTTCCTGCGCTCGGCGCTGTGGACCGCGCCCCAGGTCGGCTTCGTGGCCGTGGCCGCCCAGCGCGGCCTGGACGGCGCCATCCAGGCCATCCAGCGCGGCGCCACCCAGGTCGTCTACCGCCCGCTGGGCACGGCCTCGGACGTGGCCCGCAACCTCGAGCCGTTCCTCGGGAGGGCCGCCCCCAACCCGCGTGGCCGCGTGTGAGTCCGGGCGCGGCGGGGTGGGCCGGTCGCGGAGGTGTCTCATGCCCGGTTCGTGGAAGAAGGTCTGGGAGGTCCGCTCCTACCCCGAGGCGATCCAGCGCATGTTGCTCGCGCTGCCGGCGGTGTACGACGGGGCGGCCGAGAAGGGCATGCTGGGCTGGGTGGGCCGCACCTTCGCCCACCAGCGCAAGGACGTGCGCCCCAAGGCCCCCCGCCTGATGGCCCAGCGCGAGGATCGGCTGGTGTTCCAGCACGACCTGGTCACCCCCTTCACCTACAGCGTGGATCTGCAGGCCGTCGAGGACCTCACCCGGGTGACGCTGGAGGTGCGCACCACCGAGCTGGTCAAGGACACCAGCCCCGCCGATCAGGTCACGCTGATCGCCTTCGCGCTCAGCAAGGCCCTCGAGCCCCCCGCCGACTGACCCGCCGGCCTAGCGCGACGGCTGCGCGTGCCGGGCCTGCGCGCCCGCGTGCAGCTCGGCGAAGATGGCGTCGAGGTCGTGGCGCTGGCGCCAGGCGGGGTAGTGGCGCTCGAACTTGGACACGTCGCTCACCCACCAGCGGTGGTCGCCCTTGCGCGGGCGCGGGTCCTCGCGCAGCGACATGGGCCGACCGGTCAGCGCCTCGCAGCGCGCGATGGCCTCGCGCACGGAGCAGCTGCGCTCCCGGCCCCCGCCCAGGTTGTACACCTCGCCGGGGCGCGGCGCGGCCTGGAAGCACTCGAAGGCCGCCGCCAGATCGGCGGCGTGGATGTTGTCCCGCACCTGCTTGCCCTGGTGCCCGTAGATGGTGTAGCCCGCCCCGCCCACGGCGCAGCGCATCAGGTAGGCCAGGAAGCCGTGCTGCTCGGCGCCCGCGTGGGCCGCGCCCGTGATGCACCCGCAGCGGAAGCAGCCGGTCTTCAGGCCGAAGTAGCGCCCGTACTCCTGGACGTAGGCGTCCGCGGCCAGCTTCGAGCAGCCGAACAGGCTGTGCAGGCATTGATCCACGCGCATGCTCTCGTCGATACCGCGCGCTGCCCAGGCGTGGGAAGGGTCGAGCTCCAGGCGGGTGGCCCGCTCCACCAGGGGCAGGTGGTTGGGCGTGTCCCCGTAGACCTTGTTGGTCGAGACGAAGACGAACACCGCCTCCGGGCAGCGCCGACGGCAGAGCTCCAGCAGGCCGAGGGTCCCCCGGGCGTTGATGTCGAAGTCCTCCAGGGGCGCCGTGGCCGCCCAGTCGTGCGAGGGCTGCGCCGCGGCGTGCACCACGAGCTCGAAGGGCTCGGCCTGGCCGGCGAACAGCGCCTCCAGCCCGGCCGCGTCCCGGAGATCCAGCGCGTGGTGGGTGTACCCTGGTAGCTCGGCCTGGAGCGCCGCGCGCGTCCCGGCGGTCGAGGCCTCCGGCCCGAAGAACCGCCGGCGCTGATCGTTGTCGAGGCCGCTCACCCGCCAGCCGCGGGCCGCGAAGTGACGCACCGCGGCCGAGCCCACCAGACCCGCCGCTCCGGTGACCAGCATGCTCGGCATGGCTTCACCCGTCCTGGCGCGCGAACTCGCGCGCGAGTTCGAAGAGGACGTTGTAGATGTCCAGGTGCTCCCGGGCGAAGGCCACGCCGCGCTCGGCGAGCGCGTCGATCTCCGCGCCCCCGCGCAGCACGCGCTCGAGCTGGTCGAAGAGATCCGTCCCCGAGTCCGGGTCGTAGAGCACCAGCGGCGCGTCCTCGGCGAGGATGCGCTCGGCGCCCGGGTGGCGGCAGGTGACCAGCGGCAGGCCGGACGCCAGGGCGTCGTTCACCGACAGCAGCACGTTGCGGGTGGTGGACTTCAACGGCAGCAGGACGCAGCGGGACAGGGCCAGCAGCCGGGCGTACACCCGCTCGTCCACCCGGGGCGCGATGAACACGTCGTTCCGCCGGGCCAGCTCGCCCAGGCTCGAGACCGGGTTCGCGCCCTGCATGAGCAGGATCTTCCTGCCCGCGAGCCGGTCGGAGTCGAGGGCCGCGAAGTCCCGCCCGGCGTAGCCCAGCAGCGCGATGTCGAACAGCTTGGCCTGGCTGCGGTAGAAGCTGGCGTAGTCGAAACCGATGGGGATGTAGTTGAACCAGCGCCGCTCGAGGAACTGCCGCGGGAAGTAGTGCTCGATGTCGCTGAGGATCTTCGCCTCCGGCTGGCAGGAGCGCAGGGCGATCGAGTTGTGGAAGCGGAGCTCCGGCCACAGGCTGACCCTGTGCGAGAGGGCCCGGCTGTCCAGCTCGAGCAGCTGGTGGAAGAAGGCCAGGTCCAGGCACACCAGCGCGCTGCGCAGGCCCTCCACGGACATGGCGTGCGCCATGGCCTGGCTGGGTCCGACGAACAGGATCCGGTCGAAGACGTTGAGCCGGGCTGCGTCCCAGGTCAGCAGCTCATCCACGGGCAGATCCTCGAGCCCCTTGGCCACGACGCCCTGGTGGAACTCGTGGATGTCGAAGTAGCTCGCGCAGGTGACCCGCAGGCCGGGCTGGAGTCGCTGGAGCGCGCCGAAGAAGTCGGTGATCGAGGGGTAGAACTGCTGGCCCTTGATGGCGTTCACCAGCAGGAGCCTCCGGCCCGCGGGGAAGCACAGCGCCGCGAGCTGCTCGTCCCGGGCCGCTCGCCGTCGGGGCAGCCAGTCTCGGTGGACCCCGGGCAGCCGCAGGCCGGCGATCCGGGTGAGGAACTGCTCCTTGCGGCCGGAGGGCGCGTCCACCTGCCCGCCGAGGCGGGGCGCGCTCTCCGGCGCCAGCATGCGCCCCAGGTTGGTGACCAGGTCCATGTTCTGGCGCGCGAACTCGGCGGCGTTCCGCTCGAGGCGTTCTCGCAGGGCGCCGTCGCTCAGGAGCCGGAGGATCGCCGCGCGGAGCGGCAGCGCCTCACCCGGAGGCACCAGCAGGCCGGTCAGGCCGTCCTGGATGTAGCCCTGGGTGGAGCGGCACTCGGTGGTGAGGATCGCCTTGCCCAGCGCCAGGGCGTGCGCCAGGTAGGACAGGCCGCAGGAGACGTGCTTCTCCTGCACCAGCGGCAGGAGCACGAACTTCGCCGCGGCGGTCTCCTCGATGAACTCGAGGTAGTCGAGATCACCCAGCACCTCGACGCCCCGCTCCGCGAGGAACTGGAGCGGGCGGGGGTCGATGGCCCGCACGCGGATGGGCACGTAGATGTCGCGGGTGGCCTCGTGCAGCAGGGGGTAGTCCCGCATGCGGCTGCCCGCCATGTGGGCGAAGGGCAGCGGGGCCGGTCGCACCTGGTACAGCGGACGGTAGAAGCTGTAGTGACAGAAGGCCAGCATCGAGGCGGGGATGCCGTAGTTCCTGTACAGGTACTCGAAGCCCGGGAAGATGTGGAACACCTTGAGCCGCGGGGCGCGCTCGAGCAGCAGGGCCGCGAGGTCCTGCGGCCCGAGCCCGGCCCGCTCCACGAAGGCCTGCATGCCGTTGAGGATGTGGATGTCGTACAGCACGTGCGGCAGGTCCCGGTGCCGCTCGAGCAGGCTGGAGAAGAACAGCTCGCTGGTCTCGATGAAGCACAGCTGCTCGGTCCGCTGCGCGGCCCGGACCTGGTCCAGCGCAGCGGACAGCTCCGGCACGCTGCCGACGTAGGTGAGCTGATTTTCGCCCTGGAGACAGTGGCCGACCCGCGCGAGGGTGGTGCGCAGGTCACCCTGGGGATCTCGCACCAGCACGCGCGGAGCGAGCCTGCCCTGCCGGCCGAGCTCGCCGATGGCGCAGATGAAGTTCAGCGCGAACTCCACCTGCGGGTTCTCGATGACGAACAGGGCGCGCTTCATGGGGCCAGGAGTACCACCGCTCGCCGCGGGCCCACAAGGGCCGCCGGGGCGCTGGCGCGCGCGGCCGGGCGCGGGCGGAGGGCGCCCGGCTCACAGGGGCCGGGTGGTCTCCTCGAGGGCGATGCCCAGGCGGGCGAGCTCGGCCAGGATGGGCAGGTACAGCTCCGGTACGACCGGGATCTGCACCCCGCGCAGCCGGATCTTGCCCTCCAGCGCCATGCGCACGCCGATGGCCGCCGGCAGGCTGACCGCGCGGGCCATGGACGAGTCGCCGTGCGGGATGCCGTAGTCCTCCATGATCGCGGTCACCCGCTTGCGCTGGCCGCCGCGCTCGAACACCAGATCGTGGCGCATGAGCAGCATGTCCCGCTCGCCTTCCCCGTAGGCGAGCGCCGCGGCCATGCGGTGAGCCATCACGTCGATCGGCGCCCCGCGGGGGATCTCCACCGGCTTGTCGTCCAGCATGCCGATGAAGCGCAGCGCCTCCAGGGCGCGCGGGGTGGGCTGGCCCAGCCGGGAGGGGATGGTGGCCTCGGGCGGGCCGCCCAGCAGTTCCTCGAGCAGCTTCCGGTAGGTGAGTCCGGCCAGCTCGCGCACCGGCTCCTGCACCAGCAGGCCCAGCTTCACGATCTGGGTGTACAGCTCGCAGTGGCCCGGGTAGCGCAGCGTGCCGCGCAGGATGGTGCGCACCTGGCCGCGGCTGAGGCCGTAGGTGTCCAGGTAGGAGACCGAGTCCCGGTTGGGGTAGCCCTCGAACACGCCCACCCCGGGGATCTCGATCTGGGCGGGCCTGGAGAACAGCCGCTCGGGCGGGATGGTCACCAGCTGCCCGTCCTCGAGGTACTCGGCCTGGTTGCCGGCCGCCGTCAGCACCCCGCGAGGGGCCCAGGAGAACTTGTAGCGGAAGGGGTCGGTGCGCGAGATCTCGGGGGCCGGCAGGCCGCCGCACCACGAGGTGAAGCTGGTGAGCGTCCAGCCCTGCCGCTGCTCCGCGTGCACCACCTTCATGGCCGACATGTGGTCGATGCCCGGGTCCAAGCCCACCTCGTTCAGCAGCAGCAGCCCCTTTGCGCGCGCCTCCGCGTCCAGGCCGCGCATGGCCGGGCTCACGTAGGAGGCGGTCACCATGTGCTTGCCCTGGGCCAGGCAGGCCCGGGCCACCACCGGGTGGAGCTGGGCCGGCAGCAGGCTGACCGCGAGATCGGCCTGGCCCACGAGGTGACGGACGGCCTGGGCGTCCTCGGCGTCCACGGGCGCAGCCTTGCCCAGGGGGTGTCCCTGGACGAGCGCCTCGGCCTTGGCCACGACGGCGTCGGCGACCGTGACCTGGAGGTCGTGCTCGAGCAGGTAGCGGACCATGGGCCGGGCCACCAGCCCGGCGCCGAAGATGACCACCTTGCCCCTGGGCCTGACGACCGGCGTCGGAGCGATCTGCGCGGGCTCGAGGATCTTCTGCGGGGCCTTCTTCTCGGTGATCTTCTTCGGGGCCTTCTTCCTGAGGATCTTCTTCGGGGCCTTCTTGACGACCTTCTTCTGGGTCTTGCGGGCCTTCTTCTTCATGGCCGTCATGGGGCACCTCCTCACTCGTTCAGGAACTCCTGCAGGTAGCGGTAGGCGGGCGTGAGCTGGCCCTGGTGGGCGACCACGGCCCGCTTGATCTCGGGCGGGAGCTCGAGCCGCTCGAAGGGCGCGCCGTAGTCGGCCCTGGCCAGCGCCTCGACGAAGGGCAGCAGCGCCCGCCCGAAGTCCAGGGAGGCATCGACCGGCAGCTCGCAGGGCAGGTTGTCCACCGCCAGCACCACCGGCCCGTGGCCCTCGACCCCGGAGACGATCTCGTCGTCCTGGACCAGGTAGGTGAACACCGGGTTGCCCGGGTCGGTGCTCTCCAGGGTGCACTCGATGGCCCCCTCGATGTCGCAGGAGATGTCGCCGATCACCCGCAGGCGCGGTTTGGCCCCGGCGCCGTACAGCCCGTGCAGGAGGTCGCGGGTCACCAGGCGCGGGTAGCGGGGGGCCCAGTAGATGCAGTTGACCAGCACGGTCAGGTACGGCACGTACATGGCGAAGTCGCCCCGGTAGCGCTCCGGGTGCGAGAAGTAGTCCTGCAGCTCGAAGGCGCCCGACAGCGGGGCGACCATGTGCTCCTCGCGGAACACCACCTTGACCAGCTCGTGCGGGTTGGGCGTGGCCACGGCCTCGGCGACCTCGTGCGGCTGGACGCTGCGGATGGGCAGCAGGTCGAAGATCTCCTGGGCGCCCTGGGACACGTTGCCGTACCCGGTGAGCCCGACCACCACGGTGCCCAGCGCCGGGGGCAGCCCCTCCGTGGCGATGCGCTCGCCCACCTGGCGGATGCCCGCCTTGGCCGCTTCCAGGTTGGCGTAGGCGTGGGTGCGCTGGACCGCGCTGAACGGGGAGGGGAGGCCCTCGTGCTCCAGCCTGCGGCCGAGCGCCCACAGGGTGTCCAGCATCCCGGCCAGCCCGGCGTGGCGGCCGAAGAAGATCAGCCGCTTGCCCTTGTCGTCGGTCACCTTCTCGTAGTCGATCAGGGTGCACTTGAGGTCGAGCAGGCGCTGCAGCATGGGCATGTTGTGGGACTGGCCCTTGATGGTGTGGGAGAAGAACACGTAGGTGCGGTTGGGCTGCAGGTACTGGAGCGGGATCTCCTTGACCGCGAACACCGTCTGGCAGTCGGCCAGGTCCTTCTGGATGACCGCGCCCGCGTCCTGGTAGGCCTGGTCCTTGAAGGCCCGGTGGGCCGACGGCTGGACCGCCACGCCGATGCCCAGCCCGGCGAGGTGCTTGACCTGCTCCGGGGTGAGCGGGGCGCGGCGCTCCCAGATGTTCTTGTCTTCCTTGCGGATCCCGATCTTGGCTGGCATGGCGTGGCCTCCACGACAGGGCTGGTCCCCTCGCTGGGGATGCCTCGTGTATGTCAGAAGCGCCCCTGGGTGTCAACCCCGGCCAGGCGATAAATGCCTACGGACCGGAGGGTTAGGACCGGAACAGGACCTGCTCCCGCCGGAACCACCAGGCCGCGGCCCACAGCAGCAGGCCGGCGCACACCGAGGTGGACAGGAAGATCAGCCCCATGTGCCCCCAGTGCTGGTCCAGGTTGCCGGTGAAGATCTCCTTGAGCGCCAGCGACACGTTGACCACCGGCATGGAGGCCATGAACCAGTCCAGCTCCACCCCGGGCAGGAAGGAGACGAAGGCCGGCATGATCACCACGAGCTGCAGCGGGCCGGCGTAGGACTGGCCCTCCTTGAAGCTCTTGGCGAAGATGGACAGCGCCAGCAGCAGGGCGGAGAAGATGCAGCTCACCGGCAGGATCATGGCCAGCGCCATGGCCCCCTCCAGGAAGCTGAAGCTGAAGGTCCCGCCCGACAGGAGCGACAGCTCGGCCAGGAAGCCGATCTGCAGGCTGAGCCCCAGGCTGACGGTCGCCAGGACCGCGGACACCAGGGCCGCCAGCAGCACCACCAGGAACTTGCCCAGCACCAGCGACAGGCGGCTGACCGGCGCCACCAGCAGGGTCTCCAGGGTGCCGCGCTCCTTCTCGCCGGCCCCCAGGTCGATGGCCGGGTAGAGCGCCCCCAGGAAGGCGAAGATCAGGATCATGTAGGGCAGGAGCTGGCCCATGATCTTGATGAGCAGCCCGGGGCCCGGCAGCCGGGTGGGCTTGAGCTTGAGCGGCGAGGCCAGGCCCGGCGGGAGCTGGCGCTCGGCCAGGCGCTCGGCGGTGATGCGCTTGCCCATGGAGCGGAAGATGCCCTCCAGGCCCTTGAAGGCCAGCGTCGAGCGGTCGGACGAGTCCAGGTAGAAGACCTGCAGCTCGGCGGTGTCCCCGCGCGCCAGCCGCTCGCGCGCGTCCGCGGGCAGCAGCACCGCGGCCCCCAGCCGGTCCGTGCGCACGGCCTGCAGCAACACGGCTTCGCGCTGCGCGGGATCGCGCGGGTCGCCCAGGTCCTTGTCCAGCTCGGTCACCACCCGGAAGTTGGGCGGGAAGGCGCTGCCGATCAGGCTGGCCACGTTGGGCTCGAACTCCTGCGCCCCCATGAGCCCGCGCACCTCGCCCATGAGCTCGTCCCGGTCGATGCCGCGCGCCGTGAGCAGCCGCTCGAAGGCTCGCGGGTCCTCGCCCTTGACCAGGCTCAAGTCCTTCTCGGTCAGGCCCCTGGACTCGAGCAGCCGGCTGAGCTGCAGCGCGAGCCCCATGGGGTTGGAGCGCTGGCGGAGCTCCTCCACCAGGTCCGGCGCGGCCTCCGCGTTCAGCACCAGCACGTCCACCTGCTTGCGGGCCATCTTCTCCATGAAGGAGGTGACCAGGTCGGCGGTCAGCCACATCATGAGCGGGATGGAGAGCGTGGGGATGACCAGCATGAACAGCAGCGTGCGCCGGTCGCGCAGCACGTCCAGCAGCTCCTTGCGGAACACGGTCCCCACGGCGCTCATGGCTGCACCCCCGCGCTCTCGACCAGGGCCACGAAGGCGTCGCCCACCCGACGGCTGGGGGCGCGGGCGCGCAGCGCGTCCAGCGGCTCGCAGGCCAGCAGCCGCCCGGCGTGGATCACCCCCACCCGGTCGCAGAGCTGGTCGACCTCGTCCATGATGTGGGTGGAGAAGATCACGCACTTGCCGCGCGCGCGGCAGTCCTGGACGAAGGCGACGATGGTGCGGGAGGTGAGCACGTCCAGGCCGGCGGTGGGCTCGTCGAAGATCATCACCTCGGGATCGTGCAGCACCGAGCGCACGATGCTCACCTTCTGCTTCATGCCCGTGGAGAGCTTGTCGCAGCGCACGTCCGCGAAGCTCTGCATGCCGAAGAGCTCGAACAGCTCCTGCCGCCGGGCCTCGAGCGCCGCCGGCGCCATGCCGTGCAGGCGGCCGAAGTAGATCACCATCTCCCGGGCCGTCAGCCGGCCGTACAGGCTGGTCGCGGTCGACAGGAAGCCGATCCTCCGGCGCACCTCCTCGGGCCTGCGGACCACGGAGAAGCCGCACAGGCGCGCGTCCCCGGCGGTGGGGGACAGCATGGTGGACAGCACCCGGAGCGTGGTGGTCTTGCCGGCCCCGTTGGCGCCCAGGAGGCCGAAGATCTCCCCCGCGTGCGCGGTGAAGGACACGTCGTCCACCGCCTTGATCTGCTTGTGCTTCGGGCCGCGGAAGACCTTGCTCAGGCCCTCCACCTCCACCCTGGCCGGCGTGCTCGCGTCCATGGGGCCTCCCAGCGAAGTTCGTACCCGAGCGGAGCGGAGCTGTCAAAGGTCGCGCCGCCTGTCCGTCCAATGGGTTGGAAAGTCGGCTGTTTTGTCGGCACCCGGATCGGTGAAAACCTTTCGGCCCATCGGTCGTCAGAGAACACCTAGAGGCCTGGAGGTGCCTGGCAGGTGGAAAAGCTGGCCTACGACCCGCCCGAGCTCGCCAGCGATTCGCTCGGCCCCCACGAACCGCGCTCCGCGCGGGCGCTCCTGGGCGACGAGACGCTGCTGCTCAGGCACGAGGCCGGGGACCCGCGGGCCTTCGACGAGCTCTTCCGCCGCTACCGCCAGCCGCTGTTCCACTTCATCCTGCGCTTCCTGCGGGACGAGTCGGCCAGCCAGGACGCGGTGCAGGACGTGTTCCTCAAGGTGCTGCGCCACCCGGGCTCGTTCGAGGCCCGCTCGCGCTTCTCGACCTGGCTGCACGCCATCGCCCGCAACCTGTGCCTGGACATGCTGCGCAAGCGCCGCCTGCGGAACCACCCCTCGCTCGACCAGCAGCTGCCCAACGAGAGCGGCGAGGCGAGCGGCCCCCCGCTGGTCGAGCGCCTGCGCGCGGACGGGCCGCCGCCCGACGAGGACGCCGCCCGCGGGCCGCTCCGGCTCAAGCTGCTGGTCGCCATCCGGGCCATCCCGCCCGAGCAGCGGCAGGTGTTTTTGCTGCGCGAGGTGGCCGGGCTGTGCTTCCAGGAGATCGCCCAGGAGTCGCGCATCTCGGTCAACACCGCCAAGAGCCGCATGCGCTACGCGCTCGGCAACCTGCGCCGCGCGCTGGACGCCCAGGGCGTGGACGCGGACGCGCTCTAGCGGCTCCCCCCTGTCCACTCCGTCCACTTCGTCCACCGGGTCCACTCGATCGAGTTACAATCCCTGTCCATGGAACGCTGCACCGTCTACTTCGACACCGGCTTCTACCGGGACCTGGCCGCCCTGCCGGAGGCGGAGGCCGGGCCGGTGCTGGCCAGCCTGGACGAGCTCGGCGTCCGCACCGTGCTCTCCCCGGTGGTGCTCGAGGAGCTGCTCCAGGACGGGCGCGAGCCCGCGCTGGATCGGCGCCTGGCCGACGCCCTGCTGTTCCTCCGGGAGCCGAGCCTGCGCCTCGCGCCTGACCTCAGCTGGGCCATGCTGAAGCTCGGGCCCGCGGAGCGGCGCGCGCTGGTCGCGCTGCACCGCCGGACCGGTCCGGTCCAGGCGCTGGGCGACGCGCTCGCCCTGCTGCCGCGCGCGGAGGGGACCGCCGCCGAGCGCAAGAAGCTCCAGGCCCAGCTCGACCGGAGGATCGCCCAGCTCGGCTTCGACGCGCTGCAGGGCTTCGGGGACGCGCGGGTGGACTGGCTGCTCGAGGCCGCGGGCCTGCTGCTGAAGGGGGCGGGCAAGGACCTGGGCGCCAGGGCGCCGGGCGGCCTGAAGCTCCGGGACCTGCGCCGGCAGGCCGAGCTGGTGCGCCACGCCGCCGAGATCGATCTCTACCAGGCGGACCTGGCCGAGCTCGGCGCCCTCGCCCGCCAGGGCCCGGAGCACCCGCTGATCGCGGCCGGGCTCCTGCCGCGCTGCTTCGCCGTGGAGCCGGGCCAGCCGCTGGAGGCGCTCGCCGAGGTGCGCCGCCGAGGCTAGGCGCGGTCTCGCTCGAGCCGGCTTGACATCCCTGACCCGCTCGTGGCTAATGGCGCCTCCTTTATCCGGAGGATGGTGCGGCATGCAGTTGTTCCAGCGGTTCCTGGGATTGGCACTGGTCGGGCTCCTCGGCACGGGTTGCGCGGCCTTCGATGGCAAGATCGCACCGATCGAGGTGTATGACTTCATGATCGAGGAGCACCCGGTCCAGAAGGCCGTGGTCACGGTGTTCTTCGAGAAGCCCGAGGTGGTGGACAACGACGAGGAGAAGGACTTCACCCCGATCGCCGACGCCTTCGCGCTCTCGCTCCGCCAGCGGCTGAGCGAGTACCTGTGCGCGCGCAGGCAGGTCATGGACCGCTGCATCGACCGGCCGGCCGAGGGGGCCTACCGCATGACCTCCAAGGTGGTCATGCGCGACTACCGGGCCGCGCACGGCGGTGCCCTGATGTTCATCTTCGGCAGCCTGCTGCTGCCCCCGCTCCTCGGGGTGGCCTGGGCGTTTCCGGTCGCCCTGGGCAGCTGCGACTGGAGCCTGGAGCTCGCGCTGTACGCTCCCTCGGGCGAGGAGCTCTGGAAGAAGAGCATGATCCCCTCGGATGGGTCGTGGAGCTGCAGCGAGGGCGCAGACATCGCCGTCAGGCTCAACGAGGAGCTCGAGGAGGTCATCAGCGAGCTCTCCCAGACCGCGTCGACCTACGAGGAGGTGGCCGCCCGCGCGCGCGCGGCGGAGGCCAGGAAGCTCGCGGCCGCGCCGGCGCCCGCGCCCGGCAAGGCGTTCATCATCGCGGTGTTCACCCTCGAGGACCGCGGGGCCAAGCTCGGGGAGGACGTGCAGGAGCGCCTGAGCGAGTACCTGGCGTCCGCCATCGCGGCCTCGGGGCGTTACCAGGTCATCCCCCGCGTCCAGCTCAAGGAGCGGCTCGGGCTGCAGAAGACCGAGTCCTACAAGGTCTGCTACGACCAGAACTGCCAGATCGAGCTGGGCAAGGAGCTGGCGGCCGAGAAGTCGTTGTCCACCCAGGTCATCAAGCTGGGCGCGCGCTGCATGGTGACGGCGGTGATCTTCGATCTCAAGACCGCGGCCAGCGAGGGCGGGGCGAGCCAGGAGGGCGGCTGCGGCGAGGACGAGCTGGCGGAGTCCATGAAGGAAGTGGTCGGCAAGCTCACCCAGGCCAGGTGACCGGGCTGGCCGCGCCCCCGCTCCCGGTCCACCTCCCCGCTGCCTTGGCGATCGCCTGCGTTGACAGGCCGGGCCGCCCTCAATACCATGGCCGAACCGTCTGCGATTGGGGGTCTACATGCGCTCGCGTCTCGTCCCCGTGGCCCTGGTCCTCACTGCCCTCAGCCTGCCCGGCCTCGCCCTGGCCGGGCCGTTCCGCATGCTCGGCTTCGACACCCTGGCGCTCTCGCAGGGCGGCAGCGAGTCGGCCTACGGCCGGGGCATCGGCGTGCTGTACTCGAACCCGGCCCTGCTGGTGGACGTGCGGCCGGGCTTCAGCGTGAACTACATGTTCTTCCAGCCGTTCCTGAAGGTCGAGCTGATGGACCGGCCGGCCAACGCGGACATCCCGCTCACCTTCTACGACTCCGACGTGGGCATCGAGGGCACGAACCTCGACCGGCCCCTGCCCACCGCGGAGCTCAGGCTGGCGCGCCACGACAACCAGGTGGACCAGACCTCCATGTACCTGAGCCTGGGCTTCGTGCACGACTTCGGCGTGGAGGACTTCCGCCTGGGGCTCGGGCTGTGGGTGCCCACCAGCGGGCTGCTGAACATCGAGAGCCAGTTCCCGGACGAGCGCGAGCAGTACTTCTCGAACACGGTGCACTTCACCCGCTTCGGCGAGTGGAGCGAGGTGCTGTCGCTGCTGCTCGGCCTGGCCTACCAGCCGCTCCCGTGGCTGGCCGTGGGCGCCTCGGCCGAGGTCGCGCTCGACATCGGCGCCAGCATCGACATGTACATCCCCGAGGCCACCGTGCAGGACTACGCCCTGGTCAACGCCGGCTTCGACGCCAAGCCCACCGTGCGGGCCATCGTGGGGATCACCGGCCGGCCGCTCGACTGGCTCAGCTTCTCGCTCACCTGGCGCGACCGGCGCTTCTCCAAGGTGGACGCCACCGCCATGCTCAACCTGTGGAACTACCACGAGGCCGGCGACGAGACCCTGCCCAAGCGGGTCGAGCAGCGCCACCTGATGGCGCTCGACTTCGAGCCCATGGAGATCGCGCTGGGGGCGGGCCTGCACCTCGGCGACTTCACCGGCCAGGTGTCGGTCACCTGGAACCACTGGGCGGACTTCCTGGACACGCACCACAAGCGGGCCCAGGAGAACGCCGTGTTCGAACCGGTGAACGAGGGCGACCCGACCATCGATGGCAGCGACTTCGCCTTCTCCGACACCTGGTCCCTGGTCGTGGGCGCCACCTACGAGTACCTCGAGGGCTTCACCCTGGCGGCCGGCTTCAGCTACCGGCCGACCCCGGTGCCGGCCCAGGTGGGCCGCACCAGCTACGTCGACGCCGACCTGTTCATGGGCTCCCTCGGCCACCGCTTCGAGTTCTCGCTGTGGGAGCAGAGCTTCCGCGCCGAGCTGGGCTTCCAGCTCTGGGGCATGCCACGCACCACGGTGTACAAGGATCCCGCCCTCATCAAGGACGAGTTCCCCGACCGGGCCAGGACGCTCATCGGCGGCCAGCCCATGCCCGAGGCCGAGGGGCTGCAGACCAACAACCCGGGCTTCCCCGGCTACGAGTTCGGCGGCCTGGCCCTGGCCGGTTCCCTCAGTTTGGCCTATCTTTTCTGATAGTTCCGTGGCAAACTCCTGCCGTGCCGGGAGGAGGATGGTCCCCATGAAACGCTCGGCGTGGGGGGTCTGTACGCTGATCCTGGGGTGCGCCGGCCTGGTCGGCTGCGGCGAGCCGGGCATCCCTGCCCTGGACGAGACCGATCCCGCGGACTACGTGGAGCCGTTCATCGGCTCGGGCGGCCTGTACTTCGGCTACGGCAGCGCCTTCGTGGGTCCCAGCCGCCCGTTCGGTCTGGCCAAGCCGGGGCCGGACACCGTGGGCGACAACGGCATGGTCGCCTTCCACCACTTCAGCGGCTACCACCCCGACGACAGCCTGGTGCACGGCTTCTCGCAGGTGCACATCTCGGGCACCGGCGCGACGGACTACGGGGCGCTGCTGCTGGTGCCCGCCCTGTTCTTCGGTCCGGACAAGGTGCGCGAGAGCGGCTACAAGACCCGCATGGACAAGTCCACCGAGGTGGCCTCGCCCGGCTACTACGCGGTGACCCTGTCGGAGCTGGGGGTGCGGGCCGAGCTGACCGCGACCGAGCGCGTGGCCGTGCACCGCTACACCTTCCCGCCCGAGGCGGCCGGGCCGGTGCTCATCCTGGACGCCTCGCACGCGCTCCCGGACTGCAGCGTGGAGGACGCGCGGGTGGAGGTGGCCGGCGACGGCAGCGCGGCCAGCGGCTTCGTGCACTACCGGGGCGCGTTGACCGGACGCTCGGGCGGCTTCCGCCTGTACTTCGCGCTCCTGCTGTCGCAGCCCGCCGCGGGCTGGACCGCCTTCCAGGGGGACGAGCTCACCGACGGCGCGCCGCTGGCGCTGGGGAGCGAGGCGGGGGTCGCCTTCCGCTTCGGCGCGCTCGAGGCGCCGCTCACGGTCAAGATCGGCCTGTCCTACGTGGACGTGGAGGGCGCGCGCGCGAACCTCGAGGCCGAGGTGGCCGGGCGCGGCTTCGACGAGCTGCGGGACGAGGCGCGCGGCGCCTGGAACGGCATGCTCTCCCGCGTGCGGGTGGCGGGCGGCACCGAGCTGGAGCGGCGCAAGCTCTACACGGCGCTGTACCACGCGCTGCTGCACCCGACCCGCTTCCAGGACGTGGACGGCCGCTACACCGGCTTCGATCTCCAGATCCACCAGGCCGAGGGCTTCACCTACCACACGGACTTCTCGATGTGGGACACCTACCGCACCCTGCACCCGCTGCTCGGCGTGCTGTACCCGGAGGTGGAGCGCGATCTGGTGCTCTCCCTGCTCGCCATGCGGGCGCAGGGCGGGTTCCTGCCGCGCTGGCCGGCGGCCACCGGCTACACCGGCTGCATGATCGGCACCCCGGCGGACGTGGTGCTGGCCGACAGCTACCTCCGGGGCGTCGAGGACTTCGACGTGGAGTACGCCTACCAGGCCGTGGTGGAGAACGCCACCCTGCCCATGGAGAAGATCGGCCGGGACGGCGTGGAGCGCTACCTGGAGCTCGGCTACGTGCCGGCGGACGAGTTCGGCGACTCGGCCGCGCTGACGCTCGAGTACGGGGTGGCCGACGGGGCCATCGCCACCTGGGCCGAGGCGCTGGGGAAGGCCGACGACGCGGCGGCCTTCCGCGCGCACGCCAGGGGCTACCAGGCGCTGTGGGATCCCGACACGCAGTTCCTGCGCGGCAGGAACGCGGACGGGAGCTGGGCCGCGGACGAGGGCGGGGTGTTCAACCCCCTGGACTGGGCCGCCCCGTACTACGTCGAGGGCACGGCCTGGCAGTACCTGTGGCTGGCCCCGCACGATCCCGCGGGGCTGCTGGGGCTGTTCCCCACGCCGGAGGAGGCGGCCGCCAAGCTCGAGGCCTTCTTCGCCACGCCCGAGCCCGAGAACCCGCTGTCCGAGTTCCTGCCGAAGATGTACTACTGGCAGGGCAACGAGCCGGACATCCACGCCGCCTACCTGTTCAACGACGCGGGCCGGCCGGACCGGGCCCAGTACTGGGTGCGGCACGTGCTGGCCACGAGCTTCGGCGACGGGCCCGACGGGCTGCCGGGCAACGACGACCTGGGCACCATGTCGGCCTGGTACGTGTGGAGCGCGGCCGGCATCTACCCCAGCGCCGGGCAGGAGTGGTACTGGGTGGGCAGCCCGCTGTTCGAGCGCTTCGTGTTCGAGCCCAGCCCGGAGACCCGGCTCGAGGTGCGCGCCCTGGGCGCCTCGGCCACCCGCATGTACGTCAGCGCCGCCCACCTGAACGGCCGGCGGCTGGACGCGCCGCGCTTCAGCCAGCGGGACATCCAGCAGGGCGGGCGGCTGGACCTCGACCTGCAGGACCAACCGGCCGAATGGGGCCGCTGAACAAGGGACTTCCCATGAGAACCAGTGTCGTGGCCTGGCTCGGGGCGAGCGCCGTGGGCCTGCTGGGGCTCGGCTGCGAGCAGGACGAGGCGCGGGAGCTCGTGCCCACCATCGCCAGGGCCCCCGCGGATCCGCTGGCCGGCAGCGAGCTCGCGAGCTGCGCGGTCTACCTCGAGGAGCGCTGCCAGGCCGGCCGGCTCGAGCGCTGCGCGCTCTACGCTCCGCAGGCCGGGGAGTTCGTGGCCCAGCCCGATCCGCTGCTGCGGCGCGTGCTGCTCTACGACCGCTGGTACGATCTCTACATGTCCCCCAACGGGCTGACCGCCGAGCGCACCTTCAACCGCGCCATGCCCGGCGACGCCCCGGAGGAGGAGTGGGGGGCGCTGGACTCCTTCGGTGGCTACGCCGGCGAGGGCGACGCGGCCATCTGGACCGGCACGGCCCTGGTGGCCGACGCCTTCCGCTACGCCGCGACCGGCACCGAGGCCGACTACCAGCGCATGGAGGACAAGACCCGCGCGATGCTCCGGGACTTCGAGGTGACCGGGGTGCCCGGCTACCTGGCCCGCTTCCACTTCCTGGTGGTCCCGCCCGGCACCCCGCTGGCCGACCGCATCATGATGCGCGCCGTGGATGTGGCCGCCATGGGCGGACGTGACCTGCCCGTGGAGGCGCCCGAGGCCATCGCCGGGCTGCCTGCGGAGTACGCGACCGGCGTGCCCGACGGCGCGGGCGGCACGGTCCCGGGCGAGGTCTGGTGGCACGGCCACCCGTCCATCGACCAGTACACCGGGCCCATGACCGCCTTCCCGCTGGTGTACAACCTGCTGCGGGACGAGGAGCTCAAGGCCGCCATCGTCCAGCACATGACCTGCTACCTGAAGCGCCTGCGGCGCCTGGAGGTCCGCAACCTGCACGACAACCCCGAGGTGCTCGCGGAGCTGACGGGCTTCTTCGCCGGGGCCGACGCCAACTTCGATGCGGACGACATCGACCTCACCCAGCTCGACACCCTGGTGGCCTACTACCTGCCGGACCTCAACCGGGAGAGCGCGGCCGGGTTCGACCGCACCTGCCCGGAAGACCTGGCCTGGACCGCCACCCGGGTGCTCGACGCCAGCTCCCAGACCTTCATGACCGACATGCTGGACCTGGCCGGCGACATCAGCACCACCGGCGACACGCCGATGCCGAACGGCATCGCCCACTTCTACATCGTGAACGTGCGCGGCGGGGACGCGAGCCACATGATCCACCTGGCGGCCATGGCGTACTACTTCACCGGCGACGAGCGCTACCGCCGCTTCCTGCACGAGGAGCTGATCGGCCGGCTGCGCGCGCCCGAGGTGGCGCTGACCATGATGGCCTTCCGCCTGCCGGACTGGTGCTTCCGCTACTACGGCGATCACATCACCTACAACACCCACTGGCAGCTCCTGACCCTGCTCGGCGACTCGCCCTTGAGGGACACCATGCTGCGGGTCATGGAGGAGGAGGCCTGGCAGAAGGCACTCTCCAACCACAAGAGCGCCAAGTTCAACGCCATGTACGCCTCGACCGTGCCGGCGGGGCTGGCCACGGGCCGCGACCAGGCCCTGGCGGAGCTCATGGCCCAGCTCCAGGACTTCGGCGGGAACGGCGGCAGCCTGGACGCCCCGCGCCGCACCTACAGCCGCGACCGCCAGGCCATCATCGACGCCCTGCCGGCCGGGAACACGCTGCGCTGCCCGAGCGAGGACGAGCGCCGCCGCTGCGAGGAGGCCGGAGACATCTTCGGCGTGCCGCTGGAGAGCGAGGACATCTCGTACGCCTGCGACGGGCGGCCCGGGGAGTGCCAGCTCGAGACGGGCGAGTGCGCGGACGCGCTGGCCTCGGAGGGGCTGCCGCCGAGCCTGCGGCGCTACGCGGACTTCATGTGGCAGCGGGGGCCGTTCGAGCTGGGGGAGGGCGTGGCCGTGGAGGGGCAGAAGCAGTCCCCCGGCACGGACCTCAGCGAGCCCTACTGGATGTCGCGCTACTACCGCTTCCTGACCGAGGGCGAGGGCCAGGTCCTGGCCTGGCAGGACCTGGGCGCCTGCCCCTGAAATGACCGGCGCCATGGAGCAGGCACAGTCGACCCCCCCGAGCGCTCCCGTCCGCTGGCGCCGCGTCCTGCTCTACTACGCGGCGGTCTACGTCCTCACCTACGGGCTCCTGGGGGCCTTTTTCCTCTCGGGCGGCAGCTTCCAGCACCCGTCCTGGGTCTTCTTCGCCATGGCGACCTCCCTGATCCCGGCCGGCCTGGCGATCGCCCTGACCCGCTGGCTGTGGCGCGCCCCGGTGGTCGCCTCGCTCGCGCTCAAGCCGCGCCGGGATCGCTGGCTGCTCATCGCCTGGCTCGTGCCCTGGGCCCTGTCGCTCCTGGCCCTGCTGCTCGGCTACGCCACGCCGGAGGTGCGCTGGGACGCCTCGCTCCAGCCCGCGGTGGACCGGGTCATCGTGTCCCAGGAGCAGCTCGACCTGCTGCGGCAGTTCGCCGCGAAGAGCGGCCTGCCGCCGATCCTGCTCCTGGTGCCCATGGGGATCGTGGCCAGCCTGACCCTGTCGCTGCTGGCCGGCTGCGGGGAGGAGATCGGCTGGCGCGGGTTCGTGTACGGCCAGCTCCGCCCCCTCGGGTTCCGCCGCGGCGCGCTCTTCACCGGCCTGCTGTGGCTGGGCTGGCACCTGCCGCTGCTCGCCCTCGGCTACGGCTACCCGCAGCACCCGGGGCTCGGGGTGGCGCTGATGGCGGTCCACATCCTGGTCATGGCCTTCTGCGTGGCCTACGTGCGGGAGCGCTCCGGCTCGTCGGTGACGGCGGGGCTGTACCACGGCACGACCGAGGCGGTCGCGCTGCTCGCGGTGGCCCCCCTGGCCGGCGGCTCGGACGTCACCGTGGGAATCGGCAGCCTGAGCTGGATCGGGGCGAACCTGGTGGTGCTGCTGGGGTTCCTGGCGCACGACCGCTTCGTGGCCGAGGAGTCGCTCTTCTGGCGTCGTTGACCCTCCCAGCCACCCGCGTCAGGAGGCGTCGGCCGTGCCTGCGCCCGGTTTGCAGGTGGCTGGCACCTGCCTGTGGGTCAGGACTCGAGGATGCGCGAGACGGTGTGGAGCGCGTACCAGGCGGCGGCGGGCTCCGGCTCCTCCTTGTTGATCATCTTGATGTAGTTGAACTGCGGATCGAACGCCACCACCTCGCACTTGAAGTACGACCCGTCGAACCACGCGGTCACTTCCTTGCCCACCAGGTCCATCAGCTTCGTCGAGCCCGCCATCTCTGCCTCCCTTCCCCCCGGGTTGTGACACGGGCAGGGCTCGCCCTGCCCCTACTCCGCCACGCACAGCGCGGCCGAGCCCAGCGCGCCCATGCACCAGTCGGTGATCTCACCGTCCTCCAGCACCACGTTGAGGGTGCGGTCGAGGAAGTCCGGCAGGTAGAAGGTGGCCAGCCCGTCCGGGTCCTGGGGCATGCACTGCATCCTGTCGGGCGACCAGCTCCGCGGGTTGCACAGGCTCGAGTCCACCAGCACCGCGGTGTCCACGTACTTCAGCATGATCTGCCCGAGCGCGGTGAACTCCTCGGCGCCCGTGGCCGCCACCTGGCGGGCGATGTCGCGCACCTCCGCCGCCTGCGCGGCGTCGAGCCCGGGCGCGACCAGGGGCTCGAGCACCACCGGGTAGAACCAGGTCCCGGGCCGCGCCTGCAGCGTCACCCGGGCGGTGAACGGATCGGAGCGGACGGACTCCTCGAGCGCCACCCGGCCGAGCTCGGCCGTGGCCAGCTCCTCGTCGCTCGCCACCGCCTCGCCGGCGATGAGGCGCACCAGGCCGCCCTGGGCCCGGCCGACCCGCACCACCACCGTGAGCTCCTCGCCCGCCGCGGCCACCGGGATCTCGTCTCCCAGCCCGTAGGTCCGGCCGCCCGCCCTGACCTCGAGCAGCACCTGGGCCGCGGCCGGGTTGCGGGACACGAAGGAGTGGCGCGCGCGGAGGCCCGCCAGCACGCCCTCGAGATCCGCGCTCGGGGCCTGGCTGTAGGTGGCCGGGAAGCCGGGCAGCAGGAAGGCGTGGCGGTCGCTCCCGCCCACCAGCGCCACGTGCTCGCCGCGCGCCAAGAGCGCTTCGTACAGCACCAGGTTCTGGCGGGAGCACAGCCCGCCCTGGAGCTGGGCCGCCCGACGGACGAACGGGTTGGCCGGGCCGTGGGACGCCTCCCAGGCCTCGATGTCCGCCTGGGTGAGGGCCGGATCGCCGATGCCGAAGCCGCTGTTCCACACCTCCATCCCGTCCATCCCGCGCGGGTCCCACAGGAAGGGGTTGCTCTGCAGCATGGGGTGGTTGATGGACATCAGCCCGCCCTGGGCGTGGGCGTGGGCCAGGGCCGCGTCCACGTCCGCCTGGCTCTTCCCGTCGCCGTCCGGATCCTTCACCACCAGCTCGTGGATGCCCCAGCAGCCGGCGTGGCCGTCGCCGCTCCACTCCTCGCCGCCCACCAGGGTGAGCTGGTCGCTCACGAAGTCCGGGTCCGAGAGCGCGGCCACGCTGTCGTGATCGGTGATGGCCAGGTAGTCGAGCTGGTTGCCCTCGTAGGCCGGGTTCATCCACAGGAACATGTCCGCGGCCAGCCCCTCGGCCAGGTCGATGGTCGAGGCCAGGGTCTCGAAGCCGCCCTGCACGTTCGTGTGCACGTGCAGATCGCCCCGCAACCAGCCGTCCTCGCGGCTGGCGATGCCACCGGGCCGGTCGCCTCCGCCGCCCGAACCGCAGGCGGGCAGCCAGCCCAGGCAGAGGACGGAGGAGAGCAGGAGGCCTTCGAGGGAGGGGTGGCGTGTCATGAGCGCATCCTAACCGATTTCTCCCTGGGGATGGAGCCCGTTCCATGGCATGGTGGAGGCATGCAGAGCACTGGCCTGCCCGGCGCCCTCGCCCTCGCGCTTGTTTTCGCAGGCCTGCCTGCCGCCGGGGGCGAGCTCCCGCGCCTCGACCCCGGGCGCGCCCAGGAGCTCCTGTTCGGGCCGCTCCCGGATCCGAAGGCCGAGGCGAGCTGCGTCCAGACCGTGGACGTGGACGCGGCCGGCCGGATCCGCTGCCTGCTGGCCCGGCGCTACGCCAGGGATCCCGAGGCCTTCAGGCTGGCGGCCGAGCTCTACCGGCGCACGGGCAGCGTGGCCGGGCTGCTCCCGGAGCAGGACTTCGACGGCGGCTACCGGGGCATCATCCACCTGGTGCCGCACGTGCCGCAGGGCGAGACGCGCAAACACCTGGCCTGGGTCTCGGCCGCGCTGCTCGGGTTCGACGACTTCTTCGCGGCCATCGAGGCGCAGGCCGGCGCGCCGGCCCGCTACCGCTGGCGAGCCCTGTCGCTCCGTTTCTACCGCTCGGTCAGGAAGCGCACCCCGGCCGCCTTCGCCCACGGCTGGACGGTCTCCTACAACGTGAACGGCACCCTCAACCACGGGCCGGGCGTGGTGCGGGACCTCCTGTTCCACGAGATCTTCCACCTCAACGACTTCGACCACGACGGCTGGTCCTCCAGCGCGCTCGGCGACATCTTCGACGGCATCGTGGCCCGCTGCGGGACGCGCATCGCCTGCCTCGCGCCCTACGCCCCGGGCTGGCTCAAGGTGCGCGGCGGCACCTACTACGCCTTCATGCCCGGGAACGGGGTGGGGGAGTACGCGGCCGAGCTGGCCATGAACTACCTGCGCGAGCAGCTCGCCGTGCAGGCCGGCCGCGGGGTGAAGCGGCCCTTCAAGTGCGGGCCGCCGGAGAACGCCCGGGCCTGGAGGCTCCTGGTGGACGAGTTCTTCGCCGGGGTGGACCGGGTGCCCGCCTGCCCGCCCGCGCCGGGGTCTGGGCCGGAGCCGGAGGCCGCCCGGCCGAAGCCGCCTTGACCGGGGCCTGGGTGACTTGACAGCCCGGTCCGGGTGCTTACTGTTTCCCGTGCGAGAGTTGGAAGGAACCCCAAAGTTACGAGGGGTTGAGGTCGCCAGGGCCCTGGCACAGGTGTGGACTTTTTCGATTCGCAGGAGGTGCGACATGGCACTCATTCGTTGGTTCGGCGAGAGCGATCCGTGGAGACTGATGGAGCGGCAGGCGGAGCAGGCGCAGCGCGAGTTCCAGCGGCTGTGGGGCAACCTGGGCATGTCCCAGGCCCGCAGCTCGCTGTTCCCGGCGCTCAACATCTACGACGACGGCGAGAGCTTCATCGTGCGCGCCGAGGTGCCGGGGGTGGACCCGAAGAACCTCGACGTCAGCGCCACGGGTGACACCCTGACCATCCGCGGCAAGCGCGAGATCGAGCCGGCCGGGAAGGAGTGCTCCTACCACCGGCGCGAGCGCTCGGGCGGCGAGTTCCGCCGGGCCTTCAGCCTGCCGGACAGCGTGGACACGTCCAAGGTGATGGCCATGGTCAAGGACGGGATCCTGGAAGTCCGCCTGCCGCGGGCCGAGGCGGCCAAGCAGCGGAAGATCCAGATCCAGGCCAGCTGAGCCCAAGGAGGTGTGTCATGAGCAGCGAGCAGAAGAAGGAGATCACCGTCAGCGCCAAGAAGGAGATCCAGCCCGGGAGCGGGGAGCCCATCACCCAGGGCGTGCTGTTCGTGCCCGAGGTGGACATCACCGAGAACCAGGACGGCGTCACCCTGACGGCCGACCTGCCGGGTGTGCGCAAGGAGGATCTCGACATCGACTACCGCGAGGGCGTGCTGACCCTGACGGCCAAGGTGGAGCCTCCGCCCACCCATCACCGCCTGACCTACCAGGAGTACGAGGTGGGCGGCTTCCAGCGGCGCTTCACCGTGGGCGAGCGGGTGGACATCGCGAAGATCGAGGCCAACCTGAAGCACGGCGTGCTCAGCCTGTTCTTGCCGCGGGCCGAGGAGCACAAGCCGCGCAAGATCGAGATCAAGGCCTGAGCCGGCAGGCGCCGCGCGAGGCGGGTCGGGCCCCCCGACCCGCCTCCGCCGTTTCCAGGCAGCCCCGGTTCGGGTAGCATGGGTGGCCGAGGAGGGCAGGCATGCAGACCAGGGACTTCTACGTGGTCCTGGGCGTGTCGCGCGACGCGGACCCCGGCGAGATCAAGACCGCCTACCGCCGGCTGGTGAAGCTCTACCACCCGGACGCCGCGCCCTGCGCGCCGGTGGACAAGTTCATCGAGGTGCAGGACGCCTACGACTGCCTGTCGGATCCCGAGACCCGCGGCCAGCACGACCAGGCGCTGGAGGGCAGCGGGGCGCAGGCCGGGGACCGGGTGCGGGTGAAGAAGCGGGCGGCCACCCGCGCGCGGGAGGTGCCGCGCGGCGAGCCCCCCGGGCCCTCGGTGTGGTCGGAGCTGGACGACTTCTTCGCCGGCTGGGTTCCGGGGGTGTTCGGCGCCGGGCCGGACGCGGCCCGCGAGAAGGACCTGTACGCCGAGCTGGTGCTCTCCCGCCAGGAGGCCCGCGCGGGCGGCATGCTGCCGCTGCAGATCCCGGTCGAGCAGGGCTGCGCCGAGTGCAGGGGCACGCTGGCCGGCCCGGTGGGCTGCCCCGTGTGCCACGGCCGCGGCCGGGTGGTGGATTACCACACCATCGAGGTGAGCGTGCCCCCCGGCGTGGACGACGGCACGCTGGCCCGCATCCCGCTCACCGACCTGGGGCTGCGCAAGGTCAGCCTGCTGCTCCTGGTCAGCATCCAGCCGTGATCACGGCTTCCAGTCGATGATCCACTGGTCGTCGCGCAGCAGCGCCTCGCGCTGGCCGCCGGGCAGGATCAGCTCGGCGGAGGAGATGTGCACCTTGGGCTGGAGCGCGGGCCCGTACACCCGATCGATGTGCACCACCGCCGCGGGGGAGCTGAAGTCCCTCGCCCCCACCTGGCCGCCGAAGTGATCGCTGCGGCCGAAGGCGATGTGCAGCCCGAGCTTCTCGTCCAGCAGCAGCTCCCCGGTGGGCTCGAGCCCGAGATCCGAGAGCACCCCCAGGCCCAGCTCGGCCAGGTTGCTGTAGCCCGGCTCGCGCAGGATGAGCGCCGCCTCGGCCGCGGCGCGCGGACCGCTCCCCGCGACCGCGCGGGCGCGGTTCCGCTCGATCCGGTAGACCACCAGCTCGTCCCCGAGCTGCACCGGCAGCTCGCCCGCCGAGCGGCTCGGGTCCTCCGGGCGCTCGCCCTCGTAGGGTACGATGTAGGCCTCGCCCGAGGGCAGGTTGCCGGCCACGCCGGGCGAGGGGAACTGTCCGCTCGAGGCGTGGGCCTTGCGGTGGCGCAGGTCGAGCGTCAGGTGGTGCTCGTGGCCCTCGGCGCGGAAGGCGATCTCGCAGGCCTCGGCCGGGTCGAGCAGGGCCCGCAGGCGCTCCACCCGGCGGGCGATCTCGGCGTAGTCCAGGCGCAGCGCCGGGATGAGGGCCGGGCTGAACCCGGGCATGGTGGCCGCGCGGAAGCCGAGCTTCGGCGCCAGCAGCTTCAGCGGCGCGGTGGTGGAGAACTCGGTCGGCGCCATCACCAGCCGGTGGGCCGAGAGCACCTCGACGAAGGGCACCTGGGCGGCCGGATCGAGCTCGTCCGCGCTCGCGGGCAGCGGCCCGTCCGGGTGCAGCCAGCAGCGCTCGGGCAGGTCGGCGTTCGAGGCCCGCACGTTGCGGTACAGCACCAGCGCGATCGCGCGGCCCTGGGCGGCCAGGCGCGGCGAGAGCTGCGCGACCCAGTCCGCGGCCAGCTCGCGGCGCTCCCGCCAGGCCGGGTTGTCCGGGGTGTGACCGTCGGGCAGGTCCACCAGCACCGCCAGGGCGCGATCCTCGGGGCCGGGCTGGAAGACGCGCTCGACGAGCCTGTGCAGCTCCTCTGCGCTGAGTCGTTCGGACATGGGTCGGCTCCTCCAGGCCCGAGGATGCCAGAGCCCGGCAGAGGTCGCAAGCGGGCCGGCCGAAAAATTGACCCTCCCGGGGGCCGGCGGCATTGTGGATGAGGCCATTTCACCACGAGGTGCGCGTCCCATGGCGGACTGTCCCATGCAGAAGGTCGGCAACGGCGCCCGCAAGCTGTACGGCCCCAGGGCGCTGCTGGTGGTCGGCTTCCCGCCCGACGAGCAGGACGCCATGCTGGGCCTGGCCGAGGGGCTCAGCGAGGGCGAGGCCGAGCCGCTGCCGGTCGTGTTCGCCACCGACGGGGACAGGCGGGCGAAGCTCGGGAGCCTGGTCACCCGCGCGGGCGGGACCGGCCAGGGCCAGGGCTCGGGCCTGCGGCGCGCGGTGATCGTCTCCGGGATCGCCGAGGCCGAGCTGCACCTGCTCATGGCCGTCTACCGCCGCCTGGACCTCCCGCGGCCGATGTGGGCCACCCTCACGCCCACCTCCGAGGGCTGGACGCTCGAGCGCCTGCTCGACGAGCTGGCCGCCGAGGATGACGCGGTCCGTCACTGAGCTCGTTCCCCGGTTTCGTGCTTGCGCTGGCCTCGGCGCCGGGCTACCCTGCCGGGCGAAACCTTTCCCAGGAGATGAACCATGGCCGAAACCCTCGAGACCGTCCTGCTGCTGGCGCTGCCCGCCTCGGGCAAGAGCGAGGTCCGCCGCTACCTGGCGAACCTGTCCCCCAAGGAGTGCAGCCAGGACTTCCACATGGGCCCCACGGTCCAGCTCGACGACTTCCCCTACGTGCACCTGATGCGGCGCATCGACGACGAGCTGGCCGCGCTCGGCAAGCCGCGCATCTTCTTCCTCGCGCCCGACAAGCCCTTCCAGGACACCAAGGACTGGGGCACGCTCATCCAGCTCATCAACGAGGACCACGAGGACCTGGTGGCCAGGAAGCGCCGCCGGCCGAAGTCGGCCGCGGTCCTGCTGATGGAGCGGCTGGACGCGGCCGCGGTCAAGTGCGGCCTGCCCGCGCGTCTGGCCGCGCTGGACGAGGGCACCCGCACCGGCGTGGCCCGCAAGCTCGAGGAAGAGGCCAAGAAGATGCTCCAGGAGAAGCACGCGGGCTACCCCAAGAGCCTGGCGGGCAAGACCCTGGTGATCGAGTTCGCCCGCGGCGGGCCCCAGGGCTCGAGCTTCCCGCTGCCCAAGGAGTACGGCTACCAGTACTCGCTGGCCCAGCTCAGCCCGGCCATCCTCGAGCGGGCCTCCATCCTCTACGTGTGGGTGACTCCGGAGGAGTCGCGCCGCAAGAACGAGGCCCGCACCGATCCCAACGATCCGGGCTCCATCCTGCACCACGGCGTGCCCATCGCGGTCATGCTGGGCGACTACGGCTGCGACGATCTCGAGTACCTCGAGAGCCACGCCGAGCAGCCCGGCACGGTGACCGTCGCGGCCCACGGGCGCAAGTTCCACCTGCCGGTGGGGCGCTTCGACAACCGCGTGGACAAGACCAGCTTCATCCGCAACGACAAGAGCGCCTGGAAGCCCGAGGAGGTGCAGGCCGTGCACCAGGGGTTGAAGGGCGCGCTCGGCAAGCTGCACGCGGCCATGCAGGCCCGCAAGTAGGCCGGGCTCAGCGCAGCCGGTTGCGGCGGAAGTGGGGCCCCGTCCAGGCCAGGTACACCACCCCCGCCAGCGCGGTCAGCCCGGCCGACAGCCAGTACACCCCCGCCCGCCAGCCGGTGTGGCTCACCATCAGCCCGAAGCCCAGCGCCCCCAGCGCGATGCCGACGTCGAAGGCCGAGAAGATGGTGGCGTTGGCCGCCCCGCGCCGGCCGGGGGGCACCAGATCCATGGCCATGGCCTGGTAGGCCGGCATGAGGGCGCCGAAGCCCAGGCCCATGCCGGCCGAGGCGGCCAGCGCCCCGAGCGGCTCGTGCGCCAGGCCGAGCCCGACCCAGGAAAGCGCCAGCAGGAGCGTGCCGCCGAGCGCCGGCCAGCCCGGCCCGGCGCGATCGTACCAGCGGCTGGTGAAGAGCCGCGCGCCGACCGCGCCCAGCGCGTAGGCGGTGAACAGGCCCCCGGCCGACTCCAGGCCGACCCTGGCCGAGTCGAGCGGCGCGAAGCTGATCAGCCCGCCGTAGGCCACGCACAGGGGTAGCATGTAGCCAAACAGCGGCAGGGTCTTCGGCTCGAAGGCGGTGCGCCAGGTGTAGCGCGCGGCCGGATCGCTCATCCGCGGGGTGCGCACGCAGGCGAACAGCGCCCAGGCCATGACCGCCAGGGCGCCCGCGCACAGGAACAGCAGCCGGAAGCGGCCCCCGGCCACCACCAGGGTGCCGAGCATGGGCCCCACGCTCAGCGCCAGCGGCATGGCCGTGCCGTAGAAGCTCATGCCCTCGCCCCGCCGGGCGGTGGGCACCAGGTCGGCCGCCACCGTGGCCGAGGCCACGCCCACCATGCCCCAGCCCAGGCCCTGCAGCAGCCGGAGCGCGACGAGCGCCCCGAAGCCCGGCAGCAGCGCGTGGCCGAGCAGCGCCAGGGTGAACACGGCCGAGGCGCCGAGCTGCCAGGCGCGCCGGCCGAAGCGGTCCAGCAGGAACCCCACCGCGGGCCGGGTGGCCATGGCGGTGATGCTGAACACCGCGATCGCCAGCCCCACGCTGTCCTCGGCCCGCCCGAGCGGGCCCACCACGTACAGCGGCAGCGCCGGCAGCAGGAGGTAGAAGGCCACGCCCTGCAGCAGCGCCCCGGCCAGCAGCAGCCCGAAGTCACGCGTCCACAGGGGTCGAGGTCGATCGTTCAAGCGGTGAGGCTAGGCCCGGGCCAGGACCGGGCCCGAGAAGGCGGAGGCCAGGCGGGCGGCCAGCGCCGGCAGATCCAGCCCCGGCAGGGCCGGCAGCCCTGGCTGCGCGGCGTTGCAGCGCTGCAGCACCAGCGGGTGCCCGCCGGTGGAGGCCCCGTCCGCGCGGAGCTCGCCGGCCATGCGCTGCAGGCAGCCCTCGTCGAGCAGGCGCGGATCGACCGTGGTGCGCAGCTCGAAGGGCACGCCGCTCCGCACCAGGCTCTCCAGGGAGCGGCGTGCGCGCGCGCCCGCGTCCTCGCGGCCGGTGATGCGCGCGTAGTCCCCGAAGGGGCCCTTCACGTCGAAGCCCACCCAGTCCACCAGCCCGCGCGCGAGCAGCCCGGCCAGCGCCTCGGGGTAGGCGCCGCCGGTGTGCAGCGCGGTGCCGAAGCCGAGCGCGCGCACCTCGGCCAGAGCGTCCCCCAGCGCGGCGTGCGCGGTGGGCTCGCCGCCCGAGAACACCACCCCGTCGAGCAGGCCCTGGCGCAGCGCCAGCAGCTTGAGCAGCTGATCCCAGCCCGGGCCGGCCTGGCCCGGCCGGGCGGCCTGGCGCAGGTCCGGGTTGTGGCAGTAGCCGCAGGCCCACGGGCAGCCTCGCAGGAACACCACCGCCGCGAGCCGGTCCGGCCAGTCCACGGTGGACAGCGGCACCAGGCCGCCCACGGGCAGGGCGCCAGGCCCGCTCACGGCTCCGCCTCCGGCGCGATCAGGTAGGGCTCGCGCTCGCGGTACTCGGACTTCTTGCCGATGTTGAACTCGCTGACCGGGCGGTGGTAGCCCATCACCCGGGTCCACACCTCGCACACCGCCCCGCAGGTCGGGCAGCTCGGCTGCTCGCCGACCAGGTAGCCGTGGTGCGGGCAGACGGAGAAGGTCGGCGTCACGGTCAGGTAGGGGATGCGGAAGCGCTCCAGCACCTTGCGCACCAGGCGCTTGCAGGCCTCGGCCGAGCCCACCCGCTCGCCCAGGTACATGTGGAACACGGTCCCGCCGGTGTACTTGCGCTGCAGCTGCTCCTGCATGCCGAGCGCCTCGAAGGGATCGCGCGTGGCGTGCGGGGGGAGCTGGGTCGAGTTGGTGTAGTAGGGCGCCTCCGGCGTGCCGGCCTGCAGGATGCCCGGCAGGCGCTTGCGGTCTTCCTTGGCGAAGCGGAAGGTGGTGCCCTCGGCCGGGGTGGCCTCCAGGTTGTACATGTGGCCGGTCTCCTCCTGGAAGGCGACCAGCCGCGCGCGGATGTGGTCGAGCAGCTGCCCGGCCAGGCGGCGGCCCTCCGGGTCGGCCAGGGTGAGGGTGTCGGCGCTGAAGTTGCGCACGCACTCGTTCACCCCGTTCACCCCGATGGTGGAGAAGTGGTTCTTCAGCGTGCCCAGCCAGCGGTGGGTGTAGGGCAGCAGCCCCTGGTCGATCAGCCGCTGGACCACCTTGCGCTTGATCTCCAGGCTGGTCTTGGCCAGCTCCAGCAGGTGATCGAGCCGGTGCTCGAGCCCGGGCCAGTCGCCGCGGAACAGGAAGCCCAGCCGGGCGCAGTTGAGCGTCACCACCCCGATCGAGCCAGTCTGCTCGGCCGAGCCGAACAGGCCGTTGCCGCGCTTCATCAGCTCGCGCAGATCGAGCTGCAGCCGGCAGCACATCGAGCGCACCTGGTGCGGGCTGAGATCCGAGTTCAGGAAGTTCTGGAAGTACGGCAGGCCGTACTTGGCCGTCATCTCGAACAGCCGCCTGGTGTTCGGGTGCTGCCAGTCGAAGTCCGGGGTGATGTTGTAGGTCGGGATGGGGAAGGTGAAGATGCGCCCGCGCGCGTCGCCCTCGGTCATCACCTCGATGTAGGCCTGGTTGATCGAGTCCATCTCGGCCTGCAGCTCGCCGTAGGTGAAGTCCATCGGCTCCCCGCCCAGGAAGGGCACCTGGTCGCGGAGATCGGGCGGGCAGACCCAGTCGAAGGTCAGGTTGGTGAACGGGGTCTGGGTGCCCCAGCGCGAGGGCACGTTGAGGTTGTAGATGAACTCCTGGATGTGCTGCTTGACCTCGGCGTAGCTCAGCCGGTCCTTGCGCACGAAGGGCGCCAGGTAGGTGTCGAAGGAGGAGAAGGCCTGCGCGCCGGCCCACTCGTTCTGCAGGGTGCCCAGGAAGTTGACCATCTGGCCGACCGCGCTGCCCAGGTGGCGCGGGGCCTGGGCCTCGATCTTGCCCGGCACGCCGTTGAAGCCTTCCTGGAGCAGGCTGCGCAGCGACCAGCCCGCGCAGTAGCCGCTGAGCATGTCGAGATCGTGGATGTGGTAGTCGGCCTCGCGGTGCGCCTGGCCCACCTCGGGCGGGTAGACCTGGTTGAGCCAGTAGTTGGCCACCATCTTGCCCGAGATGTTCAGGATGAGCCCGCCCAGGCTGTAGCCCTGGTTGGCGTTGGCCTGGATGCGCCAGTCCTCGCGGTTGAGGTACTCGTCGATGGTGCGGCCCACGTCGAGCAGCACGCGCTGCTCCTCGCGCAGCCGGGCGTGCTGCTCGCGGTAGACGATGTAGGCGCGCGCGGTGCGCAGGTGGTTGGCGGTGATGAGCACCTGCTCGACCACGTCCTGGATGGTCTCGATGTGGGGCTGGCCCTCGCCGTGGCGGTAGCCGAGCACCTTGAGCACCTGCGCGGCGAGCAGCTCGGCCTCGGCCGCGTCGAACTCGCCGGAGGCCGCGCCGGCGCGGGCGATGGCCGAGCGGATGCGGGCGGGGTCGAAGTCTGCCAGCCCTCCGTCGCGGCGTACGACCTTGGTCAGCGGGCGGCTGGCTGGGCGGCTGTCGGTGTCGAGATTCGGACGCGCAATGGTCTGCATCGGCAAGGGCTCCTCACCGAACGGAGACAAGTCCACGAATCAAAGTGGGCACAATATATGGGTGTGGTCAGACGCAGTCAATACGCGGGATGGGGGTCGACCGGGTCCGGCCACCGCCTTGAATGCCGAGCTTTCCCGGGTCGTTGGGTGACCGGCGACGATTTCGCTTGGCAAACCAGGCCCCGCTCCGGTATCCTTCAAGATTCTCGGAGGGACCACCATGGCGAAAAAGGAAAAGCCAGCCCCTGCGCGCAAGAGCACGTCCGCGAACGGCCTGACCCCGACCCAGGCCAAGGAGCTGCACCACGAGCTCATCCTCAAGCGGAACGAGCTGAAGCGCTCCATCGCCGAGCGGCGCGAGCGCGACTCGGCCATCGACCCGAGCGAGATCATCGAAGATCTCGAGCAGGCCTCGGCCGGCCAGACCCAGGACGTGGCGCTGCGCATCCTGGACAAGGAAGTGAAGCTGCTGCGCGAGATCGAGCGCGCGCTGAAGAAGTTCGAGAGCGACGAGTACGGGCTGTGCGAGGCCACCGGGGAGCCCATCTCCTATCCGCGGCTCAAGGCGCGCCCCTGGGCGCGCTACTCGGTGACGCACAAGGAGGAGCTGGAGCGCCAGCAGCGCGAACAGTCCACCCTCCGCCCCGGTCGCTGAACCCCGCGCCCTCCCGGGCGCCTCCCCCCCAGGCCGTCCGGCAGGGCGGAAGCCATGGCCAAGCCAGCCAGAGAGGTGGGCCGCGCGCGCAGGGCCCTCGTGGCCTGCGCCTGGCTGCTCGCGCTCGGCGCGCAGGCGGGCGCCTGGCCCGCCCGGGCCGGGGAACCCGGCGATGCCTCCGAGGCGGTGCTGGACGCCGAGCGCCAGGTGTTCGAGCGCGACATGATCCTGCGCGCCCTGGCCCAGGAGGGGCTGGAGCTCGACGAGGCGCCCGAGGGCAAGCTCATCGAGCGGGTCGCGCTGGTGCGCCTGCCGATCGTCGAGGCGGCCGATCCCTGGCCGGACTTCGTCAACCTGTTCCACGTCACCACCCGCGAGCACATCGTGCGGCAGGAGCTGCTGTTCGCCGAGGGCGAGCCGTACGACGCCCTGGCGGTGCAGGAGAGCGCGCGCAACCTGCGCGCCCTGCCGCTGGTCTTCTCCACGGTGCGCATCGTCACCGCGCGCGGCTCGCGGCCGGACCGGGTGGTGGTGGTCGTGGTGACCAAGGACCTGTGGAGCATCCGGCTCAACACCAACGGCAACTTCGGCGGCGGGGTGTTCAACTTCTTCTACGCCACCCCCTCGGAGCAGAACTTCCTCGGCCTGAACCAGCAGCTCAGCCTGCACGTGGCGGTCGACCGCGAGGTGCTCACCCTGGGCGAGATCTACCGCGTGCCGCGCCTGGCGGGCACCCGGCTCGCGCTGACCGAGGCCGCCTACCTGTACGTGAACCACCACAGCCAGGGCGTCGAGGGCGGGGCCGGGTTGCTGCGCCTGGAGCGCCCGCTCTTCTCTCGCCTGACCGAGTGGGCCTTCGTCACCGAGGCGCTGCTCGATCTCGGCATCACCCGCCACTTCCAGGGCGCGGGCTACCGCCAGCTCCGCGCCGAGCTGGACGGGACCACGTACCTGCTGCCGGATCTGCACGCCTACGAGCGGGTCGAGGCCCGGGCGCAGGTCACCCGCTCCTTCGGCGAGCGCTGGAAGACGAACCTGAGCGCGGGCTGGCGCCTGCGCTGGCGCCGGTACGAGCTCACCCCGGGGCTCGCGCTGCTGCCCGAGGAGCTCCGCCGGGCCTACCGGGACCAGGTCATGCCGCTCGACGAGAGCTCGGGCGCGGCGGTGGTGGGGCTCACCTTCTACGAGGCGGACTACCGCCGACTGGAGAACGTGCAGACGCTCGGGCTGAGCGAGGACTTCCGCTTCGGCCCCTCGGCCTGGGCCGAGCTGGCCTGGGCCAACCCGTCCTTCGGCCTGTCCGAGCGCTCGCTGCGCCTGGGGGTCGGGGCGGGCTACTCGCTCCTGTGGGGCGGCGACATCCTGGCGCTCGAGGTCTCGGGCGGGGCGCGCTACATGCCGTCCCACGGCCTGGCCGGGGTGGAGGGCGGGCTGATCGACCGCAGCCTGGAGGCCTCGCTGGAGAACGTGAGCCCGGAGCTCTTCGGGCTGGGGCGGCTGTTCGCCCGGGTGCGTTACGCCTACACCCAGTTCAGCCGGGATCGCGCCCTGTTCTCGCTGGGCGGGGACAGCACGCTGCGCGGGTTCGCCTCGGGCTTCCGGGCCGGGCCGCGGCTGCTCAACGTGAACGTCGAGTTCCGCTCCCGGCCCTGGGTGTTCTACACGGTGCACCTGGGCTTCGTGGCCTTCTACGACGGCGGCGACGCCTACGGCTTCACCCGGGACACCGACTTCCGCTACCACCAGAGCGCGGGCGTGGGCCTGCGCGGGCTGGTGCCCCAGTTCGACCGGGTGGTGTTCCGCCTGGACATGGGCATCCCGCTCGGGGCCGACTTCCACACCCGCGCCCTGGAGTGGTTCACCCTGTCGGTGGGGCAGGCCTTCTGATCGAGTCCTCCCTCACCCCGGGTGAGGGGTGGGAGGTTCCGGTCGAGCCCTGGACGGGATTTCCGGCTCGGTTTAGGCTACCGGTGAACCCGGAGGTGAAGCCGTGTCCACGCTGCGCGCGCTCCTGACCGGCTTGTGTCCCCTCCTGGCCGCCCTGCTGGCCGCAGGCTGCTCCGACGGGGGCGGCGATTGCCGGGCGGGCGGCTCCTGCGAGTGCCTGAGCGCGGCCCAGTGCGCTCCGGACGAGCACTGCGTGGACGGACGCTGCCGGGTGCTCTACGGCCCCCCGGGCCCCACCAAGCTGTTCGGCGAGCCCTGCCTGGAGGACTCCGAGTGCCTGTCCGCCCAGTGCCTGCCGCCCGGGCCGGGCAACGGCGGCGTGTGCACCCGGGCCTGCTCGGACGAGGAGCCCTGCCCCACGGCCTGGGAGTGCAAGACCCGCTGGAGCCGGGGCGAGGCGCTGCCGGCCGTGGCGGTGTGCGTCCAGCGCATCCCCGCCCGCACGTGCCTGCCCTGCTCGGTCTCCAGCCAGTGCAACGCGGTGGGCGACGCCTGCGTGGAGCTCGGGGACGGCTTCGCCTGCGCGCTGGACTGCAGCCTGGCCGCCTGCCCCGAGGGCACCGCCTGCCAGGACGCGGTCGTGGCTGGCGCCCCCGCGCGCCTGTGCCTGCCTGGCTCGGGGAGCTGCGACTGCAACCCGGACAACCTCGGGCTGAGGCGGCCGTGCGAGCGGGAGAACGCGCTGGGCGTCTGCCAGGGCGAGGAGATCTGCCTGGAGGCCGAGCCGCGGCCCGCCTGGGGCGAGTGCGGCGCGCCCGAGCCCCGGACCGAGACGTGCAACGGCCTGGACGACGACTGCGACGGGCTGACTGACGCGGGCGACCCCGGGGTGGACACCTCGGAGCTGCCGGCCGAGCCGCCCTTCCCCGCCTGCCAGAAGGGCCAGCCGGGCAGCCCCTGCCTGGGCGCCTGGCGCTGCGAGGCGCTGCCCGAGGGGGGCTTCGGCTGGGTGTGCGGCGCGGACGATCCCGAGGACGAGCTGTGCAACGGGCTGGACGACAACTGCGACGGCCAGGCCGACGAGCCCTTCCGCGATCCGGAGGGCCGCTACGTGGCGCTGGAGCACTGCGGCGGGTGTGGCTGGGACTGCCGGGTGCGGGTGCCGAACCTGCGCCTGGGGCAGGACGGCGCGCCGGTGCCTGGCGCGGTGCGCTGCGAGCTCGTCGCCGGGGAGCCGGCCTGCGCGCCGCACCTGTGCGCGCCGGGCTTCTACCCGTACCCCGAGGACCGGCCGGTGGCCTGCGCCCTGCTGGTCTCGCCGGCCTGCCAGCCCTGCGGCCAGGACGCCGACTGCCGGGTGTCCTCGGATCGCTGCGTGGCGGTGGGCGACGACCCGGGCGCCTTCTGCGCCCAGAGCTGTGATCCGGCCTCGCCTTACACCGGCTGCAGCGGGGAGGTGGGCGTGCGCTCCTGCTGCCCCGAGGACTCCCTGTGCGAGCTGCAGGCCGGGCTCAGGCTGTGCGTGCCCGTGTCCGCAAGCTGCACCTGCGACGCGAGCCGGGTGGGCCAGACCCGCACCTGCCTGCGCCTGGGCGCGTCCGGCGAGGTCTGCCAGGGCGAGCAGGCCTGCCGGGCCGAGGGGGCGGACGGGTACGCCTGGGGCGCGTGCGAGTCGGCGGACGTGATCCTGGAGGTGTGCGACCACCTGGACAACGACTGCGACGGCGAGGCCGACGAGGACTTCCGCGACGACAGCGGGGCGTACGCGAGCGACGCCCACTGCTCCGACTGCCACATCGACTGCCCCTCGCGCTGGGATCCGGACATCCAGCACGCCATCGGCGGCTGCGTGCCCGAGGGCGGCGGCCACGCCTGCCACATCGTGGCCTGCACCCGCGAGGACTGGGCCACCGGCCCGGCCTGCCGGCGGGACGCCGACTGCCCGGGCGGGAGCTGCGACCCGGTGGTGTTCCACTGCACCCAGGCGCCCCGCGCCTGCGCGGCGGACGCCGAGTGCGCCTCCCTGGGGGCGGGCTTCGCCTGCCGCGAGGGGGAGTGCCGCCTCGAGTTCCAGTTCCACGATCTGGACGGGGCCGAGGTCAACGGCTGCGAGTGCGCCGCCCCGCTGGGCGCGGGGCCCGACGAGCCCGACACCTCGGGCGCGGTGCCCGAGCCCGGGCTGTGGTACGTGGACAGCGACTGCGACGGGGTGGACGGCGAGGCCGCCACCAGCCTGTTCGTCTGGTCCGGCACCGATCTCAGCCAGGGCACCCGCGCGCACCCGTACGCCAGCCTGGCCGAGGCGGTGCAGGCCTTCGACCCGGCCCGGCACAGCGCCATCCTGGTGGCCGCCGGCACCTACCGGGAGAACGTGCGGCTGCGCTCCGGGGTGAAGCTGTACGGCGGGTACGCCAGCGACTTCTCCGCCCGCGACAGCGTGCTCCGGCCGACCCTCATCCTGGGCCAGGAGCCCGATGCCTCCGATCCCCAGGCCCTGCCCGGCGCGGTGCACGCGAGCGGGGTGACCGCCCGCACGGTGCTGTCGGGCTTCATCGTCCAGGGCTACGACGTGAACGCCGATCCGGGCCCTGGCCAGGCGGCGGCCTCCGCCTACGCCGTCTACCTCCGGGACTGCGACGGGCGGCTGGAGCTGACGAACAACCTGATCGTCGGCGGCCGGGGCGGCGACGGCGCCTCCGGCCTGGCGGGTGCCTCCGGGCAGAACGGCGGCGACGGCGGCCCGGGCCTGGACTCCTGGGAGTGCCCCGGCAGCCAGGACTGCGGCGGCCTCGACCGGTCCGGCGGTGCCGGCGCCGAGAACCCGTCCTGCCCCGGGCACACCGGGCACGTCGGCGCCACCGCCCACGGCTACTACTACGGCTTCCAGGACTACCAGGGCGGCGGGCTGGACGGCGCGGGCGGCGGCAACTGCATCTACCTGCACACCGACCCCAGCCAGTACGATCTGTGCAAGTACGACTGCCAGGTGGGCGAGGGCGACATCAACGGCGACGACGCCCAGCCCGGCGCGGAGGGCCCGGCGGCCGCGGGCGGCCAGGGCTGCGCGGCGGCGCGCGGCAGCGTGTCGGGCGGCCTGTGGCGCCCGGCGACCGCGGGAGGCGGCGGGGGCGGCACGCCGGGCCAGGGCGGCGGGGGCGGCGGGGCTGGCGGCGCGGTCCTCAACGAGAACCTGGGCAGCGGCTGCACCCAGGGCAACCCCTATGGCGATCTGGGCGCCTCGGGCGGGGGCGGCGGGGCCGGTGGGTGCGGCGGAGCGGCCGGCGGCGCGGGCGGCGGGGGCGGCGGTTCGTTCGGCGTGTTCCTGGCCTACGGCGCCGCGCCGGCCAGCCTGCCGCGCATCGAGGGCAACCGCATCCGGCGGGGCTTCGGCGGCCAGGGCGGGCCGGGCGGCGGAGGCGGGCAGGGTGGCCTGGGCGGGCAGGGCGGCCCGGGCGGGCGGATCGAGCTGCCGGCCTGGTGCGCCGGCAGCGGCGGGGCCGGCGGCCGGGGCGGCGACGGCGGGGCTGGCGGCGGGGGAGGCGGCGGCTGCGGCGGGGTGAGCTTCGGGCTGGCCGGGCAACAGCTGACCGGCGCGCCCTACGCCGCCCAGAACCAGTTCGAGCTGCCGGGCACGGCCGACTCCGGCGGGCCGGGCGGCGCCGGCGGGCCGAGCCCGGCGGGCGGCGGCGCGGCAGGCGACGCGGGCGGACCAGGCGCCGCGGGCGACCTGGGCACGTACTAGGGGAGGCCGGCCATGCTGAAGCGAACGCCTGTCTCCCTGCTGACCGGCCTGCTGCTCGCGGGGCTGTGCGCCCTGGGCTGCGGGCGCGACTGGCTGGCCGGACCGGCCGGCGCGTGCGTGTTCGATCGCGACTGCCGCGAGGGGCTTCACTGCGTGGACGGGCGCTGCCTGGAGCTCGAGCTGTACGAGCCCGAGGACGGCGGCGCGCGCCTGCGCGGCTTCGGCGAGCCTTGCCGGGCGAACGAGGAGTGCGAGAGCACCTACTGCCTGCCCCACCCGCGGGGCGCCTTCTGCACCCGGCTGTGCGGCCAGGGCTGCCCGGAGGGCTGGACCTGCCAGCAGGTGGCCGATCCGCACGGCGGCCCGGACCCGGTGGGGCTGTGCGCCGTGGTGGTCAGCGCCCTGTGCGCGGGCTGCCAGGACGACCGGTCCTGCAACCCCACCGGAGCCGACCGCTGCCTGGAGATTCCCGCGGGCGGCGGGGCCACCTTCTGCGCCGGGGACTGCACCTACGCGGCCTGCCCCGCGGGCTACGCCTGCCAGGCGCTCGCGCTGCCCGACGGCCCGGCCCGCCAGTGCCTGCCCGAGCGCGACACCTGCAGCTGCGGCCCGGACAACGCGGGCCAGGTGCGCGGCTGCGCGCGCGAGAACGCCTTCGGGGTGTGCGGCGGGTTCGAGACCTGCCTGGGGGCCGAGGGCTGGGGCGCCTGCGCGGCGCCGGAGCCCGCGCCCGAGGAGTGCAACGGGCTGGACGACGACTGCGACGGGTTCTTCGACGAGGAGCTGGTGGGCAGGGCCTGCCGCGCCGAGAACGAGCACGGGGCCTGCGACGGCGAGGAGGTCTGCCGGGGCGAGGAGGGCTGGAGCTGCGGCGCGCCCGTGCCCGCGCCCGAGGCCTGCAACGGGCTGGACGACGAGTGCGACGGCCAGATCGACGAGGACTTCCGCGACGCCGCCGGGCGCTACGTGCACGTGGAGCACTGCGGGGCCTGCGACGCGGACTGCCTGGCGCTCGTGCCGCACGCCACCCGCGCCGAGTGCCGGCTCGAGGACGGCGCGCCGGGCTGCCGGGCGCTCGAGTGCGAGCCGGGCTACTTCCCCTACGCCGACGGGCGGGTATGCATGCGCCTGCCCGACAACCTGTGCCAGCCGTGCTCCGCGGACGAAGACTGCCTGGCGCCCGGCAGCCGCTGCGTGGCGGATGGCCCGGAGCAGTTCTGCGGCCGCGACTGCGGCCCGGACTCGCCCTACGGCGCCGGCTGCCCGGGCGGCTACGCCTGCCTGGCCTACCTGGACGGCACCCAGTGCTGGCCGGAGAGCGGCACCTGCCTGTGCACGGCCGCGACCGCCGGTCTGGTGCGCTCCTGCCTGGTGGAGACCTGCGCCGGCTACCAGGTGTGCGCCGAGGAGGCGGGCGCGTGGGCCTGGACCCCGTGCAACGCCGAGGACTACAACGTCGAGATCTGCGACGGCCTGGACAACAACTGCAACCACCTGGTGGACGAGGGCTTCCTCAACCCCGTCACCGGGCGCTACGACACCCCGGCGCACTGCGGCTTCTGCTTCAACGACTGCAGCCACTACTGGAGCCTGGAGCTGCACCACGTCGAGGGCGTGTGCGACGCCGCGGCCGAGCCGCCGGTGTGCGCCATGGGGCCCTGCCAGGTGGAGGTGGTGGGCGGGGAGCGCTTCGAGTGGGTGGACGTGAACGGCGACCCGGACGACGGCTGCGAGTGCCGCCGGCGGCTGGGCAACACCGGCGTCGATCCACCCGATCTGCTCGAGCTGCCCGAGCCCGGGCTCACCTACGTGGACGAGAACTGCGACGGCGTGGACGGGGTGGCGGCCCGCGCGCTGTTCGTGCGCGCCGGGGCGGTGGGCGGCGACGGCAGCCAGGCGCGGCCCTACGGCTCGCTCGGCCAGGCGCTGGCCGCCTGGCCGGCCGCCGGCAAGGACGCGCTGCTGGTGGCCGAGGGGCGCTACGACGAGGACCTGACGCTCCCCGCGGGCGTCGAGCTCCACGGCGGCTACGCGCTCGACTTCCTGAGCCGCGACGTGGTCCAGCACGCCTCCATCCTGACCGGCCTGTCGGCCGAGGCAGCGCTCACCGCCCGCGGCGTGCGGGTGCCGAGCGTCGTCTCCGGCCTGGTGCTGCGCGGCCGCGCGGCGCCGGGCGCCTCGGCCGCCGATCAGGACGGCGGCAGCTCGCTGGTCCTGCGGCTGGAGGACTGCGACGCCAACCTGGTCCTGCGCTCCAACGTGATCGAGGCGGGCCGCGGCGGCGACGGCGGCCGGGGGCACAGCGGCGGGGCCGGCTGGGGGCGCCAGTCGAGCGAAGAGGTGGACGGGCTGGCGGGCATCGAGGGCATCCGCTCGTTCGGCGCCTGTTACGGCGCGGGCCGGCAGGGCGGGCGCGCCGGCGGGAACTCCCGCTGCGCCGAGGCCGCCGGCCGGCGGGGCGGCGGCACGAGCTGCCCGGACTTCGACTGGGGCTCCGAGCCGGTGCGCGGCGCCCAGGCCGAGTTCGCCAGCGACGTCGCCGGCGACGGGCTGGGCGGCTACGACTGGAGCTTCGACTGGATGAGCGGGGCGAGCTGCTCGCACGCCACCGAGTCCGGCTACCCGAGCGACATCCAGCTCAACGTGGGGCAGGACGGGCTGGACGGGCGGGACGGCGACGGTGGCCTGGGCGGCCGGGGCGCCAGCGGGGCCGCGGGCTCCCTGCGCGCGGGCCTGTGGGTGCCCTCCCCGGACCGCGGGGCGGCGGCCGGCGCGACCGGGCTGGCGGGCACGGGCGGGGGCGGCGGCGGGGGTGGCGGCGGCACGGCCTACGAGTCGAGCGGCGGCTGCCAGGAGCACGAGGTCGGGCCCTCGGGCGGGGGTGGCGGCGCGGGCGGCTGCGGCGCCGAGGGCGGCGCGGCCGGGCGCGCGGGCGGGGCCTCGCTGGGGGTGCTGGTGGTGCGCACCGCGGCCGGGCCGGCCGGCGGCCCCGCGCTGCTCTTCAACAGCCTCCGGCGCGGCACCGGCGGCCGGGGCGGGGACGGCGGCTTCGGCGGCCAGGGCGGGCTGGGGGGGCTGGGCGGCTTCGGCGGCGGCCCCCCGCCGGGCTCCTGGCTGTCCTCGCTGGCCGGCAAGGGCGGTGACGGCGGCAACGGCGGCCCGGGCGGGGGCGGGGGCGGCGGCCCGGGCGGGCCGTCCTTCGATCTCGTGTGCCTGGACGTGGACCCGGCCGCCTACCTCGGCCAGAACGTGTTCGAGCTGCCGGCCGATTCATCCACCGGGGGCGCGGCGGGCGACGGCGGGGCCTCGGTCGGGCCCGGCGCCACCGGCGCGCCCGGCGTCGCCGGCGCCTACGGCCTGAGCCTGCACCTGCGCTCGTGCGCGGGCGGCGCGGCCTGCCCGGCCGGCACCCGCTGCGACGCCAACCAGATCTGCGTGCCGGATCCCTAGCCTACCTGATCCTGCCGGCGGCGCGCAGGCGCTCGAGCACCTGCTGGGCCTCGCCGCTGCCGTCGCCCTCCCGTCCGGCGATCTCCTCCAGTTTCCGGGTGAGCTGCGGGGTCAGGTGCTCGCGCAGCGCCCGGTCGAGCGACTGGCGGGCGAAGCCCGGGTCCTCGAGGGCGCTGGCCAGGTGGTCCACGGCCCGACGGTCGCCCAGGCGGATGAGCGCCACGGTGGCCGCGCCGCGCGCGCGCGGGCAGCGTCGGGCCAGCGCCGCGGCGGTCTCGGCCGCCTCCGTGGTGCCCACGAAGCCCAGCAGCTCGATGCGATCCTGGTCGCCGAAGTCGCCCCGGCAGAACGCGGCCTGGTCGATCACCTGCCAGGCCTGGGCCTGGCCCTGGCGGGCGGCGGCCTCCAGGTACTCCTCCTGGGCGAAGGGATCCTCGGCGTTGTAGGTCACCAGGTGCGCGCACCGGCCGCCGGCGTTCACCAGGCGGGCGGCCTGCTGGTTGCGCTCGTCCGCGGGGAAGAACACCACGTCCCGCTCGGCCCGCTGCAGGGCCTCCTGGCGATCGCGCGGGTCGAGCGTCAGCTCCTCGACGAAGGGCATGATCAGCCCGGGCAGGTAGCGCTCCTGGCGCCTGGCCGCGTCGTACAGCTCGAAGGCGCAGCGCGGGCTGAGCAGCACCCGCACCCCGTCGGGCATGTGGATCAGGATGCTGAGCTCGTTGCTCGAGCGCTGCCAGCCGTTGGCGCTCACCTTGCCGGCGATCAGCCCGTCCAGCACCGGCCCCATGCTGAAGCCGGCCTCCTCGCAGCGGGTGGGCGGCAGCATCTCCTCGCGCTTGGCCCGGGTCCGCAGCGAGGCCCTGGTGAGCGCCAGGATGAGCTGCTCGTCGCCCCGGGCCTGGAGGCTGGCGCAGGGCACCACGCCGCGGGCGAACTCCACCACGCTGGTGTCCTGTTCGGCCTGCAGCCCCTCCAGGGCGGGCACCAGGCGCTCCGGGGCCGACACCAGGCCGAGCAGCCCGAGCTTGCGCTCGAAGACCACGGGCGACCCGAGCAGCCCGGCGGCCAGCTCGGGGTCCTGGAGCATCAGCTCGGCCAGCACCTTGGCCGCGGCGTGGGCCGAGGCCATGGGGGAGCTGGGGTAGGACCAGGTCGGCCCGCCGCCGAAGGACAGCATGGGGCAGTGGAGCTCTCGGGCCAGGTTGGGCAGGGCCGCCTCGCCCAGCATGCGGGTGGCGAGCAGCGTCACCTGGAAGCCCGCCGGGCCGGCCTCGAGCAGCCGCTGCCGCGCCGCGGCGCGGGACGGCTCGTCCGGGTGGCCCAGGGCGAGGACGGCCTCCCACAGCTCGTCGGCCCCGGCCCGGGCGGGCAGAGGCCCCGCCAGGAAGGCGAACAGGAGGACAGACATCGCCCCGGCCCGCACGGGTGGATGCGCGGTTTTCATGGTCCCAGGATACCGGAGGGCGCCCCCGGGGTTCCATCCGCCATCCGCCGGACCCCGCCATCCGCCGGTCTCCGGCCTCCAGCCGCCGGGCTGTCTACGCCTGCTTGTTGAAACCGTAGGAGAAGTCGGTCGGGGGCAGGAAGTTCTCCTTGATGGTGCGCACCGACACCCAGCGCTGCAGGTTCAGCGGGCTGCCGGACTTGTCGTTAGTGCCGGAGGCCCGCCCGCCGCCGAAGGGTTGCTGGCCCACCACGGCCCCGGTGGGCTTGTCGTTCACGTAGAAGTTACCGGCCGCCTCCGCCAGGCGGTCGCAGGCCAGCGCGATCGCGCGCCGGTCGGTGGCGAAGAAGGAGCCGGTCAGCGCGTAGGGCGAGGTCTGGTCGCACAGCTCGAGCGTCGCCTCGAACTCGCGATCCGGGTACACGAACACGCTCAGCACCGGGCCGAAGATCTCCTCGCGCATGACCCGCGCGCGCGGATCGTCGACGCGCAGCACGGTGGGCTCGATGAAGTAGCCCGGCTCGTCCCGGCTGCCGCCCCCGGCGACCAGCTCCGTCCCGGGCGTGGCCCGCGCCTCGGCGATCGCCGCGCGGATGCGCTCGAAGGCGCGCCGGTCGATCACCGCGTTCATGAAGTTGGAGAAGTCGCGCGGATCGCCCAGGCGGACGCGCGCGAGCTGGGCCAGCATGGCCTCCCGCAGCTCGGGCCACAGGCTCTCGGGCAGGTAGGCCCGCGAGGCGGCCGAGCACTTCTGACCCTGGTACTCGAAGGCCCCCCGGGTGAGCGCGGTCACGGCCTCGTCCAGGTGGGCGCTGGGGTGCACGAACACGAAGTCCTTGCCGCCGGTCTCGCCCACCAGGCGCGGGTAGCGGCGGTAACGCCCGAGCTGCCCGGCGATGGCCTGCCACAGGTGGTTGAACACCTCGGTGGAGCCGGTGAAGTGCAGCCCCGCCAGCTCGGGGTGGGGCAGCACCACCTCGCCGAGCTCCGCGGCCGGCGCGGGCACGAGGTTGATGACCCCCTCGGGCAGGCCGGCCTGGTGCAGCAGCTCCATGATGAAGTGGGCCGGGTAGACCGCGCTGGCGGCGGGCTTCCACACGACCGTGTTGCCCATGAGCGCCGGGGCGGTGGGCAGGTTGGCGGCGATCGAGGTGAAGTTGAACGGGGTCACCGCCAGCACGAACCCCCCCAGGGGGCGGAGCTCGACCCGGTTCCACACCCCGGGGGCGCTCTCGGGCTGCAGCTCCATGAGCTGGCGGGCGAAGTGCACGTTGAAGCGCAGGTAGTCCACCAGCTCGCAGGCCGCGTCGATCTCGGCCTGGTGCGCGCTCTTGGACAGGGCCAGCATGCTGGCCGCGTTCAGCGTGTCGCGCAGGGGACCGGCCAGCAGCTCGGCGGCCTTGAGGAAGACGGCCGCGCGGTGCTCGAAGGGCATGCGGGCCCACTCGTGCCCGGCCCCCAGGGCCGCGGCCACGGCCCACTCGAGCTCGGTCCGCCCGGCCAGGTGGGCGAGCCCCAGCCGGTGGGCGTGCTCGTGCGGGCAGGTGAGCGCGGCGGTGCGGGAGGTGCGCACCCTCCGGCCGCCGATGATCGGCAACACCTCCAGCTCGGTGCGGTACAGCTCCTCCAGGCGGTTCTTGAGGTGCGTGCGCTCCAGGCTGTCGGGCGCGTACTCGCGCACCGGCTCGTTGCGCGGCGGTGGGGTGCGGTAGATGCCCGTGGCCATGGCTCCCTCCCTGTGGGCGTGGTCGCTGGCCTCCAGCGAGAGCTTACCTCGGTCGCCGCTCACTCGCGCGGGCGCACCCGCCAGGTGGCCAGCGCCAGCACCAGCGACAGCACGGACGCGCCCGTCCAGACGGCGAAGGCGGCGTGGAAGTCGTAGGCGCCCTGGCCGGGCGCCCCGGCCGCGGCGGGCGCCTCGACCAGCAGGCCGGTGGCCACGTCCTGGACGCCGGCGCCCAGGTACGAGCACAGCCCGATGAAGCCCATGGCCGCGCCGGTGGCGCGCCTGGGCACGATGTCGACCGCCAGCAGCCCGCCCTGGTACACGAGCAGCCCGCCCGTGGCGAAGCCGAACAGGCCGAGCGCCAGCGAGTCCAGCCAGGGCTCGCCCGGGGGCACCAGGCGCAGCAGGACGAGCGCGCCGATCTGGATCAGGCCGTAGCCGAGCAGCAGCGGGTGGCGCCGCGAGCCGAACAGGCGATCGGACAGGACGCCCGCGCCCAGCGTGCCCAGGATGCCGAGCAGCGGACCGGCCGCGGCCAGCGCGCCGGAGGCCTCGAGGCTGTAGCCCTTCTGCAGCTGCAGGTAGGTCATGGCCCAGTGGTTGATGCCGTAGCGCGAGACGTACAGCAGGAAGGCGCTCAGGCCCAGCACCCAGATCCAGGGGTTCTTGAGCACCTCCAGCTGCAGCGCGCCCAGGCTGCGCTCGTGGCTGGCCGGGTCCGGCGGCGGATCGGCCACGTGCCGCCAGATGGGCGGCAGGCCGAGCGTCTGGGGTCGGTCCGCGTGGGTCCGCAGCAGCACCAGCCCGCCCAGCAGGCACACCAGCCCGGGCACCCACAGGCCCGCGCGCCAGCCCCAGGCCGCGGCCACCAGCCCGATGCCGGCGAAGGAGAGCGCCTCGCCCAGGTTGTGGGCCAGGCTCCACAGGCTGTAGGCCGAGCCCCGCTCGCGGCGACCGAACCACTGGGAGATGCTCACCACGCTGGGCGCGGCGCCCATGGACTGCAGCCAGCCGTTCAGGCCCCACAGCAGCAGGAACACCATGAAGCCGCTGGAGAAGCCCAGGGCCAGGTTGACGATGGCCGTGCCCAGCAGGCCGGCCGACATGAAGCGGCGCATGTTGCAGCGGTCGGCCAGCACCCCGTTGAGGAAGCGGCCCACGGCGTACACCCACAGCAGCCCGGCGCTGATGACGCCCAGCTCGGTCGGGCTGAACAGGCCGGCCTCGATCAGCGGGGCCTTCACCACCTGGAGGCTCAGCCGGGTGACGTAGTACAGCCCGTAGCCGAGCGTGATGCTCAGCAGCACGCGCCAGCGCAGCCGGCGGTAGCGCCGCCGCACCTCCTCGGGGTCGGCCGAGCAGCTGGGCTGATCGGGGCCCGTCAGGAAGAACTGGGCGATGCGCCTCCACACGGCCGGGCTCCCCGCTCACCCGCCGAACCGGTGGGCGAGCTCGTTCTCCACCACCCGCCGGAGCCTGCGGGCGCTCCAGTCCACCACCGCCAGCGAGCCGTTGGGCAGGAAGCGGTTCTCGCCCAGCGCGCGCGTCAGCGCGCGGATGGCCCCGCCGTGGCTGAACACCAGGTGGCGGCCGGGCTGGAGCTCGGCCAGGAAGGCCCGCAGGCGGCCCTCCAGATCGGCCACCCCCTCGCCGCCCGGGGCCTGGAAGCCCTCGAAGTCCAGCAGCCCGCGCTGCAGCGCCTCGGGGATCTCCAGGAAGGGCACCCCCTCGAGCTCCCCGAAGCCGATCTCCCGCAGGCGCGCGTCCGCCCGGGCCGGGCCGAAGGCCAGCTCGGCCGTCTCCACGGCGCGGGCCAGATCCGAGCTCCACACCCCCTCGAAGCGCTGGCCGGCCAGGTGCGGCCTGAGCCAGCGGGCCTGCTCGCGGCCGAGCTCGGTGAGCGGCACGTCCTGCCAGCCGCTCAGCCGGCCATCCGAGTTGCGGATGGTCTCGCCGTGCCGCACCAGCCACAGCTCGAGGGGTGGAAGCTCCGCGCTCACCGGGTCAAGGTGCCGGCCCCGGGCGGGCCTGTCAACGAGAATCCCCACCCCGGAAGAACGCGCTGGGCGATCCACACCTGGAAGGTCTGCCAACGTCCCTCTTCTGGCTTGGCATCAGGGCCGGGTGCGCTCGGCCTTCACCAGCCGGCCGCCCTGGTAGTCGTAGGTGCCGACGGGGGTGCCGTCCGGGGCGAAGTCCTGCCAGCGGCCCTCGCGCTGGCCGAGCCGGTACTCGCCCGTGCGCTCCACCTGACCGTTCGGGTGCCAGGCGGTCCAGCGGCCCTGCTCCAGGCCGTCCAGGTACTCGCCCTCGGTCCAGCGCGGGGCGGGCTCGCCGTCGGGCCCGTGCCAGCACACCCAACGCCCGCTCTTCCGCCCGGCGCGGTACTCCCCGGCGCAGCGCCGCCGCTCCTCGGTCCAGGTCGTCCAAGCCCCGACCCGCTCGCCGTCCTCGAGACGGCCCTCGGCCACCACCCGGCCCTGGGCGTCGAGGTGGCGCCAGGGGCCGGTCTTCTGGCCCTGCCGGTACTCGCCCTCGGCGGCCAGCGCGCCGCGCTCGTGCTCCCGCCAGCGGCCGTGCCGCTGGCCCGCGACGTAGGTGCCCTCCTCCTGGAGCTCGCCCCGCTCGGAGAAACGGCGCCAGGCGCCGTCCTCGAGCCCCTCGCGGTAGGCGCCCCGCGAGCGCGGCTGGCCGTTGCGCCAGTCGGTCTGGTGGGGCCCGTGCCAGCGCCCGGCCGCGTCCTGGCAGCCCTGCGCGCGGCCGAACCAGACGAGCTCCTCGACCGCGCCGGTGGCCGGCGGGCAGCCCAGGCGCGCGGCCAGGGCCCGCTGCGCGGCCTCGTCCGCGCAGCCCGCGCCGAGCGCGAGCGCGATCCCCAGGGCGAGCGGGCCGGGCCGGAAGCTTGCCGTGCGCATGGGCGGAGCTTACCCTCTTCGGGGTCCGCTTCAAGGGGTCTCGCGCATGTGGCTCCTGGTGTGCTTGCTCGCGCAGGGCGCCGCCCTGGCCCAGGCCGGGCCGGTCTGGCCTCCCCTGCTCGACGACCCCGGGGCCCGGGCGGCCGCGCGGCTGCTCGACCTGGGCGCGGTCGGCAAGGCGGCCGAGGCGGCCGAGCGCCGGCTGCGGGGCGAGGCGCTCGCCGAGGACGAGGCGGCCGCGCTGGGCTTCGTGCGCGCGCTGGCCCGCACGCGCGCCGGGCTCCCGGCCGATCCGGGCGACTTCATGCGCGCCTTCCACGCGCCCGGCCTGCGGGGGCTGGACGGGCACGCGGCCTGGTACCTGGGCAGGCTGCTGTGGGAGCGCGGCGCCCGGCTGAGCGAGGCCAAGGCCTACGACCTGGCCGGGCCGTACCTGGAGCACGTGCCCTTCCCCGGCCGCTTCGGGCTGGAGGCCCGCCGGCTGCGGGTGCGCGGGCTGGTGGCCACGGGCGCGCTGCCCCAGGCGCTGGCGCTGGCCGAGGACACGGCCGCGCGGCTTGAGCGCCGGGCGGGTGAGCCCGCGGCGCTGCTGCTGCTGGCCTGGGTCAGCGAGCGCGCGGGCCACGCGGCCGCCCAGGCGAAGGAGCGCGAGGAGTCCCTGCGGCTGCTCGGTCAGGCGGCCGCCCTCTACCGGCAGGTGCGGGCGGTGTGGCCCGAGCATCCGGCCGCGCTCCAGGCGGCCGCGGGCGAGGACCGCCTGCGCGCCGCCAGGGTGCGGCCCGGGTCCGGGCTCGCCCCGCGGGCGCTGTCGCTGATGCGCGCGGTGGTCTCGCGCCCGTTCGGGCCGGCCGACTTCGGCCTGGTCTCGCGCCTGCGCGGGCTCCTGCCCGCGGACCCGCGCGACGGGGCCGCGGCCGAGGCGGATCTGCTGTGGGCCGAGGTGGCCATCCGCCTGCGGCGCTTCGAGGCGGCCAGCGCGCGGCTGGTCCGGGTGCGCGAGCGGGCGCCCGGCCCGGAGGCGCAGGCCCGGGCCGCGCTGGTGCTGGCCCGGCTCCAGGCCCGGCGCGACTCGGCCGGCGGCCAGCGCGCCTACCTGGCGGTGGCCGACCGCTGGCCGGAGACCCGCTCGGCCGGCTCGGGGCTCTACCGGGCCGCGGAGATCGCCCGCCGGCTGGGGCGCCCCGAGGAGGCCCAGGAGCTCTTCGAGCGCTGCGCGCTGGAGCACTCCCTGGATCCCGCCGCGGGGGGCTGCCAGTGGGGGCTGGCCTGGTTCGAGCTCGAGGCCGGCGACCTGGCCTGCGCCCTCGAGCGCCTCGACGCGCTGGCGGGCGTGGAGGACCCGGCGGATGGGGTCGGACCCGGGGAGCTGGAGATCGATCTCGATCCCGAGGACTTCGAGGACCCGGCCGCGGACACCGCCGACCCCGAGCTGCCGCTGGTGCCGCTGTCCCCGGAGGGCGAGGACCCGGCCGCGGAGGAGGCCGGGCAGGACGAGTCCGACGAGCTCACCGCGTTCGATCTGGGCGCGGCCGCCTTGCGCTCCCGGGCGCGCTACTGGGCCGCGCGCGCGCGGGAGCGGCTGGGCCAGGCCGGGGCGGCCCCGGACGCCCTGGCGGCCCGGGCGGCCTACCGCGCCCTGGCCGAGGAGGAGCCCTTCGGCTACTACGGGTTGCTGGCCTGGGAGCGCCTGCTGGCGGGGGGCGCCGCGCCCGGCGACGCCCCGGCGCTCGGCCACCCGCGCTGGCCCGCCGAGGAGGGTCCGCCCGATCCGCTCCGGCCGCGCTGGCCCGCGCCGGACATGGCCGGGCTGGGCGGGGAGGCGGCAGCGGCCGTGGCCTACGAGCGCATGGGCCTGCGGCGCGAGGCCCTCGCCAGCCTGGCCGGGCTCCGGCCCGGGGACACGTCGCCGGCGGACGCGCGCGCGGCCGCGCTCATCCTGGACGCGGCGGGCGAGCTCCGGCGCTCGCACCGGCTGGCGCCGCTGCCGCGCGACGGGGGCCTGCCGGGCTACCCGGAGGCCGAGCTCGGGCTGGACGCCCGGCTGGCCTACCCGCGCGCCTACGGCGGGCTGGTCGAGCTGGCGGCCCGCGAGGCGCGCGTGCCGGCCGCGCTGATCTTCGCGGTCATGCGCCAGGAGACCGGTTTCTGGGCCGAGGGGCGCTCGCCGGCCGGGGCGCGCGGGCTGCTGCAGGTCTTGCCGGCCACGGGCGCCTGGATGGCCCAGCGCGCGCGGCTGCGCGGCTACGCCGGCTGGAAGCTGTACGAGCCGGAGACCTCGCTGCGGGTCGGCGCGGCCTTCCTGGCCTTCCTGCTGGAGCGCTACCAGGGCAACGTGCCGCTCGCCCTGGGGGCCTACAACGCCGGCCAGGGGGCCATGGACCGGTGGATCGCGAAGCGGCCCGGGCTCGAGCTGGACGCGCTGCTGGAGGAGATCCCGGTGGCCGAGACCGCGCGCTACATCCGGCGGGCGCTGTGCTTCTACGCGGCCTACCGCCTGCTCGACGATCCGGGCGCGGAGCGCCCCCTGGCCCTCGACTTCTCCCCGCCCGCCGTGCCCGACTGACCCGAGTTCGCCAGCGTCAGGGATTGCAGCCGGCAAGCGCCCGGGCGACGTGGTCGCTCGCGCAGCCGAGGCTCGCGGGGCCCGCCCCGCGGCTCTGGCAGGTGGTGCGGCCCGAGGGGCAGCGCGGCGAGCTGGCCGGGTCCCAGCGCTCGCGGCCGCACTGGCAGGGCGTGTCGTCGAGCAGGATGGCCGGGCAGGCGCCTCGGGCGCGGAGCTCGCGGCGCTGCCGCTCGAGCTCGATGCAGGCGTAAGCCGGGTCGATGACCGGGAACAGCGGGCCGAGCCCCTCGTCGAGCAACCGCTCCCGGCTGGCCCGGGTGGACTCGCAGCCCGCCCGCGCGCAGATCTCCGCGGAGACGTCGAGCCGGAGCGCATAGTAGGTAAACAGCCCGCCCCCGAGGATGGCGGCGAGGAGCGCGAGCACGCCCGTGGCCTGCAGCGCGCGCCGCAGGCGGAGCTCCCTGGGCCACGCACCCAGCCAGCGCCAGACGCCGGCGGCGAGCAGCCCGGCCCCGAGCAGCATGAGGCCGCCGAGCGTCCTCGGGCTCACGCCCAGGCGGTGGATCCCGCCCCAGAGGTCGACCGCGGCGAACAGGCAGCCGAGCGCGAGCACGACCGCGGCGCCCCCGGCGAAGAGCCAGAGGCCCGAGCGACGCCGCGCGCGAGCTCCGTCATCGGGTCTGGATTCCACGGGGAGAGGCTAGCACGGGTGGGGCATTACTGCGAGGCCGGCGCTACTCTCCCCACACCCGGAGGCGGTCGAAGTCGCAGGTCATGCGCGCCTCCATGTGCATGCCGATGTTCGCGCCGAAGAGCTCGCGGGCCTTGATGGTGTCCAGGGTCTGGCCGTTGGCCTGCAGGACCCACCTGCGGCCCTGCCTGGCCAGGGCGATGGTGATCCACTGGACCCCGCCGGCCTGGATGGCCGTGTGCGCCTGCCAGCCGGTCAGGTCCCGCCACTGGCCGCCCTCGAAGTAGGACAGGCGGTACTGGCCGCCGTCGGTGACCTCGAAGGAGTAGCCGTTGTTCGCGTCGCTGGACCCGAACCACAGCCCGCAGCCGTAGTTGTCGAGGTTCTGGTGGATGCGCAGGGTGAGCTCGAAGCGGTAGTCCCCGCGCGCGCGCACGGGCTTCGTCATCCAGGTCGCGTAGCCCCCGGCCACGTGGTGGCGCAGCCACAGGCGACCGTCCTGGACGCCGGACTCGGCCTGATCGGTCGCCCCGACCCACCAGGCGTTGCGGTTGTCGTCGAAGGTCTCGTCGAGCAGCAGCTCGCCGCCGCTCGCGCCCCCGTCCCGCGCGTCCTCGAGCGCCTCGAGGGCGTCGCGGATGGCGGCCTGGACCTTCCTGGGGCAGTCGTCCCCGGCCGCCTCGCGGGCCTCCCGGAGCGCGCGCCGCGCCTTCTCCGGCCTGGCGCTCCTCTTCTCCAGCCTGTCCGCCGCGTCCTCGAGGTCCTCGAGCACGGCCTGGCGGCAGGCCTTGCCGGCCTGCTTGGCCTCGTCGATGGCCTCCTCCACCGCGCGCAGGGCCCGCTTGCCCGGCCCGCCCCCGGCCAGGGCGGGGCAGGCGAGCAGCAGCAGCGCGCAGATGGACACTCCGAATCGCCCAGGGTTCATGGCGGCCTCCTCGCCGGTCTGGCCGGGCCTCAGGAGCAGGTCCCGCTGGTGCAGGCGCCCGAGTCGCAGTCCGAGTCGTACTCGCAGCGATCGCCGAAACCGCGGCCGTGGCAGGTGCCGTCCACGCAGTTCTGGGTGTCGCAGTCCGAGTCGTAGTCGCAGGGCGAGCCCTCGCCGTTGCCCTGGCACTGGCCGTCGGTGCAGTTCTGCGAGTCACAGTCCGAGTCGTACTCGCAGGGGCAGCCGTTGTCGTTCTCCCAGCAGGAGCCGTTCGCGCAGTTCTGGGTCTGGCAGTCCGAGTCGTAGTCGCAGGCGCTGCCCTGCAGGCAGGTCCCGGAGATCGCGCACTCGCCGTCCTTGGCGGGGTTGCGGGTGCAGGCCGAGGGGTCGTGCGTGGCGCTCTCGGCCTGGGCGAAGCACCCGTCCATGCAGTCGAAGTCCATGGGCTGGCAGGCGGCCATGCAGCCTTCGAGGTCGAAGCCGACGCACAGCTCGAAGGCGCTCTCGGTCGCGCAGTCGTAGTAGATGTCGTTCAGGCAGCACCACCCGTAGGCGGCCACCTGCCCGGGTTTGCAGTCGCCGGCCTCGCACACCTCGCCGGCGGCGCAGTCGGAGTCGTGCGCGCACTCGGCGCTCTCGGGCACGCAGGCGCCGTTGAGGCACTGCATGAGCGCGCCGCAGTCGGCCGCCGTCTGGCAGGCGGCCGGGGGATCCACGCACACCCCCAGATCGCAGATGCGCGCCCCCTTGCAGTCGGTGTCCTGTGCGCAGGCGCCGCGCTCCTCCGAGCCAGCCGTGCAGCCGAGGGCCATGAGGCCGAGCGTCATCCCGAGGGTCACCAGTCCTTTGAACATGTTCACTCCTCCTTGTTCTCGAGGTCGTTCCGTGCGGACCTCTGGTTGGGGTCAGGTGCAAGAGGGGGGCTGCCGGAAAATGTCGCAGCCGGGCGCGAAGATTTCTGGCCGCGCTCGATCCGCCGGAGTTTCAACAGGAAGGCGATCAGCTCCCGGCAGCGCGGGCAGCGATCCAGGTGCTGCTCCAGGTCGGGCGTGGCCTCACCCCGCGCGCGGGCCTGCAGGCGATTCTCGTCCGGGCAGGGGGCGCGGACGGCACGGGGGGTGGGGCGCAGCGGCATGCCAGCCCCAGGAGGGGCGGCCGGGCGGAAAGTCGCACCCGCGCCGGACCCCGGCTCAGGGGGCGGGCGGGTCGTCCGCCTGGCGGTGGAGCAGTGCCACCACCGAGACGTAGAGCTGGCTCTGCAGCAGCCGGATCACGCTGTCGAACTCGCCCTCGCTGAGGGTCAGGCGCCGGCGCAGGGCCTCGCGGGTGAGCTGGAACAGCCTGTGTTCGATGCGCTGCACCCAGCGTGCGCAGGTGGCGCGGTGCACGTGGTACAGGGCGCCGAGGTCGTCGATGCTCATGTCGTGCACCAGGCGGAAGCGCAGGATGTTCCGCTCCTTGGCCTCGAGCGCGGCCAGGGCCTCGCCGAACGCCGCGCGGAACTCCTCGAGGTAGTGCTGCTTGAGGTACCCCAGCTCGGGATCGGCGGGGGCGTCGAGGCGCTCGAGCAGCTCCTCCTCCGAGGCCACCTCCCGGCCGGCCCGCCCGGTCAGGGCCCGGGCCTCGCGGATGGCCACGATGCACAGCCAGCCCAGCAGGTCCCCGCGCCCGGCGTAGTTGGCGAGCTTCAACCGGCCGTCCGGACCGGGCAGCAGCAGCTTCTCGTACAGGCGCTGGCTGACGTCCTGCGGCGCGACGGTGCTGCTCCCGAGCCTGCGGACCGCCGCCTCGACCCGGGGGAACACGCGCTGCTCGAGCGCGGACAGCGCGGCGGGATCGTGGCGCAGGCACCCGCAGGCCAGGTACAGATCGGACAGCCTCAGGCTGGCGAGCTCCTCGTCCGGGCAGTCGGGGCTGGCCAGGCGCTCGGCCACGAAGTCGGCGAAGTGCTCCTCGGGCAGCCGGAGCTCCGGCCAGGCGCGCCGGGCCTCGCTCCACCTCTCCGCCCACACCCTCGAACCGCCGAACGCCACGTGCCCTCCCGCGGCCAGCACGGACTGGGGCGACCCTAGCACGGCCGGATCCCCGCCTCAACCCGGCCGGCGGACCGGTTGCGGCCGCCCGGCGGGCGTGCTCAGCTCGGCCCATGAAGACCGACTGCCCTGACGAGAACACGATCCTGGCCTTCGCCCAGGGGAAGGGGCCGCCCACCCAGCACCAGGCCCTCGAGGCCCACCTGGACCAGTGCGCGGCCTGCCGGAAGGTGGTGGCCGATCTGGTGGCCGGCGGGCTGCTCGGCCGGCCCGCCCCGTCGCTCCAGCCCGGCACGCTGCCCGACCCGGCCCGCGCGTCGTCCGCCCAGCCGCCCGCGCTCGGCCGCGGGACGGTGGTCGGCCGGTACGTGCTGCTCGACCGCCTGGGGCAGGGCGGCATGGGCGTGGTCTGGTCGGCCTACGACCCGGAGCTCGACCGCCGCGTCGCCATCAAGCTGGTGCGCCGCGACTCCGCGCCGGGAGATCAGGAGCGCCCGGGCCGCCTGCAGCGGGAAGGCCAGGCCCTGGCCAGGCTCTCCCACCCCAACGTGGTGCCGGTGTTCGACGTGGGCGCGCACGAGGGCCAGCTCTTCGTGGCCATGGAGCAGGTGGACGGCTGGACGCTGGAGCGCTGGCTGCAGGCGGAGCCGCGGACCGTCGGGCAGATCCTGGAGGTGTTCGAGGCCGCCGGCCAGGGGCTGGCCGCGGCCCACCGCGCCGGCCTGATCCACCGGGACTTCAAGCCGGCCAACGTGATGGTGGGCAGGGACGGGCGGGTGCGGGTGACCGACTTCGGGCTGGCGCGGCTGGCCGAGGGGCCGGAGCCGGCCGGCCAGGCCCCCCGCCCGCCCGCGGAGGGCGCGCTCACCCAGACCGGCGCCCAGCTCGGCACGCCCGCGTTCATGGCCCCCGAGCAGATCCGGGGAGAGCCCGTCTCCGCGGCCACGGATCAGTTCGCCTTCTGCGTGGCCCTCTACCAGGCCCTGTTCGGCGCGCACCCCTTCCTGTGGGAGCCGGGCCAGGGCACCCAGGCGCTGTGGCAGGCGGTGGTGGAGGGCCGGCTGCGCGAGGTGCCGCGCCGGCGCTCGCTGCCCGGGCGGGCGCGGGTGGCGCTGCAGCGGGGGCTGTCGCCCGACCCGGGCGCGCGCAACCCGGGCATGGAGGCCCTGCTCGCGGCGGTGCGCCCGGCCCCCCGGCTGCGGCGCCTCGTGCTGGCGGCCAGCCTCGCGGCGGCCGGCCTCGCGGCGGCGGCGGGGCTCGGGCTGCGGGCCTGGGTCACCTCGCAGGAGCGCGCGGCGGCCGAGCTGTGCGAGCGAGCCGCGGGCAAGATCGAGCAGAGCCTCGGCCCCGAGCGCCGCAGCGCGCTGGCCGCCCTGCTGGCCAAGGCCTCTCCGGGCGCGGAGCGCCGGGCGGCTGCGGCGCTGGAGGGCCTGGAGCGCTGGGCCGGGCGCTGGGAGGACGGCTACCGCGACGCCTGCCTGGCGAGCTCCGTGCGCCACGAGCAGTCGCCGGAGGTGATGCTGCTGCGGACCCAGTGCCTCGACACCCGGCTGCGCGAGTTCGACCAGGTGGTGCTGGCCTTCCTCGAGGGCGATCCGGCCCTGCTCGGCCAGGCCCCCCAGGTCGTCGCCCGCCTGACCGGGCTCGACTCCTGCGGCGACACGGTGGCGCTGCGCGCCCCGCTGCAGCCGGCCGCGGAGCTCGCCCCGGCCGTCGCCCGGGCCCGCGAGCGCCTGGCCGACGTCCTGGCGATGTACAAGACCGCGCGGGTGGACCAGGCCCTGCCGCTCGCCCGCGAGACGCTGGAGCAGGCCAGGGGCCTCGGCTTCCGCCCGCTCCAGGCCGAGGCGGGCCAGGCCCTGGCGAAGCTCCTGTTCGCCAAGGCCGACTACGCGGCCCAGGAGGCCACCCTGCGCCGGGCCCTGGCCGACGCCCTGGCCGGTCGGCACGACGCCCTGGCGGTGGAGATCCTGGCGGACCTCGGCTACCTGCTCGGCCCGGCGCGCAACGAGTACCAGCAGGCGCAGGACGTGTTCGAGCTGGCCCAGGCGCTGCTCGATCGGCTGGGGGGCGTGGGATACTTACAGATGTTCGTCGACAACAACCAGGCGGCCAGCTTCATGGCCCAGGGCAAGCACGCCGAGGCCGAGGCCGTGCTGACCCGCCTGCGCGCGGCCAAGCTGCGGGCGGAGCAGGGGCAGGCGGTCCACTCGCTGCACCTCGGCCGCATCGACACCAACCTGGGGGCGGCCCTGGTCGGCCAGCGCAAGTTCGAGGCCGCGCTGCCGCTCTACCAGGAGGCCCGGACCGTCATGGAGCAGAACCTGGGCCCGGACCACCCCGATCTGGCGGTGGTGCAGAACAACCTGATCGAGCCCCTGTTCGAGCTCGGGCGCAAGGACGAGGCCCGCCGGGTGGCCGAGGAGGTGCTGGCTGCGCGCATCCGAGCGCTGGGCGCGGATCACCCGCAGACCAACACCACCCGCTTCAACCTGGCCTCGCTGCTGATCGACGCCGGGCAGTACCCCCAGGCCCGGGCGGTGCTGGAGGAGTCGCTGGTCCACTACCGGACGCGCTTCGGGCCGGACCACGTCGCCGCGGCGGACGCGCTGTCGGCCCTGGGCAGCGTCCTGCTGGCGCAGGGCGAGCCGGCCGGGGCCCTGGAGGTGCTGGAGCGCTCGCTCGCGCTCCGCACCCGGGCCGGGGAGGAGCCCCTGCTCGGGGCGAACACCCGCTTCAGCCTGGCCAAGGCGCTGGCCGCCCTGGGGCGGGACCGGCCGCGGGTCCGCGCCCTGGCCGAGCAGGCGCGCGAGCTGTACCTGGCCGCGGGCGCGGGCTACCAGGACCAGGCCGGGGAGATCTCCACCTGGCTGTCCGGCCTCCGGGCGCGGGGCCCCCGGTGAGCCCGCTTTACCCCTAGAAGAAGAGGGCCCGTTGCGCTAGCCTGCGCTGGAGTTCGGGAAGGAAGCGGGGCCATGCCGCTGTCGGGCACCTTCGACACCCTGTCGCTCGCGGACCTGCTCCAGGTGGTGCAGCAGAACCAGATCTCGGGCCTGCTGACGGTCACCTGCGGCCTGGAGGACACGCATCTGGTGCTCGCCCGCGGGGACGTGCTGGCGCTGGGCGCGGACGATCCGGCCCGGCTGGATCTCGGCCAGGAGCTGCTCGCGGCCCGGCTGGTCAGCCCGGGCGCGCTGCAGGTGCTGGTGCGCGAGCTGCCCGAGGGGGAGGGGCTGCGCGAGGCGCTCGGCCGCCAGGGCGGGGTGGACGCGGAGGCCCTGGCGGAGCTCGAGGCCCGGCACGCGAGCGAGCTCATCCTGGGGCTGCTCTTCCGGGAGGACGGCTCCTTCCACCTGTCCACACGCGCGCTGCCCGAGCCGCGCGAGGCGGGCGTGCCGAACCTGGTGGTGCTGGCCCGGCCGCTGCGCACCCAGGGGCTCCTGTTCGACGCCATGCAGCGGGTGGACGAGTGGAACCAGGTGCGCCAGGTGCTCCCCACCGGTCACGTGCGGGTGAGCGCCCCGCCCGAGGCCCTGTCCTGCGAGCTGCCGGCGGTGCGCCGGCTGGCCGAGCTGGGTGAGGCGCTCAACGTGGTGGAGCTGTGCCTGCGCATGGGCGGCAACCGTTTCGAGCTGCGGCGGCAGCTGGTCGAGGGGCACGCGCGCGGACTGGTGCGCGTGGAGCCGGCGGCCGAGGGCGGCGCGGAGCTCGAGGCCGCGGCCCGCCTGCTCGAGCAGGCGCGGGCGCTGCTCGAGCAGGGCCGTCACGACGAGGCCCAGGCCGTGCTGGCGGTGGCGCTCGGCCTCGATCCGGACAGCGAGCGCGCGCGCGAGCTGCTGACGCGCACCCGCGCGGACCAGCTCGCGCACCTGCGGCGCAAGCTCGAGTCCCACCGGGTGCCGGTGCTGGCCGTGCCGCCCGAGTCCCTGGCCGGGCTGCGCCTCGGCCGCCGCGAGCTGTACCTGGCCTCGCGCCTGAGCGGCCGGACGGACGTGGCCAGCCTGCTGGTGTCCATCGCGCTCGGGGAGCTGGAGACCCTGCGCAGCCTGGAGCGGCTGGTGGACGCCGGCCTGGTGCGGCTCGGGTAGGTCGGCCCATGGAGCGCGTGCTGCTGCTGTGCCGGGCGGGGTTCGAGGGCGAGCTGGCCGCCGAGGCGCAGGCGCGGGCCGCGGCCGTGGGGCTCCCGGGGTTCTGCCGCGCGCGGGCGGGTGAGGCCCGGGCGGAGTGGTGCCCGTCCCCGGACGCGGAGCTGACCGCCGGCCAGGCCGTCGAGCGCTTCGCGCGCGAGGTGCCGCTCGGCGAGCTCGTGTTCGCCCGCCAGCTGCTCCTGGCCGCGCCGGTGCGCTCCGGGCTCCCGCCGGAGGATCGCGCCGGGCCCCTGCTCGAGATCTTCGCGGGCTTCGGTCGGCCGGTGGACGGGCTGGTGGTGGAGACCCCGGACGTCGACGGGCTGAAGCCGCTGCAGGCGTTGTGCCGCAAGTTCGCCCCGATCTTCGAGCGGGCCCTCGGGCGGGCCGGGCTGTGGTGTCCGGGCCAGGCCGAGCACCGGGCCCACCTGGTGTTCCTGTCCACGGTCGCCGCCCAGCCGGCCCTGGCGTGGCTGGCGAACTCCTCGCCCTGGCCGGGCGGCATCGCCAGGCTCAGGCTGCCGGGCGACATCGCCAGCCGCTCGGCGCGGAAGCTCGAGGAGGCCGTGGTGACCTTCCTGGGGCCCGAGGAGCGCGCCGCGCGGTTGAGGGAGGGGATGCGGGCGGTGGATCTCGGCGCCGCCCCCGGAGGCTGGAGCCAGCTGCTCGCCCGCCGCGGCCTGCTGGTGACCGCGGTCGACAACGGCCCCCTGGACCCGGCCGCGCTGAAGAGCGGGCTGGTGGAGCACCAGCGCGAGGACGGCTTCCGCTACCGCCCGCCCAACCCGGTGGACTGGCTGGTGTGCGACATGGTGGAGCAGCCCGGGCGGGTGGCCCACCTGGTGGCGCGCTGGCTGGCCGAGGGCTGGTGCCGCGAGTGCATCTTCAATCTGAAATTGCCCATGAAGCGCCGCCAGGTCGAGGTGGAGCGCTGCCGCGCGCTCATCGACCACGCCCTGGACGAGGCCGGCGTACCCCACCGGCTGGCCTTCAAGCAGCTCTACCACGATCGCGAGGAGGTGACCGGCCACCTCCGCCGGGTGGACCCGTGAACCTGCTGCTGCTGGAGCCCGGGGAGCTCGGCCCCGACGGCCGGGTCGAGCTTGCGGATCGGCGGGCCGTGCACGCGCGCGAGGTGCTCGGGGCGCGCCCGGGCACGCGGCTCCGGGCCGGGCTGCTGGCGGGCCCGCTGGGCGAGGCCGAGGTGCTGTCCGACGACGGCCGGCGGCTGGTGCTGCGCTTCCGGGCCGGCGCGCCCCCGCCCCCGCGGCCGGCGGTGGACGTGCTGCTGGCGCTGCCGCGCCCCAAGGTGCTCCGCAGGCTGCTGGCCCCGCTGGCCGCCCTGGGGGTCGGCCGGCTCATGCTGACCAACGCCTGGAAGGTGGAGCGCGACTACTTCGACACGCACGTGCTCGGCGCCGCCGCGCTGGGCGCGGAGCTGCGCCTGGGGCTGGAGCAGGCCCAGGACACCTGGTTGCCCGAGGTGAGCGTGCACAAGCACCTGCGGGCCCTGCTCGAGGACGAGCTGGACGGCCTGTGCCCCGGGGCGCTCAGGCTCGTGGCGGATCCGTCCGGCCGCGAGCGCCTGCACGCGGCCACGGCCGCGGGCGCGGCCGCCCGGCTCGTGCTGGCCGTGGGGCCGGAGGGCGGCTGGATCGAGCGCGAGCTCGAGCTGCTCGCCCGGCACGGCTTCCGGCTGGTGGGCCTGGGGCCGCGGCCCCTGCGCACGGACGTGGCCTGCCTGGCGCTGGTGGCGCTGGCGCACGACGCCCTGGCCGCGAGGTGAGCGGGCTCAGTCGACCCGGTAGTCCAGGCTCACGGAGTCGATCCGCCGGGACTCGGTGTGCCCGCTGTCGTAGGCCGCGTTCACCTGGCCGTCGATCACCCGGGTGACCGTCACGGTGAGCTCGCAGGAGCGCGGGTTCAGCTCGTCGGCGTCCACGAGGGGCAAGGAGGTGTAGCTGCCGCTGTCGCCGAGCCCGCTGTCCGCCTGGAGCTGGATGCAGGCACCGGTGATGCTCACGCGGATCGAGTCGCCCGGCAGGCTGTCGTCCCAGGTGACGGTCACGCTGTCGCCGGCGCGCGCCTCGAGCGAGGGCGTGACGTCGAGGATGACCGGCGGCGCGGCCGACTCCAGGTGGGTCTCGACCTCCTCGTCCGTGCGCAAGAACTCGAAGTCGTAGCCCGAGATCGACGGGCTGACCTCGGCGCGGTACCAGTGGTAGTTGGTGATGGGCTCCTCGTACTCCCGCAGCCGGGTGCCGTTGCACTCGATGCTCTCGCCGCCGGACATGGTGACCACGGTGCCCAGCGACCCGCCCACCCGCATCTCCGCCCAGGCCACGACCGTGTCGTCCGGGTGGTGATCCAGGCCGAAGTAGGCCCAGATGCCCGAGGTCTTGATGTCCTGCGAGTCGACCAGCGTGCAGCCCCCCGCGAGCAGGGCGGTCAGCGCGGCCGCGGCCAAGAGCGTTCCGGTCCTGTGCATGGCTCCTCCTGTGACGGGCTTCCCCGGTGCATTCTAACCCCGTGGCCCGCCAGGGGCCAGGTGCCTCTTGACGGCCGGCGGGGGCCGGGCGTCAACTCCGGGGTGAGCCGGGGGGCGAGCTGGAAGGAGGTCCGGGATGAACCCGAGGCGCAACGAGCTGGTCGAGTGGAAGGCGCTCTCGCAGCGCGCGGCGGCGCTGCGAGGGCAGCACCTGCGGGCGCTGTTCGCCGCGGACCCGGACCGGGCCGGGCGCTTCTCGGCCGAGGCGGCCGGCTGGTTCCTCGACTACTCCAAGAACCGCATCGACCAGGAGGCGCTCGGGCTGCTGCTGGCCTACGCCCGGGCCTGCCGGCTCGAGGCGGAGCGGGACGCCATGTTCTCGGGCGAGGCGGTGAACCGCACCGAGGGCCGGGCGGTGCTGCACGTGGCGCTGCGCGATCGCTCCGGCCGGCCCGTGCGCGTGGGGGGCCAGGACGTGATGCCCGAGGTGCGGCGGGTGCTCGGGCGCATGGCGGAGTTCGCCGAGGCGGTGCGCGGGGGCGCCTGGCTCGGGCACACCGGCAAGCGCGTGCGGAACGTGGTGAACATCGGCATCGGCGGTTCCGATCTGGGGCCGGCCATGGTGACCGAGGCCCTGCGCTCCTACGCGGAGCGCGGGCTGTGCGTGCGCTTCGTGTCCAACGTGGACGCCACCCACTTCGCCGAGGCCGTGCGCGACCTGGACGCGGAGGAGACCCTGTTCCTGGTGGCCTCCAAGACCTTCACCACCCAGGAGACCCTGACGAACGCCCGCACGGCCCGGGCCTGGCTGCTCGCGCGACTCCGGGACGAGCGCGCGGTGGCCCGGCACTTCGCGGCCCTGTCCACCAACGCCGCGCTGGTGGCCGAGTTCGGCATCGACGCCCAGCGCAACATGTTCCCCTTCTGGGACTGGGTGGGCGGGCGCTACTCGCTGTGCTCGGCCATCGGCCTGCCGGTGATGATCGCCATCGGCCCCGGGCGCTTCGGCGAGCTGCTGGACGGCTTCCACGCCATGGACCGGCACTTCGCCGAGGCCCCGCTCGAGCGCAACCTGCCCGCGCTGCTCGCGCTGCTCGGCTTCTGGTACGCGGACTTCCTGGGCGCCGAGAGCCACGCCGTGCTGCCCTACGACCAGTACCTGGCGCGGCTGCCGGCCTACCTGCAGCAGGCCGACATGGAGTCGAACGGCAAGGGCGTGGATCGCGCCGGCCGGCGCGTGGCCTACCCCACCGGCCCGGTGCTGTGGGGCGAGCCGGGCACCAACGGGCAGCACGCCTTCTACCAGCTCATCCACCAGGGCACCCGCCTGGTGCCGTGCGACTTCATCGGCTTCTGCCGCTCCCGGAACCCGCTGGGCGATCACCACGACAAGCTGATGGCCAACCTGTTCGCCCAGACCGAGGCCCTGGCCTTCGGGCGCACCGAGGCGGAGGTGGCCGCCGCCGGCACGCCGCCGGCGCTGGTGCCCTTCAAGACCTTCGAGGGCAACCGCCCGACCAACACCCTGCTGGCCGAGGAGCTGACCCCGGCCGCGCTGGGCGCGCTCGTCGCGCTGTACGAGCACAAGATCTTCTGTCAGGGCATCCTGTGGGACGTGTACTCCTTCGACCAGTGGGGCGTGGAGCTGGGCAAGCAGCTCGCCGGGACCGTGCTGAAGGAGCTCACCGCGCCCGGGGACCCCGAGCTGCGGCACGACGGCTCGACCAACGCGCTCATCGCGCGCTACAGGCGGCTGCGGCGCGGCTAGCCCCGGGCGCTACTTCTTCTTCGAGGACTTCTTCGGGACCGGCTTCTTGGGAGCTGGCCTCTTCGGGGCCGGCTTCTTCGGGGTGGACCTCTTGGGGACCGGCTTCTTGGGAGCTGGCCTCTTCGGGGCCGGCTTCTTCGGGGCCGGCCTGGTCGCGGTCCTGGCGGTGGGGGCCGGCGCCGCGGGCGTGGAGGTGATCTTCGGGGCCGCGGGCGCCCTGGGGGCGGCCGCGCTCGGCCTGGGGGGCGCGCCCGGCGGGCCGAACCCGGTCACGCGCTCGAGGATCTCGAGATCCTGGTCGGTGACCACGGCCAGGCGGCGCGCGCCGTCCGGGAGCACCAGCCGGAGCATGCGCCGGCCGTCCAGGGACTCCAGCCCGTAGCCGCCGGCCAGGGCGATCTGGACGGCCAGGTCCGCGAGCCGAGGGGTCAGGGCGTCGTGCCGCCGGCCGATCGGCAGGAAGAGCTCCAGCACCTGGCCGGCGGGGGAGCTGTCCTCGGCCGCGCCCACCAGGACGCGCAGCAGGTGGCTGGCCGTCTGGGCCAGGTCGCCGTGCGCCGTCCGCAGCGCGTCGGGCTCGAGCTTCGCGGCCAGGGGCTCCAGCCGGCCGTCGGGGCGGACCCGCAGCGAGCGGGCCTGGCAGACGAAGCCCAGCTCGCCGTCCGCGCGCCGCACCACCTCCTCGCGGGCCACCAGCTCGTGCACCAGCACGGCGGCCCCCAGCCGCGCGGCCAGCTCCCGCACCAGCGGCATCTGGCTGATCGGCTGGCGCTCGACGAACACCCAGCGCCCGCGCCCCGGGTGCTCCTGGACGCGGACCCGCAGGTGCTCGCCCTCCGCCTCGGGATCCTCGGGCGGCGCGACCCAGCCGCGCTCGGCGAACAGCCCGCTCACGATCCGCGCGAGCTGCGCCAGATCGTGCTCCGTGGTGCCCACTGCCGTGCCCACCAGCGTCTCGACCATGACTCCTCCCCTCGGCCGGTCGGCCGACCCAGGCAGTGTACTACGGAACCAGGAGAAAAAAGGAAGTCGGCATGCCCGCTCAGGTCGCCTTGAGGACCGCGTCCTCGAGGCTGGTGCCCTTCTGCAGGCCGACGAAGTTCACCCCCTGCGCCACCAGGATCCCGATGAACTCGGCGGAGGCCTCGTCGATACCCTTCTGATCCACGCGCACGGTGAGCTGCAGCTTGCGCTCCACCGGGCGGACCTCCGCGGCGCTCACGTAGGCCAGCGCGCGGAAGGGCGCGGCCAGGGCGTCCTTGGGTGCCTCGGCCAGGGTGAACACCACCACGGCCTCGCGCCGGGTCAGCTCGTCCATGCGGCGCTGCTCCACGATGCGGCCGGCCTTGATGATGGCCACGTGCGAGCACAGCGCCTCGATGTCGGGCATGTCGTGCGACGAGATGAGGAAGGTGCGCTTGCCGCTCTCGCCCTGGACGAGCAGGCGGATGGCGCGGGCCTGGGCCGGGTCCAGCCCGGCGATGGGCTCGTCGAGCAGCACCACCGCGGGGTCGCCGATCAGCGCCTGGGAGATGGCCACCCGCTTGGCCATGCCGTGCGACAGCTTGTCCGGGTGGCGCCCGACGCAGTCGGCCATGCCGGTCAGCGTCAGCACCCGCAGCACCTCGCGCCTGGCGTCCTCGGCCGAGAAGCCCTGCAGCCGGGCGCACAGCGCCATCTGCCGGTCCAGCGGGACGCCCTTGCGCCAGGACGCGTCCTGGGGCAGCACCGCCAGCCGCCCGCGCAGGCGCTCGGCGCCGTGCTCCTCGCCCAGCACCCGCACCCGCCCGGCGCTCGGGCGCAGGAAGCCCGAGATGATGGAGAACAGCGTGGTCTTGCCGGCCCCGTTGGGCCCGACCAGGCCGAAACAGCTGCCCCTCGGGATGGAGAGCTCCACGCCGGCCAGGGCCTGGACCGCGCCGAAACGCTTGTGCACGCCCTCGACGACGACGGCCGCGTCGTTGCTCTGGTGCATGGCTACAGATCCCTCTTCTGGGTGACCCACACGGCCGCGCCCAGGAACACGCCCGTGTAGATCAGCATGGCCACCCCGGCCAGCGCCACCTGGGAGGGCGCGCCGATCATCAGGTCGTAGCGCAACGGGTTGGGCAGCAGGTAGCGGAACACGCGCAGGCCGTCGTTGATCCAGCCGCCCACCCCGCCCAGGAGCCAGACCCCCATGTAGGTCCCCAGCCCCATGGTGGCCGACAGCAGCGGGCTGCCAGTGACCACGCCGCAGAAGGTCATCAGCGCGATGAGCGGCAGTGACAGCAGCAGCAGGGCCGCGGTGAACCACAGCCCGTCGAGCACCACCAGGGCGGGGCCGTGGTGCTCGTCGAGGATCAGCCCGGTCGCGGTGGCGCCCACGCCCAGCAGCACGATCAGCGTCCCCCAGAACAGGTAGGTGCCCAGGTAGCGGCCGATGACGAGGTTCAGCCGGGTGGTGCGCGGCAGCAGGAAGCGGATGCCCTTGCCGGAGATGTCGGAGGCGTTCTGATCGAGCGCCGCCACCATGGTGAACATCGGCGTGGCGAAGGCCACCGCCAGGTAGAGCGTGGTGATGAACGGCGAGTGCTCCTGGAACAGGCGCTGCATCACGCTCTGGTCCAGGTCCGCCGCCCACTGCACGATCGCCAGCAGGATGGACTCCTCCTGGGTGTAGCTCCCGGAGGCCAGGCTGTTGAGCGTGCCCGCGAAGTCGGCCACCTTGGACACGCACCACAGCGCGTACATGCCCAGGAACAGGAGCGCCAGCATGCCCGGCCCCGAGCGCAGCAGGAGCTTGAGCTCGTAGACGGCCAGGATCTTCAGGTCGCGGGGGTTCAGCGTCATCGGCTCGCCCTCGGGTTGAACGGCGGGGGGCAGTCTATCCGCCCCGCGCCCGGCCTTCAAGCACCCCGACGGGGTGGACGGCCCGCCCGCGCGGGGTGTAGGCTCGGGTCCATGCGACCGCCTCCCACCGCCTGGCTGCCCGTCCTGGGCCTGCTGCTCGCCCTGGGCCCGGGGGCCTGCTGCCACCTCAACCGCCTGGCCAGCCTGTCCGCGCCGCTCGGCGAGGTGTCGGTCGAGGCCGCCAACCTCGGCTCGGCCTTCCTCGTCCTGGAGCGGCGGGCGGATCGGGCCGAGGGCGTGGTCATGCGCGGGGGCGGCGGCCTGAGCAACGTCTTCAACCGCTACCACCGGGCGGTGGAAGCACTCGGGGACGGGCGCCTGGCCGAGGGGCTGAGCGTCTCGCTGGCCGTCGCGCTCGAGCGCAGCCTGGGCTGGGCGGCCGCGGAGGGTGAGCGCAGCGCCATGCTGCGGGCCGAGGTGGAGGAGCTGCGTATCCTGGCCACCGATCCCGCCGCCAGCGTCCAGGTGCGCTGGCAGGTCTGGGCCGAGCTGCGGGACGCGGGCGGCGAGGTGCTGTGGCGCGACTGCCTGGAGGTCGAGCGGCCCGTCCAGGGGCTGAGCCTGGAGCGGCTGCTGGTGGCCGACGACGACGAGCGCGCGCGGGTGCAGGCGGCCCTGGCCCGCGAGATGGCGGACGCCATCGCGGACAGGCTCCGCGCGGACGCCCGGCCCGGGGCGAGCGCGCCGGGCGGGGAGGGGAAGCCATGAGCGAGCGGCCGGGGAGCGGCGTCAAGGAGCGGCGCGCGGCCTTCCGCGTGCCCGTGTGCCTGCCGGTGATGGCCGAGTGCGAGGCCTTCAGCCGGGGCTTCGTGACCAAGGATGTGTCCGAGAGCGGCATCTACCTGATCGGCGAGCTGGAGGCGGGCCCCGGCCAGGTGCTCAGCGTGGAGCTGCGCCTGCCCGCGGGGCTGGGCACGGTGCGCGCCGCCGCCAGCGCGGTGCGGCTGCAGGCCGACACCCCCCGCGGCGTGGGCCTGACCTGGATCCGGCTCGGGGCGGCCGAGCTGGCGCGCCTGCGGGACCTGGACCGGCGCTGGCAGGCGGCCTTCCCGCCCCGCGCGCCGCGGCCCTGATCCGTGCTTGACAGGTGGGTGGGGGCCGTGCAGGAATAGGCCGGCCCGGGCTTCCCGCCCGGGCCGAGAGAGGCTCGTGCACCGGGCCGAAGGCGTTCGTGAGGAGGAGCATGGCCGCGGAGAACCAGACCCCCAACGGTGAAGAAGGCTTCGAGGTCGAAGGAACCGTCAAGGAGGTCCTGCCCGGCGGCATGTACCGGGTGGAGCTCGACGGCGGGCCCGTCGTCCTCGCTTACGTCTGCGGCAAGATGCGCAAGCACTACATCCGTATCGTGCTCGGCGACCGGGTCAGGGTCGCCTTCTCCCCCTACGGCCCGCAGCGCGGCCGGATCATCTACCGCTCCCGCTGATCCAGCGCGGCCCCCCGGCCGCCGCGGCGCCCCGGCGCGCGGTGCTCAGAAGCCCCGGCTGCGGCGCAGCATCGCCTCGCGCACGAGCTGCAGGTTGAAACGCCACTCCCCGTCGACCTTGACGCCGGGGATCTGCCCGCCCTGGACCATCTTGCGCACCTGCAGCAGCGGCTGGTGGAGCTCCTGGGCCAGCTGGGCCATGTCGATGAGGTCCACCTGCGGCGCGGGCGCCGGCGGGGCCTTCGGCGCGGGCGGCTCGGCCGGCGCGGCGGGCTTGGCCGGCGCGGCGGGCTTGGCCTCCGCCTTCGGCTTGGCGGCCGCCTTCTTGGCCGGGGCCTTGGCGGGCTTCGCGCCCTTCGGGGGGGTCGACTTCGCGGGGCTCTTCTTGGTCGGGCTCATGTTCCTCTCCGTGTCCGTGGTTCGGGTCCTCCGCGCGGCCTACATCAGGTCGCGCAGGATGGCCATGGCGTCACGCAGATCGTCTGCGCCGCCCAGGTTCAGCAGATCCTCGATGCGGCTCAAGTGGGTCTGCACGCGCTGCAGGATGGCGGTCTCCTCGACGTGCGGCGTCTCCAGGGACGGGCGCGCGGCGGCCACCGCGCGGAACTCGGTCAGGGAGCCGGGCGCGTCCAGGCACTCGAGCAGCGCCATCCCCAGGTGGAAACGGGGGATCGCGGTCGGGTCCTTGGCGACGGCCTCGCGCAGGTTGCGCACCGCCTTCTCCAGATCGCCGCGCTTGAGGTACACCACCCCGAGTGTGTCGCGGATGAAGCCGTTCGCGTTGCGATCCGGGAACACGTCCAGCGCCTTGCGCGCCAGCCGGGTGGCCTCCTCGAGCCGCGCCCCGCGCTTGGCCAGCACGTAGGCCAGCTCGTTCAGCAGCATGGCCAGGGCGTAGGGATCCTTGGGCTCGAGGGCCAGCCCCTGCTCGAGCCAGCCGGCGGCCTCCTCGTGCAGCCCGAGCACGTTGTCCACCGAGCCCAGCGCCAGGAACAGGTAGGGCTCCTTCTTCTCCTCGTCGGCCAGCAGGGCGAGCTCGCGCCGGCAGCGGGACGGGTCCAGGGCCGAGCCGGCCGTCCACACGTCCAGCAGGTGGTAGCCCTTCTGCGGCTGGATGCGGTAGGCCAGCTTGGAGAGCGAGTAGGCGCGATCGAGCTGGCCCAGGCGGAAGGAGCCCATGGCCTTCTCGATCAGCTTCTCCGTGGTGATGGCGCCCGAGTCGAGCTCCGAGTCGGGCATGGGCGCGGCGCCGGGCCGCCGCCCGCGCAGGGCCGCCTCGGCCCCGTACAGGGACTCCGAGATGATGAGGATCTCCAGGTTCCAGGGGTCGAGCTGCTCGGCCTGGCCGATCGAGCGGCGGGCCTCGTCCAGATCCCCCAGGCGCAGCGCCACCTCGGTGAGCAGCCGCAGGCCGGGCACCGACTCCCGGAACTTCGCCAGGAAGGCGCGCAGCGCCTCCCGGGCGGCCTCCAGCTCCGCGATCCAGGCGGGGCTCGCCGCGCCGGTGGGGCGCTGGCGCAGCAGCTCCACCACCCTGGCGAACAGGGCGCGCTGGCCCTCGTCCAGGGCGGTCGGCTCCGGGTCCCGGGCGCTCATGCCGATCTCTCCTCCAGCGGCATCCGGCCCCATCAGACCACGTTGCGACCCGGTGTCAAGCGGGCGGCGGCGCGCGGGCCGCCAGCCCGCGGGGCCTCCTGGCGGGTCGCTTGACCGGGGCGCGGCCGGCAGGCAATATCGTCCCCCAACTGGAGGGCAGCATGGCCTCGACCGACAGGCTCTACGACCAGCTCATGGAGATCGCCTTCAACCTGTGGTGGTCCTGGCAGCCGGACGTGCCCGAGATCTTCCGGGACCTGGACGAGCTCATGTGGCGCCAGGTGAACCACAACCCGGTGGCGCTGCTGAGGCGGCTGGGGAAGGCCGGCATTGCCGAGCGCGCCCAGAGCGCCGCCCTGGAGAGCCGGGTGCTGTACGCCTACCACCGGCTGCAGGAGTACCTGTCCTCCCGCCGCAACTGGGGCGATCACCACGGCGGCCCGCTCAAGGTGCGGCCGGTCGGCTACTTCTCGGCCGAGTTCGGGCTGCACGAGTCGCTGCCGATCTACTCGGGCGGCCTGGGGGTGCTGGCCGGCGACCACCTCAAGAGCGCCTCCGATCTCGGCGTGCCCGTGGTGGGCGTGGGCCTGTTCTACGCCCAGGGCTACTTCCGCCAGGTGATCGACGCCAACGGCTGGCAGCAGGAGTCCTACGGCGGCTCCGACCTCACCCAGATCCCGGTGGAGCCCGCCCTCACGCCCGAGGGCGCGCCGCTGCTCGTGCGCGTGGACACCCGCTCGGGCCCCCTGTTCGCCTCGGTGCTCAAGGTGCGGGTGGGGCGCTCGCTGCTCATCCTGCTCGACCCCAGCGTGAAGGAGAACAACCCGGCCGACCAGCGCCTGACCACCCACCTCGAGCGCCTGTACGGCGGCGGGCAGCGCGAGCGCATCCGCCAGGAGCTGCTGCTGGGGGTGGGCGGCCTGCGGGCCCTGCGCGCCATCGGCATCCACCCCGCGGTGCTCCACCTGAACGAGGGCCACTGCAGCTTCGTCACCCTGGAGGCCATGCGCCAGGCCATGCGCGAGCAGGGCATGGACTTCCGCCAGGCGATGGCGCACGTGTCCGAGCGGGCCGTGTTCACCACCCACACCCCGGTCGAGGCCGGCCATGACCGTTTCCCGGCCGAGCTGGTCGAGGAGCACCTCGGGCCCATGCGGGACGAGCTGGGCATCGACCCCTACACGCTGCACGGCCTGGGCCGCATCCGGCCCGAGGATCCGCACGAGCCCTTCTGCATGACCGTGCTGGCGCTGAAGACCTGCCAGCGGGCCAACGGCGTATCGCACATCCACGGCGGCGTGAGCCGCGCCATGTGGAACGGGCTGTGGCCCCAGCGGCAGACGCACGAGGTGCCCATCGGCCACGTCACCAACGGGGTGCACGTGGCCACCTGGCTGGCGCCCCAGATGCGCCGCCTGTACGAGCGGCACCTGGGCCGGGACTGGATGGAGCGCATCCGCCGGCGCGAGGTGTGGCGGGCCATCGACCTGGTCGACGACGGCGAGCTGTGGGAGACTCACCGCTACCTCAAGGAGCTGATGTTCGACTTCGTGAAGCGCCGGGTCGAGCGCCAGAGCCTGGCGCGCGGCGAGGACGCCGGCGACATCCGCCGGCGGCTCGGCAAGGTCAACGCGGACTGCCTGACCATCGGCTTCGCGCGCCGCTTCGCGCTGTACAAGCGCGCCTGGCTGCTGCTGAACGACGAGGCCTGGCTGGAGAAGCTGCTGTGCGACCCCGAGCGGCCGGTGCAGATCGTCTACGCCGGCAAGGCCCACCCCCAGGACGATCGCGGCAAGGAGATCATCCAGCGCATCTACCGCCTGGGCCGCGATCCGCGCTTCGAGGGCCACATCCTGATGGTCGAGGACTACGACATCAACGTCGGCCGGCACCTGGTGCAGGGCGTGGACGTGTGGCTGAACAACCCGCGCCGGCCCCTGGAGGCCTGCGGCACCAGCGGCCAGAAGGTGCTGCTGAACGGCTGCCTGAACTGCTCGACCCTGGACGGCTGGTGGGCCGAGGCCTACGACGGGTTGAACGGCTTCGCCATCGGCAGCGGGCTGGTGCACCGCGATCCGAGCTTCCAGGACCAGCGCGACGGCAGCGATCTGCGCACGGTGCTGGAGCGCGAGGTCGTGCCCATGTTCTACAAGCGCGACGCGCGCGGCCTGCCCCGGGAGTGGATCGCCCGCATCAAGCACGCGCTGCGCAGCCTGGCCTGGCGCTACAACGCCGATCGCATGGTCGTGGACTACACCACCACCGCCTACCTGCCCGCCGGCGGCGCCACCACCTCGGTGCTGCCTGACCAGTCCGATCTCGACCTGCCCACCGTGGTGCAGTGGCTGGCCCGCTACGAGATGTGAGCGCGCTCAGGGCGCCGCGGCCGCGGCCGGCCCGGCCGGGCTGGCCGGGCCCAGGACGAGCTCCTGCTCCTCGGCCTGGTCCACCAGGATGGCCTGGCTGCGGAAGGCCTCGTAGCCTGCGCGGGGCTCGCGGCCCGCGCGCACGGCCAGGCTGCGGGTGCAGCGCACCTCGTGCGCCTCGGCCCGGCAGCGGCGCTCGTAGCTGAACAGCGACGTCTCGATCCGGGCGGGGGCGGGCAGGCTGCGCACGCCCAGCCCCGTCGGCAGCTGCAGGCTCAGCTCGACCCGCTGGACCCACGGCACCTGGATCTCGAGGTCGTTGTAGCGCTCGGGCCGGGGGGCGAGCAGCATGGCGACGTTCAGCGGCCAGAGCGGCAGCAGGCGCAGGCTGTCGCCCTCGGCGCGCACCTTGCCGGGCACGTGCAGGCCGTAGTCGGCGCGGACCTCGGGGCCGAGGTCGTCCAGCCCCGCGAAGGTGGCGTGGCTCACCCGCGCCCCGCGGTAGCGGTAGTTGAGCTGGCGCGCGAACTCCTCGAAGCGCTTGCCCGGGTTCTGCAGCCGCTCGCGGCGGCCGTAGGACCACAGGCCGGTCCAGCGCTCCTGGCCCGTGAGCGCCAGCGCGCCGCCCTGGATGCCGGCCGCCAGGCGCACCTCCTCGAGCGAGGTCTCCGGCCCGAGCTGGGGCGTCTCGACGATCTGGTGGCTCTGCCCGTCGAGCACCAGGGCCTTCAGCCCCTGGTCCCGCTCGGGCAGGTAGGCGAGGTGACCGAAGCGCGAGGTGCCGTCGACGAACAGCGGCTCGGGGAAACCCGGCTGGGCCGGGACGAAGGTGATGATGTGGTTGGTCTGGGCGCTGGGGATCTCCCAGAACACGGGCCCGCGGTCGCGGGTGCGCACGCCGGCGTAGGCGGCCTGGATGCCCACCTCGCGCAGCATGGCGATCATCAGGGTGGCCTTGTCCTTGCAGTCCCCGAAGCGGTTGTCGAAGACGTCCGCCGCCTTGTTGGGCTTCTTGCCGAAGATGCCGGCGTCGTGGTCGAGGTAGCGCACCTCCCGGGCCACGAAGGCGTAGATGGCCTCCAGCTTCTCCAGCGGCGTGCCGGCCCTGGCCACCAGCTCGCGGGTCTTGTCGCGGATGGCCGCGGACACGTCGAACTGGTCCTGGATCAGGCTGTTCTGCCAGCGGGCCAGCGACTCCCAGGAGGGCACCGTGCTGACGTACACCGCCTGGGCCAGCTCCCGCGCGGCCGGTGTGTGCGGCTCGGAGCGCAGCATCGGCACGTGGTTCGCCCGCCAGATCCACACCTGCTCGGCGCCCAGGCGTTCCCGGGCCTCGTGGATCTGCGCCCCGCGACGCAGGACCGCGAGCTGCTTGTCGGCCGGCAGCGCCAGCACCCAGCGCGCCTGCTGCACGGGGTTGGCGCCCTGGAAGGCGAAGTTCTCGTCGTAGTGATCCTCCATCCACGAGGAGGAGGAGCGCGCGTGGCGGTAGGCCACGTGCAGCACCGAGCCGGGCTGCAGGGAGGGGAAGTGGATCACCCCGGGCTCGATGGTGGCGGCCTCCTGGCGGCTGCCGTCGGGCTGGATCACCTCGGCCACGTCCAGGCGGAAGGTGGGCGAGTTGGGCACCCGGTAGTGATCGAAGGCCCGCCGTCCGTTCTCCGTCAGCACCAGGTGGATCTGCCGCACGCGGTGCTTGCTCGAGCCGTCGGAGAACACGTGGGTGATCTCGTCGTCCAGCAGGAACACCACGTCGGCCTCGGCGTGGGCCTCGGCCAGCGCGCGGGTGTTCTGCAGCAGCCCCTCCACCTCCGCCTCGGCCAGCTCGTAGTGCTCGAGCACCGGATCGGGCCGGCCGTCCGCGAAGTCCAGGTACTCGCGCAGGCGCGGGTTGTTCGGCTCCAGCTCCAGGGCGAGCCGGTACGAGCGCACGGCCTCCTGGCGCCGGCCCTGGCGGTCGAGGGCGTCCCCGCGCAGGCGGTGGAGCAGCCAGTACTCGGGCGCGATCTGCTCGACCCGGGCGCACACCTCCAGCGCCCCGGCCGGATCGTCGGCGGCCAGCAGCACCTCGGCCTGCTTGAGCGCCTTGACCACCGCGGTGGGGAAGATGCGGGCGTTCCTGCGCGTGAGCGCGAGCGCCTCCTGGAAGTCGCCCGCCTCCAGGGCCAGCCCGATGAGCCGATCGTAGGTCGGCTGGTGGTCGGCCTGCAGCTCGAGCGCGCGCCGGTAGGCCCGGCGCGCCTCCAGGGGCTGGCCCAGCGCGGCCTGCTGGTCGCCGAGCAGGCGCCACAGCCAGGCCCGGTCGGGCTCGAGCGCCAGGGCCGCGCGGGTCTCGCGCAGGGCGTCGAGGTGGAAGCCGCGCCCGGTCAGCAACGACAGGCGCTGCAGCGAGGCGCTGCGCAGCTCGGGCCGGGCGGCCCGCAGGGCCTCGAGCAGGCGCATGGCGCGCTCCAGGCGCCGCTGGTCCTGCTCGTGGCGCACCCGGGTCAGCACGGCCCCGGGCAGCCCCGGGGCCAGGCGCTCGGCCTCGGCCAGCGCGCGCAGCGCGGAGCTGGTGCGCTCGTCGGTCTGGTCCACCTGCGCCCACATGAGCTGGGCGAAGGCGCTGTGCGGGTAGCGCCGGGCGAAGGCCGCGGCCCGCGCGGAGGCCTGGCGCTGGAAGCCCAGGCGCCAGGTCCAGCCCACCTGGAGCGCGTCGCGGAACGGCCCCTCGGGCCGGGTCTCGAGCCAGGCGCGCAGCCCTCCCTCCACGGCGGGCCCGGGCGGCGGCTCCGCGCCGGGTCCTGGGTCCTGGCCGGCCGCGCCCGGGTGCAGCTCGGCGCTCTCCTCCAGCCCCTCGGCCGGCCGGCCGTCGGGCTCGGTGATGCGCAGGCGCAGCTGCCAGGCGCCGGTGCGCTGGCACACCTTGACCAGCAGCTTGTTCCAGCCCGACCGGAGGCGCGCCCCGAGCACGTGCTGGTCCAGGGCGGCCGAGCGGGCCTCGTCGTCCGCGAGCAGCAGCCGATCGTTGAGCCACAGCTTGACGCCCCGGTGGGCGGCCAGGCGCAGGGCCACGTCCCGCTCCGCCTCGGCGCGCACCCAGGTCACCAGGTACGCGGTGCTCCAGCGGGCCGGATCGAGCAGCGCCCCCAGGTTCACCCGCCCGTCGAAGTCCAGGTGCCGGACCTCGCGCCAGCCCACCTCGCGGAGCTTGCCCGGGTAGCGCTCGGACAGGGAGGCCAGGCCGCGCTCGGGCGGGAAGGCCGTCTCGAAGCCCGCGTTCTGATCGTTGTCGAACGGACCCGCGACCTGCCAGGCGCGCACCAGGCCGAGCCGGGCGAAGGTGTCCCCGGCCTGCTGGAAGTGGCCGAGCGAGCGCTGGCACAGCCCCAGGTGGTATTCCGCCCGGGCGCGCACGGGCCAGGGCGCGGCGGGTTCTTCGGCCAGCGCCTCCAGGCGTCCGGCCAGCGCGTGCACCTGGACGCGGGTGGAGGCCAGCCAGAAGGCCTCCCAGACGACCGCCTCCAGGGCGGGGTGGGGGACCTCCAGGGCCGCGAGCAGGTGGCCGAAGGCGCGCTCGTCCTCGCCCAGCGCCTCCGCGGTCCAGGCCGCCCACAGGCGGGTCTCGACGTCTGCCGGCGCGCGGGCGAGCGCCGCCTCCAGCTCCTGCAGCACCGGGCCGGGATCGCCTGGCCCGAGCAGGCGGGCCACGGCCGCGTCGCGCAGGCGCTCCGCCTCGGCCAGGGCCGAGGGCGTGACCGGGTCGCGCAGGCCGGCGCCTGGCCCGGCGCAGGCGGTGAGCAGCAGGCCTGCGCAGGCCAGGACGACAGGAGTGTGCGAGGCGCGCATGGTCATCCTCCCAGGGGGTGTGGTCTGCGGCGGGGCAGGCTCCCGCGGCGGGAGCGCGGCGTGACTCAGGGGGTCGCGCTCGGCGCGGCCGGCTTGTCGCCGGGGGCTTCCTCGCCGGCGGGCAGGGCGTCGTCGCCGGCCGGGAGCGCCATGTCGCGGCGGGCCTCCTTGATGCCCACGGCCACGGCCTTCTCCAGCAGCGGCTTGAGATCGCCGGCGAAGTTGAGCGCCACGCTGTCGTCCTTGTGCTCGGTGCGCAGCTTGCCCAGCGCGTCGGAGACCGCCTTGAGGGTGTCCTTGTCCAGCTCCACGCCCATGTCCTTGCCGCCGCCCATGGTGAGCGCGGCCTGGACCGTCATCAGGCCGAGGTTCACCTTGCTGGCGATGTCGCCGGCCCCCTGCTTGTCGCTGAGCAGCACGCCGGCCGCGCCGCGGTCCAGGTGCAGGAAGAAGCCCGCGCCCTGCATCTTCACCGGGATGGGCATGTCCGGCAGGCTGCTGGCCAGCAGGTACACCCGCAGCTGGTCGTAGTCCTTGTGGGAGTCGAGCAGCCGCTCCAGCACCTTGCCGCGCTCGGTGCCGGCGATGCCCGGGGCCTTGCCGAGGTAGGTGTCCACCACCTTCTTGAGCATGGCGTCGCTGCCGGCGGCCACCAGGCCCAGCCCCTTGAGCTCGGCGTAGGTGAGCCCGACGGCGGGGACCTGGAAGAGCGGCTGGCCCTGGTGCTCGCCCTTCGGCTGGCCCTTGACGTCAGCCGCGGTCAGCCCCTCCGCGATGACGGCCATGTCGTCGGGGTTGCTGAGCGAGCCGAGCGCCGTGAGGCGGGTGAGCCTGGAGAGATCCAGGCCGCCCACCTGCATGGCCTGCTGGGCCAGCATCTCGTAGGTGGGGATCTGCGCCTTCATATCCGCCGGCACGGCCTTGCCGGCCACCTGCTTGGCGAAGCCGAGCAGCGCCGGGGCGTCCACGCTGGCCACGAGATCTGTGTCGGCCGGCACCGCCTTCAGCCCCGGCGGCACGTCCTTGGTGCAGGCCGAGGAGAGCACGAGCCCGAGGGCGGACAGGGCGACGATTGCGAGCTGGATCCGCTTCTGCATGGGGGTTCCTCCGTGGGGCGCATGGTAGGACCTGCCGCGGCCCGGCGTCAAGGCGCGGCGTGGACGCGAAGCCCGGGGGGGGTTAGACTGCCATCGACCTCGGGGGTGGAAACTCCAGGGACCCCGGGGCGAGGTGGGACACATGCGCGGACTTCTGCTGGCTGGAGCGGTGCTGGGCCTGGTGCTCGCGTGCGGCTGCGGGCGGGACTTCTCCCCGCCGCCGGGGCCCTCCGTGGTGCAGGGCGATCTCGACCTCGAGGGCGAGCCCGGCGCGGACCTGTCCGGCGCCCGGGTGCGCCTGCTGGAGTGCGGGTTGAGCACGGTGGCGGACAGCCAGGGCCTGTTCCGCTTCGAGGCCGTGCCGAGCGGCGACTTCCAGGTGCAGGTGGACGCCACGGTGCTCGTCGGCGGCGCCGCGCAGACCTTCAGCCTGCGCCGGGCTTCCCCCGCGCTGGTGCGCGGCCCCGCGGCCACCGATCTCGGCACGCTGCTGCTCGGCCGGGCCGGCTCGGCCGCCGGCGCGCTCTCCATGGCGGACGGGACCAGCCCGCTCGGGGCGGTGGTGTTCGTGCTGGGCGGGGAGCGCACGGCCGCGGTCGGGTACAACGGGCGCTTCGAGCTGGAGCGGCTGCCCGCCGGCACCTGGCTGCTCAGCGCCGCGCGGCCCGGCTACCAGGCCGCGGCCAGCGTGGAGGTGGTGGTCCCGGCCGGCGGGGCGGCGCCCGAGGCCACCCTGACCCTCGAGCCCGCGCCGCCGGGCACCGGCGCGGTGAGCGGGGTGGTGATCCTGGGCAACCCGGGGCCGGCCCCGAACGTGGCCGTCGAGCTGCAGGACCGCATGAGCCTGGTGGCCTACGGCGCGCGTACGGACGGGCAGGGGGGCTTCCGGCGCGCGGACCTGCCGCCCGGGCTGTACCAGCTCGTGGCCAGCCACCCGGGCTACCGCTCGGTCGGGCTGGCCACCCTGGAGGTGCGCGCCGGCGAGGAGACCAGCCTGCCGGCGACCCTGGTGCTGCCCCCGGACACGGGCGCCAACCCCAGCTACCCCTGGGACGGCGATCCCAGCGGCGACCTCGACGACGATCTCGACGGCGTGGCCGATCTCGAAGACAACTGCCCGCTGCTGGCCAACCCCGGCCAGCAGGACGAGGACGGCGACGGGCTCGGCGACGCCTGCGAGGGGCTGGTGGGCGCGGACCCCGACGGCGACGGGGTGCCCAGCGATCGCGACAACTGCCCGCTGGCGGTGAACCCGCTGCAGGAGAACCACGACCTCGATCCGCTGGGCGACGCCTGCGACACCGACGACGACGAGGACGGGCTCCTGGATCGGGACGACACTTGCCCGCTGCTGCCCAACCCGGACAACCAGCCGCTGGTGTGCAACTGGACCGAGAGCCTGGTGTACGCGGCCCAGGACGAGGACGGGCACATCCAGCTCTGGGCGGCGCAGATGAAGCCGACCGGGCTGGCGACGCTGCAGCTCACCGCGGAGCCCGGCGAGGCCTGGGGGGCGAGCCTGGACGAGACCGGCCAGGGGGTGTACTTCCACCAGCGCCGGCCGGGTGACGCCGGCTTCCGGCTGTGCCGGGTGCGGGTCACCCCGGGCGCGGTGCCGGTGTGCTACGACCTCGGCGAGACCTCGGTCATGAACCCGGCCGTGTGCGCCGGGCAGCTCATGTTCGACGCGTTCGTCCTGGACCACTGGGAGATCCACGGGCTCGCCCTGCCGCTCGGCCTGCCGCCCTTCGCGCCGGCCGAGGTCGGGCTGGAGGCCATGTTCAGCGGGATGGGGCTCGTGCCGGGGCGGCCCCACTCCTTCCGCTACCCCCGCTGCGGGCTGGGCATGAGCGTCAACCCCACCCTGTCCTTCAGCGCCGACTTCTTCGGCACCTTCGACCCCCTGGGCGGGGGCGCCTTCCTGGAGCAGGAGACCCAGTGGGTGATGTACTCCCCGGAGCTCGACGGCCGGGGGACCTTCCTGTGGATGAACCCGACCATCCCGCCGGCCCTGGGCTGCGCGCAGCACCGCTCGACCGCCGCGAGCTCCTCCGCGCCCATCCTGGAGTGCCAGTCCATGGGCGGCTCCTGGCTGGTCACGCACCTGACGCAGCAGAACACCCTGCGCGTGCTCACCCCGGGGGTCGCGCGCGCGGAGCAGCCCGCCCTGTGGGCGCAGGACGACGGCCCGCTGGGGCTGCTGGCCTACGCGCGCGAGCGCGACGGCAGCCTGGACGTGGCCGTGGCCGTGGTGACCAACCCCTACGATCCGCAGATGAGCCTGTCCAGCCTGGTGTGGCTCACGGACGGGGCCGGCTGGGAGGGCAGCCCTGCCTGGGTGCCGGTCAGCCTAGCGGAAGTCCCGTAGCACCGCGGCCATCGCGGCCAGGCGGTCGGCCACCCGGCGGTTGAGCGAGCCGGGCGGGTAGCTGCCGTCGGGGCGCGGGCGGCCGGCCGCCAGGCCGGTCAGCAGCTCCATGCCCTGGTCGACGGTCTCGGCCGCCCACACGTGGAAGCGGCGGCGCTGCACGGCCTCGACCACCACGCGCGAGAGCATCAGGTTGGGCACGTTGGAGCGCGGGATGAGCACGCCCTGGTGGCCGGTCAGCCCGCGCGCGCGGCACACCTCGAAGAAGCCCTCGATCTTCTGGTTCACCCCGCCGATGGGCTGCAGATCGCCGCGCTGGTTGACCGAGCCGGTCACCGCGATGGCCTGGCTGAGCGGCACCTCCGCCAGCGCGCTCAGGATGGCGTAGATCTCGGTGGAGGAGGCGCTGTCGCCGTCCACCGGGCCGTAGCTCTGCTCGAAGCAGACGCTGGCGTCCAGCGCCAGCGGCTGGCGCCGGCCGAAGCGCTCCCGCAGGAAGCCGCTCAGGATGTGCACGCCCTTGTCGTGGATCTCGCCCGACAGGCCGCTCTCGCTCTCGATGTTCAGCACCCCGCGGCGGCCGACCCCCACCGCGGCGGTGATGCGGCAGGGCTTGCCGAACACGAAGTCGCCCATGTCGAAGACCGTCAGCCCGTTCACCTGCCCGATCTGGGCGCCGCGGGTGGCGACCAGGATCTGTTCGCGCTCGATGCTCTCCTGGTACTTCTCCTCGGACAGGTTGAAGCGCCGGCGGCGCTCCTCCAGCGCGCGCTCCACGTCCGCGGGCACCACCGCGCGGTGGCCGGCCTGGCCGGCCCAGTAGTTGGCCTCGCGCGCCAGATCGGCCAGCGCGCGGAAGGCGGTGGACAGCTTGGTCTGGTCCTCGGCCGAACGCATGGCCTCCTCGACCAGCCTGGCCAGCGCCGGGCGGCCGAAGGCCCGCAGCCCCTCCTCGTGCACCACCCGGTGGACGAAGGCCAGCAGCTTCTCCAGATTCGTGCGCTCGAGAGTCATCACCTCGTCGAACTCGGCCTTCACCTTGAAGGTCTTCTTGAACTCCTCCTCGGCCATGTACATGGTGCGGTACAGGTCCTCGTCGCCCAGCATGATGATCTTGACCCGCAGCGGGATGGGGTCGGGCTTGAGGGCCGTGGGCGCCATGGCCATGGGGCCCTCCGGCATGCGGATCTCGAGCTGGTTGGAGGACACCGTGCGCTTCAGCATCTTCCACACGCCGGGCTCGGACAGCAGGTCCTCGGCCTGCACCACCAGGAAGCCGCCGTTGGCCCGCAGCAGCGAGCCCGCGCGGATGGCCATGAAGTCCAGCTCGAAGCGGGAGCCCTCGTCCAGGCCCCGCTCGATGGTGCCGAACAGGCGCACGGGCGTGGGGTTGTGCTCGACGACCACGGGGCAGCCCTTCCGCCGGGCGTTGTTCAGCACCACGTTGACCTGGAAGAGCGCCAGCGGATCGGGCGGGGAGATCTCGGGGCCCATGCCCATCGTCGCGGCCTGCGCGCCGGCCTGGGCGCCCTCGCGGGCGGCGTCCTCCTCCTCGCCGCGGCGCACCAGGGCCGGGATGCGCTCGAGCAGCGCCTCGCGCAGCTCCTCGATGTAGTCCTGGATCTGCTCGCGCCGGAACAGGTCGCGCAGCCCCTCGACCAGCGCGTCGATCACCGCCGAGCCGACCCGGCGATCGATCTCCTCCAGCTTCTCGGTCAGCTCGCGCGACAGCGTGCGGGTGCGGCGCTGCACCTGCTCCAGCTCGGTGCGCAGCTTCACCCGCTTGCGCTCGAGGTCCAGGTACTCGCGCCGGGAGAGCTCGCCCTTGCCGACCTTCTCCTCCAGCGCGGCCATGGGCTGGGGCTCCTCGCCCATCACCGGCAGCACGTCGTGCTCGACGACCGGGCCGCTCTGCACCTCGGCCACCACGAACTTGGCCAGGCGCACCCGATCCTGGAAGCCGGACACGGCCTCGTGCTCGTTGCGCTGGTACTCGGCGATGACCCGGTCGCGCTCCTTCTGGATGTGCTCGGTGGCGGCGGCCCGGGGCAGCTCGCGCTTGAGGGTGTGCACCAGGGTGTCGAGCGCCTTCTTGAGCTTCATGCCCTGGCCGGGCGGCAGCATCAGCAGCCGGGGCCGGTCGGGCTCCTGGAAGTTGTGCACGTAGACGTAGTCCTGGAGCGGCACGCGCGGCTGCTTGTAGCCGGCCAGGATGTGCTTGGTGGTGGTCATCTTGCCGCTGCCGGCCGGGCCGGACACGTAGATGTTGTAGCCGGGGCTGTCCAGGGACAGGCCCAGCTCCAGGGCGGCGATGGCCCGATCCTGGCCGATGATGTGCGAGCGGTGGCGCTGGACCTGCTGCGGGCCGGGCAGCTCTGCGGGCGAGATCCGCCGGCGCAGCCGGGTGTGCCTGAGGCGCAACTTCTCGTGCACGCGGGGGATCTTCTTCATGGGCGCGGCTCCTCGGAGGGGCGGTGGTGCGCCCGAGGCTAGCCCGCCCGGATGGCCCTGTCAAACACCCGGGCCGCGCGCAGCGGCTTGATCCGCCGCGGGTTCCGGGGTACAAGGGGGCCTCGATGAGGCGCCCTTCTCCGATCCCCGCCACCCTGCTGCTCGCCCTGCTCGGGCTGGCGGCGCCCATGGGGGCGGCCTCGGAGAGCGACGACCAGGGCGATCCGCCCGAGTGCTTCTTCCAGGGCCAGCTCCGCGGCGGGCTGAGCTGGGACAACGTGAGCGCCATGGAGACCGGGGTGCTGCGCTTCGGCGGCACGGCCGGGGTGTTCGTGGTCAACGGCCTCGAGCTCGGCTACGAGCAGCAGTTCATCGTGCCTCCCAGCTCCCGGGCCGAGGCGCGCAGCTGGCTGTTCCTGCGCTTCATGCCCTTCCGCGTGTTTCCGCTGGCGCCGTTCGCGGCCGTGCGCGCGGGCTACTACGGGCTGCCCGAGGACGACGCCGGCTCGTTCGGCGCCGGGGCCGGGGCGATCCTGTTCCTCGATCGGCACTTCGCCCTCGAGGTGTCCATGTTCGTCCAGGGCGTCTTCTTCCCCACCGGCAAGGTGGAGCGGCAGACCGACTTCGACACCCGCGCGGTGATATATTTCTGAGGCCCCGTCAGCCGCGGCGTCCGCGCCGGCCTCGTCCGAGCGCGAGGCCGAGCCCGAGGAGCAGGGCCAGCCCCCCGCTGCCGCCTGCGCTGGCGCAGCCGGAACCACCCTCCAGGCTGGCCGCGAACCGGCGCTGGACGTAGACCGGGCCGGCCGGGGTGCAGCTCGGCGTGGGCTGGCCGGCCGGGTACAGGGCGCACAGGGCCGCGAGCTCGTCCGCGCCGAGCGCGGCGAGGCGGGGCTCCGCCGGGGTGGAAGGGAACATGACCGCGCGCGGGCTGCGCGCGTGGTCCAGGCCGAGCGCGTGCCCGGCCTCGTGCAGGATCATGTTGTGCAGGGTGTCGGCCGAGAGGCCCGGCAGCTCGATCTCGATGTCCGCGTCCACGATGCGGCCGCTCGCGCGGTCGTAGGTCACCACGGAGTGGCCGTCCTCGAGCGCCGCGGCCAGGGCCGCGCGCCGCGTGGCCCGGCCGGCCCGGCCCGCGTCGTCCACGCGGATCACCCGCGCGTTGTCCTCCGGGTGGTCGAGATCGGACTCGATGCGCGCGGCGCGCCGCGTGCCCACCAGGCGCAGCCGCAGGTCCGAGCAGCCGCTCCGGTTCCACGACTCCAGGGCCGAGGCGACCGCCTCCCAGCAGGCCGCCCGCGAGCCCTCCACCTCGCACTCCTCGTCGAGCCAGAAGTCGAGCTGCCGCGCCTCGCTCCACAGGCACACCCCGGTGAAGGGGTCGCGCGTGCGCTCCCAGGCCCCGGCCGGTGGGGGCCAGGCCAGCGCGAGCAGCGGGATCAGCGGGGCGAGGCAGGCGAGGGGGCCGGACGACGGGTGCCTGGGCATGGGGATCCTCCTGGCGCAGAGGCCAGGGACACCCCGTCCCGGTCGAAGTTCCCGGAGGTCGCGCTCAGAACCACAGGCCGAGGTCGACGCCGATGATCACGTCCGGCCAGGCCCGGCGGAAGTTCTCGTCGCAGGCGAAGGTCACCCACACGGCCGGCTCGAACGGGCCGAAGTGCATGCGCAGGCCCGGGCTGACGCCCAGGATGGTCGGGGCCTGGGCCCCGGTCGCGTCCTTGACCCCCAGGGGGGTGTAGCCCTTGAGCTCGACCAGGAGGGCGACCATCTCGTGCGCGTTCCAGCCCAGGGCGCCGCCCCAGGAGACGCCGCCGGTCACGTCGCGGTTGTTCCACTCCGTCACCGGGATGTACAGGCCGACGCTCAGCTCCATCTGGAAGAAGAACATGTGGCCCGGCACCACGAAGTCGAAGGTGCCCACCAGGTTGATGGCCTCCTGCTCCTGGTGCAGGCCGGGCTGCAGGGTGTGGAACATGGTGGTGGCCGCGGCGGGGCCGGTGAAGTTGCTCGGGAACTCGCCCATGAAGGTGGGGATGTAGAGATCGATCGACCAGCCGGTGAAGATCTCGACCGCCGGGTTGGTCGGGTCCACCCGGCCCTTGAAGTTCAGGCCGATGGCGCCCAGGGCGAACTCGCTGTCGTCGGTGGCGTCGTAGGCGATGTAGCTGACCGGCAGCTCGAGCCCGATGTAGATGGGGATGCTCTCGAAGGCGTAGCCGCCCCGGAGCAGGCCGGTGTAGGCGATCAGCTCGTCGCCCGGGGAGATCCAGTTCGAGATCTGGAACCCCGAGGCCAGGGCGAAGTTCTTGAAGCTGAAGGGGTTGAGGATTTCGCCCTCCCCCGCGGGAGCCTCCTCGTCGTCGTACCACTGTGCGCTCGCCGGGCTGGCCAGCAGGGCGAGACCCAGGGCCAGACAGCCGATCGTCAGCCCGCTTCGTCGCATGGGATCCTCCGCTGAATCGGGAACATGCTGCGGGCATGATAAAACACGCCGCAGAAGCTTGTCAAAAAAGCGGCTTCGCCGGGCCTGGCCCGCGTTGACAGGCCCGGACCGGGGGCATACGATGCCGCTCCGATCCACCCGGCTCCGGAGGCGCGAGAATGACCGAACGAGCCTGCCTTCAGCGCAAGGCGTGACCTCCTCCCCTCGCACCCTCGTCCAGGTGGCGGTGGCCGCGCCGCTTCGGCGCCTGTTCACCTACCTGGTGCCCGAGGAGTTGCCCGCCGGGCTCCAGCCGGGCCAGCTCGTCGAGGTGCCGTTCGGCCGCGGACGCGCCCGAGGGGTGGTGCTCGGCCCGGCCGCGACGCCTGAGCCGGGCCTGGAGCTGAAGGCCGTGGACCGGCTGGTGGAGCCGGAGCCGGTCCTGCCGGGGCCGCTGCTCGCCACCCTGCGCTGGGCCGCCGACTACTACCTGGTGCCGCCCGGGGAGATGCTGTTCGCCGCCCTGCCGCCGCTCTTCCGCCAGGTGGGCGCGGGCTCCGGCGAGCTCGCGGTCCTGGTGGCGCGGGTCGCCGAGGGGGTCGGGCCCGAGGCCCTGGCGGGGCTCGCCGGGCGCGCGCCGCTCCAGGCGCGCCTGCTCGGGGCGCTCGTCCAGGGAGGGCCGGCCGAGGTGGCCCGCCTCGAGGCGGAGCTCGCGGGGGCGCGCGAGGGGCTGCGGGCCCTGGCGCACAAGGGCCTGGTCCGGCTCGAGCGCGAGCCGCGGGCGCGCGCGCCGGTCCCCGCGGACCTGCCCGAGGGCGCGGGCGCGGTCAGCCCCACCCCGGACCAGGTCCGGGCGCTCGCGGAGATCCACGCCGCCCTGGACGGCGGCGAGTTCGTCACCTGCCTGCTGCACGGGGTCACCGGCAGCGGCAAGACCGAGGTGTACCTGCGGGCCATCGCCCGGGCGCTGTCCCAGGACCGGGGCGCGGTGCTGCTGGTGCCGGAGATCGCGCTGACGCCGCTGCTCACCCAGCGGGTGACCGCGCGGTTCGGCGCCCAGGTGGCGGTGCTGCACTCGGGCCTGGGCGCGGGCGAGCGGCAGGACGAGTGGCGGCGCCTCCGGCGCGGGCAGGCCCGGGTGGCGGTGGGGGCGCGCTCCGCGGTCTTCGCCCCCGTGCCTCGGCTCGGGCTGATCATCGTGGACGAGGAGCACGACCCCTCCTACAAGCAGTCGGAGCGCCTGCCCTACCACGGCCGCGATCTGGCCCTGGTGCGGGCCCGCCAGGAGGGGGCCGTGGCCGTGCTCGGCTCGGCCACCCCGTCGCTCGAGTCCTGCGCCCACGCCCGCGGGGGGCGCTACCGCCTGCTCCGCCTGCCCGAGCGGGTGCATCAGCGGCCGCTGCCCGAGATCGAGGTGGTGGACCTGCGCGAGGTGCTCGACCCGCTGGAGCGCGCCCACGCGCTGAGCCCGCGCCTGGCCGAGCTGGTGGCCGCCACGCTGGACCGCGGGGAGCAGGCCATCCTGTTCCTGAACCGGCGCGGATACTCCTCCTTCGCGCTGTGCAAGGACTGCGGCGAGGCGGTGCGCTGCGCCAACTGCAGCGTGACGCTGACCCACCACCTGCAGGGGGGCGGGCTGCGCTGCCACTACTGCGGGGCGCTGCAGCCGCTGCCGGAGCGCTGCCCGAGCTGCAAGCGCGGCCGCATGCAGCTCTTCGGCCTGGGCACGGAGAAGTGCGAGGCCGAGGTGCGCCGGCGCTTCCCCGGCGCGCGCGTGCTGCGGCTGGACTCCGACAGCGCCACCGGCCGCGGGGCGGTGGCCGAGATCCTGGGGCGCTTCGCCCGCGGGGAGGCCGACGTGCTGGTCGGCACGCAGATGGTCACCAAGGGGCACGACATCCCCGGGGTCACCCTGGTGGGCGTGGTGCTGGCCGATCTGGGCCTGCACCTGCCCGACTTCCGCGCGGCCGAGCGCACCCTGCAGCTCCTGCTGCAGGTCGCGGGGCGGGCCGGGCGCGGCGACCGGCCCGGGCAGGTGGTGGTCCAGACCTTCCTGCCGCAGCACGAGTGCGTGGTGCTGGCCCGGGAGAACCGCTTCGACGACTTCGTGGAGCACGAGCTCGCGCGGCGCCTCGCCCTGGGCTACCCGCCCGGCCGCAGGCTGCTGCTGGTGCGCGCGAGCCACGCGGATCCCGCCAAGGCCGCGGCCCTGGCCCGCAGGCTGGCCGAGGTGCTGCGCGCCGAGGGGGGCGCCCGCTGCCAGGTGCTGGGGCCGGCCGTCTCCCCCCTGGCCCGCCTGCGGGGCCGCTACCGCTGGCAGCTGCTGGTCAAGTGCCCGCGGGTGGAGGACCTGCAGCGCGTGGCCGGGGCGGCCCTGCGGCGCGTGTCCCCCCCCGCGGGCGCGAAGCTACTTTTTGATGTCGATCCGGTCGACATGCTATAGCAGGTAGATAGCTACTATCACGGGGCGCACCTGATGGCCGAGATCCTGGTCCTCGTGCCGGAACCGGAGCTTGCGGACAGCATCGCCGCCGGCGTGCGCGCCGCGGGGCTGGCCGCCAGCGTGCAGACGGAGGCCGGGGAGGTGACCGCCCGGCTGGCCGCCCGGCCGCCGGCGCTGATCGTGCTCGACCTCGCCATGGACCTAGGGCAGGGGGTGGCCCTGTGCCACCTGATCCGCGAGGCGCCAGGGGGCGACCTGGTGCCCATCCTGCTGCTGGGCACCGGCCAGGAGGGCGTGAGCTCCTTCGGCGACGCGCTGGCCGAGGGGGCCGACTACTACTTCCAGAAGCCCGTGGACCTCGAGCTGCTGATCTCCAAGATCCAGACCTACGTGGTGAGCGGCGCGTCCTCGCCGCCGCCGGGAGGCCAGGACACGGCCGGGCCCGCCGCGCCGGGCGCAGGGCTCCCGCCCGAGCCGACCGGCGCCGAGCTGGCCGATCGGGTCGAGCGGATGATGGACCTCGGTTCGTCCTTCATGGGAGGGCTCCTGGCCCCGCCCGGCGGCCCGGACAGCCAGCCCCCGCCGGTCGAGGCGCCTCCCGCCCCGGCGGCGCCGGAAGGCGCGGGCCGCAGCCTGGCCGACGAGCTGTTCTCCGATGTGACCGCCGAGGTCGAGCAGCCCGCCGAGGCGGGCGGGCTGCTGCCGCCCCGCTCCGACGGCGAGGTGGCCGAGCCTGCGCCCAGGACGGTCGCGCAGCCCAGGTCCTCCGCGCCGCGGGAGGGCGAGTTCCGGCTCGAGCCCATCGCGGCCGAGGACGGGGCCAGGCCGGACGGCCAGGATCTGCGCTCCTTCGAAGAGGGGCTGATGGACGCCGCGGCGCTGCCGCCCCCGACCCCGGCCCCGACCCAGGCCGAGGTGCTGCGCAGGGCGGACGACGAGCTGGCCAGGCTGGAGCGCGAGGCCCGGGCCCTCAAGCAGGCCGAGGCCGAGGCCGAGATGCTGCGCAAGGCCGAGGAGGCGGCCGCGGCCCGGGAGGCAGCCCGGGCGGCGCGCGCCAGGCACCTCGAGGAGCTCGAGGAGAAGCGCGCAGCCCAGGAGGCGGAGAGGGCGGCCGCGGCACGGGAGGAGGCCCGGGCGGCGCGCGCCAGGCACCTCGAGGAGCTCGAGGAGAAGCGCGCGGCCCAGGAGGCGGAGAGGGCGGCCGCGGCACGGGAGGAGGCCCGGGCGGCCCGCGCGCGCCACGTCGAGGAGCTGGTCGCCAAGCGGGCCGCCGAGGAGGAGCAGCGCAGGCGCAAGGAAGAAGAGGCCAGGAAGCTCAAAACGGAGATCGAGAAGAAGCGGCGGGAGCTGGAAGAGAAGAAGCGCCGCGAGGCCGAGGAGAAGAGGCGCCGCGACGAGGAAGAGAAGGCCCGCAAGGAGGCCGAGGAGAAGAAGCGCCGCGACGACGAGGAGAAGGCCCGCAAGGAGGCCGAGGAGAAGAGGCGCCGCGACGACGAGGAGAAGGCCCGCAAGCAGGCCGAGGAGAAGAAGCGCCGCGACGACGAGGAGAAGGCCCGCAAGCAGGCCGAGGAGAAGAAGCGCCGCGACGACGAGGAGAAGGCCCGCAAGCAGGCCGAGGAGAAGAAGCGTCGCGACGACGAGGAGAAGGCCCGCAAGGAGGCCGAGGAGAAGAAGCGCCGCGACGACGAGGAGAAGGCCCGCAAGGAGGCCGAGGAGAAGAAGCGCCGCGACGACGAGGAGAAGGCCCGCAAGGAGGCCGAGGAGAAGAAGCGCCGCGACGACGAGGAGAAGGCCCGCAAGGAGGCCGAGGAGAAGAAACGCCGCGACGACGAGGAGAAGGCCCGCAAGGAGGCCGAGGAGAAGAAACGCCGCGACGACGAGGAGAAGGCCCGCAAGGAGGCCGAGGAGAAGACTCGCCGCGAAGCCGAAGAGAAGAGGCGACGCCAGGCTGAAGAGCAGAAGCAGCGGGCGGAAGCGGAGAGCAGGCGCAAGGAGGCAGAAGAGGAAGAAGCCCTCCGCCTCTTCGAGGAGAAGGAGAAGCAGCGGCTGGCCGCGCTCAGGGAACAGGAGCGGGCCGAGCAGGAGAGGACCGCGGCGGCGCCTGCGGAGGCGGCCGAGCCTCCTCCTCCCGACGACCTGTGGGCCGAGGCCCTGGGCGTGGAGATGGAGGTCGAGGAGACCGAGACCGACCACGATCCGGAGGTCTCCACGGACGAGGCCGAGGAGATGGCCCGCCTGGCCTCGTCCTGGATGGAGGAGAAGCTCACGGTCGAGCGCACCGCCTCGGGCCGCATCCTGCGCCCCCCGTCGGGCGAGCTCGGCCGGCCGCCGGAGGGGGCGACCCCGGCCGAGGCGGAGGGCGCGGACGCCGAGGAGGAGCCCGCGGGCCGCACCATGCACGCCGGCGAGAACCTGATTCGCCTCCTCGAGCGCGAGGCCGCCCTGGCCCGTGAGCGGGCGGCCGAGTGCGCCGACGAGCCGGCAGCCGATCTGGAGATCACCTCGCCGGTCCTGCCCGCGCGGCCCGGCGAGGCGCCGGTGGCGGCCGCTTCGAGCGTTCGCGCCCAGGCCGGGCTCCAGACCGAGCCTGCGCCGGTCGCGACCGTGGCCGAGGTGCCGCCGATCACCGAGCGCACCCGGGTCCCGCTGCCGTCCGAGCCCGAGCCGGCCAGGACGGTGACCGCGGTGGCGGCGGACGCCGAGCGCACCCGGGTCCCGGCGCCGTCCGAGGCCGAGCCCGACCGGCCCGCGGTCCGCGCGCGCCCCCGGCCCGGGCGCCAGCCGCTGCCGCGCGCCCCGACCGCCGAGCCGGCGCCCGCGGAGGCGCCGGACCTGTTCGCGCCCGCGCCGCCTGCCGAGCTGAAGGCGCCCGATCCGGACCAGGCCGATCTCTCGAAGGAGCGGGTGCCCGCCCTGCTGTGGCGGCTCCACCTGCAGCAGGTGACCGGCGCGGTGCGGCTCGCCTCGGGCGGAGACTCCAAGGAGATCTTCCTCGAGCGCGGGGTGCCGGTGGCGGTGCGCTCCAGCCAGACCGCCGATCGCTTCGAGGAGCTGCTCTACCGCGAGGGGCTGATCGATCGCGAGGCCTACGCCGAGGCGCGGGTGAAGGGGCTGTCCCAGCCCCGCCCGCTGGCCGCCCACCTGGTGGAGCGCGGCTTCCTGCGGCCCGAGGAGCTGTTCCCCCTGGTGCGCCGCCACCTGGAGGAGTGCCTGATCGGCCTGTTCGAGTGGACCGCCGGCGAGGCGCGCTACCTGGAGCAGCAGGCCCGGGACGCGGACAAGGTGCGCCTGTCGCGGCCCGTGGCCGGGCTGATCATGGAGGGCATCCGCCGCAAGTACCTGCTGCTGCGCATGGCGCACGAGCTGGGCGGGCCGTCCAGCCTGCTGGCGCCCGTGCCGGCCGGCGATCGCTCCCCGCTCGCCCCGGACGCGGCCGCCCTGGGCCTGAGCGGAATGGAGCGCGAGGTGCTGCAGCTCGTGGACGGCCTGCGCCCCATCGAGGAGATCGTCTTCCTGTCGGGCCGGGACGAGGCCACCGTGTACCGCGTGCTGCTGGCCGCGGTGGTGACCGGCGTGCTGGCCGTGGCGGTGCAGGGCCTGCCGGGGACGGGCCCGGGCCCCGAGGCGGCCGTCCTCAGGGACGTGGAGGTCCGCCGCCGCAGGCTGCAGGCCAAGTTCGAGCAGCTCAACCACGGCTCCTACTTCGACATCCTGGGGCTGGCCGAGGACGCCACGCCCTACGAGATCCAGGCGGCCTTCGAGCGCCTGCGGCGGGAGTTCCACGCGGTGCACTACGCCCACCCGGCGCTGCGGGAGCTGGCCCCCAAGCTGGACGTGCTGCGGCGCACGCTGGACGAGGCCGAGGACGTGCTCTCGGACGAGCTGCTGCGCGAGGGCTACCGGCAGTCGCTCAAGAACCGCTGAGGCTCAGAGGCTGATCTCGATCTGCTCGATCAGGGTGGAGAGCTCCACGTTGAGCTGGGCGGCCTGATCGCGCAGCGCCACCAGCTCGTCGGTCAGCCGGGAGGACTCCCGGTCCACGGCCACCAGGCGCTGGGTCTGCTCGGCCTTGAGCTTCTGGTTGCGCGACTTCTGCAGCAGCTTCAGGTTCTGGCGGATCTCGTCCGCGCGGGTGCGCAGATCGCCGCGCTTCTGCTCCACCACCGCGATGCGGTTGTTGGCCGCGGCGAGCTTTCGCACCACCTCCACCGCGGGCCGGAGCTTCTCCACCACCTCGGGCCGGGCCTCCTTGGACTCGAGGTACATGAGGATGGCCTGCTGGGCGGCGTGATCGCCGATGCGGTAGGAGTACGAGCGGGGGTACTTCTCGCGCACCTCCAGGCGGGTCTTCTCGCCTGGCTTCACCTGGAGCATGTAGTAGCTCGTGGCGGCCGTCTCGCTCTCCAGCTTGCCGCCCTCCACCTCGACCGACCAGCCCGGGCGCTTCGGCAGGCTCACCATCAGCGGCAGCGCCTCGCCGTCCTCGGCCGAGGCCTGCACCTCCCAGCTGTGGCGCTGGATCTGGAAGGTGCGGGTCTCCACCACCCCGCGGGAGATGCGCACCAGGCCCGCCAGGGAGGAGTCGCCGCGCACCTCGTGGGTCACGTTCACCGCGGTGTCGAGCGCGTAGGCCACGTAGGACTCCTGGCCCTTCTCGATGCGCTCGATCAGCCCCTCGCCGGCGAAGGCGCCGTCGCGGATGATGCCGATCGGCCCCGGCTCCAGCACGGCCCCCGACTGGTTGCGCAGGCGCACGGCGCGGAAGGGGTGGGTGCGCGCGGCCTCCACGCCGGTGTCCGGGTTGTAGGTGTAGATGGCCGCGCCCGGGACGCGGGTGTTGATGAGCGCCAGCATGGTGCTCGAGCGGTTGGGCACGGTCATGGGCTCGCCCAGCTCGAAGCGGTACAGCGAGCCGACCTTCTGCGCGTTGGCCTGCACCTGCATGGAGCCGGCCAGGCTGGCCACGTCCGGTTCGGGCTCGGCCGGGGCGTCGTAGTCCTCCTCCGCGTCCCCGCCGAAGCTGTCGCGCAGGGAGCGCGACCGCTCCTCCTTCATCTTCTTGTCCACCAGCCCGCGCGACAGCCCGGACATGGCCGAGGCCTTGGCCGGCGGCCTGGCCGCTGGGGGCGGGGGCGGGGGTGGGGGCGCCAGGGCCAGGGTGGACTCGGCCACGGGTGGGGCGATGCCCAGGGTCCCGTAGGGGGTCAGATCCGGCCGCTCCACGAAGCGCGGGGTGTAGAGATCGTAGAGGAAGGAGGCCGGGCTGCCCGTGGTCAGCGTCAGCTTCACGTCCTTCCAGTCCGCCCCGGACACGTTGTCCACGATGGCCCAACCCTGCAGCAGCGGATCGCCCTGCTTGTCCAGCACCAGCCGGTAGGAGGACTTCCAGGTGGGCATTTCCACCAGGTAGGAGATCAGCAGGTCCCGCTTGGCCTGCGCGTGCTCGCGGTCGAGGTAGATGCGCAGCTCCACGGCCCGCCAGGCGTCCTGGCCGAGCGAGATGTCCAGCCCCTTGATCAGGCCGCCCGCCAGGGTGGCGTCCAGGATGGTGAGCGCCTGCACGTCCTTGCGCCAGAAGAGGCGGATGGCGCCCGTCTCCTCCAGCAGCGAGATCTGCTGGCCGGCCTCCCCGCCCGCGTCGTCCAGGCCCACCAGCCGCCCCTCGGCCTCGTCGTCCTGGGTCACCACCCGCACGCGGGCCCCGCGCAGCACCCGCAGGATGTCCCCCAGCGCGCCCTGCCCGAGCTCCAGGCGCGGTAGCTCGGCCAGCGCCTTGGCGCTGGCCACGTCCACCGGCAGCGCCAGGCTGCGGGCGTGGCCGCCCGAGAAGTCCACCACGGTGATGGACTTCAGGATGTCGCGGATCTGGCTGGGCCGGACCGACAGGCGCAGCTCGTCTCCGGTGAACTCTCCGCGGCGCTCCAGGTAGGCCACCCCGTTCTGGAAGAGCACCACGCGTTTCACCCCCAGCTCGGGCGCCTCGGCCGGCCGGGCCGGCTGCGTCCGCCTGGCGCCCTGCGGCGCGGCGCAACCCGGTCCGAGCAGCAACGCCAGGCCCAGCGCCAGGCAACGTTCCATCCATCTTGTCGCGCTCATCGGTCCTCCCTGTGCGAGCGGATCACGTGTCGAAGGGGGTCTCCTCAGCCGAGCCGATCGCCGGCCTGGAGCGGCCGGCCCGTCAGGAACGCCCGCGCGGCCAGCCGCTTCTTGCCCTCGAGCTGGACCTCCAGCAGGCCCAGGCGGCCCTGGCCGCACTGCACCACCAGGACGTCTCCCGAGGCCTCGAGGATCTGCCCGGGCGTCGCCTGGCCGGCCTGCGGCCCGAGCGGCGCGGCCCGGTGGACCTTCAGCAGCGCCCCGGCCGGGGTGCGGGTGAAGGCGCCGGGCCAGGGCTGCAGGCCGCGCACCTGGTTGTGCAGCTCGAGCGCGGTGCGGGTCCAGTCGAGCTGGCCCTGCTCCTTGCGGAGCGCCGGCGCCCACACCACCGCGCCCTCGTCCTGCGGCTCGCCGCGCAGCGCCCCCACCTCGAGCCGCTCCAGGGCGCGCACCAGGAGCTGGCCGCCCAGCGCGGCCAGGCGGTCGTGCAGCTGCTGCGCGGTCTCCTCGAGGCCGAGCGGGGTGACCTCCCGCAGCAGCACCTCCCCGTCGTCGAGCCGCGGGGTCATGCGCAGGATGCACACCCCCGTCCGGCTGTCGCCCGACAGCAGCGTCCACTGGATGGGCGCCGCGCCCCGGAAGCGGGGCACCAGCGAGGGGTGGACGTTGAGGAACCCGTGACGCGGGAGGTCCAGCACGCCCCGGGGCAGGAGCTGGCCGAAGGAGGCCACCAGCCCCACCTCGGGGGCCAGGGCCTGCAGGCGCTCCCGGTAGGCCGGGTCTTTCTGCCGCGCGGGCTGCAGCACCTCGATACCCCGGGCCTGGGCCCAGCTCTTGACCGGCGGCGGCACGAGCTTCTGCCCGCGGCCGGAGGGCCGGTCGGGCTGGCACACCACCGCCACCGGCGCGCGGCCGGCGCGCTCGAGGTGCTCGAGCGTGAGCCGGGCGAACTCGGGGGTGCCGAAGAAGACGCTGCGCATGGGGGCGCTCAGGAGGCCGCGCGCTGGAGCTTGCGCATGCGGCGCTCCACCAGCGAGCGCTTCAGCCGCGAGAGGTGATCGATGAACAGCTTGCCCTCCAGGTGATCCATCTCGTGCAGCAGCGCCCGGGCCAGCATGCCCTCCCCGGTCAGCTCCCAGGGCTGGCCGTGGCGATCGAGGGCGCGGAGGGTGACCCGCAGGGGGCGCTTCACCTTCTCGAACTCGTCCGGGAAGCTGAGGCAGCCCTCCTCGCCGACCACCGTCTCCGGGGAGGTCGCCACCAGCTCGGGGTTGACCACCTCGAGCAGCCGGGGCGCCCCCTCGCGCTGGTCCACGTCCACCACCAGGGCCCGCACGGGCACCCCGATCTGGGGCGCGGCCAGGCCGAGCCCCTTGTGGGCGTACATGCTCTCGCCCAGATCGTCGAGCAGCTGGTGCAGCTCCTGGTCGAAGCTGGTGACCGGGGTGCACCTCTCCCGGAGCACCGGATCGGGATGGATGCGTAGCTTGCGCACGGCCATGCGTACCTCGCGCGGCCCAGGGGGCCGGGCCTGACCCAGGCAGCCTAGACACGGATCGGGCGGTTGGCAAGACCCGCGGCGGCGGGAGAGATTGACAGCGCCGCAGGGGCGGTGTACCGCCAGACCAGGAGGGCGCCTTGGAGCCGATCACCGCGGGAGCCTGGTTGTTCGGCCTGGGCCTGTGGTGCCTGCTCTTCTCGCTGAACGCCCTCAGGCCCTTCTATCGGCCGGGCTGGGCCGCGCTGCTGTCCTTCCTGGCCGGCTGGCCCACGGCCGAGCTGCCCTGGCACCACCTGGCCTGGCAGGCGGCGCTGGTCCTCTGGTGGAGCCTGGCGGGTGGGCTCGACACGCAGCTCGGGCGCGCGGGGCTGGGCCTGTTCGTCCTGGCCTGGGCGGGCCTGGGCCTGTGCGCCTGGGAGGCCCTGGCCGCCCGGCGGGCGCTCGCCCGGGCGCTGGCCGGGCTGCTCGGCGCCCCTCCCCCCGCGGCCCCGCGCCCCGCCCGGCTCGGCCTGGCGCTCCCCTGGCCGGTGCGCCCGCGCGAGGTGCGCCGGGTGGGGAACCTGGTCTACCGCGAGGCGGCCGGCCGGCGCGGGCGCCTCGACCTGTTCTACTCCCCGCAGGCCGGGCCCGGGCCGCGCCCGCTGCTGCTGCAGATCCACGGCGGCGGCTGGGTGCTGGGCGACAAGCGCCAGCAAGGCCTGCCGCTGATGCACCTGCTGGCGCGCCGCGGCTGGCTGTGCGCCGCGGCCGGGTACCGGCTGGCCCCCGGCGTGCGCCTGCCCGGGCAGGTGGAGGACCTGCAGCACGCCATCGCCTGGCTGCGCGCGCGGGCCGCGGAGCACGGCGGCGACCCGCGCTTCCTGGTGCTGACCGGCGGCAGCGCCGGCGGTCACCTGTGCAGCCTGCTGGCCCTGCTGGGCGCCGAGCCCGGGGCGGAGCGCCCGGCCGCGCTCGCGGGCGCGGACCTGTCGGCCCAGGGCTGCATCCCCTTCTACGGCATCTACGACCTGTGGGACGAGGGCTGGCGGTACCCGAACGGCGGGCTGCGCACCCTCATGGAGCGGCAGGTGATCGGCCGCCCGGCCGCGGAGGCCGAGGCGCTCTACAAGGCGCTGTCGCCCATCCACCGGCTCAGCCCGGCCGCCCCGCCCTTCCTGCTGATCCACGGGACGCGGGACAGCATGGCCCCGCTCGCGGTGGCCCGGCGCTTCCGCGCGCAGCTCGGCGAGGTGTCGCGATCCCCGGTGGATCTCCTGGAGGTGGAGGGCGCCCAGCACGCCTTCGAGGTGTTCCCCTCCGTGCGCTGCCTGGCGGCCATCGAGGCCGCGGCCGACTGGGCCGACGCCCTGTGGGCGAGGCACCGGGCAGCCAGGGCCGGAGGAGTTTCTTCGAGGTGAGGGCGAGGCCTGGGGGGCTGGGGGCGGAGCCCCCAGAGAGGCCCGCCCGCCGCTCGCCCCTTCAAGGAATCCTGGTCCGAGAAACCGCGCCTGACTTCCGTCCAACGTGGGCAGCCAGCCAAGGAGGCGGATCATGCGCGGGATCATCGATATCATCATCGGGATCGTGATGGTGATCGGCGGACTGTCCGGGAACCTCGTCTTCCGGGGGACGGACAGCGGCGGGCTCCTGGCCGTGGTCGGCGTCGCGCTGATCGGCTTCGGGATCTTCCGCCTCATCAAGGGCAGCGCGGCCCAGGACCAGCCGACGGGCTGAGCGCTCACCCGGGAGAATTCCTCTCCTTGCCTGCCCCGTGAGATTGCCGCACAATGCTCCGCCTGACGGGCGGGGTGCCCGCGGAGCGGTGCGGATGCCGGAGACGCTATTCGACAGGCTGATCTCCTTCCTGGGCAAGAAGTCCAGGAGCACGGCGGAGACCGAGGAGCCCTTTCAGCGCAGCCCGGAGACCATCCGCCGCTGGCGCTGGCTGGCCGACTGGACCCACCTCTACTTCTCGCCCGAGGTGCTCGGCTTCAGGCAGGTGCCGCGCTCGGGGCCGATGCTGCTGGTCGGCAACCACTCGGGCGGCGTGCTCATGTCGGACGCCTACGTGCTGATGTCCGCCTGGCTCACCCAGAGGCCGGAGCAGCCGCTGTACTCGCTCGGGCACGACATGCTGTTCATCATCCCGCTGTTCGCCGATCTGGCCCGGGCGGGCGGGGTGTTGCCGGCGCGCGCCGGGAACGCCGAGCGGGCGCTCGAGCTCGGGCACCCGGTGCTGGTCTACCCGGGCGGCGAGCACGACATCTTCCGCCCCACCCGCGAGCGCAACCGCATCGACTTCGGCGGCCGCCAGGGCTTCGTGCGACTGGCCCTCAGGCGCCAGGTGCCGCTGGTGCCGGTGGTCAGCTACGGCGGCCATGACACCAACCTGTTCCTCACCCGCGGCGAGGGGCTGGCCAAGGCGCTGGGGCTCCACAAGGTGCGCGTGCGCGGGGTGCCCCTGATGGTCGGGCTGCCCTGGGGGCTGGCGCCGGGCTTCATGCCCACCATCCCCCTGCCGGTCAAGATCACCCTCGAGTTCCTGCCGGCGCTGCGCTGGCCGGAGCTGGGGCCCGAGGCGGCCGCGGATCCAGCCGTGGTCAAGCGCTGCTACGACGAGGTGCAGGCGGTCATGCAGGCGGGCGTGGATCGGCTGGCGGCCGAGCGGCCGAACCCCTTCTCCCGCAAGCGCCATCCCCGGCGCTGATCAGCTCGCGCAGGCCTGGGCCCAGCTCCCGTCCGGGCAGGGACCGGCGTCCGCGGGCAGCTCCCCGGCCAGCAGGCGCGCCAGGCCGAGGTAGAACTCCCGGTGGCGGAAGTAGGCGTTGCGCGGGTAGGCGAAGGGCAGGCCGATCTGCTCGACGTGATCGGCCCACACCACGCCCAGGAAGCGCCAGGCCCCGTGCCGGGCCGGGGGGCAGGGGCCGCGCGGCAGGTCGGCCAGCGCGCGCACCGGCCACTTGGCCGAGCTCAGGGTCACCAGGCCATCCGAGTCCTCGGCCTCGAAGCGCGGGTCGCGGCTCAGCGCCTGGTAGAAGGAGCGCAGGAAGAAGGTCACCTGGGCCGGATCGGTCCGGCCGGCCACGGAGTACAACCGCACCCCCGGGGGGTCCGGGTGGCGGCGGTTGAACGCCAGCATGGCGTCCTGGCCGAACTCGCGCAGCGCGGCCCGGCCGTCGGCGCCCTCCCGGCTCAGCCAGGAGACGAGGCGGTTGAAGCGGGGGCCCGCCAGGGTGTCCATGAGCCACAGGCCGGCGGGGTTGCCCTCGGCGTAGCGCACGCCGTTGTGCGGGCCCGCCACGGTGCACAGCGCCGAGACGCAGTCACGCACCCGCAGCCCGCGCAGCTCGGCCGGGAACTCCGGCGCGGCGAAGGGGCGCCACAGCCCCATGCCGTTCGAGGACAGCAGGAAGCGCGCGTCCAGGCAGCCCTGGCTGTGGGCGATGAGGTGCACCGGGCGCCGGGTGCGCAGCACGATCTCGGCGATGGGCGGGTGGCCCCGGCCCGGCCGGGGCCGGAAGGAGCGCGGCGCGCTCGCCAGGCCCCCGGGCAGCGGGGCGCGGCCGTAGAACCACTGGTAGGCCCGCTGCGCCACCACGTGGAGCGGGTTGACCGTGGGCGCGAAGACCTGGAAGCCCGCCCTCGAGAGCGCCTGCTCGACGTCGGTGAAGTAGGCGAGCGGCAGCGGCCCGAAGCGGCGGAAGCCGAGGAAACCGTGCATCAGCACCACCGGGTTCGCGCGGCTCGGGGCCAGCGCGCCCCAGGCGGAGGTCGCCCCGGCGCCGCCTGGCAGCAGCCGCAGGCGGGCGAGCGCCCGGTTCGACTCGATCCTCTCCGCGGGTTGCACGGCGGGACCTCCACTTCCCGGTGGGGATCACAGCAAGGTGCGTGCCGCGGCGCGGCGAACCGGAAAAGGACCGGAAAAGGTGCCAGCCACCTTGCATCTGCCTGTTCTGGAATGTCTTTCCCGGCCCACCCGGGGAGTACTCCAGGTGGGGTGCGCGCGTGCGACTTCGCACGACCGTTCGGAAGCGCGCGGGCGAGGTGGCGGTGTCAGCGGCGGATGAGGAGGGCCTCCAGGGTCAACAACCCGAGCGCCAGCAGCAGCAGCAGCCAGGCCTGGGCGCGACCTCCCTCGGCGCCGGAGCCGGCCAGCCGCAGGCGCGTGCCCTCGCCGACCAGCGACTGCAGGCGCTCGTCCGAGGCCGGGCCGAGATCGAGCTCGGCCCGCGGCGGATGCACCAGCAGCGCGGCCGCGGCCCGGGCCCTGAGCGCGGTCTCCCCGCCTGGAGGGAGCTGCTCGAGGGCGTACACGCCCGGCCGGTCGGTTTCGGTGAACGCGACCTGGCCGGCGCCGGGCGCGGCCCGCAGCACCCGCGCCTCGCCGTCTGGCCGGCGAACCCGCAGGCCGCCGGCCTCGGGCAGGAGCGGCAGGCGCGCCGGCTCGCCCACCTCGACCTCCACCGCCGGCTGCTCCTCCAGCCGCCCGGCCAGGTAGGCCGTCGCGCGCTGCAGGAAGGGCAGGAAGGAGGCCCGGGCCGGCCAGTGGGTCCAGTCCCGATCGAGCGTGGTCGTCAGCAGCATCACCCGGCCCGCCCCGCGCCGGCCCTCCACCAGGGCCGGGGTGCCGTCCGCGTAGCGCAGCAGCACGCGCACTTCCGGCCCGGCCCGGCCTGGCTCGAGGATGGCCGCGCGGAAGGTGCGCACCGCCTCCAGCGCGCGGCCGCGCTCCGCGGTGAAGGGCTTCAGCACCGGGTGCGCCGCGTCCAGCTCGCCGAAGCCGAGCCCCTGCCGGTGGACGCCGTCCGGGTCGGGAGGCCCGAGGGCGATCACGTCGCGCACCGGCCAGGGCGTGAGCTCGCGCAGCCATTCGTCCGCCCGCTGGGGATCGAGCTGGTCGCCGCAGGCCAGGAACAGCCCGCCCCCGGCCTCGACGAAGGACTGCAGCGCCTGGCGCTGCTCCGGGCTCAGCTCGCGCACGTTGGCCAGGAAGACCACCTGCACCCCGTCCAGGTGCTCGGGCCGCAGCCGGTCCGGGGTCAGGCTCTGGAGCTGGACGGCCGCCTGGGCGCCCCCGTCGGGCGCCAGCGCGCGCTCGAGGTAGAACAGCTCGTCCTGGTGCAGCACCGCGCGCATGTCCCCGTCGACCAGCAGCACCCGCACGGGGCGCCGGCCCGCGGCCAGGAAGGGGCGGGCGTCGTCCTCGGCCAGCCGGTCCGGAGACAGGGACACCACGCCCAGCAGCGGCCCGGTGTCGCCCTCGGCGGTGGGCGGGGCCAGGCTGAACAGCTTGGTCAGGGTCTGGCCCGGCTGCAGGCTGGCGAAGCCGCGGGTGGTCGCCTCGCCCAGGCGCACCTCCAGGGCGAGCTCCGCGGCCGGCGCCTGGCCGGTGTGCTGGAGGCTCACCCGGAGGCCCAGCTGCGCGCCGGCGGGGGCGGCCTCGACCCCGACCACGGCGTGGTTGTCGCGGCTCTCGTCCGGGGCCACGTCGCGCAGCTCCACCTCCGGGGCCTGGTCGCCGGGCCAGACCACCGGGCCGGAGAAGGCGTGGGCGGCGCCGTCGGTCAGCAGGAGCACCCGGCCCGGGCTGGCGCCGGGCGCTCCGAGCAGGCCGGCCGCCCGCCCCAGGGCCGCGGACAGGTCCGAGCGGCCGTGCTCGGGCTGCAGCTCGTCCAGCGCGTCCAGCAGCGCCGCGCGCGAGTCGGTGCAGGGCTCGACCAGCACGCGCGTCTCCCGGCCGGCCAGGATCAGGCAGGCGCGATCCTGCGGCCCCTGGCCGCGCACGTGCTCGCGGGCCGCCTCGAGCGCCGCCTCGAAGCGCGTGCCCCCCGCGTCGCGGGCGCGCATGCTGAAGGAGGCGTCCAGCACCAGGACGGTGGTGGTCGGTCCGAGGCCCGCGACCGCCGCGGCGCGTGGCTCCAGGCGGGGTCCGGCCGCGGCCAGCACCAGGCTGGCCACCAGCGTGGTGCGGATGAGCAGCAGCAGTAGCTGCCTGAGCAGCAGGCGGCGGGCGGTGCGTCTCTGGACGCGCAGCAGGAAGTCGATGGCGGCGAAGGGACGCCGCCGGGCGCGGTGGCGGTTGATCAGGTGGATGACGATCGGCAGCACCGCGAGCGGCAGCGCCCAGAGCAGCTCGGGGCGGACGAAGGACAGCGCGCTCATGGGCGCTCGAGCCGGCGCGCGGACAGGCGCCGCAGCAGGGGTTGGTGGGGCGGCTCGTCCGTGCGGCACAGCTCGTAGCTCAGGCCGTGCTCGGCCAGCGCCCGGCGCGTGCCTTCTAGGAAGCGGCCCATCTCCTCCAGGTAGGCCGCGCGGATCTCGCGCGGCGAGACCAGCAAGCGCCGCTCGTCCTCCATGGACTCGAACAGACAGGGCTCGTCGAACGGCAGCGCGAGCTCGTCCGGATCGAGCACGTGGAACACCAGCACCTCGTGCCCGCGGGCCGCCAGCAGCTGCAGGCCGGTGAGCACCTCCGGATCAGGGTCCAGCAGGTCCGAGAACAGGGCCAGCATGCCACGCCGCCTCACCCGCTCGGCGTAGCGCGCGGCGGCCTCCCGCAGGCGGGTGGCCCCGGAGGGCCGGGCGCGCTCGAGGGCGGCCACCACCTCGCCCAGGTGCTCGGGGCGGGCCGCGGGCGGGATCTCGATCGGTGCGCTGCCGCCCAGCACGAGCAGGCCGGCCCCGTCGCCCTGGTGGAGCAGCAAGCTCGCCAGCGAGGCGGCCAGGAGCGAGGCGTAGGCCGCCTTGGTGAAGCGGCCCGAGGCGTAGCCCATGGAGCCGGACAGGTCCACGGCCACCAGCGCCTGGAGCTCGGTCTCGTCCTCGTAGCGCTTGACCACCAGCCGGTCGAGGCGGCCCAGCACGCGCCAGTCCAGGTGGCGCAGGTCGTCCCCTGGAGCGTACTCCTTGTGATCGGCGAACTCGGTGCTGGCCCCGCGCCGTGCCGCGCGGTGCAAGCCGCCCAGCACCCCGTCCACCACTCGCTGGACCTGCACCTGCAGGCCCGCCAGCCGGGCCAGCACGTCTGGATCGAGCGGGGAGGGCGCCAGCTGCATGGCGCCCATGGTAGGTGCTGGCGTGGCGGAGAGTCAAACGCGGATTTCTTGCGGTCCCCCCTGGGGTTCGCGGTAGACTGGGACGCCTGGAGGCAGAGGCGTGGCGGAGATTTTCGGAAAATTCGAGCTCCAGAGGAAGCTGGCCGTCGGCGGCATGGCGGAGATCTTCCTGGCCAGCGTGCAGGGACCGGAGGGCTTCCTCAAGACGGTCGCCATCAAGCGCATCCTGCCTCACCTGACCGAGGATCAGGACTTCATCACCATGTTCCTGGACGAGGCGCGCCTGGTGGCGCGCTTCAACCACCCGAACATCGTGCAGATCTACGAGCTCGGCGAGGTGGACGGGCGCTACTTCCTGTCCATGGAGTTCGTCCACGGCGTGAGCATGTCCAAGGTGCTCAAGGCCTGCCGCAAGGTCGAGCGGCCGCTGCCGCTGGAGTACGGCGCCAAGATCGTGTCTTTCGCCTGCGAGGGCCTGGACTTCGCCCACAACTTCGCCGACGCCGACGGGCAGCCGCTCAACCTGATCCACCGGGATGTCAGCCCCCAGAACCTCATGCTGTCCTACGACGGCGTGGTCAAGGTGCTGGACTTCGGCATCGCCAAGGCCGCCGGCAACCTGTTCCAGACCCGCGCCTCGTCCCTGAAGGGCAAGGCCGCCTACATGTCGCCCGAGCAGATCACCCAGAAGGCGGGGCTGGATCGACGCTCGGACGTGTTCGCGCTCGGCATCGTGCTCTACGAGTTCGCCACCGGGCGGCGCCCGTTCGAGGCGGACACCGAGCTCGAGCTGATGATGTCCATCGTGCAGAAGCCGTGCCCCGATCCGCGCGCGCTGAATCCGACCCTGCCGGCCGCTTTCACCGCCATCCTGGGGCGCGCCCTGGCCAAGGATCGCGAGCAGCGCTACCCCTCCTGCCGCGCGCTGCGCGCGGACCTGGAGCAGTTCCTGATCGATCAGCGGCTGATGGTGGACACCTACGCGCTGAGCGGCTTCGTGCGCGAGCTCATCCCGCCCGGAGACCTGCGCGTGGGCATGACGCTGCCCACCCCGTCGCGCCCGTCGATCAACCGGGAGGAGGTCGACGGCGTGCTGAAGGGCGGCCGCTCCGACCCCGGCAAGCCCAGGCCGTCCCCGCACACCCCGACCGGCAGGCGCCCGGCGCCGCCGGTGCAGGAGCAGGAGCCGGCCACGGTGCTGACGCCCTCCAAGCCGATCTCGGCCCGGCTGGCCGCGCCTGCGGCGCCGGAGCCCCTGGCCGAGACGACCCTGCGGGAGGGCACCGCCCTGCCGCCGCGCGCCCGGACCGGCGGTCTGCCCTTGGGCTGGATGATGGCCGGCTTCGTGCTGCTGGGGTTGATCGGCGCGGGCGCCGCCTTCCTGTTCCTGGGGGGCCAGGACCCCGAGCCCCGGGGAGCCGGCCGGGACGCCGGGCTCCAGGAGCCGGGTGGCGTGGACGCCGGCCCGGCCGGGATCGCGATGGAGGTCGCGGGGCGGGACGCGGGCGCTGGCCCGGGGCAGGAGCCCGACGGGGCCTCGGGGCAGGAGCCCCCGGGCACGGCCCCGGCCGACGCGGGCGTGGCGGAGGCCCCCCCGGACGCGGGTCCGGCCGCGGACGCCGGTTCACAGGTCGCGGTCGGGCCGGCTCCCAACGGCAAGAAGCCCATCCCCCCGCACCGCAAGAAGCGCGTGGACCCGACGGAGCCCAGGCCGCCCGTGACGGTCGTCGATCCGCCCAGGCCGGTGGCGGTGGCCGAGGGCAAGGGCAAGCTGGTGGTGGACAGCCGGCCCTGGACCAACGTCAGCATCGACGGCACCGCCTACGGCACCACCCCGCTGGGCCCTGTGGATCTCGAGGCCGGCCTGCACGAGGTGGAGCTGCACAACCGCGCCAGCGGCATCCGGGTGAAGAAGCAGCTCCGCATCCTGGCCGGCCAGACCCAGCGGGTGATGGAGAAGTTCGGCCAGGGCCAGATCCAGGTGTTCGTGAAGCCCTTCGGCGAGGTGTTCGTCAACGGGGTGAGCAAGGGCATGACGCCGCTGGACGGCCCGGTCACGCTGTACGAGGGCACCCACACGGTGCGGGTCATCAACAGCAAGGACGGCAAGGAAGAGACCCGCCAGGTGAAGCTCACCGCCGGCCAGAACCAGAAGCTGATCTTCGATCTGAGGTAGCTCCAGAGCACCGGACGGTGCCCAGGAAGCGGCCGCGGCGCAGGCCGCCCCCTTCCCGCGGCGGTCGGCTCACTCCGGCAGGCGCGTCTCCGGGAGCGGCAGGTCGAGCAGGGTGGCGCCAGCGGGCGCGATCGGCACCTCGAACTCTCCCAGGTCGAGCGGGGTGGCGCCCACCCGGGCGCGGAAACCGACGGTGTTGTCGCAGGCCGGCAGGCCCGCCACGGCGTAGTAGCCCTTGTTCGTGGTGGCCGCCAGGGAGAGGTCGGGCACCAGGACCGAGGGGTTCTCCGCGAAGTAGTAGGCGGTCCCGGGCGCGACCGGGGGCAGGGAGGTGCCCGCGGTCACCTGGCCCAGCGGCTGGCGGTTCGGCGCGCTGCAGTCCTGCACCCGGCCGAGCAGCAGGCCGCGGCGCTCGTCCCAGCCCTCGAAGAGCTGGGAGGTGTAGCTCGCGAAGGCGCTCTGGCGCAACACGACCAGGGTGCGGGTGAGCTGCCCGGCCGCGCACAGGTCCGCGCGCAGGTCCACGGCCGGGTGCAGCGTGGTCACCGTGGGCGCGCCGTCGGAGAGCTGGCCCGCCTCGATCTCGAGCAGGTAACGCTGGTTGGTCGGCAGGTCGGCGAACTCGTACACCCCGTTCGCATCCGGGCCGGTGGTGACCTGGGTCGTGGCGATCTCGTCCCAGGGTGGGCGGCCCTGCCGCAGGCGGACGAACAGGCCGGGCGTGAGATCCGGATCGTTCAGCGGGAAGACGCTCACCCGCCCTCCCAGGGAGCAGGCGGCCGGGCTGGCGGGCGGCGCCGGGGGCGGCGTGGCGAAGCACACCACCTGCGGGGCGCCGTCCGGGGCGGTCACGGCCGCGGCCGGATCGGGCACGCACGCGCGCCCCACGCAGCCGCCGCCGGGGCAGCCGGCCGGCGCGCAGGCCGGCCCGGGGCGGCACAGGCCGGTGCCCGCGTCGCACACCGCGCCCGCGTCCAGGCAGTCGGCGCTCTGCGCGCAGCCCAGGGCGCAGGCGCCCGTGTCCGGGTTGCAGCTCGCCCCGGCCTCGCAGCTCGCGCTCACCCGGGTCGAGTGGCCGTCCTGCTCGCAGACCTCCGCCCAGGCCTGGCCGCCCTCGGGGCACAGCGCCGCGTCGGGCTGGCAGGCGAAGGCCGCCTGCGCCGGCTGGCAGGTGCCCGCCCGCTCGGTGGCGCTGACCGGGCGGAGCACGCACACCAGCCCGGACGGACAGGCGTGGTCCGGGTCGCAGCCCTTGCCCTCGAGCCCGAGCTCGTCGAGCACGCAGGCGCCGCCCAGGGCGCCGAGCCCCGGGAGCGCGAGGCCGAGCAGCGCGAGGCCCCGCCAGGCGCGTGGACCGCGGCCGGCGCTCACTTGGCCCTCGGGTGGTTGGGCTTCTCGAACAGCACCAGGCTGGCCGAGCCCGGGAACACCCGCACCGGGCGGAGCCACAGGGAGACCGGCAGGCCCGCGGACAGGGCCCAGGCGGCCACCAGCCCGCGGATGGGGGTGGCGTTCGCGGCGCCGAACCAGCCGTTCTGGCTGGTCTCGGTGAGGTCGACGTTGGGCACGGCCGGCTGCGGATCCAGGTAGAAGAAGTGCTCGTGCGGCAGGCTCAGCCCGCCCACCGCGTGCCAGATGCGCGCGCCGTCGCAGTCCTTGGCCTGGGCCAGGACCACGCCCTTGGCCGGATCGGTGTCGGCCAGGCCGGCCGGATCGGCGTACCCGTCGTAGGAGTCCTGGTAGATGGCGGGCAGCGACAGGCTGAGCTCGCCCGAGGCGTCGCCGCACTCGTCCGCGTTCAGGTACACGCCGAAGGTGAGCAGGCGGGCGAAGCCGTAGACGAGCGGGACGACGGTGCCAGGCCGGGCCAGGACCTCGAACACCAGCTCGGTGTTGGTGGGGAGATCGACGAAGCGGTAGTGGCCGTAGCCGTTCGCGCCGGCGTCTGCCTGGAAGGCCTGCAGGCTCTGGCCCAGCTCCCCGTCCAGGACGGCCTCCTGGCGGTGGACGCGCACGGTCAGCCCCACCGTGTCCGGCGTGCCGGCGCGGCTGAAGAACTCGGTCACCAGCCCCTCCACGTTGCAGGTGGCCGGGGTGGCCGAGGGCTGGACCGGCTCGCTCACGTAGCAGCCCATGGCCGAGGGCTCCACGGGATCGGAGGAGGTGGTGGCCTCGACCGTCGGCTGCTCCAGGCACACGCCGTCCGTGCCCTCCAGGTGGCAGCCTGTCGAGCCCGCGCAGTCCGAGTCCGAGGTGCACAGCCCCATGGACACGCACTTGCGCTCGCCCTGGTCGCACGACTCGCCGGTCCAGGCGGCGCAATCCGCGTCGTGATCGCAGTAGGGCTTGCAGCTCACGTCCCACGGGTCGCAGTACCCGCCGTCGCCCGCGCAGTCCTCCTGGACCAGCTCCAGGTGGGACAGCGGATCGCAGATCATCAGCCGGGTGAAGGTGTTGTTGCAGCGCACCTCCCCCAGGGGGGTGCAATCGCCCAGCAGCTCGCAGCGGCTGTCGGCGGGGTCGCAGTACATGCCCGTGGGGCAGTCGGCGGGTTCGTCGCACTGGGCCACGCAGGCGGGCGCGCCCGCGGGGGGCGCCAGGCAGTAGGAGCCCGCGCCGCACACGACCTCGTTCCAGCCGCTGCCCTCGGCGTCGCAGCGCTCGAGCGCCAGGCCATCCGCCCGGCAGCGCGCCTCGTCCGGGCTGCAGGCCGGCCCGCCGTCGTCGGCGCCGTCCGCCCCGTCCCCGTCGTCCTCTCCGTCGCTGCCGTCGCCGCCATCGGCGAGCCCGGGTGCGCAGCCCTGGATGCCGGAGACGGTCCTGCAGTTGTAGCCGGCCGGGCAGGGGTGCGTCTCGTCGCAGGCCTTCCCGGTCGGGTCCATCTCGTCGAGCACGCAGCCGAGCCCCGCCAGTAGCAGGCCGGCCCAGGCGAGGATCCAGCGGGGGGAAGGGGTGGCCCGCATGCCCGTCACCACCGCAGGGCGGCGCCGCCCGGCGCGGGCACCAGGCCGGGGGCCGGCGCGCCCTCGCCGTCCGCCGGGGGGTCGTCCAGCTCGACGAAGAACAGGACGAGCGCCGTCACCAGGGCCGCGCCGCCCAGGCCGTAGAGCACGTTGGCGGCCAGCGCCCGGTCCTCGGCCTCGGCCTTGGCCTCCATGGCGTCGGCCGCCCAGGTGGCGTCCTTGAACTCCTGCTGCGAGGCGGAGGCCAGGTAGCCGCAGGTGCCGCCGGCGGCCAGGGCCGCGCCGCCCAGGCCCGCCAGGACCCAGGTCCACACCCGGCCCGCGGGCTCGGGGGCCGGGGCCGCGGCCACCGGTCCAGGCCTGGGCTTGTCGTCGGGCCCCGTGGGTCCGGGCTTCGGCCCGACCTCGGGCTTGGCCTTCGGCTCGAGCGGCAACCTGGCGCGCACCGCCTCGAACGCCTCGGCGATCTTGGGCGAGGTGTCCGCCGGGAGCTGGAGCTTGCGATCCATGCGCAGCGCGGCCTCGAAGGCCTGCTCGGCGAGGCCCCGCTCCCCCATGGTGAACTGGACCAGCCCCAGGTAGAGGAGGATGCGCACCTGGTCGGGCCTGGAGAGGTCGGGCTGCCGCGAGGCGGCCTGGAGCAGCTCGAGCGCCTCGGCGTACTCGAAGTTCTCGTAGGCCTCGATGCCCTGGCCGAGCTCTGCCGGGCTGCCGGCCCGGGCCGTGGCCGGGGTCCACAGCCCGAGCAACCCGAGCAGCATGCCCAGCCCCGGCGCCCAGCGCTTCCACGTGCACTTGGTCCGCATGCCTCTCAATTACCACGCCGGCAGGGCGGCGACAAGGCCGCCCAGGCCGCGGTTGACCCTCGCGACCCCGGTCCGGTACACTGCGGCCGGACGTTCACGTCTCGACACGGGAGGCCCGACATGGCTCGGTCGCTGTTCGCGGGGTGTGTGGTGGCGCTCGCCTGTCTCGCGGTGGTCCCTGCCCGTGGCCAGGGGCTGGACACCGAGCGGTTCAAGCCGACGCTCGACAGCCAGGGCATGGTGCTGACCGAGGGCGGCCAGGGTGAGCTGGGCGGCGACCTCACCCTGGGCCTGTACTTCCACTACTCCCACAACCCCCTGGTGATCGCCGACCGGGACGGCGGCGTGGTGCGCAGCCTGGTGGAGAACCGGGTGGGCATGAGCTTCCTGATCTCGCTCGGCATGACCGACTGGCTGAGCGTCGGGGTCGAGGTGCCGGCCAGCGTGTACCAGGACGGCCAGCGCCTGGACGACTCGGGCGCGGATCTCGGCCTGGCGGACGCCGCCCTGGGCGACGTGCGGGTGTCGCCCAAGTTCACCATCCTGCGCGAGGACAAGTTCGGCGTGGCCCTGGCGCTGGCCGTGCCGGTGACCCTGCCCTCGGGCGACGAGACGGCCTACCTGGGCAGCGACTCGGTCACCGCGTCGCCGACCCTGGCGCTGTCCGGTACGCTGTTCGACCGCCTCACGCTGGCGGTGAACCTGGGCACCTGGCTCACGGGCGGGACGAGCTACCGCGACGTGGCCGCGGACCACGAGTTCTTCTACCGGGCCGGCGCGAAGTTCCGCTTCGACGACGCGTGGGCGCTGACCGGCGAGGGCCAGGGCTCGGCGCGGCTCGAGAGCCTGGGCGAGAACCGGCCCAACGAGACCTCGCTCGAGTGGCTGGTGGCCGTGCACTACAAGACGCCCTGGGACATCCGCCTCGTGCTCGGCGGGGCCATGGGCAGCCTGCCCGGCTGGGGCACGCCCGACGGGCGCGCCTTCCTCGGGCTGTTCTGGGAGCCGCGGGTCAAGGACGCGGACGAGGACGGCATCGAAGACGACGAGGATCGCTGCCCGCAGGAGGCCGGCCCGGCCGAGAACGACGGCTGCCCGTGGAAGGACTCGGACGGCGACGGCCTGACCGACGACAAGGACAAGTGCAAGGACCAGGCCGGCCCGGTCGAGAACCAGGGCTGCCCCTGGGGCGATCAGGACAAGGACGGGGTGACCGACAACCTGGACAAGTGCCCGAGCGAGGCCGGCCCGGCCGAGAACCAGGGCTGCCCCTGGGGCGACAAGGACCAGGACGGGCTGACCGACAACCAGGACCGGTGTCCGGACCAGGCCGGTCCGGCCGACAACCAGGGCTGCCCCTGGGGCGACCAGGACCAGGACGGCGTCACCGACAACGTGGACAAGTGCCCGGACGAGGCCGGCCCGGCCGACAACCAGGGCTGCCCGCTGAAGGACTCGGACGGCGACGGCCTGCTCGACAACGCCGACCAGTGCCCGCAGCAGCCCGAGGACCTGGACATGTTCGAGGACCAGGACGGCTGCCCGGACACGGACAACGACAAGGACGGCATCCCCGACGACAAGGACAAGTGCCGCGACGAGCCGGAGACCATCAACGGCTTCAAGGATGACGACGGCTGCCCGGACAAGGGCAAGGTGCTGGTGATCATCCGGGCGGAGAAGATCGAGATCCTGGACAAGATCTACTTCAACACGGCCCGGGCCACCATCCAGCCGCGCTCGTTCAAGCTGCTGGACCAGATCGCCCAGACCATGCGCGGCCACGCGGAGATCAAGAAGGTGCGCATCGAGGGCCACACCGACGCCCAGGGCCCGGACGAGGCCAACCTGAAGCTCAGCCAGAAGCGCGCCGAGGCCGTGCGGGATTACCTGGTCAAGAAGGGCCAGGTCGACCTCGGCCGCCTGGAGGCCGTGGGCTACGGCGAGGCGCGCGCGATCGCCCCGAACAACACGGCCAAGGGGCGCGAGCAGAACCGCCGGGTCGAGTTCGTCATCGTCCAGGAGCCCTAGGCCGGCGCCAAACCGCCTGGAATTTGCTAGACTGGGCGGGTCTCCCGTTTCGGGAAAGGAGGCCCGCGCATGCGTGCTGCCCAGCTGTGGATCGGCCTGTGCCTGGTGGCTTGCCTGGGCACCTCGGCCCTGGCCCAGCAGACGGTGGTCTACAAGAACGACCAGTTCGATCCCGACATCGCCACGGCCGCGACCCAGATCGCCGGCGTGTCGCTCGCGGTGCAGCCCGGCTTCGCCCAGGGCGAGGGCTTCGGCTCGGTCTTCCGCCCGGCGGCCTCGGACTACCCGGTGCGCATCCTGGGGCTGGACATGGTGCTGGCCGGGCCGCCCAACCTGCCCGGGACCGCCGAGGCCAACGCCATGATCGAGTTTTGGTCCATCGGCGCGGGGCCCACGCCCGGCTCGAAGCTGTGGGAGGTGAGCACCGCCGATCTGTTCGATCCCAACAGCGGGCAGACCGGCATCCCGCTGACGGGCAACGTGGCCTGGAGCGTGGACTTCGACTACCAGGACCCGCTCAACCACCCGCCCGAGATCCAGGCGGACAACTTCGCGGTGATCATCCGCTACACGCAGCCGTCCCAGGATCTCCAGACCGAGTGGGGCACGCTGCAGTGCATGTCCATGCCGGGCCTTGGCTTCTGCGGCTGCCAGCTGGTCGCGCCCATCCTGGACCAGGCCAGCACCCAGCAGGCCAACCTGATGCACATCCTGACCTCCAGCGACTGCACCGGCCCGGCGGGCAACTGGAGCTGGGCCAACTCCATCGGCGTGACCGGGGACTTCATCCTGCGCGTGCGGGCCGAGGTGGCCGGCTGCAGCCCGGACTGCGCGGGCCGCGAGTGCGGGGACGACGGCTGCGGCGGCTCGTGCGGCGACTGCCAGCCCGGCGAGAGCTGCGACCCGGGCGGCCTGTGCCAGGGCTGCACGCCGAGCTGCACGGACCTGTGCTGCGGGGACGACGGCTGCGGCGGCGCCTGCCCGGACACGTGCGGCGCGGGCACCCACTGCGACGCGGGCACGTGCGGCTGCGTGCCCGACGGGGGCTGCACCGACGGCGAGCGGCGCTGCGTGGGCGACGTGGTGGAGGTCTGCGTGGCCGGCGCCTGGCAGGAGGTGATCGACTGCTCCGCCGCGAGCCAGAGCTGCCTGGCCGGGGCCTGCGTGGCCTGCGTGGACGGCGAGCGGCGCTGCAGCGCCGAGGTGGTCGAGGTGTGCGCGGCGGGCGCGTGGCAGGAGGTGATCGACTGCGCCGGCTCGGGGCAGCTCTGCCTGGCCGGCGCCTGCGTGGCCTGCGTCGGCAGCGCGCTGCGCTGCCAGGGTGACACGGTCGAGATGTGCGTGAGCAACGCCTGGCAGACGGTGATCGACTGCGCCGCCTCCGCCCAGGTGTGCGTCGACGGCGCCTGCCAGGCGGTCTGCGACCCGGACTGCGCGGGCAAGGAGTGCGGGGACGACGGCTGCGGCGGCACCTGCGGCAGCTGCCAGGCCGGTGAGAGCTGCGACGGGAGCGGCCAGTGCGTCACCGGCTGCACGCCGGACTGCGCGGGCAAGGAGTGCGGGGACGACGGCTGCGGCGACACCTGCGGCAGCTGCCAGGCCGGTGAGAGCTGCGACGGGAGCGGCCAGTGCGTCACCGGCTGCACGCCGGACTGCACGGGCAAGGAGTGCGGGGACGACGGCTGCGGCGGCTCGTGCGGCGGCTGCGGCGCCGAGCAGACCTGCGACGCGGGCGGGCGCTGCGTGGCCTGCACGCCGGACTGCACCGGCCGGGAGTGCGGGGAGGACGGCTGCGGCGGCACCTGCGGCAGCTGCCAGGCCGGCGAGAGCTGCGACGCGAGCGGCCAGTGCGTCACCGGTTGCACGCCGGACTGCGCGGGCAAGGAGTGCGGGGACGACGGCTGCGGCGGCACCTGCGGCGCGTGCGCGACGGCGGAGGTCTGCGAGGACTTCCAGTGCGTGGACGAGCCCGGCTCGACCGACGACTGCGGCTGCGGGGCCTCCGGGGGCGCGGGCGACGGGCTCGCGCTGCTCGGCCTGCTGCTCCTCGCCTGGCGCCGCGGGCTGCGCGCATGAGGCGCGCCGCCAGCGCAGCGGCGCTCCTGGCCGGGCTGGCCCTGCTGGCGGCCGGTCAGGCCGCGGCCTTCGAGGTGAACGGCCGGCGCTGGGATCCGATGCCGGTCGGCTACTACCTCAACCCGGCCGGCTGCCCGGTGCTGTCCGGCGGAGAGGAGATCGGCGAGCTCGTGAGCCGGGCCATGGACGCGTGGAGCGCGGTCCCGTGCGCCGCGGTGGGCTTCAGCCTGCTCGGCGAGACCGACGCCACCTGGGCCCGGGACGGCCAGAACACCATCTTCTGCGTGGCGCAGGACTGGCAGTTCACCCCCGGCGCGGCCGGCGCCAGCCTGTGGCTGCCCGGCGAGCCGCAGGAGGTGGATCTCGCGCTGAACGCCGCCGATCTGGAGTGGCGCCTGGGCGGCGGGGACGCCTTGCAGAGCACGGTGATCGATCCGCTGGCCGTGCTGGTCCACGAGCTGGGTCACTGGCTGGGCCTGAGCCACAGCCCGGCGCCCTACGCCAGCATGTACTACGCCTCGCTGCCCCTGGGGCTGGGGGCGACGCTCGCCGGGGACGACCGGGCCGGCATCTGCAGCCTCTACCCGAACGGGCTGGAGATGTGCCAGCAGGACGGCGACTGCCCGGAGGACCACGCCTGCGTGGAGATCCAGGGGGTGCGGGTGTGCGATGAGCTGCACGACCCGCCGGGCGCGTTCTGCTCCAAGGACCACCTCGACTGCGACGGCATGTGCTGGGTGTCGTTCTTCGAGTGCAGCCAGGTGTGCCTGTTCACCCGGGTGGACTATACCCAGGGCTACTGCGCCCCGCTGTGCCCGGACGGCACCTGCCCGGCGGGTTTCCACTGCCAGCACGTGAGCCAGCCCGAGGTGGACGTGTGTTTCGAGGGCGAGGTGGTCGACGGTGGTGACGGTGAAGACGGGATGGACGGGGGTGATACGGATTGGGTGGACGGAGTGGACGGAGTGGACGGCGAAGAGGGTACGGACTGGGTGGACGAAGTGGACGAAGTGGACGAAGTGGATGAAGTGGACGAAGTGGATGAAGTGGACGAAGTGGACGGAGAAGAGGGTCCGGACCGGGTGGACGAAGTGGACGACGACGACCGATCCGACGGATCGGTCGGATCCGACGGATCGGATGAGGCGCTGGACCCGGGCGGCTGTGGCTGCGCGCCCGGCGGCGCGCCGGGGAGCCTGGCCTGGCTGCTGCTCGGCCTGGCGCTCGTCCGGCGCCGTCAGGGGGCCGGCAGGCGCGCGAGCTTGTAGCCGCGGGCTTCGAGCAGGCGACCGACGCCATCCTCGCGCAGCAGGTGCGCTGCGCCCACGGCGAAGAACATGCCCTTGTCCGGGGCGGCCTGGATGCGGGCGGCGATGCGCTCGGCCATGCGCTGGTTGCGATCCGAGAGGAGCCGTTTCATCACCTTCTGGTCCAGCGGGTCGGTCGGATCGTAGCTCTCCATGACGGCCTGGAGCAGCTTGTCCTCGTCCCCACCCAGGTAGGCCTGCACCAGCTCCCGGATGGCGTCGCGCCCCTGCCGCTTGAACTCGTCCAGCATGTCGAGCGTCTCGCGCAGCATGCGGACCTGCTCCTCGGTGCTCAGGCCGTCGAACACGGCCACCTGCTCCTCGAGGGTCTCCAGCCCGCCGACCTGCTTGCCCAGCGACTGGGCGTTCAGGTAGAGCTGCATGTCCAGGGGCTGCTTGGCGGCGAACTCGAAGATGTGGTCGAGCAGCGTCACCTGGGTGGCGATGGCCCAGGCCTTGAACTTCGACAGCGGGGCGAAGGGCAGGCCCTTCTGGGTGAACAGCTTGTCCAGCCGGGAGTAGAGCTCCACGGGCAGCACGTCCTTGAGCGTCTTGCCCTCGGGCAGCATGATCATCGGCGCCATGCGAAGCTGCATGGCCGGGTCCATGGGCACCTCGGTGTACAGCGCGTCGCTCGCGACGAGCGCCTGGCGCACGGCGGAGGGCAGGGCCAGGACCTGGTCGTCGGGCACGTGGATGGTGCCGTACAGGTAGGAGGGCTTGGCGGCGCCGGGCGCCTCCAGGCGCCACAGGAAGGGGCGTTCGGTGGGGCGCACTCCGTCCGCGGCCGTGGGCTCGGCGGGCGGCGGCGCCTCCGTCCGCGCGGGTGGCGCCACGGGGGCGTCCCCTGCGGGAGCGTCCCTGGTGCAGGCTGGCGCGGCCAGGCCCAGGGCCAGGCCCAGGAAGAGCGTCGCGGAGCGCATGGTCATCGGCCACCTCCCGTGTCTGCGCATTTGAAGCACGGACTGCGCGGGCGGGGCAAGAGCCTTCCGGCCAGGGCCTGGCCTTCCCGGTCCGGGCGCGCTATCCTGCCCGGCATCCCCACGCGGGAGAAAGGAGGGCCACTCTACGTGCCCAACCCCATCGCGACCTTCGAGACCACGCTCGGGACGTTCCAGGTCGAGGTGTTCCTCGACAAGATGCCCGTCACCGCCAAGAACTTCCTCGACCTGGCCAAGGGCGGTTTCTACGACGGGCTCCACTTCCACCGGGTGATCAAGGGCTTCATGATCCAGTTCGGCTGCCCGCACAGCCGGGATCCCCAGAGCCCGCGCGCCGGCACGGGCGGTCCGCCCCACGGCACCATCCAGGACGAGCACCCGCCGCAGCACAAGCTGTCCAACGAGCCGGGCACCCTCGCCATGGCCAACACCGGGCGGCCCAACTCGGGCGGCAGCCAGTTCTTCATCAACTGCGTGCACAACGCCTACCTGGACTGGTTCACCCCGGGCCCGAGCAAGCACCCGGTGTTCGGCAAGGTCACCAAGGGCATGGAGGTGGTGACCAAGATCGAGGCCACCCCGACCGCCCCGGGCGACCGGCCCAAGACCCCCGTGCAGGTCAAGAAGATCACCGTCCAGGGTTACTGAGGGGCGAGCGCGCGCACGGCCTGCAGGGCCAGCTCGAGCAGCCGGGCCCGCACCTCGACGAGCTGGTTCCAGCGCCGCGGCCGCCAGACCGGGCCGCTCACGTCGTCACCGGCGTACAGCAGCACCGCCAGCCGCGCGCCGCGGAAGCGGGCCGCCGCGAACAGCGCCGCCGCCTCCATGTCCACCACCCGGCAGCCCTCGGCCCGCCGCCGCCGGACGAGCGCGGGCGTCTCGCGGTAGACCGCGTCCGTGGTCCAGGCCGCCCCGCGCGCGCAGGCGAGCCCGGCCGCCCGGCAGGCCGCCGTGAGCGCCTGGAGCGCGGCCCGATCCGGACGGCTCCAGCGCCCGCGGGACTGGTAGGCCTGGGAGACCCCCTCGCCGCGCAGCGCCCGGGTGGGCAGGAAGGCCAGGCCCGGCCGCAGCCGGCCGTCCAGGGCGCCCGCCCCGCCCACCGAGACGAAGGTCCGCCCGCCGAGCGCCATGAGCTCCTCGAGCACCATGACCGCCAGCGGCGCGCCCACGCCCGAGAGCCCCACGGCCACCTGCCCGACCCCGGCGCCTAGGGTGTAGAAGGGCATGGGCGCCCCCTCGCGGCGGAGCTCCAGCAGGGGTCGCAGCCGGCCCGCGGCGCGCAGCGCCTCCAGCGCCTCGGGGAAGTAGGTGAGCACCACCCGGGGCGGGATGCGCGGCCGCCGGGCGAACAGGGCGGGCGGGTGGATCAGGCCGCGCGCGGCTCCAGGGCGATCGAGCACGGGGGGTGGCTGGCTGGCTCGGCGCATGCGCTCGGCCCGAGGATGGCAGAGCCACCGGCCCGCAGGCAAGCGCCTCGGCCGTCGACCGCGCTTGACAGGCCGGGTGAAGGATGTGCGAAACGGGGCTCGGAGGTCCAGGATGCCGAGCCCTGCCCAGAGCCTGCGGCCCGGAGACGCGCTGCTGGTGGTGGATGTCCAGGTCGATTTCCTGCCCGGCGGCGCCCTGGCGGTCCCGGCCGGCGACGAGGTGGTCCCGGCGCTCAACCGGTCCCTGGCGCTCTTCCGGGCGGCCGGCCTGCCGGTGGCGCTCACCCGGGACTGGCATCCGGCGGACCACTGCTCCTTCCTCTCGCGGGGGGGCCCCTGGCCTCCCCACTGCGTGCGGGGCACGCCCGGCGCGGCCTTCGCCCCGGGCCTCGAGGTGCCGGCCGCGGCCCACCTCGTCTCCAAGGCCACCGGCCGGGACGAGGAGGCATACTCGGGCTTCACCGGCACGGACCTGCACGCCTGGCTCCAGGCGCAGGGCGCGCGGCGGCTGTTCGTGGGTGGGCTGGCCACGGACTACTGCGTGCTGGCCACGGTGCGGGACGCCCTGGGCCTGGGCTACGCGGCGGTGCTGCTGCTCGACTGCGTGCGGGCCGTGGACGTCGCCCCGGGCGACGGCGAGCGGGCGGTGGCGGAGATGTTCAGCCTGGGGGCGGAGCCGCTGTACGCCGGCTGAGCCCGGGGGACGGCTCAGGCGTGGCCGGAGAGGTCGCGCATGTCCATGTCCTCGAGCTGCTGCTCGAGGCGCTGCCACACCCGCTCCAGGTCGTTCGACATGATGTGCACGTCGTGGTAGGTGCCGCGCACGTCCTTGGCGAAGCGGTGGCGGGTGGCCTCGTAGACGAAGCCTGTCTCCACCAGCATGGCGATGTGCTCGGTCTGCTCCGGCATGACCTCGGAGTACAGCAGCTCGATGTGGGCCTGGTGACCGAGCGCGACCAGCTCGTGCAGCAGGCGCTTGCCTACCTCGGGCCTGACCTCGGGGGCGATCACGCAGCGCACCGCGGCCACGTGCCGGCTCCAGAAGAAGGGCTCACGGTCCAGGGTGCCGTCGGCCACGAGCCGCCCATCCAGCTCCGCCACCAGGCGGAAGTGATCCTTGCCGTCCAGCTGCCGCAGCCGTTCCAAGCAAGTGTCCGGGCGGGTGACGTCGCAGCGCAGGTAGTTGCGCTCCTCGGGGGGCAAGCCGGTGAAGAAGTGCACCAGGGCGTCGACGTCGGTCTCGGGCGTCGGGGCGCGCACGCGCAGCGTGTGGCCCTCGGGCAGCTCGAAGGTCTCCGGGTTCGGTTTCATGGGCGGCCCCCTTGAGGCGGTTGCACCCTCGCCTTATATCCCGTGGGCGGGGGCGGGCCAAGCCCTTCCTGGGCCGGCCGCGCGTTGACCGACCGCGCCGGCCCGGCGTAGGCTCGGGCGCGTGGAGCCTGCAGACGACCGGCCCTTCCTGGTGGAGCGCGGCCCCGGGCCGCTCATCGCGAGCGCGCTGCACGCCGGCCACGCGCTGCGGGCCGAGCTCGCCCCGCTGTGCGCCGTGCCCGAGGCCGACCGGCTGCGCGAGGAGGATCCTCACACCGCGCGGCTGGCCGCCTTCGCCCCCAATCGGCTCGTGGCCCTGTGCTCGCGTTTCGAGGTCGACCTCAACCGGCCGCGCGGGCGGGCGGTCTACCGCGCGCCCGCGGACGCCTGGGGCCTCGAGGTGTGGCGGCAGGCGCCGCCCGGGGAGCTCGTCGAGCGCTCGCTCGGGCTGTGGGACCGCTTCTACCAGGCCGCCGAGGCGCTGGTCGCGGAGGTGATCGCCCGGGAGGGCGGCGCGCTGGTCCTGGACATCCACGCCTACTGCCATCGGCGCGGGGGTCCCACCGCCCCGCCCGCGGCGTCGGCCCAGAACCCCGAGGTGGATCTCAACACCGGTCCCCTGGACCGGCCGCGCTGGGCCCACGTGGTCGAGGCCCTGCGGACGGACCTCGCGGGCGCGGGGCTCGACGTGCGGGAGAACGTGAGGTTCCGCGGGGGGCACTTCGTGACCTGGTTGAACCGCCGCTTCGCCCCGCGCTGCTGCGCCGTGGCGATCGAGTTCAAGAAGACCTTCGTGGACGAATGGAGCGGCGCGCTCGATCCGGCCCGGCTCGCCCGCCTGGCGGACGCGCTCTCCGCCGCGGCCGTGGCCGCGGCGCGGGAATTTCAGCACGGCTGAAACCGGGCCCGGCGGCCCGCGCCACGCGGGCCTGATTCGGGGTTGACCGACCCCGGGCGGTCTGCTATCACCCAGGACGAGGGGTCATGGAACTACGACCTCTCGGCCGCCCGCGATGGCTAGCGGGCCGGTGGTTGGTTGCGCGTCTCCAAGCTGTGTTTCTTGCGGGACGGGCGTGACCCGGCGAGGTTGGGCCTCGCCGCCGGCCGCGCCCGTTCGGAGGCCGCGCTCGAGAGCGCGGGGGTGGAGCGTGCGGGCAGGAGGTGGTTCGGGCATGCCGAGGGCCAAGCAAGCGGCTGCGGTGGACGCGGAGGCGCGGGACCGGCTCGGCCAGGTCCTCGATGGGCTGGCCGCGGCCATGACCCGCGGCTTCCTCGACGGCCTGGAGCGGTCCGGCACGATCCAGCAGCTGGTCGGGGTGGTCGAATTTCTGCAGCAACGCGTGGACGAACTGGAGGCCGAGGTGGCGGAGCAACGCGGCGGGGCTTCGGTGGGCGGGGATGTCAGGGTGAAGGCAGCCAAGGCGGACAGCGCCACCCAGACGGACAGGGTCTCGGCGGAGCGCCCGGCCCAGACGGAGCCGGCCGCGCCCGCGCCGGCCCAGCCCGCTCCCGCCCGGGCCGCTCCGGCCACGCCGGCTTCGGCGTCCGCGCCTCCCGCGGCGCCGGCCCCGGCGCCTGCCCCCAGGGCGGCGGCTCCGGCCGGTGCCGCCGCGGCCAGCGCCGGCCGCCCGGTCCCCCTGTCGGTCCCGCTGGGCCCCATGCCCGGCTCGCGCCCCCCGCGGCCGAAGACCCGCTCGCGGAACGCGGTCCGGCCGACCGTGGTGTACCGGACGGATCCGCGGGCCCAGGCGAACGGCGAGGGCAAGGCGGGCGGCACGGTGTGCCTGGAGCCCGGCTGCACGCGCCCGGTCCACAGCCGGGGCTACTGCGTCATCCACGTCGAGAAGCTGCTGTCCAGCGATCGGCCAGCGGCCGCGCCTCTCGGCCCCTCGGCCATCCCGATGCCCCCGCCCAAGCGCCCGGCCGCGAGCCGAGGCAAGAAGGAGGGCACCAAGGGCGTCTTCGCCCTGCTGTACGAGGACAAGGGGCGGCGGGTGATGGCCGGGTTCATCAACCAGATGAAGTTCGACCGGCGCGATCTGGTGCAGCGGCTCAACGTCCAGTTCGCCGGCATGCCCGGCGTGCCGCTGGAGGAGGAGGACGTCATGGTCGCCCTCCACTACCACCAGCTCGGGGACGTGCTGCGGAAGCGGGAGGGCGAGATCCTCTGCCGCCACCTGACCAAGCAGCGCGGGTCGCTCACCAAGACCGCGCAGGCCATGAAGCTCGAGCCCGAGCGCCTGAAGGCGCGCGTCACCGAGCTCCACCTGGAGGACGAGGTGGCCCGGGTGCGGAACCAGTTCCGCGAGGAGATCATGGAGCGCTCGGGCTTCAGCCAGCGGCTCGAGCTGGCGCTCACCCGGGAGAAGTACCTGGCCGATCTCGGCATCCTGAACGAAGTGGACGAGTCGCTCCGGCGGGAGGTGCGCGCCGCGCTCTCCCAGCTCGGCACCGTGGGCCCGGACGCGCGCGGCCAGGCCATCCGCACGCAGTTCTCGCTGGACGACCAGGCCTACCGGCGGCTGGTCCGCCGCTACGACCTGGGCGCCGAGCTGCCGCTGCCGCCCGAGGCGCCCGCGGCCGAGGTGGCCGGGGCATGAAGGCGCTCGCAGCCTGGCTGGGGGTGCTCCTGGTGGGGATCAGCGTGTCCGCGGCCGGGGGCGAGGTCGTGCGGGTGACGGCGGTGGGGGACATCAACCTGGGCAGCGACTTCCCCACGGTGGACAGCCTGCCGCCGGAGGGGGGCGCCCGCCTGCTCGAGCCGGTCCGCGAGCTGCTGCGGGGCGACGTGGTCTTCGGCAACCTGGAGGGCCCGCTGCTCGACGGGGGCGAGTCCAGCAAGTGCCGCGGCGGCGGGAACTGCTTCGCGTTCCGCACCCCGACGACCTACGCCCCGCTGCTCAAGGCGGCCGGGTTCAGCGTGCTGGGCCTGGCCAACAACCACGCCCTCGACTTCGGCGAGGAGGGCCGGGCGAGCTCCACCCGGGTCCTGGACGGCCTGGGCATCGCCCACTCGGGCGCGCCCGGGGACGTGGCCCGGCTCGAGGTGAAGGGCAAGAAGCTCGCCCTGGTGGCCTTCACCACCTCCGCGCACTCCAACAACCTGCTCGACCTGGAGAGCGCCGCGGGCACGGTGGCTGCGCTGGCCAAGGAGCACGATCTGGTGATCGTCTCCTTCCACGCCGGGAGCGAGGGCGCCGGGGCCGCGCACGTGCCCGACGGGCCGGAGTTCCTGGGGCAGGAGCCGCGCGGGCACCTGATCCAGTTCGCCCACGCGGTGATCGACGCCGGCGCGGACCTGGTCATCGGCCACGGCCCGCACCTGATGCGCGGCCTGGAGCAGTACCGCGGGCGGCTGATCGCCTACAGCCTGGGCAACTTCTGCACCTTCGGGCGCTTCAGCCTGCAGGGCCCGCTGGGCCGGGCCGGGGTGCTGCAGGTGGACCTGGACGCGGGCACGGGCGCCTTCCTGGGCGGCCGGCTGCACGCGACCCTGCAGGAGAAGCCGGGCGGTCCGCGGCCCGATCCCGCCAACCAGACGGTGCAGGAGGTGCGCGCGCTCAGCGCGGCCGACTTCCCTTACAGCGCCCCCTTGCTCGCGGAGGGCGGCGCGCTCGCGCCCGGGCCGGGCGAGGGCGGCGGGCTGTTCGGCCTGCCCACGGCCGAGGCGCGGGCCCGGCTGCGGACCCTGCTCGGGGAGCTTGAGCGGCGCGGCTTCCAGCGCGACGAGCTCAGGCGCTGGTTCGGAGATGCGCGGGCCTCGCTGGCCCCGCGGGTGCTGGAGAAGTTCGCCCGGCCGGCGGAGAAGGCGCTCACCTACGCGCAGTACCGCAACATCTTCATGCAGCCCGAGCGGCTCGAGGCGGGCCAGCGCTGGCTGGAGGAGCAGCGGGCCCTGCTCGACGCGGTCGAGGCCGAGTACGGCGTGGATCGGGCGGCGCTGGCCGGGATCATCGCCACCGAGACCAAGTTCGGCCTGCACCCCTTCCCCTTCCGGGCCTTCGACGCGCTGGTCACCCAGGCGCTCGAGATGCCGCGCCGGGCGAAGTGGGCCACCGACCAGCTCGCCGCGCTGCTGCGCGTGTTCCGCGACGATCCGCTGCGGCCGATGGCCTCCTACGCCGGGGCGGTCGGGCTGGTGCAGTTCATGCCCTCCAGCATCGAGAAGCACGCCCGGGACGGGGACGGCGACGGCAAGATCGATCTCGAGCAGTGGCCCGACGCGGTGGCCTCGGCGGCCAACTACCTGAAGGCCCATGGCTGGAAGCAGGGCGAACCGATCACCGCGGGCAGCCGCAACGCCAAGGCCATCTGGGGCTACAACCCGGCCGGGCACTACGTCAAGGTGGTCACCGAGCTGAGCGAAGCGTTCGGGATGAAGAAGGTGGAGAAGAAGTCGGGCAAGAAGTCGGACAAGAAGTCGGACAAGAAGTCGGACAAGTCGGACAAGTCGGACAAGCCGGACAAGAAGCCCTAGAAGCCGGGCCCGCCGCCGGGCCCGCGGCCGGGTCCGCCCGGTCCGCCACCGCCGCCCAGCCCGCGGCGCTTGTCCCGCTTCTGCATGCGGTGCTCGGCCTGGATGGCCTCCATCTTCTGCCACTGCTCGGGGGTCATCAGCTTGCGGATCTGGAGCATCAGGCCCACGCGGTTCTTCTTCAGCCGGGTCTGGACGGCGCCGATCTTGTCGAGCTGGGAGAAGACCGCGCCCTGCTCGGGCTGGGCCGCGATCATGAGCTGCTGCAGCTCCAGGCGCGCCTTCTCGAGCTCGTAGCGGATCTCGAGCTTCTCCCGCTCGGCCTTGAAGTGCAGCTCCTCGATCTGCTTGATCTGGCCGTCGCTCAGGCCGACGTCCTTCATGATCTTCTTCATCACCGCGGGCGGGGGGCCGCCCTTGCCCGGACCGGCCAGGGCCGCGAGGGGCAGGGCGAGCATCGACAGGGCGACGAGCACGGCGAGCTTCCGCATGACGGGCCTCCTTGGATCGGAATCGGTTTCCACCGCCTGTGTCTCGAGCGTACGGACCCACCAGGCACGGGCGCGGTAGACAGCCCTCACAGCACCTCGCTGTCCACCTCGCCCGACAGCACTCCGTCCAGCCAGCCGTAGGCGCCGGGGTACTCCTCGGGGCCGGGCTCCTCCGCCTCGCCCTGGACCCACCAGTCGGGCGCCGAGGCCAGCTGATCCTCGTAGGCGGCCTCCTCGGTCTCCGCGCCGGCGCGGGCGAAGCCCGGGTAGGCGATGGACTCCACCTCGTCCAGCAGCGCGAGCGTGCGCTGGTCCACGTCCTGCGGCGCTGCGGCCGGCCGCCACGGGGCGAGCCAGGCGAGCACCGCCAGGCCGGCGGCCAGCCCGAGGCCGGACAGCGCCAGCGCCAGCCGCGCCCTGGGCCGGGGCACCCCATCCAGCCGGGCGCGCACGCCCGCGCGCAGCGCCTGGAGCTCGGCCGGCTCGACCCGCCCGAAGGCGCCGAGCGTCTGGCCGGCCGCGCTCACCCGCGCCTCGAAGGCGGCCGGGTCTCCCACGGGTTGCTTCTCCTCCACGGCTCACCTCCCTGCCCGGGCTCAGCGCTCGCCCAGCTCGACCCGCAGCTTGCGCAGCGCGCGGACCAGGTGCGTCTTCAGCGTGCCCGGGCCCACGCCCAGCGCCTCGGCGGCCTCCTCGACCGACAGCCCCTCGAGGTGGCGCAACACCAGGGCCGCCCGCTGCATGGCCGGGAGCAACTCCAGGGCGCGGGCCAGCCGGGCGGCGTCCTCGCGGGCGGCGAGCGCGGCCTCCGGGCTCGGGCTGGCCTGCAGGCCGTAGCCCGGGGCGGAGGCCGGTTGCTGCCCGATCAGCCCCAGGATGCGCCGCTTCAGGGTCCGGCGCCGGAGGCGCCGGAGCGCCTCGTGCACCGCGATGCGCGTGACCCAGGTGCGCAGGCTGGACTCGCCGCGGAAGCTGCCCAGCTGCGCGTGCGCCCGGACCAGGGCGTCCTGGGTGGCGTCGCGGGCCTCCTCGGCGTCGCCCAGGAGCCGCCGCACCACCCCCAGCAGCGAGCCCGCGTGGTTCGCCAGCAGCTCCTCGAAGGCCCGGGCCGGGTCCTCGCGCGGCAGCGCGAGCGGGGCGCGCTCGATGGCCTGCATGGCGATGGGCGCGCTGCCGCTCAAGGCCTGGCGGTCCTCCTGCTGGGGTACTGACCCGCCGGAGGGAGCGCCGGTAGACATGGCGGGCGGGAGGCGCACGGCCGGGAAGCTCCCTTCAGCCCGGGGCACACACCGACAGCCCGGGCCGGCTGGTGGCCCGGCAACCCCAGCCCGCCCGGCAGTCCGGGAGCCCGTCGCCGCAGGTCCGCAGGCAGGCGCTGCCCAGCTCGCCCTGGCCCTCGGAGATCACCCGCACGCAGGTGCTGCCCGCGGGGCACAGCTGGTCCGCGGCGCAGTCCCGGCTGCACAGGCCCCCAGGCACCTGGGTCAGGCAGTCGAGCTCGCCCCCGCAGTCCTCCTGGACCCGGCAGCACCCGCCCAGCTCTCCGTCGGGGGCGCAGGCGGGCTCCCCGCAGCCGCCCGCGAGCGCGCCGGCCGCGGCCATCGCCAGCCAGGCGATCAGGCTCCGAGATCTTGATCGCTTCGCCGGGAGGGGCATACAATCCGCCTCGAAACGCGCACGTTGCGCGGGTCGATTGTCGACCATCCGCTCCCGGCGCGCAACCGCGGCGCCGGGGCGACCGCGGGAGGAGCCATGCAGGACGGAGCCGATCTGGGCGAGGTGAAGGCGCGGGTGCGCCGGCGGACCTTCCTGGTCGACCGGAAGTTCCAGTTCAAGTGGACCGCGATCATCGTGTCGGTGGGCGTGCTGATCTCGGCCGGACTGGGCTTCTTCATCGTCAAGCTGACCATGGATCTCAACGAGTCCCTGGGCATCGACGAGGCGCTGCTGGCCGAGGCCACCCGGGCCGACAGCTTCGCCATCTACTACCTGGTCGGGTTCGTGGCCGTCATGGCCGTGGCGCTGTTCGTGTGGGGCATCTTCATGACCCACCGGGTGGCCGGGCCCATCTTCATCATCTCCCGCTACCTCCACCAGATCGGCGAGGGAGAGGTGCCCCGGCCCCGGCCGCTGCGGCGCGGGGACGACCTGCAGGAGTTCTTCGAGACCTTCTCGGGCATGCTGGCCAAGCTCCAGGAGCGGCACCTGGCCGAGGCCGCGCTCATGACCCGGGCCGCCGTGGCGCTCCGGGACAAGGGCGGGGATCCCGCCCTGGCGGGCGAGCTGGAGCAGGCCGCCGTGGCCAAGCAGGCCTGGCGTCCGCGGGCCTGAGCCCTCCGACTCAGCGCTTCAGCCTGGCGGCCAGGGCCCGGGCCTGGCGCTGGAGATCCTTGCGCTCGCGGGTCTGGGCGGGCTCGTCGCAGCGCACGCCCGCCAGGCTGCCGCGGTACGCGGCCCGGCCGTACGCGCTCAGGCGCTTGAGCATCTCCACGCACAGGTCGAGGCCGTCCCGCTTGTCCCCGCCCGCGGTGAACACGCCGGCCACCTGCTTGCCCTCGATCAGGCTGCGGCCGGACTCCTTGAAGAAGCAGTAGAAGCGATCGAGCGCCGCGGCGGTGGGGCCGGACACCTTCCAGCAGTAGACCGGGCTGGCCACCACCAGCGCGTCCGCCCAGACGACGTCGTCCAGGACCTCGCGCAGGTCGTCGCGCAGCTTGCAGGCCGGCGCCTCGTCGCGCCGCTTGCAGCTGTCGCAGTGGAGGCAGCCGCGGAAGGCGAGCCAGTGCAGCTCGTGCCGGCGCAGCTTGGCGCCCTGCTCCTCCAGCGCCTGCTCCACCCAGCCCAGCGCCGTCGCGGTGTTGCCCTTCCTGCGCGGGCTGCCGTTCAGCAGCACGACCTTGAGTTTCTTGCCCATGTGGTTCGTTCCTCCGCTCACAGGATGAAGGTGCGCGGCCCCAGCTTGCCGCCGCTGTCGGTGCACGCCTGCGGACCCGCGGCGCCGTCCGGGCTGCGGCACAGGATGACCAGATCCCCGCCCTTGAGCTCGGCTTCCTTGAGCGCCCGCATGGCGGCCTGGATCATCTTGCCGAAGCTCGCCTCCGGCCCGCCCGTGGCCGCCACGGCCACCGACACGGTCACCTTGAGCGAGGTCAGGCTAGCCGGCACCGGCTGGGCGTGGATGCGATCGCGGATGCGGTCGCCCACCACGGCCGCCCCCTCGAGCTCGGTGTGCGGCAACACCAGCAGCACCTTGTCCTCGGCGAACAGCAGCGGGATGTCGATGTCGCGGATGGCCTCGCCGACCACCTTGCGCAGCGCCTCGTACAGCGCCCGGCGCGACTCGAGGTTGAGCCAGCCGGACACCTTCTGGAAGTTGTCGAAGGCCACCAGCACGATGGACAGGGGGTAGCCGTAGCGCTGCGCCCGCTTCACCTCCAGCAGCATGACCTGCTTGAAGAGATCGAAGCGGTAGAAGTGGGTGTCCGGATCGATCAGCGTCTTGCCCGCCAGCGAGCGCCTGAGCGCGGCGTTCTCCTCCTCCAGGTGCTGCGCCCGGCTGGCGAGCGCGTGCCGCTCGAGCAGGAGCTCACCGAGCGCGCCCAGGTGGCCCAGGTCGGCGGGCAGCCGCAGCGCGGCGGTGACCCCCAGCTCCCGCCGCAGCCTGTCCAGGTCGGCGTCCGGCTCGGGGGTGAGCAGCACGAAGGGCAGCCCGGCCTGGCCGAAGTCCCGCAGGTACTCCCACAGCCCGGCCGCGCCCATGCCGGCGATGGCCTGGTGGCACAGCACGAGATCCAGGTTGGGATCCTCGAGCTGCGGGAGCGCGGCCTCGCAGGTGTCCACCTGGTTGAGCTCGAACCCGGCCGCCTCGAGCCGCTCGCGCAGCGCGGCCGCGGCCTCCGCCGCCGAGTCCGGGATGACCACGAGCGCTCTGCGCACCGCCATGCTCGCTCCAGCCCGCGGCCCGCGAGGGCCCTGGGGTGGAGCATCTTAGCACGGGCCCAGGTGGGCGCGCGAGGTTGACCCGCCCGGGCGGGTCTGCTACCTGGGGGAGCATGGGCAAGGACGAGCACGTGCGCCTGACCCAGTGCGCCTCCGCGGCGGGTTGAGCTGCCAAGCTGGGGCCAGGGGACCTGGCCCGGGCGTTGAGCGGCCTGAAGCTGCCGGAGGACCCGAACCTCCTGGTCGGACTGCACACGTCCGACGACGCGGGCGTGTACCGTCTGGACGCCGGGACCGCGCTGGTGCAGACCGTGGACTTCTTCACCCCGGTGGTGGACGACCCGGAGACCTTCGGGCGCATCGCGGCGACGAACTCGCTCTCGGACGTGTACGCCATGGGCGGCCGGCCGCTGACCGCCATGAACGTGGTGGGCTTCCCGGTGAAGAAGCTCGGCCTGGAGGTCCTGCAGGCCATCCTGCGGGGCGGGGTGGCCAAGCTGCGCGAGGCCGGGGTGGTGCTGGCCGGCGGGCACAGCGTGGACAACCCGGAGGTGCTCTTCGGCCTGTCGGTCACCGGGCTGGTGCACCCGGACTGGGTGTGGCGGAACACGGGCGCCCTGCCGGGCGACGCGCTGGTGCTCTCCAAGGCGCTCGGCACGGGCGTCATCACCACCGCGCTCAAGGCCGGCCTGGCCGCGGCCGGGGACGTGGCGGCGGCGGTGGCCTCCATGGAGACGCTCAACCGCCAGGCGGCCGAGCGGGCCGCGGATCTGGCCATCCACGCCGCGACCGACGTGACCGGCTTCGGCCTGGCCGGGCACGCCTGCGAGATGCTCGGCGACCAGCCGGTGGGCTTCGAGCTGGACGCCCGCGCGCTGCCGCTGCTGCCCGGCGCCGCGGGCTACGCCGCGCAGGGGCTCATGCCGGGCGGGCTGCACCGCAACCGGGAGCACTTCGGCCCGCGGGTGGAGCTCGGCCCGGAGGTCCCGGCCGCGGCGCGCGATCTCCTCTTCGACCCGCAGACCTCGGGTGGGCTGCTCTTCGCCCTGCCGGTAGGGCAGGCCGAGGCCCTGGCCGAGGAGCTCCGCGCGGACGGCCTCCCGGCCGCGGTCATCGGCCAGGTCACCTCCGACCACCCCGGCCGCATCGCGGTGCGCTGACCCCTCTCGGCACCGAGGAAACTCCGTCCTGGCTCGCGTTGTCCGTGGTTCGTCTGTCAGGAAAGAACAGAGCCGCTGAGAGGTGAGGATGGGCGGGCGAGTCGCGCGGGCGGGCTGGGTGCTGGGGCTGCTGGTCCTCCTGGGCCCGCAGTTGCCCGCCGCGGGGGAAGCGCCCATCACCAAGGCGCTCGACGGGCGGGATGTGCTCTGGGCGCGGCCCATCGTGGACAAGCGGAGTTGTTCCTTTCAGGCAAGCGAGATCCTGCCGCCCTTCATCGCAGGTGGGGTTGTTTACTTCATAGCCGATCCCGATCACCTCGTGGCCGTGGAACTGGTTTCGGGTAGCGTGCGCTGGCGTGTGAGCATGGCCGACAGCCACTGGGGATGCAATCCGAGGAGCGTCGATCCCTATCGCTATCGTCAAGGGATGCTCGGCGACGAGGGAGATCTCATCCTGTCCTGCGGGATCGGACGCGTCGTCCGCCTGCGCGGACGTGATGGCAAGGTCTTGTGGACCCATGAGCTCGGAGATCAGCTTCCGCGCCTGCCCATTCTCGCAGGAGAGGCGCTCCTGCTCGTGGGTGAACATGGACGGATCGATTCCATCGACAGGCGGACCGGAGTCCAGAACTGGTCGGTCAAGGTCGGGGAGACCTGCTACGCATCGGGCAGGCACACCGATTGCCCTTTCCCTGCGATGGCGAACGAGCACTTGGTGGTGGGCACCTTCTCTCAGGATGGCATGTCGGCTGTCTCGGGTCACGGCCTGGTTTGCATCGATCTGCAGGACGGACGTGCTGAAACCCTGCTCTACGAGGGAGGCAGGCGGGCCCTGGACCTCTGGGCGCTGGGCGATGATGACTTTCTGGCGGTGGTGGTCGAGACGCAGAAGGTCGATGGGTCGATCTACTCCCATCAGCATGGGAGTTCCCGGGACCTCCGGCAGGCTCGTAGAGTAACTCTCCCGTCCGAGCTCGATCCGCACCACATCCTCGCCTCGAACCCTTCGGGGTTGGTTGTGCTGCTGGGCGGGCGTTTCTTGAGAGTGGAAGTGCCGTCTGGGCGGGTGCAGCCGCTCGGAGATTTTCCACGCTTGGGCTACCGGGCTCTACGAAACACTAACGCCTTGGTCATGACCAAACCCCACGGGATCCCCGTGGTCGCCTCGGTCGACAACGAAATGGGGGAGATACGCGCCCTGCTCGATCTCGGCAATGTCCTCGGTGGGATGCGCTGGTACATGGAAGGGCGAGGTGGTGATCCGATGCGCCTGTCCTGGTTGGCCTTCACCTTCAAGGAGGGTGTCCTCCTCGTGGTGGTCCAGGTTCGGCTGCATGGTTTCCCGTGGCGCTGGGCCGAACCGGCCCGCAGCTCGAGCTGGCTCCTCGCCTTCAGGGTGCCTGAATAGGTTCGGTCAGGGCCAGGAGCGCGAAGGACGCCAGCCAGTGCTCGCCGCCGTAGCCCGCGCCGAACATCCTGTCGTGCGCCTCCCGGCGGTGCAGGCGGGCCAGCGCCAGGAGCGGCTCGCGCCAGGGATCGCCCGCCTCCAGGGCCGAGGCGACGCCGGCCAGGCTCCAGGCCCGCGACCACGACAGCCCGATCAGGTGGCCGAGGCGCGGATCCTCGGGATCGCGCACCTCCGGCGGGCGGGCGAGCGGGCCGAAGCCGGCCGACAGCGGGTCGGGCAGGAAGACCCGCAGCCAGGCCCGGAACTCCCCGGGCGGCAGCACCCGGCGCATGAGATCGGCCTCGGTCAGGCAGGGCGACAGGAAGTCCTCGCCCGAGGGCTCGTAGGCCGCGGGGCAGCCGCGGTCGGCCAGGTAGAAGTCCCGCGCCCGCTGGCCGATGGCCGCGGCCAGGTCGGGCTCGCCCGCGGCCCGGGCGTAGTCGAGCGCGTGGACGAGCGCGAAGGCCGTGTTCTGGTGGGTGCCGTCCCGCACCGGCGCGCTCAGCCGCTCGAGGTACGCGCGCAGCCTGCCCGCCAGCTCGCCCGACAGCGGCCGGAGCGCGTCGCGCCAGGCCGCCGCGGCCGGGTCCGGGTGGGCGGTGAGCTCCGCCTGGAGCCGGAGCAGCCAGCCCCAGCCGTAGGGCCGCTCGAAGATCTTGTTGCGCGGCTCCCGGAAGAAGGCGAGCTCGGCCGCCAGCAGCTCGGGCCGCAGGTGGGCGGACAGCGCCTGGCGCAGGGCCGCGGCCTCGGGCAGGCCGGGGAACAGGCGCAGCGCCCGGGCCATGGCCCAGCAGCCGTGCACCGACGAGTGCCAGTCGAAGCAGCCGAAGAAGGCCGGGGTGAATTCCCGGTGCGGCCGGGCCTGCTCGGGACCCTCCTGGACGTGGCCGGGCTTGTTGGGGTAAGGCCGCTCCTCGCAGGCGAGCGACAGCCCCACCAGCCGCGAGGCCAGGGCCGGGTCTAGCCGGAGGTCGGCCGCGGGCGGCTCGGGCTGCGGCGGGGCGAAGCCCGCGGGCGGCGGGTAGCCCTCCGGCGCGTCCCCCTCGACGGTCGCGGGCAGCCCGACCCACACCAGGTAGACCCCGCCAGCCGCGGCCAGCATCGCGACCACCAGCAGCACCCGGCCCACCTGCCAGCGCCAGGACTTGCGCGGAGTCGGACCCGTCGGGAGCTGCGCCGGCGCGGGATCGTTCGGGTCAGCGGGTCCAGGCATGGAGACCTCCCCGCCACAGAGGCTATCCCTGCCTCTGGCCTGCCCGCAACCCGCCTTGATTTCCCCGCGCGATGTCCTCAGAATGGCCCCCGTCACGGGGTCTCTCGAGGAGGACTGGATGCCTGAGCGCCTCTCCGCGTTGGTGGCCGGATGGCTCTCGCTCGTGGCGCTCTCCGCCGGGACCGGGTGCAGCGGGGGGGGAGGGGAGGACGCCTGCCAGGGCGTGACCTGCTCGGACCACGGCGCGTGCGGGCTGGTAGACGCCCGGGCGGTGTGCCTGTGCGAGCCCGGCTACCAGGCCGAGGGGCTCGCCTGCGTGGAGATCGTCAGCCCCTGCAACCCCAACCCCTGCCTGCACGGGGAGTGCACGGCGGACGGCGCGGCCTTCGCCTGCGCCTGCCAGGCCGGCTACGCGGGCGAGCGCTGCGACGGCTGCGCGCCGGGGTTCCACGCCGAGGGGCTGCGCTGCCTGCCGGACGGGGTCGATGCGTGCCTGCCGAACCCCTGCCCCGTGGACTGGCACCGCGGGCGCTGCCAGGCGGACGGCGCGGGCGGCTACACCTGCCTGTGCGACGCGGGCTACCACGAGGACGGCGGGACCTGCGTCGAGGACAGCGTGTGCGATCCGGCCACCACCTGCTCGGGCCACGGGCAGTGCACGGGGGTGGGCCTGGGCTGCGGGTGCGACGCGGGCTACGCGGGCGTGCACTGCGAGGGCTGCGCCGCGGGGTACCACCTCGAGGCCGGGGCCTGCGTCGAGGACCGCGTGTGCGAGCCTGCCACCACCTGCTCGGGGCACGGGCAGTGCACCGGGGTGGGGCTCGCCTGCGCCTGCGACACCGGCTACACCGGCCCGGATTGCGGGGCCTGCGCGGCCGGCTACCACGTCGAGGCCGGCGCCTGCGCGATCGACACCGTGTGCGAGCCCGCCACCACCTGCTCGGGCCACGGGCAGTGCACCGGGGTCGGCCTGGCGTGCGCCTGCGACGCCGGCTACACCGGTGCGCATTGCGAGGGCTGCGCCGCGGGGTACCAGGACGAGGACGGCGACCGGGTATGCTGGCCCGACTGCGCCACCGCGGCCCTGGACTGCGGGTCGCACGGCCACTGTGCGGTGCAGGCCGGCCAGGCGCGCTGCGCCTGCGACGACGGCTACCAGGACCGCGACGGGGACGGCGCCTGCCTGCCCACCTGCGCCACCGCGGGGCTCACCTGCCCCGGCGGAGAGGTGTGCTCGGACGCCTCGGGGGAGGCGCGCTGCGTCTCGGCGGTGAAGCCGCCCATCTACATCTCCTTCCACTGGCACATGCACCAGCCCATCTACTACCCCTACGAGAGCATCGTCGAGACCGAGGCCCAGAACCACATGGGCTTCTCGGTCTACCAGGTGCACTTCGACCGCACCGGGCCGTACACCTCCTGGCCCCGCGACGCCGTGTCCGCCGGCGCCGCGCTCCCGCACCTCGGGGCGCAGGTGTCGCTGTCCGGCTCGCTCATGGAGAACCTGAACAGCCTCGCGGCCGCGGGCGCGGGCTTCCAGGGCTGGACCGCGGGCTGGAGCGAGGCCGCCGGCTGGGACACCTCGCTCGGCAACCCGCGCCTGGATCTGGTGAACTTCGGCTACCACCACCCGCTCATGGGGCTCATCGACCCGCTCGACATCCGCTTCCAGGTCCAGGCCCACCAGACCATGGTGGATCGCCACCTGGGCGGCCGGCGCTCGAAGGGCATCTTCCCGCCCGAGTGCGCCTTCAGCCCGCGCATGATCCCGGCGCTCACGGCCGAGGGGATCGAGTGGGCCCTGGTGGACAACGTGCACTTCGACCGCTCCCACCGCGACTACCCCTGGGTGCCCGAGTCCAACCTGCCCCGGCCCAACCAGGCCGACCAGGTGAACGCGCAGGCGACCGACTGGGTGGCGCTCCACGGCCTGTGGGCGCCCTCCCGCGTGGCCGCCCCCTGGGGTTACCAGCCTCACTGGGTGGAGTACGTCGAGCCCGACAGCGGGCAGGTGAGCCGGATGATCGCCGTCCCGGCCGCGCGCTACGAGGGCAACGAGGATGGCCGGGGCGGGTTCGGGGCCCTCAACTACGAGACGGTGATGAGCCAGTACGAGGCCCAGAACACCGACCCGCTGCACCCCATGCTGATCGTGCTGCACCACGACGGGGACAACTACGGCGGCGGGACCGAGTCGTACTACCACGGCAACTTCCAGGCCTTCGTGAGCTGGGCCGCGGGCCAGCCCGCGCGCTTCGTGCCCACCACCATCCAGGACTACCTGGACCAGTTCCCGCCCGACGCGGACGACGTGATCCACGTGGAGGACGGCTCCTGGAGCGGCGCGGACAACGGCGACCCGGAGTTCCACAAGTGGAACGGCGACCCGGCCGCGGACGGCTACTCCCCGGACCGCAACTCCTGGGCGGTGATCACCGCGGTGAAGAACCGCGTGCTGACCGCCGAGGCCATCCTGGCGCACACCTCGGCCGCGGCCATCGTGGACGGCACGGGCAACGACACGGACCGGGCCTGGCGCCACCTGCTCAACGCCGAGACCTCCTGCTACTGGTACTGGGACAACTCGGCCGGCGGGCTGTGGGACAGCCACCCCACGCGCGGAGCCAACCTGGCCGCGGGCTACGCCGACCTGGTGCTGGCGCAGGGCGCGGACACGCTGCCGCCGACCATCTACCTGCCGCAGCGCGAGCCCTACAACCCGGGCCTGGCGCCGGAGCCGTCCGACTTCGAGGTGTGGACCTTCGTCTACGACGTCTCGGGCCTGGCGCAGGTCGAGCTGCGCTGGCGCGTGGACGCCGACGGCGTGCGCGACGGGGCCAACGAGCTGTACGCCGGGGGCGCCTGGCAGGCGGCGGAGATGGACGGCACGACCCTGGCCCCGCGCACGGATCCGCTGCCGCTCTACCAGGCCGCCCAGTACCAGGCCGAGATCGCGGGCCTGCGCGACGCGCTGGTGGACTACTACGTCGCGGCCACGGACACCCTGGGGCACGAGGCGCGCTCGCCGTTCATGCACGTGTGGGTGGGCGACGCGGCCGGCCAGCCGAGCGACATCTGGTCTCCGGCCGAGCCCACCTCCGCCGACGAGATCACCATCACCTGGAACCGGGCCGGCAGCCTGCACTGGGGCGTGGACGGCTCGCTGAACGGCCACTGGCTGGCGCCGCCGGCCGAGTACTGGCCGGCCGGCTCCACGCTGTGGGCGGACGGGCGGGCGATCGAGTCCCCGCTCGCGGGGCCCGACGCCGAGGGCAATTACACCCTGCGGCTCGGTCCCTTCGACGGCGCGCCGGTCCAGGAAGTGAACTTCGTCTTCCACCACGCCGACGGGAGCTGGTCGTCCCCCGACCACACCATCCCGATCGCCCCCTGACGGAGCCCGTGAGGTGAACGCGATGTTGAAGACGTGCTGGCCCGGTCTGGTCCTGCTGCTGGCGCTCGCCGCCGGCTGCGACGACGGCGGCGTGGACCTGTGCGCGGCGGTGGACTGCGGCAGCCACGGGAGCTGCGCGCTGGTGGACGGCCTGCCCGCCTGCGCCTGCGACCCGGGCTACACGGCCGACGGGCGGAGCTGCATCCTCGACCCGTGCTCGAGCTCGCCCTGCGTGCACGGCACCTGCTCGCCCAGCGGGCGGAACGCGGTGTGCGCCTGCGAGGCGGGCTACGGCGGCCCGCTGTGCGACAGCTGCGCGGCCGGCTACCACGCCGAGGAGCTGGTGTGCCTGCCCGGCTCGCCCTGCGCGGACGACCCCTGCGTCTACGGCCTGTGCCGCAGCGTGGACGGGCTCGCGCGCTGCGAGTGCCAGCTCGGCTACGCCGGGGAGCGCTGCGACGGGTGCGCCCCGGGTTTCGTGGCCGAGGGCCTGCGCTGCGTGGCCGATCTGGCCTGCGACCCCGACCCGTGCGTGCACGGCACCTGCGCGCCCCAGGCCGGGGTGGCCGTGTGCAGCTGCCGCGAGGGCTACGCCGGTGAGCGCTGCGACGCCTGCGCGGCCGGCTACCACGCGGAGGAGCTGTACTGCGTGCCCGACATCGGGGGCCCCTGCGATCCGAACCCCTGCCAGGAGGCGAACCGCACCCGCTGCCAGGTGGCGGACGGCGAGGCGGTCTGCCTGTGCGATCCGGGCTACCACGAGGACGCGGGCGCCTGCGTCGCGGACACGGCCTGCGAGCCGAACCCCTGCCAGGAGGCCCACCGCGGGGTGTGCCAGGACGACGGGGCCGGCGGCCACACCTGCGCGTGCGACCCGGGCTACCACGAGGAGGAGGGCGCCTGCGCCGTGGACACGGCCTGCAGCCCGAACCCCTGCCCGGTGGGCGAACACCGCGGGCGCTGCCAGGACGACGGCGCGGGCGGCCACACCTGCCTGTGCGATCCGGGCTACCACGAGGACGCGGGCGCGTGCGTCCAGGACACGAGCTGCGACCCGCTCACCACCTGCGCCGGCCACGGCCAGTGCACAGGCGCGGGGCTCGAGTGCGCCTGCGACGCCGGCTACGCCGGCGCGAACTGCGCGGACTGCGCCGCGGGCTACCACGCCGCGGGCGGGCTGTGCGTGAGCGACACCTCCTGCCAGCCCAACCCGTGCACCCAGCCGGATCGCACCCGCTGCGTGACCGGCCCCGGCGGCGAGGCCGTGTGCCTGTGCGACGAGGGGCTGCGCGAGGAGGCCGGCCTGTGCCTGGGGGTGTGCGACACGCTGCTGAGCTACACGCCCGCGGCCGGCGAGAACATCACCCGGCTCTACGCGCGCGGCGAGTGGAACGGCTGGGGCCTGGGCGACGAGCTCGCGCGCGGCGAGGACGGGGTGTACCGGGTGGTGCTGGAGCTGGCCGCCGGGGACTACGCCTACAAGCTGTTCGAGCAGGGCGCGGCCCGCTGGTTCGAGCACCCGGGCAACCCCTACTTCAAGTGGTTCGGGACCCCGGCCACGCGCAACTCGCGCCTGCACGTGCGCGACTGCGATCAGCCGCTGCTGCGGCTGGTGGCCCAGCCCAGCGTCGGCCCGGGCTCCATCGCCTTTCAGGTCGAGTACCTGGACGGCGCGGCCGGGGCCGGGGTGGATCCGGCCGGGGTGGAGGCCACCCGCAACGACGCGCCGATCCCGGGCGCCTTCGACCCGGCCACGGGGCTGTTCACCATCCAGGACACGGGGCTCCCCGACGGCAAGCAGACCTACCGCTTCCGCGCCCGGGATCAGGCCGGCCGCGCGGCCGAGCGGCTGTACGTGCCGGTGTGGCTCGAGGCGCAGCCCTTCGCCTGGGAGGACGCGGTCCTGTACTTCGCCATGACGGACCGCTTCGTCAACGGCGACGCGGGCAACGACGCGCCGGTGGGCGGGGTGGTCGACTACCGCGCGGACTGGCAGGGCGGCGACTTCGCCGGGCTGCTGGCCAAGGTGGAGAGCGGCTACTTCACCGAGCTGGGGGTGAATACGCTGTGGCTGTCCTCGGTCACCATGAACACCCAGGGCGCCGGTCAGGGCTCGGGCGCGGACACGCACTACTACACGGGCTACCACTCGTACTGGCCGATCACCCTCGGCTGGCGCGAGGGGCAGGAGTTCCCCGGGCTGCACCCGGTCGAGCCGCACTTCGGCGAGCTCGCGGAGCTCAAGGCGCTGGTGGCCGCGGCCCACGCCCGGGGTATCCGGGTGCTGGTGGACTTCGTGGCCAACCACGTGCACGCGGACAGCCCGCTGTGGACCGAACACGGCTGGGCCTGGTTCAACGACGATCCCAACACGGCCGGGCAGCAGCCCTACATCTGCGGCTGGGACCAGCCCATCATCTGCTGGTTCGCCGCCTACCTGCCGGACTTCGACTACCGCGTCCTGGAGGCCATGGACACGGTCGTGGAGCACGCCATCTGGCTCATCCAGGAGACCGACGTCGACGGCTTCCGCCTGGACGCGGTCAAGCACATGATCCACGACTTCTGCTACACGCTGCGCGGCCGCATCCAGGAGAGCGTCACCACCACGGGGTTGCGCTTCTACATGGTGGGCGAGACCTTCACCGGAGAGGGCGAGGGCGAGGCCTCGCTGATCCGCTCCTTCGTGCGGCCCGAGGAGCTCGACGGGCAGTTCGACTTCCCGCTCTTCTGGCAGATGGTGACCGTGTTCCTGCGCGAGGAGCGCACCTACCAGAGCCTGGAGGGCTTCCTGCAGCAGTTCCAGGGCTACTACGGCGACTGGGCGGTCATGTCCAACTTCCTGGGCAACCACGACGTGCCCCGGGCCATCTCGCACGCCAACGGCGACATCGCCGACATGTGGGGCAACGGCGCGCGCGACCAGGGCTGGAACGACCCGCCCGGCGCGCCCACCGCGGCCCTACCCTTCAAGAAGCTGCGCCTGGGCTGGACGTTCTTGCTGAGCGTGCCGGGCATCCCCATGGTCTACTACGGCGACGAGTACGGCCTGCCCGGGGCGGGCGATCCCGACAACCGGCGCATGATGCAGTTCGGCGCCCAGCTCAACTCCGAGCAGGCGCTGACCCTGCAGCACCTCCAGCGGCTCGGCCAGGCCCGCGCCGCCCACCCGGCCATGCGCTACGGCAGCCGCCAGCAGCTCGCCCTGGACGGGGACGGGCTGTACTGGGCCTTCGGCCTGAGCTCGGGCGCGGACCGGGTGGTGGTGGTGTTCAACCGCAAGGCCGACCCGCAGACCCGCTCCATCCCGGTCGCGGCGCTCGGCCTGGCCGACGGCACCAGCCTGCGGGACGTGGTGCACCAGACGAACGCCAGCGTGTCGGGTGGCAACCTGAGCGTGACCCTCCCCTCGCGTGACAGCGCCGTGTTCGTCCTCGAGTGAGCCTCACTCCCGGGGCGGCTGCGCGCTTGGGGCCCGCGGGCGGCCCGACAGAATCTCGGAGAGCAGCTCGCCGAACCAGTTGATGTCGGCGGGGCACTCCTGCCCCACGCGCACGAAGGCGGGGCTGATCTCCTCGACCAGCAGGCCGACCTCCGCCTGGAGCCGCGCGCTGTAGGCCGCCATCGCGTCCGGGGAGAGCTGGGACTGCAGCTTCTCGACGGCCCCGGCCAGCGAGCCGAACTCGGCCCGCTGCGCGGCCGCGAAGGCCTCCGCCGCGCGCCGGGTGCCCGCGCAGTCCGCGCCCTTCTCGCGCATGATCCCCAGCACCGCCCGCACGGTCTGGATGGCGTGCGCGGCCGGATCGAAGTAGCGGGTCAGGTGGCCGAAACGCCCGCCCACCGCGAGCACCGCGGCCTGGATGCGCGGCCACTGCCTGGGGCACTCGGGCCGCACCACGCGCACCTGCTCCTCCACCTCCGGCCCGAAGGCCTGGCGGGCCAGCGCGTCGAGCCGCCCGAGGATCGCGCGGCGCCCCGCCTCGCCGGCCGCGCGGAAGCGCGCGTCGGCCTCGGCCTGGAGCCGCGCCAGGCGCGGCCTGCGCTCGGCCACGAAGGCCTCCAGCGAGGCCGCCACCGCCTCGCAGCCCCGCTCGCGCACGTCCACCCGCCCGACGGCCTCGGCCAGCAGCCCGAACAGCTCCTCCTCGGGGGGCGGAGGCGGCGCCTCGGCCTCGGCCGCGCCGGCCGAGGCCACGGCCGTCCCCAGGACGAGGGCCAGGACCTGGGCCACGACGAGGGTGTGTGCTCTCATGGCTCGATTGGACCCCCGCGGAGCGGTCGCGGTCAACCCGGGAAGCCCTTGACCCCGGGTCGGGGCCGGGGAGAATGGGCCCCTGGAGGTGGAGCGCATGCGAACTGCGGCCTTCCTGGGGTGCGCGTGCCTGTCCGGCGCGCTGGCGTTCGGGGCGTGCGCGGCCAACCCCGGCTCCGCTCCGCGGCCGGCGGCCCCCGCGGCCGCGCTCGACGGGCTCGGCTGGCTGCCCGGGGTGTGGAGCGGGCCCGACGGCGAGGACGTGGTCGAGGAGCACTGGTGCTGGGCCGAGGCCCCGGGCGGCGGCCGGCGCCTGGAGGGGCTGGGCCGGCGGCTGGCGGGCGAGCGGCTGGTCTTCCAGGAGGTGCTGGCCATCGAGGCGGAGGCCGACGGCCTGGTCTACCGGGCCTGGCCCCGGGGCGAGCCGCTGACCGGCTTCGCGCTGGAGCGGCTCACCGGCGACGAGGCGCTGTTCGCCAACCGGGCGCACGACTTCCCCGCACTCATCCGCTACGCCCGCGAGGGCGAGCGGCTGCGCACCCGGGTGGCGGGCGACGGCCCGGGGGCGCCCGCGCCGAAGGAGTGGCTGCTCGAGCGCCAGGCCGGCCGGACGCCGGACTGCGCCCGCGCGGTGCGGAAGCGGATCGAGGTGGCCGCCCCGGCCGGGGCCGTGCGCGAGGCCTGGAGCACGGAGGCCGGCGTGCGCACCTTCCTGGCGCCCGCGGCCAAGGTGGAGGCCCGCGCGGGCGGCGCCTTCGAGCTGTACTTCGCCCCGGAGGCCGAGGCGGGCACGCGGGGCAGCGAGGGCTGCGTGTTCCTCGAGCTCGCCCCGGCGCGGCTGGCCTTCACCTGGAACTTCCCGCCCAGCCTGCCCGCCATCCGCGGCGAGCGCACCCTGGTGGAGGTGCGCCTCGAGGCGCTGGCCCCGGAGCGCACCCGGGTGTGGCTCGACCAGCGCGGCTTCGAACCGGGCGCGGACTGGGAGGCGGGCCAGGCCTACTTCGAGCGCGCCTGGGGCCTGGTGCTCGCGCGGCTCGCGCAGCGCTTCGAGGCCGGCCCCGTGGACTGGAGCGCCCCGGGCTGAGACCGGGGTGGAGGGACGATGGCCAAGTGGAAGACGATCAAGTGCCCCAACTGCGCCGCGCCGCTCGAGGTCGAGGAGGGCGCCAGGCGGGCGCGTTGCTCCTACTGCGGCTCGACCTCCGAGGTCGGGGCCACGGGCATGTTCCAGGTGGTGGTGACCCCGCCGGTCGAGGTCCGCGTCGATCTCCAGGCCGAGCTGGCGCGCATCCCCGAGGAGGTGCGGGCCCAGGCGGCGCGCGGCGGGCGGGTGATCCGGCTGATCGCCCTGTCCGCCTTCCTGGTGGCGGGCGGGGCGGTGCTGCTGGCCCTGCGGCTGACCGGCGCGCTGGGCGGCGGCGGCGCGGGGCTGTTCGAGCACATGCAGTGGGACGGCGGGCGCCAGGCCATCCTGCACGACGTGACCGGGGACGGTCGGCCCGAGGCGTTCGGCATGATCCGCCTCCTGGGTGGGGACGAGACCCCGCTGCACCTGGCGGCCTTCGATCTGGCCGCGGGGAGCCGGCTGTGGGACGTGCAGGTGCAGCCCACCACCGACGACTCGCACCGCTGCCACGTGGTGCTGTTCGGAGGGCGGCTGTGGGTGGCGGACGCGACCGGGACCCTGCGGGGCCTGGAGCCCGAGACCGGGCAGGAGGTGGTCCGCCTCCCGGTGGGCGAGCAGGTCGAGGCCCTGTGCGGCAACAGCCGGGGCGGGGTCGAGGTCTGGCTGGTGGACAAGCGGGCGCTGCGCCTGGACCCGGCCGCGGGCACGGTCGAGCCGCTGGGCAACTGGAGCTACGGCACGGCCTGCGGCGGGGTGTGGAGCGACGAGGAGGGCAGCACCCCGACCACGCGCCTGGACGGCTGGCCGCGGGCGCGACCCGAGGCCTTCTGGCCCGAAATCGCCGAGGTGCCCGGGAACGTCGGGCCGGTGTTCGACGGGGTGGAGGTCGAGCGCCTGCTGCGCGATCTGCAGGGCAAGGTGGACTTCGCCCTGGGGCGGCGCAAGCAGGGCACGCGGGTGCCGGCCGTGCTGGCGGTCGAGCGCGCCACCACCCGGGTGCTGTGGAAGGCCGACCTGCCCCTGGGCAACCCGCTGGCGGCCAAGGACGACGAGATCCGCGTGGCCGGGCTCGGGGGTGGGAAGGTGATCGTGCCCTACCAGGTGAAGGGCGCGGGCGACACCTGGCACCTGGCGGCCTTCGACGCGGCCAGCGGCCAGCGGGTGTGGGACGTGGTCCTGTCGGACTCGGCCAGCCTCAGCGGGCCGGGCGGGATCGCGTCCGACGGCACCCGGGTGTACGTGTCGCAGTGGACCTGGCTGCGGGTGCTCTCCCTCGCGGACGGCGCCCAGGAGACCGTGCTCGGGCGCTGGTGAGCCCCCCGGCCGGACGGCTCACTCGCGGCGGTACTTGAAGCTCAGCTTCACCTTGGCCCGGTAGGCCACCACCTTGCCGCCATCCAGGCGCATGTCGAGGTCGGTCACCTCGGCCACGCGGATGTCCTGCAGGCTCTCGGCGGCCATCTCGACCGCGTTGCGGGCCGCGTCCTCCCAGCTCTTCGCGCTGGTGCCGACCAGCTCGATGATCTTGTAGACGCTGTCCAGATCCTTCGTCTCCTTCTTGTCCTTCTTGTCCTTCTTGCCCATGGTCGTCCCCTTTCTGTGAGGCTCCTCGCTCGGGCCTGGAGCGTAGGCAGGGCGGCGCGGCGCCGTCAAGCCGGGGACGTCAGGGTGCCGGCCGGTGGCGGTGTCAGCGGCGGGGGGCGATCAGGTCCTGGAGCTGCACCCCGAGCCCCACGGCGATGCGCTGCAGATCGTCCAGGCTGGGCAGGCTGACGCCGGACTCGATCGACCGCAGGCGCTCCTCGGGGATCCCCGTCCGCGCGCTGAGGGTCTGCTCACCGAGGCCGTGCTGGACGCGGAACTCCTTGATCCTGGTGGGGATCGTCGCCACCAGCTCGCGTGCGTGGAACATGCTGCCTGCCTCCTCCCCCCCTTGCCTCGACTACGCTCGGCAGGGGGCCGGAGGTCACATTTTTTCACAGCAGCTGGACGCCGGCCTGCAGGCAGGCTGCCCGCATGTCCTCGGGCCACAGGCTGGCCTGCACCTCGCCGATGTGGGCCTTCCTGAGCAACAGCATGCACAGGCGCGACTGGCCGATGCCCCCGCCCACGCTGAGCGGCAGCTCCCCGGCCAGCAGCCGCCGGTGGAAGTAGAGCCCGGCCCGCTCCGGGCAGCCGCGCGCCTCGAGCTGGCGGCGCAGCGCGGCCGGATCCACGCGGATGCCCATGGAGGACAGCTCGAAGGGGCACTCCAGCAGGGGGTTCCACACCACCAGGTCGCCGTTCAGGCCCTGGCGGCCCGGGCCCGTCTCGGTGCTCCAGTCGTCGTAGTCCGGGGCGCGCCCGTCGTGCGGCTGGCCGTCGGCGAGCGGCGCGCCGATGCCGGCGATGAACACCGCCCCGTGCTGGCGGGCGGCGCGTGCCTCGCGCGCGCGCGCCGGGAGCCCGGGGTAGCGCGCGCACAGCTCTGCGGCGTGCAGGAAGGTGAGCTCCTCCGGCAGGCGCGGGCCGAGCTCGGGGTGGCGGCCGGCCAGGTGGAGCTCCAGGCGCTTGAGGACCGCGTAGATGCGGCGCGCGAGCGCCTCGAGGAAGGCGAGGGAGCGCTCCCCGGGGCTGATGACCCGCTCCCAGTCCCACTGGTCCACGTAGATGGAGTGCAGGTTGTCCAGCTCCTCGTCCGGCCGGAGCGCGTTCATGTCGGTGTAGATGCCGTGGCCCGGCCCGAAGCCGTAGTCGGCCAGCGCCAGGCGCTTCCACTTGGCCAGCGACTGGACCACCTCGGCGGTGGCCTCGCCCAGCGCCCGCACCGGGAAGGTCACCGGCCGCTCGACGCCGTTGAGATCGTCGTTGATGCCCGTGCCGCGCAGCACGAACAGCGGCGCAGTGACCCGGGTCAGGTGAAGCTCGGCGGCCAGGTCTGCCTGGAAGAAGTCCTTGATGAGCTTGATGGCCTGCTCGGTCTGCCCGAGGCCGAGCAGCGCCCGGTAGCCCGGGGGGAGCTGCAGGTGAGAGGTCATCGGATCTCCTCGGGCTGGGGCGCCCTGGGCGGTGGGTCCCTGCGGCGCGCGGGCCTGGCCCCCATGGTAGCCCAGCCAGAAAGGAAATGCCCGCCGCCCGGGACCAAGCCCCGGGGAGGTGGAAGCTGCGCCCGAGGGGCGAGGAGGAGAGCCATGAAGGTAGGAGTGTTGGGGACGGGCGATGTGGGCCGCGCGCTGGGAAGGGCCTTCCTGACGCTCGGACATGAGGTGATGCTGGGCGCCCGGGAGGCCGACAACCCCAGGGCGCGGGCCTTCGCCGCGGAGCACGGCCCCCGGGCCTCGGCGGGCACCTTCGCGCAGGCGGCCGAGTTCGGCCCGATCGCGGTGCTGGCCACCCGCGGACTGGCCAACGAGAATGCGCTGCGCCTGGCCGGGCCCGAGCGCCTCGTGGGCAAGCTGGTGCTCGACGTGACCAACCCGCTGGACAGCTCGGCAGGTGTCCCGCGGCTGGCCGTGGGGCACACCGACTCGGGCGGCGAGCAGGTGCAGCGCCTGCTCCCCGGGGCGCGGGTGGTCAAGGTGTTCAACACCGTGGGCAACCCGCACATGTTCAGGCCCGACTTCCCCGGCGGCCCGCCGGACATGTTCATCGCTGGCGACGACGAGGGGGCCAAGCGCCAGGTGTCCGAGCTGCTGCGGGACTTCGGCTGGAACGCGATCGACCTCGGCGGTATCGAGGCCTCGCGCCTGCTGGAGGCCCTGTGCCTGGTGTGGGTGACCTACGCCGTGCGCACCAACACCTGGAACCACGCCTTCAAGCTGCTGACGAAGTGACGCCGCCCGTCCGGCTGGCTTCCGGGCGCGGCTTCTGCTAGGCAAGCGGCATGGCGAGCCAGCGGAGCTTCGCGGAGCGGTACGGACCCTGGGCGCTGGTGGCCGGGGCGGGCGAGGGGCTGGGCGCGGCCTGGGCCCGGGCGCTGGCCGCCCGCGGCGTGCGCCTGGTGCTCGTGGACCGGCGGCCCGAGCTGCTGGCGCCGCTCGTGGCCGAGCTCGGCCCGACCGCCGAGGGGCGGGTCTGCGATCTCGGCCTGGCCCACGAGCTCGACCGGCTGCTGGCCCTCGCCCGGGAGCGTGCCGTGGGCCTGCTGGTGGTGAACGCGGCCGCCTCGCCCGTGGGGTCCTTCCTGGAGCGCCCGCCCGCCGAGCTCGAGGAGGTGGTGGCGGTCAACTGCCGGGCGCCCGTGCTCCTGTGCCACGCGTTCGGGCGCGAGATGGCCGGTCGCGGCCGGGGCGGCCTGGTGCTGACCGGCTCGCTGGCCGGGCTGGCGGGCAACGCCCGGCTGGCGCTGTACGCCGCCAGCAAGGCCTACGCCCTGGTGCTGGCCGAGGGGCTGGGGCGGGAGCTGAGGCCCGCGGGCGTGGACGTGCTCTGCTGCCTGCCCGGGGCGACCGACACCCCAGGCTTCCGGGCCCAGCAGGGCGAGGCCGGTCGCCGCGGGGGCGTGCGGCCGATGGCCCCCGAGGCCGTGGTCGCGGAGGCCCTGGACGCGCTCGGCCACGGCTCGCTGTGCGTGCCGGGCCGCCTGAACCGCGCGGCCGCCTTCGCCCTGCAGCGCCTCCTGCCCCGCCGGCTGGCGGCGGCGCTCATGAGCCGCATGACCGAGAGGACGATCGCATGCCCGACCCGCTGAGCATCTCGGCCGCGCTGCTGTCCTTCGCCCGGCCGCTGCTGCGCGCGGTGGGCCAGCCCGAGCGCGAGGAGGAGCTCGACGCCGTGCTGCGGGTGGCGGTGACGATCTGGAACGCGGTCGTGCTGGAGCAGAGCGGCCAGGCCGGGCGCTACCTGGACCAGGCGCGCCGGCAGATCGAGGAGTGGTCCCTGCCGGCCGCGGCCCAGCTCTTCGAGGCCCTGGTGGAGCACAAGCACCAGGCCTTCGAGGACGACCTGCGGCTGATCCTGGACTACCGCGTGATGCGCGACGACGGGGGGAGGCTGGGGGTCGAGGTCACCGCGGGCCCGGCCTCCGACCTGCCCGGCCCGGCCTGAGGTCGGCTGCTTCCTCGAGACGCGGACCGGGGCCTGGACCCTTCCTCGGCGGCGCGAGGCGGGGTAGCATCCCCGCCCGGAGGAACCCATGCCGTTCCCACGAATCGACGATCTCCTCCGTGGCTCCTCCCGGGAGTCACGGCACTGCGCGGAGCACCCTCTCCGCGGAGGAGCCGCGCTGTGACTCAGGATAGCAGCTCGTCCCAGCGCGGCTGCCTGCCGGTCGGCGAGGCGCCCACCGTGGACATGAAGCCGCCCGGCGCCAGGGCGCCCAGGGCGCGCGAGGTGCGCCTGGAGCAGGACCCGGCCCTGGGCGTGCTGTCGCTGGAGGAGCGCTTCACCGACGAGGGTGAGATCGGCCGCGGCGGGATGGGCTCCATCCACCGGGTGTGGGAGCGCACCCTGAACCGCCCGGTGGCCATGAAGGTGCTGACGCCCGAGCGGGCCCACGAGTCCACGGTACGCCAGCGCTTCCTGGCCGAGGCCCAGGTGACCGGCCAGCTCGAGCACCCCAACATCGTGCCGGTTTACGAGCTGGGCGCTGACGACAAGGGCAAGCTGTTCTTCACCATGCGGCTGATCGACGGCAGCTCCTTCTCCGAGTACCTGAAGGATCACCCGCCCCAGACCGACGAGGACATCGAGCACGCCCTGGAGATCTTCTTCCGCGTGTGCGACGCGCTGAGCTTCGCCCACAGCCGCGGGGTGATCCACCGGGACGTGAAGCCTGCCAACATCATGGTGGGCGAGCACGGCCAGGTCTACCTGATGGACTGGGGCATCGCCCGGCTGCACCAGGCCTCGATCGGGGGCGAGGGCGAGGAGCGGCGCCGGCGCACTGCGACCGCCACCCTCAGCATCCCGGCCGTCGACGAGCGCGGGCTGGTGCTGGGCACCTACTCCTACATGTCGCCCGAGCAGGCCCGCGGCGACGCGGACGCCCTCGACCACCGCACGGACGTGTTCATGCTGGGCGCGGTGCTGTACCGCATCGTGGTCGGCCGCCCGCCCATCACCGGCCGGACGGCCATCGAGGCCCTGGCTATCGCGGCCGAGGCCAAGATCCCCGACGTCCGCGACGAGGTCCCGGGCATGCTGCGCCGCTCGCTGGTCGAGGTGGCCATGCAGGCCATGGAGAAGGAGCAGGCCCGGCGCTTCCAGACCGTGGCAGCGCTCAAGGCCGCCGCCCAGCAAGTGCTGCGCGGGCGCTTCCGCTTCCCGGTGCGCGCAGTGCCTGCGGACTCGCTGATCCTGCGCGAGGGCGAGCCCGGCGACGACGCCTACTACATCCGCACCGGGCAGTGCGAGGTGTTCACCGAGCGGGAGGGGGTGCGCGTGTCGCTGCGCACGCTCGGGCCCGGGGAGGTGTTCGGCGAGACGGCCGTGTTCACCGGCCAGCCGCGGAACGCCTCGGTGCGCTCGCTGGGCGCGGTGGAGCTGATCGTGGTGCCGGGGCGCTTCATCTCCGGCGCGCTGGGGCTGGACTCGTGGACGGGCGGCTTCGTGCGCTCGCTGGGGCTGCGCTTCACCGAGGGCAGCCGGGCCCTGGCCGACTCCGAGCGCGGGCGGCTGCGCTCCGAGGTGGCCGCGGCGGCCTGGCGGCTGCTGGCGCGGCACGGCGCGCGGCGCGCGGACGGCTCGCTCGAGGCGCCGCTCGGCCGGCTGGCCGCCGAGCTCGAGGCGCTGGTGCCCGAGCCGGATCAGCTCGAGACCTTGCTCGCCGAGGCCGGCCTGGGGATCGAGGCCGCGCCCGCCGGCGGGAAGAGCGTGGTGGCGGGCGAGAGGAGCGAGCCATGAGCGGCGCCCTGGAGACCTTCGAGCAGGCCATCGCGGACGACCTCGGCTCGATGAAGAGTTGCCCGCACGGGCTGGACTGCGCGCATTGCCCCGAGGCGCTGTGCGTGAAGATCGTGGCCGCGGCGGACTTCCCCTCCGAGTTCGGCGCCTTCCGCATCCTCGGCTTCGTCAACAACAAGGACGGCAAGGACCACACCGTGGTGCTCAAGGGCGAGGTGGGGGACGGGCAGGGCATGCTGACCCGCATCCACTCGGCCTGCCTGACGGGCGACGCGCTGGGCAGCCGGCGCTGCGACTGCGGCCCGCAACTCCACGAGGCGCTCCGGCTCATCGAGCGCGAGGGCCGCGGGCTGGTGCTCTACCACCAGGCCGAGGGGCGCGGCATCGGGCTGGCGAACAAGCTGCGCGCCTACGTGCTGCAGGATCGCGGGCTGGACACCCTGGAGGCCAACACCGCGCTCGGCTTCAGGCCCGACGAGCGCGACTACGCCATCCCGGCCGAGATGCTGCGCCGGCTCGGGGTGCGCTCGGTGCGGCTCCTGACCAACAACCCGGACAAGGTGGCCGCGCTCGAGGCGCACGGGGTCCAGGTGGCCGAACGCGTGATCCTGCAGCCGTCCTTCCACGAGGACAACGCGCGCTACCTGCACACCAAGCTGGAGCGCTTCGGCCACCTGCTGCACCTGGAGTGAACCACCTCAACCAGGATTTCTTCGAGGGAATGTGGCCGGGCTGCGCCATGGGCCTCCGGCGCACAGGCGCGCATTGTGTGACCGGCTTTCTTGGCGTGGTCCAGCGTGAGAGCCGCGCGCCGCGATCGCACCCTGACTGGCTCGCCGCGGCGGCTTGCTGGGCGGCGTCGTGCGCTGCAGCCTGCATGATTCCTGGCTTCTCTCCGCGATTGGGGATGGCTTGACTCGCTCCGCGACGAGGGCCTAGCGTGGGTGAAATCTTCCGATAGGAAGCAGCGCGAGGGAGGATCGACGCGATGAACGTGTTCAACATCCTCGCTATCGTTGCCACCTTCGGGGTCGGGTTCTTCTTGAGACTGCGCCTGAAAAAGGACATCCCGGCGTTTCTGGCAGCCTGTGGGGTCCTGCCTGTCTGGATCCTGTTCGCTGAGTTCGCGCTGCCCTACCAGGGCGGGGGCGCGTCCTTCTGGCCGATCGCCGTGGTCTACGGGCTCGTCGTCGGCTCTCTGGTCGGCGGCCTGGGCGTCTTCCTGGGCAGGCTGTGGTCCGGGGAGCGAACTGCCGCAAAGAAGCGCGTGGATCCCGAGAACCCGCCCCCTCTGGCCCTTGGAGCTGCCGAAGTTGAGATCGACATCGGCCATCTCGGTGGCGAGGAGCACAGGGAGGCGTTCGCCACCATCTTCGAGCGGATGCTCCGCGACAACGCCTCGCTGTTCGCGGGGCGCCAGCTCGTTGGAGCGCAGGGGCGGAGACCCATCGCCTGGCACCTGGCGGCGCCGCCATTTCCTGCGGCAGAGCTCACCGGAGAGAAGGCCAAGGAAGTGGCGCGGGCGCTCTATGACAGCCACAACGAGCAGGTGGACCTCGAGTTCTCTGGCCAGGACAGAACGATCCTCCTCGTGGTCGGGTTTGACAACCCACGGTTCTGCATTCGCTGAGCGTATCGGGACGCCCGGGCGGCAGAGGATGACGGGTCCATGAAAACGAGGATCATGTACATCGAGTTGAAGTCGACAACGGACGGGCACACGGATCGCGGGCCGGCCTGGATCGGCCGGGTCACCTTCAACCGGACCGGCAAGACCCTCTCCTGGCGAGGCAAGCGCTTCCAGAGGGGCTGCCTGGAGGGTTGCGGGAACTACCACGACGTCGAGACCGGCGAGGGCTACTGGATCTCGGGCGCCAAGAAGGACGGGAACGATCGCTTTGGCTGGGCGACCGGGGCCAAGGTCGAGATCGACGAGGACGTGCGCGAGGAGTACTGGACCGCCATCCGCTGCCAGCCGGAGAGGGCCGCGGAGAAGTTCACCTGAGGGAGCGTGAGGGGTTGGATACGATCGTCGCCAGGAGATGCCTGTTCGCGATCGCGCCGGACGGTACCGAGCATGAGATCGTCCTGGCTGTGGGGGCGCCCAGGTTGCACCCTGGAGGAGAGTGGAGCGCGGACGTTTCTCTCGGTGTACTCCCGTACAAGCCGTTCACGGTGTTCGGAGTGGATTCCTGGCAGGCCCTCGAGCTGGCCATGCGCTACGTAGCACTCCAGGTCGAACATTTCACGGAGCAGGGCTGGCGGTTCTTTCAGGAGAAGGGCGGCGAGAGCGCCTCGAGGTGAATGTGCTGTCAGCCTCTGATGCCCGGGAACGCTCCTGGGTCGGCCTGCGTGGCCGCCGCGAGCGGGCGATCTCGCTCAATCAACGGCGTGCGGCCCCACCTCCAGCCGAAGGACGCCGGCCGGTAACATCGCGCTCAGTCGAACGCCGGAGGCAATTGGGATGGCCGCTCCACGCCACCCTCACCGCCTCCTTGCCCTTCCCGTCGTCTTGCATTCGCCTTCCCGTTCTGGCAGGAATGGGGCAGGGAAGCCCGACAACCAGGAGGATGGGGAGATGGACATGCGGATCTCGGGATGGACGTGGGCTGTGTGCCTGGGCTTGTTTACCGTGGCGCTTGCTGGGCTCGCGCTCACCGGGCCAGGGTGTGGCAGCAAGGACTGTACCTTGGCGACGTGCGCATCCCACTTCGAGATCGTGCTCGAGCACCCGGGCGCCTGGGCGGTAGGCACCTTCTCCGTGGAGGTGGAGGCGGACGGGGCCGTGGGGAGCTGCGACGTCACCTTCGGCGCCGACGGTTCGGCAGAATGGCCAGCGTGCACTGGGACTCGCGGCTGGGAGCTCTCCCTGGTCGGCGACACAGGGACGGCTGCAGAGCGGCCGCTCTCGGTCCTGTTCGCGGGCTATGGCGTCGTGATGCCTGACTCGATCGCGGTCCGGGTGAGATCGGGCGGGGTGGAGATCGGCGCCCAGACCTACACCCCCACCTACGAGCGCCACCGCCCGAACGGCCCCGGCTGCGACCCGGTGTGCGAGACCGCGAACCCGGTCACCTTGACGGTGCAGTAGCTGCCGGACCGCCAGGGATGTGGCAGGGAAGCCCGACAACCAGGAGGATGGGGGCATGCAGAGGAAAGCGTCGCGCGTGTGGCAGGGAAGTCTGGCTGCAGGGGCGGCCCTGACATTCCTCGCGCTCGCGAACCTCGGGTGTGACATGGGAGCTTGCACCCTGTTGGCGTGCGGCGTTCCCCTCGAGGTCAAGGTCGAGCACGCAGGCGGCTGGCCGGCCGGAGCCTACATCCTGGAGGTGGATCAGGACGGGGTCGTGGGGAGCTGCGAGTTCTCCTCCCCTCCCGCCTGTGAAGGTTGGCAGCCGGTGTGCAACCCGGTCCGCGGATGGGAGCTCGACCTCGACGACTGCATCGAGCCATACACGGGGCAAACCCTCCGGATCGCCTTCGGGGGCTGGGGCGCCCCGGAGCCGGCCTCGGTCACGGTCCGGGTGAGCCTGGACGGGGTCGAGATCGGCGCGGAGACCTTCGTCCCCACCTACGAGCGCTTCCGCCCGAACGGACCCGATTGTGATCCAGTGTGCCAGCGCGCCGACCCGGTCACCCTCACGCTGCAGTAGCCGCCGGCCGGAGGCCGGGCAACCCTCAGGGGACGAGGACCAGCGTGGTCACGCTCATGGCCGGCAGGGTGTCGATGAAGGCGTTGACCAGGGTGATGGGGATGTCGGCCCCGCGCACCGGGGTGGCGCTCCCCGCGGTCACCCGGTAGACCTGGGCGGTGTGGAGCTGCTGGGTGTGGGTCACGCGGAAGCCCGCGTCGAGCGCCCCGCCGGTCTTGTTGATGGCCACGATCACCAGCCGCTCGGGGTGGCCGGCGTCCAGGCTGCCGTAGGCCGTGACGCGCTCGAGCTCCGCGGTCGCCTGGGGATCCGCCAGCAGGGTCTGCAGCGAGGTGTCGCCGAAGGCGCCGCCGGCGCCGTCGTAGTCGAGGAAGGCCTTGAAGCCGCCGTGGATGAAGTCGAGCGTGCCGCTCATCGGCCACAGGGCCGCGGCGAACACCCCCTCGCGCCCGAAGATGCCCAGCACGTCCGCCTCGGCGAGGGCCCCGGAGATGTGGTTGGCGCCGCCGTAGTAGTACTCGGTGAAGGCCAGGCCGGTGCCGGGGTAGGTGGCGGCGATCTTCTCCTGCATGAGCGGGATGAGCGCGATCGGGCCCAGGGTGGAGTACTCGCTGATCCAGCTGTCCTCGGTGTAGGTCGGATCCCACAGCGAGCGCGGGGCCTGGACGCGGGCGGTGACCACCTGCGCGGAGGCCTCCTCGCCGGTGATGCGCACCCCGCCGCCCATGGCCTCCGGGTACCAGTGCAGGTCGAGGGCGTCGAGCAGCCGCCGGCCCTGCTCCGCCGAGGCCGTGGCCAGGGCGTCCAGGAAGAACTCCAGGAAGTCGCGGCCGCCCCCGTCGGGTGCGTCCTGCAGGGTGACGAACCCGTACCAGCCGTAGCTCACCGGCCCGAGCACCAGCGCCTCGGGCACCAGGTCCTTGATCACCGCGGCCAGCTCGATCGACTTCTGCTCGAGCTCCGCGTAGGTGGCCGGGTCGGGGTGGATGCGCACGTGGGTGCCGGACCACAGGTCCGGCTCGTTGTCGAGCTCGTACAGGAGGTTCGGCGCGCCGGCCTGGTGGGCGCCGGGGAAGGTGGTCTCCAGGAAGTTGACCAGCTCGTCCATGTACACCACGCCGTCGCCCAGGTCCGGGCTGAGGCTGAGCGGGCTGCCCTTGCGGAACTGGATGGGATCGAACAGCACCTCGAGGTAGTTCGCGGTGCCGTTCACGTCGCCGTCGGAGGCGCCGGTGGCGACGTAGCCGAGCATCTGGATGGTGACCAGCATGTCGGCGCCCGCGTCGAACGCCCGCTGGGTGGCCACCCGCACGGCCTCGCCGGGCACGTCCTGCCGGTCGGCGGGGAGATCCATGGCCATGTAGCCGTCGTTCTGGTTGAGCCAGTCGGTGCCCGCGTGGCTCAGGTTGTTCTCCCAGTTGTAGGCGCTCAGCCGGTTGCCGCCCTGGCGGGCCAGGCGCGGGGCGCCCGGACCGTCGAAGATGGCCGCGCCCAGGCCGTTGTGCCCGTAGATGCGGGGCGAGATCGGCCGGCCGTGCTCGGAGTCCACGTCCACCTGGACGTCGGCCCCGCCCGGGTCGTCCGGGGTGATGTACGTGCCGTCGTCGGCTACGCAGGTGAGGCCCACCGCGTGGAAGCCCGCCTCGCACTGGCAGGCGGCCACCCCGCCGTTCACCTGGCAGGTGCCGTGGCCGGAGCAGGTCACCCCGTCGCAGGGATCCGCGTCCGCCACGCAGGTGAGTCCCACCGCGTGGAAGCCCGCCTCGCACTGGCAGGCGGCCACCCCGCCGTTCACCTGGCAGGCGCCGTGGCCGGAGCAGGTCACCCCGTCGCAGGGATCCGCGTCCGCCACGCAGGTGAGCCCCTGGGCGTGGTAGCCGGAGTCGCACTGGCAGGCGGCCACCCCGCCGTTCACCTGGCAGGCGCCGTGGCCGGAGCAGGTCACCCCGTCACAGGGATCCGCGTCGGACACGCAGTCGAGCCCCTGGGTGTGGTAGCCGGAGTCGCACTGGCAGGCGGCCACCCCACCGTCCACCTGGCAGGCGCCGTGGCCGGAGCAGGTCACCCCGTCGCAGGGATCCGCCTGTCCGGCCACCGTGACCGTGGCGCGGTCCTGGACCGCGGGATCCGCGTGGCTCGCGGCCACCACGTGGAACGTCCCCTCGGCGGCCGGCGCGGTGTACAGACCGTCGGGGTCGATGGTCCCGCCCCCGGCCTCCTCGACGGAGTAGAGCACCTGGGTGTCACTCGTGCCGGCCACCGCGGCCGCGAACTGCTGGGTCGCGCCCGGGGCCAGCTCGACCTCGTGCGGGGAGAGGGCCACGCGGATCCCGGCCTCGATGCCGCCGTCGCAGGCGAACACCGTCAGGGACAGCAAGGACAGCAAGGATAGTAAGGATAGTAAGGACGGGCGAGCGAGGGTCATGGAGTCTCCTCCTTGCGCCCGCGACGCAGCCGCCACGGGAGCAGGCAGATGAACGCGGTCAGGCTCACGGCGCCCGGGCCCGCCGAGGCGCAGCCGCCGCCGGCCTCCTCCTCGTCGGGGGCGATCCACAGGTGGCTGGTGAGCGCCAGCGGCATGCCCTGGCCGTCCCGCACCTCCACCCGCACCCGGAGCTCGCCCTGCTCCGGGGCTTCGACCTGGAGCTCGGCCAAAAAGGGCTCGGCGTCGATGGCGCGCTCCTCGCTCACCCGGCCCCCCCGCACCCAGCGCAGGACCTGGCCCTGGCCGCCCCGCACCAGGGCCGTCAGCCGCGCGGAGCCGGTCACCGTGTCGCCCGCGGGCGGCGGCTGGCTGGACAGCTCGATCATGGGCCCGCCGGGCCCGCGCAGCTTGACCACGGTGCGGCCCGCGCGGATGCCCTCCAGCAGCGGCGCGACCCCCAGCCCCTCGGCGAACACCAGGGTGGTGGGCGTGCCCGGCTGGATCTCGACGCCGCCCGGCTCCGCCGGCAGCCAGTGCGCGTCGCTGCCCCCCAGGGCGGCCACGTGCCGGCCCTGGGCGCACAGCCCGTCCCAGAGCTCGATGGCGCTGTCGCCCAGGACGGGCCAGGTGCCGGCGATGTCGCTGCTGCACACCTCGACCGCGTCCACCTGCGCGGCTTCGAGCGCGTGCTCCCAGGCGCAGCCCAGGCACAGCTCCCCGACGTCCAGGGTCGGGTGATTGAGGCTCAGCAGCGCGCCCTGGGCATGCACGTCCGTGGCCACCTGCTCGATGGTGCGGCCGTCCAGCCCGACCAGGTGGCTCACCCAGGCCGTGAGGCCGAGCGCGTTGGCGTGCCCCCCGTAGGTGGTCACCTCCTCGCCGGGCAGGAACAGGAAGTCCGGGTGGCGGGCCTGGGCGTCGACGATGAGCTCGAGCTGGGCCGCGTTGTTGTGGTCGGTGAGCGCCACGAAGTCGAGGCCCCGCTGGCTCCCGAACGCGGCCAGCTCGTCCAGGCTGGCCTGGCCGTCGTTGCTCTGGTTCGAGTGCACGTGGAAGTCGCCCGCGTACCAGCGCGCGGCCGGGTCGAGCACGCCCGCGGAGGCGTAGGGCGCGCGCCCGGGCTGGGCCAGCAGGGTCGGCTGGTCCCGCAGCGCGACCACCAGGCGGTAGGGTGCGGGCGCGACCTCGAGCCAGGCCGCGCCGATGATCACCCGCCAGGCGCCGGGCGTGAGCGGGCCCGTGGCGCAGCCGCGCGAGGCCGCCCGCGCGCCGGTGATGGAGGGTTCGGTCGAGGAGCCGGTCCAGCAGCGGAACCCGTCCGGGGCGAGCAGGCCGAAGTCGAGGGTGTTGCGCGCCTCCAGGCCCTGGTGCTGGACCTCGAGCTCGCCCACCCCGGCCGGCACCTCGAAGGGGAGGGCCGTGTACGTGCCCTGCTCCGCCGCCAGCGTGCCCGACAGATCCAGCACCTGGTCGGCCCGGGCCGGCGTCGCAAGAGCCAGGACCAGCAAACCCATCGGCCCGGTTTTCGTCATGCCCTGGTACCTCTCGGGACACCAAGGTAACATGTTCTGGCCCTCCTTGGAGGGGGCGACCGCATGGACGCCTACTTCATCCTGTACGTCGAGGATCAGCGCAGGAGCGCGGCCTTCTACCGGGCCGTGCTCGGGCGCGCGCCCCGGCTGGACGTGCCGGGCATGACCGAGTTTCAGCTCGGGGCTGACAGCGTGCTCGGGCTCATGCCCGCGGCCGGCATCCGCCGCCTGCTCGGCCCGGCGCTCCCGGACCCGGACGGGGCCCGGGGCGTCCCCCGCGCGGAGCTGTACCTCCTGGTGGACGACCCGGGGGCGTGCCACGCGCGGGCGCTCGGCCAGGGGGCGCGGGAGCTGAGCGGGCTCGCGCCGCGCGACTGGGGCCACGAGGCGGCCTACAGCCTCGACCCCGACGGGCACGTGCTGGCCTTCGCCCGGGAGCGGCCCGCCGGCGAGTAGGTCTTGCCTCGTGCCGGCCGACGAGGCTATTTCTTCGGGTGTCCCGAGGTTCGCTGATTCCCCAGGAGGGCTGGCATGGCCAAGGCGGTGAAGGGTTCGAGGACTGCGAAGAAGAAGACGACCACGAAGACGCCGGTGCGGCGGCCCGGGGTCAAGCGGGCCAAGGCCCCGGCCCGGAGGGAGCCGGCCGCGCGGCGGTGGATCGAGCTGCGAGTGAACGGCCGGGTCCACGCCCTCGAGGTCGGGCGCGATCTCCAGCCGAGCACCACCCTGGCGGTCCTGCTGCGCGAGCGGCTCGGCTTCACCGGGCTCAAGATCGCCTGCGACGAGGGCGCCTGCGGCGGCTGCACGGTGCTGCTCGACGGCCAGGCGGTGCTGTCCTGCATGCTGCTCGCGGTCGAGGCCCACGGGCACGAGATCGTGACCGTCGAGGGGCTGCCCGCGGACGACCCGGTCATCCAGGCCTTCGCCGAGCAGAGCGAGCCGGGCCACGGCACGGCGCTCCAGTGCGGCTACTGCACCCCGGGCTTCGTGATGACCGCCCGGGCGCTGCTCGACGAGAACCCCGCCCCCAGCCTGGCCGAGGTCAAGGAGGCGCTGGGCGGGAACATCTGCCGCTGCGGCTGCTACCAGGGCATCGCCCAGGCGGTGCTGCACGCGGCCGAGAAGCTCGCCGCCCGCAGGGCCCAGGGGGTGAAGTCGTGAAGAAGCCCTTCACCCCGCGCGTCCGCCGCAAGCACGTCGGCGGCTACCGGCCGCGCATCGACGGCGCGGAGAAGGCCGCGGGCAAGGCCCGCTACATCGACGATCTGACCACCCCGCTCCACATCCCCGGGCTGGCCTACGCCAAGGTGCTGCGCAGCCCCTACCCGCGCGCCCGCATCCGGCGGCTGGACACCCGCAAGGCCGCGGCCCTGCCCGGGGTGCTCGGCGTCCTGACCTACCAGGATCCCGAGGTGGCCGCCCTCAAGCCCACCAGCGCCGGCTGGACCGACGGCGTGGACACGGTCTCCTACGACAAGATGATGTGGGGCGCCTTCAGGGACCGGCGGGTGCTGGGCGACTACGCGTGCTGGGCGGGGGACGAGGTCGGGGCGGTCGTGGCCGCCGAGAGCGAGCAGCTGGCCGAGCAGGCCCTCCGCCTGCTCGAGGTCGACTGGGAGAAGCTACCCTTCGTGCTCGAGCCCGAGGAGGCCATGCGGCCCGGCGCCCCGGTGCTCCACCCCGAGATCGCCCCCACCAACGTGCTGCCCGCGGACCCGGTCGGCGGGCCCGACGTGTTCGTGGTGAAGGGCGACGCCGAGGCGGAGCTGGCGCGCGCCGAGGTGGTGGTCGAGGGTAGCTGCGCGCACCACAACGCCACCCAGTGCTCGCTGGATCCCTGGTGCTGCGTGGTCGAGTGGACCGACGCGCTGCTCACGGTCTGGTCCAACGCCTACGAGGCCGACCAGACCCGTACGCACCTGAGCGAGATGCTCGGGCTGCCGCTGCACAAGGTGCGCGTGGTGAGCCCCTACGTGGGCGGCCAGTTCGGGCGCGGGGACACGGGCGACCAGCCCTTCTTCCTGTTCACCGCGCTCTTGGCCCGCAAGGTCGGGCGGCCGGTCAAGTTCAAGCACACCCGCCGGGAGAGCTTCCACGACGGGCGCCAGCCGGCCGTCTTCCACGCCCGGGTGGGCGCCCGGCGGGACGGCACCATCACCGCCATGACCTTCGAGTCCCTGGGCAACGCCGGGGCGCACGCCGACCACACCATGTTCGCCCTGAAGTTCGCCCCGCTCGAGGTGGCCGAGGTGGCCTTCGCCCACATCCCCCACATCCGCATCGGCTCGCGCGCGGTGTACACCGACAAGATGCCGGCCTGCATGATGCGGGGGGTAGGCAACTCCCAGTTCAACCTGTCGCTCGGGCACATGCTCGATCTCCTGGCCGAGCGGCTGGGGGTGGATCCCGTCGAGCTGGCGCTCAAGAACTTCGGGCACGAGTGGGAGGGGCTGCCCAACCGGAGCCTCACGGCCGTGCTGCGCGCGGGCGCGGAGCGCCTGGGCTGGCGCGAGAAGCGCCACGCCCCGGGCCAGGGCCCGGCCTTCGAGGGCACCAAGAAGCGCGGGGTGGGCTTCTCCTTCCACCCGGCCTGGCACGCCGAGTGGCAGGAGGTGCGGCGCGGCGAGGTGCAGGTGGCGCTCACCCTGAACCCGGACTGCACGGTCAACCTGGACGCGGCCTCGGTCGAGACCGGCACCGGCTCCAACACCTGCAACGTGCTGGGCTGCGCCGAGGCGCTGGCCTGCCTGGGGATCGGCCCCGCGGACATCCGCTGGGAGCCGGTCGTGGACACCCAGGTGAACGTGAAGGACTGCGTGCAGACCGACAGCGCCGTCGCCTTCCTGCAGTCGGAGGTCCTGGCGGTGGCCGCCGGAGAGCTCCGGCAGAGGCTGTGCGAGCGGGCCGCGCCGGCGCTCGGCCGGCCCGCGGCCGAGCTGGAGGTGGTCGACGGGCGCGTGCGCGTGCGCGCCGAGCCCGCCCGGGGGGTGGCCGTGCGCGAGCTGCTGCGCCGGGCTCCGCTGACGCCGATCCGCGTGCACTCCAGCCGCCCGCCGCTGGCCGAGAAGACGGGCGTGCCCTTCATCGCCACCTTCGCCGAGGTCGAGGTGGACACCGCCACCGGGCGCACCCAGGTGCTCCGGCTGGTGGTGGTCAACGACTGCGGCACGGTCATGTACGCCTCGGGCGCCGAGGCGCAGCAGATCGGCGGCCAGTGCATGGGCATGGGCGAGGCGCTGACCGAGGAGATCATCTACGATCGGGCCACGGGCGTCCCCCTCAACTTCAACTGGATCGACTACAAGATCCCCACCCTGGCCGACATGCCCGACATCGAGCCGGTGCTGCTCGAGGTCTGGCGGGGCGGCGGGGAGTACGGCGCCTGCGGCATCGGCGAGGGCACCGTGACCTGCGCCCCGCGCGCCATCCTGAACGCCATCCACAACGCCATCGGCAAGCGCCTCGACGCCATCCCGGTCAAGCCGGAGAAGGTGCTGGCCGCGCTGGGCAAGGCGTGAGGTGCAGCCATGGCACTGCGACCCATCGAACACGTGGCGGCCTCCTCGCTGGAGGAGGTGAGCGCGCTGCTCGCCCGGCACCGGCAGGGCGCCGCGCTCGTCGCCGGCGGCACGGATCTGCTCGGCTCCCTGAAGGACGGCGTGCGGCCCAGCCATCCCGGGCTGCTCGTCGACCTGAAGCCCGTGGCGGAGCTGCGCTTCATCCGGGCGGACCGGCGGGGCCTGCGCCTCGGCGCGCTGACCACGCTCTCGGAGCTCGTCCGCCACCCGGAGGTGCGCGAGCGCTGGCCGCTGCTGGCCGAGGCCGCCCGGGTGGTGGCCTCCTGGCAGATCCGCAACATGGGCACCGTGGGCGGCAACCTGTGCCAGGAGCCGCGCTGCTGGTACTACCGCGCGCCCGAGAACCAGTTCCACTGCCTGCGCAAGGGCGGCGAGAAGTGCAACGCGCTGCTGGGCGAGAACCGCTACCACTCGATCTTCGGCGGCGCGCGCGCCTGCCTGCCCGGCTGCGCGGCGGGCTGCCCGGCCCACGTGCCCATCCCCTCCTACCTGGCCGAGATCCGCGCCGGCGAGCTCGACCGGGCGGCCCGGCTGGTGCTGGCCCGCAACCCCATGCCGGCCATCACCGGGCGGGTGTGCCCGCACCGCTGCGAGCAGGGCTGCAACCGGCGCGACCTCGACGAGGCCGTGTCCACCCGGGCCATCGAGCGCCACCTGGGCGACCACGTGCTGGCGCACGCGGCCCGCTTCCTGAAGAAGCCCGGGCGGGAGACCCGCAAGCGCGTGGCGGTGATCGGCGCGGGACCGGCCGGCCTGAGCGCGGCCTACTACCTGCGCCAGGCCGGGCACCGGGTGACCGTCTTCGACCGGAACCCCGAGGCCGGGGGCATGCTGCGCTACTGCATCCCGGCCTACCGGCTGCCCCGGGCGGTGCTGGCCCGGCAGGTCGAGGCCCTCGCCCGCACGGGCATCGAGTTCCGCCTGGGCGCCGAGGTCGGCCGGGGGAAGCTCAGCCTGGCCGCGCTCCGCCGCGCTCACCAGGCGGTCTTCCTGGCCAGCGGCGGCTGGCGCCAGAAGCGCCTGGGGCTCGAGCAGGAGGAGCTGCTGGGCTCGGGCCTGGACTTCCTGGTGGCCGCGCGGGGCGACAGCCCGCCCACCCCGGGCCAGCGCGTGCTGGTCATCGGCGGTGGCAACGTGGCCGTGGACGTGGCCATCACCGCCAGGCGGCTGGGCGCCGCGCGGGTCAGCATGGCCTGCCTGGAGGCGCGCGAGGCGATGCCCGCCTTCCCCGAGGACCTCGCCCAGGCGCTGGAGGAGGGCATCGAGCTGCTGCCCTCCTGGGGCCCGGCCAGGGTGCTCACCCGCGGGGGCAGGGCCGTGGGGCTGGAGCTGCAGCGCTGCACCTCGGTGTTCGACGACGAGGGCCACTTCCGGCCGAGCTTCGATCCGGCCGATCGGCGCACGCTCGAGGCCGACCAGATCCTGGTGGCCATCGGCCAGGGCGCGGAGCTCGGGTACGCCGGGCGCGCCCTGGGCACCGCGCGCGGGCTCGTGGTGGTGGACCCGGACACCCAGGCCACCAACCTGCCCGGCGTGTACGCGGGCGGCGACGCGGTGTCGGGACCGGCCTCGGTGGTCGAGGCCCTGGCCGCCGGCCGGCGCGCGGCCCTGGCGATCGATCTCGCCCTGGGCGGCAAGCCCGCATCGGCCGAGCTGGACGAGGGCGCGGTGAGGGTGAACCCCGGGGCGCTGGCCCGGCCCACCCGGGCGGTGCCCGGGACCTGCGCGCCCGGAGCGCGCTCCCTGGGCGGGGAGGACGTGGCCACCCTCGCGCTCGAGGCCGTGCAGGCCGAGGCCGGCCGCTGCGTGAACTGTGGCTGCGTGGCGGTCAACGCCTCCGATCTGGCCCCGGCCCTGGTCGCCCTGGGGGCCCGCGTGCAGACCACCCGGCGCAGCCTCGCGGCCGAGGACTTCTTCGCCGCCGGGCTGCTGCGCACCACCGCGCTCGCGCCGGACGAGCTGGTGACCGAGGTGAGCGTGCCCGCGCAGGCGCCGGGCAGCGTCCAGGGCTACCTCAAGTTCCGCATCCGCAACGCCATCGACTTCCCCATCGTGGGCCTGGCCAGCGTGCTGTCGCTCGAGGGCGCCCGGGTGCGGCGCGCCCGCCTGGCCCTGGGCGCGGTGGCGCCGGTGCCGCGCCGGCTCTCCGAGGTGGAGGAGTTCCTCGAGGGCAAGCTGCTGGACGAGGCCACCGCCGAGGCGGCCGCGGCGCTGGCCGTGCGGGACGCGGCCCCGCTGGCCGGGAACGGCTTCAAGGTGCAGATCGTCCGCGCGCTGCTGAAGAAGGCGCTGCTCGCCGCCGCCGGGGGACGCGTGGCCCCCTGAGCTCGCCCATGCCCTGCCCGGACGAGAACCAGACCCTGGCCTTCGTGGAGGGGCGGCTGCCCGAGGGGCAGGCCCGCCAGGTCGAGGAGCACCTGGACGCCTGCCCTGCCTGCCGGGCGCTGGTCGCCGATCTGGCCCGCGAGGCCGCGCCCGGACAGGGCTCCGGTCCCGCGGATCCCGAGGCCACCCGGCCCGACCTGGGCCAGGCCGGGGCCGGGCCCGCCTTGCGCCGGGGCAGCGAGGTGGGCCGCTACGTGATCCTCGATCTGATCGGGAGGGGTGGCATGGGCGAGGTGTACGCCGCCTACGACACCCGCCTGGACCGCAAGGTGGCCCTCAAGTTCCTGCACCAGACCGGGCCAGGCTCCAGCCGGCGGCTGCTCGACGAAGCCCACGCCATGGCCCGCGTGCGCCACCCGAACGCGGTGACCGTGTACGACGTGGGCGACCTCGCCGGGCAGGTGTTCGTGTCCATGGAGCACGTCGAGGGCCAGAGCCTGGCCGCCTGGCTGGCCGCCGAGCGGCGCACCTGGCAGGCGGTGCGGTCGGTGTTCCTGCAGGCCGGCGCGGGCCTGGCCGCGGTGCACCGGGCCGGGCTGGTGCACCGCGACTTCAAGCCCGCCAACGTGCTGGTGGCCGCCGACGGGCGGGTGCTGGTGACCGACTTCGGCCTGGCCCGGCCGGCGCTCGGCGATCCGGCGGGCAGCGGCGGCACGCCGGCCTACATGGCCCCGGAGCAGCGCGCGGGCGGCCCGGCCGACGCCCGCAGCGATCAGTTCGCCTTCTGCGTGGCGCTGTGGGAGGGGCTGCACGGCGAGCGCCCCCTCCAGGGTGGCGCCCTCCGGCCGCCGGCCGATCCGGGCCGGGCCCCGGCCTGGCTGCGGACGCGGCTGCTGCGTGGCCTGCAGCCCGAGCCGGCGGCGCGCTACCCCTCGGTGGACGAGCTGCTCTCCGCCCTGGCCCGCGATCCGCGCCGCGCGCGGCGGCGCCTGGCCGCGGCGCTGCTCGGGCTCGGCCTGCTGCTCGCGGGTGGCGTGGGCGCCTACGCCGCGCTCGGGGGGCGGCCGGCGCCCTGCCAGGGTGCCGCGGAGCGCCTGGCCGGGGTGTGGGACGAGGGGCGGGCCCGCGCCGTGGAGGCGGCCTTCCTCGGGAGCGGCGCGCCCTCCGCCCCGCAGGCCTTCGCCGCCAGCCGGCGCGTCCTGGACGGGTACGCCGCGGACTGGGCGCGCGAGCGCACCGGGGCCTGCGAGGCCACGCGGGTGCGCGGCGAGCAGTCCGAGGAGCTGCTCGATCTGCGCATGCAGTGCCTGGAGGAGCGCCTGACCGAGCTGAAGGCCCTGGCCGAGCTGTTCCTGGCCGCGGACGCGGCCGTGGTCGAGCGCTCGACCGAGGCGGCCCAGTCGCTCAGCTCCCTGGCGGGCTGCGCCCGGGCCGCCTCCCTGCGGGCGCAGGTCCCGCCGCCGGCCGAGCCGGACCGGCAGGCCGCGCTGAGGTCCCTGCGCTCGCGCCTGGCCGCGGTCAAGGCGGGCCACGAGGCCGGCCGCTCGCGCGAGGTGCTGGCCGAGGCCGAGGCCGTGCTCACCGGCGGCCAGGCGCTCGGCCACCCCCCGCTCACGGCCGAGGCCGGCTACTGGCTGGCGGAGATCCTGGCCCGGCTCGATCGCCCGGACGAGGCCCGCGCCGTCGGGCTGCGCGCGGCCGGCGACGCGCTGGCCGGCCGCCACCTGGCGCTGCTGGTGCGCGCCTTCGCCGGCCTGGTCCAGCGCGCCGGCCCGGGCCGGGAGGGGGCCGCGCAGGGCCCGGTCTGGCTGGAGCTGGCCCGGGCCGGGCTGGCCGCCCTGGGCCCCGAGCCCGAGCTCGAGGTGCTGCTGCTGCGGGCCGAGGGCCAGTGGCGCTTCGGCCAGCGCGAGTACCGCCAGGCGGTGGAGGTGCTCGAGGCGGCCCGGGCGCGGAGCCTGGAGGTCTACGGCCCCACCCACCTGCGCACCGCCCAGGTGCTGGTCAACCTGGCCGGCGCGCTCGGCCAGCTCGGCGGCCGGCTGGAGCGCGAGATCGAGCTCAAGCAGGCGGCCCTGGCCGTCCTCGAGCGGGCCTACGGCCGCGCCCACCCGGAGGTGGCCGGCCTGCTGGCCTCGATCGGTCGGGCCTACTGGCGCGCGGGGCGGGCGGCCGAGGGGCGTCCCTTCCTGGAGGAGGCGCTCGGCCTCCAGGAGCGGCTGCTCGGCCCGGAGCACACCCAGGTGGCCGCCACCCACGAGGCCCTGGGCGCGGTCCTGGGGAAGCTCGGCGAGCTGGACGCGGAGCTCGCCCACCGCCAGCGGGCGCTCGACATCCGGGCCGCCCGGGTGCCGGCCGACGACGCCAGCCTGGCCACCTGCCGCGAGGGGCTGGGGCTCGCCCTCGAGCGCCAGGGGCGGCACGCCGAGGCCCAGGCCCAGTTCGAGCGGGCCCTGACCATCGCCGAGAAGGCCTTCGGGCCCGCGTCCCAGGAGGTGGCCTTCCAGCTCCTGCACCTGGGCCAGTCGCGCGTGCTGCAGGGCCGCCCGGCCGAGGCGCTGGCTCCCCTGGAGCAGGCGCTGGCGCTGCGCCAGGCCGCCGTGGCCGCCCAGGGCGAGCTGTACCTGGCCAACCCGCACCAGGCGCTCGGCCGCGCGTTGCTGGCGCTCGGCCGGCCGGCCGAGGCCCTGGAGCACTTCCGCGAGGCGCTGGCCATCGTCGAGCGCGCCCCCGAGCCACCGGCCGCGAACCGGGCCGTGTACCTGTGCTGGCTCGGGCTGGCGCTGCTGGCGCTCGATCGGCCCGGGGAGGCGCTGGCGCCGTTCGAGGAGGCGGTGCGGGTGCAGGCCTCCCTCCAGGCCTACCCGCCCGAGCTGGCCGACAGCCGCTTCGGCCTGGCGCGCGCCCTGGCCGCGTCGGGCGGCGATCGGGCCCGGGCCACGGAGCTGGCGGGCCAGGCGCGCGAGACCTTCGCCCGCTTCGCCGCGCGGCGCGCGGACCTGCTCGCGGTGGAGCGCTGGCTGGCGACGGCCGGGCGGGGGAGGTGAGCGGTGGGCGAGCTGGACGAGGCGCTGGGCGCCGCCTGGGAGGCCGGGGCGCGAGCCTGGCCCGGGGTGGACCTCCCGCGCGAGGCGTTCGCGGCCTGGCTGGCCGCGCGGCTGCCCCCGGGCGGTCAGGGGCTGGCCGCGCTGGCGGCCCTGCGCGCGCCCGATCTCTACCTGGCCTGCGCCGCGGCGCGGGGCGACCCGGCGGCCCAGCGCGCGCTCGGCGGGCTGTGCGCCGAGCTGCTGCGGCTCGAGCTCCCGCGCCTGGGGCTGCAGGCGGTCGAGCTCGACGATTTGCTCCAGCGGGTGCTCGACAAGCTGCTGGTGGCCGCGCCCGGGCGCGCCGCGCGCCTCGAGCAGTACGCCGGCCAGGGCGCGCTCAGGAGCTGGCTGCGGGTGGTGGCCCGGCGCGAGGCGCTCGATCGCAAGGCCCTCGTCGTGCGCGAGGTGCCCTGGCAGGAGGAGAGCCTGGAGGACGTGCTGGGGGCGCTGTCCGCCGCGGACCCGGAGCTCGAGCAGTTGAAGGGCCAGTACCGGCAGGAGTTCAAGGCGGCCTTCGGCGAGGCCTTCGGCGCGCTCGATGCGCGCGAGCGCAACCTGCTGCGGCACCTGGTGTTCGATCGCCTGTCCATGGAGCAGATCGGCGCCCTGTACCACGTGCACCAGTCCACGGTCTCGCGCTGGCTGGCCAAGGTGCACGCGCGCCTGCTGTCCGGCACCCTGCGGGCCCTGGGGGGGCGGCTGCGGGTCGGACGCCGGGAGGCGGACAGCATCCTGCGCCTCATCCAGAGCCGGCTCGAGGTGAGCATGCGCCGGCTGCTGGGCGACGGGCCGACCGAGCCCGACTGAAGAAAGCCCGCATGGATTCCGCCCGGGGGCCGTCTTCCCCCCCAGGAGGGCCCCTCGGGAGGCCCGCCCAGGGAGCGGAAGCCATGAAGAACGCCTTGTCTTGCGGCATGTTGGCGGCGCTGTGGATCCTCGGGGGGGCTCCGGCTGGCCAGGCCGCCCCGCCCTCCATGACCCGCGCCCAGGTGCTCGACCTCGGCCGGACGGGCGAGGGCTACTCCTACTGGTGGGGGCACGCCCGCTGGCGCTGGGACGGCGCCGAGCACGGGGCCTGCAGCGGCGCGGGCTGCCCGGACAGCTGCACCCACTCGGGCAGCTACGGGGCGGACTGCTCGGGCTTCGTGGGCAAGGCCTGGCAGGTGCCCGACCCGAGCGATCTGACCCACGACTGGCACCCCTACTCGACCTGGCACTTCGTCAACCAGAGCGACCACTGGAGCACGCTCGACCGCGCCGCCTGCGGCCCGGCCGACGCGCTGGTTTACAACGAGAGCGGCGCGGGCCACATCGTGCTGGTCGAGGGCGGCGACCCGTGGGGGCAGACCACGGTGTACGAGGCCAAGGGCTGCGCCTACGGCGTGGTGCACAACACCCGCGCCTTCGCCTCCAAGTACGGCTGCATCCGCCGGGACAACCTGAACGAGGGCTGCAGCCCGCACTGCGAGGGCAACCTGATCATCGGCGCCGACTGCGGCCAGGGCGACTGCGGGGCCTACGGGGCCTACTGCCACCAGGACGCCGGGGCCGATCCGCGCTGCGTCTTCTTCCTGTGCGAGCCCTGGGGCGAGCAACACGGCTGCCTGGACGAGCGGACCAAGGCCGACTGCCTGGACGGCGTGGTTTCCTTCGGCGACTGCAGCGCCTACGGCGCCTACTGCCACCAGGATCCGGGCGAGCAGGCCCGCTGCGTGCTCGGGCTGTGCCAGCCGCACGGCGAGAACCACGCCTGCCTGGACGCGCGCACCATCGTGGACTGCCGCGAGGGCGACTTCACCCTGGGCGACTGCGGGGCCTACGCCGCCTTCTGCCACCAGAGCCCGGGCGAGCAGGCCCGCTGCGTGTCGGGCTTCTGCATCCCGGACGCCGCGAGCGAACCCTGGGAGCACACCATTTGCCTGCTCGACGGGCAGCTCGGGCGTTGCACGGCCGACGGCGGCCTGGAGGCCAGCCCCTGCCCGGCGGGCAGCCACTGCGCCGAGGGCGCCTGCGCGCCGGACGCGTGCGAGCCCGCCTGCGCGGGCCGGGTCTGTGGTCCGGATCCGGTCTGCGGCGCCCCGTGCGGGGAGTGCCCGGCGGGCAGCCACTGCGTCGAGGGCGCCTGCGCGCCGGACGCGTGCGAGCCCGACTGCGCGGGCCGGGCCTGCGGCCCGGATCCGCGCTGCGGGCTGCCGTGCGGCGCCTGCCCGGCCGGCCTGGAGTGCGACCCGGCCGGGGCCTGCCGGCCCCCGGCCTGCGAGCCGCAGTGCGGCGCCCGGGTGTGCGGGCCGGATTCGGCCTGCGGCGCGAGCTGCGGTGCGTGCGCGGACGGCCAGGTCTGCCAGCCGGACGGGCGCTGCCAGACCCTGCCGGCCGAGCAGGGCGTGCTGTCCGGCGTGGTGACCGGCGCGGGCGAGGACGGCAGCCAGCCCGTGGCCGGGGCCGCGGTCTGGACCGAGGGCGGCGACGAGATCCAGGCGGACGCGCGGGGCGCCTGGCAGCTGGTGCTGCCCGCCGGCGAGCAGCGCCTGCACGCCCGGGCCGAGGGTTACCTCGAGGCGAGCGCGGACTGCACGGTGATCGCCGCCCAGGCGATCGAGTGCCCGCTCCGGCTGGAGCCGCTCGAGACCGAGGAGCCCGAGGAGGTCGTCGTGGAGGGCGGCTGCGCCAGCGCGGGCGGCGGGGCGGGCCCGGGCGCCGGCGGGCTGCTGCTGCTCTGCGCCCTGCTGACGCTCCGCGCGCGGCGGAGCCGGCTGGGCGCTGCGCTGGCCGGCCTGGCGGTTGCCTGGGTCGCGGGCGCTGGGCTGACGGGCTGCGGGCTGGATGAAGACGGGCTCCTGGACCGCTCGGAGCTGGCCCGGGTGGTGGCGGAGCACGAGGGCGCCCTGGAGGCCTGCGGCGACGGGCCCGTGGTCATGGGCATCGACGTGTCCAAGTGGCAGGGCGACATCGACTGGCACGCGGTGCGCGCGGCCGGCTTCGAGTACGCGCAGATCCGCCTGGCCTACGGCGTGTACACCTTCGACGAGTACTTCGAGCGGAACTGGGCCGGCGCCAGGGCGGCCGGCGTGCGCCGCGGCGCCTACCAGTGGTTCAAGCCCGACCAGGATCCCCTGGCCCAGGCCGAGGTGCTGCTGGCCCACCTGACCCTCGAGCCCGGCGATCTGCCGCCCATGGTGGACGTGGAGGACACCGGCGGGCAGCCGCCCCAGGTGGTGGCCGAGCGCCTCGGCCAGTACCTGGCCCACGTGGAGGCGGCCACCGGCACCACGCCGCTGCTCTACACCGGCTACTACTTCTGGCGCGATCAGGTGGGCGGGGCGACCCAGTTCGTCGATCACCCGCTGTGGATCGCCCAGTACAACGACCACGCCTGTCCTGACATCCCGGCACCCTGGACCCGCTGGGCCTTCTGGCAGTTCACCAGCCAGGGCTCGGTCCCGGGCATCTACGGCGACGTCGATCTCGACCGCTTCAACGGCGACGCCGCCGCCCTGGCCGCCCTGGCCGTGGGCGGCGATCCGCGCTGCCTGGAGAACCCGGACTTCGGCGGCTGCGACGGCTCGGTCATCACCCACTGCGACGAGAACGACCAGGTGTCCAGCGGCGACTGCGGCTACTACGGCGCCACCTGCTCCACCCTGGGCGGGCACCCCCACTGCGTGCACTTCAATTGCTGGACCAACCTGGAGGGCGGTGAGGACGGCAGCTTCTGCGTGGAGGGCAGCGACCGGCTGGCCACCTGCAGCCTGGGGGTGTACTCGGAGGGCGACTGCGGCGCCTACGGGGCCCGGTGCAGCGAGGAGGGCGGGACGGCGCACTGCGTGCACTACCTGTGCTGGAGTAACCTGGAGGGCGGCGAGGACGGCAGCTTCTGCGTGGAGGGCAGCGACCGGCTGGCCACCTGCAGCCTGGGGGCGTACTCGGAGGGCGACTGCGGCGCCTTCGGGGCCCGATGCAGCCAGGCGGGCGGGGCGGCGCACTGCGTGCACTACCTGTGCTGGACCAACCTGGAGGGCGGCGAGGACGGCAGCTTCTGCCAGGCGGACGGCAGCCTGGGGGTGTGCCGGCTGGGCCAGTACGAGTCGCGCGCCTGCGCCGCCGGGGAGAGCTGCCAGGCCGGGGCGTGCGTGCCCCAGGGCTGTACCCCCGCGTGTGGCCAGCGCGCGTGCGGGCCGGATCCCGCCTGCGGGCAGAGCTGCGGGGAGTGCCCACAGGGGCAGGCGTGCGGCGCGGATGGCCAGTGCGCCGAGGTCGCCTGCGAGCCCGACTGCGCGGGCCGGGCCTGCGGCCCGGATCCGGTCTGCGGGGAGCTGTGCGGGGCGTGCGGGTCGGGGGAGTACTGCGACCTGGACGGCGCCTGCCTGCCGGACGGCTCCGAGGAGGTCGAGGAGCAGGAGCCCGAGGGCGGCTGCGCGAGCGCGGGTGGGGCCGGCGGCGGCGCCTGGCTGCTCCTGCTCGCCTGGCTGAGCGCGCGCTCGAGGGTGCTCAGTCGAGCCAGGCGGTGACCGCCTCGACCGGGTGGCGGGGTGGGCGGGCCGGGCGCTCGGCGGGCCAGCCCACCGGCAGCAGCGCGAGCGGCCGCACCTGCTCGTCGAGCTGCAGCGCCGCGCGCACCTGAGACTCGTCGAAGGCGCCCACCCAGCAGGCCCCCAGGCCCAGCGCCTCGGCCATCAGCAGCATGCTCAGCGCGGCCGCGGCCCCGTCCTGCAGGCAGTAGAGCTCCCGGCCGCGCTGCCCGTAGGCCTGCCCGGACCTCGCCAGGTCGGCGCACACGGTGATGACCGCGGGCGCCTGGGCCACGAACTCCTGGTCCCAGGCGGCCTGCGCGAGGAGCCTGCGGGCCGTGGCCCGGCGCACCACCACGAAGCGCCAGGGCTGGACGTTGCCCGCGCTGGGCGCCTCGGTGCCGGCCTGCAGCACCCGCACGAGGTGCTCCCGGGGGACCTCGGCCGCCTCGAAGGCGCGCACCGAGCGCCTCGCCTGCAGCAGGGCCTCCAGCCCCTCGGCCCGATCCTGGATCTTTCCCTTGGATTCCATGGTGTTCTCCTGGCGGTTCCCGCCCGTCGTCAGGATTTTACCACGCCTTCCGGGGGGCGAAACCGGCGACGCGCTGCCACCTTCCTTTCGCAGGTAACCCCAGGGTTCAGGAAGGCTAATCCCAGACCAAGCAACAAATTAACCAACCAGTTAACAAGAGTGTGACGCCGGGCACGCGATTTGCTAAACGCCAGCGCGCCGTACCCAGAACCGATTCCCGGCAACCAGGAAGTCCGCACGCCGGCATGGTCGTGGTGTGCCCGGAGGTTGACGTGCAACCCGAGATGCAGCCCGAAGAGCTGGAGATGATCCTGTCCACGGTCGGGCGCTTCGCCGAGCGCCGGCTGGGCGAAGCGGCCCTCAAGGCCCTGGACCACGAGGAGCGCTGCCCGCTCGAGCTGCTGCGCGAGCTGCTCGGCCCGGAGATCGGGCTGCACCTGGCGTTCGTGCCGGTGGCCTACGGCGGCCTGGGCGGGGGCGCGCGGGCGGTCTTCCGCATCTGCGAGGCGGTCGGGCGAGTGGACCTGGGCATCGCCACCTCCCTGCTCGGGGTGGCCCTGGGCAGCGACCCCATCCTGGTGGGCGGGACGGAGGAGCAGCGCGTCCGCTGGATGGGCCGGGTGGCCAGCGAGGGCATGCTGGTGGCCTACGCGGTCACCGAGCCGGGCGCCGGCTCGGACCTCGGCGCCATCCGCACCCGGGCCGAGCCGGTGCGCGAGGGCGAGCGGGTGGTGGCCTACCGCCTGTCGGGCTCCAAGCAGTTCATCACCAACGGGGCCATCGCCGATCTGTACACCGTGCTGGCCGTGGCGCCGGGCGGCCCGTCCTTCTTCGTGCTCGAGCGCGGCGCCCCGGGCCTCGTGGCCGGTCCGGCCGAGGTCAAGCACGGCATCCGCGCCTCGAACACCACCAGCCTGACCCTGGACGACGTGCGCGTGCCCGCCGAGCAGCTCCTGGGCGGGGTGGAGGGCCAGGGCCTGGCCCAGGCCCAGGCGGTGTTCGGCTACACGCGCGTCATGGTGGCCGCCTTCGGCCTGGCCGGCGGCTCCGCGGCGCTCGAGCGGGCCGTGGCCTACGGCCGCGACCGCGTCGCGGACGGCTCGGCGCTCATCGCCAAGCAGGCCTGGACCCACAAGCTGATCGTGCCCCACGCGGTGGCCCTCGAGGCCGCGCGCGCCCACATCGAGGCGCTGTGCGACCGGCTCGACGCCGGTGAGCAGGAGCTGCAGGTGGACGGGGCGGTCGCCAAGCTGATGGCCACCGAGGCGGGCAACGCCGCGGCCGAAGCAGCCATCCAAGCCCACGGCGGCTACGGCTACCTCAGGGACTACATGGTCGAGAAGCTCAAGCGCGACGTGCGCATCACCTGCATCTACGAGGGCACCTCCGAGATCCTGCAGCGCACCGTCGCCCGGGACCGCTGGCGGCTGCACCTGATGTCCGCCGGGCGCCACCACGCCAGGCTGGCCGAGGAGCTCTCCGCCCTCGAGCGGGCCCAGCCCGGCTGTGGCGCGGCCCAGGCGGCGGACGCCTGCCGGATCGTGGGCGAGACGCTGGAGATCTGCCGCCAGGCGCGCCTCACCCGCCACCAGCACGTGCTGTTCGCGCTCGGGCTGACGCTCGCGCGGGTCGAGGTGGCGGCCGCCTTCGCCCGCAAGGCCGCCCGCGGCCTGCCGGACACCTCGCGCCTGGACGCCGGGTGCCTGCAGGCCATGAGCAGGCTGTGGGCCCGCCGGGTGGCGCAGCAGACCGCCGACGATGCCCTGGAGATCGTGTTCGGCGCGGACGCCCTGCAGGCCAGCGCGCTCCAGGAGTTCGAGGGCCGGCTCCAGCTCCCGCACGTCCACGCCGGCCTCGGCGGCCAGCTCCAGGATCTGGATCGGGTCGCCCGCACCCTGGCCGAGCGCGCCTAGGCGCCCGGCCCCCGAGACAACGAGGAGAACGAGCCATGCCCGCGCACGCCACCCCGTTCGAACCCCTGGCGGTGATCGGCCTGGGGGCCATCCTGCCCGACGCCCCGGACGTGCCCAGCTTCTGGCGAAACGTGCTGGAGGGCAGGGACTCCGTCGGCGAGGTGCCGCCCGAGCGCTGGCGGACCGAGGACCACTACGACCCGGACCGCGGCGCGCCCGACCGCAGCTACACCAAGATCGGCGCCTTCGTGCGCGGCTTCCGCTTCGACCCGCTGGCCTACCGCATCCCGCCCCGGGTGGCCGAGGTCATGGACGCGGTGCAAAAGTGGGCCGTGGAGGCCTCGCGCCAGGCGCTGGCGGACGCCGGCCTCGACCGGCGAGAGTTCGACCGGGAGCGCTGCGCGGTCATCCTGGGCAACGCCCTGGCCGGGGACCAGCACTACCTGACGGCCTTGCGCTGTCACCTGCCGCGCCTCGAGCGCATGCTGCGCGAGGCGCCGGCCATGGCCGCGCTCCCGCCCGAGACCCGCGCGGTGCTGCAGGCCGAGTTCCACGAGCGGGCCCAGCGGGGGCTGCCGCCCATCACCGAGGACAGCATGCCGGGCGAGCTGTCCAACGTGATCGCCGGCCGGGTGGCCCAGCTCTTCGGCCTGCGCGGCCCCAACTTCACCACCGACGCGGCCTGCGCCTCCTCGCTGGCGGCCCTGCAGGCCGCCGCGGCCGGGCTGGCCGAGAGGCGCTACGACCTGGTGCTGACCGGCGGGGTGGACTCCTCGATGGGGCCCGAGTCCTTCGTCAAGTTCAGCAAGGTCGGGGCGCTGTCCCCCGACGGCAGCCGGCCGTTCGACGCCCGGGCGAACGGGTTCGTGATGGGCGAGGGCTGCGGGGTGCTCCTGCTGAAGCGCCTGGCGGACGCCCGGCGCGACGGGGATCGGGTGTACGCCGCCATCCTGGGGCTGGGCTCCTCCTCCGACGGCCGGGGCAAGGGCATCACCGCGCCCAACCCCGAGGGCCAGCGCCTGGCGCTCCAGCGCGCCTACGCCTCGGCCGGGCTCAGCCCGATCGAGGTCGGGCTGGTCGAGGCCCACGGCACCTCCACGGCCGTGGGCGACGTGGTCGAGGCCCAGGCGCTGGCCGCGCTGTTCCAGGCCGCCGGGGCCCGCCCGCGCCAGGTGCCGCTGGGCTCGATCAAGTCCCAGATCGGCCACCTCAAGAGCGCGGCCGGGGCCGCGGCGCTGCTGAAGGCGGTGCTCAGCGTGCACCACGGGCGCATCCCGCCCTCGATCCACTTCGAGACCCCGAACCCGCAGATCGACTTCGAGCAGGGGCCGTTCTACGTGCCCCGCGCGGCCGAGCCGTGGCGCACGGCGCCGGGCCGGCGGCGGGTGGCGGCGGTGTCCTCCTTCGGCTTCGGCGGCTCGAACTTCCACGTGCTGGTGGGCGAGCCGGGCCCGGAGGCGGCCGGCGGCGGCGGGGACGGCGGGGGCCAGGAGCGCACGACGGAGGTGCAGGTCATGGCGGCGGGCACGCTCGAGCTGGGGACGCAGGCGCAGGCGACGAGCGCGGGCGCGGAGCTCCGCTTCCTGGCCGTGGGCGCCGGGGATCGGGCCGGGCTCGGCGCCGGCCTGCAGGCGGCGCTGGCGCGTCCGCAGGACGACGCCACCCGTGTGCCGGACGCGGTGCGGCGGGCCCCGCAGCGGCTGGTGATCCCCTGGGGCGCGCCCGAGGAGCGCGCCCGCAAGGCCGCGCTGGCGTCCCGGGCGCTCGCCCAGGACGAGCCCGCCGCCTGGCGGGCGCTGGCGGCCCAGGGCGTGTTCCGCGGTCAGGGCGAGCCGGGCAAGCTCGCCTTCGTGTTCCCCGGCCAGGGCTCGCAGTACGTGGGCATGCTGGCCGGGCTGCGCGTGCTCGAGCCCGTGGTGGCCGAGACCTTCGCCGAGGCCGACCGCGTCATGACCCCCATCCTGGGCCGCCCGCTCAGCGACTACGTGTTCGCCCCCGACTCGCCCGAGACCCGCGCGGCGCTGCAGGACACGACCGTGTGCCAGCCGGCCATGCTGGCGGCCGACATCGCGCTGCACCGCCTGCTCGCGCGGCGCGGCTTCCAGCCCGACCTGGTCGCCGGCCACAGCCTGGGCGAGTACGCCGCCCTGGTGGCCGCGGGCGCGCTGGAGCTCGGGGACGCGCTCGTCGCGGTCAGCGCCCGGGCCAAGGAGATGGCCGGGGTGCAGGTGCCCGATCCGGGCCGCATGGCGGCCGTGTTCGCCTCGCCCGAGCGGGTGCAGGCGCTGCTCGCGGACCTGCCCGCGGTCGTGCCGGCCAACTACAACTCGCGCTCGCAGACGGTGATCGCCGGGACCAGCGCGGCCATGGCGGCGGCGCTGCTCCGGCTGGAGGCGGCCGAGGTGAAGGCGGTGCCGCTGGCCGTCTCGCACGCCTTCCACTCCTACATCGTGGCCCCGGCGGCCGAGCCGCTGCTCGCGGTGCTCTCGCGGCTGCCCTTCCGGGCGCCGCGCATCCCGGTGCTCGCCAACCTGGACGCCGAGCCCTACGGCCAGCGGCCCGAGGACCTGGGGGACAACCTGCGTCGGCTGGCCCGCCAGGTGGCCTCCCCGGTGCGCTGGTCCCAGTCGCTCGAGCGCATGCACGCGCTGGGCGCCCGGGTGTTCGTCGAGGTGGGCCCCAAGAAGGTGCTGGCCTCCTTCGTCAGCGACGTGCTGGGCGAGGCCGGCGTGCTGGCGGTGGCCACTAACCAGCCCAAGCTGGGGGAGCTGCCCTCCCTCGCCCTGGCGCTGGGCGCGCTGGGCGCGGCGGGCCTGCCGCGGGAGTCCGAGCGGCCCGAGGTCGCCGAGATCGCCGGGGTGGCCGAGGCCACCGAGGTCGCCGGGGCGCCCGAGGTGGTGGTGAGCGGGGTGAGCCTCGGCCTGCCCGGGCTCGGACGCGAGGTGTTCGCCGAGGACAACACCGAGGCGCTGCTGGCCGGCTACCCCGGCATCGACAGCCTGCCCGAGGCGGGCCGCCAGGCGCTGGCCGGCCAGCGCATCGTGCGGCTGCTCAAGGACGCCCCTGGCGGGCCGGCCTTCGAGGTGATCGACGCGCCCGAGCGGGTGGCCCAGCTCACCGGCCAGCGCGGGCGGCTGGACCTCGCGGCCGAGTTCGGTTTGCAGCCCGAGCTGATCGAGTCGCTGGACATCACCACCCAGCTCGCCGTGGGGGCGGGGCTGCTGGCGCTGCGCGACGCGGCCATCCCGCTCGTGCCGCACCACCGCACCGCGCGCAACGGCGCCCGCCTGCCCCTCGGCCACAGGCTGCCCGAGGGCCTGGCGGACGAGACCGGGGTGATCTTCGCCTCGGCCTTCCCGGGTTACGACCGGTTGATCGGCGAGCTCGAGGCGCGCGGCCGGGCCGAGCAGCTCGCGGCCCGCATCGCGGAGCTGCGCGCGCTGGCCGACGAGCTGGGGCCGCTGCACGCCGTGAGCCGCAGGCTCCAGGCGCTCGAGGCCGAGCTGGGCGAGGGCTACCACCTCGACCGGCGTTTCATCTTCCGCGCGCTGTCCATGGGCCACGCCCAGCTGGCCGAGCTCATCGGCGCGCGCGGCCCGAACATGCAGCTCAACGCCGCCTGCGCCTCGACCACCCTGGGCGTCGCCATCGCCGAGGACTGGATCAGCCGCGGGCGCTGCCGGCGGGTGCTGCTGGTGGCGGCCGACGACATCACCAACCCGCGCCTGAGCCCCTGGCTGGTGGGCGGGCTGCTGGCCACCGGCGCGGTGACCACCGAGGCCGAGCTCGAGCGGGCGGCCCTGCCCTTCGACCGGCGCCGGAACGGGATGATCCCCGGCATGGGCGCGGCTGGCCTGGTGATCGAGGCGGCCGCGGCCGCGGCCGAGCGCGGGGCGCGGGGCGTGGTGCGGCTGCTGGGGACGGTGGCCGGCAACAGCGCCTTCCACGGCTCCCGCCTGAACCCCGAGCACATCTCCGGGCTGATGGCGCGGCTGGTCGGCCAGGCCGAGCGCCGGCATGGGCTCTCGCGCGCCGCGCTGGCCCGGGAGCTGGTGTTCGTGTCCCACGAGACCTACACCCCGGCCCGCGGCGGCAGCGCCGGCGCCGAGGTGCGCGCGTTGCGCGACACCTTCGGCCCGGCCGCGGCCGACATCCTGGTGGCCAACACCAAGGGCTTCACCGGCCACCCCATGGCCGTGGGGCTGGAGGACGCGGCCGCGGTGCGTATGCTCGAGCGCCAGGTGGTGCCGCCGGTGGCCAACCACCGCGAGCCCGACCCCGAGCTGGGGGTGCTGAACCTCTCGCGCGGCGGCCCGGCCCCGGTGCGCTACGCCCTCCGGCTGGCGGCCGGCTTCGGCTCCCAGGTGGCCATGACGCTCACCCAGCGGCTCGAGCCCGCGCCTGGGCGCATCGCCGACCCGGCCCGGCACCAGGCCTGGCTGGCCGAGGTGACTGGCGCCCCGGACGCCCGGCTCGTCGTGCAGAACAAGACGCTCCTGGCCCTGCCACCCGAGGCGGCGCAGGCGGAGGCGGCCGTGGCGCCGCCGGTCGCGCCGCCGACCGATCGGACGGATCCGACCGATCGGTCCGATGAGGTCCGCGCCAAGATCCTCGAGATCGCCGCGAAGAAGACGGGCTACCCGGTGGACATGCTGGATCCGGCGCTCGACCTGGAGGCGGACCTCGGCATCGACACGGTCAAGCAGGCGGAGATGTTCTCGGAGATCCGGGTGGCCTTCGGCATCCCCAAGCTGGAGGGCATGAAGCTGGCGGACTACCCCACCCTGGGGCACATCGTGCAGTTCGCGCTGCAGCGGCTGCCAGGCGGGGGCCAGGAAGAGTATCCGACCGATCCGACCGATCGGTCGGATCCGACCGATCGGTCCGATCGGTCCGATGAGGTCCGACAGAAGATCCTCGAGATCGCCGCGAAGAAGACGGGCTACCCGGTGGACATGCTGGATCCGGCGCTCGACCTGGAGGCGGACCTCGGCATCGACACGGTCAAGCAGGCGGAGATGTTCTCGGAGATCCGGGCGGCCTTCGGCATCCCCAAGCTGGAGGGTATGAAGCTGGCGGACTACCCCACCCTGGGGCACATCGTGCGGTTCGCGCTGCAGCGGCTGCCTGGCGGGGCCGAGGAAGAGAAACAGACCGATCCGACCGATCGGTCGGATCCGACCGATCAGTCCGATCGGTCCGATCGGTCCGAGCGGCCGGCCGAGTCCCTGCCGCCCTTCTTCACCCCCGAGCTGGTCGGGTTGCCGGCCCTCGCGGATTGCCTGCCCACCGGCGTGCGGCTGCAGGGCGCGCGGGTGCTGCTCGCGGGCGGGGAGGAGCGCCTGGCCGCGGCGCTGGCCTCGGCCCTGCGGGAGCGCGGCGCCGAGCCGGTGCGCCTGCGGGCCCAGACGCCCGAGGAGGCGGCAGGCGAGGCCGCGGCGGCCGGGCCGCTCGCCGGCGCGCTGGTGTTGCCGCCCGCGGGCGCGGTGGTGCCGCTGGACGAGCCGGACGACGCGCGCTTCCGCGAGGCGCTGGACGCCCGCGTGCGCCTGCCGTTCCGGGTGGCCCAGGCGCTGTCCGCCGGGCTCCGCGATCGGGCCGGGGCCTTCTTCCTGGTGCTCACCCGCCTGGGCGGCCTGCACGGCTTCGGCCCCGAGGGCCCGGCCGATCCCCTGGCCGGGGCCAGCACGGGCTTCGCCAAGGCGCTGGCGCGCGAGTGGGGCCGCTGCCTGGTCAAGGCGCTGGACCTGCCCGCGGAGCTCGAGGCGGACGAGGTCGCCCGGGCGGCGCTGGGCGAGGTGGAGCGCGGGCCGGGCGCGGTGGAGATCGGCGTCGGTCCGGCCGGCCGCTTCGGGGTGTGCTGCCGGGAGCTCCCGCCCGGCCAGGCCGGGCCGGGCTTCGCGCTCGGGGCCGGCCAGGTGGCGCTCGTGCTGGGCGGGACCGGGGGCATCGCCCCCTGGCTGGCCGCGGAGCTCCGCCCCCAGGGTGGAGCCACCTTCTGGCTGGCGGGCCGCGGGCCGCTGCCGGCCGCGGACGACCCGGACGTGGCGATGCTCGAGCGCGAGCGCGAGCGGTTGAAGGCCGTGCTGGCCGAGCGGCTGCGCGCCCAGGGCGCGCGCCTAACCCCGGCCGCGGTTGAGGCCGAGCTGCAGCGCCTGGAGCGGGCCCGGGCGGCGCGCGAGGCCGTGGCGCGGGTCGCGGCCCGGGGACATCGGGTGCAGCACGCCCGGGTGGACGTGACCGACGCCGACGCCCTCGGGGAGCTGGTGCAGGAGCTGCTGCGGCGGGAGGGCCGGCTCGACCTGGTGGTGCTGGCCTCCGGCCTGGACCAGAGCCAGGCGCTCGAGCGCAAGACGCCCGAGGGCTTCGAGCGCATCCTGGGGGTCAAGGTGCAGGGGCTGCGCACCCTGCTGCGCGCGCTGCACGGGCGGGCCACGCCGAGGCTCGCGCTGCTCGGCTCGATCGCCGGCCGCTTCGGCAACCTGGGCCAGGTGGACTACGCCGCCGCCAACGACGTGCTGGCCAAGGCCGCCCGTGGCCTGGGGGCCGTGACCCTGGCCTACGGGCCGTGGGCCGAGGTGGGCATGGCCAGCCGCGGCTCGGTGCCACAGGCCATGGCGCAGGCGGGGCTCCCCTGCCTGCGCCCGGCCGAGGGCCAGGCCAGCCTGCGGGCCGCGCTGGCGGCCGGGCTGGTCGGCGAGGTGGTGGTGGCCGCCGGGCTGGGCGGGCTGAGCGCGGCCGACGGGCTGCAGTGCGTCGAGCTCGACAGCCTGCGCCGGCGGCGGGTCGCGAACCCGCGCGGCTTCCCCCTGCTGGGGGAGGCGCTCGGCTGGACGCCGGCCGAGGGCCTGGAGCTGGAGGTGGTCTTCGACGCCCGGCGCGATCCCTACCTGTCCGATCACCGCATCGAGGGGGTGCCGGTGGTGCCAGGGGTGATGGCGGTGGAGTGCTTCGCCGAGGCGGTGCGGCTGGTCGAGCCGGGCCAGGGCGCGCTCAGCGTGGAGGAGCTGGTCTTCGAGGCGCCGCTCAAGCTCTACCGCGACGAACCGCGGCGGGCGCGACTGGTCGCGCGACCGGTCTGGGAACGCGGGCGGGCTTACCGGGTCAGCCTGGAGACCACCCGCGCCCTGGCCGGCGGCCGCACCCAGCGCGTGATCCACCACCGGGCCCTGGTGCGCCTCGAGCCCGGGGCGGCCGCGGCGCGCTGCGTGCTCCCGGCGGCCGACGGGCGGGCGGCGCTGGCCAGCGCCGCCATCTACCGGGTGTTCTTCCACGGCCCGTCGTTCCAGGTGCTCGAGCGCGCCGCCCCGGCCGACGGCGGCGGGGTGGTCGGGGAGCTGGCGCCGGCGCGCGCGCTGCCCCGCCTGGGCAGCCCGGGCGAGCTGGTCACCCAGCCGATGCTGGCCGAGCTGGCCTTCCAGACCGCGGGCCTGCTGCAGGCCCGCCGCAGCGAGCGGCTGGCGCTGCCCGCCGGGGCGACCCGGTTGGCCTTCCCCCGGCCCGGCTCGGCCCCGCAGGGGCAGGTGTCGGCCTGGGTGGAGGAGGGCGGCGCGGGCTTCCGCGCCCGGGTGGTGGACGAGGCCGGGCAGGTGCTGGTGGAGCTGGACGGCTACCGCACCTCGGAGCGGCCGGAGCCGCTGTCCGAGGCGGCCCGCGGGGCGCTGCGCTCCGGGGAGCCCGCGTGAGGCTGCGCTGGCTGCTGGTGCGGGACCAGGCGGGCGCGGAGCTCGAGCGCTGGCTGACCCCCGCGGAGCTGGCCGAGGGGGGCCGCTACCGGCACCCCGGCCGCAGGCGCCAGTGGCTGCTCGGCCGGGTGGCAGCCAAGCGGCTCGCGGGCGAGTCCCTGGGGGGCCCGGCCGCGGTGCGGGTGCGCCGCGGGCCGCAGGGCGCGCCGTGGTTGGCCGATCCGGACGGCCGGCCCCAGCCGCTCGCGCTCAGCCTGGCGCACGCGGACGGGCTCGCCCTGGCGGTCACCGCGCCCGGCGCGGCCACCCGCCTGGGGGCCGATCTCGAGCGCGTGGAGCCGCGCGGCGCGGCCTTCCTGGAGGATCACTACACCCCCGAGGAGCGTCGCTGGCTGGACGGGCTGGCCCCGGCCGAGCGGCCGCTGGCCGCGTGCGTGGCCTGGGCGGTCAAGGAGGCGGTGCTCAAGGCCCTGGGCGTGGGGCTGGGCGCGCCGGCCGACAGCGTGTCGGTGGGGCCGTGCGCGCTCGCTCCGTCCGGGGAGTTCCAGCCGGTCCCGGTGCGGCTCGCGGGCGAGGACGCGGTCCATGCGGCCTGGCGGCTCGCGCCCGGGGGCGAGTTCGTGCTGGCGCTGGCGCGGCTCGCGCCAGCCTGAGCGCCGGGCTCAGCGGTGGGGCGGGGCGGGCGGTCGCCGGGTGTCGCGCCGCAGCCCGTCGCGCTGGCGGCAGCCCTCCTGATCGCCGAGCAGGCAGCCCTCGTGGAGGCGGTCCCTGGCGCGCGCGCGGTCCACGGGCACGCCGCGGCCCTCCAGGTGGAGCTGGCCGAGCAGCGTGCAGCAGGCGGCCGCGCCGCCGTCGCAGGCCATCTGCACCACCCCGGCGCGCAGCTCCTCGGGCAGGTCGGGCTCGGCCCGGCCGAGCGCCGCGGCCAGGCCGCAGCAGGCCTCGGCGTCGCCTTGCTCGCACGCGTCCCCCAGCAGCCCGAGCGGCAGGTGGGGGTCCAGGGCGGCGCCGCCGGCCCCGGACAGCAGCAGCGTGGCCAGCTTGCGGCAGGCGCTGGGCTCGCCCCCCTGGCAGGCGCTCTGGTACAAGCCGGCCGCGCGCACCGGTTCGCTGGCCTGCAGCCCGTCGCCCAGCGCCTCGCAGGCCGGCCAGGCGCGCACGTCGCACGCGAGCTGCAGCCGTTGCCGGCCGGCCGCCGGCCCGGAGCCCTGGATGCGGCCGCTCTCGGTCAGGCGCCACAGCTCCAGGCAGGCCGCGGGCACCAGCCGGCCGCAGGCCCGCTCCAGCAGCTCGACCCCGGCGGTCAGGCCGGGCGAGGAGCCGGCGGGCGCCTCGCGCACCCGCTGCAGCCCGAGCTCCAGGCAACCCACGGGCTCCCCGGCCTGGCAGGACCGCTCGAACAGCGCCGCGGCCCTCGCGTCGTCCATGTCCAGCCCGAGCCCGGCCTGGATCATCCGCCCCAGCCGCACGCAGGCCCGGGTGGAGCCGCCCTGGCAGGCGCGCTCGCGGAGCGAGGCCAGCTCCACGCAGCCCGCAGTGGTGAAGACCCCCGGCCCGATCTCGCAGGCCCGCTGGAGCACCTCCAGCGCCCGGCGCTCGTCGCGGGGCAGCCCGCGGCCCTGGACCAGCCAGCTCCCGAGCAGCCCGCAGGCGGCCTGATCCTCCCGGGCGCAAGCCGCCTCCAGCCAGGCGGCGGCCTGTGCGTCCGACACCCCTGGCAGGCGTCGCTCGGCCTGGGCCCAGGCGAGCTCCAGGCAGGCGGCGGCGTGCCCGCCCTCGCAGGCCGTCCGGCGCAGCGCCTGGGCGCGCAGCGGGGCCGCCCGCTGCAGGGCGCCCGCGGCCGCGGCGCAGGCCTCGGGCTGTCCGCCCGCGCAGGCGCGCTCGAGCAGCGTGAGCCCCTCGGCCGCCTTGGGTGGCTGGGAGAGCAGCGCCGCGCCCAGCCGGGCGCAGCCGGTCAGATCCCCACCCTGGCAACCCTGGCGCTCGAGCGCCTCGATGCGCGCGCGCGCCGGGCCGACCGTGGCCGGGTCGGCCGAGAGCAGCGCCGCCAGGCGCGTGCAGGCCCAGGCCCGGCCGCGCTCGCACAGCAGCGCCACCCCGGGCCGCTCCAGGGCCTCCAGCCAGCGGGCGAGCGGTGGGAAGGCGCGGGCGGCGCTCGCCAGCGGCGGGGCCAGCGCCTGGCAGGCCTGCCCGTGGCCGAGGCGGCAGGCGCGCGCCTCCATGAAGGCCGCCAGCAGCCTGGAGCGCACCACGCCGCCGCCGTCACGGTAGCGCAGCGCCAGCGCGTGGCAGCTCGGGCCGAAGCCGGAGCGGCAGGTGCGGATCTGGAGCTCCAGCGAGGCGGCCGGCGCGGCGCGGCCGCCCGGCGCGGACTGGAGGGCACCGGCCAGATCGTGGCACGCGGCCAGGTGGCCGGCGCGGCAGGCCTCCTCGAAGGCGGTGCGCGCGGCGGGCCACTCGCCGTGGCGCGCGAGCGCGATCCGCCCCTGGGCCCAGCGACCGGCCGGTGCGCCGGCCACCACCGCCAGGCGGGCCGCCTCCTCGGCCTCCTCCCAGCGCCCGAGCAGCTGGAGCGCCAGCGAGTGGGCCGCGCAGGCCACGCCGTCGCCGGCCTGGCAGGCCGAGGCCAGCCCGCCCTCCAGCGCTCTGGCTGCGGCCGCGCCCTCGTCCAGCAACCGCAGCACCGCCTCCTCGGCCGGGGCGGGGGCCGCCGCCGGCCGGGCCGCGGCCGGTCCGCGGGCGGGCGGCGGCGCGGGGGCGGCCAGCAGCGCGAGCGCGAGCAAACACGGGAGCGTCATGCCTTCTCACTAACCCCGCGGGCGCTCCCTTGCAAGCGCGCGCGCTGCGGGGTACTTGAGGGGCCATGGCGATCCCCCCCGAGCCCGCGCCTCGCGCGCCCAGCGGCTGGCTGTTCGTGCCCAGCCTGTACTTCGCCGAGGGGCTGCCCTACACCGTGGTGAATCTGGTGTCCGTGCCCATGCTGAAGGGGCTGGGCGCCTCGAACGAGGCCATCGGGCTGACCAGCCTGCTCTACCTGCCCTGGGCGCTGAAGGGGATGTGGGGGCCGCTGGTGGATCGCTACGGCACCCGGCGGGGCTGGATCGTGGGGAGCCAGGCCGGGCTGGCCGCGTTGCTCGGGCTGCTCGCGCTGGCCCTGCTGGGGCCCGCGCCGAGCCTGCTGGCGGTGGCCTGCTTCGCCGTGCTGGCGGTGGCCTCGGCCACCCACGACATCGCCGTGGACGGCTACTACCTCGAGGCCCTGGACCCCAGGCGCCAGACGCTGTTCGTCGGGGTGCGCGGGGCGGCCTACAAGGTCGCCTGGCTGGCCGGCCAGGGCGGCCTGGTGTACCTGGCCGGAGCGCTGGCGGCCGCGGGGCTGCTCGGGCTCGAGGCCGCCTGGGCCGCCGCCTTCGGGCTGGCCGCGCTGGTGTTCGCCGGGCTGGCCGGATACCACGCGGTCGCGCTCCCGCGCCTGGGCGCCGGGGCGGCCGCCGGGGGCGGGCCGGCGCAGGGGCTCGGGCGGAGCTTCGCGGCCGCCTTCCGCACCTACCTCGAGCTGCCGCGGGTGGGCTGGCTGGTGGCCTTCATCCTGCTCTTCCGCCTGGGCGACGCCTTCATGCTCAAGATGGCCCAGCCCTTCCTCATGGACGCGCCCGAGCTGGGCGGGCTGGGGATGAGCACCGAGCAGATCGGGCTGCTGTACGGGACGGTGGGCACGCTGTTCTCGCTGGCCGGCGGGCTGCTGGGCGGCTGGCTCATCGCCCACGGGGGGCTCAGGCGCTGGATGTTGCCGCTGGCGCTGACCCAGGCGGCCTTCATCCTGCTCTACTTCTGGCTGGCCTGGGCGCGGCCTGGGCTGCTGGGGGTCGCCCTGGTCAACGCGGTCGAGCAGCTCGCCTATGGCCTGGGCGTCTCGGCCTACACGGTGGTGCTGTTCCGCGCGGTGCGGCCCGAGCACCGCGCGGCCCACTACGCCATCACCACCAGCCTGATGGCCGCGGGCATGATGCTGCCGGGGGCGCTCAGCGGCTACCTGGCCGCGGCCTTCGGCTACCGGGGCTTCTTCCTGGCCTGCGCCGCGCTGTCCTTGCCCGGGCTGCTGCTGCTCCTGCGGGTGCCCTACCGCGAGGAGCCCGCGCCCGGGGCTTGATCCTTTCCCGGCGACACCCCAACATGCGGCCTGGAGGTGCGCGATGAAGCACGCTGGCGCGTGGCTCGTGCTCGTGGGGGCGTTCGCGGCGACCGGCTGCAGCGGGGGCGGTCAGGACGTGTGCGCCGGGGTCGACTGCTCGCTCCACGGCCGCTGCGTGGTGGTGGAGGGCGAGCCGCGCTGCGACTGCGACGCGGGCTACCTGGCGCTGGGCCTGGTGTGCCACCCGGACTGGTGCCGGGCGCTCGCCTGCGAGCGGGGCAGCTGCGTGCAGAACACCTTCGAGGGCGAGTGCCAGTGCCTGGCCGGCTGGGGTGGGCTGCTGTGCGACACCTGCGCGGCGGATTACCACCGCGAGAACGCCGACTGCGTGCCGGACGCCCCCTGCGACCAGGACGTCTGCGTCCACGGCCTCTGCCGCGTGGAGGCGGAGACCGAGGTGTGCGACTGCGACGCGGGCTACGCCGGGCTGCTGTGCGACGGGTGCGCGGCGGGCTACCGGCCCGCGGGGCTGACCTGCGTACCGGACGGGGACGACCCCTGCCTGCCCAACCCGTGCGACCAGCCGAACCGCGGCCGCTGCCAGGACGACGGCCAGGGCGGGGCGGAGTGCCTGTGCGACCTCGGCCACCACGACGAGGCCGGGGCGTGCGTGCCGGACGTGGTCTGCGATCCGGCCAGCACCTGCGCGGGCCACGGGCAGTGCACCGGCGTGGGGCTGGCCTGCGACTGCGACGACGGCTACGCGGGTGAGCACTGCGACACCTGCGCCGGGGGCTACCACGACCAGGCCGGGGTGTGCGTGGCTGACGAGGTGTGCGATCCGCTCACCACCTGCGCGGGCCACGGGGTGTGCACGGGCCTGGGGCTCGAGTGCGCCTGCGACCCGGGCTACGCGGGCGCCGGCTGCGACGCCTGCGCCGGGGGCTACCACCAGGAAGGCGGTGCGTGCGTGCCGGACGTGACCGAGTGGAGCGAGGGCCTGTTCGAGGTCGAGGCGGGCGGCCGGCACCTGGTGCTCAGCCTGCTCGAGCCGGGCGTGGTGCGGGTGCACTACCTGCTGGGCGCGGAGCCGGCCCCCGAGCGCGGCTGGACCTTCCTGCCCGAGCTGAGCTGGCCCACCGCGCCCATCACCCCGGAGGATCTGGGCGCGCACTGGCGCATCCGCACCGCGGAGCTCAGCGTGCTCGTCTCCAAGGCCGAGCTGGCCCTCGCCTTCCAGGATCCGGACGGCAACACGCTCAGCGAGGACGTGCCGGGCGGGGTGGCCGACGGCGGGCGCACCCTGGTCAAGGACCTGCTGCCCGACGAGCACTTCTTCGGCTTCGGGGAGAAGACCGGGGCGCTCGACAAGCGCGGCGCGTCCCTGGTGATGTGGAACACGGACGCGCTCGACGACGGCGATCCGCAGACCATCGACTGGGTCGATCCCCTCTACCAGTCCCACCCGTTCTACGTGTCGCTGCGCGCGGGCCGGGCCAGCGGCCTGTACCTGGCCAGCACCTTCCGCACGGCCTTCGACCTGGGCGCGGCGAGCCCGGGCCAGCTCCGCCTGAGCACGGCCGGCGGCGACCTGGACTACGTGTTCCTGGCCGGGCCCAGCGTGGCCCGGGTGGTGGAGCGCTACACCGCGCTGGTCGGCCGGCCGTTCCTGCCGCCCCTGTGGACGCTCGGCTACCACCAGTGCCGCTGGAGCTACCACCCCGACTCGCAGGTGCGCCAGATCGCCAGCGAGTTCCGCACCCGCGCCATCCCGGCCGACGGCCTGTGGCTGGACATCGACTACATGGACGGCTTCCGCTCGTTCACCTGGAGCCCGACCGAGTTCCCCGATCCGCCGGGCCTGCTGTCCGATCTCGAGGCCCAGGGCTTCAAGACGACGGTGATCATCGATCCGGGCATCAAGCACCAGCCGGGCGGCGGCTACACCGTGTACGACACGGGCGTGGCGGGCGCTCACTTCGTGCAGGCCGCGGCCGGGGGCGACTTCGTGGGCGAGGTGTGGCCCGGGGACGCGGTCTTCCCCGACTTCACGCGTGTGGCCACCCGCGCCTGGTGGGAGGGCTGGGTGGCCAGCCTGCTGGCCACCGGCGTGCGCGGGGTGTGGATCGACATGAACGAGCCCACCACCTTCACCGGGCAGTTCCCGCTGGACAGCCTGTTCGACGGCGAGGGGGTGCCCACCGATCACCGCGAGGCGCGCAACGTCTACGCGCTGCTCATGGCCCGGGCCACCCAGGCCGGCATGCTGCAGGCCGAGCCCGACCGGCGGCCCTTCGTGCTGACCCGGGCCGGCTTCTCGGGCGTGCAGCGCCACTCCTCCGTGTGGACCGGGGACGCTCACTCGACCTGGGAGCACCTGGCCCAGCAGCCGGCCATGCTGGCCAACCTGGGGCTGTCGGGCGTGGCGCTGGTCGGCTCGGACGTGGGCGGCTTCACCGGCAATCCGGGCGCGGAGCTGTACACCCGCTGGCTGGCGCTGGGGGCGATCTCGCCCTTCTTCCGCGGCCACGTGCAGACCGGCGTGCCCGGCCACGAGCCGTGGGCCTTCGGCGCGGAGATCGAGGGCTGGGCCAAGGCGCTGATCGAGACGCGCTACCAGCTGCTGCCCTACTTCTACGCCCTCATGCGCCAGGCGGCCGACACCGGCGCGCCGGTGCTCCGGCCGCTGCTGTACGAGTTCCAGGACGATCCGGCCACCTACGCGCGGGACGCCGACGTGCTGATCGGCCCGTTCCTGCTGGCCGCGCCGGTGGTGACCCTGGGCGCCACCAGCCGGGACGTGTACCTGCCCGCGGGCGCCTGGATGGACTACGCGAGCGGCGCGGTCTGGACGGGTGGCGCCCTGGCCACCCTCGCGGCCCCGCTGGGCGGGCTGCCGCTGCTGGTGCGGGCCAACGGTGTCCTGCCCATGTGGCCGCTCATGCAGTACGTGGGCGAGCGCGCGGCCGACCCGCTGTACCTCGACCTCTTCCCGGTGAACGGGCAGCCGGCCCAGGCCTTCGCCGTCTACCTGGACGACGGCGAGAGCCTGGCCTACCAGCAGGGCGCCTTCCACCGCTTCCAGGCCGCGCTGGCCTGCGACGCGACCGGCGCCAGCCTGACGCTCGGCGCGCCCGAGGGCAGCTTCACCCCCGCGCACCAGCACCTGTGGGTGCGGGCGCACGGCGTCGGCGCGCTGCCCACCGGCGTCAGCCTGGACGGCGACCCGCTCACCGCGCGGGCCCTGGTCTCCGACCTCGACACCCAGGACGGCTGGGCTTACGACCCCGCGGCCAAGGTGCTGCACGCGCGCTTCCCGCGGCCTGCCGCCGCGGCCGCGGTGCGCCTCACGTACGACACCGCCCCCATCGAGCCCGGCATCGACGTGACCTTCCAGGTGGCGCTGCCGGCCGCCACGCCGGCGGGCGATCCCATCGCGCTCGCCAAGAGCCCGGAGTGGAACCCGGCCGCGCCGGTGATGACCCGCGACGGCCTCTCGGCCAGCGTCACCGTGCGGCTGCTGCCCGGCGTCGTGGTGCAGTACAAGTACACGCGCGGGAGCTGGGCCACGGTCGAGAAGGCCGCCGGCTGCCAGGAGCGCCAGAACCGCCAGGTCACCGTGGCGGACGACGGCAGCGGCTCGATGACCGTCGACGACAGTGTGGTCATGTGGGCCGACGACGCGACCTGCAAGTGAGCGGGGCGGGGGCCGAGGCGCACTTGGGCATCCGACGGCACACGCGCGCGTGGGGGCGCGTCGTCCTGGCGCTGGCCACGCTCGCGCCGGCCGCAGGCTGTGGGCAGGCCGGCGCGCCCGCGCCCGGGCGGGAGCGGGACTGCCGGCCGACGCTGTTCCACCGGGCCGTGGGCAGCCCCGGGCGGGTGGCCCTGGTGGGCGACTTCAACCTGTGGGATCCGCAGGCCACGCCGCTGGCCGATCCGGACGGGGACGGGGTGTACGCGCTCCGGCCCGCGCTCGCGCCGGGCTGGCACCAGTACCGGCTGTGGCAGGACGGGCAGACCTTCCTGGATCCCTGGAACCCGCTGACGCTGTTCGACGCGCAGGGCCAGGAGAACTCGGCCGTCGAGGTCGCGGACTGCGGCCGGCCGGCCTTCGAGCTCGCGCGCCTCGAGGCCTCGCCCGCCGGGGACCTCGACCTGGAGGTCGGCTTCCTGCGGGCCCGCGGCGGGCCGGGCCTGGATCCCTCGCGCTGCCAGCTCGCCCTGGACGGCGCGTCGCAGGCCTGGACGGTCGGCCCGGCCGGGGACGGCCTGGTGGCCGGGCTCACCGGGCTCGCGCCCGGCAAGCACCGCCTGACCCTCCAGGGCGCGGACCTCGACGGGGCCGAGGCCGAGCCGCTCGCGCTGCCCTTCTGGGTGGAGCCCGAGCCCTTCGACTGGCGGGGGGCCCTCGTCTACCAGGTCATGGTGGATCGCTTCGCGCGCGCGGACGGCGGCGCGCTGGACGGGGCTGCCGGCATCTCCTTCCGCCACGGCGGGGAGCTCGGCGGCGTGACCCGGTTGCTGCGGGAGGGGTACTTCGAGGCGCTGGGCGTCTCGGCCCTGTGGCTGTCGCCGCTCAACGACAACCCCGAGGACGCGGAGATCGGCCGGGACGGCTTCCCGGCCCAGGGCTACCACGGCTACTGGCCGGCCGACCCGGCCGCCGTGGAGCCGGCCTTCGGCGGCGAGGCCGCGCTCGAGGAGTTGGTGGCGGAGGCCCACGCGCGCGGGCTGCGGGTGCTGCTCGACGTGGTGCCCAACCACGTGCACCGCAGCCACCCCTACGCCCGCGAGCACGCGGGCCCGGCCTGGTTCAACCACCCGCAGGGCGACTGCATCTGCGGCACGAGCTGCCCCTGGGCGGAGTTCATCGAGAGCTGCTGGTTCGACCCCTTCCTGCCCGATCTGCGCTTCGAGAACCCCGAGGTGGTCGCGCGGCAGGTCGAGGACCTGTGGACCTGGCTCGAGCGCTTCGACCTGGACGGGCTGCGGCTGGACGCGGTGCCCATGATGCCGCGCCTGCTCACCCGCCACCTGCGCGCCCGGGTGCGCGGCCTGGAGGGCGGCGGGGCGCCCGTCCACCTGCTGGGCGAGTGCTACACCGGCCGGGGCGGCCAGGACGTGATCCGCTACTACCTCGGGCCCCACGGGCTGGACGGGCTGTTCGACTTCCCGGTCATGTGGGCGCTGCGCGCGGCGCTGCGCGGCCAGATCGGCCTCGACGAGCTGGAGGCCGAGGTCGAGCGCAGCCAGGCTGCCTGGGCGGGCTCGGGCGCGGTCATGGCGCCCATCGCGGGCAACCACGACGTGGCCCGCCTGCTGTCCGAGCTCAACGGCGACGCGGTCTGGGATCCGCGCGGCCAGCCGCCCCCGGCGCCCGAGCGTGACGAGCCCTACGCGCTGGCCCGGCTGGCGTTCGCCTTCCTGCTGACCCAGCCCGGGGCGCCGGTCGTGTACCAGGGCGACGAGTACGGCCAGCCGGGCGCCGGCGATCCGGACAACCGGCGCGACCTGCGCTTCGGCGCCGAGCTGTCGGCCCGCGAGGCGGATCTCCTGGAGGCGGTGCGCGCGCTCGGCCGGGCCCGGCGCTGCAGCCCGGCGCTCCGGCGCGGGGAGCGCGCGGCGCTGCTTTCCAGCGCGGAGCTGTTGGCGTATGGTAGGCACGCCGGAGACGGCCGGCCGGCCCTGGTGGTGCTCCACCTGGGCGCGGAGGCGCGCACGCTCGAGCTCGGCCTGCCCGCGGGCTGGGCGCTGGAGGAGGGGGCGCGCTTCCAGGACGTGCTGGGCGCGCCGGTGACGACCGAGGGGCGCTGGGTGCGGCTCGAGCTCCAGCCCCGCTCGGCCGCGGTGCTGCTTGTGGACCCGGCCTGCGTCGGGAGGTGAGGCGATGAGGCTGCGATTCTGCCTGGGGCTCGGCGTGGCCCTGCTGCTCGGGCTCGCCGCGGGCTGCGGCGGGGCGGGCGACGACCGGCGCGACGCGGGCTGGGACGACGACCTGGACATCTTCCCGCCCGACTTCTGGGATCCGGGCGAGCGGCCGGCCACCCCGTGCGGCGACGGCGGCGACGGCGCGGCCTGCCAGGTCGACGGCCAGGACGGGCCGGCCACCGACTTCTGCCGGGACAGCCCGTGCGTGTACGGCACCTGCCGGGAGCGGGCCGACGGGTTCTTCTGCGAGTGCGCCCCGGGCTACGCCGGCAGCCTGTGCGACGAGTGCGCCCCGGGCTACCACCCCGAGGGCCTGCGCTGCGTGTCCGACGCGCCCTAGGGCGCGTCGGGAGGAGGACATGGTGAGCGGACGAGCGTGGCTGTGCCTGCTGCCCCTGATCCTGGCTGCGCCCGGGCCGGCCCGGGCCGAGGAGCCGGCGGCGGGCGCCGCGGACGGCGAGGCGGGGCTCCTGGCCGAGATCCTGGAGGCCTTCCAGTTCGGCTCCTACGGGCGGGTGCCCTTCGGCAGCGACCTCGACGGCGGCACGGGCCGGCCGGTCAAGGTGATCGCCCACCCGCCGCGGCTGCTGGAGACGCCCTACGCCGAGGTGGATCTCGGCTACCGCCACACGGTGCCGTCGACCGGCACCAGCTTCCTCACCCAGGTGACCGTGGCGCTCGGCGAGCGGCTGTTCCACTTCAACGGCGACTTCGCGGCCGACATCGCCATCCGCAACCTGTACCTCGAGGTGCGCGACCTGCTGGTGCCGGGCCTGAGCCTGTGGGCCGGCTCGCGCATGTACCGTGGGGACGACATCTACCTGCTCGACTTCTGGCCGCTGGACGAGCAGAACACGGTCGGCGGCGGGCTGGCCTACGCCTTCGGCGAAACCCGCCTGGGGCTGCACTTCGGGGTGAACCGGCTCTCGGACAGCTACCAGACCCAGACGGTGCTGGTGCCCGGGCAGGAGACCGGCACCCGGGAGGTGCTGTTCATGGACCGCCAGCGCAGCGTCGTCAGCCTGCGCGGCGAGCACCACTTCGACCTGGCCGAGTCGCTGAGGCTCAAGGCGGTCCTGTACGGCGAGGTGCACACGCTCGCGGCCGGCACCTACCTGACCGCCGACCAGCGCGAGGAGCGCCTGCCCTCCGACCACGGCTGGCTGCTGGGGGCCGAGCTCAGCCTGTACGGCGACGGGCCCTCCAACCACGCCAACCTGTACCTGCGCTACGGGCAGGGGCTGGCCATCTACGACGAGCTGGGGGTGCCCTACGGGCTGGACCGGGAGAAGAAGGCCAGCGGGGCGCGCGAGGTGATGCTGGGCGCGGCGGTCAACCGCGAGTTCGGGGACACGGCCGGGGTGATGTTCGGCGGCTACGCGCGCTACTTCGTGGACGCCGACCCGAACGTCTACGACCGCGACGACGCCTGGGAGCTGGGGCTGGCGCTGCGGCCGGCCTGGTACATCACCCGGCACGTGCACCTCGACGGCGAGCTGAACCTCCAGTACCTGCGGCCGAACGGGCTCAGCCCGGGGGCGGACAGCCTGGAGGCGCCGCTGGTGGTGCAGCTCGGGCTCATGCCGACCGTGTCGCTGGGGCGCGGGGGCTACGCCCGGCCCCAGCTCCGGCTGATCTACGCCGTGAGCCTGCTGACCGACGCGGCGCTGCACACCTACGCCGCGGAGGATCCCCTGCGCGGGCGCGGGGTGCAGCACTACCTGGGCGTGAGCGTGGAGTGGTGGTTCCACTCCTCACGTTACGGGGAGAGGTGAGGCCATGAAGCCGCGGATGCTCTGGGCGCTCGCGCTCCTGCCGGCGCTGTCCGGCTGCGTGACGCCGCCCGATCTCGACGGGCCGCTCAGCGACAACGTCACCGACTGGCGGGACGAGATCATCTACCAGGTGATGACCGATCGCTTCGCGAACGGCGACGCCTCCAACGACTTCGGCGTGAACCTGGCCGATCCGTCGGACTACCACGGCGGCGACTGGCGCGGGCTCCAGGACCGGCTCGGCTACCTCGAGCAGCTCGGCGTCACCTGCCTGTGGATCTCCCCGGTGGTCAAGAACGTGGAGGAGGACGCCGGCTTCTCCTCCTACCACGGCTACTGGGCCCAGGATCTGGATCGCCCCAACCCGCACTTCGGCGACCTGTCGGCGCTGCGGGAGCTGGTCGACGCGGCCCACGCGCGCGGCATGAAGGTGGTGCTGGACATCGTCACCAACCACGTCGGCCAGGCCTTCTTCTACGACATCAACAAGAACGGCCAGCCCGACGAGTTCCTCATGGGCCAGGGCGGGGAGATCGTCCCCATCGGCCAGGGCGAGCCCTCCAGCGACCTGGTGCGCGTCACCGAGTGGGACCCGGACTTCGACCGCGACGGCGTCCAGTCCTGGACCTCGCTCGGCCCCTCGGGCCTGGCCCCGGCGGTGTTCGTGCACCAGCCGGAGATCAACCGCGTACCGCCCGAGCCCTGGCCGCTGGGCGAGGCCTGGGCCTACAACCAGAAGGGCCGGGTGACCGTGTGGCAGGACCCGGAGGTGTGCGGCTGCCCGGCCTGGGGCTGCGCCTGGGACGACGCCTGCCGGCGGGAGCAGGAGGTGCTGGGCGACTTCCCGGGCGGGCTCAAGGACCTGGACACGCGCCATCCCTACGTGCGCGCCACGCTGGCCGACTCGTTCGCCCGCTGGATCGCCCGGGCCGACTTCGACGGCTTCCGCATCGACACCCTCAAGCACGTGGAGCTCGGGTTCTGGGACGACTTCTGCCCGCGCATGCGGCGCTTCGCGCTCGAGCGGGGCAAGCGCAACTTCTTCATGTTCGGGGAGGCCTTCGACGGCGACGACAACCTGCTGGGCAGCTACACCCAGGGCCAGGGCGTCGACAGCGTGTTCTACTTCTCGCAGTACTACACCGTGTTCCGCGGCGCGTTGCTGGGCGACGGGGCGCGCACCTGCGAGATCGAGCGCCTGCACTGCCGGCGGCTGGGGTGCGCGAGCGACCCGTGCGGCGAGGGCCAGGCCTTCCCGGCGCTCTACAGCGACACCCCCAAGGAGAACGGCGTCACCGGCGAGGACGGCCTGGGGCTGGGGCCCGCCCGGCTGCCGGTCTCCTTCGAGTCGAACCACGACGTGGGCCGGCTGCTGTTCTTCATGCCGCCCGCCTGGACCGAGCCCGAGAAGCGCGCGGTGCTGCACCAGGCGCTGGCCTACCTCCTGACCGTGGACGGCGTGCCGGCCCTGTACTACGGGGTCGAGCAGGAGTTCTCCGGCGGCAACGACCCGGCCAACCGCGAGACCCTGTGGGACGCGGACGCCTACCTGCGCCCGGTGTGGAAGGACGGGCACTGGAAGGCCGCCCGGCGCACCTACGACGGGGACGGGGACGGCGAGGACGACACCCTGTGGGAGCCGTTCGACACCGGCAACCCGACCTTCCACCGCATCGCCGAGCTGATCGCGCTGCGCAAGGCGCACGTGGCGCTCAGGCGCGGCGAGCTCGTGTTCCGCTGGTCCACCGCCGGGAGCGGCGGCGAGGACCACGGGCTGGTCGCCTACGAGCGGGTGCACCCCGACGAGCGCGCGCTCGTCGCGCTGAACCTGGGCAAGGAGCTGCCGAGCGTCACCCGCGCGGGCGGGCAGACGATGCCGGTCGGCTTCGCCCCGGGCGCGGTGCTCGAGGATGCGCTCGACCCGGCCTTCACCGTGTCGGTGGCCGCCTCCGGCTGCGCCGCGCCCTCGGGCGGCGGTTGCCTGGAGCTCGAGCTGCCGGCCCGCGGCGTGCGGATCCTGCTGGCGCGGTGAGCCCGACTCTGTGAGGTTCACTGGTGGCAGGTGCTGCCCTGCCGGCGAGGCTGGCATGAGCGAGGTCCCGATCTTCGTCGGCAGGAGCCATCAGGCCCAGCACCGGGAGGCGTTCACCCTGGACTACGCCTGCCGGGCCTGCGGGCTCGCGGCCGAGGTCGCGCTGCTGGCCACGGGCTTCGCGAACGCGCCCTCGCGGGACGACGCCCTCGAGGGCGCGGCCATCTCCTCGGCGCGCAACGCGCGCGGCGCCGTGCCGCTGCTGCGCTGCCCGCGCTGCGGGCGGCGCGACGACCGGGCCGTCCTGCGCTTCGCGCTCGTCTCGGCTCTCCAACTCGCTCTCGGCGCCGCGCCCTTCTCGGCCCTGGCCGTCCTCGCCTTCCACGAGCGCCTGGGCGAGGTGGGCTGGATCTTCCTGGCCACCGGCCTCATCGCCAGCCTGGCCATCTACCTGCGCGTCGTCCACCCGCGCTGGTTCCGTGTCGACCGGCGCGCGAGGTTCTACCTCCCGGACGAAGAGGGTGGCTGACACCCGCGGTCCCGAGCCGGGCCTGTCCGCTGGTTGGCGGACCGAATACGGTGCTATAATCGGTCCGGAAGCGGGAGGGCCCCATGAAGCTCAAGGAGTCGGTCCGGCCGATCACCTACCTCAAGGCCCGCGCGGCGGACGTGGTCCAAGCCGTGGCCGAGAACGGGGCGCCCTACGTGATCACCCAGAAGGGCGAGGCCAAGGCGGTGCTGATGGGCGTCGAGCAGTACGACGCCTGGAAGCGCGCCCTGGCGCTGATGAAGCTCATCTCGATGGGCGAGGCCGAGGCCGCGCGCGGGGAGACCGTGCCCCTGGAGGAGGCCTTCGCCCGGGCCCTGAAGGTCATCGATGACTGAGCGGCGGACCGGGCAGGTCCTGCTGGCGTCTTCCGCCGCGCGCGACCTCGAGGAGATCGCCCGGTACCTGGCCCAGGATTCCCCGGCCCGGGCGCGCGAGCTGGTGGGCCGACTGCTGCGCGCGGCGCGCACGCTGCGCCAGTCCTCGGCCAGGGGCCGGGTGGTGCCCGAGCTCAGGGCCCTGGGCCTGCACGCCTGGCGGGAGCTCGTGGTGCGTCCCTACCGGGTGGTGTATCGGCTCGACGGCAAGACCGTCCTGGTGCTCGCGGTGCTCGACGGCCGGCGCGATCTGGAGGATCTGCTGCTGGAGCGCCTGCTGCGCGGTTGAGCACCCATCCAGCCGACCTGGAGTCGGGTGCTGGAGGAATCATGAGCGACGAGAAGAACTACCCCTACGCCACGCACCTGGACGTGCTGTTCCCGGCCTTGAGCCTGGTGGACGTGCCGGAGCTGGTCCGGAGATGCCAGGACCGCTGGTACAACCAGACCCTCTGCCAGGTGAACGGCTCGGTGGTGCGCCTGGGCATCCTGCAGGGCGAGTACCACTGGCACAAGCACGACCGAGACGACGAGTTCTTCTTCGTGCTGGAGGGGCAGCTGCTGGTCGACCTCGAGGAGCGAACGGTCGACCTCCAGCGCTGGCAGGGCTTCGTCGTGCCCCGCGGGCTCACCCACCGCACCCGCGCCCCGGAGCGGGCGGTCATCCTCATGGTCGAGACCGCCGCCATCGTCCCCACCGGCGACGGAGGCTGAGCCCGCCTGGAAGAGTCAGCGCGGGCTCAGGGCATACAGCGGAGCAGGATGAGCTGGCGGATGATCACCGCAGTGTTGCACCCGCGCTTCGGGAACCTGGCTTGCAGCTCGTCGACCACGGCCTTGCTGACCTCGTAGTTCTGTTCTGTACAGTGGGCGCTGGCGACCACTCGCCGATCGCCGTCCTCCTCGAGCTTCGTCCCGGTGCAGATCTTCTCGAGCGTGGAGACGAGCACTGCGCCCAGGCCATTGGGCGGGGCGCGCACTTCGAGGCGAACGGCCGGGCCCTCGCGCTTCCACTGGTCGCGATACCCCTGGAGCAGTGCGAGCAGCTCGGCCCCGGCCTCGGCGCAGACCTGCTCGGCCCGACGGTTGAGCTCTCCCGGACTCTCCACGAATGCCACGCTGGGCCTGACGACGTTCCCCAGCTGCCTGGAAGTGAGCGGCTCGAGAGCCTCCAGCCGCAGGCGTAGTCGCTGCACTCCTGCCTCGACACGCTCGGGCGCGAGCTCGTAGCGGATGACGACGTCGGCGACGGACAGCGCGGCGAGCTGTCGGAAGTCCTCGTCCTCAGCGCCCGTGCCCAAGCCCTTGGTCATGTGGTCCACGTCGCCCTTGGATGCGCGATCAGTGACCTCCATGGAGGCCCGGATCAACGCGGCGTGCAGCGTCCGGACGCAGATGGACCCTGCTTGGTCCAGGGGGCCGGGTTTCGCTGGCTGGACGACGACAGTCAGGCCATCAGCTTCTTGGGCTTCGGATGGATAGGCCGGGCCGAAGCAGGCGCACAGGGCTACGCTCGTCCAGAAGGCCTTGCACTTCATGGCCGCGCTCCCTTCTCTCGGCAGCCGGAGACCTCGAGCAGCCGGGTGCCGAGCACACGGTGGAAGCGCTCGAAGTCCCTGTCGAGGGTCAGCACGCCGAGTTCGTGCCGCTCGGCCGCGGCGCACAGCAGGAAGTCCGTGTGCGAGCCCTGGACCCCCTTGCGCTGGCAGCGGTTCCAGTGCTGCGCCGCCAGCTCGAAGTCCTCGGGTCCGAGCGGTAGATCGGGGAAGGCGCGCAGCCGGGCCCGCACCTGGACGAGCTGGGCCGCCGCACGGATGCCCGAGAGGACCTCCTGGCGGATGGGCCCCAGGACCACCACGAGCTGGGCGCGGATGAGCTCCGCCAGCTGGGCCACGGCCCTGAGCTCGCGCGGATCGCGCGGTCTGTCCCCGGTCTGCCGGCGCAGGGCCTGCGACCAGACGCAGGAGTCGACCAGCGCCCTCATGGCCTGCCCCTGCGCGCCTTCTTGCGCGCCCGTGCCGGCTCCTGGCGTCCGGCCTTGGGGTCGTAGCCGGGCTCGAACTCGATCTGGCCGAACAGCTCCAGGATGCGCTCCTGCTCGCGGTGGCGGATGTACTCCTCGAGCGCGTCCTGCACCACGGCCCGCTTGCTGCGTGCCCCGCCGAGCTGGATGGCCCGCTCGATCAGCGCCGCGTCGATGTCCAGGTTCGTCGCCATGTGCCTGCCTCCCCTGCGCGAGTCAATGTTCGCACAAAAGGACGCACAACGCAACGCACAATGAAGAAACAAGCCAGGTTCAGGTGGGGCGTGGTCAGGGCGTGAAGACGATCAGGATCAGATCGCGCTGCTTGGCGCCGAACACGAACTTTGCGCCTGGGAACTTCGCGCGCAGGGTCTCGTCCAGGGCGGCCGCCAGCTCGAGGGGGTCCGCCTTGCAGCTGCAGTTGAAGGAGATGTCCTTCCCGTCGTCGCGCTCGAGCTTGACCTTGGAGCACACCCGCTTGAGCGCGGAGTTCAGCACCATGGACAGGCTTCCGGGCCCGTTCTTGGCCACGACCCGGATGGGGCCTCCGTCCTGGGCGGCGGCCTGCTGGTAGCCCTGCAGCTGCTTCGCGATGCTCGCCCGCCCGCCTCGCACACCTCCTCGAGCGCCCGCATGGCCTGGCCCGGCCCGCTGGCGAAGGGCGCGCTCGTCTCGACGACGCTGCCCGCGAGCTGGGAGGTGGCCGATACTCTCGCCTCGAGGCTCAGCTTGAAGCTCCTGCGGCCGCCGTCCGCCTGCTCGAGGAGCTGGTAGCCGATGATCAGGCTGGCGCCCGTGGCCGCTCCCTCCTGGCCGACTCCTGGCGGAGCCAGGACCTCCAGGCCGGCCTGGAGCAGGCTGCGCTGGAGCGTCAGCTCGCACGCCTGGGCGTGCTGGCTCCGCGGCCCGGACGGCTTGAGCAGCACGCTGAGCGGCGCGCCCTCCTGGGCCGCGGCCAGGCAGGGCAGGCCAGAACCGACACACAGGCAGAGCAGCGCGGATAGGTACCTGGTCAAGGGGGCCTCCTGTCAGCTCGCGCTGGCGCGGGTGGCCAGCGCTCCACGGGACTCCGGCAGGTGCGGCGAGTGGGCCCCGCAGGACTCCATGGCCTGCAGCTCCTCGTCGCTGGCCGGGTAGAAGCCGAGCTCCTGCAGCACCTTGAGCTTGGGCCGCACCTGGGTCTCCAGCCCCACGTGGAAGAAGCCGGGGAAGATGGCCGGGTGGGCCCGGATGAAATCGAAGATGGCCTGGTGCTCGGGGCGCACCTCGATGCGCGCGAAGCGGCTCACCTCGTGCCCGGTGATCATGTACTCGGGCAGCAGATCCGGGGCGAACTCGAGCCGGGCCGGGTCCACCTCGCGCTGGAAGATCTCCGTCTGCGGCAGCAGGCACAGCAAGGACGGCAGGATGCGCGCGCCCAGCATGCGGAAGGAGACCATCTGGAACACCGACTGGTGGAAGTCCGTCATGTCCTCGAAGGGGAAGCCCCACACGTAGAAGAGATCCACCCGCCGGAAGCGCTCGACCGCCCGCTGCACCACGGGGATGACGTCCGCGGCGCGGAAGCCCTTGCGGGTGCGCTCGAGCACCCGGTCCGAGCCGGACTCCACCCCGAAGCGGATCTCCACGCAGCCCGTGCCCGCCATGGCCTCCATCATCTCGGGGTCGGTCAGGTTGATGCGCCCGAAGGCCTTCCACTTCACCGGCAGGCCCGCGCGCCGCATCTCCTCGCAGAAGTCGAGCACCGGCGCGCGGCCGGACACGAAGAACTCATCCTGGAACAGCACCAGCTCGGCGCCCGCCTGCTCGTGCAGGAAGCGGATCTCCTCCACGATGGCGCGCGGGGAGCGGTGCACGCTCTTCAGATCCCAGATGGGCGCCACCGAGCAGAAGGTGCACGGGTAGGGGCAGCCGCGCGAGGTGATGGTGTTGAAGCCGGTGTAGCGCTGGAGCGGCAGGTGGTGGTAGGCTGGCCTGGGCAGCGCGTCCAGGTCCTCGATGCGCGGCGGCCGGGGGGTGTGCACCACGCGCTCGCCGTCGCGGTAGGAGACGCCCGGCACCGCGGCCAGCGCCTCGTGGAGCGGCCGGCCGCTCGCCAGCGCCGCGACCAGCAGCGGGGCCGAGCGCTCGGACTCCCCGCGCACGATCAGATCCACCCAGGGGAAGGCGCGCAGGATGGGCTCCTCCACGCTCTTGGGCCCCACCCCCGCCAGCACCAGGGTACGGTCCGGCCAGCGCTGCTTGACCGCGCGCATGGCCAGCAGGGTGAAGGGCAAGAGGTTCGCCATGCAGGAGAAGCCGATCACCGGGGCCGGGTCCTCGAGCGCGCGCAGGATCTCCCCGGGGCTGAAGGGGTCCTCGGCCTCGTGGAGCTGGTAGTCGCGCAGATCGACCCGGTAGCCCGCGGCCTCCAGGGCGGCGGTCACGTACAGCGGCCCCAGCGGCAGGTGGCGCTCGCGCTCCACCATGTCGAAGTACCGCACGTAGAGCATGTTGAGGTTGAGGATGGTGATGTGGGCCGGGTTCAACGCTCACTCCTCGCGCGGGCGGATGCCGCGGGTGGGGCTGGGGGTGTCGGGGCGCGGCGGCGGCGCCTCGTCGGCGTCGGGCCGGCCGCCGTCCGGCGCCCCGCCCTGCCAGCCCGGGGGCGGCTCGGCGAAGCCGCCGCCCTGGCCGGCGTCCGGGCGCGGGGGCGGGGGATCGGGCCGGGCGCCGCCGGGAGGGGAGGGCACGCGGTCGGGCCGGGGCGGGGGCCAGTCCGGGGCCGCCCCGCCCGTCTCCTGCATGAGGGGCGCCTCGGGTCGGGCCGGGGGCGGCTCGTCCGGGGCGGCGCCGCCCTTGTTGGTCATGGGGCGGACCTCGGGCCGGGGCGGGGGCTCGTGCGGGGCCGCCCCGCCCTCGGTGTCCATGAGCCGGTTGTCGGGCCGCGGCGTGGCGTCGTCGGGGCTGATGCCCCGGGTCTTGGGGGGCTGGGCCGGGCGATCGGGCGCGGGCTCCTCGGGCGCGGCGCCGGCGTCCGCCGCGCCGCTGCCGCGCGGGCAGCCCTCCAGGGCCGCGCCGCCCAGCAGCACCACGGCCGTGGCCGCGGTCTTGCGCAGGAAGTCCCGGCGGGTGGGCTCGGGCGGCGGCACGGCCTGGGCCATGGCCCGGAGCTGCTCCGCGGGCACCGCCTCGAGGATGGCGCGCTCGCTGGCGGTGAGCTCCACGCCGGCCGGGCCGGCCACGGCCGCGCGCTTCTCGATGAGCTCCTGCAGGAAGGCGCGCTCCACGGCCGCCAGCCGGAGCAGCCGCTGCAGGCCGACCGGCACCGGGAACGAGGCCGCGGGCGCCTCGGGCGGCCGTCCGCCCACGATGGTGGTGCGCGGGGAGGGGGTCGGGTCGGCCTCGGGCTCGTCGCCTTCGAACATGCGGATGCGGCTCATGGCGCTCTCCTTGGTCTGGGGTCCCCTGGAGCATAACCTCCCGTCGCCTCCGCGGACAAGCCGGCTCACGAGGTCGTGCGAGATCGCGCCTGGGACGCACCGGGGCGCGTTCCTGCACGCGCGATCCGCGCCCGGCGCGGCCCACGGGCGTCCAACCTTCTGCAACGCCGAGGCAATTCGGGTTCGCGTCGGCTGGCACCCTCCTTGCTCTGTCTGCCGATCGGATTCAGCCACGAGAGGAGCACGCGTGAACTCCAGCTTGCGGTTCGGCCTCGAGGCCCTGAGCGTCCACATCCCCCGCCACCACCTGGAGATGGGCGAGCTGGCCCGCGCCACCGGGGTCGATCCCCAGAAGTACCTGCAGGGCCTGGGCGTCCAGAGCATGGCCGTGGCCGCCCCGGACGAGGACCCGGTCACCATGGCCTGCGAGGCGGCCGGCGCCCTGCTGCGGGACTACCGCGTCGATCCGGCCTGCCTCGGGCTGCTGGTGGTCGGCTCGGAGAGCGGGGTGGACGAGGCCAAGCCCATCGCCACCTTCGTGCACGGCCTGCTCGGGCTGCCCCCCGGCTGCCGCACCTTCGACACCAAGCACGCCTGCTACGGCGCCACCGCGGCGCTGCGCCTGGCGCTCGACTGGTGCGAGGCGCGCGGCGCGCGGGCCGGCAAGAAGGCGCTCGTCGTGGCCAGCGACATCGCCCGCTACGAGGTCGGCTCGGCCGGCGAGCCCACCCAGGGCGCGGGCGCGGTGGCCATGCTCGTCTCGGACGAGCCCGCGCTGCTCGCCGTCGAGCCCTGGCCCGAGGCGGTCTTCACCCAGGACGTGATGGACTTCTGGCGCCCCAACTACACCGCCTGCGCCCGGGTGGACGGCCAGGTCAGCATCCAGTGCTACCTGCGCGCGCTGGAGCACTGCTGGGGCGACTTCGAGCGCCAGTCGCGCCTGGGCTTCGACGACTACGAGCACATGCTGTTCCACGTGCCGTTCCCCAAGATGGCCTACAAGGCCTTCCGCGCGCTGCACGAGCGCGAGGCGGCCCGGCGGGGCGGAGAGCTGCCCGGGCTGGACGCCCTGTTCGCCGAGCGCACCGAGCCGGGCCTGTGGGTGAACCGCCTGGTGGGCAACGTGTACTCGGGCTCGCTGTACCTGTCGCTGGCGGGGCTCCTGGAGCGCGGGGACCGGCGGGTGGAGGGCGCCCGGGTGGGGCTGTTCTCCTACGGCTCGGGCTGCTGCGCCGAGTGGTTCTCGGCCCGGGTGGGGCCGGACGCGGGCGCCTGGCGGGGGCGGGTGGGCATCGCCGAGGCGCTCCGGCACCGCCGGGCGCTCGAGCACGCGGAGTACCTGCAGTTCCGCGCCCTGGCCGAGCACCTGGCCCAGGACGACTCCTGCCTGGAGCCGCTGCCCGGGCCGTCCGCCCGCCCGCGACCCCAGTACCTGGGGGTGCGCGGGGATCGCCGTCAGTACCGCGCCCCCGCGCGGGCCTGCGCCGGCCAGGCCGCCGAGGCCGACTCCGCCCTGGCGCTCGCCGCCGGCGCCCTTCGCTGAGGGCGGACCTACCTGGCGCCGGCCTGGGCGTCCACGAACTTCACCGCCTGCATGTACTCCCAGCCCGTGCTCTGGCGAACGAGCTGGATGGCCTCGTTGCGCTGGCCAGCCCCGAGCAGCGCGCGCAGCCGCGCCGGCGCGTCACCCTCGGCCGGGAAGCGCTCGAGCGGCCAGCCCGGGCAGTCCTCGCGCGCCTGCGGGGAGTTCAGGTGCACCGTCACGAACCGGCGGAACGTCGCGCAGTCGGCCCACCTCTTCATCAGCCGGTACACGCGGGCTTGCTGCTCGGCCGTGTAGCCCGCTTGCGGGCCCATGGCCCTGTCGACGAGCTGTTTCCGAAACTCCTCGGGGAGCCTGTCGAAGAACTCCATGACCACGTCGTGGGCCAGATCGTCCACGGGCCAGGAGGGCAGCAACCTGGGGGCGGCCGCCTGCACGCAGGCGCCGTCCTCGATGAACAGGCACAGATCCAGGACCGCCTTGAGGGTCTTCGGGGAAGCCTGCGGGGCGAGCAAGCCGGCGACCTTGGCGTCCAGCGCGGTCCGCCAGGTGGCCGACACCTCCGCGTGGTTGCGGGTGATGTTGGGAACCAGCGTCCAGGTGTGGCTGCAGGCCGGCCACAGCGCCAGCAGGGGCGCCTCGAGCGGCGTGCCCGGGGCGGCGTCCTCGAGCGCCTCCCAGAAACCGCGCGCCCCGGGGATCGCGCACCGGTCCGGCTGCTCGGCCGCCACCGCCAGGGCCCGCAGCGCGAGCTGCTCGCTCGACGGCACCTTGGACCAGTCCGGCTCGCCCTGGGCCGGGAGCTGGGCGCCGGGGAGATCCAGGGAGAAGGGCGCCCCCCGCGCCAGCAGGTGGAGGAGCCGGCGCTCCTCGCGCGCGAGCCGCCAGGACAGGAGCAGGTGCTGGCCGTCCGGGGACACCTGCGCGCTCGCCCGTCCCACGGCCGCGTCCACCTCGGCCTGGCTGGGGGCCCGCTCGGCGTCGGACAGCCGCTCCAGCGCGATGCTGGGGCGGTCCCCGATGGTGAGCGACAGCGCCATGCCCTTCTCGTGCTCGAGGCCCACGGCCCGGGCGGCCCACCTGATGGAGGTGTCGTCGAGGCTGCGGGCTGCCAGGACGACGTCCTGGCCGCCCGCCTGCGCCAGCACGCGGGTCGCGGTGTGCTCCGGACCCTTGCAGGCGGGCAGGCAGAGCAGCAGCAGCGCGACGGTCGGGGCCGGTCTCATGCGGGCCTCCTCGGGGTGGGTCCACGGCGTGGCCAGACGCTGGCCATGGTAGCGCGCGGAGGGCTTCCCGGGAAGTCGGGCGCGAGGGACAATGCCGCGGAGAGCGACTGGAGCTTCCGTCTACTGGTCCACGGAGGGTTGCCATGAGACGAGGCTGGCGCCATCTCGGTCGGCTCGCGACCTGGGCGGTCCTGCTGCTGGCGCTGGGCGCCACGCCCGCGGGCGCGGCGGGGCCCGCCGGGCCGCCCGAGCCCGCGCTGCGGGCCGAGCTGCGGGGGAACGATGGCCGGCAGCCCGTCTTCCGGGTAGAGTACCGCAGCCCCGTCCACTTCCTGCTGTTCTCGAACCAGGACGGGCTGCGGGTCTTCCAGGAGTGGTGCTCCTGGGGTTACTTCACCCGCTCCTTCAGCGCCCGGCAGGTGGGTGGCGCGGCCCGGGAGTTCGTCCTACGCCGGAACCCCAATCAGGCCTGGACCAAGAACTTCCCGGCCACCCACTCGCTCGACCGCGGCGCGTTCCTGATCACCTCGGCCGATCTGTGCGACGGCTCCTGGATCGCCGAGCCGGCCCTGCCGCTCGAGGACCTCGAGCTCGAGCTGGTGGGTCACTTCGAGATCAAGCCGGACGAGGAGACCGTCGAGCAGAAGGTGTGGACCGGCAGGCTGTCCACCCGCCCGCTCACCGCCATCCTCGGCCGCGACTGTGTCGAGGTGCTCAACCGCCGGAGGTGACCCGCCGCCGCCCCTCCGCGCGCGCTCATCCGGGCAGGGCGGCGTCGTACTCGCTGAGCGCCCAGACGGGGAAGTAGCGCCGGTAGTTGTCGTAGTCGATCAGCGTCGAGTGGTTGAACACCCCGACCAGCGGCTCGCGCGGCCAGCCGCCGTCCGCCTCCTGGCGGGCCAGCAGGAAGCGGGCCGCGCGCCGGGCGGGCTCGGTGCCGCCGAGCCCCGCCTGCACCAGCGCCGAGAGCGCCCAGGCGGTCTGGGCCGCCAGGCCCTCCGCGGCCGGCACCCAGCGGCGCTCCGCGCACGAGCTGCCGTCCTCGCCGAAGCCGCCGTCGCCGCGCTGCTTGCCGATCAGGAAGCCGCAGGCGCGCTGCAGGTCGCGATCGCCGGGCGCGGCCCCGGCCGCGCGCAGGCCCCGCACCCCGAACCAGGCCGCGTAGGAGAAGCACACCGCCCACGAGCCCACCCAGGAGCCGTCCGGGCGCTGCTGCCCGCGGATGAAGCGCGCCCCGCGCTCGAGCGCCCGCCCGATGGGCCGCTCGAAGCGCCCGGGGAAGCGCGCCCGCGCCCGGGCCAGCGCCTGCAGGCAGGAGGAGGTGCACTCCACGTAGGGGTGCTCGACCATGATGCCGGCGAACACCTGCGAGGGGTTCAGCCACTCGAGCCAGGCGCCGGCCCGCTGCAGCTCGTAGGTGGCGAAGCCGCCCGAGGGGTTCTGGTAGCCGAGCAGCAGCCGGCTCGCGTCCTCCAGCCGCTCCGCGGGCACCGCGCCCCGGGTCAGGCCCCAGGCCTCCAGGCCGAGCGCGGCCTTGAGCCCCTCGGCCGTGCAGTCCGAGATCGGCCAGCCGTGGGCGCGGTCGGAGAAGGGCCAGCCGCCCCGGCTGGGGTGACGGAAGTAGCGCGCGTGCTCGGGCAGGTCGTCCAGCACCTGGTTGTCGCGGATGAAGTCCTGGGCGCGCTCCAGGGCCGCGCGCGCGGCCGCCGGCTGGGGCGAGGCCAGGATGGCCTGGACCGCGAAGGCCGTGTCCCACAGGGCGGTCGAGTTGTAGCCGTTGAACAGGATCCCCTCGGGGGTCTCCTGCAGGTACTGCTCCAGGGCCGCGAAGCTGCGCCGGAAGCGCTCGCCGCCGGGCTCGGCGAAGTGGTGCACCAGCGCGTTCAGCACGCTGTTGACCGGGCCGATGTCGAGGTCCTGGGTGGCCTGATCCTCGTAGCAGATGTGGTCATAGAGCTCGTCCAGCGCCCGCGCGCGCAGCGCCGGCCGGTGGCGGGCGTCGTAGGCGGCCATCAGCTCGGCCGCCGCGCGGTACAGCCGGGTGATCGGGTAGCGGTCGTCGCAGGCGGCCACGCTGTGGCGGTGCGCGGCGAAGGGGACCTCCGCCCAGGGCCGGTCGTACAGCTCCCGCCGGAGCGCCCGGGTGAGCTCGCCCTCGGGCGCGCAGGCCCTGCGGCCGAACAGCCAGGCCATGGGCAGGTAGACCTGGCGGGTGTGGCACCACAGCCTGCCCGGGTGGATGGGCAGCGCGCGCGGCAGCAGCCACAGCTCGGGCAGCACCGGGGACAGCCCATCGTAGGGGTAGAGCCCGAGCGTGGCGAGCAGCAGCTTGCCCCAGCTCGCGGCCCCCACGGGCGTGCCCTGGGCGTGGATCCAGCGCCGGGCCCGGGCGGCGTGCAGCTCGGAGGCGTCCGCGCCCAGCACGCGCATGGCCACGTAGCCGAGCGCGGTGGTGAACAGGCAGCCCCCGCGGTCCTCGGTGTGCAGCCCCAGGCTGCCGTTCGGGTTCTGCACCCGCCGCAGGTAGCGCAGCATGCCCGCCCGGCGCTCCTCCGGGATGGCCTGCCCGGCGGCGTGGCACACGGCCACGTACATGGGCAGCAGGAACATGGGGCCGCCGTACTCGCCGCGCCAGGCGCCGTCGGCCTGCTGGCGACCGGTCAGGTGCTCGACGCCGCGGGCCACGGCCCGCCGGACCTCGGCGCGCATGGGGACCTCCTCGGCTGCCCGGGTCAGTTCGCCCCGCCGGAGACCCGCTCGAACCAGGCCCCGGCCAGCTGGCGGGCGGTGACCAGGTAGGGATCCCACAGGGCGCCCGAGTCGAGCTCGTCCATCAGCTCGGCCAGGATGGCCTGCACCCGGGCCTTCCACTCGGGGTCGATGCGCACGGTGCGCGCGGCCCACTCGTGGCAGTAGCGGCAGGACTCGCAGTCGACGTCCTGGCAGCCCTGGGTCTTGAAGCGCTCGAGGAAGCCGTCCAGCGCGCGGTTGTCGATCTGCACCGGGTTGGGGCCGACCCGCGGGTAGAGCACGCTCATGGCCTTGCCGAACTCGATCACCTTCATGAACTTGACCATGTTCACCATCTGCGGCTTCACGAAGTACTTGAGCATGCGGCGGGTGGAGTAGGCGTCCTTGCCCCTGGGGCCCATCTTCTCCAGGGGGTAGGCGTAGTTCTGCACCAGGTCGAGCAGGTTGCCGTCGTGGCGCCGGTTGGCGTAGGCGTGCACGCGCTCCAGCAGGATCTGGGTGGGCGTGTTGCGTTCGACGATCTTGAAGTTGTGGTAGCCGAGCTGCTCGTACAGGTGCAGATCCTCGGGCCGGATCCAGTTGGCCCGCAGGTAGTTGACCGGGTCCTCGAGCCGCAGGCGGTTGCAGATCACCGAGCAGTAGTCGAGCGGGAAGCCGCGGTTCCCGGTCTGGCTGGCGGCCGACAGGCCCACCGCGTGGTTGCCGGCGATGGCGCAGTCCTGGCGGCACCAGTTGTTCACGATGAGCTGCAGCTCGACCCCCTGGGCGGCCTGCTGCATGCCCGCGAGCACCTTGAACTCGCGGTGGATGTTCACCTCGCTCACCACGATGTAGTCGGCCCCGTTCTCCACCCAGAAGCGCACCTTGCGCGGGGTGTCGGTGAAACGGTGGGAGGAGATGCGCACCTTCAGGCGCGGGTGGCGGCGCTTCACCAGGCGCAGGAAGAACACGTTGGCCACGGTGACCGAGTCCACCCCGATGCCGTCCAGCCAGCCCAGCAGCTCCTCGATGTGCCGCTGGCCCTCGCGGGAGAACTCGGTGTTGCCCATGGCCGAGGCGTTCAGCAGGTAGTTGAACTGGATGCCGCGCCGGTGGGTGGCCGCGACGAACCGCTCGAGCCCGGGGCGATCCACCTCCGGCAGGTAGAAGGACGGCCGGCCGCCGCCGAAGTAGTCGCTGGTCAGCTTGCCGTAGATCTCGTACACCGGGTAGGCCTGCAGCCCGTCCAGCAGGGCCTCGTCGAAGTTACACGCCACGCTCAGCCTCATGGCCCGAGCTCCTTTCCGGTCGCCCTCCGCGGCGGGAGGGCGCGTCTCGTGTGTGGACCTCGCCTCAGTCGTTCGCCCCGGCCGCCGCATGCAGGCGCCGGGCCAAACCCACCGAGGCCATGAACTCCGCGAACTCCTCGAGGTCGAGCTGCTGCTGGCTGTCCGAGCGGGCCACCGCCGGGCAGGGGTGCACCTCGACCATCAAGCCGCTGGCGCCGGCGGCCAGCGCGGCCCGGCCGAGCGCCGCCAGGATGTCCTTGCGGCCCGCGGCGTGGCTCACGTCGACCACCACCGGCAGGTAGCTCTTCTGCCTGAGCAGGGCCACGGCCGAGAGGTCGAGCGTGTTGCGCGTCTCGGTCTCGAAGGTGCGGATGCCCCGCTCGCACAGGATGAGCTGGTCGTTGCCCTCGCTGGCCACGTACTCGGCCGCCCACAGGAACTCCTCCAGGGTGGCCGACAGGCCCCGCTTCAGCAGCACCGGCCGGCGCGCCTTGCCCAGCTCGCGCAGCAGCGGGTAGTTGTACATGTTGCGCGAGCCGACCTGCAGCACGTCCACGTACTCGGCCAGCAGCGCCACCTGGCGGGTGTCCATGACCTCGGACACGGTGACCATGTCGTGCCGCCGGGCCACCCGGCGCAGCAGCTCCAGCCCCGGCGCGCCCAGCCCCTGGAAGGCGTAGGGTGAGGTGCGCGGCTTGAACGCGCCGCCCCGCAGGAGCTGGCAGCCCAGGGCCTTGGCCTGCTGCGCCACCGCCTCGAGCTGCTCCTCGCTCTCCACCGCGCACGGCCCGGCGATGACGAAGGGCGCGGCGCCCAGCTCGCGCCCGCGCACGCGCACCACCAGATCCTCGGCGCGCGAGGCGCGGCTGACCAGCAGGGCGCGCTCCTTCTGCCGCTGCATGAGCTCCACGCAGGCGCGGAAGATCTCCTTGAAGAGCCGGCGCACGGTCTCGTCCGGGAAGGGCCCGGGGTTCCTGGCCACCAGCTCCTGGAGCATCTTCATCTCGCGCTCGGGATCGAAGGTCGGCATGTTCTTCTGCGCCTTGAGGCGCTGCACCTCGGTCACCACTCGCGCTCGGCGGGAGAGCAGCTCGAGCAGGGAGGCGTTGATGTGCTCCAGCTCGTCGCGCAGCTCGGTCAGGTTCTTCTCCGGCATGCTCGGCTCCTCGTGCGATCTCGCACCGGCGTGCGGAATGTCCGAACGCCGCTCGCTCCCGGCCCGGGTCAGCAGTCCCGGCGGACGATGAACGCGGCCATGGTCCGCAGGGCCTCGGCCCGCGCCCCGAACGGCGCGAGCTCCTCGACCGCCTCCGCGGCCAGGCGACCAGCGTACTCCCAGCCGCTCTCCAGGCCCAGCAGGTCCGCGTAGGTGGTCTTGCCCATGGCGCGGTCCTTGCCCGCGGACTTGCCCAGGCTGTGGGCCTCGCCTACCACGTCCAGCAGGTCGTCCGCCACCTGGAAGGCGAGCCCGAGCCGCTGGGCGTAGCGGGTCAGGCGGGGCAGCGCCGCCTCGTCGGCCCCGGCCAGCAGCGCGCCGACCCGCACCGCGGCGGTCAGCAGCGCCCCGGTCTTCAGGCGGTGGATGCGCTCCACCTCGGGCTGCGCGAGCGCCCGGCCGGTCTCCAGCGTGTCCAGCACCTGGCCGCCGACCATGCCGCCCGCGCCGGCCGCCTGCGACAGCTCGAGCGCGGCCCGCAGCGCGCGGGCCGGCTCCCCGGCCGCGCGGCCGAGCAGCCCGAAGGCCTCGGTCAGCAGGGCGTCCCCGGCCAGGATGGCCAGCGCCTCACCGTAGCGCTTGTGGCAGGTGGGCAGCCCGCGGCGCAGATCGTCGTCGTCCATGGCCGGCAGGTCATCGTGGATCAGGGAGTAGGTGTGCACGAACTCCAGGGCGCAGGCCGCCGGCATGAGCCCGGCCCCGCCGCCGGGGAACAGCTCCGCCGTCGCCAGCACCAGGATGGGGCGGACCCGCTTGCCTCCGGCCAGCAGGGAGTAACCCATGGCCTCGCGCAGGCGCGCCGGGGCCTCCACCCGCGCGAGCGCCTCGCGCAGGCCGTGCTCGATCCGCTGGCGGTGGGCCTCCAGGGCGGCCGGAAGCTGCATGTCCTCGCTCCTCGCCCCGGCTGCCAAGCAAGAAGCGCGCCAGCGGTTCTCCGCCCCGGGCCGGCCGGCGGGGCGATCCGCACGCCCGCGGCGTGCGGGTTCGCACCCCCGGCCCCCGGGGAGAGCCGAGGCGCCAGGCGTGGGGGCGCCGTTCTCGCGGGCGGGTCGGGGCTTGGGGAGGCGGGCCGGGCTGGCATGCTTCCTGCTCCGGCGCAGCCCGCCGGAGGTGTGCGTTGGGACAGGACGCAGAGCGAACCGAGCGCCGCAAGCGCGATCACCTCGAGCCCTTCCGCCGGGGGGGCGTGCCGGCCCGTGCGGCCACCACCTGGCTGGAGCACGTGTGGCTCGAGCACTGCGCGCTGCCCGAGCTGGCGGCCGACGAGCTGGACCTGTCCACCGAGTTCGCCGGGCGCAGCTTCCGCGCCCCGCTGTTCGTGACCGGCATGACCGGCGGCACCCCCGAGGCCGGGCGCATCAACGCGGAGCTGGCGGCCGTGGCCGAGCGCCTGGGGCTGGGCTTCGGCCTGGGCAGCATGCGCGCCATGTTCGAGCGCCCGGAGCTCCTGGCGAGCTACCAGGTCCGGGCCGCGGCGCCGCGCGTGTTCCTGGCCGGCAACCTGGGCGCGGCCCAGCTCAGGACGCTGGGCCTCGCGCGCGTCCGCGAGGGGCTCGCGGCCGTGGGCGCCGACGCCCTGTGCGTGCACCTGAACCCCGCCCAGGAGCTGGCCCAGCCCGAGGGGGAGCGGGACTTCCGCGGGCTCGGCGCGGCCATTGCCGAGGCGGTGGCCGGCCTGGGGCTGCCGGTCATCGTCAAGGAGACGGGCGCCGGCCTGGGGCGCCGCGCGGGCCGCGCGCTGCGGGAGCTCGGCGTGCGCTGGGTCGACGCGGCCGGCGTGGGCGGCACCTCCTGGGTGGGCGTCGAGCTCGCGCGCCAGGGCGCCGTGGCGCGGGGCCTGGACTGCTTCTGGGACTGGGGCGTGCCCACGGCCGCGGCGGTGGCGGAGCTGGTCGACGAGGGGCTCGAGGTGCAGGCCTCGGGGGGCGTGCGTACCGGCCTGGACGTGGCCCGGGCGCTGGCCCTCGGGGCGCGCCTGGCCGGGCTGGCCGCGCCGGTGCTGGGGGCCTACTTCCAGGGCGGGCCGGCCGCGGCCGAGCGGCTGCTCGACGGGGTGCTCGAGGGGCTGCGGGCGGCCATGCTGCTGACCGGCTGCCGCGATCTGGGCGCCCTGCGGGCCGCCCCCCGCCGGCTGGTGGGCCCGCTGCGCGCCTGGCTGGAGGACGCACGGTGAGGCTCGCCTACGGCAAGGTGATCCTGTTCGGCGAGCACGCGGTGCTCTATGGCCGGCCGGCGCTGGCGGGCGGCATCGATGCCGGGGTGCGGTTGGAGGCGGTGAGCGCCGCCCCGGCCGGGGTCCGCCTGCGGGTGCCCGACTGGGAGCTCGCGGCCGACGAGCGCAGTCCCGGGGCCCTGGGCGCGGCCCTGCGCAGGCTGTGCGAGCTGGTGCCCGGGCCGGGCTTCGAGGCCACCCTGCGGGCCAGCCTGCCGCTGGGCGCGGGCCTGGGTGGCTCGGCCGCGCTGTCTGTGGCCCTGGTGCGCTCGGCGGCGGCCGCCCGCGGCCAGGAGTGGCAGGCAGCGCGGGTGCGCGAGCTGGCCCACGAGCTGGAGAAGGTGTTCCACGGCACCCCCTCGGGGCTGGACGATACGGTGGCCACCCACGGTGGGCTGTGCCTGTTCTACCGCGACGGCCTGCCGCCCGGCGGGCTGCCGGAGCCGGGCGCCGAGCGGCTGGGCGGGCAGGCCGCGCGCCTGCCCTGGGCGCTGCCCGCGCTGGTGGTGGGTCAGAGCGGGGTGCCGCGCGCCACCCGCGACATGCTGGTGCGCGTCCGCCGCCGCTGGGAGGACGGGCGGGCCGCCACCGAGCGGCTGTTCGAGCGCATCGAGGGCTGCCTGCAGGGCGGCCTGCGGGCCCTGCGGACCCAGGACGCGCCGGCGCTGGGCGCGGCCATGCTGGAGAACCAGGCCTGCCTGCAGGAGCTGGGCGTGTCGCTCCCGGAGATCGAGCGCATGGTGTCGCTGGCGCTCGAGGCCGGCGCGCTGGGCGCCAAGCTGACCGGCGCGGGCGGCGGCGGCGGGGTGATCGCGCTGGCCCCCGGGCGCGAGGCCGAGGTGGCCGCGGCCTGGCGGGCCGCGGGCTTCTCCGCCTTCGTGGCCTCGTCCGGGCCCGGCTCCCGGCTGCGCGGCCTGCACGCGCTCGCGCCCGCGGAGCGGCGCGCGGCGGTGGCCGGGCGCGCCGGGATCCCGGCCGCGGAGCTCGAGGCGCTGGCGGACGGCGGGCTGTCGCTCGAGCTGGCCGATCGCCTGGTGGAGAACGTGCTGGGCCGCTACAGCCTGCCCTTCGCCGTGGCCCCCAACTTCCTGGTAAACGGGCGCGAGCTGGTGGTGCCCATGGTGACCGAGGAGCCCTCCGTGGTGGCGGCCGCCGCCAACGCGGCCCGCCTGGCCCGCGCGGGCGGTGGGTTCCGGGTGGAGGTGGACCCGCCCGAGATGGTCTGCCAGGTGCAGCTCTTCCACCCGCGGCCGGAGGAGGCCGCTGCGCGCCTGCTGGCGGCCGAGGGTGAGCTGCTGGGCCTGGCCGCGGCCGCGGATCCCGCCCTGATCGCGGCCGGCGGCGGGCCGCTCGCGCTGGAGGCGCGCTGCTTCCCGCCCGAGGCGCCGGACGAGGACGGCTTCCTGGTGCTGCACCTGCGGGTCGACGTGCGCGACGCCATGGGCGCCAACGCCGTCAACAGCATGGGCGAGGCCATCCTGCCGCGCGCGCTCGCGCTGTGCGGTGGCAGGCCGGGGCTGCGCATCCTCACCAACCTGGCCGACCGGCGCCTGGTGCGCGGGCTGGTGCGCGTGCCCGCGGCGCCGCTCTCGGTGGGCGGGCTGTCGGGCGAGCAGGTGCGGGACGCCATCGCCGCCGCCTCGCGCTTCGCCGAGCGCGATCCCTACCGGGCCGCCACCCACAACAAGGGCATCATGAACGGCATCGACGCGCTGCTGCTGGCCACGGGCAACGACTGGCGGGCGGTCGAGGCCGGGGCGCACGCCTACGCCGCCAGGCAGGGCGGCTACCGGCCGCTGTGCACCTGGCGGGCGGAGGACGGGGCCCTGGTCGGACGGCTGGAGCTGCCCATGGCGGTGGGGGTCGTGGGCGGCGCCGCGCGGGTGCACGCCGGGGCGCGCCTGGCGCTCAGGCTGCTGGGAGCCACGCGGGCCGCGGAGCTGGCCGCCGCCGCGGCCGCGGTGGGCATGGCCAACAACCTGGCGGCCCTGCGCGCGCTGGCCACCGAGGGCATCCAGCGCGGCCACATGCGCCTGCACAGGCGCGCCGCCGCGCCCGGGGAGGCCCGGTGAGCCACGCGGCGGCCATGGCGGCTTGCCGGGCGGTGCTCGCGCGCTCCGGTTCGAGCTTCCGCACGGCCTTCCGCCTGCTGCCGGCCGAGCCCCGGGACGCGCTGACCGCGTTCTACGCGTACTGCCGGGAGGTGGACGACGCGGTCGACGAGGCGCCTGACGAGCTCTGCGCGCGGCGGGCCCTGGCGGGCTGGCGCGCGCGGCTGGAGGCAGCGCTGGCCGGCCGGCCGGGCGGGCCGGTGGAGGAGGCGCTGGCCTGGGCCGCGGGGCGCTATCGGTTGCCGCGGGCGCACCTGGAGCTGGTGATCGAGGGGGTCGAGCAGGACCTCGCCCAGCGCCGCTTCCGCACCTTCCAGGAGCTGCACGCCTACTGCTACCGGGTGGCCTCGGCGGTCGGCCTGGTGTGCGCCGCGGTGCAGGGCGGGCGGGGCGCGGAGGTCGAGCTGTACGCCGAGCTGAGCGGCGTGGCCGTGCAGCTCACCAACGTGCTGCGCGATCTGGGCGAGGACGCCGCCCGCGGGCGCATCTACCTGCCGCTCGAGGACCTCGAGGCCTTCGGGGTGAGCGAGGCGGACATCCTCGGGCGGCGCCCGACCCCGGCGCTCGGGCAGCTGCTGCGCTTCGAGGCTGCCCGCGCGCAGGCGCTCTACGCGCAGGCCGCGGCGGCGCTGCCCCCCGCGCTGGCCGCCCGGCTGTACTTCTGCGAGGCCCTGCGCGAGACCTACCAGCGCCTGCTCGCGCGCCTGGTGGCCGCGGACCTGCCGGTCTTCGGCGCGCGGGTGAGCCTGCCTGCGTGGGAGAAGCTGCTGGTGGTGCTCAGGCGGAGGTTGAGCCCGGCGGCCCTGTGGGCCGGCCGGGCCTAGGAGGAACACCATGTGCGAGGCGGCGGACTTCCCCTTCCGCGTGCTGGTGGTGGACGACAGCGAGCTGTTCGCGCTGGCCATCGCCCGCGAGCTCGGCCACGCGGGCATGCAGAGCGACGTGGCCTTCTCGGCGGCCGAGGCGCTGGCGGTGGCGGCCGCGACCCCGCAGGGTTACCAGGCCATCCTGCTGGACCACAAGCTGCCCGACGGCGACGGCATCCGGCTGATCCCCGGCCTGCTGGCCCATCAGCCCAAGTGCCCGGTGCTGGTGATGACCGCCCACGAGGCCATCCCACACGCCATCGAGGCCATCCGCCAGGGGGCGCTGGACTACCTGGTCAAGCAACCCACCATCCGGCCGCTGGTGGAGCGGTTGGCGGAGGTGCGCCGGGTGGCCGCGGCCCGGCAGGCCGCCGCGGGCTGGGACCAGCACCGCAAGGACGGGCTGCTGGGCGAGGCGCCGGCCATGGCGCACGTGCGCGAGCAGCTCGAGCGGGTGGCCGCCCGGGCCGACACCACGGTGCTCCTGACCGGCGAGACCGGGGTGGGCAAGGAGGTGGCGGCCCGCTACCTGCACTCCCGCAGCGCGCCGGCCGGCAGCCCGTTCCTGTCGGTGGACTGCGTGGCCATGCCGGCCACCCTCATCGAGAGCCTGCTGTTCGGCCACGAGAAGGGCGCCTTCACCGGCGCCCACCGGGCGCGCAAGGGCGTGTTCGAGGAGGCCGGGCCGGGCACGGTGCTGCTGGACGAGATCGGGGACATGGATCTCACCCTGCAGGGCAAGCTGCTGCGGGTGCTGGAGACGCGGCGTTTCCAGCGGGTCGGCTCGGTCAAGGAGCGCCCGGTGGAGGCGCGCGTGCTGGCCGCCACCAACCGCGATCTGGCCGAGCTGGTGCGCCTGGGCAGCTTCCGCCACGATCTCTACCAGCGCCTGGCCGTCTTCCCTGTCCACCTGCCGCCGCTGCGCGAGCGGGGGGAGGACGTGCTGCGCATGGCCCAGCACTTCGTGGCCTTCTTCTCCGCCCGCATGGGCGTGCAGCTCGAGCCGCTCGGCCCGGAGGTGCGCGCGGCGCTGCTGGCCTACGACTACCCGGGCAACGTGCGCGAGCTGAAGAACATCCTCGAGCGGGCGGTGATCCTGTGCGACGCCGAGCGCCTCGAGCTGCGGCATCTGCCCGAGCGCCTGCGCGCGGAGCGCATCCCCGCGCCGGCGCCGGCCGGGCCCGCCCTGGCCGGCGACTCCGGTCCGCGGCCGCCCGCCACGATCGACTTCGTGCCCGGGGTTGACACCATGGAGTCCCTGGAGCGCAAGATGATCGAGCGCGCCCTGCAGACCACCGGCGGAGCCAAGGCCGAGGCCGCCCGCCTCCTGGGGATCAGCCGATTCCAGCTGCTGCGGCGCCTGCAGAAGTACGGCCTGGCGCCGCGGGGCGCCCTGGCCGAGTGAGGCCCGAGCGGACATGCACCGGCTGGAGCTGCTCTTCCGGCGCGCGGAGCGCGTCGAGGTCCTGGTGGGTGCGGGCGCCTGGGAGGCCCTGCCCGGGCTATGGCGACCGGAGTGGCGCCAGGCCGCGCTGATCGGCGACAGCCGGGTCATGTCGCTCTTCGGCGCGCGGCTCGAGGCGCTGCTCGGAGCGCGGGTGGGCGCGCTGCACCCGCTGTCCTTCCCCCCCGGCGAGGCGCACAAGACCCGGGACACCAAGCAGCGGCTCGAGGACGCGCTGCTCGAGGCCGGCCTCGATCGAGGCGGAGTCGTGGTGGCGGTCGGCGGCGGCCTGAGCCTGGACGTGGCCGGCTTCCTGGCCGCCACCTACCAGCGCGGGCTGCCGTGGCTGGCGCTGCCCACGACGCTCTTGGCCCAGGTGGACGCGGCCGTGGGCGGCAAGGTGGGGGTGAACACCCCGCGGGGCAAGAACCTGGTGGGCGCCTTCCACCAGCCGAGCGCGGTGCTGGTGGAGCCCGCGGTGCTCGAGGACCTGCCGCCCGAGGTGTGGCGCGACGGGCTGGCCGAGCTGGTGAAGCACGCGCTGCTGGCCGACGCCGGGCTGTTCGCCCGCCTGGAGGCCGAGGCCGAGCGCCTACGCCTCCCGTGCGTCCCGGAGGACGGCCTGCTGGCCCGGGCGCTGGCCATCAAGGCCGAGGTGGTGCAGGCGGACGAGCGCGAGGACGACCGGCGCATGGTGCTCAACCTGGGGCACACGGTGGCCCACGCGGTGGAGGCGGCCACGCGCCACGCCTGGAGCCACGGGCGGGCGGTGGCCTGCGGCCTGCGGGTCGAGCTCCGCCTGGCCGAGCGGCGCACGGGCTTCCCGGCCGGGGAGCGCGCCCGGGTGGACCGGCTGCTCGAGCAGCTGGGCTTCCCGCCCGAGGCGCCCGGTCCGGCCTCCGAGGTGCTGGCCTGGGCCGCCGCGGACAAGAAGCGCCGCGGCGGGCAGCTCGGCCTGGCGCTGCCCGAGGCGCTCGGGCGCATGGCCACCCGGGACGGGCGCTACGCCCTGGTGGTCCAACCCGGCGAGCTGGAGGCGGCGTGGGCGGCGACATTTGCGTGAGCCTGCGGCCGCCCACGTTGGCGGCCGCCCGGGCGGCGCTCGCGGCCCTGGCGGCCGAGGGGCTGCGCCTGGCCGAGCTGCGCCTGGACGACCTCGCGGCCTCGCCCGCCGAGGTGCGCGCGCTGTGCGGCGCCCCGCTGGCGCTGGTGGCCACCTGCCGGCCGGGAGGCGCCGCCTCCGGCCGGCGCGCCGAGCTGCTCGAAGCGGCCCTGGCGGGCGGCGCGGCCTTCCTCGATCTCGAGCTGGAGACGCCGCCGTCCGAGCGCGCGCCGCTCGTCGCCCTGGCCCGCGGGCTGGGGCGCAAGCTGATCGTGTCCTCCCACGACCACGCGGGCACGCCGCCGGCCGCGGAGCTCGCGCGGCGCCGGGAGGCCTGCTTCGAGGCCGGGGCCGACGTGGCCAAGCTCGCCTGCCTGGTGCGCGCGCCGCTGGACAACCTGCGCCTGCTCGCCCTGCTCGACGATCCGCGCCCGGTGGTGGTGGCCGGCATGGGGCCGCTGGGCCGGGTGAGCCGGGTGCTGGCTCCGCTGCTGGGCGCGCCCTTCACCTACGCCTCCGCCGCCCCGGGCCAGGAGACGGCCCCGGGCCAGCTCGACCACCGCGCGCTGCGCAGGCTGCTGGAGGAGTTAGGCCGTGCCTGAGCGCGCCGCCCGCTTCGCCGTGCTGGGCGATCCGATCCTGCACAGCCGCAGCCCGGAGCTCTACCGGGCCGCGTTCGCCGCCCGCGGCCGCGCGGACGCCTACACCCGCGTGCTGTGCGGCCAGGCGGGCCGGGCCGTGGAGCTGGTGCGCGGCCTGGGGCTCTCGGGGGCGAACGTCACCAGCCCGCTCAAGGAGGCGCTGGCCGGGCGCGTGGACCGGCTGGAGGGCGCGGCCGCGCGGCTCGGGGCGGTCAACACGCTGGTCGTCCGCGCGGGCCGGCTGATCGGCCACGACACCGATCCGGACGGGGTGCGGGGCGCCCTGCGCGAGGCCGGCGTGGCCCTGCCGGGCCGGCGCGCCGTCGTGCTGGGCGCGGGCGGCGCCGGGCTGAGCGCGGCCCTGGCGCTGGTCGAGGCCGGGGCCAGGGTGACGCTGCTGAGCCGCACACCCGGGCGGGCCGCCGCCGCCGCCGCGCGGGTGGGCGCGGCGCACGCCCCGCTCGCGGACGCGCGCGCGCAGCTCGCCGGGGCCGAGCTGGTGGTGGGCTGCCTGCCACGCACGGCCGCGGCGCCCGAGCCCGGCTGGCTGGCGCCCACGGCGACGGTGCTGGACGCCAACTACCCGGACGGGGCCCTGGAGCGCGCGGCCCGGGCGCGGGGCTGCCGGGTGGTCCCGGGCCTGGGCTGGCTGCTGCACCAGGCGGCCGCCGCCCACGCCCTGCTCCTGGAGGAGCCGGCGCCGCTCCAGGAGATGCGCGCCGCGCTGGCCGCGCCCGCCGCCGCGCGCGGGCCGTGGCTCTCCCTGGTGGGCTTCATGGGAGCGGGCAAGAGCAGCCTGGCCGCGCTCCTGGCCGAGCGTCTGGGCTGCGCCTGCGTCGATCTGGACCGGGACATCGAGGCCCGCGCCGGGCGCTCGATCCCGCGCCTGTTCGCCGAGCAGGGCGAGCCCGGCTTCCGCGCCCTGGAGCGCGCGGCGCTCGCGGCCCTGCCGCTCGATCGGCGGCTGGTGCTCGCCTGCGGCGGTGGGGCGCCGCTGGACGAGGGCAACCGGGCCCGGCTGCGGGCCGGCGGCCCGGTGGTGTGGCTGTGGACGTCGCTCGCGACCGCGCTCGGCCGGGCGGGCGCCGGGGGCCGGCCGCTCCTCGAGGGCCGGTCGCCGGCGGAGCTCGAGGCGCTGTACGCCGCGCGCCTGGCCGCCTACGCCCGGGCGGCGGAGCTGGTGGTGGACGCCGAGCCGGCCGCAGGGCTGGTGGCGGAGAGGATCGCGGATGCGCTGGGTGCGGCCGGGTAAGCTGGGCGGACGGCTGCGGGCCCCGCCGTCCAAGAGCGTCACCCTGCGGGCGGTGGCCGCCGCCGCGCTGGCCGAGGGCACCTCCAGCCTGCTCGGACCCTCCACCTGCGACGACGCCCGCGCGGCCCTGGCGGCCGCCCGGGCCCTGGGCGCCGAGGTGGAGGAGCGCCCGGGCGAGTGGCGGCTGCGGGGTCTGGCCCGCGAGCCCGCGGCCGAGCTCACCTGCGGCGAGTCGGGCCTGTGCCTGCGCGCCTTCGCCTGCCTGGCCGCGCTCGGGCCGCGGCCCTGCCTGCTGCGGGCCGAGGGCAGCCTGCGGACCCGGCCGGTGGGCCCGCTGGAGGCGCCGCTACAGGCCCTGGGGGCGGCCTGCGAGACCGCCGCGGGCTTGCCCCCGGTGCGGGTGCGGGGGCCGCTGCGGGGCGGGCGCGCGCGTGTGGACGGGGCGCACACCTCCCAGCTCCTGACCGGGCTGCTGCTGGCCGCGCCGCGCTGCCCCGAGGACAGCCTGCTCGAGGTGACCCGCCTCGCCTCGGCCCCCTACGTGCGGCTCACGCTGGAGGTCCTGCAGGCCTTCGGGCTCGCGCTGGAGGCGGAGGCGGGGCTCACCCGCTTCCGCGTGCCGGGCGGCCAGCGCGCGCGGGCGGCGCGCCTGGAGGTCGAGGGCGACTGGTCCGGGGCGGCCTTCCCGCTGGTGCTGGGCGCGCTGGCAGGCCCCGTGGCCGTGGACGGCCTGCGGCCCGCCTCGGCCCAGGCCGACCGGGCCGTGCTGGAGGCCCTGGCCGCGGCCGGGGCCACCCCGGCCTTCGGCCCGGACGGCGCGCTCGGGGTGGAGCGGGCGGCGCTCCGGCCGTTCGAGTTCGACGCGCGCGACTGCCCGGACCTGTTCCCGCCGCTGGCCGCGCTGGCGCTCGGCTGCCCGGGCACGAGCCGGCTCATCGGGCTCGGGCGGCTACGCCACAAGGAGAGCGATCGGGCCGCGGCCCTGATCGAGGAGCTGGGCAAGCTCGGCGGGCGGCTGGGCGCGGAGGGCGAGGCGCTGCGGATCGAGGGCGGTCGGCCGCTCCGGGCCGCGCGGATCGATCCGCGCGGCGATCACCGCATCGCCATGGCGGCCGCGGTGGCCGCGGTGGCCCTGGGCCAGGGCGCGGCGCTGGAGCAGCCGGGCTGCGTGGCCAAGTCCTACCCGGCCTTCTTCGACGATCTGGCCCGCCTGGGCGCGGGCGTGGAGGAGGAAGCGTGAACACCTTCGGTCGGCTGCTGCGCGTGCACCTGCTCGGCGAGTCGCACGGGCCCGTGGTGGGCGTGCTCCTGGACGGCTGCCCGGCCGGGCTGCCGCTCGCGCCCGAGGATCTGGAGGCCGACCTGGCCCGACGGCGCGCGGGCGCGCCCGGCACCACCGCGCGGCGCGAGGCGGACCGGCCCCGCGTCCTGTCCGGCCTGCACCAGGGCCGCACCACCGGGGCGCCGCTGCTGATCGCCTTCGACAACGGCGACGTGGACTCCGCGGACTACGCCGGGCTCGAGCACACCCCGCGGCCCGGCCACGCCGATCTGGCCGCCCGGCAGAAGTACGCCGGCTGCGCCGACCCGCGGGGCGGCGGGCACTTCTCCGGCCGGCTGACGGTAGGCCTGGTGGCGGCCGGCGTGCTGGCCAAGCGCCTGCTCGGCCCGGCGCGGGTGGAGGCGCGGCTGCTCGAGGCGGGCGGTCGGCCGGACGCCGAGGCGGCGGCGGCGGAGGCCGCGGCCGCGGGCGACTCCGCGGGCGGGCTGATCGAGTGCCGGGTGAGCGGGCTGCCCGCCGGCCTGGGCGAGCCGTTCTTCGATCCGGTCGAGGGGCTGCTGGCGCACGCGCTGTTCGCCCTGGGCGGCGTGCGGGGGATCGAGTTCGGGGCCGGCTTCGCCTCGGCGCGCATGCGCGGCAGCGAGTGCAACGATCCCATCCTCGACCCCGCCGGGCGCACGGCCACGAACCACGCTGGCGGAGTGAACGGCGGGCTCACCAACGGCAACCCGCTCGTCTTCCGCCTGGCGGTGAAGCCCACCTCCAGCATCGCGCTGCCCCAGCGGACGGTGGACGTGCGCTCCGGCCAGCTGGTCGAGCTGCGCGTCCCGGGCCGCCACGACGCGTGCCACGCGCTGCGCCTGCCTGTGGTGGTGGAGGCGGTCACCGCGCTGGTCCTGGCCGACCTCACCCTCGTCCAGCGCGGCCTGGCCCACGGGGCGTGGACCTGAGGGCTTCCCCTGCGGCGGCCGGTCTGCTTACACTCGCGACATGGGGTGCCCCAGGATCCTCTCCCCGGCGCTGGTCCTCTCGCTGTGGCTGACGCTGCCTGGCTCCGCCCGGGCCGGCGAGGTCCTGGAGCCTTTCGAGGGGCGGGTGGTGCGCGTCCTGGACGGGGACACGGTCGAGGTGCTCACGCTGGAGGGCGAGCGGCGCGTGCCGGTCAAGGTGCGCCTGCACGGGGTGGACTGCCCCGAGAAGCGCCAGCCCTTCGGGCAGAAGGCCAAGGAGGCCGCGCTCCGCCTGGCCGGCGGCCAGCAGGTGAGCGTCGTGCCCAGGGACCGCGATCGCTACGGGCGCACGGTGGGCGTGGTGCGGCTGCCCGACGGCCGCAGCCTGAACGCGGAGCTGGTGCGCCTGGGGCTGGCCTGGTGGTACCGGCGCTACGCCCCGCGGGCGCGCGAGCTGGAGGAGCTCGAGGCCCAGGCCCGCGCGGCCAGGCTCGGCCTGTGGGCCGACCCCAGCCCGCAGGCGCCCTGGGACTTCCGCAAGGCGCAGCGCGGCGAGCGCCGCGGCCGGGGCAAGCACCGGCGCTGACGGCTCAGGCGGCGGGGGCGCAGGGTGGCGCGGCCTCGCGGGCGGTGCGGGCCTGCTCGCGATCGGCGGAGGCCACCATGCGCCGCATGGCGCGCAGGTAGTCCTCGGCGCGCTCCAGGTAGAAGGCCAGCGGCCTGGAGAAGTTCTTCGAGACCAGCCCGTCGACCAGGAGCTGGCTGATCTCGCGCTGGCGCTCCAGCACGGCCTGGGAGCGCAGGAAGATCTGCCGCTCCTCGCCGTCCATGCGCCTGAGCAGCCGCCGCAGCATGGAGCGCGCGCGCGGCTGGTACATCCAGAAGTAGAGCAGGTCGAGCGCGTTGAGGATGAGCCCCCGTTCCAGCTCCGCGGCGTCCGCCTTCACGGCGCGGATGAACTCCTTGGGGCTGGCCAGCAGGGCCAGCACGTCCTGGTCCGGGTAGAGCAGCTCCAGCTTGCCATGGCAGTCGAAGAGCTGCTGCAGCTTGGTGGTGTAGTCGCGCATGCGCTGGTCCAGGTTGACCAGCCGGTCGGCCGAGCCCTCGATGAAGCCGGCCACCATGTCGGAGGCGGCCTTGGAGATGATGGCCGCCCACTTCTGCAGCTCGGTGTCCACCGCGTCGCCTGGCGCGCCCTGCCACATGAACAGCGCGCGCAGGCCGGCGTTCAACCCGAAGGCGATGGGGATGGAGAGCACGGCGCGGAAGAAGTTGGCCACCACCGCGCTGCGCGGCAGGCCGCGGACGTAGTTGTGGGACGAGATGTAGGCGCCGTTGGCGATGGCCATGACCGAGTACAGCAGCAGCGGGCCGGTGTGGGTGGTGATGCCGAGGCCGCGGTCCATCAGCAGCGACTTGACCAGGTAGTCGAGCAGCGGCACGGAGAAGCCGGTGTACAGCAGCGAGTCGGCCACCCGGCCCCAGCTCACGTGGTGGTTCCAGCGCAGCAGCGGCGAGCGCCGCAGGCCGCCCCCGCCCAGCACCGACTGCAGGATGTTCCGCAGCCCGGTGATGCCGAACCAGATGAAGGCCCCCAGGTAGGCCAGCACCCACCAGTCCTTGGTCAGCGCGAAGGTCAGGAAGGCCGGGATGAACCCCAGCATGATCTTGAGGATCAGCAGCAGCTGCGTGTTCAGGTAGGCCGGCGAGGTGACCACCTGGCCGCCGGCCGGGCGCGGCGGCTCCAGGCTGAGCCCGTCGTGCGGATCCTCGCGCAGGCCGCCCAGGGTGGCCACGTTGCCCAGGCCGCCGACGCGCGTCTGGACCGCCTCGATGGTCCACTCCTCGCTCTTCTCCAGGCCGAGGCCGCGCAGGCCGGGCAGGCGCCGGAGCGCGCGCAGCAGCGGGTGGTTGCGCGGGGACAGCGGCGAGGGCGCGGTGTAGGTCACCTGCAGGCGCGCCGTGGTCAGCACCGGCAGCACCTCGCGGGAGCGATCGTCGGCCTGGACGATCTCGGCCTGGGCGCGCGGTGGCAGGGTGCTGGTCAGCGCCAGGCCCATGCCGTGGATGCTCGCGGAGCGGCCGGCCGAGTCGCTGCCCACGCGCGTGGACAGCGGCGTGCCCCGGTAGGCCTGCATCAGCGAGCCCACGTCGGCCAGGATGCGCTGCAGCTTCTCCACCCGCTCGGCCGAGTGCGGCCCGGCCTGCACGCGCGCGATCAGCCGGCGCACCAGGCGCTTCAACGCCACCACGTGGGCCTCGTTGAGCGCGTGGCGCAGCTCGTCGATCTCGGCGCAGCTCCTGGCCTTGCCGGCCGCCCAGTCCTTGAGGTTGAACACCTCCAGGTGGGTGATGCGGCCGCGGCAGTCGTACAGGATCTCGAGCACGTCCTCGGTGCTCAGATCGCTCAGGTTGAGCGTCAGGCGGTAGCCGGCCGGCAGCTTGTGGATGGCCTCGATCACCTCCGGCAGCGAGCGCCTGAGCTGCGCGGGCGTGTCGGGCGAGTCCGAGGGCACGTTCGGATCGGGCAGCTGGGGGTTGGCCGCCGGGCGCAGGTAGCGCTCCCAGATCGCCTGCGCGTCGAGCTCGCTCATCAGGGCGACCTGGCGCTCGAGGTCGGTGCGTCGCTGGGGGTCGGCCTGGGCGTACTCGGCCCGCAGCGCGCGCACCCGGCCGCGCATGGCCTCCAGCAGGCGCCGCTGCAACAGCTCGGCCAGGTGCAGCAGCGAGGGCTGGCCGGCGCCCACCAGGGCCAGGAACGCCTCCTCGGTGATGGGCTCGAGCTCGAGCCCGAACTGGTGGTTCAGCGACAGGCGGTGGCGGGTGTTGAACTCCTGCAGCACCCGCAGCACGTGGCGCTGGCGGTGCTCGGAGATGGCCTTGCCGTCCTCCATGAAGGCGCGCACCGGCGGCTCCGCCAGGAACTCGAGGAAGTCCCGCGCGCCCAGGAAACCGCGCGGCACCCAGATCACCTTGGCGTAGCCCTCGCGGAAGCGCCCCGGCACCTCGATGCCGATGCGCACCGTGACCCCCATGATCTCGGCCGCCTCCATGAGCTCCGCGGCCACCTCGTCGCGCACGTGGTGGTAGTAGACCACCTGCAGGAAGCGGATGCCCTTGATCCAGGCGTCCAGGATCATGTGGGTGGGGGACTTGCGCCCCTTCGTGTTGGCGTCGTGCACGTGGTCGTCGAAGGCCACCTGGTTCCAGGCCTCGGGCATCTCCAGCAGGTGGTAGCGCCTGAGCAGGCGGCGGATGAGCCGGGGGCGGCCCGAGGCGGCGGCGTGGAAGTCGTGGGCCAGCTCGAGCTGGCGCTGCGGGTCGCCAGCCGAGCGCAGCAGGTCCTTCACGATCGACAGCAGCACCCGGGCGGTGTTGAGCCTGAGGTGGCTCGAGGCCGCGTGGATGACCTCGTCCCGCAGCGAGCGCAGCGCGGCCAGGCGCTCGCTGGCCTTGCCCGCCTCCAGGGAGTCGAGCAGCGCCAGCGCCGCGTGGGCGATGCGCACGTCGCTGGCCGCGGCCAGCTCCTTCACCCCGTGGGGGTGCAGGTAGGGATCGACCAGGCGCCGGAGGGAGCGCGAGGGCTTGTCGCGGTTCTGCAGCTCGCGCACGGTCTCCAGCAGCGCGTAGTCGCGCGGATCGAAGTACAGGCGTCCGCGCCGGGCGGGCAGGGCGTGGCCGTTCTGCCGACCGGGGTCGGTCACGTCGTCGTCGAAGTGCGAGTCCACGTGCATGGCGCCGCCCTCGGGCCGCGCGGGGCGGCCCTGCCTCCGAGAGTAGGCCAGCAGGCCTGGAAATCAAATTTCCACCCGGGTCCCCGGCCGTGGTACCCCTGGGTCGGGCGGGGAGGAGGTCCTGGCGCCATGCAGCCCTGGCTGCTCGAACCCGGCTGCCGTTACCTGAACCACGGCTCCTTCGGGGCCTGCCCGCGGCCCGTGCTCGAGGCCCAGCGCGGGGTGCAGGAGCGCATGGAGGCCAACCCCATGCGCTTCTTCCTGCGCGAGCTGGAGCCGGGCCTGGATCGCGCCCGCGCGGCCGTGGGGGCCCTGGTGGGCGCCCGGCCCGGGGACCTGGTCTTCGTGCCCAACGCCACCCACGCGGTGAACGCGGTGCTCAGGAGCTTCCCGCTGTCGCCCGGCGACGAGCTCGTGGCGCTCGACCAGTCCTACCCGGCCTGCCTGAACGCGCTGCGCTTCGCCGCCGGCGAGCGCGGCGCCCGCGTGGCGCTGGCCCGGGTGCCCTTCCCGCTGGCGTCGGCCGACCAGGTGGTCGCGGCGGTGCTGGCCGCGCTCGGGCCGCGCACGCGGCTCGCGCTGCTCGACCACGTGACCAGCCCGACCGGGCTGGTGCTGCCCCTCGAGCGGCTGGTGCCCGAGCTCGAGGGGCGCGGGGTGGCCTGCCTGGTGGACGGCGCCCACGCGCTGGGCATGCTGCCGCTGGCGCTCGACCGGCTGGGCGCCTCGTACTACACCGCCAACGCCCACAAGTGGCTGTGCGCCCCCAAGGGCGCGGCCATCCTGCACGTGCGCGCCGATCGGCAGGCCGGGGTGCGGCCGCTGGCCATCAGCCACGGGGCGGGCGCCCCGCGCGCCGACCGCGGCCGGTTCCTGGCGGAGTTCGACTGGGTGGGCACCGACGATCCCAGCCCGTACCTGGTGCTGCCCGAGTGCATCGCCTGGCTGCAGGGGCTGGACCCCGGCGGCCTGGCGGGGCTGCAGGCCCGCAACCACGCCCTGGTGCTGGCGGGCCGCCGCCGGCTGCTCACCGCCCTCGGCCTGCCGCCGCCCTGCCCGGAGGAGATGCTGGGGGCGCTCGCCTCGGTGCCGCTCCCACCCGCGCCCGGCGCGGTCGCGCCCGGGCCGCTGGGGCTCGACGGGCTGCAGGGGGCCCTGGCCGCGCGCGGTTTCGAGGTGCCGGTGTTCCCCTGGCCCGCCCCGCCGGCCCGGGTGCTCAGGATCTCGGCCCAGGCCTACAACTCGCTCGAGGACTACGCGCTCCTGGCCGCCGCCCTGGGCGCGTGCCTGGCGGCGGAGCGCGGAGGCGCCAGGTGAGCGACGCGCGCGACCAGGCGCCCGCGCGGCGCAGCAAGTTCCCTCCGCTGTTCTGGCTGGCGATCGTGTTCGAGTTCTTCGAGCGCGGCGCCTACTACGGGGTGATGAGCGCCCTGGTGGTCTACCTGACCGACGAGCTGGGTTACTCGAAGACGGACACGGGGCTGCTGACCGGCACCGTCACCCCGCTGATCTACTTCATGCCCATCGTGGCCGGGGCGCTGGCCGATCGTTTCGGCTTCCGGCGGATGCTGTTCGCCGCCTTCGCGCTGCTGGGCGGCGGCTACGCGCTGGCCTCCCAGGCCCACGCCTACGCGGCCATGTTCGGGGCGCTGTTCGTCATGGGGCTGGGGGCGGGCACCTTCAAGCCCATCATCTCCGGCACCATCGCGCGCACGACCGACCCGACCAACGGGGCGCTGGGCTTCGGCATCTTCTACTGGTCGATCAACCTGGGCGCGCTGCTGGTGCCCCTCATCCTGGTGCCCCTGCTGAGGTCCAGCCTGGGCTTCGCCTGGGTGCTGATCGCCGCCTCCCTGGGCACGGGCATCCTGCTGCTGCCGACCGCGCTCTTCTACCGCGAGCCGCCCAGGGCGCCGGCCCCGGCCGGCGCGGCCCCCGCCGAGGCGAAGCCCGGCCTGCTGCTCACCCTGGCCCGAGCCTTCGAGATCATCTACAGCCCGGTGGTGCTGCTCGGCGGCTGGGCGCGCCGCTCCCGGGCGGGCCTGGGGGTGACGGCGTTGCTGGTCCTCGGCCTGCTCGGCTGGGGCACCCACCGCTTCCTGCACCCCGCGGGCGCCACCCGGGTGGTGGCCGCCCGCGCCCAGGCGCTCGGCGTGGGCACCCTGGTGGTCGAGGTGGCGCCCAACCTGTGCCGGCGCGAGGCCTTCGCCCTGGAGACCGAGCCGGTCAGCAACCGGGCGCTGCTGAAGCTCTTCCGCCCGGAGCGGCTGGCGGAGGACCACCCGGCGCTGGCCCGGGCGCTGGGCGAGCAGGCGGGTTTCCTGGGGCCGGTCCCCCTGGCGACCCTGGCCGCGCTGCGGGACGCGGCGGCCGCCAAGGTGGTGCTCGAGGTGCGCCTGGAGGCGCCGCCCGAAGGGGGCTTCCAGCTCGAGGCCCCGGCGGGGAGCCCGCGGGCCCTCCTGCGGCTGGCCGATCGCGACGTCTTCCGCGCCGAGCGCGAGGCCGTGCTGCGCGCCCTGCAGGCTGAGCCGCGCCTGGCCGGGCTGCCGGCCGCGGCGCTGGACGAGTTGGTGGGCAAGGCCTCGGCGCGCTCGTTCTTCGTGCTGTTCCTGGGGCTCATGCTGCTGTCCGCCTGCCTGGCGCTGCGCCTGGCCCCGCTCGCGGGCGGCCTGCGCGGCGCGGCCGGCTGGCTCGAGGCCCTGGGCGCGCTGGGGGTGCTGTACGCGCCGGTGTGGCTGCTGCCGGATCTCAGCCTGTACGCGCGCATCTTGTCCTCCGTGCTCGGGCTGACGCTGCTCGCCCTCTTCCTGCTCGAGCGGGAGGAGACCGCCCGCTACCGCGACCACGCCCGCTTCCTGGCCATGATCGCCATCTACTCGGGCTTCTGGGTGCTGTACTTCCAGATGTTCGGCACCGTGCTGTGGTACGTCCAGGCCTACGTGGACGCCAGCGCGCTGGACGCGCTGCTCAGCCCGGTGATGAACGGGCTGTTCGGCTTCTTCGGCCTGGAGCGCTCCTGGCGCTTCGACGTGGAGTTCGTGACAGTCATCAACGCCTTCACCATCGTGTGCCTGCAGCTCCTGGTGAGCCACCTGGTGAAGAGGACCCGCCCGCTGCCCACCATGGTGGCCGGCATCCTGATCGCCACGGCGGGCATGGCGCTCTTGTCCCTGTCCACCGGCATCTGGGTGTTCCTGGCCGGGGTGATCATCTTCTCGCTGGGCGAGATGACCGCGCACCCCAAGTTCATCGCCTACGTGGGCCAGATCGCCCCGCCCAGCCGGGTGGCCATGTACATGGGCTACCTGTTCCTGTACGGGGTGCTGGGCTCGAGCGTGGGCGGGGTGCTGGGCGCGGAGCTGTACGTGCGCTACGTGGACGAGCTCGGCCAGCCGCGCGCGCTGTGGCTCATCTTCGCCGGCCTCGGCCTGTGCATCGCGGTCGGCCTGGTGCTCTACGACCGGCTGGTCTCCCGCCGGCAGGCCCGTCCGGCTTGACGGCGGGGAGGGGGTCTGGGAAAAGGGGTGGGGCACGGGGCCTGCCTCGGAGGAGCCATGGAATCGGCCGTGAAGCTCGTGGACGGGGTGCACTGGGTCGGGGCCAACGACCGCGAGACCGACCTGTTCGAGAACATGTGGCCGCTGCCCAAGGGCGTGGCCTACAACTCGTACCTGGTGCAGGGCCGGAAGACCGCGCTCATCGACACCATCAAGACCGTGTCCGGTCCGCCCTTCCTCGCCAAGGTGCGCGAGCTCCTCGGGGGCCGCAAGCTCGACTACCTGGTGGTCAACCACGTCGAGCCGGACCACTCGGGCATCCTGAACGTGGTGCGCCAGGTGTTCCCGGGCGTCGAGCTCGTGGGCAACAAGAAGACCGCCGAGTTCCTGCTGCACCTGCACAAGGTGACGGACGGGATCCGGGTGGTGGCCGACGGCGAGACGCTGGACCTCGGTGGGCACAGGCTCACCTTCCACCTGGCGCCCATGGTGCACTGGCCCGAGACCATGGTCACCTTCGAGCACGAGCACGGCGTCCTGTTCTCCTGCGACGCCTTTGGGGCCTTCGGCGCCCTGGACGGCGGCCTGTTCGACGACGAGATCGACGTCGACGAGGCCGAGAGCGAGATGCTGCGTTACTACTCCAACATCGTGGGCCGCTACAGCGTGATGGTGCAGAAGGCGCTCGCCAAGCTGGCCGGCCTGCCGGTCGAGATCATCGCGCCCTCCCACGGGCCGGTCTGGCGCAAGGACCCGGCCAAGGTCATCGAGCGTTACCGCCGCTGGAGCCACTGGGAGGCCGAACGCGGGGTGGTGCTGTGCTACGGCTCCATGTACGGCAACGTCCGCAAGATGATGGAGGCGGTGGCCGAGGGGCTGGTGGCCGGCGGCGAGCGGCGCCTGGTGGTGCACGACGTGTCGCGCGCCCACCTGTCGACCATGGTGCGCGACGCCTGGCGCTACCAGGCCGTGCTGCTAGGCGCGCCGGCCTACGACACCCTGCTGTACCCGCCCATGGCCCACCTGGTGGACCTGTTCGAGCGCAAGGGGCTGAAGAACCGGCTGCTGGGCATCTTCGGCTCCTACGGCTGGAGCGGGGGCGGCGTGAGCGCGCTCAAGGAGTTCGCCGGGCGCTGCGCCTGGGAGCTGGTGGAGCCGGTGGTGGAGGCGCGTTTCCAGCCGGCCGAGGAGGCGCTGGCGGCGTGCCGTGAGCTGGGTAGCCACGTGGCCGCGCGCCTGCGGGCGCAGGCCGAGCCCGGGAAAACATGAGGGAGAACCGCATGGCGACCAAGCAGACCGCGAGATCCAGGCAGACCAAGAAGACCGGGCAGACCGGCCAGACCGGCGCGGGCAGCCTGCGCCAGCGGGCGGCGGCCGGCGACGCGCCGGCGCTCTTCGCCCTGGCCCAGGCCGAGATGCCCAAGGACGCCCGCCGGGCGGTGGCCTGGCTGCGGGCGGCGGTCGAGGCCGGGTATGCCCCGGCCATGGTCGAGCTGAGCTGGTGCCTGGCCGAGGGCGCGGGCGTACGGCGCGATCGCGCCGCGGCGGCGGCGCTGACGCTCCGCGCGGCCGAGCTCGGCGATCCGCTGGCGCAGCTCAACGCCTGGGCCGTGCTGGAGCACGGGCTGGGGGTGAAGGCCGAGCCCAAGGCCGCCCGGCGCTGGCTCGAGGCCTCGGCGCGGGCCGGGCTGTCGCTGGCCCAGGTCGAGCTCGCGGACCACCTGCTGCAGGAGGGCGGCGCGGCCCGCAAGCGCAAGGCGGTGGCCTGGCTCACGCTGGCGGCCCGGGCCGGCGATCCCGAGGCCCAGTGGCACCTGGGGCTGCTGCACGAGCAGGGCGACGGTGTGCCGCGCTCGGCCAAGAAGGCGGTCGGCTTCTACCGGCAGGCCGCCCGGGCGGGCGACCCGGTGGCCCAGCTCAGCCTGGGGCTGCTCACCCAGGCCGGCGACGGGATCCGGCGCGACGCGCGGGCCGCCTTCGCCCTGTTCCGCGCCGCGGCCGAGGCCGGCCTGGCCGAGGCCCAGGCGGTGCTGGCCGACTGCTACCAGGGCGGGGAGGGCACGCGCCGCGATCTGCGCCAGGCCCTGCGCTGGTACCGGCTGGCGGCCGGGCAGGGCGAGCCGGCCGCCATGGCGGCGCTGGGGCTGATGCTGGCCTCCGGCCAGGGGGTCAAGGCCGCGCCGGCCGAGGGGCTGCGCTGGCTCCGGCGGGCGGCGGACCGGGACGACGCCGACGCCCACTACTACCTGGGCGTGCTGTACCTGGCCGGCCAGGGCGTGCGGCCGAACCAGGCCCGCGGGCTGGCCCACCTGCTGCGCGCGGCCCAGCTCGGGGACGAGGAAGCGGCCGAGATCCTGGCCGCCCTGCACGTCTCCGAGGCGGCCCGGGAGGCGTGAAGCTCGCATGCGCATCGCGCTGGCCCAGCTCGATCCGACCGTGGCCGATCTCGGCGGCAACGCCCGCAAGCTCGAGGCGGCCTACGCCCGGGCGGTGGCGGCCGGGGCCGAGCTGGTGGTGTTCTCCGAGCTCGCGCTGATCGGCTACCCGCCGCTCGATCTGCTGGGGCGGGACGAGTTCGTGGCCGCCGCGGGCCGGGAGCTCGGCGCGCTGGCCGCCCGGCTGGGGGCGGTGCCCGCCCTGGTCGGCTGCGTGCTGCCGAACCCCGGACCCGGCGGCCGGCCGATCCAGAACGCCGCCGCGCTGCTGCAGGGCGGGCGGGTGGTCGCGGCGCAGGCCAAGACGCGCCTGCCGACCTACGACGTGTTCGACGAGGACCGCTACTTCGAGCCGGCCGAGGCGCGCCGGCCGCTGCAGATCGCCGGCCAGCGGGTGGGCGTCACCGTGTGCGAGGACATCTGGGAGGGCCCGCACGAGGGCCGGCGGCGCTACCCGGTGGATCCGGTGGCCGAGCTGGCCGCGGCCGGCGCGGAGCTCATCGTCAACCTGTCCGCCTCGCCCTTCTACGCCGGGCGCGGCCGGGAGCGGGAGGAGCACCTGGGCGGCGTCGCCCGGCGGCTGGGGCTGCCGGTGCTGCTCGTCAACCAGGTGGGCGCGGACGACAGCCTGCTGTTCGACGGCCGCAGCCTGTGCGTGGGACCCGACGGCGCGCTGTGGGCGCGGGCCGCGGCCTTCCGCGAGGACCTGGTGCTGGTGGACACCCGGACCGGCCAGGGCGAGCTCGGCGCCCCGCCGCCCGAGGGCGAGCAGGAGCTGCACGACGCCCTGGTCATGGGCCTGCAGGGCTACGCGCGCAAGTGCGGCTTCCACCAGGCGGTGCTCGGGCTGAGCGGCGGGGTGGACTCGGCCCTGGTGGCGGCGCTGGCCGCCGACGCCCTGGGCGGGGAGCGGGTGATCTGCCTGGGCATGCCGTCGCGCTACTCGGCCGCGATGAGCCTGGAGGACGCCGCGCTGCTGGCCCGCCGGCTGAGGGCGCGGTTCCACGTCCTGCCCATCGACGGCCCGCAGTCGGCGCTGCTCGAGGCGCTCGCGCCCGTGCTGGGCGACGTGCGGCTCACCCTGACCGAGGAGAACCTGCAGGCGCGCGTGCGCGGCGCGCTGGTCATGGCGGTCAGCAACCAGACCGGGGCGCTGCCGCTCGCCACGGGCAACAAGAGCGAGCTGGCCTGCGGCTACTGCACGCTGTACGGCGACATGGCGGGCGGGCTGGCCCCCCTCGGCGACCTGTGGAAGCACCAGGTCTACGCCCTGTCCCGCTTCGCCAACCGCGCCGGCGAGGTGATCCCCGAGCGCGTCCTCACCCGGCCGCCCTCGGCCGAGCTCCGGCCCGACCAGACCGATCAGGACAGCCTGCCACCCTACGCCGAGCTGGACGCCATCCTGGAGCTGTACGTCACCGAGGGGTTGGGCCGCGAGGCCATCGTGGCGCGCGGCCACCCGACCGCGACGGTCGAGCGCGTCATCCGCCTGGTCGAGCGCTCGGAGTACAAGCGCCGCCAGGCGGCCCCGGTGCTGCGGGTCACCCGGCGCGCGTTCGGCGCGGGCCGGCAGATCCCGGTGGCGCGGGCGCTGTCCGGGGGTTGACGCCGCACCATGCGCGTGGGCGACGACTTTCGCGAGTGGATCCTGGGGGCGGAGGCCCACGGCCAGCGGCTGGACGTGGTCCTGGCCGCGCGCCTGGGGCTCAGCCGCTCGGCCCTGCGGGCGCGCTTCTCCGCGGGCGTGGTGCTGCTGGACGGCCGGCCGGGCCGCTGGGGCGAGCGCCTGCGCGCGGGCGCGGTGCTGCGCGTCCCGCGCCTGGCGCGGCCCGAGCCCGAGGTGGAGGTGCGCTACCGGCTGCTCGCCCAGGACGACTGGCTGGTGGCGGTCGACAAGGGCCCGGGCGCGCCGGTGCACCCCTCGCGCTCCTTCCGCACGCGCACGGTGCTCTCCAAGCTGCGGGCCGAGCTCGGCGACGCGGCGCTGCGGCCCGCGCACCGCCTGGACCGGGAGACGAGCGGGGTGCTCCTGTTCGGGCGCACGGCGCTGGCGGCCTCCCGGCTGGGGGAGCAGTTCGCCCGCCACACGGCGCAGAAGCGCTACCTGGCCGTGGTGCGGGGGGCGCCCGCCTTCACCCGGCGGGTGGTCGAGCTGCCGCTCGGGCGCGATCCCGACTTCCCCGTCCGCTGCCGCATGCGGGTCGACGAGCGCGGCGGACAGCCGGCGCGCACCGAGCTCGAGGTGCTGGCGCGCCTCGCCGACCGGGCCCTGGTCGCGGCCGTCCCGCGCACGGGCCGCCAGCACCAGATCCGGGTGCACCTCGCCGCCCTCGGCCACCCGCTGCTCGGCGACAAGCTCTACCAGGAGGGCGGCCGGCCCTACCTGGACCAGATCGGCGACCGGCTGGGGGCCGAGTCGCTCGCGCGCCTCGGCCACACTCGCCAGGCGCTGCACGCCGAGCGGCTGGCCTTCACCCACCCCGGCACGGGCGAGCGGCTCACGCTCACCGCGCCGCTGCCGGAAGATCTCGAGCAGCTACTCGGATAGCAGTCAGGCGCCGTGCCCGCGCTCCGCGGGGGTCTGCCTGCTTCGGCAGCAGAGCCGCGCTCGCAGGTCAGACCCCCGCGGCGCCCACGTCCTGTGGCTGGCGGCCTCTCCGTAGGCATCGGGAACCAGGAACTTGGAACTTGGAACGCGGAACCGGGCGCGCATCAGGGCGCCGGCGGGGGGGTCACGCGGGTCGGATCGTCGTCCTGGACCAGGGCCGAGGCGACCCGGTTGCGGCCGTGCTGCTTGGCCAGGTAGAGGAACCGGTCGGCTTCGGCCACCAGATCGGCCGCGCGGCGGTGCCGGGTGGGATCGAAGGTGGCCACGCCGATCGACACGCTCACCCTGAGCGGGTGCGCCTGGCCGCCCTGGTCGTGGGCGCTGAAGTGGCTCGTGGCGATCGTGCGCCGGATGCGCTCGGCGAAGGACTGGGCCTGGGCCGGGCTGATCTGCCGCAGCATGATGGCCAGCTCGTCCCCGCCGCAGCGGCACAGCACGTCCTCCACCCGGATGGCGTCGGCCACCAGGCGCGGCACCCGCCGCAGCACCTCGTCGCCGGCCAGGTGCCCGAGCTGGTCGTTGATCGTCTTGAAGTGGTCGACGTCCACCAGGCACAGGCTGAGCGGCGCCCCGTGGCGCAGGCTGAAGGCGAACTCCTGCTCCAGCCGCCCGCTGAAGTAGCGCTGGTTGAAGGCCCCGGTCAGCCCGTCGCGCACCGTGGCCTCGAAGAGCTGGCGCTGGAACTCGGCCTCGAAGCGGTCCATGTAGGTCAGCTTCAGCACCAAGCCGGCGCCGAGCACCAGCCGATCCCCGTCGCGCAGCGGCGCGGCCTCGACGCGCGCGCCGTTGACCAGGGTGCCGTTGCGCGAGCCCAGATCGAAGACCATCAGGTCGCCCTTGGCCGCGAGCTCCAGCCGCGCGTGGCGGCGGCTGACCGAGTCGTCCTCCAGGGCCAGGTCGGCCTCCTGGGTCCGCCCCAGGGTCAACCCGCCCGCGCCCACCTCGAGGGCCAGGCCGGCCTGGGTGCCGGTCATCACCACCAGGTGGGGCCGGCGCTCGGCCTGGCCCCAGGCCTGGGCCGCCGCGCTGGCCGCCTCCGGGCTGTCGGTGGGCTGGGTGGTCTCGTCGAAGGCTTCCTTCGTCAGGCTGGGCGTCGAGGGCTGGACCTCCACGGGGACACCTCCTGCAGGGGCAGAGTTCCTGTGTAGCGCGCCCGCCCGACTCTTGTCACGCGAAATTTCCGGTTGCCTGGGGGGGCGGAGGCCGCCTAGACTGCGGTCCATGACGCGCCCTGTCACCGTCCGCACGGCCACCGCCCTGACCCTCATGGGCCTGCTTGCCGGCCTGCTCGCCGCGCTGCCCGGCTGCCCGGGCCAGAGCGGCGGGGTGCCCAGCGGGCTGATCGCCGCCTTCGACCGCGAGTGCCCGGACGGCTGGACGCGCTACGACGGGCTGGACGGGCGCTTCCCGCGCGGGGCCCCCGCGGCCGGGGCCACGGGCGGCGAGGCCGAGCACGCGCACGCCTTCGACATCACCGCGCACACCTCCAAGGACGGCGCGCACGAGCACCCGCTGGCGGCCGGCGAGGCGATCGAGGTGGACCCCGGCTTCTTCGGCAACGTGGGGCTGTGGAAGGGCTACGTGCAGAGCTTCGAGGAGGGCGGCCGGGTCCGGGAGAAGGCCAGCCGGGCGCTCGGCAAGACCGACCTCGAGGGCGCGCACGACCACCTGATCTCGGTCACCGGCGACTCCGAGGCCTCGAGCACCCTGCCCCCGTACCTAGATCTCGTCTACTGCCGGAAGGACTGAACGGGACGACCGCGGCTCAGGGCGAGGGGCAGCCGGTCGAGAGGTCCAGCCCGCGCGCCTCGAGGGCCGCGATGTTCGCGGCCTGGGCCGCGCAGTCGATCGGGTTGCCGGAGAGGCTGATCCAGTCACCCTCGCCGAGACCGGGGTTGGCGAGCAGCGGTGCGAGATCGGTGATCTGGTTGCTGGCGAGCTCGAGGGTGGACAGGTTGATCATTCCGACGAAGGGGTTCAGGTCCGAGACCAGGTTCCCCTCCATCTCGAGACGGACCATCGCGGTCATGCCGGCCAGCGGAGAAGCGTCCGCAACGTCATTGTAGTCGAGGTCGAGTCGCTCCATCGCGGTGAGCGCGGCCAGCGCCTGGATGCTCCGCTGCTCCTGGCCTTGCAGGTCGAGCTCACGCAGCTCGATGAGGCCGGCCAGGGGATCGAGAGAGCCAATCAGGGGTTGGTCGAGGAACCCACGCTTGATGCTCAGGCGCTTCAGGTGGGGGAGATGGGCCAGGGGATAGATGGCGCCGACCCGGGTGTAGCCGATGTCGAGATCTTCGAGGGCCGTGAGACCCGAGATTGGACCGAGGTCCATGAGCCTCCTGTTGCGCATGAGGTTCAGCAGGGTCAGCCGGGTGAGGCCGGCCAGGGGCGTGAGGTCCACGAGGTCGGCGTCGTGCACGTCCAGCTTCGTGAGCTGGGGCATGGCGGCGAGCGGGGTGAAGTCCTGGATGGGGTTGCCGCCCACGTCCAGGTCGGTCAGCGATGGGATGTCGAGGAGCGGCGTGAGATCCGTGATCTCGTTGTAGGCCACCCGCAGGCGGGTGAGCTGGCTGAACCCGGCGAGCGGGGTCAGGCTGGTGAGATCGGAGACGTTCTCCTGGGTGACCTCGAGATCCGCCAGCCTCGGGAGGGCCGCGAGTGGTCCGAGGTCCTGGATGCCGAAGTTCGAGGCGATGCGAACTTTGCGCAGGGAGCGTACGCCGGCCAGCGGAGAGAGATCCGAGACCCCCTGGCACTCGACCACCAGCTCCTCCAGGTTCACCAGGCAGGCCAGCCCACGCAGATCGTGGATGAGCGACTCGTCGGGCATGTCGTACATGCACCCGATCGGGAGCACGGTGATCGGCTCCAGGTCGGTCAGTGTCAGGGGGCCCGTGTGGCGGTCGCTGAGCCCGCGGATCCATGACTCGAGGTTGGGATCCGGGAAGCCGATCGGGCCCGTGCACTCGAGGGGGATGCAGCGACCGTCCTGGCACAGCTCGTCCACGCGGCAGTCGGAGTCCCTGACGCAGATGTCGCTGCAGGCAGAACCGGCGCCTGCGCAGGTGCACTCGCCGGCCTGGCATTGGTAGCCCCGGGGGGTATCGCAGGCCTGCCCACAACCCCCGCAGTGGGCGGGGTCGGCCTGCAGGTCGACGCAGCCTCCCTCGCAGGGGGCGAGCCCGATCGCCGCGCACTCGAGGGGCACGCAGACACCTTCCAGGCAGTGTTCCTGCCCAACGCAAGACCTGCCGCAGGTGCCGCAGTGGGACGGGTCTGCCGTCAGGTCCACGCAGCGCTGCTCGCACTCAGACAGGCCGAGTTCGTGACAGTCCGACGGACAATCGCAGACTCCGTAGCCTTGGCCGTCGGACCGACAGACCTGCTCCCCGAGGCCGCCAGCAGGGCAGGCGCAGGTGACCTGCGAGTCCGGCGCGCAGGGCGGCGCGGCCTCTTCGCCACAGGCCGCGAGCACGCAACCAGCGCACAAGATGGCTGCCAGGGATGTGAGGAGCGCTCGCATGGCGTCCTCCTCAGGGGCCTGCCTGGCAGGACCCGGAGTGACAGAGCGGGGTCGGTTCGCTGCAGACGATTCCGCAGCCGCCGCAGTTCTCCGGATCTCCCCAGGGGTCCACGCATTCACCCGGGCAGGCGAGGTAGCCCCACATGTCGCACCAGCTCGGGTAGTACACCTCGCAGCCACTGGCCCGGCAGACCTCGACGTCCCCGCAGGCGAGGTCGCACTGGCCGCAGTGCAGCGGATCGTTCGCCAGGTTCACGCACTCCTCGCCGCACAGGGCCAGCCCCTGGAGCGCGCAGTGGTCGGCCGTGCAGGCGCTGTCCGCGCAGACCTCGCCCTCCGCGCAGGCTCGGCCGCACTCGCCGCAGTGCTGGCGATCGTGGCGGGTGTCGGCGCAGGTGCCGGAGCAATCGGCCAGGCCGGCTGGACAGAGGCAACGACCATCCTCGCAGACCTGCTGTGTAGTCGGGTCGCATGCGCGGCCGCACTGTCCGCAATTCCGCGAGTCCCTAGCGAGGTCCACGCAGCCCTCCGGGCACTGCGCAAGGCCGTAATCAGTGCAGCCCTGCGCCAGGCACTCCCCGGAGGTGCAGGGCACGCCAGGCGAGCAGGCGCGTCCGCAGGCGCCGCAATTCGCCGAATCCACCTGGAGGTCCGCGCAGCCCGAGGGACAGGGCAGGAGCCCGAGCGCTTCGCAGCCGTCGCACACGCACGCCCCGAACCCGGAGCCATCCGCCAGACATGCCGTGGTGCCCTGGGGTCTGCCCGGACAATCGCACCTGATCTGCAGCCCGGGTGGGCACCCACGGTCGTCCGCCGTCCCGCAGCCGTCCAGGCCGAGCAGCAGGACGAGCAGGCCCGCTGTTCTCGATGCGATCGGTTGGCGCCTCATCCCCGGATGCTCCTTGGAACAGATAGGATCATCCTGCCACGGCGGGCCGCGCCGGGGAAGGCCGCCGTGGCCTCAGCGGGATCCGGAGGGCGCGTCGGTCGGGCCGCCGTTCAGCCCCTGGCCGGCGCAGGCCCGGTAGCCGGCCTCCACCTTCTCCAGCAGCTTCGCGCGCGCGGGCTCGTCCAGGAAGGCGGCCTGGACCGAGTTCCGCTCGAGCCGCAGGAGGTCGTCGAGCAGGTAGCCCCAGCGGGAGACCGCCACGTCGTAGTTGTCGAGCAGGCCGGTGCGGTGGATGGCGGGGTCGTCCGCGTTGAGGGTGACCCGCACCCCGGCCTGGTCGAGCTGCGGCAGGGGGTGGGCCGAGAGGTCGTCCACGCACCCGGTCTGGTAGTTGGAGACGGGGCACAGCTCCAGGGCGACCTTCTTCTCCACCAGCAGCCCGATCACGCCCGGGTGCCGGGCCGCCTCGAGGCCGTGGCCGATGCGCTGGGCGCCCAGGAGCTCCACCGCCGAGCGCACGTGCTCGGGGGAGGTGCCCTCGCCGGCGTGGATGGTCACCCCCAGGACCCCCGTGTCGCGCACCCGCTCGAAGGCGCGCACGAACTCGTGGTTGGGGTGGTCGAACTCGTCGCCGGCCAGATCCACGCCCACCACGCCCAGCTCGTGCAGCGCGACCGCGTGGTCGATGAAACGGCGCCACAGGTCGTCGTCCTGCCGCTCGCGCACCAGCGTCACCAGGTAGCGCACCCCGACGCCGTGCTCCTCGCCCGCCTCCTGGCCGGCCTCGGCCACCGCCTGCATGGCCGCCTCGGCCCGGAGCTTCCCGGTGCGCGATAGGTTCTCCGGTGAGAAGCGCAGCTCCAGGTGCACCACCCCCTCGCGGGCCGCGTCCTCGACCTCCTCGCGCACGACGCGCTCCACGTCCTTGTAGGAGCCCCACCAGTCGCCGCGGAACTTGGTCAGGAAGTGCTTGAGGCTCCTGGGCTCGCCCTCGCTCCAGGTGACGAAGGGCGCCAGCGCCTCCGGGCTCGAGAGCGGCAGGTTGATCCGGCGGGCGCGCCCCAGCTCCCACTGGGTGCGCAGCCGCATGGCCCCCTCCAGGTGGCGGTGGAGCTCCACCTTGGGCAGGCTGCGCAGCACATCCAGGCGTTCGTCGTGCTCCATGGGGGCCCATCCTAGCCGCCCCGCGCCGGCCCCACAAGGGCCTGCGCGGCGCGCGGCGCGCCTTGACTTGGGAGGGCCCGGGGGTATCATGCCAGCCGGATCGACGCCGCCGTGGGCGGTTCCGAGGAGGCTCCGATGAAGCGGTTCGCGTGGCTCCTGTGCCTGGCCCTGGCGCTCGCGGCCCTGGCCTGCGCGCCGAAGGCGACCGAGGCCGACTGCCAGGCGGCCTGCGAGAAGCAGGTGAACCTCCAGACCCCCGCGGCGCCGGCCCAGCCCGTGGACGAGGCGGCCAAGGTCGAGGACGAGTTCGCCAAGAAGATCGACGACGCCATGAAGGCCAAGGAGGACGCGCTCAAGGTCCTCGACGACGAGCTGGCCGCCAAGCTGGCCGCGGCCGCCAAGGACGAGGACAAGGCCGCGCTCAACACCGACTTCGCGGCCAGGCGGGCGGCCAAGGAGGCCGAGCTGAACCCGTCCATCGACGAGCTGGCCAAGCAGAAGGAGGCCGCCATCGAGGCGGTCGGGGTGGCTCGCGAGAAGGCCCAGGCCGAGGCCGCGAGCAAGCACGCCGACGCGGTGAAGGGCTGCGCCACCGCCTGCCTCCAGGCCGAGACCAAGAAGCCCAGCACGGACTGCCGCCAGAACGCCATGTCGCTCGACGAGTTCAACGCCTGCAAGTGAGCGTCGGGCGGGCAAAGGACCCAGGGGACTGCAAGGGCCCAGGGGACGGGGAACCAGGGAACACCCTGGCGTAACGTTTGCTCGGCGAGGGATCCGTGTGGTAGGCTGCCCCGCCTTGAGAGGGTCCGGGAAGTCCGTGCGGCTCCCGGCGGTTACGGCCCGGGCGCGGCAGGGGCAAGGGCCCCGGCCCGCAGAGCCCAGGAGGAAGAAAATCATGGTGCGCGAGCTGTGTGCGGTGTGCGTGTGCGTGCTGGGCCTCGGGCTGGCGGGTTGCCCCGGCGGCGGTGGGTCGGGCGGCGCCGCGGCGGGCAAGGCCGGCGGGGAGGGCGCCGCGGCCGGCAGCGGCGAGGTGGTCGCCCGGGTCGGGGACGTGACCATCACCCTGGCCGAGTTCGAGGACCAGCTCAACCAGCAGAACCCGCTCATCCGCGCGCGCTACAACTCGCTGGAGCAGAAGAAGAAGCTCCTCGACAGCCTGGTGGAGCGCGAGGCCATGGTGCTGGAGGCCCGTCGGCTCGGGCTGGAGCAGGACCCGGACATGCAGCGCGGCTACAAGAAGATCCTGGCCCGCCACCTGGTCAACACCGAGTTCAACGGCAAGGTCGTCAAGGATCTGGACGTGCCGGAGGCCGAGCTGCAGAAGTATTACGACGAGAACCGCGAGCGCTACAACGCGCCGGAGAAGGTCCGCCTGTACCTGATCTTCCTCGAGGCCCCGGCGGCCGACGCGGCCAAGCGCAAGGCGGCCAAGGCCAAGGCGGCCGAGCTGCACACCAAGCTGAAGGCGGCGCCGACCGATCGACGCCTGTTCCTGGAGCTCGCCCGCGAGCAGTCGGCGGACAAGCTCACCAGCCAGGTGGGCGGGGACACCAACTTCAAGACCCACGACCAGCTCGTGGAGCTGTACGGCGCGCCCGTGGCCGACGCAGGGTTCGCCCTCAAGGCCGCCAACGATCTGGCGTCGGTGCTCGAGACCGACAAGGGCCTGTTCCTCCTGCGCCAGGCCGGCCGGCAGGCCGCCCTGGACCTGCCGCTGGAGAAGGTCAAGGGGCAGATCCGCACCACCCTGTTCGCCAAGGCGCGCGGCGACGCGTACAAGGCCTGGGTGGACGGGGTGAAGACGAAGTCCGGCGTGCAGGTGTTCGACGAGGTGCTGTCGAAGGCCAAGGTGGACACCGCCGGGGCGCCGGGCGGCGGCCTGGCCGCCCCGCCGCGCGAGCTGCCCCGGCCGGGCAAGCCCGAGGCCCTCAAGGTCCCGGCCGGCGCGATCGTGCCGGCCCCCGGTGGGCCGGGCGCCGAGGAGCCCGCGCCGGCCAAGGCGCCCTGAGCGAGGAGCCGCGTGCGTCTCGCCGGACCGATCGCGGCCCTGGCCGCCACGGCGCTGCTCGGGGCCGGGTGCCCGTCCGGCGGTCCCCCGCCCCAGCCGGCGGAGGAGTGGCCGGCCGTGATCAACGGCGAGCCGATCCGCCTGGCCGAGTTCCAGGCGGCCTTCAGCGGGCTGGTGCAGGCGGGCAAGGGCTTCTTCTCCGACCCCGAGACGGCCCGCAGGGTGAAGCGCGATCTGCTCGAGCGGATGATCGACGAGCGGCTGCTGCTGCAGGAGGCCCGCCACCGCCAGGTGAGCGTGGATCCGGCCCTGGCGCAGGCCTCGCTGGAGCTGCTGGGCCGCCAGTACCCGCGGGAGGTGCTGGCGCAGGATCTCAAGGCCGGCGGCCGCAGCCTGGAGCAGTACCGGGCCGACACGCTGGCGACGCTGACCATCCAGCGCCTGCTCAAGCAGGAGGTGCTGGATCGCATCGCCATCTCCCGCGAGGACGTGGACGGGTACTACCAGCTCCACAAGGAGCGCTTCGTGCGCCCCGAGGAGGTGCGGGTGCTGCAGATCGTCACCCGCACCGAGGCCGAGGCCGAGGAGCTGCGCAAGCAGATCACCCAGCGCGGGGCCTCCTTCGAGGAGCTGGCCCGCAAGCACTCCCTCGGCCCGGAGGCCGCGCGGGGCGGGGACCTGGGCTTCTTCCCCCGGGGGCGCATGCCGCCGGCCATCGAGGAGGTGGCCTTCAAGCTGTGGCCCGGGCAGGTGAGCAAGGTCACCCCCTCGCCCTACGGCTTCCACCTGTTCAAGCTGGTGGAGCAGCGACCGGCCCGCGCCCTGTCGCTGAACGACGCCCGCCAGGAGATCGAACGCACCTTGATCGAGGAGCGCGCCAAGGAGGCGGAGAGCTTCTTCGTGCGCACGCTGCGGGAGAAAGCGACCATCGAGCGCGATCTGCGCCTGCTCGATCGCATCCAGTGAAGGGAGGCCGTCTCATGACCCGTGTCGCCATCGGCCGCGCCTGGCTCGCCGCCGCGGTCCTCGCGGCGGTCCCGGCCTCGGCCGGCGAGGTCCTCGACCGCATCGCGGCCGTGGTCAACGAGGACGTCATCCTGCTCAGCGAGGTGGACCGGCAGTGCCAGGACTCCCTGGCGCAGGTGCCGGGCGGGCTGCCGCTCGACGAGGAGCTGGGGCGCAAGCGCCAGATCCGCCGCCAGGCACTGGAGAGGCTGATCGACGAGCTGCTGCTCGCCCAGCAGATCCGCGGGGCGGCGATCGACGTCGACGACGAGCAGGTCGCCCGCTACATCGCCAGGCTGCGCGAGGACAACAAGATGTCGGAGGCGCAGTTCGAGGCGGCTCTGGTCCACGAGGGCAAGAGCCTGGACGCCTTCAAGGCCGAGGTGCGCAAGATGCTCGAGCGGCAGCGGCTGATGGGCCGCGAGCTGGCCGGCAAGGTGAACGTGACCGAGAAGGAGGTCGAGGAGTACTACCGCACGACCTACCTGGAGGGCGGCGGGGTGCACAAGGTGCGCGCCAGCCACATCCTGTTCGCCCTGCCCGAGAGCGCCACCGCCGAGCAGGACCAGCAGGTCCGCGCGCGGGGCGAGGCCGTGCTGAAGGCCATCCAGGGCGGGGCCGACTTCGCCGAGACCGCCAAGAAGGAGTCGGACGATCCCAGCGGCCCGCTGGGCGGCGACCTGGGCTGGTTCCGGCGCGGGGACATGGTGGCCGCCTTCGAGACCGCCGCCTTCGCGCTGAAGAAGGGCGAGATGACCGACGGGCTGGTGCGCACGCAGTACGGCTACCACATCATCCAGGTCACCGGCACCGCGGAGGAGGCCCCGCCCGCGCTCGACCAGGTGTCCGAGGACATCCGCCGGCGCCTGATGATCGACAAGCAGGAGCGCTTCCAGCGCAACTGGCTCGAGGACCTGCGGCGGAAGGCCTTCGTCGAAATCAAGCTGTGAGCGCGGAGCCACCGCCTTGCCCACCCTCGGCGTGACCATGGGCGATCCGGCCGGCGTCGGGCCGGAGGTGCTGCTCCTGGCCCTGGCGCGGGGCGCCCTGCCCGGCGGGGCCCGGGTGCGCGTGTTCGGCGACCGGGGCGTGCTGGCCGAGCGCGCCGCCCGCCTCGGCCTGGAGCCGCCCGCGGAGCTCGTCGAGGCCTGCCGGCTCGCCCCGGGTGAGGCGCCGCCCGGGGCCTACACGCCCGCCGGCGGCCGGGCGCAGGTCCAGTGCCTGGAGGCGGCCGCGGCCGAGCTCGGCGCCGGGCGGCTCACCGCCCTGGTGACCGGGCCGCTGCACAAGCGTGCCCTGGTCGAGGCGGGCGCGCCCGGCCCCGGCCAGACCGAGTTCCTGGCCGCGCGCCTGGGCGCGCGCCTGCCGGTCATGATGCTGTGCGGGCCGCGCCTCCGGGTGGTGCTGGCCACCACCCACCTGCCGCTGCGCGAGGTGCCCGGCGCGCTCACCCGCGCGGGGCTCGTGGAGCTGGTGCGGGTCGGCGCCGCCGAGCTGCGGCGCTACTTCTGCCCGGACGGGCCGCGCCTGGGGCTGGCGGCGCTGAACCCGCACGCCGAGGAGGGCGGCCTGCCGGGCCGCGAGGAGCGCGAGATCCTCGCGCCCGCGGTGGCCGAGCTCTGCGCGCTCGGCCTGCAGGTGGAGGGCCCGGTGCCGGCCGACTCGCTGTTCGCGCAGGCCGCCGAGGGCCGCTACGACGCCGCGGTGGCGCTGTACCACGATCAGGGCCTCGGGCCGCTGAAGGCGCTGCACTTCCACGACGCGGTCAACGTCAGCCTGGGGTTGGGCCGGGTGCGCACCTCCCCCGACCATGGCCCGGCCTACGCGCTGGCCGGCACGGGCCGGGCGGACCCGACCAGCATGCGCGCGGCCATGGAGCTGGCGCTGGCCATGGCGCTCCGGGACCGGGGCGCGCCGCCGTGAGCGCCCCCGACGCGATCCGCATCCGCGGCGCGCGGGTGCACAACCTCAAGAACATCAGCCTGTCCATCCCCCGCAACCGGCTGGTGGTGCTGTGCGGGCCCAGCGGCTCGGGCAAGTCCAGCCTGGCCTTCGACACGCTGTACGCCGAGGGCCAGCGCCGCTACGTGGAGTCGCTGTCGACCTACGCCCGCCAGTTCCTGGAGCAGAGCGCCAAGCCGGACGTGGACGCCATCGACGGGCTGTCGCCGGCCATCTCCATCGAGCAGAAGACGGTCAGCCACAACCCGCGCTCGACGGTGGGCACGGTCACCGAGTGCCACGACTACCTGCGCCTGCTGTACGCGCGCGTGGGCGTCCCGCACTGCCCGGGCTGCGGCCGCCCGGTCGAGGGCCAGAGCGTGGCCGACATGCTGGAGCGGATCCTGGCGCTGCCCGCGGACACGCGCCTGATGGTGCTGGCCCCGGTCGTGCGCGGCCGCAAGGGCGAGCACCAGGCGCTGCTGGGCGAGCTGCGCCGGGCGGGCTACACGCGCGTGCGCGTGGACGGGCAGCTCCGGGAGCTGGAGCAGGACATCCGCCTGGCGCCGCGCCTCGCCCACCGGATCGACGTGGTGGTGGATCGGGTGGTGGTGAAGGACCCCGAGCGGCTGCGGGCGCGGCTGGGCGACTCCCTGGAGAAGGCGCTCGGCCTGGCCGAGGGCCTGGTGACCCTGGTGCCCCAGGGCGGCCAGGAGCTGACCTGGTCCGAGCGCTACGCCTGCCCCGACTGCGGCCTGTCGCTGCCCGAGCTCGAGCCGCGCCTGTTCTCCTTCAACAACCCGCACGGGGCCTGCCCGACCTGCGACGGCCTGGGCAGCATCCGCTTCATCGATCCGGCCAGGGTGGTGCCCGATCCCTCGCTGTCGTTGCAGGACGGGGCCGTGGTGGGCTGGGGCAAGGCCGGCGGGGACGGCTACTACTGGCAGATGCTGGCGGCGGTGGCGGCCCACTACCGCTTCTCGCTCACCCGCCCCTTCGGCCGGCTGTCCGAGCGCCTGCGCAAGATCGTGCTGCACGGCTCGGGCCAGGAGGAGATCACCTTCCGCCTGGAGTCCGAGCGCATGCGGCACGAGGTGCGCCGGCCGTTCGAGGGGGTGGTGCCCAACCTGGAGCGGCGCTACCGCGAGACCCAGAGCGAGATGATCCGCGCCGAGCTCGAGGAGCTGATGACCTTCCAGCCCTGCCAGGCCTGCCGCGGCCAGCGCCTGCGACCCGAGGCCCTGGCCGTGCGGGTGGGGCAGAAGAGCATCGCGGAGCTCTCGGCGCTCAGCGTGCGCGAGGCCCTGGCCTGGGTGGAGCGGCTGGAGGTCCCCCCGCGCCGCCGGGCGGTGGCCGAGCGCATCCTGCGCGAGGTGGTCTCGCGGCTGCGCTTCCTGGCGGACGTGGGCCTGGACTACCTGTCGCTCGACCGCGCGGCGGCCAGCCTGTCGGGCGGCGAGGGGCAGCGCATCCGGCTGGCGACCCAGATCGGCTCCAACCTGGTGGGCGTGCTGTACGTGCTGGACGAGCCCACCATCGGCCTGCACCCGCGCGACTGCAGCCGGTTGCTGGGCACGCTGAGGGAGCTGCGCGACCGGGGCAACAGCGTGGTGGTGGTCGAGCACGATCCCGCCACCCTGCGCGCGGCCGACCACATCGTGGAGATGGGCCCGGGCGCCGGGCGGCACGGGGGCGAGGTGGTGGCCGAGGGCACACCCGCCGAGCTCCAGGCGAACCCGGCCTCGCTCACCGGCGCCTACCTGGCCGGCCGGCGGCCGATCCCGGTGCCGGCGCGGCGGCGGGCGGCGCGCGGTCGGCTGCGCCTGCTGGGTGCGCGCGGCAACAATTTGAAGTCGCTCGACGTCGAGCTGCCGCTGGGGGTGTTCACCTGCGTCACCGGGGTGAGCGGCTCGGGCAAGAGCACGCTGGTCCTCGACACCCTGCACCGGGCGCTGGCCCAGCGGCTGCACGGGGCCGGGGACGAGCCCGCGCCCCACCGCGCGCTGGAGGGGGTGGAGCGCCTGGACAAGGTGATCCACATCGACCAGAGCCCGATCGGCCGCACCCCGCGCTCCAACCCGGCCACCTACACCGGGCTGTTCGGGCCCATCCGCGCGCTGTTCTCCGGGCTGCCCGAGAGCCGCGCGCGCGGGTACGGGCCCGGGCGCTACTCCTTCAACGTCAAGGGCGGGCGCTGCGAGAGCTGCGGGGGTGGGGGGCAGCTGCGCATCGAGATGCACTTCCTGCCGGACATGTACGTGACCTGCGAGGCCTGCGGCGGGCGGCGCTTCAACCGCGAGACGCTGGACGTCAAGTTCCGCGGGCTGGACATCCACGGGGTGCTGGAGCTGACCGTGGCCGAGGCGGTGGAGTTCTTCGCCCACCAGCCGGCCCTGCAGCGCAGGCTCACGACGCTCTGCGACGTGGGGCTGGGCTACATCCAGCTCGGGCAGAGCGCCACCACCCTCTCGGGCGGCGAGGCGCAGCGGGTGAAGCTCTCCCGCGCGCTGGGCCGGCGGGCCACGGGCCGCACCCTCTACATCCTGGACGAGCCCACCACCGGGCTGCACGTGGAGGACATCCGCCTGCTGCTCAGCGTGCTCGAGCGCCTGGTCGAGGAGGGCAACTCGGTGGTGGTGATCGAGCACAACCTGGACGTCATCAAGCAGGCCGACCACGTGATCGACCTCGGGCCCGAGGGCGGCGAGGGCGGCGGGCGCCTGGTGGCCGAGGGCACCCCGGAGGAGCTCGCCCGGGTGGAGGCCTCGCACACCGGCCGCGCGCTCCGCGACGTGCTGCCCTAGCCCAGATCTTGGTCCTGTCTCGAAAGGCAACGGAGCATCAAGGATGACAGCAGTCAGACCTAGGATTGAGCGTGTCGTGGGGATACTTCTGATGGTCTGCTGCTTGGTAGGCTGCACGCCTAGGAACGAGAACGCAGGTGATGCAGTACTTTCCGAGAAGCACGCTGCAGGTATGAATTGGTCTGCGCAGAATAGTGTAACTTTGATCAGTATTGAAGGTATCAGAAGTGTACGACTCGAATACAAGGATAGCGGGGAACTGTGGGCCGATGGATTCGCACTCGGGAACCTGGAAGAGAAGAAGAGGATTGAAAGGGAAATATCAGAACGAAAGATGTCGTTAGGCGCTCTTGGCTACAGTGAACCCACAGAAGGCATCCCCACAGGAGCGGTCTCTCTGTGCGGCATTTTTATCCATCCGCCATTTCAAGTGGAGTGCCGCATATGTGAAATGGTTGGAACTCCAGGAAGGTCATTGATCATAAACGGGGTAGTTGCATCAACCACGTGCCCCTCCGAAGAGAAGTGTGCCGCAGGAGCAGAGACCAAGGCGAATGGGAGATACGAGAATCATCAAGAAGATAGAACATGCTTCGACTTGTTTCATGCTAGGCTGAAAGAAGCAGAACAGGCAGTTGCGCAGCTTCCGGTTGAGGCGGACGAATCAAGCGTGCTTGGGGTAGTTCGTCAAGCGATTGGTGACACGTCGGCCCTTACTTGCGTGAAGAGCATTACAGTTGCTTATACTCCAGAGAACGACAGCAACGACAGCGATGTCACTATCGGGTACCTGCATACTTCTCCGAACGGCGTGGATATTCGTAGCTATGTCATCTATGATACTTCGCGCACGATCAGTAAGAAACTTGCGAAGAAAACCTCTGTTGATCCCGAACGACAAGCCATTGAGAAGTGCGAGAGGGAGAAAGAGCTTGTCATTAGTAGTCTTCGGAGTGGATGGTTTGTGCAAGCGAGCGGAGACCGGTTGAGTCCGTCGACTTCGACAAGCGAGAAAGTTGCGCAGATACATGCGATTCTTGGCACAAACTACGATGTGCGCTTGTTGGGGAGGCTATTGGTGTTGTATGGCGCCATCTGCCCAGAATGCTATCTTGCAAATAGGTAATTGTCACGGGAAGTACTCTATGAAAACTCACTGGGTCCTTTGGCTGCTTGTCCTTGCCTGCGCTGTTGCCTGACCCGCTCGGTGCCATGGGTTGGTGGAAACGGTCGGGACAAGGCGGGTGGACAATATGTTGCCAATTGTAAGATATCTGTCTTTGGCATTCTTGTGTGCCATTCTGAGCTGTGGAAATGCCCGCGATGCTGCTCAGGCGGATGATCCACTCAAGAACGTCCTTCTGAGGCATGGTGTTGCGCCTGGCGTGGCTGATGCCCTAGCCCAAATGCTTCAAAGGTTCGATGTTATCGCAGACGAGGGGGGCAGACTGTTTCTGCGAAGTGCCCATCTAACCGGCACGAACAAGGTCAATCTAGAATATCCCGTGGAGGTTATCATGGGAACCTCTGCGAATTCTGATGCCGTCTTTCTCAGGAGAGCAGACGGGAAAGATATTGCATCGCCGCCAAAGGAGTTGCCCCCATCCTTTCCAGCTGAGCTGGTGGAATATGCGATCGATATTCATCCGCTATCTATTGCCGACAAGTACTCTATTCCATATGGAATCATCTTTGCCTATGGATATAAGATTGTCGCGCCAATCAACCTTCAGGTGGTCGTATTCGGGGACCTCTCGGGAAAACTGTTCATAAATGGTATTTCTCCGGTTGTTTCCGGACGACTCAATGGTGTGACCTCTGGAATATCGCGCCATGACCTTGCAGAACATTTCGATCAAATGGCAAAGGCGATCGAATCCGTGGCTTTGCTCCTCAGCAGGTCGATCGGCCTATGTGGAGCTCTGGAAGTAACGGTTGGCAGCCAAGTTAAAACAAACAATCTGCGAATGCTTAGATTGGCTGACTGCAATGGGCAATGTGCAAGAATAGATTATCAATACTTGACGAACAATCAGCTGTTCATCGCCAATCACAATCCAGCGTATTCATTGCTGGATAGTGGCGTCAGAAGCTTCAATATCTGCATCCCAGAAATCAAGAAGAAGAGTGTTGAAGATGGCGAGAAAGATATCAACAATGCGCTTCTCCTTGCGAAAACCATCCAGGACTCACTGGTGCAGGATCGAGTGCCGGTGTTCCTGGGCGGATTCATGGCTGCAGGTATCTCAAGGGAGAAATTTGAGAATCTCATGCAGCGCTGCAAGCGAGGCCTTCAGGCATTCGAGGCGCCGCTGGAAGGGTTGAACCTTCCTGAATCTGCCGTTCTCGAAATCAAGGCCAATTGCACCAGAATTCTTGATGTAGACCGCCCATGAAAAGAGGTATTTACGCGCCATGACTGACCGGCCGGGCACCTTGAATTAAACCGGAGCAGGCATTTGGGAGCAGAGCCGTTGCAGCGCTGGCAGATCGCGTCCTCGGCCACCTGCCTGGTGCTCGCGCTCCTGGCCGGAGGCTGGCGCGCCTGGCAGGCGCGGCGGGAGCCGGACCGCGGGCGACCTGGGCGGTTGGAGCTGGCCGGGCTCGGCGCGCTCTTCCTGGGGGCCTGGCTCCTGCGCGCGCTCCTCTCGCCCCACACCCTGCTCCACGAGAACGCCCACGGCTACGAGCTGCTCCAGGGGGCCTTCTCCCTCGAGGGGTACTTCTGGCACGGGGCCGGCTACTACACCTTCTTCCACGGGCTGACCTGGCTCCTGGGCGACTCGCCGGCGGTCGTGTTCCACGGCAACGCCGTCCTGGGCGGGTGCGCGGCGGTGCTGGTGTGGGCCGTGGGCCGGAGGCTGTTCGGCCCCGGAGCGGCCGCCTGGCTGGCGGCCCTGGCCTGGGCGGCCTGGCCCGCGGCGCTCCGGGAGGGCGGCAGCGAGAGCATGCTGCCGCTCGGGGTGTGCGCCGGGCTGCTCGGGCTGTGGGCCTGGCTGGACGGCTTCCAGGCGGGTGGCCGGCCGAGCTCGCTCCTGCTGGCGGCCGCGGCGCTGGCCTTCACCGCCCAGGTGCGGCCTGAGCTCGCGCTCTGGCTGGCGCTCCCGCCGCTCGGGCTGGCGGCCTGCCCCGGGTGGCGCGTCGCGCTCCGCCGGCCCGCGCTCTGGGCCGCCCTGGTCGCGCTGGGGCTGCTCCTCGCCCCCGGGTTGGTGTTCCGCCTCCAGGACCTGTCCTCGTCCGGCCTGCCCGGCTACCTGGAGCTCGGGCCCGGGCGCTTCCTCGCGGCGCTCGTGTCCCCGGAGCACCTGCTGCTCCGGCCGGGCTGGACCCCCGCGGCCGTGTGGGTGCTCCTGCCGCTCGGGCTGTGGGCCGGGCTCCGGCGGGCGCCCCGGGCGCTGCCCCTGCTGGTCGGCGGCACCCTGGCGCTCGCCTGGATCGGCCTGGCGGCCCGGGGCGGCCTGGCCACCCAGGTGCGCCTGCAGCAGCCCGTGCTGCCGCTGCTCGCCCTGCTGGTGGGCCTGGGTGGCGCCTGGCTGGCCGGGCAGGCGCCGGCGCGCGGCCGGGCCGCCGCGGCCTTCGCGCTGGGCCTCGCCCTGCTCGCGACCGGGCTCGCGCGCGCCCCCCGGATCCGCGCGCTGGCCACGGCGCAGCACGAGTTCGCCTTCCAGGAGCTCGTCCTGCCCGCGCTGCCCCCGGGCTGCGGCCTGGTCATGCCCGATCGCTTCATGGCGGACCGGGTGATCTCCACCGAGCTGGCCACCTGGCGGCTCCGCGGCCGGCCGCTCGCGGAGCTCACGCCGTTCCTGGCGGACCCCCGGGCGGCGGCCGGGGCGCCCTGCTGGGTGCTCTACCGGGGGCTCACCTGCCACCTGTTCACCCACGCGGAGAGCCCGCCGGCGGACGGGCTGCGGCCGGAGTGCCGGGCCCCCGAGGCGCGTTTCCGGCTCCGGCCGATCTTCGAGCAGACCCTGCCGGCCGTCCCCTACGACTACCTGCGGCTGCCCGCCCCCGAGGTGCGCCTGGGGCTCTACCGGCTGGTCCCGCGCTGAGGCGAGCGGCTCAGCGCATGCTGCGCATGAGCACGCCGGCCGAGTAGATCAGGTAGCTCAGGACCCCGACCGCGGCCAGCACCAGCGCGTACACGAACCAGCGGGTGCGGCTCTTGCTCGCCTCGCGATCGGTCGGCTGCAGCCCGCCCGGCAGGAGCTTGGCCTGGGCGAGCTGCAGGCTGCGCTGCTGCATGCGCGCCAGCAGCGCCGGCGCGGCGCCCTGCTGGGCCAGCAGCCGGTACTGGCGGGTGGCGTAGTCCAGCCGGCCGGCCCGGTCGCAGGCCGACAGGAACTGCTCGTGCAGCGGCTCGTCCCCGGGGTTCGCCAGGATGCTCTGCCACACCGCCGCCGCCTCGGGCGGGTCGGGCGGCAGCGCCTGCGGGTCGAACTTGGAGAACATGAGCCCGCAGCGGTGGCAGGCCACGGGATCGGCCTGGGTGTGCCCGCACTTGGGGCAGGTGACCCCGCCAGGCGGGGCCTTCTTGTCCTGGCTCGGAGTCCCTTGGGTCCCTGCTGTCCCCTGGGTCCCTGCCTCTGTCAGATTTCGCGCGTTCGCCAGGAAGCTCACCTGCCGGCAGGCCGGGCAGCGCAGCCGCAGGCCGGCCTCCGAGGTGGTGAACTCCTGGAGCTCGACGATGTCGCGGCAGCTCGGGCACTGGATCTTCACGGTGTCACCTGGCTCAAGAATACAGGGGTGAAGGTGGCGATGGCCAGCCCCACGCAGGCCCAGCCCACCAGCCGCCGGGCCGGGGCGAGGGGGGTGGCCTCGTCCTGGACCGGCGGGTGCTGCCGGCCGATGAAGTGCAGCAGGACCGCCCACAGCAGCCAGCCGGCCATGCCGGCGCCGCGTAGCACCCAGCCGATCAGCCCCTCGGCCACCAGCCGATCCACCCAGGGCTGCCAGGTGAGCGCCAGCGTGCAGGCGAGCCCGAGCAGGCCGAGCACGAGGACGCCCGCGCGCACCAGCCGCGCCAGCCGGGCGTGCCAGCGGGGGCCGAACAGCGCGTAGGTCACGTGCCCGCCGTCGAGCTGGCCCGCGGGCAGCAGGTTCAGGCTGGTGACCAGCAGCCCGATCCAGCCGGCCCAGGCCAGGGGGTGCAGCCAGATGTCGTCGCCCGGCAGGAGCCCGGGGTGGGCCAGGTGCTTGAGCAGCAGGTAGAGGAGCGAGTTCCCCTCCAGGACCGCGCCCGGAGGCAGCTCGGCCAGCGGGCGCACCTCGGACAGGGTGAGCCCCAGGTAGCAGACCGGGATGGCCACCAGCACGCCCGCCAGCGGCCCGGCCGCGCCGATGTCCAGGAGCGCCGCCTGGCGGCGGGGCGGCTCGCGCATGGTGATGACCGCGCCGAAGGTGCCGAGCGGCGTGTAGGGCACCGGGATGAAGTAGGGCAGCGAGGCGTCCACGTGGTGCACCCGGGCCGCGGTGAAGTGGCCCATCTCGTGCACCAGCAGGATGCCCATGATGGCGCTCATGTACACCAGGCCCGCCAGGAAGTCGCCGTCCTGGCTGCCGGCCTGGAAGGTGGTGGCGCAGGTGGCGAGCAGCAGCAGCAGGTGCAGCCACAGCCGGCGCGGGCGCGGGGGGGGTGTCGACGGCTCGGTCATGGACCTGGGGTCAGCTCCCGGCCGGGGCCGGCTCGGGCCCGAGCTCGATCTCCTTGATCTCGTCCCGCTTGACGGTCAGCAGGAAGAGCTCCTTCTCGGCCTCGCCGTCCTCGCGGAAGCGGGTGCGTCCGGTGGCGCCCTCGAAGCCCGCGAGCTCGAGCAGCGCCTTGCGGAAGGCCGGCCGGGTCTGCGGCCGGGCGCCCTCGACCACCTGGCGCACCATGAGGGCCGAGTCGTGGGCGTGCGCGTCCACCGCGTCCGGGTTGCGGTCGAACTGGGTCTTGAACTTGGCCACGAACATCCGGGTGACCGGCCGGCTGGAGTCGAGGAAGAAGCCGTCGGTGAAGATGGCGCCCTGCACGTAGCGCTCGGCCCACTCCACCAGCTTCGGGTTGTTCCAGCCGTTGCCGCCCAGCAGGTAGACCATGTCCGGCTTGTACCCCAGGCTGTCCTTGGTCCGATCGAGCTGGTACTGGCTACTGGTCTTCAGCACGATGTCCTCGAAGGCCAGGGCCGGGGCGAGCAGCGCCACGTTCTCGAAGTAGTCGGGCACGAAGATGGCCTGGAAGTCGATCTCCGGCTTGAGGGTCTTGCGCAGCTTCTCGACCGCCCGCTGGCGGGCCAGGTTGCTGTCCGTGTCGCGCCGGATCTTGGCCACCGCCTGGATGTACTCCCAGCGGGCCTGCACCCAGAAGCGCCCGACCATCTTCTTGACCGGCTCGGTGTAGGTCTTGGTGTCCGGCTCGTAGCGCTCGGCCGCGCGCACCTCGGCTTTGTCGTGCTTGCGGATCTCGTCCCAGAAGGCGTTGACGAAACCCACCCCGTACTTGTCGTTGGGGTAGAGCAGGGCGAAGCGCTTCACCCCGAGCCTGGCCGTGGCGTAGTCCACCAGGGCCCTGGCCTGGGCCTCGAGGGTGAGGAAGTTGCGGAACACGTAGGAGCCCACCCCGGTCAGCCCGGGCCGGGCGCTGAGCGCCAGCAGCGGCACCTCCAGCTCCTGGGCCTTGATGGCCGCGGCGTAGGCCTCGCCGGTGAACATGGGCCCCAGGACGCAGGCCACGTGCTCCTGGAAGACCAGCTCCTCGACCATGGCCGCGGCCTGCTCGGGCTTGCCGGCCGTGTCGCGGATGACCAGCACCAGCGCGGGCCGGTCGGCGCGCGGCTCCTCGAACACCCCGGCGCCGAGCTGGATGCTCTCCAGCGCCTTCTGGCCGTACTCGCGGTACTCGCCGGTCAGCGGTAGCAGCACGCCGATGGCCACCGGGTTCACCTTGTCGCGGTCCAGGATGCGCTTCAGCAGCGCGCCGGCCTCGCCGCTCCGCGCGTGGCCGGGCCAGCGCGCCACGAAGTCCTCGAGCACCCGGCGCGCCTCACCGAGCTCGCCCACGTGGTAGAAGATCTTGGCCAGCTTCAGCGTGGCCATGTCGGCCGGGAAGTCGGTCCCGCCGCGCAGGATCTCGACCGCCTCGCGCACGGCCTTGAAGCTGAGCGCGCCGTCCAGGAGATCGGTCACCTTCTGGCCCAGCACCTCGCGCTGGGCGGGATCGGCCACCAGGCGGTGCAGCGCCGCGTACCAGCGCAGCGCCTCGAGGGGCGCCCCGGCCCGCTCGTAGCTCTCGGCCAGCATGCCGGCCACCTCGGCCTTGCGCTTCTCGTCCGGCAGGCGGTCGAAGACCGACTGCAGGGTCGGCAGCGCCTCCTGGACGCGGCCGAGCTGGACCAGCAGCAGGCCCATGCGCACGGTCGAGGGCAGGTAGTGCGAGCTCGAGGGGAACTCGGCCACCACCCGGCGGAAGGCCTCCAGGGCCGGCTCGGCGCGCCCGGCGGCCTCGTGCAGGCCGCCCAGGGCGAACAGGGCGTCGGCCGCCCGCGGACCCTCCGGGAAGTTCTCGAGGTAGGCCTCGAGGCGCGCGCGGGCCTCGTCCGTGCGCCCGGCCTTGAGCGAGGCCTCGGCGTCCTGGTAGGTGAGCCGCTCGCCCTCCTCCGGGCTCACCTCGCGGCCGCCCACCACGACCGTGGGCGGCGGACAGGCGGGCAGCAGGCACAGCGCGCACAGGGCGGCGGCGATGGGTCTGAGGCTCGGCATCGGTCCCTTCCTCCTCGAGACGCACTCCACTCTGGTCCAGGCCCGGCGTGGAATCAAGGACCGCGCGCCAGGGCGAGCAGGCGCGCGTGCCGGGGGTAGCGCTCCGCGGGCAGGGCCTCCAGTGCGCGGGCGAGCCGCGCCCGCTCCTCCGGCGCGAGCCCCCGGGGCAGCTCGAGCTGGAGCGTCACCACCAGATCGCCCCGCGCGCCGCCGCCCTCGGGGGGCAGGCCCTGGCCCCTGAGGCGCAGGCGCTGACCCTGGCGCGCGCCGGCCGGCACGCGCACCTCGAGCGTCCCCGTCAGGCCCGGCAGCGCGAGCTCGCCGCCCCACAGCGCCACGGGCAGCGGCACCGGCAGCGCGCAGGCGAGCTCCCGGCCGCGCCGCTCGAACAGGGGGTGCGCCCGCACCTGCACCTCGATGAGCAGATCGCGGGCCGGCCCCTCGCCCTGGCCCCGCACCCGCAGCAGGCTGCCGTCCTCGAGGCCCGGCGGGACCCGCACCTCCAGGCCGCGGCGCTCCCCGCGGGCCAGGCGCAGGCGCAGCTGGTAGCTCGCGCCCGCCACCAGATCACCGAGCTCCACCCGCAGCCGGGTGCGGAGCTCCCGGGCGCCCGGGGCGTGGGGCGCGAGCCGGGCGCGCGGCGCGCGGTTGAGCTGCCGGTAGGCCGCGGACACCCGGCGGAACTCCTCGGCCCGGCGCGCGTCGCCCGGGTGCCGGTCGGGGTGCAGCTCCTTGGCCAGCCGCCGGAAGGCGCGCTTGACCTCCTCGCGGCTCGCCCCCGCGGGTAAGCCCAGGATCGCGTGGGGGTCGTCCGCGGGCGGACGGGCAGGCATGGCGCGGGCGCTCAGCTCTTCTCGGTGTTGTACATCGCGTCGGCGATGCGGTGGGCGGCGGTCTCCAGGCGGGTGACGGCCGTCTTCAGCTCGGCGAACATCTCCTGGACCACCTTGGCCTTGTCGGCCCGGTCGACCTTGTCCAGCACGGCCTTGCAGGCCTCCAGGTTGGTCTTGATCTCCTCGACGTCCTGGGGCTTCAGCAGGGAGGCGAACTCCTCCACCGACTTCTCCGTGGAGTACACCAGACCCTCGGCGTTGACCTGCATCTCGGCGAACTCCTTCTTCTTCTTGTCCGCCTCGCGGTGCTGCTCCGCGTCGCCCTGCATGGCCTTGATCTGGGCCTCGTTCAGGCCCGAGGAGGCCACCACGCGGATGCTCTGCTCCTTGCCGGTGCCGAGGTCGCGCGCGGACACGTGCACGATGCCGTTGGCGTCGATGTCGAAGGTGACCTCGATCTGCGGCACGCCGCGGGGGGCGGGCGGGATGCCGACCAGCTCGAAGCGCCCGAGGGTCTTGTTGTCCTCGGCCATCTCGCGCTCGCCCTGCAGCGCGTGCACGCTGACGAGATCCTGGTTGTCGCGGGCGGTGGAGAACACCTGGCTCTTGCGGGTGGGGATGGTGGTGTTCTTCTCGATGATGCGGGTGAACACGCCGCCGGCGGTCTCCACGCCGAGCGACAGCGGGGTGACGTCGAGCAGCAGCACGTCCTCCACCTCGCCCTTGAGCACGCCGCCCTGGATGGCGGCCCCGATGGCCACCACCTCGTCCGGGTTGACCTCCTTGTTGGGCTCCTTGCCGCCGAAGATCTCCTTGGCCTTCTGCTGCACCTTGGGCATGCGCGTCATGCCGCCGACCAGCAGCACCTCGTTCACGTCCTTGGCCGTCAGGCCGGCGTCCTTGAGCGCGGTCTGGCAGGGGCCCTCGAGGCGCTGGAACAGATCCGGCACCAGCCCCTCGAGCTGGCCCCGCGAGAGCGTCATGTTCAGGTGCTTGGGGCCGCTGTCGTCGGCGGTGATGAAGGGCAGGGTGATCTCCGTCTCCATGGTGGAGCTGAGCTCCTGCTTGGCCTTCTCGGCCGCCTCCTTGAGCCGCTGCATGGCCATGCGGTCATTGCGCAGATCGATGTTGTGCTCCTTGCTGAACACGCTGCACATGTGATCGACGACGCGCAGATCGAAGTCCTCGCCGCCCAGGAAGGTGTCGCCGTTGGTGGCCAGCACGCGGAACACGCCCTCGGCCAGCTCCAGGATGGAGATATCGAAGGTGCCGCCGCCGAGATCGAACACGGCCACCTTGATGCTCTGGTCGCGCTTGTCCAGGCCGTAGGCCAGCGCGGCCGCGGTGGGCTCGTTGATGATGCGCAGCACGTTCAGCCCGGCGATCTTGCCGGCGTCCTTGGTGGCCTGGCGCTGGCTGTCGTCGAAGTAGGCCGGGCAGGTGATGATGGCGTCCTTGATCTCCTCGCCCAGGTAGTCCTCGGCCGTCTGCTTCATCTTCATCAGCGTCATGGCCGAGATCTCGGCCGGGCTGTAGTCCTTGCCGCGCACCTGCACCCAGGCGTCGCCGTTCTTGGCGCTGACGATCTTGTACGGCAGGATGGGCGCGGCCTGCTTGACCTGCGGGTCCTCGTACTTGCGGCCGATCAGGCGCTTGGCGGCGAAGATGGTGTTCTCCGGGTTGGTGATGGCCTGGCGCTTGGCGATCTGCCCCACCAGGCGCTCGCCGCTCTCGGTGAACCCGACGATGGACGGCGTGGTGCGCGAGCCCTCGGAGTTGGGGAGCACGACCGGCTCTTCGCGCTCCATGAGCGCCACGCAGGAGTTGGTCGTGCCGAGGTCGATGCCGATGATCTTGCCCATGGGTCTACTGGCCTCCCGCTTCACCCCGGCCCGCTCAGTCGCTGGCCGGGCCCTCCCCGGCGGCGCCCTCGTCCCCGTCCGCGCCTGGCCCCGCCTGTGTTTCTGCCGGCGCCTTCGCGACCACCACCAGGGCCGGTCGCAGCAGGCGATCGCTCAACATGAACCCGCGGTGGAGCTCCTCCACCACCGTCCCGGGGGGGACGTCGCGGGACTCCTTCTGGCTGATGGCCTCGTGCCGGGCCGGGTCGAAGGGCTGGCCCTGGGCGCCGAAGGCGACCACCTGGTGCCTGGCCAGGCTGTCGAGGAACTGGCGCAGGACCATCTCCACGCCCTCGCGCAGCGCCGCCAGCGCCTGATCCGCGGAATCCTTGGGAACGTGGGCCAGGGTCCGATCCAGGTTGTCGACGATCGGCAGCAGGTCCTTGGCGATCCCCTCCAGGCCGTACTTGAGGGCCTCCTGCTTCTCGCGCTGCGCCCGCTTGCGGATGTTGTCGGCGTCCGCGGCCACCCTGAGCATGCGCTCCTTGGCCTCGGTGGCCGCGGCGCGGGCCTGGTCCAGCTCCTCCTGCAGGGCCCGCAGCCGCCCGGCGTCGGCCGGCGCTCCGTCGGCGGCGGGCCCGTCGCCCGCGCCGGCCGGAGGCGGCGAGCCCACCTCCACGGCGACCACGGTCTCCTCGTCGGCCGGCCCGGGGGCGTGCGGGGAGACCCCGCACAGGTCCTCGGCCAGGTCGGCGGGGATCTGCACCTCGAAGCCCTTCTTGTCCTCTCTGCCCATCGCCTCACTCCACCGGCCTGGCCCTCCGGCGCACAGGCCAGTAAGCCACGGGACTGTATTGCGAACTCGGCTTCGGCTGCAAGGTTTTTTCGGCGCGCCTGCTCCCCGGCCCCCCACCCGAGGCGCCTTGACCCCTCCGGGCGGGGTGTGGTTCAATCGGCGCGCGACAGATGGGTCCGAGGAGCGCCATGGAGCCCGAAGGGCAGACGATCATCAGCCGTCACGGGCGGTTCTTCGCCCGGGGCCAGGCCGTCTTCTCCGAGGGCGAGCCCGCCCTGGAGATGTACCTGGTCCACAAGGGGCGGGTGCGCGTCGTGCGCCGCGTCGACGGCGAGCCGGTCTGCCTGGAGGTCCTGGGGGAAGGGGACTTCTTCGGGGAGCGGGCGCTGCTGGCGCCGGGGCCGCGGGCGGTCAGCGCGTTCGCGGACGAGGACACCTGGCTGGTCCCGGTGGACGCGGCCACCCTGCGGGGCCTGCTGTCCGACCAGCCCGAGGTGGCCTGGCGGTTCGTGGGCCGCCTGGCCGAGCGCCTGGAGTCCCTGGAGGAGCGCCTGCTGGGGCTCATCACCCGGGCCGAGCGCGGACGGGTGGCCGAGGCGCTCTACCGCCTGGCCGGGGACGCCGGGGACGGCCAGGTGCTGCCGCTCGATCCGGTCCTGCTGGCGACCCGGGCGGGCGTGCTGCTCGACCGGGCCGAGCGCGATCTCGCGCAGCTCGAGCGCACCGGCGTGCTCGCCAGGGGCGCGGACGGGGCCTGGCGCCTGGCCTCGCGCCGCGCGCTCGAGGACTACGTGGAGTACTGCGCCCTCAAGGCGCGCTTCGACCCCCTGCACCTGGACGAGCTGGCGACCTTCACCGGCCTGGGCCTGGCCGAGGTGGAGGCCCTGGCCGAGAAGGTCATCCGCCGGCGGCTCGGCAGGCAAGCGTCCGGGCCGGGGGAGCACCCGCTGCACACGCCGCTGCAGCGTTACCTGGAGCTCAAGCTGCGCTTCGAGTTCACCCAACCCGCGCGCGACCGGGACCGCGGGGCACGACAGGGGCTGAGGACCGATGAAGGTTCAATGTGAGAAGTGCGCGTCCGAGTACAACATCGACGAGGCACGCATCCCGGCCGAGGGGCTGCAGATCAAGTGCCCGCGCTGCATGGCCGTCTTCCTGGTGACCCGCGGCGCCCAGCCCGCCACCGCCGGCGATCTGTTCGACCTGGCGGAGGAGCCCGGGTTGCCTCCGCCGCCGGTGGCCGGGGGCAAGGACGACCTGGAGCTGGACCTCGGGGGGGAGGAGCTGCCCCAGGCGGGTTCGGCCTTCTCCCAGGGCCCGAGCAGCTCCAGCCTGCCCCCCATCGGGGGCGGCTCCAGCCTGCCCCCCATCGGCCGCGGCTCCAGCCTGCCCCCCATCGGGGGCGGGGCGGCCAGTCGGGCCCCGGCCCCGCCGGCGGCCGGCGGCGGCGGCGCCTTCGACATGCCGCAGGACCTCAGCGACGAGCCGATGCCGGAGCTCGACGTGCCTCAGCCCACGCCCGGCGCCGAGGGGCAGATCTTCGACTTCATCGACCACGAGATCGGCAGCGAGGATGACGCCGCCAAGGACGCGCCGGCCGACGTGCGCTACCGCATTCGCCGCAAGAGCGGCAAGGTGTTCGGCCCGTTCGACACCGCCACGGTGAAGAAGATGCTGGGCGAGCACCAGCTCATGGGCAACGAGGAGGCCTCGGTCGACGGCCGCACGTTCAAGCCGCTGGGCGCCTACGGGGAGTTCGCCGAGGTCATCCGCCAGCTCATGGACGAGCCCGTGGTGGCCGCCCCGGGCGAGGCCGGCAACCTGGCCGGCCTGGAAGACGACGCGGCGGTCATCGGCGGCTCGCTGGCGCCCAAGGGGGTCGAGTTCGCCGACGCGCCCGCCCTGACCAAGCCGAAGCGCGGCGGGGGGCCCGGCGCGGGCCTGTTCCTCGTCCTCGGGCTGGTGGCCCTGGTGGTGCTGGCCGGGGTGGGCCTGGGCTTCACCAAGTACGGCTTCTTCGGCCTCAAGCTGATCACCGGCAAGGGCGGGGGCGGCGGAGGCGGCGGGGGCGGCTCGGACGTGGTCGACGAGAGCCGCATGCACTTCTTCGAGGACACCTGGGCCGGCTACACCAGCGTCGTCAGCATCCTCGATCCGCGCGCCAGGGCCGAGGACGCCAGCCAGGACGATCTGTCCATCCTGGGGCTGTCCTACGCCGCGCTGCTGCGCAACTACGGCGCCAACGCGGAGTACGTGAAGCGGCTGGGCGAGGTGCTGGAGCAGCTGCGCGAGGAGGCCCCGGGCAGCGCGGACGTGACCCGGGTGGAGGCGGCCCAGCTCATCCTGGCCGATCCGGTCCAGGCCAGCGCCAGGCTGCAGCCGCTGCTGGGCGAGAAGTCGCGCGACAAGGAGGCCCTGTACCTGGCCGGCTGGGCGGCCGCCTACCAGAAGAACTGGCGCGACGCGGCCACCTTCTTCGATCAGGCCACGGTGATCGATCCGGACTTCGCCAAGGCCTTCCACGCCATGGGGGACATCCAGTCCCTGCAGGGCGACTTCGACAGCGCGGCGGCCTTCTACGACAAGGCCCTGGAGAAGAACCCGCGCCACGTGAACTCGGCCGTGGAGCAGGCCCGCATCGCCATCGAGGTCAAGCAGGACTTCCCCCAGGGCGAGGGCCTGCTGGGGGTGGTGTTCGGCAAGCACTTCGAGTCGCTGGCGCCGGGCGAGCGGGCCAAGGCGCACCACCTGCGGGCCCAGCTCTACATGAAGCAGCGGGCGCGCGACAAGGTGGTGCAGGAGCTGAACGCGGCCATCAAGCTGGTGCCCTCGCGGGTCGAGTACCTGGCGTTCCTGGGCAACTTCTATCTGGAGATGGGCGAGTTCGGCAAGGCCAAGGAGATCTTCGAGAACGCGCTCGCGCAGGAGCCCAAGAACCTGGAGGCGCTGCTGGGCAAGGGCCGGGCCCTGTGGCAGAACGGCGACATCGTCCAGTCCAAGATCCTGTTCGAGCAGGTGGCCCAGGGCGAGCCCTCCGATCCGCGGCCGATCTACTTCCTGGGCCGGGTGTCCGAGGACCTCGAGCGCCCCGACGAGGCCGAGAAGCTCTACCAGAAGGCCGCCGAGCTGGCGCCCAACTACCTCATGGCGCGGGTGTCGCTGGCCCGCCTGCTGCTCAAGCAGGGCAAGCTGGCCGATGCCATGGATCAGCTCTCGCAGGCCAGCAAGGTCAACCCCAACTCGGCCCTGGTGCGCAACGGGCTGGGCGAGGTCTACCTGGAGCAGAAGAACATCCGCCTGGCCGAGACCGAGTTCCGCGAGGCGCTGAAGCTCGATCCCGAGCTGGCCTCGGCCCACTTCAACCTGGCGCGGGCGCTGCGCGACTCGGGCCGCATCCCCGAGTCGCTGGAGGAGTTCGAGAAGGTGGCCGGCATCTCGCCGCGCTACCCGGATCTCGCCCTGGAGCAGGGCTGGTCGCTGTACCAGAGCAAGCGCTACCCCGACGCGCTCAAGATGTACGAGGCCGCCATCCGCGACAACCCCAAGGACGACCGCCTGTACGTGCGGGCGGGGCTGTCGGCCAAGGCCGGCAAGGACGCCCAGGCCGCCCTGAAGCACTTCCAGATGGCGGCCGGGCTGAACCCCAGGAACGCCGAGGCGCTGTTCCAGCTGGCGCTGATCTTCCAGGAGCAGAAGGACCACGAGCAGGCCCTCGACCTGCTGCGCAAGGCCGGCGAGCTGGAGAAGGAGCGGGCCGAGACGCACTTCCACATGGGCCTGTCGCTGATGGCCACCGAGCTGGTCACCGACGCCATCGACGAGTTCCGTACCGCCATCCGCCTCAAGCCCGACTACGTCGAGGCGCTGCTCTTCCTGGGCCGGGCGCTGGCCGAGCGCCAGCTGCAGACCGAGGCCATCCAGTACTTCAACCAGGTGCTCAAGGTGCAGCCCGACCGCGTCGACGTGCTGCTCGATCTGGGCGACTGCCACACCCAGCTCAACAACTACGCCAAGGCGCTGATCGCCTACAAGGGCGCGGTGACCAAGAACCCCCGGGCCAAGCAGGCGGCCTACCGGCTGGCGCGCACCTACGACGAGCTGAACAGGAAGGCCGACGCCATCAAGTACTACCTGCTGGCCGCGCGGCAGGAGCCCGACGACGCCATGCCGCACTACTACCTGGGCTACATCTACAAGGCCCAGGGCAAGAACAAGCAGGCCAAGGCCGAGTTCCGCCGCTACCTCGAGCTCCGGCCCGACGCGCCGGACGCCGACGAGGTGCGCGAGGAGATCGAGTACCTGCGGGGAGGGTGAGGTAGCGCCACATGCTGGATCTGCGCGCCGTGACCGACAGGCTCGAAGAGACGCAGCGCAGGCTCGCGCTGCGCGGGGACGTCCCGGCCCTGGGCAAGCTCTCGGAGCTGGGCGGCCGCCGGCGGGCCTGGATCCGCGAGAGCGAGGACCTGCGCCACGAGGTGAAGTCCTCCGGGCCCAGGGTGCAGGCGCTGATGAAGTCCGATCCGCCCGCCGCCGCGGCGCTGCGCGAGCGGCTCAAGGCGGCCTCGGTCCGGCAGAAGGAGCTGGAGGCCTCGCTCAAGGAGCTGGAGATCGAGCTGGCCCAGGCGCTGCTGTACGTGCCCAACCTGCCGCACGAGAGCGTGCCGGCCGGGACCAGCTCGGCCGACAACCCGGTGGTGCGCACCTGGGGCGAGCGGCCCGCGCCCGGCTTCCAGCCGAAACCCCACTGGGAGCTGGGCGAGGCCCTGGGCATCCTGGACTTCGAGCGCGGGGCCAAGCTGTCGGGCTCCCGCTTCACCGTGCTGGTCGGCCAGGGCGCGCGCCTCGAGCGGGCGCTCATCAGCTTCATGCTGGACGTGCACACGCGCGAGCACGGCTACACCGAGATCCTGCCGCCCTACCTGGTGCTGCGGGAGTCCATGCAGGGCACCGGCCAGCTGCCCAAGTTCGAGGAGGACGCCTTCAAGACGGTGGACCCGGAGCTGTTCCTGGTGCCCACGGCCGAGGTGCCGGTCACCAACCTGCACCGGGACGAGATCCTCGAGGCCGGGGCGCTGCCGCTGCGCTACACCGCCCACACCCCCTGCTTCCGCCGGGAGGCCGGCGCGGCCGGGCGCGACACCCGCGGGCTCATCCGCCAGCACCAGTTCAACAAGGTGGAGCTGGTCGAGTTCGCCGCCCCGGAGTCGTCCTACCAGGAGCTGGAGAAGCTGACCGGGCACGCCGAGGACATCCTGCGGCGCCTGGGCCTGCCCTACCGGGTGGTCAGCCTGTGCGGCGGGGACCTCGGGTTCTCGGCCGCCAAGACCTACGATCTCGAGGTGTGGATGCCCGGCCTGGACACCTTCCGCGAGATCTCCTCGTGCTCCAACTTCGAGGACTTCCAGGCCCGCCGGGCGCGCATCCGCTTCCGCCGCGGGGAGGGCAGCAAGCCCGAGTGGGTGCACACGCTGAACGGCTCCGGGCTGGCCGTCGGCCGCACGCTGGCGGCCCTGCTCGAGGTCGGCCAGCAGGCGGACGGCTCGGTGCTCATCCCCGAGGCGCTGCGGCCCTACACCGGCTTCGAGCGCATCGGTCCGCGCTGAGGCGAGGGCGGGCCCTTGCGCGTGCTCAACCAGACCCGCGGCCAGGTGCTGGCCGAGCGCGCCTGGGAGGCCCTGAGCGCGGGCGCGCGCATGAAGGGCCTGCTGGGCCGGGACGGGCTGGCGGCGGGCGAGGGGCTGTACATCCGGCCGTGCACCTCGATCCACAGCTGCTTCATGCGCTTCGTGTTCGACGCGGTCTTCGTGGGCCAGGACGGCCGGGTGCTGCACGCCGTCCGGCGCATGCGGCCCTGGCGCCTGTCCCGCATCGTGCTCGCGGCCGAGGGCGTGCTGGAGCTGCCCGCGGGCGTGCTCGAGGCGACCGGCACCGAGCCGGGCGATCAACTCGTGTTCGAGGGGAGGTGAGCCCATGCGGGCCTGGGCCATCGAGCGTTTCGGGCTGGACGGGCTGCGGCTGGGCGAGCGGCCCGAGCCCCGGCCGGGCCCCGGCGAGGTGCGCGTGCGGGTGAAGGCCTGCTCGCTGAACTACCGCGACGTGCTGATGGCGACCGGCGCCTACAACCCGAAGCAGCCCCTGCCGCTCCAGCCCCTGTCCGACGGGGTGGGCGTGGTGGAGGCGCTCGGCGAGGGCGTCACCCGGGTGAAGGCGGGCGAGCGCGTGGCGGGCATCTTCGCCCAGCGCTGGCTGGCGGGTCCATTCACCCCCGAGGCGCGCGCCTCGACGCTGGGCGGCCCGCTGCCCGGGATGCTGGCCGAGGCGGTGGTGCTCTCCCAGGAGGGCCTGGTGCGCGTGCCCGGGCACCTGTCCGACGAGGAGGCCGCCTGCCTGCCGTGCTCCGCGCTGACCGCCTGGAACGCGCTGGTGGTCCAGGGCCGGCTGCGGGCCGGCGACAGCGTGCTGGTGCAGGGCACGGGCGGCGTGTCCACCTTCGCCCTGCAGCTCGGCGTGCTGATGGGCGCGCGGGTCATCGTCATCTCCGGCAGCCGCGAGAAGCTCGAGCGGGCCCGCGCCCTGGGCGCCTGGCAGTGCATCGATCGGCAGGCCACCCCCGCCTGGGACGTCGAGGCCCGGCGCCTGACCGGCGGGGAGGGCGTCGACCACGTGGTGGAGGTGGGCGGGGCGGACACGCTGGCGCGCTCGCTCAACGCGGTGCGCATGGAGGGCGGGGTGTACGTGATCGGCGTGCTCTCGGGCGTCCAGGCGGCGCTGCCGGTCACCGCGGTGCTGATGAAGCAGGTCCGGCTGCAGGGCGTGTTCGTGGGCAGCCGGGAGATGTTCCTGGCGCTCAACCGCGCCGTCGAGGCGGCCCGCCTGGCGCCGGTCGTCGACCGGGTGTTCCCCTTCGACCAGGCGCCCGCCGCCTTCCAGCACATGCAGCAGGGCAAGCACTTCGGCAAGTTGGTCCTCAAGGTGTAGGCGCCCGGGGCGCCTCGATCTCCACCCGCCGCTCGCCCGCCGCCGCGGCGAGCTTGACCCACAGCCGGCGCGCCTCGGCCTGGTAGCACCAGCCCTGCGGGGCGGCGTCCAGCGCGGCCCGGTCGGGCAGCGCGGGCAGCGCCTCGCCCCCGAGCCGCACCGCCGCGGGCGCCCCCTCGGCGCGCACCCCGAGGTAGGTGGAGCGCGGCGCCTGCGACAGGCTCACCCGGCTGCCCCCGGCCGCGCGCTGCGCCTGGAGCTGCACCGGCTCGTCGTCCTCCCCGTGCAGCTCGAAGCCGGTCGGCGCCGGGCCGGGCCACACCAGCACGCTCAGGCAGCCCGCGGCCGCGTCGCTGCCCAGCCCGGTGGCCAGGACGGCGTCCTGCAGCGGCAGGATGGCCCCCTCGCGCACGTACAGCGGGATGCGCTCGAGCGCCGAGGTGTCCACGCCCGGGAGCGTCTGGCCCCCCTCGAGCGGCGCGGCCCCGGGCGCCCACCAGTCGTACCAGCGCGCGCCGGCCGGCAGCGCCACGTCCCGGCGGCCCGTGTCGTCGAGCACCGGTGCCACCAGCAAGGCCTCCCCCAGCATGAAGCGCCAGTCCCCAGGCCAGTCGGCCTCGTCGCCCTGCGGGCGCAGGATGGGCTCGCCGCCCGCGTGCGCCTGCTCGGCCAGGCTGTAGAAGAAGGGCACCAGGGCGTGGTGCAGGTGGCTCCAGAAACGGTAGAGCGCCACCACCTCGGCCTGGCGCTCGGGCACCGTCCAGGGGGTGATGTTGGCCCGGCCGTGGAGCTGCATGAAGGGGCTGAGCGCCCCGAGCGCGGTCCAGCGGGCGAACACCTCGCTGCGGAAGGGGATGGTCTCCAGCATGTCCTGATCGTCGCGGTCCAGGTAGCCGCCGATGTCCGAGCCGAGCACGGCGTAGCCGGCCCGGGCCGAGCGGAACATGTGGTCGAGGGCGTCGATCTGCCCCAGCCAGTCGCGGCGCTGGTCGCCCACCCAGGCGACCGGGGCGTGCTCGGGCCGGGCGAAGAAGCGCCCCTCGAACTGGTAGCTCCGGTCGTAGGGCCGGACCATGGTCAGGAATTCCTCGGGCCCGCGCGTCCGCACCCCGTGCGCGTAGAAGTCGCGGTAGTAGGCCTCGGAGTAGGCCTGGTGGGCGACCGGGCCCTGGAAGGTCTCGAGCGTGGGCGTGTCGATGTAGCTCTCGCCGAAGTCCAGCTTGAAGCCGTCCACCCCGAGCGCGAGCAGCGGGGCCTGCAGCGCGTGCCAGAACTCGACCGCCCGGGGGTGGAAGAAGTCGAGGCCCCCGCCCCAGCCCTTCCACCAGGAGTAGGTGGCCCCGCCGTTGACCAGGTAGCCGCGCCGGCTGGCGGTGGTGAAGATCTCCGGCGGGCCCGCGTAGCTGTCCCCGCCGGGCTCGAGGTCGAACGAGCTCTGGTTCACCATCTGCGTGCACCACAGCACCAGGCGCAGGCCGTCGGCGTGCAGGTCGTCGAGCAGCGCCTCGAAGTCGTGGTAGCGGATCGGGTTGGGCTCGAAGGTGTTGTAGTCGGTCTCCCAGGGGCTGTCGAGCACCACCACCCCGAAGGGGATGTCGCGCTCCTGGAAGCCGCGCACGAAGGCGTAGGTGTCGTCCGTGTCCGAGATGTCCTTGGAGATCCACGGCTCGAAGGCCCAGCGCGGGGTGTGCAGCGGCGGATCCTGCCCGGGGCCGGAGCCACCCTCCTGGCAGCCGGCCAGCAGGCCCGCCGCCAGGGCCAGGCCGGCCAGGGTGCGCAGCGTGCCCACGCGGCCTCCCTTCACTCGGGGCAGGCGGGCAGGCTGGCGAGATCGGCCCACCAGTCCGCCGGGAGCCGCAGGCGGTAGGTGTCCACGCTGCCGTCCCCGCCCGGCCAGTCCGCGCCCCACAGCACCGTGCGCCCGTCGCCGGAGATGGGCGAGTAGGCCTCGCGCGGGTAGCCGTCCGGGCCGGGGTAGTCGTTGTGGGTGTCGGCCAGGCGCCACACGCGCGGGTGCTCGGCGTAGGGCCGGAGCTCCAGCATGACCGCCTGGTTGCGCAGCCAGCTCGCGCTGCCCGGCTCCGAGTAGGTGCTCAGGTACACCCAGCCGCGGATGGCCGGATCGGTGAAGCGCCCGAAGTGGAAGCCGCCCACGTCCCAGCCGAGATCCTCGTGGTACAGCATGGTCTGGGTCTCGCCCGTGCGCAGGTTGGTGTAGGCCAGGGTGTCGCTGTCGGCCGCCGGCCAGTTCGAGTTGTTCACCTGGCACACGTAGGCCGCGTCGCCCTCGGCGGTGAAGGCCCAGCCGCCGTGGGTCTCGTCGTTGCACACCTTGAGGGGGTCGGTGAAGTCGAGCGCGAAGGCGTGCGGCCCGTCGAAGGCGTCCCCGCGGTCGGTGCGCGGGAAGAGCGCCACCACGCGATCGCCGAGCGGCGAGACGTCCACCATGTTGGGCCGCGGCAGCTCCGCGCCCTGGCCGCCCAGCGCGTGGAACAGGTCGAGGTCGAGGGTACCGAGCACGGTGTCGGTCTGCCTGTCGTAGGTCACGATGGCCAGCATGGGGTTGGTCGCGCCGTCGTACGGGCCGCGCAGCATGAAGGCCCAGATCCGGGAGTCGGCCGAGGAGTCGCCCTCCACGTCGTTCAGCGCCTCCTCGCAGCCGGGCACGTCCAGGGCGAAGTCGTGCACCAGCGCGGTCGCGCCGCTGGCGGCGTCGTACTCCCGCAGCGCGCAGCCCTCGCGGTAGAACAGGAAGAGCGGCCGGGCGCCCGAGTGGTCCCAGCGCAGCTCGGCGCTCTCGTGCGAGTTCAGCTCGCTCACCACGCGGTGGACGCCGTCGTCCGCGGCGCGGAGGATGATAGTCTGGCCCGCGCCGCTCCCGGGCGGGGTCTCGCCGTCCTTGACCAGGAAGTAGTACTCGCCCGAGCTGTTCTCCGCCCGCCAGCGCGAGTACACGGGCCGCAGCACGCCGTGCGCCTCGGCCGCGGGGAAGTCGGTCGCGTCGGCCGCCTTGCACACCTCGGCCCCGAAGAAGGGATCCCGCACGCAGGCGCCCCGGGCCGGCTCGGCGGCCGCGGACACCGGGGGCAGGGCGAAGGCGCTCGTGTCCCCGCGGGTGTAGGGGTGCACGTTGGCGCAGGGCACGAACGGGCCTCCGTCGCCGTCCGGCCCCCCGTCCGCGGGGGAGCCGCTGTCCTGGCAGCCCGCCGCCAGCAGGCAGGCCAGGGTGAGGCACAGGCTCAAGGTCCGCATGGCGCGCTCCTCCTCGGGCCCCAGGGTAGCGCATGCGGCCAGGTGAGGTCGAGGCCGCGGTCGCCGTGGTAGACTGCGGCGGGATCGCCACGCGGGAGCGAGGCATGGGCGCGACTCGGCTGGGATGGCTCGTCGGTCTGCTGGCCCTGGGCGGCTGCGGGGAGGCGGGGCGCACGCCGCCGACCCCCAGCCTGTGGCCCGCGCCGCGGATCGAGCGGCTGGACCCCGGGCCGCTCGGCGCGCTCGGCTGGCTGGCGGAGACCTCCCCCTGGGTGTCGGCGGGCTGCGGGCCCGGCCAGCCCCGGGAGGCCCGCCAGATGGGCGATCTGGCCGTGGGCAACGGGAGCGTGTTCGCCCTGACCGGCTACGCCTGCCCGCTCAACACGCTGCACACCATGATCGGCCCGAGCTACCAGAAGGAGGACGCCTTCTTCGACGACACCTCCTCGGCGCTGTGGGCGGAGGACGGCGGCGGCGCGCCGGCCGCCGAGGCGACCGTGGACGGGGCCATGTTCCGCTTCCGGGACGGGCCGCTGGTCGTCCACCGCGAGCGCTCGGCGCGCCTGGAGCTGGTGAGCATCACCTTCGCCCCGCTCGACGATCCGGCCGGCTCGGCCGCGGGCGCGTGGGCGCCCCAGGGCCCGGCCGCGCGGGCCCTGGTGCGGGTGTGCCTGGTGCGCAACCTGGGTGGCGAGACGGTGGAGGGGGTGGAGCTGCGCACGGACGCCGGGGACGCGGTCCGCCAGGATCGCCAGCGGCGGCTGGTGGCGCTCGAGCCGGCCGGGGCGGCCACGCCGGAGAGCCTACCGCTCGGCGCGCTGGCGCCCGGGGAGGTTCGCCGGGTGGCGCTGGCCTACCTGCTCTCCCAGGCCGGGCAGGGCGAGGACGAGACCCTGGCTGCGCTCCAGGCGGCCGGGGCGGACGCGCTGGCCGCGGACACGGCCGCCTCCTGGCGGGCGTTCCTGGCACGCGCGGCCCGGGTCGAGTCGCCCGATCCCATGCTGGACGACCTGTGGCGCGGGCTGCTGCTGGCCGTCAAGGTGCAGCAGGCCGCCCCGGGCGGCTTCTCGCCCATGTCGGAGTACTCGCGCCTGTGGACCCGCGATCTGATCGGGCCGGTGCGCCTGCTGCTCGGCGCCGGGCTGCACGAGGAGGTGCGCGCCGCGCTCGAGTACTACCACCTGGCCGCCGCGGCCGAGGGCGACTACGCGAACTCCTTCCGCCTGGACGTGCCGGCTGAGCCCGCCCCGCCCGAGCCGGACTGGGCCGCGCTGCCGCCCTTCGAGGGCCGCACCGCGGCCGAGGGGCCGAGCCACGTGCCCTGGATGGCCCGGCTGTACGCGCTGGCGTCGGGCGACCACACGCTGGCCGGGCGCTGGTTCGAGTTCCTGCGCCGCGGGGTGACGGCCCAGCCGCGGGACGCGCGCGGGCTGCTGGGCTTCTCCGGGGACGAGACCTACCGCCCGGCCATGGCCGTGGCGCTCGACTGGGACATGCAGTACGCCTTCGAGACCCTGAGCCTCTCGGCCAACTCCTCCTTCCTGCTGGTGGTGGCCGCCGAGGGGCTGGCGGCCGAGGCCGAGGCGCTGGGCCGCCCGGCCGCGGACGCGCTCGCGCTGCGGGCGCTGGCGGACCAGGCGCGCGCGGACGCCGAGGCGGCCTTCTGGGACGAGGCCGGGGGCTACTACCTGCCCTTCCTCGACCGGGTCGATGCCGCCATCCGCCCCCCGCCCTTCGAGGACGTGGCCGCCCAGCCCCTGTGGACCGGCTACCTGGCGCCGGAGGCGCCGCGCGCGCTCACCAACCTCGCCACCGCCGTCCAGCGCCTGGGCCGGGCGGACGGGCTGTGGATCTCGCCGCTCGGCCCGAGCTACGACGACTTCATGGGGCTGGGCATCCACGCGGGCGTGTACACCGGCATGGCGCCCGCCTACGCGCTCCACTCCCTGGCCGCGGTCGATCACCCCACGGCCGAGGCGGCCTTCCAGAGCATGCGCTGGGTGCCGTCACCCTCGGGCAACCTGGGCGAGATGCAGATCGCCGACGATCACTCGGCGCTCCAGCTCATCTACGACGCGAGCGGCCAGCTCGGGGACTACTCCGCCCGCTTCCGCCCCTGGGAAGGCGGCATCACCGGGGAGGCGCTGCTCGCCTTCCTGGCCGGGCCCGGGCTGGACGCGGACGCCGGGCGGGTGCGGCTGGCCCCGCGGCTGCCGAGCGGCTGGCCGGGCATGGCCTGGCGCAACCTGCGCCTGGGCCAGACCCGCTTCGACCTGGAGGTGGAGGAGCAGGGCGGCCGGCGGGTGACGCGTATCACCCCGGCCGCGGGCAGCCTGAGGGTGGAGCTCGCGCTGCCGCTCGGGCAGGCGCGCGTGGGCGCGGTGCGCCTGGGCGGCCGGCGCCTCGGCGCGGACGAGCTCGGGCTGCGCGAGCTCTTCGGCCTGCCGCGGGTCGTGCTGCCCGGGGCCGAGGCCTCGGCCGCGGCCCCGCTCGAGGCGGTGGTGGAGTGGGAGCCGGTTGACCCGGCCGCGCCGTGAGGGTAGGGTCTCGACCATGAAACCGAGCGAACTCCTGTCCGCCGCCCGCGCCAGGGGGCAGACCACCCTGTCCGAGGACGACTCGCGCAAGGTGCTCGAGGCCTACGGGCTGCCGCTGGTCCCCAGCCGCCGGGTGGGCTCCCTGGACGAGGCCCAGGCCGCGGCCCGGGAGCTGGGCTTCCCGGTGGCGCTCAAGGGCACCGGCGCCCGCCTGGCCCACAAGACCGAGGCCGACGTGGTGCGGCTGTCCCTGCGCGACGCGGCCGAGCTGGAGGCGGCCTACCGGCACGTCCAGCAGAAGGGCGGGGAGCTCCTGGAGGGCATGCTGGTGCAGCGCATGCTGCGCTCGGAGCGGGAGTTCGTGGCCGGCCTGAGCCGCGATCCGCAGTTCGGCCCCTGCGTCATGTTCGGCCTGGGCGGCATCTTCACCGAGGTGCTCCAGGACGTGAGCTTCCGCGTGGCGCCCATCGAGACCCGGGACGCCGAGGAGATGATGGACGAGATCAAGGGCGCGAAGCTCCTGGGGCCCTTCCGCGGGAAGCCGGCCGTGGACCGCGCGGCGCTGGCCGCGCTGCTGGTGGCTCTCTCCAGGCTGGGGGCGGAGCTGGAGGCCGTGGCCGAGGTGGACATCAACCCCATCCTGATCGACGGCTCCCGGCCCGTGGCGGTGGACGCCCTGGTCGTGGTGAAGTGAAGCCTACTGCAGCTCGCGGAACTCGGCCCGGCGGTTCTTGCCGAAGGCCTCCTCGGTGCTGTCCGGGTCGGCCGGGCGCTCCTCGCCGAAGGAGATGATCTCCAGCCGCTCCGGATCGACGCCCAGCTTCACCAGGAACTGCCGGGTGGCCATGGCCCGGCGCTCGCCCAGCGCCAGGTTGTACTCGGTCGAGCCGCGGCTGTCGCAGTGCCCCTCGACCTGCACCCGCAGCGCGGGGCGCGCGCGCAGGTACTCGGCGTTCTGCTCCAGGTCGGCGCGGGCCTTGTCGGTCAGCTCGGCCGCGTTGAAGTCGAACAGCACGGTGACCAGGGCGGCGGGGCCGCTGGGCGCCTCGGCGGGGGTGTTGTTCATGGCCCGGGCGGCCTCCTGGGCGGCCAGCTCGGCCAGGCGCTTCTTCTCCGCCTCCTCCGCGGCCTTCTTCTTCTCGTCGCACTCCTTCCTGGCCTTGTCGGCCAGGCTGCGCGCGGCCAGGTAGGCGGCCTTGGCCTCGTCGTACTTCTCGGCCTTCATCAGCCCCTCGGCCTGCTCCATGGCGGCCCGGGCGGCCGCGACCAGCTCGGGCGCGCAGTCCTTGAGCTTGTCGAGGTCAGCCATGGCGCGTTCGGCCGCGTCGATCTCGGGCTGCGGGATCTTCTTCGGGCAGCCGGCCAGGGCGAGCGCCGCGACGAGCAGAAGGATCTTCGGGGCCAGGCGGGGCAGTGCGGTCCTCATGGCGTTCCCCCTCCGCTCACTTCTTCTCGGGCGCCCAGGGGCCCCAGGCCGGGTTGGTGTACTCGCCCGAGCCCTTGGAGATCATGCGCTGGTTGGTGCCGTCGGCGTTCATGATGTACAGCTTCGACTCGCCGGCGCGGGTGGAGTTGAACACCACCAGGTTGCCGTCCGGGCTCCAGCGCGCGTGCTCGTTGTTGCCCTGGTCCTGGGTCAGGCGGCGGATCTCGCCGGTGTCCGGGTTGACCTTGAAGATGTCGTACACCAGGCGCTCGTCGCGCGCGTTGAACAGGATCCAGTCCCCGCGCGGAGACCAGTCCGGGGTCTGGTTGTAGTTGCCCTGGAAGGTCAGGCGCCGGGGCTCGCCGCCCGCGGCGGATATCACGTAGATCTGGGGGTTCCCGGAGCGCTCGGACACGAAGGCGAGCTGCTTGGAGTCCGGCGACCAGGTGGGCGAGGCGTCGATGGCGAAGTTGTTGGTCAGCCGCGCGACCTTCGTGCCGTCCGGGGCCATGCGGTAGATCTCCGAGTTGTCGTCCTTGCTCAGCGTCATGGCGATGGCGCTGCCGTCCGGCGCCGCGGCCACGCCGATGTTCAGCCCGCGCTGCTTGCTGACCTGGTTCATCCGGCCCGTGGCCAGCTCCACCCGCCAGGCGTGCGGGCCGCCCTTCAGGTAGGAGGAGAAGTAGACGTAGCGGCCGTCCGGGCTCCAGGCCGGCAGCAGGTTGATGCTGTCGTTGCTCACCAGGCAGCGCTCCCCGAACCCGTCGAAGTCCATCAGGCAGATGGCCTTGTTGCCCTTCACCTTCTTGGCGAAGGCGATCTGGGTGGAGAACACGCTGCGCACCCCGGTGAAGTGCTTCACGATGCGGTCGGCGAACTGGTGCACCAGCGGGCGCAGGTTGTCCTTGGGGCCCTTCAGCTTGAGCTGCAGGAGCTCCTTGCCGGTGGCCACGTCGAACAGCCGGCCCTCCAGGATCACCTCGGCGCCGTCGATGGCCACCCCCGCCTTGGCCAGCCCCTCGGCGCCCACGTTGAGCCAGTCGGGGAAGTTGATGGCCGCGCCGGTCAGGCCCTCCTTGGCCGGATCGGCCAGGTAGGAGCGCGGATCGAGCACCTTGAAGGACCCGGCGATGCCGAGGTCGTTGCGCAGGATCTCGGCGCCCTCCTTGGCCAGGGCGGCCGCCCCGGTGCCCAGCTCCTTGAAGGCCGGCACCGCGATGGGGTAGGGGCGGAAGTTGGGGTCGTCGATGGGGGGCAGGTAGTCCTGGGCGGGGGCGGCGGCGCCCCAGGCGAGCCCCAGCAAGCATCCGAGCAGCGCGATCTTCTTCATGTTCGTCGAGCTCCTGCGCAATCCGGTTCGAGGCCGACCGGAGAGTAGCACGCCCCGACCAACCGGCCAAGGCGAATCACTTGTTCCAGCACCCTCTGCCTGTCGTCAATCATGTCGCCGGGTGGCGGCGAGGGGGCCCCCATCCACGCGGAGCGCCGAGTGAGCATGGATGGGGAGCGAGCCGACAGGACCCGGCAGGTCGTGTTGCCGGAATTCATCGCCGGGGCCCTCGGGGTGTCCCCGCTCCGGGCCTGCGGAACTCGCAGATCGGTCCCGCGCAGGCTTCGGCGTTCCTTGCTCAAGGTTGTTTTCTCCCTCACCTGCGCGGTGGGTGGTGGAGGCTCAGACAGTCCTCGGCCCTTCGGGGGACGCCCGCTCGGGCCCTGTACCGCCTCACATCTTCGACGACTGGAAGGGGATGCCGATTCCATCCTTGGCATAGCGCTCCGCGAGCTCCTTGGGCGGGGGCTCGAACGGGGCGGCTTTGCGGATGGCGGCCTCGACCGCGGAGTCGTACAGCTCGTTCCCGGAGCGGCTCTCGAAGCTGAGGTCCCGGATGGCGCCGCTCGCCTCCAGGCGCACGATCACCACGGCCTTGAGGAACAGCCGCTCCTTCTCCGGGATCAGCTCGGGCACCGAGTAGTTGCGCTTCACCGCCTGGTACATCTTGGTCAGGTAGGCGTTGCCCTTCTCGGCGATGAGGGAATCGCCCTCGTCCACCCCGTCGGGCGAGCCGTCCTGGCTGTACTGGGTCTTCTTGACCTCGTCCGCGAGCGCGGCCAGGGCGTTGTTCTGGTCCTTGGAGTAGTCCTCGCGCCTGGGCGGGCGCTCGGCCGGCTTCGGCGCCGGGGGCGCGTCGGGCCGGGGCGCCACGGCCGGGGCGGGCGCGGGTCTGGGGGCGGGCGGGGGCTTGCGATCGTCCCTGTGCGGGAGCTGGTTCTTGGGGCGCTCCTCGCCCTTCTTCAGCAGCCGGGTGATCATCACGTGGTCCTTGCTCGGACCCGTGTCGCCCCCGAAGATGCCGCCGGCCAGCACCGCCAGGATGAGCCCCGCGTGCACCCCCGCCGAGGCCAGGATGGCGAGCCACACCATCGGCTGCGGTTTCAGGTAGGCGTACTGTGCCCGGATGTCCACGCTCGTCATCGCTCCTGTTCAGACGGACGGCCCGCGGCCCGGGTCTCAGGTGGCCGGCGGGGGCGGCTCGGTCAGCATGCCCACCTGGTCCACCCCGGCGCGCTTCAAGAGCGCCATGATGTCCACCACCACGCCATAGGGCAGCTCGCGATCCGCCTTCAGGTACAGCTCCTTGTCCCGCTTGAGCTTCTCGTTGGCCGTGAGCTTGGCCTCCAGCTCCTCCCGGGCCACCTCGGTCTCGCCCACGAAGATCTTGCGGTCCTTCTGGATGGTCAGCACCAGGCGATCCTGCTCCTTGCTGTCGATCGGCGCCGCGTCGGTCTGGGGCAGATCCACCTCGACCCCCTGCTGCATCAGCGGCGCGGTGACCATGAAGATGATCAGCAGCACCAGCATCACGTCCACCAGCGGGGTGACGTTGATCTCGCTGAGGGTGGCGTCGCCCGAACCCGTGCTCATCGACATGGCTCGCCCCCCTACTTCAGGAAGTGGCGCTTCACGATGTTGGTGAAGTCCGAGGAGAAGGTCTCCATCTCGTTCGACAGCACCTTGATGCGGCGGACGAAGTAGTTGTAGGCCATGACCGCCGGGATGGCCGCCAGCAGCCCCACCGCGGTGGCGATCAGCGCGTGCGAGATGCCGGGGCCGGTGGCCTCCAGCGTGGCCGTGCCCGGGCGGATCTCCACGAAGGCCTTCATGATGCCGACCACCGTGCCGAACAGCCCGATGAAGGGCGCGGCCGAGCCGGTGGTGGCCAGGAAGGGCACCAGGCTCTCCATGGTGGTCAGCTCCGCCAGGCTGGTGCGCCGGAGCGAGCGCTGCACGTTCTCGATGCCGCCGCCGAGCACGTCCGAGATGCCGCCGGCCCCCTCCACCCCCTCGGCCTGGGTCTTCTTGAGCTTGGCCAGCTCCTCGTACCCGGCCCGGAACACCTTGGCGATGGGGCTGCGGGTGAGCTTCTCGCTGGTCGAGTAGATCGCGTCCAGGCGCTTGGAGCCCCAGAAGGTCTCCAGGAACTCGACCGACTGCTGCTGGGCCCGGCGCAGGAAGCGCCACTTGTAGTAGATGATGCCCCAGCAGGCCGCCGACATGGCCAGCAGCAGCAGCAGCACCGCCAGCACCACCGGCTCGAACAGGGGGTTGAGCCACTTCACCAGGCGGATCATGAAGCTCTGGCTGGTCTCGGCGGCCAGGGCCTGGAGGATCATTCCGGTCATCTCGCCCTCCGGCGTTGTCGGGCGCCGCGGACGCCCGCGGCGCTGGGGGATCCGTAGCACGCCGCCCGCGGCCGGCGCAAGAACCGGCCCCGCCTGCCGGGCCGCCACCTTGACAGGTTTCCTGCCTCAAGCGAATATCAACCGTCGGGCCCCCAAGCAGAATTCGGTATGCGCCCGGCGGCGACAAGGGAAGGAGCGGACCCATGAGACGTTTGCTGGCGGTGATCCTTGCGACCCTCATCCTCTCGGGCGTGGGGCTGGTCGGCTGCGACGGCGGGCCGGGCGACTGCGGCAGCGGCGAGAGCCCCGGGATCTTCCTGACCGTGACCGGCAGCAACATCGAGGCCAACGGCTCGGACTTCTTCCGGGTGACCATCACGGCCCGGGACGAGACCTGCCAGAAGCTGCCCGCGGGCACCGCCATCCAGCTCACGCTGCGGGACGGGGATCCCGAGGGGGTCGGCTACTTCGCCTCGAACAACGAGACCAGCGTGACCATCCCGCTGACCGATCTGGGCGCCTCGACCCAGGTCAAGAGCAGCGTGCCGGGCAGCGTGCTGCTGTCCGCCTTCTCCGCGGACTACCCGTCGCTGGCCGCGATCCCCAGGGAGCTCGAGTTCGTCGAGCCCCAGACCACGGGCCAGTGCGGCGTGGAGGTGACCGCCGAGATGCCCTCCATCCTGGCGGACGGCGCCTCCTCGACCCGCATCACCGCGGTGCTGACCGGCGACGACGGCCAGCCCATGCCCGGCGCCACCGCGGTGAACTTCACCACCACGCTGGGGACCTTCACCGGCTCCGGGGACAACTCGTTCGACACCACGGCCTCCGCCGGCCAGGCCGAGGCCGTGCTCAAGAGCGAGCTCTTGACCGTGGCGGACGAGGCCACGGTGACCGCCTCCTTCGTATGCAACGACGCGGCCCACACCAGCGAGTCCAACTACGTGGTGGTGCGCTTCGTGCTGGAGATGGACCGGCCCCAGGTGGTGCTCACCTCGAACAAGTCGACCGTGCTGGCGGACGACGCCAGCACCGTGGATCTGACCGCCGAGGTGTTCGCCGCGGGCGGCGCCCGGGTGGGCGCGGGCGAGCAGGTAGACTTCCAGACCGACCTGGGCACGTTCACCGAGAACGGCCAAGACGAATACTCAGCCATGACCGACGCGGACGGCAAGGCCTACGCCACCTTCAAGGGCGGCACCCTGGGCGGGCTGGCCACCATCACCGCGGCGATCTACCTGGACGGGCAGAACGCCAACCACCAGGTGCAGATCAACGTGCGCCAGGTGGGCTTCGTGGAGTTCGACTCGGCCACCACCTTGAAGCTCGGGGTGCGCGGCAGCGGGGTGAACGAGACCAGCCAGGTGGTCTTCAACGTCAAGGACACCTCGAACCAGCCCTTCCAGGGCGTGCTGGTGAACTTCACCCTGTCGAGCGCCCCGCTTGTGACGCTCGATCCGCTGTCGGTCCTGACCGACGCGACCGGGAAGGCTGTCACCACGCTGAAGTCCGGATTCCTGGCCACCAGCGTGACCGTGACCGCGGAGGCCTCGGTGGGCAACGTGAAGATCTCTGCCACCTCGCCCGCCTTCGCCATCGAGGGCGCCAAGCCGGTCAATAAGTCCATGTCCTTCGTGTGTGAGAGGTTCAACGTCGGCGGGTTCAACCTCGTTGGTGTGGTGACCAACTGTTCGGTCAGCCTGGCGGACCGGTACTCGAACAAGATCGGTTTCGCGACGAGCGTCCTGTTCAGCGCGGAGGCTGGGCAGATCGATGGCAGCGCCGTGACCGTCGAGACCGGGGAGAACAAGGGTATCGCCGCGGCCACCATCCGTACCTCCGAGAACACCCCCAAGGACGTCCCACCGCTGGCCAATGAGCCGCGCGTCACCGATGGGCCCCTGACGCGGAATCCGCGAGACGGCCTGGTGACGCTCATCGCCTACACCACCGGCGAGGAGTTTTTCAGCGACGACAACCAGAACGGCGTCCGTGACGCGAACGAGAGCTTCGTCGACTCTTCGGAGCCGTTCGTCGACAAGAACGACGATGGGATCTGGAATGGTGGCGAGGCCCTCATGGACTCGAACGGCAACGGGATTTGGGATTCGTTCAACGGCGTCTGGGACGGCAACACCCAGATCTGGGACCAGACCTGGATGGTCTGGAGCGGCGTCCCGACGACCTACCCGGACAACAACGCGATCGGTACCGCCTGTGCCCAGTCGTATTCCTGGGGAGTCCTTTGCCCCAACTCTCCTTACACCTACACGCCCGAGGGATTCGGCTTCGCTCCGATCTGTTACGAATCGACAGGCGGGTTCTACTACCACCTGGGAGATCAGAACCTGAATCCGGTGAACGAGTCGGCGACCATCTCGGTTGCCTTCAACGGGAAGTTCAGACTTGTGGGTGGCGACCCGAGCCTGCCGTACAACGTGACCGATTCCCTCGGGACGAGCGTGGAGCAGCGCTTCGTGGGCGATCTCGCGACGCTCGCATCCTGCGACGAGTCCGTCGACCTGATCTGCTATGAGGTCGCGATCATCGGCGAGGAATTCCCCGGGGTTTCCGGCACGTTCACGATGGAGGGCCCCTCCAACATTGCAGACTTCGGAATGGGCTCGGTCTCCGTCATCATGACCTACAAGGATGACGAAAGCGCTACCGAATCCAGATCGGTCAGCGTCGGCCTGCCCGGGGAGTACGGCTGCTTCTGACGAAGCGCCGGCTCCAGCACGGCTTCGCACGGGGGGTCCCATAGGGGACGTTGTTAAGTTATTGACTTATTGACCTCGGCCTCTCGATCGAGACAGGGTGGGGACATGCCGCGGGGACCTCGGCTCGACGTGGAGGGAGCGCTGCACCACGTGATGGTGCGCGGCATCGAGCGCCGCGATCTGTTCCGCTCCGACGCCGACCGCGAGGACCTCCTCGAGCGCCTCGCCATCCTCGTCCCTGGCTGAAAGACCCCGGCACCAAGACACGGTCCCAAGTCCATACCTGACCCGGGGACGTTGGCAAACCCCGCGTGTGTGAATCGCTCCAGGCATTCCTCAGGGGAAGGGGCGAAGGCGGACCATTGGGCCCGCATGCCCGCTGATTCGACGGGAGCGCGCGGATCTTGAAACGCGCCCAGCCCTCCGGGTGCCGCAGGTCAGGCCGGATCCTGGTACAATGGGCTGTGTCCGGGGGGATGGAGGTCGAAACTGGAGGAGGAGCGCATGCGGGAGATGAGGCGTTCGCGGATCCTGCCCGGGTTCGTGGCGATGGTCGCCTGCGCGCTGGTCCTACCGGCGCTCGCCCTGGCCGGGGACGACTACCAGGCCCTCGGCAAGCGCGACCCGTTCAGCTCCACCTACCGCCCCATCGTCGAACGCCCGCGGGACGTGGCTCCGGCGGATGGCCCGCTCGCGAGGCTCGACCTCGCCCAGCTCCGGCTGGTGGCCGTGGTCGTGGGCACCGGCCGGTCGCTCGCCTTCGTGGAGGCCCCGGACGGGGTGCAGCACGCGGTGGCGCCGGGCACCCGGCTCGGCCGGAACGGCGGCAAGGTCGAGCGCATCGGCAGAGGCGAGCTGGTGGTGGTCGAGAGGGTCCTCGGCGAGCGCGGGCCGCGCGTGGTGCGCACCGTGCTCCGCTTGCAGGCCGGCCCCTCGGCCGTGGACGCCCTCCGGCCCGCGGCCCAGCCCTGGAGCGCCCTCCGGCGCTGACCGCCCGCGCCCTCAGCACTCCTCGAGCTCGCCCTGGGCCTGGCAGCCCGTGCAGGCGCAGGTGACCTGGGCGCACGTCGCGGCGTGCACCGCCTCGCAGTTTTCGGAGGCGATGTCGGCCACCGCCCGCGGGTTGCTCTCCTGGCGGCAGACCTCGGTCACCCAGGTGCTGGTGCTCCCGTCGCAGGTGACCTGGCAGGTGCAGCGGTACGCGGTGCCGGGCTGACCCGCCTCGCAGCCGGCCGCCGCGAGCGCGGCCGCGGCGCCGAGCCCGAGGGCGAGGGCGAATTCCACGAGCCTCATGTCCTCCACCTCCCGCCGCGTCGCCTGCCGGCGCGGCTCAGTCGTACTCGCCGTCCCAGAGCGCGTCCAGGAAGGTCTGCCAGGGCAGGATGTCGACGCCCTGGAGCCGGCGCGGGCGCGCGGCCAGGCAGACCAGCAGCCGGCGCTTCAGCGGGCCCTCCTCCGCCAGGGCCATGAGGCCCTTGAGATCGCGCTCGCTCACGACCTCACGGGCCTTCACCTCGACCGCCGTGTGCTCGTCCAGGATGAAGTCCACCTCGAAGCCCGAGGTGGAGCGCCAGAAGGCGAGCGCGCCGTCGCCCCGGTAGTCCAGGCGGGTCGACAGCTCGTGGAACAGGTAGGTCTCGAAGGCCAGCCCGAAGGCCGGCGAGCGCGGCTGGATGGGCCCCTCCCGGCGCAGGTGGCGGGCCACTCCCGGGTCGAAGAGGTAGAACTTGGAGGTGCCGATCGGCTTGCGCTTCAGCCCTCGCTTCCAGGCCGGGAGGGTGTGGGCCAGCAGGGTGTCCTGGAGGATCTGGAAGTACTCCTGCACCGTGCTGCGCGGGACCTGGGCGTCGCTGGCGATCTTCGACAGGTTGATGAGCGTCCCGTGGCACAGGGCCGCGACCTCCAGGAAGCGGCCGAAGGCGGGCACGTTGCGGGTCAGGCCCTCGGCGGCCACCTCCTCGCGCAGGTAGCTCCCGGCGTAGTCCCGCAGGTCCTCCTCCGGGCTGTCCGACAGGTAGATGGAGGGGATGAGCCCGTGGTTGAGCGCGCGCTCGAGCTCGAAGGCCCGGCCGAGCTCGCGGCGGACGAAGGGGTGCAGGGTCAGCGTGCGCGCCCGCCCGCCCAGCAGGTTCACCCCGCCGCGGCGGAGCTTGCGGGCGCTCGAGCCGGTCAGCAGGAAACGCGCGCGGCGCTCCTCGATGAGCAGGTGCACCTCGTTGAGCAGCTCGGGCAGGCGCTGCACCTCGTCGATGACGATGAGCTCGCCCTGCGTGCGGCACTCCTCGCGCAGCAACGCCGGCCGGCGGCCGAGCTCGAGGTACACCTCGGACTGCAGCAGGTTGTAGGTCCTGGCGGCGGGCAGGGCCTCGCGCAGCAAGGTGGTCTTGCCTGTCTGGCGCGGGCCGAACAGGAAGGCCGAGCGCTGCTTCAGCTTGGCGCCGAGATCCAGCAGGCGGGGGACGTAGGCCATGGGCGCTCCCTGACGACGGTTCCGTCATTTATCATGATAAATGACGGGAGAGTCGTCAAGTATTGGGGGCGTCCTGCTCAGAACGCGCAGGTCAGGCCGAGGTCCAGCTCCACGTCCACGTGGTTGGCGTCCACCCCCCGGCCCTGCTCGTCCTCCCACATGAGGTTGCGGTAGCCGAGGTCGAAGTTGGCGCTGAAGCCCAGCCAGCGCAGGAACATCCACCTCACCCCGAAGCCGCCGGCCACGGTGTAGCCGTAGCGCGGCTCGCAGGGCTCGCAGCTCGGGTACACCCGGCCGTTGAAGCCGAAGGTGGTCTTTCGAACCCTCTCTAGCGCCTCCGGGCGTCGCCTGCAACCCCTTGGACCTAGCAGCGTTCTTGCCTGTCCCGCGTGCGCTCTGGTAGAGTCTGGCCGATGGTCCCCGGCTTCAACCACAACATCAAGCACAAGGGTCTGATCTTCCATATCCAGACCGAGGACTCGGGCACCCAGAACCCGCACATCATCACCCACCTGTTCGTGGGTGGGAACATCCTGGCCACCAAGAAGACCTCCTACGCCGACATCGTCCAGGCCGAGAACCTGCCGGAGATCGTGCGCGAGCTGATGCAGGAGCAGCACAAGGCCATGCTGCGCAACCTCATCAACGGCGTGTACGACGAGCTCGCCTCCGGCCCGAGCGAGCCCCCTCCGGTGAGCGCGCCGCCCAAGGGCGTGCCGCCGCCCCTGTCGAGGCCGGTGCCCCTGCCCCCTCCAGAGAGCGCGGCGCCGGCCCCTGCGGGGACGGTTCCCAAACCCGTTCCGCTTCCCCCTCCCAAGCCTGTCCCGCTCCCCCCTCCGGGGACGGTCCCGAAGCCTGTTCCCTTGCCCCCTTCGGGGACTGCTCCGCTTCCCCCTTCGGGGACTGCTCCGCTTCCCCCTTCGGGGATCGCTCCGCTGCCCCCTTCGGGGACTGCTCCGCTGCCCCCGACAGGAAGTGGGGCGCTGCCCCCCCCAAGGCCGCTGCCGCTCCCGCTGCCCAAGGCCCCGGCCGCGGCGCAGGCGCCGCTCGAGCCCGGCAAGTTTCCCCGGCCCGTGTCCGTGCCCGAGCCTCCGGTCAGCGTCCCGCCGCCCGCCGCGGCCAGGCCCGCGGCCCGCGTGGACACCACCGCGGCGGTGTCCGCCCGGCGGCCGCCCTCCACCACCAAGATCATGATCCCCAGCGAGATGGAGGCCGAGCGGGTGGTGACCTCCGAGACCATCCCCACGAACCAGCCCAAGGTGGTGCTCCGGCAGAAGGTCCCCGCGAGCCTGCCGCCGGCCTCCACGGCCCCCCCGCCGAAGGCCGCGCCCCCGCCGCCGAAGGCCGCGCCGCCTCCTCCGGCCTCCTCGCTCCCCCCTGCGGGGAGCGCTTCGCTGCCCCCAGAGGTCGTGGCCGCGCGCGCGCTGGCCGAGAAGCCCAAGCCCAAGGACGTGTCGGGCCCGACCATCTTCGGCGAGAACCTGATCTCCGAGAAGAGCCTGGACGAGGTGATCCTGGGCTACCTGGCCGGCAACGAGGACGAAGGCAAGTAGGCCTTCGTTTTTCCGCTTGATCCAGATGTACCACGTGCACATGTCCTACGGCCCGGACAGCCGGGCCCTGGTGGACGTGACGCTGCGCATCGCCAAGGCCGAGTGGGTCTTCGCCACGGGCCCGAGCGGCGCCGGCAAGACCTCGCTGCTGCGGCTCATCATGCTGGCGGAGCGCTGCGAGGTGGGCCAGCTGCTGCTCTTCGGGCAGAACGTGGCCCGCCTGGGCGACCGGCAGATCCCGCTGCTCAGGCGCCGCATCGGCATGGTCTTCCAGGACTTCAAGCTGCTGCCGCTGCGCACCGTGGAGGAGAACGTGTCCGTCGGGCTCGAGGTGCAGGGCAAGCCCCGCCGCGAGATCCGCCGGAAGACCGGGGAGGTGCTGAAGCTGGTCGGGCTGGAGCACAAGGCGCGCGCCTACCCGCCCCGGCTCTCGGGCGGCGAGCAGCAGCGCGTGGCCATCGCCCGGGCGCTGGTCAACGACCCGCCCATCCTGCTGGCCGACGAGCCCACCGGCAACCTGGACGCCGGGCTGTCGGCCGAGATCCACGGGCTCCTGGCCGACATCCACGCCCGCGGCACGACCCTGGTGGTGGCCACCCACGACGAGGACTGGGTGACCAGCACCCAGCGCCGGGTCATCCGCCTGGAGCGCGGGCGGGTGGTGTCCGGCGGCATGCCCGACGGCTGAGGCGGGGGGCGGCATGGCGCGGCTCGTCTACTTCCTCGTCCAGGCGCTGAAGCACGTGCGCCGCAGCCCCATCGTGGCCGCGGTCACCGTGGCCACGGTGGCGGTGGTCTTCCTGCTGCTGGGCTCGGCCTGGGTGGTGGCGCACAACCTGGGCCAGCTCACCGAGCGGCTGGAGACCGGGCTGCGCCTGCGCGTCTACCTGAGGGACGGCGCGGACGCCGCCCAGGTGGCGGCGGCGCGCGAGCGGCTGGTGGCCACGGGCCAGGTGGCCGAGCTGCGCGAGCTCGGGGCCGAGGAGGCCCTGGCCCGTTTCCGCGAGCGGCTGGGGAGCGAGGCCGCGCTGCTCGACGTGCTGGGCGAGAACCCCCTGCCCGCCTCGCTCGAGGTGACGCTCCGGCCCGAGGGGCGCTCGCCCGCCGGGGTGCGCGCGCTGGCGGACGCGGTGCGGGGCCTGCCGGCGGTCGAGGAGGTGCAGTTCGGCGAGTCCTGGCTGGATCGCTTCTTCGAGGCCCTGGGGGTGATGCGGCTCCTGGGCTGGGCGCTGGGCGGGCTGCTGGTGTTCGCCACCCTGCTGATCGTGTCCAACACCATCCGCCTGTCGGTCTACGCCCGCCAGGAGGAGATCCACATCCTCAAGCTGGTGGGCGCCACCGATCGCTTCGTCAAGGCGCCCTTCTACCTGGAGGGCGCGCTGCTCGGGCTGGTGGGGGCGGGGCTGGGGCTCGGGCTGGTGGCGGTGCTGTTCCAGGCGTTCGCGGCCGAGCTGCGCCTGCCGCTCGGCCCGGGCGCGGCCCCGCTGGCCCTGGCCTTCCCGCCGCTCGAGGCGGTGCTCCTGTTCGTGGCCGGGGGGGCGCTGGTGGGTTGGCTGGGGACGTTCACCAGCCTGTGGAGGCACCTGCGCATATGAGCCCCCGCCCGCCACGCGCCGCGCCGCTGGTCGCCTGCCTGGGGCTCTGGCTGGGGCTCGCGCCCTGCGCGCGCCCGGCCGACGACCACCCCATCCGGGACGATCTGCGGGCCGTGGGCCGGGATCTGGTGCGCGAGCAGCGGCTGCTCGAGGCGCTGCGCGCGGAGTCGCGCGGGCTGCTGCAGACGCTGGACGGCCTGGACCAGGAGCTGGGCAGCGCCCAGGAGGCGCTGGGCGAGGCCGGCCGCAAGCAGGCCCACCTGGAGGCGGAGCTCGGCGAGCTGCAGGCCGGCCGGGCCGAGGCAGAGCGCGGGGTGGTCGAGGCCCGGGTCCGCCTGCGCGCGCGCCTGCGGCGCCTGTACATGCTGGGCGAGGTGGGCTGGCTGAACCTGATCTTCGCCGCCGCCACCCCGCTGGAGGTGCTCGAGCGCTACCAGCTCGTCTCCCGCCTGGCCCGCGCGGACGCCGGCCTGGTCTCGGACCTCGAGCGCCACCAGGCCCTGCTGGCGGACAGCGAGCGCCAGCTCGCCGAGCAGAAGGCGCGCCTGGAGGCGCTGGCGACCGAGATGCGCGCGCGGGAGCGGCGCACCTCCCAGGCCCGGGCCGAGAAGCTGCGGGCGCTCGAGCTGGTCAACGAGCAGCGCGCGCTGCACGAGCGCGCCCAGCGGGAGCTCAAGGCGGCCCGCGGGCGGCTGGCGCGCCTGGTCTCCGCCATCGAGGGCCAGCCGCGCGCCGCGGACTCCAGCAAGGGCTTCGCCAGCTGGCGAGGGCGCCTGCCCGCGCCGGTCGCGGGCGGCCGGGTCGAGGTGGCCTTCGGCCGCCAGGTGGACGAGCGCTTCGGCACGGTCACCCTCGCCAGGGGGGTGGACGTGCGCGCCCCGGCTGGCGCGCCGGTCCGCGCGGTCTACCCGGGCCTGGTGGCCTTCGCGGACGTGTTCGAGGGCTACGGCCGGCTGGTCATCCTGGAGCACGGCGGGGGATACTTCACCCTGTATGCGCATCTGGAGGGCTTCGCGGTGAAGAAGGGCGAGCGCGTGGAGCAGGGCCAGCCGGTGGGCCGGCTGGGGGACAGCGGCTCGCTGAAGGGCGCCTTCCTGTACTTCGAGGTGCGCCAGGGCGGCCGGGCCGTGGACCCCGGCGCCTGGGTGCGCCTGGAGGGCAAGCCGTGAGGCGCTCGATCGGCCTTGCCGCGGCCTGGGCCGCGGGCCTGCTGCCGCTCCTCGGCGGGCCGGCCTGCCAGCAGGACGGCCGCGAGGGGCCGCGCCAGGTGTGCGATCTCGACGATCCCGAGGGCCCGGCCTGCCTGCAGCGGGTGGACAGCCTGGCCGGCTGGCAGGCCATCACCCTGGTCGACGACTTCGGCCGCCGCGTGACCAAGTTCATGTCGCCGGCGCGCGACGAGCCGGAGCTGCTGCCGCTCGTGTTCCAGAACTCGCGCCGCTGGGAGATCCACCTCGAGTTCCTGCGGGCGGCCTTCCCCGAGCTGTTCGGCCAGCTCGGCATGGACGGCTACGTCGCGCTGGTCATGCGCCGCGCCACCCGGGACTACTACGCGGGCGGGCTGCGGGAGCTGCCCGCGGGCCAGCCGGGCTGCGTGTACGGCTACACGCTGTGGATGGACACGCTCGATCCCGGCGAGCAGCTCTCCGCGGCCGAGGTGCGCGGCATCCACGCGCGCCTCGCGGCCGCCTTCCCCCTGGAGGGGCTGGCCTACGCGCCCGTGGACGTGGGGGCGATCGAGACCGCGCGGAGCTGGCTGGAGCCCGGGTTCCCCCTGTGCCTGCAGCAGGACGAGGTGCAGACCGAGGTGTACACCGCCGGGGTCGCCTACGGGGTGGTGCGGCGGCTCGACCTGGGCGGGCTGGCGGACGGGCTCCGGCGCGGGCAGCTCGGCTGGCGCGACATCCTGGTGCTCGACCGCGTGCCCGTGGACGTGGAGGCGGTGGTGGCGGCCGTGGTGACCGGCGGGCGGCAGTGGGAGCTCAGCCACGTGAACGTGCGCATGGCCCGGCGCGGCACCCCCAACCTGTACGTGCGGGACGCCCACGCGGCCTTCGCCGAGCTCGACGGGCAGCTCGTGCGCCTGGACGCCAGGCGCGGGCTGACGAGCGCGAGCGATCGCTACGTCGTGGCCGCGGCCACGCAGGCGGAGGCCGAGGCCTGGTGGGCCTCCCACCGCCCGGGCGTGTCCGGGCTCGCGCCGGCCGAGCTATCGGAGCTGCGGCTGCTCTCGCTCGTCGACATGCAGGGCGAGCCCGGGGAGCTGGTGCGGCGCTACGGCGGCAAGGCGGCCAACCTGGCCGTGCTCTACCGCACCCTCCCGGCCGAGCACCGGGTGCCGTCCTTCGGGGTGCCCTTCGCCTGGTTCGAGGAGTTCATGGCCGCCACCCGGGCCGCGCGGCCGGGCGGCGGGGAGGAGAGCCTGCGGGAGCGGGTGGCGCGCCTGGCGGCCGACCCGCGCATGCTGGCGGACGCGCGCCACCGGCGCGAGCAGCTCTGGGATCTGCGCGCGCGCATCGAGCACGCGGGCGTGATCCCGCCGGAGCGCCTGCGGGCGCTCGCGGACCGCCTGGTCGAGGAGCTCGGGGATCCGGCCGTCAAGGCCCGCTTCCGCTCCTCGTCCAACGTGGAGGACGCGCTCGAGTTCTCCGGCGCGGGGCTGTACTCCTCGACCTCGGCCTGCGCCGCCGACAGCCTGGACGACGACCGGGACGGGCCCAGCCGCTGCGATCCCACGCTCGGCGAGGAGCGCACGGTCGAGCGGGGCCTGCGGCGGGTGTGGGCCAGCCTGTACAACGAGCGGGCCTGGATGGAGCGCGACTGGTACCAGGTGCCCCAGACCCTCGCCAGCATGGGCCTGCTGGTCAACGAGGCCTTCCCGGGCGAGCGGGCCAACGGGGTGGCCTTCACCGGCAACCCGGATCACGCCGCGGACGGCCGCTACCTGGTCAACGCCCAGCTCGGGGACCAGCCGGTGGTGGGCAACGACGCGGCCATGGTGCCGGAGAAGGACCTGCTGCAGGTGACGGACGGGCAGGTGACCGGCATCGCCCGCGCGCGCGCCTCGGCCCTGAGCCCGCCCGGCGAGGTCGTGGTCACGGACGAGGAGCTGGTCGCGCTGGGCGCGCTGCTCCACGGCGCGGCCGTGGACTTCCCGGTGGACACGGGCGCCTGGGCGCCTTCGCAGGTGCTGCTCGACCTGGAGTTCAAGCTGGTGGGCGGGCCGCCGGGGCGGATCGCCATCAAGCAGATCCGCACCTTCCTGGACAAGTGCCGGGGCGTGGTCTGCGACAGCCCGCCCCCGGCGCGCTGCCTGGACGGGGACACGCTCGAGAGGTACGGCCAGTTCGGCGCCTGCGACGCGGTGCTGGGGAGCTGCCGCTACACGCCGACCCAGGAGGCCTGCGCCCGGGGCTGCGCCGCCGGCGCGTGCCTGTGAGGGGAGACGAGGAGATGGCCATGCCACGCCTGTCCAACGCCCGCGGCCTGATCGCCTGCGCCGTGCTGCTCGGCCTGGGCGCGGGCGCCGCGCCCGCCCTGGCCTGGGAGTGGAACGACCTCAGGCTGCGCGGCCGGCTGCAGGGCCGCTACGAGGCCTTCGACCGCCGGGTCGAGGAGGAGCTCGGCCGGGCGTACGTGCTCGAGGGGTGGGGCCACCACCTGGATCTGCGCCGGGCCAGGCTGGACGCCCGCTGGACCCCCTTCGCCTGGCTGCGGCTCGAGCTGGAGACCGAGCTGGCCGGGGGCGACCTGGAGCTGCGCGACGTGTTCGCCGAGCTCACCCCCCACGAGGCCGCGCGCCTGACCGTAGGCAACTTCAAGAAGCCGTTCTCGCGCCTGGGCATGGACGCCGCCTTCGAGCTGCCGGTGCCCGAGCGCGGGCTGCTGCACGAGTACGCCGTGGGCGGCTCCGCGTACGGGGGCTTCGGCGGGCGCGACCTGGGGGTGATGCTGTCGGGCAAGGTGGCGCTCCCGGCCAAGCTCAAGCTGCGCTACTACCTGGGGGTGTGGAACTCGGCCGGCGAGCTGCTGGACGACGGCCCGCCGCAGCACGACTACGTGGCCAGGCTGCAGCTCAAGGTGTGGAAGGGGCTGGTGATCGGGCTCGGCGCCTGCCACAAGGTGTTCGAGCTCGGCGAGCTCGACGGCCTGCAGCGGACCACGAACGCCTTCGGCGGGGACATCCGCTTCCGCCGGGGCGACCTGTGGCTACAGCTCGAGGTGAGCTACGGCGACCGGGTGGACTCGGGCCCGGGCCACCGCTTCCTGGGCGGCCACCTGCTGGGCAGCTACCGCGTCGAGCTGGGCGGGGACTGGGCCCTGGAGCCCGCGGCCATGCTGGAGGTGGTGGACCTGGACGACCAGGTCGAGGACGACCCCCGCGTGCGGCTGAGCGGGCAGCTCAACCTGCACTTCACCCGCCACGTCCGGCTCGGGCTGTACGCGGACGGGGCCTTCTCCCAGCCCCGGGCGTACGACCCCGGGCAGCTCGCGGCGGTGCAGCTCGCCTGGCCGCTGCGGGTGGGGCTCGAGCTCCGCGTGGGCATCTGAGGGAGGACCGCCGTGCGCGTGGCTCGCCACCTCTCGCGGCTCGGCCTGGCACTCGGGGCGGTCCTCGCGACCGCCTGCGGGCCGGCCTGGGACGCGCCGACCGACGCGGACGGGCTGTTCGATCCCGGGCGGGTGCGCTCCTTCGAGCTGGTGGTGGACAGCCAGGCCTGGGTGGCGCTGCTGCTCGCGCCGACGGAGTACGTGGAGGCCGAGCTGGTGCTGGACGGCCAGCGCCTCGCGCCGATCGGCCTGCGCGCGCTCGGCAATCCCCGCGAAGACCAGCCGGCCTGGCGCCTGCGCTTCGACGAGTTCGACCCGGAGCTCCGCCTGGCGGGCCTCAAGCGGGTGAACCTGTTGCCGCCCAGGGGCGATCCCAGCCTGGTGCGCCAGGCGCTGGGGCTCGAGCTGCTGCGCCAGGCGGGCGCGCTGGCCCCGCGGGCGGCCCTGGCCGAGGTGCGGGTGAACGGCAGCGGCCCGGGGGCCTACAGCCTGGTGGAGCAGGTGGACCGGCGCTTCCTCGCGGACCGGCTGGGCGAGAAGAACGGCGCGCTGTTCCAGCTCGAGCGCGGCGGGAACCTGGTCTACCTCGGGGACGACCCGGCGCTCTACCCGGACAGCGTCTACCAGCAGCAGGGCGAGGAGGAGAGCGCGCCCCGGGAGCGGGCCCTGCCCGCGCTGATCGACCTCATGCGCCTGCTGGCGCTCGCGCCGGACGACGCCCTGGGGATGACGCTGCCGGACATGCTGGCGGTGGACGAGAGCCTGCGGCTGCTGGCCGCGCTCGCCTGGCTCGGGCAGCTCGACTCCTACCTGGGGACCGGCCACCACCAGTACCTGTACCTCGACCGGCACGGGCGCCTGCACCTCATCGCCTGGGATCTCCACCGCGGCTTCGGCAACTACCACGGCCCCTCGTGCGGGCTCAGCACCGACGAGCTGCTGGCGCTCGACCCGCGCCGGCCGACCTGCGGGGGCGCGCGCCCGCTGGTCGATCGGCTCCTGGGCCACCCGGCCCTGCGGGCCCGCTACCTCGAGCTGCTGGCCGAGCTGCTGGACGGCCCGCTCCACCCGGCGCGGGTGCAGGCCGGCCTGGAGCGCTGGCGCGCTCGGGCCCGGGTGCTGGCCGCCAGGGACCGGCTGGGCGAGTTCGACGCCCAGCAGTTCGAGGACTCCTTCGAGGCCGACTGGCCCGCCGGGGACAACCCGGCCCGGGTGCCGGGCCTGGCCCCCTTCGCCGCGGCGCGCCAGGAGATCTGCCGGCGGGCCCTGGCGGACGGACCCTGAGCCCGGCCGGCGCGGAGCGCGAATCGTTGGGCTCGCCCCGAGGCCTGTGGTAGGTTCTAGGCTCGGAGGTGCGCCATGCCGCGCTCGGCGAAGTTCCCCCTGATGCTCACCCTGGGCGCCCTGTGCCTCGCCCCGGCCGCGGCCCGGGCGGGCACCGCGGACTCGACCTACGACAAGCTGGACGTGTTCGCCCAGGTGCTGCAGTACATCCAGAACTCCTACGTGGAGCCGGTCGATCCGCAGCAGCTCGTGTACGGGGCCATCCGCGGCATGATGCGCACCCTCGATCCGCACTCGGCCTTCATGGCGCCCGAGGAGTTCAAGTCCATGCAGGAGGACACCGCCGGGCACTTCGGCGGCGTGGGCATCGAGGTGGAGCTGAAGGAGGGCGAGCTGGTGGTGGTCTCGCCCATCGACGACACGCCCGCGGCGCGGGCCGGGCTGCTGGCGGGCGACCGCGTGCTCAAGATCGACGGCGCCGAGGTGGAGGGCATGGACTCCACCGAGGCCATGCGGCGCATCAAGGGCGTGCCGGGCACCAAGGTGGTGCTGACCATCGACCGCCCGGAGTTCGAGACGCCGCGGGAGTTCGTGCTCATCCGCGAGCGCATCCGGATGAACCCGGTGGATCACTCCATGCCGCTGCCCGGCTACGGCCTGGTGCGCATCCGGGTGTTCAGCGAGCGCACCGACCGCTACCTGGCCGAGGCCCTGCAGGCGCTCCACAAGGCCGCCGGCGGGCCGCTCAAGGGCCTGGTGCTCGATCTGCGCAACAACCCGGGCGGCCTGCTCGATCAGGCGGTGCGGGTGGTGGACCGGTTCATCGAGGAGGGCCTGATCGTCGAGACGCTCGGCCGCAGCCGCCGCGCGGAGAAGGAGTTCGCCCACAAGCAGAACACCGAGCCGGACTACCCCCTGGTGTGCCTGGTCAACGGCGGCAGCGCCTCGGCCTCCGAGATCGTGGCCGGCGCCCTGCAGGATCACGGGCGGGCGCTGCTGATGGGCGTGCGCACCTTCGGCAAGGGCTCGGTGCAGACGGTGGTGGCGCTGAAGGACGGCGCGGGCCTGAAGCTGACCATCGCCCGCTACTACACCCCGCTGCACCGCTCCATCCAGGAGCAGGGCATCCTGCCGGACGTGATCGTGCCGCGCAACCCGCCATCCGGGGACTCGGAGATCCAGGTCACCCGCGAGGAGGATCTCAAGCAGCACTTCAAGAACCCGGGCTCCAGCGAGGAGGACCGCCGCGCCCTGGAGAAGATCGAGGACTTCCAGCTCCGCACGGCGCTGACCTACCTCAAGGCCTGGGAGCGGTTCGGGGGCCTGCGCAAGCAGAAGCCCGCGGCGACCGGCGGGGCCGCGGCCGGGAAACCGCCGAGATGAGCCCGGCCGCGCGCCAGACGCTCCTCGTGCACGCGTGCTGCGCGCCCTGCGCCGCCGTGCCGCTGCACCGCCTGCGCGAGCGCTGGGACCTGCAGGTGCTGTTCTACGGGCCGAACATCCAGCCGACCGCGGAGCACGACCGGCGCCTCGGGGAGCTCGAGCGCCTGTGCGGCCGGCTGGGGGTGCCGCTGCGGGTCGAGCCCGGGCCGGCGGAGGAGTGGGAGGCCGCCGTGGCCGCGCACCGCCAGGCGCCCGAGCACCTGCTGAGCCCGCGCTGCCGGGAGTGCTTCGCGCTGCGCCTCGGGCGGACCGCCCGCGTGGCGCGCGCGCTGGGCGCGGCCGCCTTCACCACCAGCCTGAGCGTGGGCCGGCTCAAGAGCGCGCCTGTGCTGTTCGAGGTGGGCCGGGCGGCCGGCCTGGCCGCGGGGGTCGAGTTCCTGGCCGAGGACTTCAAGAAGGCGGACGGCCAGGGCCTGTCGCTCGCGCTGTCCAGGCTCCACGGGCTCACCCGCCAGGGCTACTGCGGCTGCGCCCCCAGCCTGGCCGAGGTGACCGCGCGGCGAGCCCGGCGCGCGGCCGCGCAGGGCGGGGGGGCCGGGTGAACCTGCAGGATCAGCTGCTCGCCCTGCGCGGGCTCCTGCTGCCGCTGGCCGAGCGCTTCGAGGCCGATCCCGCCCTGGCGCCCGCGGCCGGCGCGCTGCTGGCGCGCATCCCGGTGGTGGGCGGCCGGTTCGTGCACCCGCTCACCCGCGAGCCGGTGGCCGCCATGCGGGTGTACGCCGCCGGGCCGGACCGGGTGAAGATCCTCGAGCCGCGCTTCCTGCGCAGCCTGCCGCCCGTGCCCGTGGCCGGGCTGACCCAGCCGGCCCAGTTCTGCGCCCTCGTGGCCCGCTCCCTGGGCGAGGCGCTGGGCGATCTCGGCCGGCTGCGGGACGCGCTGCGCGCCGCGGGCCTGGCGCTGGATCTCGAGCAGGACGTGCTGCGGCTGCGCGGCCAGACCACCCTCGGCGGGGTGCGGGTCGAGCTCGTCGGCCAGCGTCCGGCCGGGCTGGTGGTGGTGGGGCTGCACGGCCACCCGCTGGCAGGGCGCGTGCCGTTCGAGGAGCGCCTGCTGGCCCTGGCGGGCGAGCCGGCCGCGGACCTCGTCGCCCTGACGCGCCTGGTGCAGGCCCTGGCCGGCCGGCGGCGGCCGGAGCCGCCGGTCGAGCCCGAGCAGCTCCAGCCGATCGAGCTGGAGCAGGAGTACACCCCGGAGGTGAAGCCGCACCTGGCCGCGGCGGTGGCCGGCCAGGGCGCGCTGTCCCCCGACCTGTCGGAGCCCGACCGGTCCGCCCCGCCCTCCGAGATCATGGAGCTGACCGATCTCGCCGACGAGCCGGCCTACGCCCCGCCCGGGCGCGAGGAGCTCCAGCCGGCCGTGGCCGTGCCCGCGCCCGTGCCGCCCGTGGCCCCGCCGGCCGCGCCGGCTCCCGCCACCGGGACGGACGCCGGATCGGCCGCGCCGGGGACCGCCAAGCCCGGAGAGGGCCTGGGCTCCCTGGAGCTCGGCAAGCTCCTGGATCTGTTCGGCCAGGCGGCCCAGGTCTCGGCCTTCGGGGGTAAGCTCCGCCTGGTGGCCCCCATGCGGGTGGTGCAGGGCGAATTCACCTTCTACCTGGAGCAGTCCGGGGCCCGGGTCTTCCGCGGCTTCCTGGTCAGCCCGCAGGGCCACCGCTACCCCGTGGAGGTGGACCTGGGGGTGGTCTTCGATCTCAAGGAGATCTACGACCGGGTCATGATGGGGCGCTGACGTCCGGCTCAACCTTCCGGAAAATATGTATTTTTACATCCGGCCGCGGGGCTTGACAGCGCCCGCAAACGGGTCGAGTATCGCCGGGCTGTGTGTACCTGGGTCCCCACCGATTCACTGGCCGCGCCGGCGCTTCGCCGGGAGGCCGCCAAGAGGAGTGAAACGAGATGAAGAAAGTCTTCTTGCTGGGGTTGTGTGTTGCGCTCGCCGGCGCGCTCGGCCTGGGGTGTGACGACGGCGGCGAGAATTGCATTCCTCACGCGGGCACGGTGTGCACCGCGGACACCGCCTACTGGACCGACTCCTGCGGGAACCAGGAGGAGGTGCGCGAGGCGTGCCGCTGCGGCTGCGACGCGAATGGCCTGCTGTGCCAGACGCCCTGCAACTGCGTCCCGGACTGCACCGACAAGGAGTGCGGGGACGACGGCTGCCAGGGCTCCTGCGGCGACTGCACCGCCCCCGAGGTCTGCAACGCCTCCGGCGTGTGTGAGACCTGCGCCCCGGACTGCACGGGCAAGGAGTGCGGGGACGACGGCTGCGGCGGCTCCTGCGGCACCTGCGGCGCCAACGAGGCCTGCGACGGCGCGGGCCAGTGCCAGTGCGTCCCGGCCTGCACCGGCAAGGAGTGCGGGGACGACGGCTGCGGCGCCACCTGCGCCCCGGGCTGCGGCGCCAACGAGACCTGCGACGCCGCCGGCCAGTGCATCTGCACCCCGGACTGCACCGGCAAGGCGTGCGGGGACGACGGCTGCGGCGGCTCCTGCGGCACCTGCGACGCGGGCGCGGGCCAGGTGTGCGTGATCGCCACCGGCCAGTGCATCGTGTGCACCGTCAACTGCACCGGGCTCGAGTGCGGCCCGGATCCGACCTGCGGCGCCTCCTGCGGCGACTGCACCGCCCCCGAGACCTGCGACGGCGCCGGCCAGTGCGCGTGCGTGCCCGCCTGCGGCGACCGCGAGTGCGGCCTGGATCCCGTGTGCGGCACCCTGGAGTGCGGCACCTGCACGGGCACCGACACCTGCGACGCGGATGGCCAGTGCCAGTGCACCCCGAACTGCACGGGCAAGGAGTGCGGCAACGACGGCTGCGGCGGCTCCTGCGGCGCCTGCGAGGTGGCTGGCGAGTACTGCGACGGCACGGGCACCTGCGTGGCCGGCGGCGCCTGCCCGAACGGCTCGGTCACCATCATGCAGATCCAGGACGTGAACGCGGCCGGGCACCCGGCCGAGGACACCGAGGTGTGCGTGCAGGGCGTGGTGGTGACCACCCCGGCGTTCACCATGTCCGGCTCCCCGGCCTTCTACGTGCAGGACGCGGCCGGCGGCCAGTTCAGCGGTGTCGTGGTGTGGGCCGAGAACCTGACCCTGGACGCGGGCGTGGTGCAGGGCGCGACGCTGGCCATCACCGGCACCATCAACGAGTACTACGATCTGACCGAGCTGGTGGCCACCCAGATCACCGTGATGGCCCCCCCGGGCGCGCTGCCCGCGCCGGCCGTGGTCACCCCGGGCGAGATCATGACCGGCAGCGCCACGGCCGAGGCGTACGAGGGCGTGCTGGTCCGGGTGCAGAACGTGGAGACCATGGTCACCCCGTTCCCGGGCAACGACGGCGTGGACCACGGCGACTTCCAGGTGGCCAACCAGGCCGATCCCTCCAACCTGCTCGTCGTGGGCTGGCAGTTCCGCTACCCGTTCTCCTGCCCGACCCCCTGCGCCACCGACCAGCGCGCGGTGGGCCAGCAGTTCATGAGCATCACCGGCGTGATGGACTACTCCTTCAGCAACGCCCGGCTGCAGCCGCGCTACGACGAGGACATCGAGCTGCACGTGGATCCGAACGACACGGACGGCGACGGCGTGGTGAACGCCGAGGACAACTGCCCGAACCGGGCCAACCCGCTCCAGGAGAACGGCGACGCGGACACCTTCGGCGACGCCTGCGACAACTGCCCCGCGGACGACAACGAGGATCAGGCCGACGCGGACGGCGACGGCATCGGCGACGTGTGCGAGCAGGTGGTGACCGGCACCCACCTGATCCTCAGCGAGGTGTGCGTGCAGGGCAACGGCCACGAGTTCATCGAGATCCACAACCCGACCGACGCGGCCATCGACCTCGCCCAGTACTACCTGTGGGACGCCAACTACCCCACGGACGGCGTCTACTACTGGCTGATCGCCACCCTCGCCACGCTGGGCGTGGACTCCGACTTCGTGGCCCGCTTCCCGGACGGCTCCAGCATCGGCGCGGGCGAGACCAAGGTGATCGCGGTCAGCTCGGTGGCCGACATCCTGACCAACCACGGCGTCACCGCCGACTACGCCCTGCGCGGCGACGGCGCCGGCAACACCCTCAACATGGTTCAGCCGTTCGCCGGCTCGGTCGGCGCCAACTGCGGCCTGAGCAACGCCGGCGAGGTGGTGGTGCTGTTCAAGTGGGACGGCGCCGCGGATCTCGTGCAGGACGCGGACTACTTCATCTGGGGCGTGACCACCTACGCGTCCAGCAAGACCGGCGTCACGGTCGGCGCCTCGACCTACCTGGCCGACACGGACGTGGCCAGCCAGACCCCGGCCGGCACCCACGCGAACGATCAGTCCCTGCGCCGGATGGACTTCAATGAGGGCGCCGAGGTGAAGACCGGCGGCAACGGCATCGGCGGGCACAACGAGACCAGCGAGGACATGAACAACACCTGGCAGGCCGGCACCCCGACCCCCGGCGCGATCTGAGCCCCGCCGAGCCCAGCCTTCCCTCGCTAGACTCCCCTGAATCCTCACCCCCTGGCCCCTTCCGGAAGGAAGGGGCCAGGGGATGATCTTGTCTCAATTTCTGTGGGGTGGGGTCAGGGCAGGAACTTCGCGAGCTCGCTGTCGGGCACGTCGTCGCGGCCTTCGGCGCCGACCTCGATGGCCTTGCCCTTGCCGACCACCACGATCAGCCGCTCGCCGAGGGTGAAGACCTGCTTCAGCGTGGCGCTCTTCGCCAGCAGGGCGAAGAAGCCCTTGCCCATGTACTTCACCTTGAGCACCTGCATGCCCGGGGTGTACTCGAGGTCCACCCAGGCCCCGCCCTGGAAGCGGAAGGAGCGCCCGCCCGCGTAGCGGATGCCGGCGGCGTCGTCGTCCTCGCTGCGCTCGCGATCGGCCGAGCGCAGGCCGCCGACCGCGTCGGCCATGGTCACGGCCTCGGCTCCGCCCTGGGCGTTGGCCAGGCTGTCCTTGGGCTTGGAGGCCATGACCCGCATGCGCTTCTCGGCCTTGCGCTGCTCCTCCTTGGCCGGGGCGGAGGCCACCGGGTCGGCCCTCACGCCGGCCGGGCCGGCCTCCCCTTCGTCGAGGGCCAGGGTCCCGTCCCGCCCGCCGCCGCCCTTGAGGCCGCTCGAGCCGGCCGCGTCGCCCCAGCCCGGCCGGCGGGGCACCATGGGCTGCACGGGCCGCGGCCGCGGCTGGTTCTGCGCCACCACCGGGGAGTCCTCGGTGACCAGGTAGGAGGTGTAGGGGGTCACGATGCCGTAGCGCTTGGAGAGCTGGATGACCTCGTCCACGAGCTCCTTGCGCTCGCCGCCCATGCGGATCTGGTCCAGCAGGAAGCCGATCTTGCGGGTGGCCCACAGGCGCGGGATGAAGTCGTTCTGCCGCTCGCCCTTGGGGAACACCCCCTCGTACACGAAGCGCCGCTCGTCCTTGCCCACCTTGCCGGTCAGCGTCAGCGCCGAGTGCCCGTCGTTGCGGAAGCGCCCCATGACGATGAGCTGGCCGCCCTTGAACAGATCCGGCAGCCTCTTGGGCAGCACGTCGTACTCGTGGATGGAGCCCATGTCGAGCCGGAGCTCCGCCAGCACCGGGTGGCTGATCTTGTCGTAGAAGGCGGACACCGTCTGCTCGATCTCCTGGTTGGCCGCCACGTAGGTCGAGTCCGCCCCGTTCTCGCGCGCCAGCTTGTCGAGCAGCAGGGTGTTCAGCTCCTCGCCCACGCCGAAGACGAACACCTTGGTCCCCACCTTGTTGCCCGCCAGCGCGTTCTTCACGATGCGCTCCGGGTCGGTCTCGCCCACGGTCGGGTGGCCGTCGGTCATGAACACCACCAGGTTCGGCTCGCCCGCCTTGGTGTGCCCCAGGAGCGCCAGCCCGAGCGCCTCGTCGATGGCCGTGCCGCCGGCCGG